>Ga0209369_1000183_pt1 | contig 133248 bp, 125 predicted proteins | sample EBPBio142010_DNA_FD_185865 | JGI IMG/M metagenome (GOLD analysis project Ga0209369, IMG submission 185865) | Wastewater treatment Type I Accumulibacter community from EBPR Bioreactor in Madison, WI, USA - Reactor 1_10/4/2010_ DNA (SPAdes)... | ecosystem: Engineered > Bioreactor > EBPR >...
TCATGGACTTCCCCTTCCAATGAAACAAGCGTGTTGATGAGAGATTGCACTTCCCATCGTGGCACTTTGATGCCGTTCTGCGCAAATACGCGCTGCGCTTGGGACGGGGAAGTCCCTTTCATTCGTTGGACTGCTTGTTGCGTAGTGCGCAACATGATACAGTCTCACAATGATCAAGTCGTTCCGGCATAAAGGGCTGCGTCGGTTCTTTGAGAGCGGCAATACCTCTGGCGTTCAGGCGGTGCACGCCAAACGGCTGCGGCTGCAAATGGCCGCTTTGGACACGGCCAGAGTCATTGAGGACATGGATATTCCCGGGTTCCGCCTTCACCCTTTGAAGGGCGAGATGAAAGGCCGCTGGTCAATCACTGTCAATGGCAACTGGCGTGTGACATTCGAGTTCCAAGACGGAAACGCTTACGTGCTGGACTATGAGGATTATCACTAATGAGCATGCACAATCCTCCTCACCCTGGTGAGTTCATATCTGGCGTCTATCTTGAGCCCAACAATATTAGTGGGCGAGAGCTTGCCGAGAAGCTCGGCGTTTCTGCTTCCACGCTCAGCCGGGTTCTCAACGGTTCCAGTCGCGTGACGCCGGAAATGGCGCTACGCCTTTCCAAGGCCATTGGCCGTTCTGCTGAAAGTTGGCTTGCCATGCAGGACATGTATGACCTTTGGGTCGCTCGCCAACACGTGGATTTGCAAGGTGTCAGCAAACTGCGCCTAGCCGCACTCTAGTTCAGGCGTTGAGCGGCCGCCTTGCTGCTTGAGCGAAGACCGCGCCTGGCCGAATGCAGCCCCCTCACACCCACCGCACCACCCCTGCCGCCCCCGCCCCCAGGAGCACGACGAGCAGGAACGGCGCGCGCAGCCACAGCGCCAGCGCGGCCACGGCCAGGGCTGCCAGGCGGGCGTCCAGCACCAGCGCCGCCCCGCTGGCAAACGTGTTCATCACCGTCAGCGATGCCAGCAGCGCCACGGTAAGGGCCCCGGCCACGCGCAGCATGCGCGGGCTGTGCAACCAGCGGGCGGGAATGGCGTAACCGGCGAGCTTGGTGGCGAACGCGCAGGCGCAGGCCAGCAGGATGGCGCTCCACAGGCTCATGGCGCGCGGTCCTCCCCGGCCGCAGGCGGCGCGGGCCGCAGCCAGCCCCAGGCCGCGCCGACGGCGGCGGCCAGCAGGATGGGCAGGCCCGGCGGCACCTGCGGAATGGCCAGCGCCGTCACCAGGCCGCAGGCCAGCGCCAGCGCGATGGGCTCGCGCCCCTGCAGACGCGGCCACAACAGGCCCAGAAAGGCCGCCACGGCCGCGCCGTCCAGCCCGAAGCGGCGCGGGTCACCCAGCGCGTCGCCCAGCAGCGCGCCCAGCAGCGTGAAGGCGTTCCACAGCACGAAGACGCCGACGCCGGCAGTCCAGAAGCCGCGCCGCTGCTCGTCGGGTTGGGCCTGGCCCAGGGCCGTGGCGGCCGACTCGTCAATGGTGATCTGCGCCATCACCACACGGCGCCAGCCGCGCGGGGTAAACAGCTGCTGCATCTGCATGCCATAGACGCCATTGCGCACCCCCAGCAGGGTCGCCGCGCTCAGAGCTGCAGCACCGCCGCCGCCCCCGGCAATCACGCCGATGAAGGCGAACTGCGAGCCGCCGGTAAACATCAGCAGGCTGAGCGCCATGGCCTGCGCCACGGTCAGCCCCGCGGCCACGGCCAGCGCACCAAACGAGATGCCGTACAGCCCCGTGGCCAGGGCGATGGACAGGCCCATGCGCACGGCGGGGGTGAGCCGCGGCGCCGCTTCGCTATGCCTCAATGCGCCTGCTCCCAATTCGGCCCCACGCCCACCTCGGCCAGCAGCGGCACTTTCAGCTGCGCCACGCCGGCCATCAGGCGCGGCACCTCCAGGCGCAGCCAGTCCACCTCGGCTTCGGGCAGCTCGAACACCAGTTCGTCGTGCACCTGCATGATCATCAGCACCCCGGGCTTTTGCGCGTCCAGCACCTGCTGCACGGCCACCATGGCCTTCTTGATCAGGTCGGCGGCCGTGCCCTGCATGGGGGCGTTGATGGCGGCGCGCTCGGCCGCGGCGCGACGCGGGCCGTTAGGGGAGTTGATCTCGGGCAGCACCAGGCGCCGGCCGAACACGGTCTCGACATAGCCGCGCGCCTTGGCCTGGGCCTTGGTTTCCTGCATGTATTGCCACACGCCGGGGTAGCGCTGGAAGTAGCGGTCTATGTAGTTCTTGGCGGCCTGGTTGTCTATGCCAAGGCTCTTGGCCAGGCCGTAGCTGCTCATGCCGTAGATCAGGCCGAAGTTGATGGTCTTGGCGTAGCGGCGCTGCTCGCTTGACACTTGATCGACGGCCACGCCGAACACTTCCGATGCGGTGGCGCGGTGCACGTCCAGGCCGTCGTGGAAGGCGCGCAGCAGGGCTTCGTCGCCGCTGATGTGGGCCATGATGCGCAGCTCGATCTGGCTGTAGTCGCAGCTGGCGATGACGCGGCCCGGCGGGGCGATGAAGGCCTCGCGAATGCGCCGGCCCTCGGCCGTGCGCACGGGGATGTTCTGCAGGTTCGGGTCGTTGCTGGACAGGCGCCCGGTGACGGCCACGGCCTGGGCGTAGTGCGTGTGCACGCGGCCGGTGCGCGGGTCGGCCAGCTGGCTGAGCTTGTCGGTGTAGGTGCTCTTGAGCTTGCTCAAGGAGCGGTGCTCCAGCAGCTTGGCCGGCAGGGGGTAGTCCTCGGCCAGCTTTTCCAGCACCTCCTCGTCGGTGCTGCGCGCGCCGGTGGCGGTCTTCTTGACGACGGGCATGCCCAGCTTGTCGAAGAAGATTTCGCCCAGTTGCTTCGGGCTGCCTAGGTTGAACGGCTGGCCGGCGATGTCGTAGGCCTCTTTTTCGAGCTGCAGGATGCGCTGGCCCAGGGCGTGGCTCTGGCTGGCGAGCTGCTGCGCGTCTATCAGCACGCCGTTCCTCTCGATGCGGAACAGCGTTTCGCTGCAGGCGATCTCCAGTTCGTAGATGGCGCGCAGTTTTTCATCGTTCTCAAGCTGTGGCCAGAGCACGCGGTGCACGTCCAGGGTCTGGTCCGAGTCCTCGCAGGAATAGGCCGCCGCCTTGTCCACCGGCACCTGCGCGAACGGTATCTGCTTGGCGCCCTTGCCGCACAGGTCTTCGTAGCTGATGCCGCTGCGTCCCGTGTGGCGCTCGGCCAGGCTGGTCAGGCCGTGGGGCTTGTGCACCTCCAGCACATAGCTTTGCAGCATGGTGTCGTGGGCGTAGCCGCGTACCTCAACGCCGTGGTTGGCAAACACATGGCGGTCGTACTTGATGTGCTGGCCCAGCTTCAAGCGCGCCGGGTCTTCCAGCCAGGGTTTGAGGCGCGCCAGCACCTCGGCCAGCGGCAGCTGCGCGGGCGCGTCCGGGCCTTCGTGTGCCAGCGGGATGTAGGCGGCGGCCCCCGGCTCCACGCTGAAGGAGATGCCGACGATGGCGGCGCGCAGCTCGTCCAGCGAGGTGGTTTCGGTGTCTATGGCCACCAGCGGTGCGGCCTGGATGCGGGCCAGCCAGGCATCGAGCTGCGCCCAGGTCAGGATGATGTCGTAGGCCACGTCGCGCCGCTGGGCCTGGACGGCAACGGTGCTGGCGTCGGGCTGGGCAAACAGGTCGCCGCTGGCCGGCTGCGCCTGGGGCTCCAGCGCGCGCGCCAGGCTCTTGAAGCCGTATTTTTGATAAAAATCGGCCAGTTCGCCCGTCTGTTCTGCGCCAACAGCTATCGAATCAAGAGCAGGCAAACCCGCCACATGATCGGCCAGCTCGCAGTCGGTCTTGATGGTGACCAGGCTGCGCGCCGTGGGCAGCCAGTCAAGCGCGCCGCGCAGGTTCTCGCCGGCCACGCCCTTGATGGCGCCGGCGCTGGCCACCAGCGCGTCCAGCGAGCCGTATTCCATGAGCCACTTGGCAGCGGTCTTGGGGCCGACCTTGGGCACGCCCGGCACGTTGTCCACGGCGTCGCCCACCAGGGTCTGGAAGTCCACCATCAGCGCGGGCGGCACGCCAAACTCGGCCGTCACCCCGGCCACGTCGCGGCGCTTGCCGTTCATGGTGTCGATGATGGTGATGCGCTCGTCCACCAGCTGCGAGAGGTCCTTGTCGCCGCTCGATATCACCACGCGCAGGCCCTGGGCCGCGGCAGTCTTGGCCAGCGTGCCGATGACGTCGTCGGCCTCCACGCCGGCAATCGCCAGCACCGGCCAGCCCAAGAGGCGCACCACCTCGTGGATGGGAGCGATCTGCGCGCGCAGTTCGTCGGGCATGGGGGAGCGGTTGGCCTTGTACTCGGCGTAGATGTCGTCGCGGAAGGTGGGGCCGCTCGCGTCGAACACGCAGACCGCGTAGTCGGCCGGCACCTCTTTCTTGAGCGCCTGCAGCATGTTGATCATGCCGCGTATGGCCCCCGTGGGGCTGCTGGCCGGGTCGCCCGGCACGGCGCGCAGGTCGGGCATGGCGTGGAAGGCGCGGTACAGGTAGCTGGAACCATCGACCAGCACCAGGGTTTTGGATTCACTCATGGGGGGATTGTGCACATAAGCCCGCGGCAAAACCTGCACAATCGTGGGCCTCGACGGCGGCGCCATGGGGCGCCGCGCCGAGCCATTCACGCATTCTCCCGCCATGAAATACATCGTTGCACTGCTGGCCTGCGCCGCCTCCACCCTGGCCCTGGCCGATAGCGAATTCAAGAACGTACCGCCGCTGCTGCACAAATCCATCCAGCACGGCGGCGTGACGGTGGCGCAGTTCGACGGCGGCGTGCTGCGCGCGCAGCTGAACAAGGCCGAGGTCACCGAGCTGGTCTACCAGACCTTCGTCTTCCACAACATCTGCGCCCGCGAGTGGTATGAGCCGCAGCAGTTCGCCAGCCTGGGCCTGGCCCGCGTGGAGCTGCTCAACGCCAAGGGCGACCAGGGCTTTGCCTTCGACACGCGCGGCAACGTCTGCACCGAGATGGGCCGGCTGGGCAAGAACTTCCGCACCTTCATAAGCCAGTACACCGTGGCCTGCACGGCCGGCGGCTGCCCGCCGCAGCGCTGACCCGCGCCCTGCCACGACCTACAATCGGCGCCATGCGCGCCGTCTACCCCTTTCTGCTGCTGGCCATCGCCAGCGCCCCCGCCCTGGCACAAAATACAAGCCAAAACCCGTCTCAGCCCAATACCACTGAGCGCGGACAGCTATCAACACAAGAGCAAAAAGCCGATGACCGGCGCGAACCGCGCGTGGAGCGCATCGTGGTCGAAGACGCCGGCAGCCGCGTCGATGAGCTGCGCGTGGGCGGCCAGACGCAGCACATCACGGTGCAACCCAAGACCGGCACGCCCCTGCCCGCCTACGAGGTGCGCGCCAATGATGGCGCGCGCGCGCGGCCCGGCAACTTCAACCAGTCCGACTCGGTGACCGCGCCACGCGTGTGGAACCTGCGCCAGTTCTGACCTCCCGCGCCCATGCCGCCACCACCGGCGGCTGCGCCGCCCTCCCGCCGCCGCACGTTTCTTTCTGCTGATCCATGGCCGTTTACACCGAAGTCTCAAACAAAGAGGCGCGCGAGCTGCTGCGCCGCCTGCAGCTGGGCAAGCTGCTCACGCTGCGCGGCATAGAGGGCGGCATTGAGAACACCAACTACTTCGTGACCAGCGAAGCGGGCGAATATGTGCTGACGCTGTTCGAGCGCCTGAGCGCCGAGCAGCTGCCGTTCTACCTGCACCTGATGCACCATCTGGCGCACCACGGCATCCCCGTGCCCGACCCACAGGCGGACAAGTACGGCGAGATCCTGCACCAGGTGGCCGGCAAGCCAGCCGCCCTGGCCACCAAGCTGCGCGGCAAGAGCCAGCTGGCGCCACAGGCCGTGCACTGCACCGCGGTGGGCAACATGCTGGCGCGCATGCACCTGGCCGCGCGCGACTACGAGCGCCAGCAACCCAATCTGCGGGCCTTGCCCTGGTGGAACGAGACCGTGCCCGTGGTGCTGCCGCACATTGGCCCGGAACAGGCCGAGCTGCTCACGTCCGAGCTGGCCTACCAGAACCATGTGGCGGCCGGCAGCGCCTACGCCGCGCTGCCGCGCGGGCCGATACACGCCGACCTGTTCCGCGACAACGTGATGTTCGAGGGCGAGGAGCTCACCGGCTGCTTCGACTTCTACTTCGCCGGCGTCGATACCTGGCTTTTTGACCTGGCCGTGTGCCTGAACGACTGGTGCATCGATCTGCCCACCGGCCGGCACGACGAGCAGCGCGCCGCCGCCCTGCTGGCCGCCTACCAGGCAGTGCGCCCGCTCACGGCGGCCGAGCGCGAGCTGCTGCCGGCCATGCTGCGCGCCGGCGCGCTGCGCTTCTGGCTGTCGCGCCTGTGGGACTTTTACCTGCCGCGCGAGGCCAGCATGCTCAAGCCCCACGACCCCACGCATTTCGAACGCGTGCTGCGCGAGCGTGTGCGGCACCCCGTCCATCCTTGATATTCCTGCCTGCCAGGGCCATCGGGCCCTGGGGTACAGTCGCCGCACCATGAAACTGAACATCGTCCCCGCGCGCACGGGCCTGCAATGGGTACGCCAGGGCATCACCGTGTTCTGGCGCCAGCCCATGGCCCTGTCGGCGCTGTTTTTCATGACCATGGCCGCCATGTCGCTGGCCACGCTGCTGCCGCTGGTGGGCCCCGCCGTGGCACTGGCGCTGCTGCCGTCGGCCACGCTGGCGATGATGGTCGCCGCGGCCGAGGCCAGCCAGAACCGCACGCCCACACCGGCCTTGATGCTGGTGGCCTTTCGCACCGGCAAGCAGCGCCTGAACGCCATGATGAGCCTGGGCGCCATGTATGCCGTGGGCTTTCTGGGCGTGATGGGGCTGTCGGCCCTGATCGATGGCGGCGAATTCGCGCGCGTCTACCTGGGCGGCGCGCCACTCACGCGCGAGGTGGCCGAGTCCGGCGACTTCCAGGCCGCCATGTGGCTGGCCATGCTACTGTACGTGCCGCTGTCGCTGCTGTTCTGGCATGCGCCGGGCCTGGTGCACTGGCACAACGTGCCGCCCGTGAAGGCGCTGTTCTTCAGCATCGTCGCCTGCTGGCGCAACTTTGGTGCCTTCACGGTGTATGGCCTGTCCTGGCTGGGCGTGTTCCTGGCGGCGGGCCTGGCCATGAGCCTGCTGGTCACGCTGCTGGCCGCCGTGGGCATTGGCGCGAGCATGGCCGGCGGCATCATGGTGGCTACGGCGATGATGCTGGCGGCGATGTTCTTCACCTCGGTGGTGTTCACCTTCCGCGACAGCTTTGCGCCGCCCGACACGCAGACGAACGGCGACGAGCCGGCCCCGGGCGCAGATCCATCGCACTGAACCATTGCCCTATCGTCCGGGCAGCAAAGGACTGACCGCCGTCCCGGCAAAGGCCGCGATCCCGGGATGCCATTGGCCAGCGTGAACGCTGGATACCAGCCTTCGCCGCGATGACGGGCGCCAACCACCGCTGCTTGCCGCGTCAACGCAACACCACCGCATGCACGCGGTCACGCCCGGCATGCTTGGCGGCGTACAGCTGCTCGTCGGCCTGGGCCAGCAGCTGCGCCGCATCCGTCTTGCCGCCAAGCAGCGTGGCGACGCCTATGCTCAGCGTCAGGTGCGGGGGACTGGCCAGCTCGTTGGGCAGGGCCATGCTGCTCACGCCCTGGCGGATGCGCTCGGCCAGCATCTGGGCATCGGTGGCCGCGGTTTCGGGCAGCAGGCAGACGAACTCCTCGCCGCCGTAGCGCGCCGCCAGGTCGGTGGCACGGGTCACCGATGTGTTGAGCACCCGGGCCACGGCGCGCAGGTAGTCGTCGCCAATGGCATGGCCATAGCGGTCGTTGACATGCTTGAAATGGTCCAAATCCACCATCAGCAGGCTCAGCGGCGCGCCCGTGCGCTGCTGGCGCGCATGTTCGCGCAGCAGCGCATGGTCAAACTGGCGGCGGTTGGCCAGGCCCGTCAGCCCGTCGGTCTGGCTCTGCCTTTCCAGATCCTGGTTGACCGCCTGCAGAGCCTGCTGCTGCTGCAGGATGTGCTCGTTGCTGGCCGCCAGCAGGCGCGCCAGGCGGCGGTAGCGGTACAGCAACGCCGCCAGCACCACGACCAGCACCAGCGCCCCCGCGCCGGCGGTCAGCACCACCAGGTGCCAGCTGCGCTGGATCACATAGCGCTGGATGAACTGGCGCTCGCCGTCCTCATGCTCGGCCACCGCGCCGGAAACATCCAGCACCGCCAGGTAGCGGTCAAACGCCTGCACGATCTGCTGGTTGCGTGGCGAGGCGTGGAAGTAAAAACCGTAGACCCGCGGCGCATCGTGCAGGGTATGCACCACGGCCAGGTCAAAGTACTCGTGCTGGTAGCGCTTTTCTTCAAAAACCGCCTTGCTGAACACGGCCACGTCGATACGGCCATCGCGCAGGGCCTGAAACAGCGCCTCGCTGGTCACGTCGTCAATGACCACCAGCCGATCGGACGCCATCACCGTCTTGAGGAGGCTCTCGGACGCCACGCCCTTGAGCACGCCCACGCGGTAGGGCGCCAGGTCGGCCAGGCCGCGGATCTCCGGGCGCCAGTCCTTGCGCGCGATGACGGCGTAATGGCTTTCGTAGAACGGCCGGGTGAAGATGCCGCGCGCGGCGCGTTCGCTGTTCGCGCTCAAGGGCAGCAGGACATCGGCCTGGCCTTCCTGCACCAGGCGGATTTTTTCAGCGATGGACAGGTCCCGCCGCTGAATGATTTCATAGCGCAGCCCCAGGCGCTCGGTGATGAAGCACCACACATCCACGCCGATGCCGGAGTAGCCATCTTGCGTGTCGTGGCGCGCCATCGGGGGCGCGTCCAGGGGCAGCACGCGCAGCGGCGCCATGGCGCGAAACCCGGCCAGCTCCTGGGCGCTGAACTCCACCGGCTGCGTCAGTCGCACCTGACCGCCGCAGGCCGCCAGGGCCGGGAGAGAGGCCATTGCCACCCAGGCGACGCACAGCGCGAGCCAGACACCAAGCCCACGCCGCCCGGGCCGGTGCGCCAGCCACAGGGGAGTCCAATGTCGCCTCTGACCCATGAAAAAAATTCGCCAGGAGTTCCGGAAACCGCACCCAAAGATGAAGCAGATGGCCAGCCGTTCAACGGGCCGCCACCACGCCGCTGGGATTGTGCCACCGCACCTTGCGCGCGCCATGGGGGCAAACGCAAGCCAAAAGCGCCAACAGAGCTGCCACGCATGGGCGTGGCAGCTCCCTGGTCGGTACCGCCGACCGCATGGCTCCCTGGGCCATGCTGCTCGCGCGGGTCAGACGCCGATCGCACCCCCATCGGCTTTCTGGATGACCACGGTGGCTGCCCGCGGGCGCACCGTGCCCGTGGGCGCCAGCGTGGCGTCACTGCTGCCATAGGCGGGCCAGTTGCCAGGGTGCTGCACGTTCAGGAAGATGGTCTTGAAGTCCGGCGTGCAGGCAAAGCCGGTGATCTCGGCCGCGTTCGGGCCGACGAAGAAGCGGCGCAGATCACCCTGGTTGGCGGCGTTGATGGCCGGCCCCGGGCCCTTGTGCTCGGCCAGCGCGCCGGGGATCACCGCCAGCATCTGGTCGTTGGTGGCCCGGGCGACAGCGTTGTTGCGCCCGCCGTCGATGCCGTTGTCGGTCTGTATCCACAGGATGCCGCGCGCGTCGAAGGCAATGCCGTCGGGGCTGGCCAGCTGGTTGAGCGCGCTCAGGCCGGAGCGGTTGGTGTCGGCTGCTGCGGCGGCGTCAGAGCCGAACACGAAGATCTCCCAGCGGAAGCTGTTCGCGCCCGCGTCGTCGTGCCAGCGGATGATGTGGCCGTTGACGTTGTTCAGGCGCGGGTTCGCCGCGTTCGTGCCCGTGCCGGCATTGCGGCTGCTGTTGTTGGTCAGCGTCAGGTACACGTCGCCATTCGTCGGGTGCACGGCTGTCCATTCGGGACGATCCATGGGGGTTGCGCCCATGAAATCGGCCGCGCCGCGGGTGTTGATCAGGATTTCATCGAGCGTGGCGTACCTGCTGCCCAGCCGCGTACCGTCCTTGCCCACGCTGTCGGGCGTGAGCGGCAGCCAGCTGCCCGTGCCATCGTCGTTGAAGCGGGCGACATAAAGCGTGCCCTTGTCCAGGTACTTGGCGCCCACGGCGAGGCGATCCGTGCGCCTGGCATCGGCAGCATCCCAGGCGGCATCGGACACATAGCGGTAGATGTATTCGAAGCGCGAGTCGTCGCCGGTATAGAAGGCCAGCGGCTTGCCTGCCTGGGGCAGGCCGTAAGCCGCCCCCTCATGGGCAAAGCGGCCCATGGCCGTGCGCTTGGTGGCAATGCTGCCGGGGTCGTAGGGGTCGATCTCCACCAGATAGCCAAAGCCGTTGACCTCGTTGCGCCAGTCGCTCAAGGCGTCCGCGCCCGATGGCGTGACGTTGAAGCGCGCGAACTCGCCCTGCGCTTCGCTGCCGTCCCCGGAGGCGGTTTCCCATTGGTAGCGGCCCTTGCTGGTGGAAACGCCCACGCGCTTCTGGTGCGCGGGCTGGTTGGCCTTGTCGGTGTTGACGAAGCAGGCAGCCCAGTTCTCCTCGGCCGTGAGGTAGGTGCCCCAGGGGGTCGTGCCGTTGCCGCAATTGTTGTTGGTGCCGCGAACCTGCCTGCCGGTGGGCGAGAACGGCGTCTTGACCCAGTCGGTGCCGCTCACAGGGCCGGCCAGGGCCATGGGCGTGGCGGAGGTGAAGCGTCGGTTGTACCTCGAGTTCTTGACGATGGCCCAGCTGCCGCCGCTCTTGCGGATATGCATCACGGCGACGCCATGGGCGTTGATCTCCTTGCGCACCTCCTCGGCCGGGCGCTTGCCGCCGACCATGGTGGGGCCGGCGGGGTGCAGGGCCTGCTCGTCGATGTATTCGTGGTTGACGACCAGGATGCCCTCGGTGGAGCTGCCCTCCAGCGCAAAGTAGTGCATGCCATCGTGGTGCATGCCCGTGGAATGGAGCAGGTCTGTCGAGCTGTTGTTGCCGTCCTTGTCCCATTCGGCGGCGTTGTCGTTGAGCGGCGTGCCCCAGGGGCCCAGCACATGGGCCACGTAGCCAGCGGGCACCACGCAGGCATCGGTCATGGAGGCGGGCAGGGACTCAAAGCCGAGCTTGAGACCGGGCGCTGGCACGGGAGCCGGCGCGTTGCCCTGGCCGTCACCGCCGCCACATGCGGCCAGCCCGGAGCCGGTCAGCAGGGCCAGGGCGGCGCTCAGGCCGCCGCGGGCGACCGTGCGGCGCGACAGCCTGGCCTGCAGGATGGCGCTGAACGGAACATTGTCGGCATGGTTGCGAACCACCTTGTCGGAAACAGACTTGCTCATGAGAGCCACACTCCTCGCGTTGTGAAACATGGATTGGAGTGCTCAGTCTAGAAATCGCTTGTGACGCCGGCGTGACAGCAGCAAGGGCACGCAGGCAGCGCCCCGATGCCATGCGCACAGGCGGGCACGGCCCGGCGCGGGCTGGGTTATTCCACGATGGTCAGCTTGGCCACCGCCAGCGCCAGCCACTTGGTGCCATGGCGCGGAAAGTTGACCTGGGCACGGGCGTCGTCGCCAGCTCCCTCCAGGGCCAGCACCTTGCCCTCGCCGAACTTGGTGTGGAACACCGCCAGGCCCACGCGCAGGCCATGCGCCGGAGCCTCCTTGCGCGGCGGCACGGGCGGGCTGGTGAAGGCCTCTGATTTGAAGCCAGATTGGCCTCTAGCGCCCGACTTATAAGCGCCAACAGCTCTCATATCAGGAGCATAACTGGCAAACCCCGGCTGCCTGGGCGTGAGCCACTTCAGGCATTCCTCGGGCAGTTCGTCGAAGAAGCGACTCCTGAGGTTGTAGCGCGTCTGGCCGTGCAGCAACCGGGTCTGCGCGTGGCTCAGATACAGGCGCGCTCTTGCCCGCGTGATGGCCACGTACATCAGGCGGCGTTCTTCCTCCAGGCCCCCCTGGTCGCTCATGGCGTTCTGGTGCGGGAAGAGTTCCTCCTCCAGGCCACCGATGAACACGCAGTCAAACTCCAGGCCCTTGCTGGCGTGCACGGTCATCAGCTGCACGGCGTCCTGCCCGGCCTGGGCCTGGTTGTCGCCGGCCTCCAGCGCGGCGTGGGTCAGGAAGGCGGCCAACGGCGACAGGGTCTCACCGGTGTCGGCATCGACCAGGGGCTGGTTCAGCAGCGGCGCGTTCGGGGCCAGCCCCTGGCTGGCCGGGCTTTGCGTGAGCGGCGCGCCGGTTTCATCGATCGGCAGGGCCACGGCGTCCTTGCCAAAGCCCTCCTGCGTGACAAAGCTCTCGGCCGCACTGATGAGTTCATCCAGGTTCTCCAGCCGGTCGGCGCCTTCCTTTTCGTTGCGATAGTGCTCGATCAGGCCGCTGGCCTGCAGCATCTGCCCGATGATGGCGCGCAGGTTCTGCCCCTGGGTCTGCTCGCGCAGCACGTCGATCATGGCCACAAAGGCGCCCAGGTTGGCGCCGGCCTTGCCGCTGATGCTGCTGACGGCGTCGTGCAGCGAGCAGCCGATCTGGCGCGCGACATCCTGCAGCGATTCCAGCGAGCGCGCCCCTATGCCGCGCGCCGGAAAGTTGACCACGCGCATGAAGCTGGTGTCGTCGTGCGGGTTCTCCAGCAGGCGCAGATAGGCCAGCGCGTGCTTGATCTCGGCGCGCTCGAAGAAGCGCAGGCCGCCATACACACGGTACGGCACGGCGGCGTTGAACAGCGCCGATTCGATGACCCGGCTTTGCGCGTTGCTGCGGTAGAGCACGGCGATCTCGCTGCGCGTGGCCGTGCCACCCTGCACCAGTTGCCTGATCTCGTCCACCATCCACTGCGCCTCGGCCAGGTCGCTATTCGCCTCGTACACGCGCACCGGCTCGCCCGGGCCTTGGCTTGTGCGCAGGTTCTTGCCCAGGCGCTTGCTGTTGTGCGCGATGAGCGCGTTGGCCGAATCCAGGATGTTGCTGTAGCTGCGGTAGTTCTGCTCCAGCTTGATCTGCCGCTCTACGCCAAACTCGCGCACGAAGTCCTGCATATTGCCCACGCGCGCGCCGCGGAAGGCGTAGATGCTCTGGTCGTCGTCGCCCACGGCGATCACGCTGCCCCGGGTTTGCAGGCGGCCATCGACCATGTCGCCCGCCAGCAGCTTGAGCCAGGCGTACTGCAGCTTGTTGGTGTCCTGAAACTCGTCCACCAGCATGTGGGCAAAGCGCCGCTGGTAGTGCACGCGCACCGGGTCGTTGTCGCGCAACAGCTCGTAGCTGCGCAGCATCAGCTCGCCAAAATCCACCACGCCCTCGCGCTGGCATTGCTCCTCGTAGAGCTGGTACAGCTCGACCTTCTTGCGCGTGTCCTCGTCACGCACCGGCACGTCACGCGGGCGCAGGCCCTCTTCCTTGCAGCCGGCAAAAAAGTAGGCCAGCTCCTTGGGCTTGAAGCGCTCCTCGTCCACGTTGAACTGCTTGCACAAACGCTTGACGGCCGAGAGCTGGTCCTGCGTGTCCAGAATCTGAAAAGTCTGCGGCAGGCCGGCGAGCTTGTGGTGCGCGCGCAGCAGGCGGTTGCACAGGCCGTGGAAGGTGCCTATCCACATGCCGCGCACGTTGATGGGCAGCATGGCGGAGAGGCGCGTGAGCATCTCCTTGGCCGCCTTGTTGGTGAACGTGACGGCCAGGATGCCGCCGGGCGTGGCCTGGCCGGTCGAGAGCAGCCAGGCGATGCGCGTGGTCAGCACGCGCGTCTTGCCCGAACCGGCGCCGGCCAATATCAGCGCATGGCCGGCGGGCAGGGTGACGGCGGCGAGTTGTTCGGGGTTGAGACCGTGCAGCAGCGGCGCGGCCTGGCCCGATGGCGGCACACCGGCGCCGGAAAGCGAATCTTGTGGGAGCATGGTGGAATTGTAGGAAGCCCACCGGAACCCACCGATGAAAACCCCTGCCCTGATCGCTGCCGGCCTGTGCGCGCTGCCGCTGGCCGGCGCCCTCGCCCAGCCCTGCAGCAGCGACCACACGCCGCGGCCGGCTGCGTTGTTCGAGCGCTTCGTCAGCGCCGATTGCGCGACCTGCTGGAGCGAGCCGCACACGCCCGCGCCGGGGCCGTCGGCCCTGGTGGTGGACTGGATCGTGCCCACGCCCTCGGGCGACGATGCGCCGCTGTCGGCCGCCGCAGCACCCGACGCGCTGGCGCGCCTGCAGGCCCTGGCGCGCGCCGCGCCGGCCGGCACGGATGTCCATACCGACTCGCTCATCACCGCGCCCGGCAGCCTGCGCGTGGCCATGGGGCCGGCCGTCAACGACTACGTGGGCACCATCATCCGCTTCAGCCCGCCACCCAAGGCGCGCCCGCCGCTGCGCTTCTGGCTGGTGCTGGTGGAGCAACTGCCGGCCGGCGCCGAAGCCAGTCCCGTCGCGCGCCATGTGGTGCGCAATGCCTGGCACGGCGAATGGCCCGGCGGTGCGCTGTCGGATCTGCGCCCCATGCGCATTCCCGACGGCGCCGATGTCGAGCGCCTGGGGCTGCTGGGCTGGGTGCAGGACGCTGCCGGGCGCACCGTGGCCGCAGCGCAGGCGCTGTGCGCCGGCCAGCCGGTCCCCCTGCCGCGCCCCGAATAGACCCCGCGACCTTCTGCACATCCTGCGCACCCGTACAATCAATCACCGGGCCCAAGTTTCTTGACGCCCGGTTTTTTTGCGCCTGTGCAAACAGGGTTCGGCGCCGCCAGCTGCGGCAGTGCCCGCAAAGCCGGAGCCCAAGCCAAGCGCCCCACGCCAGTGCAATCCTGCCCTGGTGACCTTTTCTAAGGAGCTTGGAACCTCATGGAAATCTTCGACTACGACAACATCCTGCTGCTGCCACGCAAGTGCCGCGTGCAAAGCCGATCCGAATGCGACGCCAGCGTGGAACTGGGCGGGCGCCGTTTCAAGCTGCCGGTGGTGCCGGCCAACATGAAAACCGTGGTGGACGAAAAAATCTGCGCCTGGCTGGCCCAGAACGGCTACTTCTACGTCATGCACCGCTTTGATCTGGACAACGTGCGGTTCGTGCGCGACATGCGCGCCCAGGGCTGCTTTGCCTCGATCTCGCTGGGCATCAAGCAGGCCGACTACGACACCGTCGATCGCCTCAAGGCCGAAGGGCTGACGCCCGAGTACATCACCATCGACATCGCCCACGGCCACTCCGACAGCGTGCGCGACATGATCGGCTACCTCAAAAAACACCTGCCGCAGTCCTTCGTCATCGCCGGCAACGTGGCCACGCCCGAGGCCGTGATCGACCTGGAGAACTGGGGCGCCGACGCCACCAAGGTGGGCGTGGGCCCGGGCAAGGTCTGCATCACCAAGCTGAAAACCGGCTTTGGCACGGGCGGCTGGCAGCTGTCGGCCATGAAGTGGTGCGCGCGCGTGGCCACCAAGCCCATCATTGCCGACGGCGGCATCAGAAGCCACGGCGACATCGCCAAGAGCATCCGCTTTGGCGCCACCATGGTCATGATTGGCTCGCTGTTCGCGGGTCACGAAGAATCCCCCGGCAAGACCGTCGAGGTGGACGGCGAGCTGTACAAGGAGTACTACGGCTCGGCCAGCGACTTCAACAAGGGCGAGTACCGGCATGTGGAGGGCAAACGCATCCTCGAACCGATCAAGGGCAAGCTGGCCGACACGCTGACCGAGATGGAGCAGGACATCCAAAGCTCCATCAGCTACTCGGGCGGCAAAAAACTCATGGACATCCGCAAGGTGAACTACGTGATCCTGGGCGGCGACAACGCGGGCGAGCACCTGCTGATGTAAATTTTTTGCCATCTTTTCTGGAGGCACCCAAACTTAGTGCATAATTCGCGGCTGTGCTGCATTGCAGCGCCTCTGAAAAGAGAGGGCTCTTAGCTCAGTTGGTAGAGCAGCGGACTCTTAATCCGTTGGTCGAAGGTTCGAATCCTTCAGGGCCCACCAGCTATTCCAGAAAGCCGGAAGTTGTGATGCAACTTCCGGCTTTTTTATTTCACCATGACTCCAGCACCGAAATTCGCTGGACTACGCTACAGCCCGATACAGCAGGTTTATCAATGACTTAAGCGAGTTCAACATATGCCGGTGCTTTCCGAAACCTGACCTGACTTCCGACCGCCTGACTCCTATCCGGCCCTTGGAATCCAGGTCTTTCCAAGGAGTCATCATGGCTAAGATCAAACTCACTAAGTCCGCTGTCGATGCGGCGCAACCCCAGGCAGAGGCCGTCGAACTCCGGGACACGCTGGTCCCCGGCTTCCTGTGCAAGATTACCCCGGCGGGTCGCAAGGTGTTCATGCTCCAGTACCGGACGAACGCTGGCGAGCGCCGCAAGCCCTCGCTAGGACTGTACGGGGAGCTGACCGTCGAACAGGCGCGGTCGCTGGCGCAGGAATGGCTGGCCCAAGTCCGCCGAGGCGGAGATCCCGCCGCAGAGAAGGCGGAGGCGCGCCAGGCACCTACGGTCAAGGAGCTATGCACGAAGTTCATGGAGGACTACTCCAAGAAGCGCAACAAGCTCAGCACCCAAGCCGGCTATCAGGCTGTCATCAATCGCAACATTATTCCGCTGCTGGGACGCAAGAAAGTTCAGGACGTGAAGCGTCCTGAAATCGCCGGACTGATGGAAAAGCTTTCGTACAAGCAGACCGAGGCGAACAAGGTATTCAGCGTCTTGCGCAAGATGTTCAACATGGCCGAGGTATGGGGCTATCGGCCCGACGGTACCAACCCTTGCCGTCACGTCCCGATGTTCCCTGCCGGCAAATCGACTCACCTCATCAGCGACGAAGAAATGGGCAACCTGTTCCGACAGCTCGACAAGATCGAGTCGGAGGGGCTGGAGAACTACGTCATCCCTTTGGGAATCCGCCTGCAGTTCGAGTTCGCCGGCCGCCGCTCGGAAATCATCGCGCTGGAATGGAACTGGGTTGACTTGCAGAACCGGCGCGTCGTCTGGCCTGACAGCAAGACAGGCGGCATGTCTAAGCCCATGAGCGAGGAAGCCTATCGGCTACTCTCGACGGCACCCCGGCAGGAGGGTAGCCGCTATGTGCTGCCTTCTCCTAGCCACGCTGGCAAGCATCTAACCACGGGCGAGTATTACGGTGGCTGGAGCCGTGCGCTCAAGGCGGCTGGCGCTACGCACGTGGGCACGCACGGCATCCGCCACCGTTCGGCGACCGACATTGCCAATTCGGGCATCCCGGTCAAGGTCGGCATGGCGCTAACGGCGCACAAGACCGTCGTCATGTTCATGCGCTACGTCCACACCGAGGATAAGCCGGTGCGAGAGGCGGCCGAACTGGTGGCGAATCGGCGTAAGACGATCACCGGGATGCAGGGAGCCAAGGAGGTGGCCGCATGACCCGGCGCAAGGCATCCGTCTCAGCGCCAGCAGCGCCGCCCGCGCTGCTGGGCGACATCCGGGCACTGATCGAAGCGTCGCGCCAGCGCGTCGCCTCGGCGGTCAATGCCGAGCTGACATTGCTGTTCTGGCGCATTGGCCAGCGCATCCATACGGAAGTGCTTGCCGGGCAGCGGGCCGGGTACGGCGACGAAATCCTGCCGACCCTGGCGGCGCAGCTTGTCCGCGACTACGGACGTAGCTTCGCGGACAAGAACCTGCGCCGGATGGTGCAGTTCGCCGCCACCTTCTCGGACGAGCCAATTGTCGTGACGCTGTCACGACAATTGAGCTGGTCGCATTTCGTGGCGCTGCTGCCGCTAAAAGACCCGCTCCAGCGGGACTACTACGTGCAAATGGCCAGCGCCGAACGCTGGAGCGTGCGGACGCTACGCGAGCGCATCGACTCGATGCTATACGAGCGCACGGCGCTGTCCAAGAAGCCGGACGAGACGATCACGCAAGAGCTGGCGGCGATGCGCGATGCGCAGCGCATGTCGCCGGCGCTGGTCATGCGCGACCCGTACATCCTCGACTTCCTGGGCCTGCGCGATACCTGGCAGGAAGGCGACCTGGAAGCCGCGATCATCCGCGAAATGGAGTCTTTTTTGCTGGAGTTGGGCGCGGGCTTCTCTTTCCTAGCCCGGCAGAAACGCATCCAGATCGACGACGAGGATTTCCACCTGGACCTGCTGTTCTATAACCGCAAGCTGCGGCGGCTGGTGGCGGTGGAGTTGAAGATCGGCGAGTTCAAGGCAGCATACAAGGGGCAGATGGAGCTTTATTTGCGTTGGCTCGACAAGCACGAACGCGAACCGGAGGAAGCCTCGCCGCTGGGCATCATTCTTTGTACCGGCAAGAAGTCAGAGCAGATCGAGTTGCTGGAGCTGGACAAGTCGGGCATCCACGTAGCCGAATACCTGACGACCCTGCCGCCGCGTGCGGTGCTGGGGGAGCGGTTGCAGCAGGCGACCGAACGGGCGCGGTTGCAGATCGAGCAGCGGCAGCCTGGCGAGAAGTCCTGACAGCAGCATCTGTCCAACCGTACACCCAAACCACAGCACGAGCATGTGGCAACGGATCTCTTGCTCTATCGAGGCTCCATGCTAGTGTGGAATCGCCATAGGCCGATAAGGAACTGGCCTGCGGCTCAAGGATGCGCTGGGGCTAGTGGGCGCGAGCGCCCAATCACATGATTATCGCGGGCAGCAGCGCCATGTTCTATGCCGATCGCTGTTTTAATTAAATATCTCAAACTATAAAGTCAGTTAATTTTTTCAAAATATTCACGAATCAAGTCATCATTTTTTAAATACGAATCGAGAACCTGAAACAGAAAAAGATCCCCGCTAATATTTATATCAAACGGGATCATTGAGTTATCTATTTTGAATGTCTTTATTTTTCTATGCCCCTTGATGTTGGCATTGCTCAATCTTTCTTGATAGCTATCCAACGTATATACGATAAATTCGTGATCCAAGTGAGTTATAAAAAAATCATCGCCTTTTGAACTGTATTCAAGATGGATGACTTGCGTTACGACGTCGTCGCCTGCCACCTCAAAGTCCTCCATCAATTCTTCAAAAGTCAAACTTAGCTTCTCTGCGTCATGGTGAATCCATAGATTGTTCTCATATTTATCGGTGGAGTAGAACTTTGACAATCTAGGAAGGGAAGATATTTTCAATCGCAACGGAGCGCCAAACTCCATCTCCTCCATTGCAGGGACATAATCGGAGACGTAATCAATCCTGAATGCTATTTCGGACAGCATTCCTTTTTCAATGAGTTCCTCGATAGAGGTAAGCAGCTTCCTCGGAACTTTTATCCAGAAGTGTCGCCCTATGCGTTCATCGCGTATTGTCTGACTATCCTTGTCGTTGAATATCTGAATATTCTCGTTCAGGCTGACAAGACTATATTTAGAGAACTGAGCATCTTCCTTTCTTATGTCAATTCCAATTTTCTCGTACTCACGTTCAACTACCTTGGAATATTTTAGCTCCAGCATCTCAGCCCTCCCCATGATTGATTGGTGCTTGGAATAAAAAATGCAGCCAATGCGATAATTTGCGTAATTTTCTTTTATGTACGAAACACCATCTTCGTCATGGATATGCTTGTAGGAATTGTTGAGAATTTCTAGCGATCCCGGATACTCGTTGAGATAATTATTTAAGTAGTCCATTAAATGCTGGATTGTCTTTATAGCCAATCGCTTGTCCACTAGATCAAGCTGTGGCCCATAAAACTTGGCTGCGTTTGGATGGTCGCGTTTGGCTTCAAATTCTTTCAGAATGGCCGCCTTTTCATTCATGCAGCCCTCCGTATAAGCACGCATTACGTCTGCCTGAAAGCTCTCATTTGCCAGAGAGGTTTGGATGAGGGGAAGCAATTTCTTGACAAAGATCGGGTCTTTATTAAGAAAGACGTAGCAAAATTTCCCAAAGCTGAATAACGCGATTTTTTCCGAAGAAAATTCATTGATTTCTTCAAAGATATTTTTCATATTTTTTACTCAACTCGCCGTAGTCCAAATAGTAAGCGACGGAACCTTGAGCGTCTCCACTTTGTGGATCGCGCTGCTCCACGTTCGCTATTCGCTCATCCCTGACGGGACTGGCATTCGCCAGCCCTCCACGGCCCGACACTGTGATCCGGGCCTGCGCGCTCCGCTTGCATGTTGAGCTGGCGACAGCAGGGCATGCAGAGCGAGCCGCGCGCAGATGATTCAGCCAAACGCTAAACAAAGCTGTAGGGCATCCCATAGAGAGCGCGGTTGCGCTACTCGTGATTTCTATGGAATTTGATCGTATCCAAAACTGCATGAGGCAAGCTTGCGAGTTACTTGATACTCTTCGCCAGAATACTGGCGAACTCGACCTCGTTCCGAAACAAGGTGCAGGTTCTTCCTTGCCCGCGAACCAATGACATACAGCAATTTCATCGCGCTTTCTTGACCGTTCGGATCATTGAAATGCGGCACCATATCTTCTAATAATGCATAAGCGATCACTGCATCGAACTCGGCTCCCTTGACGCCGTGTATCGTCGAGATGGTGATTCCAGTCCTATGCTGAAATACCTTCCTGAATGTCTCAATATCGCCTATAAATTCGCTACCTTCACTCTTCAATCGATTTACCCGGGCTTGCGAACTATCGAAGAAGGCAACGTGATGCTCTTGAAGCAGCGTGAAAAGGCGAAAGTCGATTGCTAAGTTTGCAAACAGACGCTCGAAAAATGCGCTCAAGTAGGTAAGACCATCTGTTTCATCGATCTTAATTGCATTGCACTCCCTCAACAAGGACCTCCGCGTGAGCTTCGACACGCTAGCCCCGGCCGCCTCTAGGTCATTCAGAATCTCCCCGGCCCACCGCAGTCTGCGCACATACATTCCCGGCGATGCCTGAGTAAGTGCAATCTTAGAAAGCCTGTACCAGAAATTCTCTGTGTCCCGTGCAAAGGGAACCATACCGGGGCCATCGAATGAGTACTCCGGCATGCTGGCGACCAAACGACGTGTCATGCTTGCAAGATGCGTCCACTGTGGCGCGAGAATGCACACCTCGTGAGGTGAGATGCCCATAGTCTCAATGTTGAAACGGATGAGCCGGATGAGCTCAGCGTCCAGATCATTTTTGCTCACTGTGTCGTCGAATGAAATAAGGCTTGGGTACGCCTTGTCCTCGGATGCGGCTTCGATGCGTGTGTTGTGAACGTTGTAGTTTCCGAAGTACTCAATGATGCGCTCAGAAGAACGGTAGTTCCGCGACAGTTCGAGTTCGTCCAAATCGATATTGGCCATCGCCTTGAAATCCTCGAAGGCAATCGGATATCCGCCAAGCGATTGATAAATCGCCTGGTTAGGATCTCCGACAATAAAGGCCTTGGTCGCACCTTGACCAGCTTTCAGAATGGCGGTGATGATCGAATACTGAATTCGTTTGGTGTCCTGATACTCGTCGATCAGCACGAAAGAGAACAACTGTGCCAGAAGAGTGCTGATCGCAGGATGACGTGCGATCAGTTGGTACGCATAGTAAAGAATGAGCTCAAAGTCTAGCTGCCGACTTTCGTGCAGAATCTCAAAATACTTGCCCAATATGACGTGAAGACCCGAATGCTTCCAATCTTGTGGGCAGGAGAGCACATATCCAGTTTCGGTGTAATAAAACTCACAATCCCAGAATGTTATTTTTGGCTTCTGGTAAGGCTTGCACAATGCCTCCAGGATTTTCTCGCGCTCATGCTGATCGATCACACGGAAGCCTCGATCCAACGCTTCGTGATAGATGCCGTACGGTTTCAATATCCATTCAAGACAGAACGAATGTATCGTTCCTATCCATAATCGGGATGTATCCACCCCAAGGCTCTCAATGCGCTCGTGGATTTCGTCGGCGGCACGGTGCGTATAAGTGATGGCAACGACAAACTGCTTGTTCGATTTCAGCCTGGACAACTCATAGGCGATTTTGTAGGTGAGCGTGCGCGTTTTCCCGCTGCCCGGGCAAGCGATGAGAAAGACGCTCCCTGGCTTCAGAATGGCTGCTTCCTGCTCGGGATTCAGATCATCTTTGTTCCACATGAACATGATCAGAACACCGCGAGTACATCGTTGATGCGATCATCTGGGAACGTGGCAAGCATCTCGTTTCGGATGCCGACGAAGTCGATGTCTCCATTTCGGAAGGCCAGCAGCTTGGCCCTAAAGTCGTCGAATACGGCAGACGCAGTGAAGATATCTTCTGCATCGATGTAGTTCACGCGGTAGCTCAGCACGTTAAACCAGACTTCCTTAGTGACCACCGGATGCGCAAAAGCGATGGCGTCCAAGATGTACTTCGGAATGGCGGTCTGCGGATCGATCTTCTTTCCCAGCAAGATGGCAAACCATCCCTTGCCGTAGTTGTCCGCCATGGTCAATGCGCGCTGACCGAACAACGCGATGTCCGCTGATTCGAGCTCCGCCTTGGCCGTCGCGATGGTTGGTGCATCCTTGTAGACATCAGGAAGGATGCCGACCACCTTACGCGCATTGCCGGCGGCAATGAAGTCGACCTCGAAGGTATGGGGGGCAAAGAATGGAGAAACCCACCCGTTATCTTTGAAGGTGTCTTCCAATAACGCTTTCCTGGCGACCCCTTTTTCCTGGGATGCCTGATACTTGCCCTTGCGCCGGAGCAGCCCTTCGGAGTCTCCCGCCGCCGGCGTTGTGTCAATGATGGACTTGTCAAGGTCGGTGACGATGCTGCACCGCTTCCGGATTCGGGCATCATCGAAAAGAACCGCGACGTTCTGAAATCCAGTGCTGCGGATATTAATTAAACTGATGCCGAGTTCATCAAGGCTGACGCCTAGCACGTTCTTGATCAGGATCGGAACGAGAATTTCTTCTGCATCGCCCTCCACTAAGAGGACGCTCTTGGCAAACAACAAGTTGCTACGGACAGCATCCAGGTAGCGTTGAATGTTGCCGATCTCTTCTGGGTTTAGGCCAATTGCAGGCTGGTATGCCTCGCAACGATCACCTTCTCTGCCGAGGATGTTCACGTTCTGAACATTGCTGACCTCAGAGATGTGCGTCGAATGGGTCGAATAAATGATCTGTGTGTCGTCGTATTTGAGCTTGTCGAACAGTGTTTTCTGGATATGTGTGTGAATGTGAGCTTCCGGCTCTTCGATAAGCAGAAAGTTGGCGATCGACTGTTTAGCCTTTTGATACTTGAATTCAAGCAGTTTCAACGTGAGGAATATCAGGTTTGCTCCACCAAGGCTCAGCTCGTGGATCGGTCCTTCGTGGCTCTCCCCCGATTCGCCAACGAACAGCTTGAGCGACTGGAACAACTTGTCAGCTTCGTCTGGCAGATCCGACTTGATAGAAAGAGAAGACGGCGAATACGCCTCACCCGCCGCATCCTTGATGGTGTCTCTGATATCCGTCCGGACGACCTGCACGTCTGGCAACGCTTCGATGGAGTCATTCAATGCCTTTACCCCGTCGGTGATAGCCTGGAACGCCACGGGGTCGATATCGCCGCTCTTGCCCTTCAGAAGCGAAAAGAGCGGATTTGTCCGGTTGTTGTGAAATTCGGAGACGACGTCCCGTAGCGCCTGGACGAAAGTGAACGAAATTTCTTTGGAGACGGACAGCACGTTCGGAATCTTCGCGCCGATAACACGAAATTCAACCTCTTCATTGAATCGAACATTCGCGAAGTCGCCGACCACATCCTTATAGAAGGCCTCGTCGTTGAAGTCGGCTTCACTCCGACCTGTGAAAATCGTTTCATAGTCGTCGATGGTGACCGGGTTCAGGATAGCGTCGAGGCCTGCCTGATCACCATCGTTCAATTGAGAAAGTCGCAGCCTGATTTCCTTCTTCGGACGAAAGATCAGGTTGTAAGTGGCCTTGCCGTTCGCCTCTTCCTCAATTACGCCCGTCCCATGTCGGAAGAGCGCCTGCACTGATTCATCCGCAGAGATTTCCTCAAACTCAAGACTGATGATGATCCAATGTCCCTGCCAGCGCCCTAGGCCGCGATGAAAGTCGGTATGCTCCAGCCGGTAGGCAGAGCGAATCATGTTGTCATCAAGCAGCAATCTGATTGCGCGAAAGAGATTGGTTTTGCCAGATCCATTTTCGCCGATGACAGTGTTGATACCCTTCTGGAACAGCAGCTTCGTGTTGGGAAAGTTCCGGTAGTTGACCAGGCTGAGCTTGGATATATGCATTTGATTCAATCTTGTTGTTGAAATCCACATGCCGATCGGCCGATGGATTGGTTGAACACTGCAGCCATTGATCCCAACTACGGAATGGCCAACTGTCAGTTGGTTTTAGAACGGCACCGTGTCTAAGGTAGGAATCGGTTGGAGCGCATTTTTAATCTCGGTTAGCCTTGCAAGTAGTTCATCGAAAGTCACGATCACGATCTCTGCGAACGCATTTCGAACGAGCTCGAATGACTTTCTTTGCTGATGCTCTTGTGGCGTCATGCCAGCGACAACTATGCAGCGAACCGCATAGCTGTGGAGGTCGTATCGGTTCATGTTATTTTTTATGACGGGTAGTTCACTCTGCAATTTGAAACGCTGATCTAGAATTTGAGCAATCGCTCCACCCAATTCTGTCGATGGGCCAAAAACATCATCTCCACGATAGGGAGATTTTCCTAGCAGTTCGGTTTGCGGCTTTTTTATCTCAATGAGGCCAAGATTGCCCGTGGAAGCGGATGCGTATAGAAAATCTGAAAATTTTCCGCCGGACCCGTTAAGTCGCTTGCCACCTGCATAAGCTTGCCCCTGAACCAGCATGGCTGGAACGGCAAATGCAAGACTAAGTATGAAAGGATTTTCCAGAAAGAAGCTTTGCCACTTGCTTTCCGTCAGTCCTTTTCCAAGCATTTCCTGGTATCGCTCAATCAGTTGATTCAGTGTGATGAGCTCAATATCATTCTTTAATGCCAGCAGCGAGCGCGGCTCAGATTCCGCCAGTGCTTCTATATTGTCTTGAACCATGCGAACAGCGGCGCGCCGATCACGCTTGGAAAGCGTCACATGCTGCCGCCCACCATCGGTCATTTCCGTTAGTGCATCAGGTCTTACGCTCTTCTTTAGAGCGGGAAATTGTGCTGAATCGGCAGCATGTAATAAGGTCTGGTAGACATGAAATTGCTTGTCCTTGCGCGCGTCTCTCTGGTGGCGAGAGGCTATGCGATTTAATTCTTTTCTTAATTCATGAAATCTTCTTATTCCGAGAATAAAGAATGGCGAATCAATTTTCGCGTCATTTCCTTTGTGGACAATGAGTATGCTTACGTTTTCTAAGCTGGCGGCTGTTTCGCAAATTTGCCGATATTCCCACAGAAGCCCCAAACCGAATCGAAAATCTTTGGCAAACCCATCCGGCAACTGCTCAAGAAGCCCAACGACATCGTCAGTAGTCTCTGGCAGTATGTAGGGCTCGATAACAGGCCGAGCGACGACGATGCGTTCAAGGGTGCCGTATTTAGGTTGCAGGTAATCGTCGCGATCTTCTCGAATATTAAGAGGCCAAATGGTCAATCTGTCTGGACACACATTGAGCAGTCTCGCTATTGGCGAATCCGGCTTGCGCTCCGCTGCGGGAATATCAGTGAAGAAAACGTTAATGCCTTCCTCTTCCGGTTCGGCTGCTTCAATGACAAGGAAGGGGCCGCCGTCCAAACGCTCACGTTGATTGAATGCTGAAGGTCTGATAGATGCCATGAACTATTCTTGATCCCTACTGTTCAGAGAAACGATTTGCGGGCCTTGCCTCAGCGCAACCTTATGGTGCCTTCCGATCAGAATCGGACGACACACGATTGATGTCAAAGGGGAGTGCCTTATCTGCCGCGATTCGGGTCAGCAGCATCCGAATCGCATCCGAAATTGATAACCCCATTTCAGCCAGAACAACAGTTGCGGCTTCTTTAATCTGCCCGTCAATCCGGGCACGAACGACGTCGTTACTTGCCATTGTTGCGCTCACAATAGATGTAGCTACATTGTGGCTCATAAGTACTATTGCGTCACTTACATTTTGTTGTGAACAGTAGAGCATCCCGGCGTGCCGCCGTCGGGCTCGCGGGCGTTGCCCCGCGCCTCGTGCCGAGTCGCGGCCATGCGGCTTTGATCCCTGATGCCTCCGGCCGTCTCTTCGCTCCTGGCCTGCGCGCGGCGCTTGCCCTCCAGGGGATCGGCTGGACAGCCCATCCCCGCCGCGCCTTGCTTGGCGCCCCTCGCATGCACCGAACAGGTTGCACCTGATCGACCAACAGCCATCCAGCTAGGCGTGCCGCTGGCACGCAGGGGCGCTCGCCGCGCGGCGTTGGTTTCAGCGCACCCCCTGGCCCATTGGCCGCTGTTCGTCTTTCCCCAAGTTCATCGCTTTTTCCCGCGACCGTAGCCCGCGGTGCCTGGCCGTCAAGGCGCGCAGGGCCGAGTCCTCGCTGCGCTGCGGGCCGCACCAACCCTGCGCTTCTCCCTTGACGGCCAGTCCCTCGCTGGCCCGGTTTTTCGCGGGCGATGAACTCAGGAAAGACGGCGGCAAACAGGACCGGCCCAGGTCTCTGCGCCGAACCAACCGAAGCCACAACGGGCTCCGAATCTTGGAATCCGGTCAGCTTTGAAACCACAGCAACTCATTGGAGAAAACCATGCAACTCGCATCTCGATTCGCTTCCCATTCCCCGACGCTGCGCAGTGACTACCCGCTGTCCGACGACCAAATCCGCCGCGTAGCCCCGTCCATCTTCGCGGAGGCCCCGCACGATAGCCGCTCCGAACGGTACGCCTACATTCCCACCGCCGCCGTGCTGGCGGAACTGCGCAAGGAAGGGTTTGAACCCTTCATGGCAGCGCAAACCCGCGTGCGGCACGACGACCGCCGCGACTACACCAAACACATGATTCGCCTGCGCCATGCCAGTCAGATCAACGGCGCGGAAGCCAATGAAATCGTGCTGCTGAACTCGCACGACGGCACCAGCAGCTATCAGATGCTGGCCGGAATGTTCCGGTTCGTTTGCAGCAATGGCCTTGTGTGCGGCGATACCGTGGCCGATGTGCGCGTGCCGCACAAGGGCGACGTGGCCGGTTCTGTCATCGAAGGCGCTTTCGAGGTGTTGAGCGGCTTCGAACGCGTGAAGGAATCCCGCGACCTGATGCGCGCTATCACGCTGGACGAAGGCGAAGCCGAAGTGTTCGCCCGTTCCGCGCTGGCCCTCAAGTACGACCCCACCGATAACAAGCCCGCGCCCATCACGGAAAGCCAAATCCTGATGCCGCGCCGGTTCGACGACCGCCGCCCGGACTTGTGGAGCGTGTTCAACCGCACCCAAGAAAACCTGACCAAAGGCGGATTGCATGGCCGCAGCGCCAACGGACGCCGCCAGCAGACCCGCCCCGTGCAGGGCATTGATTCCGATGTGCGCCTCAATCGCGCCCTCTGGATGTTGGCCGATGGCCTGCGCCAGTTGAAGGCCTGATTCCCCACGCGGCAGGGGCAGGCAGCAGCCCTTGCCGCTTTCTTCGCTGCTGCATCCCTGAACCGATAGGAGTTATCACCATGAACGCCATTACCCAAACCGAAGCCCGCGCCCTCAACACCGCCGCCGCTATCCCGCTGGAAGCCGCCGACCCGACCAAGAACCTGATTTTGGTTCCGCTGTCGCGGCTGGTGTCGCGTCCTGCTGGCCGCAACGTGCGCAAGACCCCGCGCATGTCCATTCCCGAACTCGCCGCGAGCATTCAGCGTGTCGGCCTGCTGCAAAACCTCATCGTCATTGCCGCCGCCGATGGCGAGCATTACGAAGTCGTGGCCGGTGGCCGCAGGCTGGCCGCGTTGAAGCTGCTGGCGAAGAAGCGCCGCATCAGCAAGGAATGGGAAGTGCCTTGCCTGTTGGTGGCCGATGGCACCGCCCGCACGGCCAGCCTCACCGAGAACGTGCAGCGCGAAGCCATGCACCCCGCCGACCAGTTCGAGGCATTCGCCGCGCTGGTGGCCGAAGGCCGACCCATCGAGGACATAGCCGCCGATTTCAGCGTCACGCCGCTGGTGGTGCAGCGCCGCTTGAAGCTGGCGAACGTCTCGCCCCGGCTGCTGGCCGACTACCGCGCCGAAGCCGTGACGCTCGATCAGTTGATGGCCCTTGCCATCACCGACGACCACGCCGCGCAGGAAACCGCGTTCTACGACGCGCCGACGTGGCAGCGCAACCCTTCCCAATTGCGCGACCGCCTCACCGAGCGCGAGATTGACGCATACCGGCATCCGCTGGTGCGTTTCGTGGGGCTGGATACCTACGGAGCCGCAGGCGGTGGTGTGCGCCGTGACCTGTTCGCGGAAGGTGACGCGGGCGTGTATCTGACCGATGCCGCGCTGCTGGAACGGCTGGCGCAAGACAAGCTGGCAGGTATCGCCGCCGAGGTGAAGGACGAAGGCTGGGCGTGGGTGGATGCCACCCCCGCCGTGACCCATGCCGACCTGCACGCCTTCCAGCGTGCGCCGAGGGAGCGCCGCGAACCGAACAAGCGCGAAGCGCAGCGCATCGAGAAGCTGCAAACCAAGATGCACGAACTGGCCGCCGCCGTGGATGACGCGCTTGATACCGAAGACGAGGAAAAGGCCGATGCCTTGCAGGAAGAAGGCGAAGCCGTGGGCGAGCAGTTGCAGGCGCTGGAAGATGGCTTGCAGGACTACGGCACGACCGTGAAGGCCGCAGCCGGTGCCATCGTCACCATCGACCGCAACGGGCAGGCAGTGATTCATCGCGGGTTGATGCGCGAGGCCGAGGCCAAGGCGCTGCGCACACTGGAACGCCTGCGCCAAGGTTTCGGCAGCGAAAGCGAAGCCGGGAACGACGACGAAGGCGAGGACGACGAGCAGCCCAAGACCGCCGCCATGTCCGACAAGCTGGCGCAGCGGTTGAGCGCCCACCGCACCGCCGCGCTGCAAATCGAAGTCGCCCGGCATCCGCAAGTGGCGCTGGCCGCGCTGGTGCATGGCATGGTGCAGACCGTCTTGCAGGGCAGCCACTACGGCCACGACTTGCCGCTGGGCGTGAGCCTGAAAGCGCAAGACCGGCTGGAAGGCATCGCCCCGGATATACCGGATTCGCCCGCCGCCGTGGCGCTGCGCGAGTTGCAGCAGGTAGCAGGCGAAGGCTTGCCGGAGGACAGCGCCGAACTGTTCGCCGTGCTGCTAGCGAAGTCGCAAGATGAACTGGTGCGGCTGCTGGCGATATCCGTGGCCGTCACGGTGGACGTGGTGACACCCCGCGCCACGCCGCAGCAACCGGGCGCGGAACTGGCGCAGGCTGTCGGCTTGGACATGGCCGCATGGTGGAAGCCCACCAATGAGGGTTATTTCCGGCATGTGCCGAAGGCCGCGATTCTGGAAGCCGTGGAGCAGTACGCCCCGGCGCACGTCACCCGGCTGGCGAAGTTGAAGAAGGCCGACATTGCCAGCGAAGCCGAGCGGCTGGCCGATGGCACCGGCTGGATGCCTGCCATCTTCAAGGCCGAAGGCACCGACGACACCACGGCGCAGGATGCGCCGCAGGCGGTGACGAACGACGAGCCGGAAGCCATCGACAACGACGACGAGCAGCAGGCCCACGCACTCGCCGCCTGACCTTCACCACCACCGAGCGCCCCGGTTTCGGCCGGGGCGCTTCGCTGTTCCATCAGCATCGGCCCCAGGCCGTTCCGCCCTGGTGCCGATGGTCAAAAATCCGGGCGCGGCGGTGGCCGCGCCCGGTTTCCAAGCCCAAAGCCAGAACGCCCCTTCGCCGCCTTCGGGCGGACGGCGAAGGGGCGGCGCACAAGTGACCTTGTGCGCGGGAAACCCTCGAAGCCCATAAGTGCGTCGGCGCACAGCGCCGACGACATTCCGAACGCGCCCCACCGCAATGGACGGGCGTGTGGGGCTACGCCCCGGCTTGCTGCCGCAGGTTGCACGAAAGCGTGCCGTCCTCGACGCTGGCGGTTCGTCGCCTGTACGTCACGAAGGACGGTTCACCGACACGCCGCCCGGCCTTGCAATGGAGCTTCCACGCCACGCCTCACGCAAAGGGCCGCAAGCAGCAGTAGGGACGCTTTCACCTTGTCGCTGGGCATTGTCCTTGCCCGTGTCAGGGCGCAGGCCGGTGAAGCCGTCGCGCGGGGATGCCGAGTCGGCCATGCCTCCATTCGGGAGCGGGCGGCCAGTACGTCCTTGTGTTGTTGTGAATCCTGGCGGTGGCTGGGCTTCATGGCCGCAACCTTCCAGCGAAAACAATTCCCCCTGCGCTGCGCGCATTCCTCGCGGGACAAATTCTTTTCGCTTCCAGGTTCTCCACGGTGTTGCGACCGCTGCGCGGTGCGGCCAGCCCATCCCCCGCCGGACGGATCACAACAAGGACGCACTGGCGCGACCTTGTTCAACCCGAAAGGAGAAATCATCATGGCTAACATCGGCACCTTCACCGCAGAGAAAGACGGCTTCACCGGCCAGCTCCGCACCCTGACCCTCAACTTCAAGGTCAAGCTGGTTCCCAACGACAAGGGCGAGAACGAAAGCGCCCCGGACTTCCGCCTGCAAGCGGCCGGCCACGACTTCGGCGCGGCGTGGAAGAAAACCAGCGAGGCCGGGCGGGATTACCTGTCGGTGGCCATCGACGATCCTTCATTCCCGGCGACGGTCTATGCCCGCCTGATCGAAGGCGAGAATGACACGCACGACCTCATCTGGTCGCGCAGCAAGCCCAAGGCGGCCTGACGGCCGCCCACCGCGCCCCGCCCATTGCGGCGGGGCGCGGTGCTGCTGATCGCAGCATCGCACGCACAGGGTTTCGGCAGTTGCCCCATGTCCCGCATGTCCAAGGCCAGCATTGCATTGGTGATGGTCGAATGGCTCGAAGCCCGTGGCAGTAGGAACAGCATGGCGTGTCGGCGCATTGCGCCGCCGGGCTTTCGGGCTGCGCCCCATGCCGCCAATGGCGTCATGTCCATTCGGCTTCAATCCCTCACGCCTTCGCGCCTGGCGGCGCTGCGCGCTCCGCTTGCGGGCATTCAGACGCGCTAGGGCGCGTCGCGCTCTTTCAGCACGGCCTCGAACTCCTGGCGCACCCGCGCCAGCAGTTCGTCGGCCTTGTGCGTGTCGTCGCCGGCGTAGGCCAGCGTCAACAGCGTCAGCGGATGCACTTCCATGACCTCGCACAGCTCGGTCAGCTTGTGCAGGGTCGGACTTTTCAAGTCGCGCTCCAGCGTACTCATATAGGTGCGGCTGGACACGTCGGAGAACGCTTCCTGGCTCAAGCCTCGCGCCTTCCTGACTGTCCGTATTGCCGTTGCCAATGAGTGTTTCGCTGTCACTAACTTGGTTTCCCCATAAAAACCAAGATGACAGCCCATTGCGCCCTATAGGGCTACAATCTATAGTGTTCATTCATGGCTGAAAGGCCCGCTTTCGTGCTTTTACGGAAATCCGCAGATGCGGATTCCGACAGAACCGGGGAATCGCATCCGTGTCTTTCCGGCTTCCGACAATTCCGCTTCGGCGCTTCTGTTCTTCTACGGATGCGATGGCTTGCACATCGGTGCTTCCACACGAATGCACGGATGCGTTTCGGCAGTTCTGCGCTTCGGCACCAAAGCGCATTCGCGCATCGTCGGTTTCGTGGAGAAGCTGCCCATGACCCTGCCGCTTGTCACCGCTGATGAACGCGCCCGGCTGCTGGCCCACGGCGCGGCGCTCGCCGCTGGTCAGCGGCTCGACCCGCTGCCCGTGGTGCGCTTGTTCACCCCGGACGCGCATGTGACCTGGCTGCTGGTGTCGCTCGACCCGGCGGATGGCGACACGGCCTACGGCCTGATCGACCTCGGTATCGGTATGCCTGAGCTCGGGATGGTCAAGCTGTCCGACCTGGCGGGCATCGTCGGGCCGCGCAAGCTGCCGGTGCGGCGGGATCGGTATTTCCAGGCGGTGCGCCCGTTATCGGAGTACGTCCGGCTGGCGCAGGAGAACGGCGCGATCACGGACTGATGAAAACCAGCGCGGCCTAGCCAGCCGGGGCGCATCGTGACTATTTCAATCTTGATCAAGACCGTGCAGGTCTGAATCCGCATTCTTGCACCGAAGTGGTGCGATCCTGTTGAAAACAGTCCTGATCTTGGGCGCGGGCTGCGGCACGGTGTTCGGTGCTGCGCGTCATTTTCCTGAAGGCGTAGCCGTCGCATTCAGACGATTTCCGCAACACGCAGAGCCAAATGGTCTTGACACCGACAGTTACAGCCTAACCAATTTTGATGACGACCTGATGGCATTTCGATAGTTCCCGCATCGCGGAAATCGTGGCGACGCATCCCAAACAGAGGGAGGTTTCGCCATGACTGATCGCAGCGCCGAACACTGGTATCCGACAGCGGCCTATCTCTACGTTCTGCACCTTGACGGCCCTGCGCTGGCGTGGGAATACCTGCGCCGAAATCCCGACTACCGCCGCGACTGGCTGCGCCGCCGCCGCCGGCCGGACACGGCGCAGGCGTGGGGCCTGCGCCTGCTGGAAGACCCAGCCCTGGATGCGCGCGACGCGCATCCGGCCTGGTTTCCCGATCACGATGCCGTCGTGCAGGTTTACCCGGACGATGACCCGCCACCCGAAGCCCATGCCTTCGAGTTCTGGCGCGTCCCTGGCCGCAAGCAACTGATCCACGACGGCAAGCGCCTGGTGCTGGTGTCGCATTGGCCCGGCTGCTGCCTGCGGCTCGCGCTCGCGCCGGGCCTGGAAGACGGCATGGCCTACCTCTACGCCACCCGCGCCTGCGCCACGCCCTGCGCGCGCTATCGCACGCTCGCGTCCGAGCTGGACGCATTGGCCGTGGCCACGGTTGCCACGCCTGCGGCGGCGGCCCGTTCCAGGCCCACGACGGCCGCGGTGCTGGAACTGCACACCTTGCAGACGCTCGACGCGACCCTGGCGGGCGCGTCATTGCGCGAAGTGGCCGAAGGGCTGTTCGGCGCCGATGCCGTCGCCGCCGACTGGCACAAGGACAGCGCCTTACGTGCCCGCGTGCGGCGGCTGGTACGTCGTGGCGATGCGCTGATGCGTGGCGGCTATCGCCGCCTGGCACAGCTTCCGCCGCCGTTGCAGTAGGGGGGGACGTTTCGCGTCCCCCGTAGATCGTCCCTTAGCAAGCAGCCTCGCTTTCTTGAAAGTGCCTCTAACCGGCCGCGTGGTGTGGCCGGGCTTGATGGAGGTACATCCCATGCGACCCGCTCCCTTGCGGCCTGCCGCCGCTGCTGTCGCTGCGCCTGCGCAGCCCCAACGCTACCTGACCAACGACGAAGCCGCCGAGTACCTGCGCCTGTCGCCACGCACGCTGGAGAAACAGCGCGTGATCGGCGGCGGCCCGAAGTTCCGCAAGTTCGGCCGCCGCGTCATGTACGCGGTGTCCGACCTCGATGCCTGGGCCGACCAGCGCAGCTACGAGGCGACTTCCGACCCGGAATATGCCGAACGCCACGCGGGCGATTACCGTGATGGCCGCTGATCGCTGGCGCGTGGGTGGCCGTCGCCATGTCCAGCCCGCCAGGGCAAGCCTTGCAGCGCGAACAGCTCGACCTGTTCCGCGCGCTGCCGGGCGACATGGCACCCCGCGACAGCCAGGACTTGATGGCCTTTCCGTTCTTCTCGCTGGCGAAGTCGCGGCGTACCGCGCCGATCGACTTCCGCGCCGGCGGCATCACCATCCGCGTGGAGGGTACGCAGGAGCACGGCATCGCAACGATATGGGATGCCGACCTGCTGATTTGGGCCGCCTCGCAGATCGTGGAGGCGCGCGACGCGGGCTTGCGCCCGTCGCGCTGGATACGCGCCACTCCCTACGAGATCCTGCGCTTCATCGGGCGCGGCACGTCTCTCAACGACTACCTGCGCCTGAAAGCCGCGCTCGACCGGCTGCAATCGACCACGGTGGCCACGTCCATCCGCGAAACCACGGGAAGGCGATTGCATCGCTTCTCGTGGATCAACGAGTGGAAGGAACTGGCCGATGCCAGCGGCGTGCCGCTGGGCATCGAACTGATCCTGCCGGACTGGTTCTATGCGGGCGTGCTCGATGCCGCCTTGGTGCTGACCATCGACCCAGCCTATTTCCGCTTGAAGGGCGGGATCGAGCGCTGGCTGTACCGCCTGGTGCGCAAGCACGGCGGCAAGCAGCCGGGCGGCTGGCAATTCGACTTCCGGCACCTGCACCGCAAGTCGGGCAGCGCTGCGCGCTTCTCCGACTTCGCTTACGACCTGCGCGTCCTGGTGGCGCGGCAGTCGCTGCCCGGCTACGTCCTGGGCATCGAGCGAATGCCGGACGACGGACAAGAACTGCTGACCTTCCGGCCCGTGCTGCACACGGCACGGGGATAACTCGTGGAAAAGGTGTGGACGGCCTCGTGCTATCAGGAGTACCGGGTATCGTGCTATCGGGAGTACGCCTATCGTGCTATCAGGAGTACGAAAACGCCGGAAAGCCAATAACGGCGCGGGTTTGCGGCCCCTCTAACTTCCCTAACAAGAAATACATAACTTTTAGTAGAAGCGCGCCGTTTCGGTGGACAACCGAGAAACGGCACGGCGAACAGCGTTTTGCACGGCAGGTAAAGCCCGGCTTTCCAGCAGGGAGGGCCGCGCCATGATCCTCGCTCTGCTCAACCAGAAAGGCGGTGTCGGCAAGACCACGCTCGCCACGCACATCGCGGGCGAACTGGCGATGCGCGGCCAGCATGTCGTCCTGCTCGATGCCGACCCGCAGGGTTCATCCCTGGACTGGACGCAGCGCAGAAGCCAGCAAGGCTTGCCACGGCTGTTCAGCGCCGTGGGCCTCGCACGCGAAACGCTGCATCAGGAAGCGCCAGAACTCGCCAGGCGGGCCGATCACGTCATCATCGACGGGCCGCCGCGCATCGCCGCCTTGGCGCGCTCCGCGCTGCTGGCGGCCGAGCGCGTGCTGATCCCGGTGCAGCCCAGCCCCTACGACCTCTGGGCCAGCTCGGAAATGGTTTCGCTGATCCGCGAGGCGCAGGTGTTCCGGCCGCTGCTCCGCGCGGCCTTCGTCATCAACCGGCGCGTCAGCACCACCATCATCGGGCGCGAGGCGCGGCAATCGCTCGCCGAACAGCCGCTGCCCGCGCTGCGCTCGGAGGTGCATCAGCGCATCGTCTTCGCCGACAGCGTGGCCGCTGGCCGGCTCGCACGCGAGACAGCGCCCGACAGTGCCGCCGCCCGCGAAATCACCGCCCTGGTGGACGAACTGCTGCGGTGGCCGACATGACAGCGCAGCAGCCACCCAACAGCAAACGCACGGGCAAGCGCGTCGGCATCGGCGCACGTCCGCCCGCGAATCCGCACGCCGAGGCGTGGATTCGTCAGGGCGATGCCGACGCGCTGGGCAAAGGCGACCTCTACACGGCCCGCCTCACGCTCGACATCACGCCCGCCATGCGGGCGCGCATCAAGGTGTCGGCCTTCACGCAAGGCGTGACCGTGGCCGACCTGCTGCGCGGCCTGCTGGAGCGGGAGTTTCCGCCGGAGAACACACCATGAACGCATTCGCTTGGCCTGCCGCGAACGCGGCACCGGCTGCGCCGCTGCCTGCGCTTTCGGCACTCGCCGGACAGGCCGGCAATGTGCCGCTGACGCGCGTTTCGCTGGCCTACCTCGAACATCGCTTCAAGCTCTACCTGCGCTTCGGCGAACCGGCGCGCACGCTTCAGCTCGACCGCTGGCGGCGCTGCGCGGTGTTCCTGCCGGGCGCGATGCTCTGCCGCATCCGCTGGCAGGCCAACGACTACGGCACGATCCGCTGGCAACTCATGGTGATGCAGGCTTGCACACCGCTGGACGCGGCGCAGCGCATCCCCGGTGTTCAGCCGGGCGCGCGCTTGCTCCTACACACCGAAGGCGATGCCAACGTGCGCGCCGTGCTGGAGCGCATCGACGGCATCGAGGCGCTGGGCATCGCTGCCATCGACGTGTCGCCGGCGTACTGGCGCACGCTGGGCAACCGTCTTGCGGCTCGCCTTGCGCTGCCCGAATACACCACCGAGCGGCATACCGCCTGGCTGGCCGGGAAGGTGCTGCCATGACCGCCCCGACCACCACACCCAACGCGCCCGACGTGGCGCCGCGTCCTCGCTCACGCCTGCGCGCTCGCATCGTGCTGGCGACACTGGCCGCCATCGGCTTCGCTGCGCTGGCCTGGGCGGCTTTCGTGTCGCCGCTGCCGCGTCTGACCTACAACCCGTCCGACAGCGTGGCGGTCGGCTGGTATCGCATTGACCCGTTCGACCCGCGCACCGCCTCGCTGCCACGTCCGTTGTCCGTGGACAGCATCGTGCTGGTGCCGCTTCCGGCCACGGCTGCCGCGCTCGCTGCGCAGCGCGGCTACCTGCCGACGCGCGTTCCGCTGCTCAAACGTGTGGGCGCGGTCGCGCCGCAACACGTCTGCATCGTCGCCGGTCAGGTACGCATCGACGGCGTGCCTTCGGCCGCCGTACTGCCCGCCGACCGGCTGGGCCGGGCGCTGCCGTCCTTGCAGCTTTGCCGCCGCCTTGAACCGGGCGAACTGCTCCTGTTGAGCGTGACGAATCCAGCATCGTTCGACAGCCGCTATTTCGGCCCGGTCAGCGCATCCGCCGTGATCGGCGTTGCGCATCCGGTGTGGCCGGAGATACGCCCATGATGGCCGCCGATTCGCTGCGCTCTGACGTGCCATCGGGCATGTCGTTCTGCTGGCTGCTTCAGTGTCGCTGCGCCTGTCGTGCCGGTGCATTCGCACCGCACGTCGCGCAGCATCCGGCGCAGCCGTCCAACGTTCAGGCGTCTTGCCTCGAACGCGCCCGGCCTGCGGCCATTGGCGCTTTCGCCGGCGCGCTGTCTGTTCACGCAGCAGCGCCGCCGGGCCGCCGTTGCCTGGAGCGACAGCGAAGGGCAAAGGCGGAAGGCAAGACAAAAGGACGCGGCACCTGGCCGCGTCGAAAGCCAGTCAGCACATGGGGGGAACGCGGCACGGAGCGGCTTCGCCACCGTGCCGCGTTTGGCGCGAGGGTCGCGCCAATGCTGGCATGTCCGCGTGCTTCGCACGACAGGACACGCCCAAGCTTGCGGGGAGCGCAGCCATGACCGACAGCCGCGACGACGACTTTCGCGTGCGCCCCAGCGCCCCGAAGAACCGGGGCAAGGGCCAGGGGCAGAGCTTCGTTTCCAAGGTGCTCAAGCAGGCCGGCAAAGCCAGCAGCGGCAAGTCGGCAGTACGCCGTCCTGGCGCGGCTGGCACCGGCCAGCGGCCCGGCTCTCGGCTCGGACGTGGCCACACGGCGGCGCGCTTCGCCGGGGCGAAGCTAATGCCCATGTCGCGGCGCGTGACCATCAAGACCTTGCTGGTCAATCACCAGCGGGCCAGCCCGCAATCGCTCGCCAAGCACCTGCGCTACATCGAGCGCGACGGCGCGGGTCGCGATGGCGAACCGGGCCGGGGCTACGGGCCACAGGCCGACGAAGCCGATCTGGACGCCTTCAAGGAACGCTGCGCCGACGACCGGCACCATTTCCGCTTCATCGTCTCGCCCGAGGACGGGGCCGAGCTGGACGACCTGCGCACCTACACCCGGCATCTGGTGAGCCGCATGGAAGCCGACCTGGGCACGCGGCTGGATTGGGTGGCGGTGGATCACTGGAACACCGACAACCCGCACACCCACCTGATCGTGCGCGGGCGCGACGACACCGGCAAAGACCTCATCATCGCGGGTGACTACATCGCCCACGGCTTCCGCCATCGCGCCGCCGAGCTGGCGACCGAGTGGCTGGGGCCGCGCACCGAACTGGAGATTCAGCAGACCTTGAGGCGCGAGGTGGAACAGGAGCGGTGGACGAGCCTGGATCGCACCTTGCAGCGCGAGACCGGCGAGGATGGCCGGGTGCATGTCGAACGGCTCAACGAGCCGAGGTTGCAACGCCAGCGCCTGCTGCTGATCGGCCGCCTGCAACGCTTGCAGCGCCTGGGCCTAGCCGACGAGGTGCAGCCCGGCACCTGGGCCATTCATGCCGATGCCGAGAAGACCTTGCGTGCCCTGGGTGAGCGTGGCGACATCATCCGAACGATGCAGCGGGCCATGAGCGGCCAGCCGCGTGAGCTGGCGGTGTTCGAGCCGGGCGACGATGGTCGCAGCCTCATCGGCCGCGTGGCCGCGAAGGGGCTTGCCGATGAGTTGCACGACCGAGGCTATCTGATCATCGACGGCACGGACGGTAAGGCCCACTACGTTGCACTGAACGCCCGCGACGAACTGGCGAACTATCCCACGGGCGCTGTGGTAGAGGTGAAGGGTTCGACTGAGGTGCGCACGGCCGACAAGAACATCGCCTCGCTGGCGAGCGATGGCCTGTACCGCACCGATCATCACCTGGTAATCGAGCAGGGCCGGGCTACGCCCGGACGCGACCCGCAGGAAGTCGTCGCCGCTCATGTCCGGCGGCTGGAAGCCCTGCGCCGGGCTTGCATCGTGGAGCGCGTGGCCGAAGGGCTATGGAAGGTACCGGACGACCTGGCCGAGCGTGGCCGCCAATACGACGCGCAACGGCTGGGCGATGTAGCCGTAGAGCTGAAATCACACCTTCCTATTGAACGGCAGGCCCGCGTCATCGGCGCGACTTGGCTTGACCAGCAACTGATCGGCGGTGGCCGTGGGCTGGGCAACTTGGGCTTTGGCGGTGATACCAAGCAGGCCATACAGCAGCGAGCCGATTTCCTCGAAGAACAGGGGCTGGCACAGCGCCGCGGGCAGCGCGTCATCCTCGCGCGCAACCTGCTGGGCACGCTACGCAATCGGGAACTAGTGCAGGCCGCGAAAGACATTGCGGCGGAAACCGGCCTAGAGCATCGCCCGGTGGCCGACGGGCAGCGCGTAGCCGGTATCTACCGGCGTTCCATTATGCTCGCCAGCGGGCGCTACGCGATGCTCGATGACGGCATGGGGTTCAGCCTTGTGCCGTGGCGGCCGGTAATTGAGCCGCGACTGGGACAACAGCTTGCCGCAAAGGTTATCGGCGGAAGTGCCTCTTGGGAACTTGGACGAAAGCCCAGTATCGGTATCAGTTAGATATCAAGGGAAGCTGAGTATCAGGCGCAGTCTGCTTGGCTGCTGTGATTCTTCTTAGAGATTCAATCAATGCCATAAACTCCTTGGATTGCCTCAGTGCTTCGCCTCCCGCAGTTTGCAGGTCCAAGACATCCGTAGCCTCGATCGTGAAGGCTGTGGGCACGCGCAGCAGCGAATGCCGGATCTTGTCGTCCGGCACGTCGTTCAGACTTACGCTTACTACGTAGATTTCTGCGTCGGCCGCAAAGGGGCTGTCCGCTTGGCCACGGGTGCGGACAATCTCGGAACGCCAGTGTTGCAGGTCGTCGTTAAGCATGGCCAGCGTCACCTGGGTCTCGCGAGCGCCGGCACCGAAGATCAGCGACTCAAGTACTTGCGTCGTGCTGGGAACTCGGTCGCTACTGTCCACTCTCTCGCTCAGTCCTCGTTCGGAGTTCACCGTCACCAACACGAGTCGGCGCAAGCTTCCGGGCTTGACCTCCGAGAAATTGGCGCTCATTGAGCCCGAAGCTACTAGCCGGTCTAGCATCAGACGTACGCCGAGGTTGTCGGAGACACCACCGTCCACGAGGTGGATATAGGGCCGATCGTGCGCATTGAGGTAGCTGTCTATGCCGCTTTGCAGGATGCGTGATCTGTAATTTTGCCCTCTGACAGGCAAAGATCGGAGAGGCGGCGGACAGGTATTGGCGTTGTTTCGCACCGTTACGGGCGACAGCACCAGCGGTACTGCCGACGAGGCCGCCACCGCGAAAGACAGCGGCGTTGCATCGAGGTCGGAACAGATTAGCCGGAATTGCTCGGTGGTGAAATCGAAAGGGGCACCGGTCGTGAGGTCGGTTGCCGTGATCATCAGTTCGGGCGCGCCCGGTCGTCGGCGCACGTCACCAAAGGTGCGGCCTTCAAAAAGTTCGTCCAAGCGTTGAGCCAGGATCTGGCTGCGCCCAAACCAAGGTGAAGTTAGTCTATAAAGACGCTCAGGCCACAGAGCTTCACGTATGAGTCGCCCCTCAAAAGGCACAAGCAGAAAATCCGGCTCGAAACGAGTCAGCGTGGCATCGCCGAAGGCCGCGAAGTGCGCGGCAAGGATGCTGCCCCCCGACACTCCGCTGACCAGGAACACCTGATCCAACAGAGTGGTCTCCTGGCCCTCTAGCGCGAAGCGTGTGGCCTTGAGTTCGCGCAGCACGCCCAGGCCGAAGGCCGCCGCCCGAGCGCCCCCGCCTGACAGTGTCACCGCTACAACCACCGGTTGGTTGACCTCCGACGGCCTGATGCGTTGGTCGTTCTCGGCGAGAGACATTAAGGCGGCGTCGGAAAGTGTCGGGTTGATCCAAGGACGGTAAGTGGAACACCCTGTCAGAACTACCGTTGCCAGCACACCGGCCAAACTCCATCGTGTGAATTTACACACCTCCAGGCGCTTTACCTCTGCAAGCAGCACCACGCAGCGTTTCGAATAGACAAGAACGAGAAACGCCGGCAATTTTGCGACGAAGCAGAGCCACTCCAGAATGCTGCAGACGTTACAAGAACGGCACCCTACGAATCCCCTTGATGAGGCTCCTCGCGATCCGCGCGAAGTTATGGAATAGCAGCTATTCACGAGCCAGCACTTCTCCAAGCGCTATTGATCCGTTCAAGGCAGGTGGTGATTGCAGACTTTGCATGCCCGAGCAGTGTGTAGGAGCCTTTGAAATCCGCGAGAGCGTTGCCGTGCTCGAAGCAGCTAGCAGCAGCCACCCGACGATCTGTTTGTTCATCTACTGCCTCAAACTCCAAACTAGCTCCCCCAGTTGTCACTGGTCCAACAAGCAACGTCGTTAGGGTGTTGACTGCTCTATTGGGCGTCTCAATGGTCGTAATTGCCACACGCACACGTATGCGGCCTGACGATGCGGGAGCTTCGGACTTAGTTTGGAGATGTCGCAGTTCACTGTTGACGTGATCGAGAAGCTCTCGCACTTGCTCAGCTTCAAGCCCACCTATGCGTCCAGTTGCCGTCACTACCTGAGCATCCTCGACTAATATTTCCCGGTAACGACTGGGTTCAAAGCCTGGCGCCTTGAAGAGCAGAACATTTTCGTACTTCGTTTTTCCCAATACATCGTAATCACCAAGAAACCCTGATCGAGTCATTCCGTTTGAAGCACAGCCAGATAAGGTTGCCGTGAGGCCTGCCAGCAGCACAAAATGGATTAATGAAATAGGGCGTTTCATATATATTTTCATTTATCCCATTTTCAGACAGACGATGCCAGCAACAACCAGCGCAATTCCAACCCAACGTATCAAGGAGGCGGTATCGCCGAACACATACACGCCCACGAAAAACGCGCCCAGCGAACCGATGCCGGTCCAGACCGCATAAGCTGTTCCTATGGGGATCTGTTTAAGAGATAACCATAGGAAAAAGCCGCTGGCTGCCATACAGGCAACTGCAATCGCCGGCCCCACGTAGCGCATCGCTGCATTGGCCGCACCCATCTTGAGGCCTAGTGGCCAACCGATTTCGAACAGGCCGGCAATCAGTAGAACCAACCATGGATTCCATGACAACGGGTTCATATATTTCTCCAAATCTATTCAGTGAAAATTGATTATCAAAGCATCAAAGCATCAAAGAATAGGCAGTAGGCGGTCAATTCGCTCTGCTTCTGATTTCTTCTTAAACTCTCTGATGGCGAGAATCTGTCTCCCCGATCTCTCCGGCCACGAGAGAGATCGGGGGAAGCGTGTGGACAGTTACGCTGAGGGATCAGACCGGTTGCACTGGTTGTTGTACCGCCTCGTGACTCCGTTTGCTGCCCGGCCACTTCATTCCGAACAGCACCTCGTAGAGCAACGGAATCAGGCCAAGCGTCACGAGCGTGCCAAGTGCGAGACCACCGATCATGCCGATGGCCATGCCCTTCCACAGCGGCCCCGCAAACAACATCAGGGGCACGAGACCCGCGATACAGGTCACCTTGGTCATCACGATTGGACGCAGCCGCTGCATCGCAGCTCCCACCAGGGCTTCATGTCGGGCGAGACCTTCCGAGAGGCCGTGTTCAATTTGTTCGAGCAGAAGAACGGCGTTGTTGACGATGATTCCGAACAGCGCAAGCACCCCGAATGTCGCCATGAAGCTGAAAGGAGTGCCTGTTGCCTTCAGTGCAATCACGACCCCAATCAACGTGAAGGGAATCGTTGCGAGAATCACGATCAGCTTGCGGAAGGAGTTGAACTGCCAGATGAATAGCAGCAACATCGCCAGAAGAGCGAACGGCATGTAGTGCGTGAGCGATGCATTCGATTCAGCCGATTCCTCAATTTCTCCACCAAGCTCTATGGCATAGCCTGCAGGTAGTTCAATTGCGGCGATCCGAGGTGCGAGGTGATCCACGATCTCTTGCGCGGTGTATGCGGTGTTCTGCCCCTGAACTGTGACTGTACGAATGAGATTGCGGCGCTGGATCACAGACGGCTCGCTAGCGAGCGTGACATCGGCCACTTGCGCCAGGGAAACCGGCTGGCCACCCGACGCTGGATAGATGGTCGTCGAACCAACGTCCGCAGTGCTGCGCCGATCATTGGACGTCCCGCGCATCACGATTGGCACGCTGGTATCGCCATCTCGGATCACAGAGATCGACTGGCCGATGTAGCGGGTGCCAAGCCAGGCAGCTATGTCGTCGGTGGTGACGCCAGCACGTCGCGCACGATCTTGATCGACCCGAACATCGAGACGGCCGACACGGGTATCCCAGTTGTTCTTGATGTTGGCCGTACCTGGCAGCTCCCGTAGCGCGGACTCAATTTTCGCCGCCGCATTCATCAGCACCTCATGATCCGGCCCACTGACCCGGTAGACGGCTGTGCCGGCTTCGGTAGTGCCTAGCGAGAACCGCTGAGGCTCTGCGCGTACATCTCCATGATGCTGCGCGAAGTAAGCCCGAGTTCGGGCAATCACGACGTCAATGTTGGTGCCTGCCTTGACCGTCACGACAAAGTACGCGATGTTCGATGCTGGCAATGGGGGATTGAGCCCAAGGATGAAGCGCGGCCCACCGTCAGCGACGTAGCCAATGTGATCCGTGATTTCGGGGTTGATTTCTTGATCACCGAGCCAGCCGCTCACTTCCTTCACTTTGGCAAGAGTGAGCCGTGAATCCGTTCCAGGGGCGAGCTGCACCGGTATTTGGAATTGAACTCGGTCGGACTTCGGCAAGAAGTCGTATGGCAGTGTCGTGAATCCGTACAGAGCTACGGCCAATGCACCCGTCATCACACCAACGTAGATCGCCTTGTGGTCAAGCACCCACTCAAGCAACTTGCGATAGCCGCGATAGAAGCGTGTGTTGTAGGTTTGCGCGTCATTCGCCGGTTGATGATGCACTTTGGTGAAGTGGTAGCACAGCAGTGGAGTGACGGTCAGACACAACAGCCAAGATCCGAGTAACGTGAGCGCGAGGACAATGACGAGAGAGCGCAGATACTCACTCGTCGCACTCTGGCCGAAGAAGAACGGGGAGAAGGCGATGACGATAACCAATGAGGACGTCAGCAGCGGCAGTGCGAGGGTACGACCCGCTTCGAGACAAGCCTGTTTGCGGTCTTCACCGGCTGCCAAGCGCCGTTCAATGTCTTCGGCAATCACGATGCCGTTGTCTACCAAGAGCCCCAAAGCGATGATGATGGCTGCCATCGAAACACTTTGCAGCTCGATGTTCAGCGCGCGCATCACGATCAGTGCCCCCAGAATGGTAAGCGGCACGATCATCCCGACGATGAATCCTGTGCGCCATCCCAGGAAAAGGACGACGACGCCGAGCACGATGACAATCGTTTCGATCATCACCTGGTTCATCTTGCCCATTTCACGTTTGACGACGTCTGCCTGGAATGTCACATAGGAGAGCTCGAAACCTGCGGGCAGAAGTTTCTCAAGCTCGGCCACACGGGATTTGAGGGCTACGCCGAATTGCTCCACGTTCTGGCCCGAGGTCATGGACACTGCCATCACTACGGCAGGCTGGCCCTTATAGACTGCAGCAGACTCGGGAGGATCTGCAGGTTGTACCTGCACGCGCGCAAGCTCTCCCAGTGAGATTGAAGGAGCAGGCGAAGCACCGCGCGCACCCTGAGCTTGCGCCATCATGATCGGCAACGCGCGCAGCGAAGCGGCGTCGCGAACCTCTCCACTAACAGCCAGCGAAGCGTTGATGCCACCGATGGCGATTTGCCCGCCTGAAAGCACGACGTTTTGTTTAACGAGTTGATCGATCACCCCTTGTGGGGTCAATCCAAGCTGGGCTAGTTTTGGTCGATCAAATTCGAGATAGACGCGCTCTTCCTGCAAGCCGTAGAAGCTGATGCGATCAACGCCGGGAAGCGCGTATAGGCGATCGCGCATCTCTTTCAACGACACACGCATTTCGCCCATGGAGTAGCCCGGCGCGGTCACCGCAATGGAGGCCACGGCAACACGGCCGAAGTCGTCGTTGACAAATGGCCCCAACGTACCCTGTGGAAGCAGAGGCTGAGCATCGGCAACCTTCGCGCGAACGCGCTGCCATATGGGGGCTAGGTCGGTGTACCGCTCCCAGATCGTGACCTGTATGACGGCCCCGCCCGCGCGAACGGTTGTGGTTACACGCTTGACCTCGGCCAGCTCCCGCAAACGCTCCTCGATCGGACGCGCGATCAACTGCTCAACACGTTCGGCTGGCATGCCAGGGTTCAGAACGGCAACAACCGCATCTCGAATCGTGACCGATGGCTCTTCCTGCGAAGGGAAATTGAGAAACGTGGCAATGCCGGCAACAAGAATGATGACCGCGGCAAGGTAGGTGAGTCTGCTGGCGCGCAGCGCCATTTCTGTGATCTTCATAGCGAAGTCTTCCTGTAGCGGGTCAGCGTCCGGCCAATTGGGTCGTGGCCTTGAGTGGGGTGACTTGTTGCTCGTTCGTCAGCCAACTCGCGCCAGCCGCGACTACCATCTCGCCGCGCTTCAGGCCGCCCACAACGCGAACGTTGTCGCCGCCTGGCTCGCTCTGGAATTGCACTTCCCGGCGGTGCACCTTCTTTCCGGTCACGTCATATACAAACACTGCGGCTTGTCCTGCTTTCTCACTGAGCACCAGTGCCGAATAGGGAAGCATCAGACGATCTGGTGAGGCATCCTTCGCTTCCGGTGCCTTCAGCAATACTTGAACGGCAGACCCGGGTCGAAGACTGCGCGCAAGAGTAGCATCTTGAGGAACGAGCACGACAGGTAAAAGTGAGCCATTTTCAGCACGCAAGCCGATGCGTTGTACCGAAGCACGAACGGGACTTGCTGACTCGCTCAGGCGCAGTTCGGCGACCTGCCCAATTTTGATATTTGCCGCCTGGGTCGTCGATGCAGTCGCAAGGACTTCTACGCCGCTGCGTAGTCCATCCACTTGAAGCACCGGCGCTCCGGCTGCAATATCTGTGAACGGCAGAGCGAGTTTCTCCGCGACGACGCCGTCGAATGGCGCATGAATGGCGGCCCCCCTTCGCGCACGCTCGGCAAGGCCGAATGCGGCCTTTGCATTGCGCACCTGGCCTTCAGCTGCAACCAACTGTGCTTTCACACTCTCGAATGCAGCCGGGGAGATTACGTTGCCCTCAAGCAGCCCCCTTTGCTGCGTTGTCTGCACGATTCTGTCTGCCAATGCGGCTTCCGCAGCAGCGAGTGTCGCCCGAGCCTGTTCTAGGCGGAGTTGCTCGGGCTGAACATCCAACTCAGCCAGAAGCTGTCCGCGAGAGAAGCGATCTCCCACGTCCACATGAAGCTTGCTGATACGCCCGCCAGTCTCGAACCCCAAGGTACTCCGCTCACTGGAGCGAGCTAGACCACTCAATTCAATGCGATTGGCCACAGAACCTACATCCCCCACCGTGAGCAGCTTGACCGCTCGCGGTGGATCGGAAGCAGGCTCCTTCTGACTACCACAGCCGGCAAGCGATGCGAGCAGAACAAACGCGAGGCCGACTTTCTGCATTTGCCAGGACTGGGATTTAAAGGGAGTGCAAGACACGGGAAGGCCTTTCATCAGCGTTTATCAATAGGGGTGAGTTCCAGTTCGCCGCGGGCGAGCGCCTGGAGGGTGTGCATGAGTCGAGAAAGGTCTTCGGCAGCAAACGTCGGAAAACCCATCATTTCGGCGAGGAAGACTCCGTCCAAGGCAAATAGAACGATTCCGGCGATATCGGTGCCGCGTGGAGATTTGCTCGCGTTCTCGTACTGCCTGCGGTACCAGCCGCGCACAGGCTCAAGCAGCGTGGGGTCTTCAGCCACGGCCGCCAGCAATGCAGCGCTCATCTTTTGCATCCCGCCGTCAGGCATAGCCGAGACCTGGCTGGATAGCCAAGGGTCTGGATCGCCGACGAATGGCAGCTCTCGCTCTTCCTGCCCGCCATCAAACGCCGAGACCTGGTCATCAATCATCGTGAGGAGCAGATCGCGCTTGGTCTTGAAGTGGTACAGGAACGCACCTTTGCTCATTCCTGCCCGTGCAGCGACCGCGTCAAGCGTTAGGTGCCCGGCACCTCCCTCCATGACTACGTCACGCGCAGCTTGAAGGATGCGCTCCCGTGTTTGTTGCGCTTTCTTAGAGATGGAGGGGGCTTCAGCGCCGTTGTCCGCCGAATGCGACTCCTCTGGGCTTGATTTCATACGAGTTGCCATGGTGAAACTCCAAAGATGCTTGATTTTTGAACCGTCTGGACGGTATAGTACACGCCATGAACTATGCCCGTCAAGACGGCCTCCTCAATTCACAACCTAGTGGCTCAACATGTCCGATCCCTACGCCCGCCGCGGCCTTACTGCTGTTGCATTCCTATCGATCACGCTTCTCGCCGCGTGCAGCCACTCGCCTCACAGGGTGGAGACATCACGCGTTGAGGTTCCGGCCAAATTCATGAACGAAGCGGGTCTGGCTGTGCAGCAGGTGCCAGCACAAGCACTCCCGGCCGAGTGGTGGACGGCGTACGGTGATCCGCTGATTGACGCGCTGGTGCGCAACGCGCTGGAGCACAACACCGATCTCGCTATTGCAAGAGCGCGGATTGATGAAGCTGTGGCGATCACCCGACGTACACGCGCTTCAATGTTCCCTAGCTTGGCGCTCACGCCCCAAGCAACGCGCGCGCGCGACTTTTCTTTGGCACCGACCATCAGCAGCGATGCCAGGCTTCCGCTGTCGGCTTCATGGGAAGTTGATCTAGCGGGCCGCCTCTCGCATGCCGCTGATGGCGCACGGATGGACGCAGTTGCTGTCGAACAGAACTGGTTCGCGACACGTTGGCAGATCGCCTTTGAGACAGTGTCCGCTGCACTGCAGCAGCGGCAGGCGGCAGAGCTGGAAGATCTGGCAAAAGAGCGACTTCAAGTCGCCGAGCGCCTTGAGCGTCTGACAGAGCAGAAGTTCAAGGCAGGTCAAGCTACGGGCTTTGACATTGAACGCACGCGTTCCGAGGTCATCGCCCTCCGGGTGGAGCAAGAGCAGTTGCGACGCGTACGCGGCGAAGCAACGCATGCCTTGGATGTGCTCGTTGGCCGGATTCCGGGGGCGCTTGGCAGCGGTCCTGCGCTTGCCTCTCTCACCATGCCCGATTGGACTCCCAGAAGCGTGCCAGGCGAATTGCTGCAGCAGCGCCCCGACGTCAGAGCCGCGCAGGCGCGTCTTGCAGCGGCGACGGCGCGATGGAACGCAGCAGAAGGCGAGCGGCTCCCCAAACTTGTGCTCGATTTGAGTGGTGGGCGCCAACGCTTCGAGAACAACGGAACACGTGTGGCAGGGAACATTTTCTCTCTGGGCTTGGGTGTGACGCTTCCGATCTTTGACGGTGGAGCAATACAAGCGGGAATCGACGAGGGCTCAGCACGCAGTCGCGGCGCACAGGCTGACCTGGAACGCACGGTTTTGCTTGCGCTTCAGGATGTGGAGAACGCTTATCTGGGCTGGCAGACCCAGCGGACTTCTCTGCAGCATCAGGTCGATGGTCTTGTCGTCGCTGATCGACTCCTTGACCGCAGTCGACGCCTCTTTGAGGCGGGACAGGTGGATGCGACCGTTGTTGCAGAAGCGGAGCGTGGCACCTTGTCCCAGCGAGCGGCTCTGGTCCGTGCTCGCGCCGACGCAGCCGTGCAATGGGGTGTTCTCGCTAAAGCGCTTTCTGGTTCGCCAGAGCATGTGAATCTGCAATCTTCACCCTGAGTCCTTGAGTTGGAAGAACGCAGCATGGCAGCGAGTTTTAAATACTGAATAGATCGACGATTAGTAGGGGACGCATGGAAATTCGACATCTACGTTGTTTTATGGCGCTCGCCGAGGAACTTCACTTCGCTCGCGCCGCTGCGAAACTGCATATTGAGCAGTCCCCACTGTCTCGCACGATCAAAGAACTCGAAGAGGAGTTAGGAGCACAGCTCTTTATTCGGAACACGAGAAGCACGCGTTTGACACGAGCTGGGTTGATGCTCATGGAGCACGCACCTCGGGTGTTCGCATCCTTGCAACAGGCGCGGGACTGCGTGAAGGCAGCAAAAAATGGCTTTCATGGACAACTCCGCGTCGCCTTGTCAGACGGCGCAACACTACTGTGCTTACCAGCCCTATTGGCGTTGTGTCGCGAGGAGGAGCCCGAGGTTGAGATTCGCTTTTTTGAGGTGCCACTATCCCAACAAATCAAAGGATTGCACGACGACCTGTATGACGTCGGCTTTGCACAGTCCGACGACGTAGGTGATGGAATCGTCGCACTTCCCGCGTGGACTGACACGCTTATGGTGGCGCTGCCAGCTCGGCATCCGTTGCTGGCTCTTAAGCGAATTCCATTGGATGAACTGCTGCGCTACCCGCTAGTGCTATCTGATCCTCAAGTGTGCGAGGGCCACGCCAAGCACATTGAGCGAGTACTTAGCCGGGCTGAAATGCAGCCTCTAGTTGCCGAGCGGGTTACCACTTTCGACCTGATGATGGCGTTGGTATCTGCCGGTTTTGCACTCGGACTTACAGGGGCTGCACACATTGCAGCCTCCCGAGAGCCAGGAGTCGTGGCGAGGCCGCTTTCGACACGCGTACCACCTTTGACGACCTATCTACTCAGACTTGAAGGCGATCCGTTTGACGAGCTTGCGCGCTTCATTCAGCGAGTACAGGCCATCGAATTGCCAGAGTTTCTCAGGTCAACAAAAAGCCGAAATCCCGATCTTCCGGAGGAATTGATGCCATGAGACTCGCCATCACGCTCGTCGCTGCAATGCTAGTCGCATGCGGTCAATCTGATAAACCGCACAAAGCCACTAGTGCAGAAAAGAAAACCCCGACAGTAGAAGAGCTGGTGGCAGACCCGGAACAGCTCAAGAAGTTGCGCCAGCAATGCAAGACGGATCGGCCTACTTTGGGCGAACTGCTTTGCAACCGGGTAGCGGAGGCAACACGTAAGCGGTTCTACGGTGACGGAAAAACGCCATACACACCGCCCAAAGAATCCCCCAAATTCTGAAATTCAGCAATTCAGCAATTCAGCAATTCAGCAATTCAGCAATTCAGCAATTCAGCAATTCGCTAGTCTGCCTGAATCTTCTGTTCGGCACGCTGATATTCGCCGGCGCTTACGGAGTCACTCCCTGGCTAGACACAGCGCGAATTCATTCTTTCTTATCGACCTTTCTGCCCCAAACGGTCTTTGACCGGCACTAAGCCAGCACCGATCCTGACGCCTGCGGCACATTTCTAAGCCGCGTTTCCCAAGGGAATCAGCGTAGGAGAGATTGGAGGCGGGGCTATGCAAGGTACGAATGTGCTGTTCGGTCAGATAGCCGTGGTATTCGGCATCGTGATCGCGGGTGTGTGGGGCGCCACACAATGGACGGCAGCAGCCCTTGGCTATCAGGTACGCCTTGGCTCCCCCTGGTTTGATTTCCTCGGCACACCGATCTACCTCCCGTGGAAGCTGTTTGAGTGGTGGTTCTTCTTCGATGCCTACGCGCCACGCGTTTTCGACACGGGCGGTGCCATAGCGGGTGGCAGTGGCTTGCTGGCGGTGGTGGTCGCAGTCTGCATGTCGATCTGGCGCTCTCGTCAATCACGCCTAGTCACGACCTATGGCTCGGCACGCTGGGCAAGTACGGAGGACATTCGCAAAGCCGGCCTTACGCAGCCGATCGGCGTGTTCCTCGGTCAGCACGATGGCAAGTACCTTCGGCATGAAGGCCCGGAACACATCCTCACTTTCGCGCCCACGCGCTCAGGCAAAGGCGTCGGCCTTGTGGTGCCGACGCTGCTTTCTTGGCCTGCATCCGCCGTAGTCCACGACATCAAGGGCGAGAATTGGCAGATCACCGCAGGTTGGCGCTCACGCTACTCACACTGCCTGCTGTTCAATCCGACCGATGCGAAGTCGGCGGCCTACAACCCGCTGCTAGAAGTTCGGCGCGGCGCACATGAAGTGCGTGACGTACAGAACATAGCCGACATTCTGGTCGATCCAGAAGGCGCGCTTGAGAAGCGCAACCATTGGGAGAAGACTTCGCACGCGCTGCTGGTCGGGGCCATCCTGCATGTGCTCTACGCGGGCGAGGACAAGACGCTGCGCGGCGTCGCCAATTTCCTCTCCGATCCGGCCAGCCCCTTCGAGCTGACCTTGCACCGGATGATGACCACACAGCACCTCGTGAACGTGGAAGGTGGTGGCCCGCATCCAGTCGTCGCTTCGGCGGCGCGCGAAGTGCTCAACAAGTCGGACAACGAGCGTTCCGGCGTGTTGAGCACCGCCATGTCGTTCCTGGGCCTCTACCGCGACCCCACGGTGGCCGAAGTCACCTCGCGCTGCGACTGGCGTATCGCCGACCTGATCGCGTCCGAGCATCCGGTGTCGCTTTATCTGGTAGTGCCACCTTCGGATATTTCGCGGACGAAACCGCTCATTCGCCTGATCCTCAACCAGATCGGCCGACGGCTCACCGAATCGCTCGACGGCAGCGACGGCATCGAACGCCGCCACAAGCTGCTGCTGATGCTCGATGAGTTCCCGGCGCTGGGCCGCCTGGACTTCTTCGAGACGGCGCTTGCCTTCATGGCGGGCTACGGAATCCGCAGTTTTCTTATCGCCCAATCGCTCAACCAGATCGACAAAGCCTACGGCCAGAACCATTCGATTCTGGATAACTGCCATGTCCGCGTGACGTTCGCCACCAACGATGAACGCACTGCGAAACGGATCTCCGAAACGCTTGGCACCGCTACCGAACTGCGCGCGCAGCGCAACTATGCCGGGCACAGATTGGCACCGTGGCTGGGGCACCTCATGGTGTCGCGGCAGGAGACGGCCCGCCCGCTACTGACGCCCGGTGAAGTGATGCAGCTTCCGACTGAGGAAGCTGTGGTGATGGTGTCCAGCGTGGCACCGATCAAGGCCAAGAAGCTGCGCTACTACGCCGACGCGAATTTCAAGAACCGCGTTTTACCGCCGCCTGTGCTCGCGGCCGGGCAATACGCGGACGCGCCACCGGCCCGGCCCGACGACTGGAGCGGCCTATCGATCCCAGCCGTGTCAACGGTCCGGGCTGCGGGCCTGTCCGGCGATGGCACAGGCACCGCCGATGACGGCGGCCCACGCCGACAGCCGGAGCTATCCGAAGTCAGCGAATACAGCCCCGAACCGCTGCTCGCCGGCCATGACCTGACTCTGCTCGATGACGACGACGACCTGCCGCTGCCGCTTCCCGGCCAGCTCGACCCGGCCATGCAGCGCACGGCCCGGCTGGCTTCCCTCGACCCCAACGACGGAATCGACTTATGAGCCAATACCGCCTCAATCTGTTCATTCAGCCCGAGCACGCCAAGCGTCTCGAAGAACTGGCCGCCAAGAAAGGCGTGTCCAAGTCGTCCATTGTCGCGGCGGCGCTCGCGTCGTGGCTATCGCCCGATGCTGGCGACCAGCGCGAGGCGGCCATCGCCAAGCGGCTCGATCGCCTGTCGCGGCAGGCCGAGCGCATGGAGCGCGACCAGAACATCCAGATCGAAACACTGGCGCTGTTCATCCGCTACTTCCTGACCGTCAGCACCCCGATTCCCGAAGCCCATCAGGACGCAGCTCGCGCCCAAGGCAAAGCGCGTTTCGAGCAATTCGTGGAGCGGCTCGGCCGCCACCTGCTGCGTGGCCGCAGCCTGGTGCGCGACGTTGTGGAAGAACTGCACCCAGACCCGGCGCGAATGGATGACGCGGAGGCACTGGCTGAAGCGCAGGAGCGTGCCTCATGAGCGCCATTCCGCAAACCCCGCCCGAACTCTCATCCGCCGCAACCTCTCTGGATCGCCGTATCCAGATGCTGCGCACGGCAATGGGGCCAGTCATCGCCGCTGCGCTGGCCGACCCCGACGTGGTGGAAATCATGCTCAACCCCGACCGCACCCTATGGGTGGATCGGTTGTCATCGGGCCGCATGCCGCTGGGCGTGGAGCTGTCCCAAGACGATGGCGAACGCATCATCCGGCTGGTGGCTGCGCACGTCGGCGCAGAGGTGCATCGCGGGCGGCCGCTGCTGACCGCCGAGCTGCCCGAAACCGGCGAGCGGTTCGAGGGCATCTTGCCGCCCGCAGCGCCCGGCCCAGCCTTCGCGCTGCGCAAGCGCGCCGTGAGCATCATCGGGCTGGATCGCTATGTGGCCGACGGCATCTTGACCACAGGCCAGGCCGAGTTCCTGCGCCGCGCCGTGCGTGAGCGCCAGAACATCCTGATCGCCGGGGCGACGAGCAGCGGCAAAACCACACTCGCCAATGCCTTGCTTGCGGAGATCGCCGCCACGGGCGACCGCGTGCTTGTGCTCGAAGACACCATCGAGCTGCAATGCGCAGCCCGCGACCATGTGCCGCTGCGCACCCGCGCTGGCGTCGTGTCTATGACCGAGCTGGTGCGGGCCACGATGCGCCTGCGCCCCGACCGCGTGATCGTCGGCGAGGTACGCGGCGGCGAAGCCCTGGACTTGGTTAAGGTGTGGGGCACCGGCCACCCCGGCGGCATCGCCACCATCCACGCCGGTTCCGCGCTGGGCGCGCTGCTGCGCCTCGAACAGTTGATTCTTGAAGTGGCGGTGAACCCACCGCGTGCGCTGATCGCCGAGGCGGTCAACGTCGTGATCCACATCGCCGGGCGTGGCCGCAAGCGCCGCGTCGAAAGCATCGCCCGTGTCGTCGGTTTCGACGGCACCGGCTATCGCCTGGCGGACGCGCTGGAAACACCGTTTCCCGAGCTGATGCCGGTTCCTCTCGCAGCCGATGCCGCTGCGCCTTCCTCGTCCCTTGACCTACCTGGAGAACTGCCATGACGCAGATGCACGTTCACGCTTTCCGTAATTCCGTAAATCCGGTTTCAACCATCGCACGCCTGCGGCGGCTGGCCGGCCCCGCGCACCACGGCCTGCTGCTGGCCGCAGTCATGCTGATGACGGCGGGCACGGCGAAGGCATCCGGCTCCTCGATGCCGTGGGAAGGCCCGCTGCAATCCATTCTGGAGTCGATTCAGGGGCCGGTGGCACGCATCGTCGCGGTCATCATCATCATCGCCACGGGCCTCGCGCTCGCCTTCGGCGACACGTCGGGCGGCTTTCGCAAGCTGATCCAGATCGTGTTCGGTTTGAGCATCGCGTTCGCCGCGTCCTCGTTCTTCCTGTCGTTCTTCAGCTTCTCCGGCGGGGCTGTCGTATGAGTGGCCCGGATAGCTTCGCGGCCGGCTTCGAGGTGCCGCTACATCGCTCGCTGACCGAGCCGCTCTTGATGGGCGGCGCACCGCGCACGGTGGCGATTGCCAACGGCACGCTAGCCGCTGCCGTCGGGCTGGGCCTGCAACTCTGGATTCCTGGCGTAGTGCTCTGGATCGTCGGTCACTCGCTGGCCGTGTGGGGCGCGAGGGTCGATCCGCAGTTCATGCAGGTCTTCGCCCGGCACATCAAGCACAAGCCGCTGCTGGACGTGTAGGAGACGCCGCCATGCTTAACCTTGCCGAATACCGCCAGCGGCCCGCCTTGCTGGCCGACTGGCTTCCCTGGGCTGGGCTGATCGCGCCGGGCGTGGTGCTGAACAAGGATGGCTCGTTTCAGCGCACGGCGCGCTTTCGCGGGCCTGATCTGGACAGCGCCACGCAGGGCGAATTGATCGCCACGACGGCACGGCTAAACAACGCGTTGCGCCGGCTGGGTTCGGGCTGGGCGCTGTTCGTGGAAGCCGAGCGCCAGTCGGCCGCGGACTATCCGCATTCCGACTTTCCCGAACCGCTGTCCTGGCTGGTGGACGAAGAACGCCGCGCTGCCTTTGAGGAATCGGGGAACCACTACGAAAGCAGCTATCACCTGACGCTAGCCTATCTGCCGCCGGAGGAATCCCGCGCTCGTGCAGCCAAGCTGCTCTACGAGCACGCGCCGGGCGATGGTGTGGACTGGCGCGGTCGGCTTGACGCCTTCCTGGCAGAAACGGATCGGGTTTTCGACCTGCTCGATGGCGTGATGCCAGAAATCGTCTGGTTGGACGATGCCGCGACGCTGACTTATCTTCACGCCACGGTGTCCACGCGGCGCTACCGGCTGGCCGTGCCCGAGGTGCCTTTCCACCTCGACGCACTGCTGGCCGATTCCGCCCTAGTCGGCGGCCTTGCGCCCATGCTGGGTGACCAGCATCTGCGCGTGGTGTCGGTGCGGGGCTTTCCGACCTCGACCTGGCCGGGCCTGCTGGACGACCTCAATCGCCTGGGCTTTGCCTATCGCTGGAGTACCCGGTTTCTCTGCCTCGATAAAGCCGAGGCGGAAAAGGAGCTGGGCCGCCTGCGTCGCCAGTGGTTTGCGAAACGGAAGAATGTCATTGCGCTACTGCGCGAAACCATCTTCCAGCAGGAATCGCCGCTGGTGGACACGGATGCCAGCAACAAGGCGGCCGACGCGGATGCCGCCTTGCAAGAGCTTGGCAGCGATCAAGTCGCCTTCGGCTACCTCACCGCCACGGTGACGGTGTTCGATGACGACCCTGCCGTAGCCGACGAAAAGCTGCGCATGGTGGAACGTGTCATCCAAGGACGTGGCTTCGTCACCATCCCCGAAACCTTAAATGCAGTCGATGCGTGGCTGTCGTCCATACCAGGCAATGCCTATGCCAACGTGCGCCAGCCCATCGTCTCGACGCTGAATCTGGCGCACATGATGCCGGTGTCCGCCGTGTGGGCTGGGCCGGAGAAAAACGCCCATCTCGACGGCCCGCCGCTGATCGTCACGCGCACGGATGGCGCGACGCCGTTCCGGCTGGTGACGCACATCGGCGACGTGGGGCATACGCTGGTCGCGGGGCCGACGGGCATGGGAAAATCTGTCCTGCTGGCGATGCTCGCCTTGCAGTTCCGCCGCTATGGCGGCTCGCGCATCTTCGCCTTCGACATGGGGCGATCCATGCGGGCGACGGTGCTGGGCCTGGGCGGCGAACACTACGACCTCGGCGCGGACGGCGCCATTGCCTTTCAGCCCTTGGCCCGTATCGACAGCGAAGGCTATCGCACCTGGGCCGCCGAGTGGATCGAAGGCCGCCTGCTGCATGAAGGCGTGACCGTCGGCCCCGACGAGAAAGCCGCCATTTGGTCGGCGCTCGGCAGCCTCGCTGGTGCGCCGGTGGAGCAGCGCACGATGACCGGGCTTTCGGTGCTGCTGCAATCGAACGCGCTGCGGCAGGCATTGTCGCCGTATGTGCTGGGCGGCGCGCACGGCAAGCTACTGGATGCCGACCGCGACCGGCTCGGCAGCGGCGACGTGCAGGGCTTTGAGATGGAAGAGCTAATGCACAGCCCCGCCGCCGTGCAAGCGGTGCTGCGCTACTTGTTCGCCCGCTTCGATGCACGTTTCGACGGTGCTCCCACGCTGCTGATTCTCGATGAAGCCTGGCTATTCCTTGATGAACCGTCCTTCGCGGCACGCATCCGGCAATGGTTGAAAACTCTGCGCAAGAAAAACGTGTCGGTGATCTTCGCCACGCAGTCGCTTGCCGACATCAAGGATTCGACCATCGCGCCCGCGATCATCGAAAGCTGCGCGAGCCGGATTTTCTTGCCCAACCCGCAGGCGACCGAGCCGCAGATTCGCACGGTCTACGAGGGCTTTGGCCTCAACAGTCGGCAAATCGAAATCGTCGCCACCGCGCAGCCCAAGCGCGACTACTACTACCAATCGCGCCTGGGCAATCGTCTGTTCGACCTCGACCTGGGGCCAGCCGCGCTCGCCTTCTCGGGCGCATCCACACCGCAAGACCAACGCGACATTGACCGAGTGCTGACGCAGGCCGGCGCTCCCGGCTTCGCCGGTGCGTGGCTACGCCATCGCGGCCTCGATTGGGCCGCCGACCTGCTGCCGTCCTCGCCGTCGGCGGCTTCTTTCCTCGCTACTCAACCCCTGGAGATTTCGCCATGAAGACCCGTGTACTTTCCGTTTCGCTCGCCGCCGCGCTGGCCGGCTCGCTGATGCTCGCTCAGCCAGCGGCGGCGCTCACTTTCGTTGATCCCGTCAACTTGGTGCAGAACACGCTGACTGCCATCCGCACGCTGGAGCAGATCAACAACCAGATCAACCAGCTCCAGAACGAAGCGCAGATGTTGATGAACCAGGCGCGCAACCTGGCGAATCTCGACTTCAACATCGTCAACCGGCTGCGCTCGACGCTCGCCACGACTGAACGCCTGATTGCCGAGGCGCAAGGGCTGGCCTACGACGTGCAGAGCATGGATGCCACGTTCTCGCGCCTGTACCCGGAGCAGTACGCCGCCACCATCAGCGGCGACCGCATGGCACAGGACGCACGCGAACGCTGGAAGAACACGCTCGACGGCCTGCACACCGCGATGCGGATGCAGGCGCAGGTGTCGCAGAACCTGACGCAAGACGAAAGCGCGCTGGCCGACCTCGTGAGCCAAAGCCAATCGGCCACGGGTGCGCTGCAAGCGATGCAGGCAACGAACCAGCTTCTCGCCTTGCAGGCCAAGCAGTCCATCCAGGCCCAGCAGCTCCAGATCACACAAGACAGGGCGGCCTCGCTGGAGCTGGCGCGGCAGGCAGCGGCCACCGAGCGCGCCCGCGAAGTGCGGCGGCGCTTCCTGGGCACCGGCACGCCGTACACACCGCAGTCCGTCAACTTCTACAACAACTGACGGGAGGCGGCCATGCGATGCGTTCCTGTCCTGCTGGCCGTGCTGCTGACCGCATGCGGCCAGCAGCCGGCTGAAGACCTGACCGCCACCTTGGCCGCCGATCCCGTGCGGCTCAAGGCGCTGCGCGCCCAATGCGCAGCCGACCGGCAAACCGCAGGCGAAGACACCTGTCGCGCCGCTGCCGAAGCCTTCCGGCGGCGCTTCTTCACCGGCCAGACTGGGCCGGACGAATACCGGACGCTGGCAGAACTGCCGCCGATTCCGGCGAGTTTCGACACGCCAACCGACGACGCGCCGGAAGGTGATGCGTCGCTCGCCGCTGCGGAGGACACGCCATGAACGACGTAACGATCATCGACAGATTCCTCGATACCTTCTCGCGCTACATCGACTCCGGTTTCGGTCTGCTGCAAGGCGAAGTCGCGTTCCTGACGGCCACTCTCATTGTCATCGACATGACCATTGCCGGTCTGTATTGGGCCATGAGCCATGCGACCGGCCAGGGCGAGGACGTGATCGCCAAGCTGCTGCGCAAGGTGCTTTACGTCGGTGCCTTCGCCTACATCATCGGTAACTTCAATTGGCTGTCGAGCATCGTGTTCCGCTCGTTCGCCGGGCTAGGCATCACCGCCACTGGCTCGGCCATAACGATGGAGAACTTCTTGCAGCCGGGTCGGCTTGCCAAGACCGGCATCGACGCCGCTGCGCCGATCCTCGACCAGATCGGTGACATGGCCGGCTTCCCCGAAGTGTTCGTGAACCTCGACCCCATCGTGGTGCTGTTCATCGCTTGGCTGGTGGTGATCCTCTGTTTCTTCGTGCTCGCGGTTCAGCTTTTCATCACGTTGATCGAGTTCAAGCTGACCACGCTTGCCGGCTTCGTCTTGATCCCGTTTGCGCTCTGGAACAAAACCTCGTTCCTCGCGGAAAAGGTGCTCGGCAATGTGGTTTCGTCAGGCATCAAGGTCTTGGTGCTGGCGGTAATCGTCGGCATCGGCTCGGGCCTGTTCGCGGAGTTCCAGGTTCATCCCGACGAGCCTTCCATCGACCATGCGCTTGTCGTGATGCTGGCTTCGCTTGCCTTGCTGGCGCTGGGCATCTTCGGCCCCGGCATCGCCACGGGCCTTGTGTCCGGTGCGCCGCAGCTCGGCGCGGGTGCGATGGCGGGCGCTGCCGTCGGCGCGGTAGGCACGGGTGTTGCCATCGGTGCCGCCGCGACCGGCGTGGGCGGTGCCGTCATGGCGGGCGCACGCATGGCCCCGGCCGCCGCAAAGCTGGCCGGGAGCGGCGCACGCGCCGCCACGTCGGCGGCCAGCAGCGCCAAGTCCGCATTCCAGGCCGGTTCCGCCGCTGCGGGCGGCGGGGCTAAAGGCGCGGCTGCGGGCCTCGGCAATGTCGCCAAGACCGGCGCGCAAGCGGCAGGCCGCCGAGCTGCATCGGGCGCTTCCGCTGCCGGTCAGAAGGTGGCCGACTCCTTCCGGGCAGGATGGAACGGTGCGGATGTCGGCGCTGCCGGTTCCGGCCAGGCCGCCGCAGGCGAAGGCGCAGCCAGCGCGCCGAAGCAAGAGCAACCCGCCTGGGCAAAGCGGATGCACCGCCGCCAGCAGATCACCCATGCCGCAACCACCGCAGCCCACACGCTGCGCAGTGGCGACGGCGGCGGCTCAGGGCAAGGCCCAAGCCTGCGCCCCGATGCGTGACCCGATACCTGACCACCAAGGAGAACCCTATGCGATTCAAACGCCCGCAGGTGCGCTATGCCGACACGCCGCAGCCTGCCACCCCGTACCAATCCGCCGCGCAGGTGTGGGACGAGCGCATCGGCTCGGCCCGCGTCCAGGCCAAGAACTGGCGTTTTATGGCCTTCGGCTGCCTCACGCTTGCGCTGCTGATGGCCGGTGGCCTGGTGTGGCGCTCGGCGCAGTCCATCGTCACCCCTTACGTCATCGAGGTCGATCAGTCGGGGCAGGTGCGCGCCGTCGGCGAAGCCGCCACGCCGTACCGGCCCGCCGATGCGCAGATCGCGCACCACCTGGCGCGCTTCGTGACGCTGGTGCGCTCGCTGTCTATCGATCCCATCGTGGTGCGGCAAAACTGGCTGGACGCCTACGACTACACCACCGACAAAGGCGCGGCGGTGCTCAACGACTACGCCAGCAAGAACGATCCTTTCGCCCGTGTTGGCCGCGAGTCGGTGACGGTGCAGATCACCAGCGTGGTACGCGCCAGCGATGCCTCGTTCAACGTCCGTTGGACGGAGCAACGGTTCATCAACGGTGCCCCCGCCGGGACCGAGCGATGGAACGCGGTGCTTTCCACCGTCCTGCAAACCCCGCGCACCGAACAGCGCCTGCGCAAGAACCCGCTGGGTATCTACGTCAACGGCCTGTCGTGGAGCCGCGAACTGGATTCTTCTGAAGGAGCCAAGCCATGAACCTGTCTTTCCGCTTATACGCTTTCGCGCTGACCGTGGTGGCCCTGTCGGGCTGCGCTTCGCAGGGCAAGCCGCCTCCGTCCATTTCGCTCGATGAGCCGGTGCAGGCACAGCCGCTGCCGGAGCCGCCTGCTCCAGTGGAAGTCGTCGCCATGCCCGAGCCGCTGGCGCTGCCAGCGCAGTTGAAGCCGCTGCACGAGTTGGACGCGGCCCCGGCTAAGCCGGAGCCGGCCGATGAGAAGGTGCGCGTTTCCCGTGCCAATGCCGAGGCGCGCATCGCGCCCACGCGCGAGGGCTACGTCAATGCGATTCAGGTGTGGCCCTTCACCGATGGTGCGCTCTACCAAGTCTATGCCGCGCCGGGACGCGTGACCGTGGTTTCCTTGCAGCCGGGCGAGGAACTAGTGACGGTCGCAGCCGGCGATACCGTGCGCTGGATCGTCGGTGACACGTCCAGCGGCAGCGGCGACGCGATGCGCATCAATGTGCTGGTCAAGCCCATCCGCTCAGGCCTCAAGACGAATTTGGTCATCACCACCAGTCGCAGAACATACCTGCTGGAACTGACCTCGACGGAAAAGGCATGGATGGCGTCGGTGTCCTGGGACTACCCAAAAGACCGGATGTTGGCCTTGCAGCGCCAGTCGCAGGCGGCTAGCGCCGCCGCACCGGTCGATACCGGACTGTCGCTGGAGAAGATCCGCTTCCGATATTCCGTCTCAGGCAGCAATCCGCCGTGGAAGCCGCTGCGCGCCTTCGACGATGGCGAGAAGGTCTATATCCAGTTCCCGCCGGGAATCGCCCAAGGCGAGCTGCCACCGCTGTTCGTCATCGGCGCGCAGGGCGACGGACAACTGGTGAATTACCGTTTTCGCTCGCCTTACTACATCGTGGATCGGCTGTTCGGCGCGGCCGAACTGCGCCTGGGCGGCGACAAGGGTGACGTGGTGCGTATCGAACGCACGGATGGCTTGGCGCGGAGGAACTGACCATGAGCCAGGACGACACTCCCGACCTCGCCACGCCGCATGCGGGCAAGGTGGCACCCGAGGCAGTTGCGCTGCGCGCCCAACCGCGCCCGGTCACGCGCCTGAACCGGCGCACGCTGGCCATCCTCGTCGGCGGTCTCTCGGTCGCTGTGCTCGGCGCGCTGATGTGGTCGCTGCAACCGCAGCGGCGCGGTGCAGGCGAGCAGACCGAGCTTTACAACGTCGATCGCGTCTCGAAGTCCGAAGGGTTGGACGCGCTGCCGGCGGACTACTCGAAGCTGCCGCCCCCCTTGGCGGCATCCGTGCCGGAGTTGGGGCCGCCGCTGCCAGGCGATCTTGGCCCGGCCATTGTGAAGTCGCAGCAGCCGGTGACGGCCGCCTACGCGGCCCCCGGCAACGACCCCAACGACGCGTTGCGCAAGGAAGCCGAAGCAGCAGCGGCATCGGCGGTGTTCTTCCGCTCTGGTTCGCAGAAGGCCGCGCCGGTGGCGCAGACACAGGTAGCCGCTGCGCCGGGCTTCACCGCCAATGCGGCCTTCGACCCGCTGGCGGCCGGGCCTGCGTCGACGGCGGCCCAGCCCGCCGACCCGACCGCCGTGCAGAACCGGCAAGACCAGAAAGAGGCATTCCAGAAAGCCGGAACCACGGAAGCCCGTGATTCCGGCAACCTGACGCTGCCGGCGTCGCCGTATCAGGTCATGGCCGGAACGGTGGTCGCCGGGGCGCTGGTGACGGGCATCAAGTCGGACTTGCCGGGCGATGTGATCGCCACAGTGACGGAGCCGGTCTATGACACGGCTACCGGCAAGTTCCTGCTGATCCCGCAGGGGTCACGCATCCTGGGCAAATACAACAGCCAGGTCAGCTACGGGCAGAGCCGCGTGCAAGTGGTGTGGAACCGGATCATCCTGCCCGACACGTCTTCGCTCAAGCTCGACAACTTGGCCGGCACCGATCCGGCCGGCTACGCCGGCTTGGAAGATGATGTGGATTGGCATTGGGATCGCGTCTTTGCCGGTGCGGCACTGACGACGCTACTGGGCATCGGTGCCGAACTGGCTGCGCCGGAGAACCGGCAGGACGGTGATCGCGTCATCATCGCCGGCCGCGATAGCGCCCAGGACAGCATCAATCAGGTCGGTCAGGAGATGACCCGGCGCAACCTCAACATCCAGCCCACCTTGACGGAGCGCCCCGGCTTGCCGGTTCGCATCATCGTCAACCGCGATCTGGTGCTGCGGCCGTACCAGCCACTTTTCTTCAACAGGGGGACTTCGCGATGACGACGCGCAAGCTACGGCTCGGGCCGCTGCCGAAAACGGAATCCACGAAGCTGACTTTTGCTTGCCCGGCCAGCCTGAAAGCCGACCTCGACCGCTACGCTACGCTGCACGCGCAGACCTACGGCGAGGCGGTCGATGCCACGGTGCTAATTCCGCACATGCTAGAAGCCTTCATGGTCGGAGATCGGGGATTCAGGAAGGGAGGCGCGGGCAAGGCCGCGCCGCCGAAGCCAAGCTGATGATGCCGGTTTCCGCTGGCGGCCATCCCTCAAACGCGCAGCCCAAGGCTGCGCGTTCTTCATTCTGGAGGACGGCGACCGATTGGGCTATGAAGACCAAACGCGGCTACCGCCTGCAGGCAACCGCCCCCGATGCAGCACGCTCGGGCTTTCTACCGCGAAGCTCCTATGTGGCTCCCAGCCCACAACGCCACAGCCCCGCAAGGCGGCCCGAAGTAGAGCCAAACCCGCACCCCATATAGACTTCCGGCCATCAGGCTGATTTCAACAATCGCTTGACTGCGGACATTTTTTATTTCCGAACCCGACAGGAATTGACAGGCCTGCGCGGTTTGCACAAACGCATGGTTCTGCGCGCTACCATCGCTGCGTCATGACAGGCGCCACACCCTTCATCCAGCAGGCGCTTGGGCTCGCAGCCCAGGCGCTTTGTCTTTCCAACCCGAATCCGCGCGTGGGCTGCGTGATCGCCGGCGGCGACGGCGCCGTGCTTGGCCAGGGTTTTACCCAGCAGGCCGGCGGCCCGCATGCCGAGGTAGTGGCGCTGCGCGATGCCGCCGCCCGCGGCCATGACGTGCGCGGCGCCACGGCCTATGTGACGCTGGAACCCTGCGCGCACCAGGGGCGCACGGGGCCGTGCTGCGATGCGCTGATACAGGCGGGCATAGGGCGCGTGGTGGCCAGCATTGCCGACCCCAACCCCCAGGTGGCGGGCCAGGGCTTTGCGCGGCTGCGCGCCGCGGGGGTGGAGGTCGAGGCGGGGCCGGGCGCGGCACAGGCGCGCGAGTTGAACATCGGCTTTTTCAGCCGCATGCAGCGCGGCACGCCCTGGGTACGCATGAAGGCCGCGGCCTCGCTGGACGGCGTGACGGCGCTGGCCAACGGCGCCAGTCAGTGGATCACGGCACCGGCCGCGCGCGCCGACGGCCATGCCTGGCGCGCACGCGCCTGCGCCGTGCTGACAGGCATTGGCACGGTGCTGGACGACGACCCGCTGCTCAACGTGCGCGAAGTGGCCACACCGCGCCAGCCGCATCTGGTGGTGGTGGACAGCCGGCTGCAGACACCGCCCACGGCACGGCTGTTCGGCGTGCCCGACAGGCGCGTGTTCATCTACGCCGCCCACGAGGACGGCACGCGAAAACAGGCGCTTGAGGCGCGCGGTGCCACGGTCATTCACCTGCCCAATGCCCACGGCAAGGTGGATCTGCCGGCCCTGCTGCGCGACTTAGGGCCACGCGGCGTGAACGAGCTGCACCTGGAGGCCGGGCACAAACTCAACGGCTCCTTTGTGCGCGAGGGCCTGGTCGATGAAATGCTGCTCTACCTGGCGCCCCTGCTGCTGGGCAGCGGCGCGCATGGCCTGGCCAGCTGGGGGCCGCTGCAGGCGCTGGCGCAAGGGCTGCGCATGGAGTTCCACGACATACAGCAGATCGGCCCGGATCTGCGCCTGATTGCCCGCGTGGCGGGACGGGCGCAATTTTGAACAACACCGGCTACAGCCGCTTCCTGCAGGAGCAATGGCCGCAGCAACAACCGCTGGTGGCACGCTACATGCTGGCGGGGGAGCAGGTCTGGCTCAAGCGCGCCGGGCCGCGCCATGGTATGTGGCGCTACCGCCTGCTGGGCGCGGCCGCCGGCGTCCTGCGCCTGCCGGTGCTGCGCCCCGTGCCCAACCTGGGCGGGCGCCCGGCGATTGCCACCGAGCTCCGACGCCTGCGCACCCTGGGCGCGCTGGGCCTGCGCGTGCCGCAGGTGCTGGCCGCCTGCGATGACGCCTTTTTGATGCGCGACCTGGGCACACCGGGCCGGCCCACGCCGTCGCTGGGCGACGAGATCGAGGCCGCCGTGGCTGCCTGCCCCACCGCCGTGCTGGCGCTGTGGCGCCTGGGCCTGCAGACGCCGGACGCCGTGCATGGCCATCAGCAATGCCTGAGCCAGGCCTTTGCGCGCAACATGGTGCGCTGCCCGGACGGCGCGATTGCCTGCATAGACTTCGAGGACGACCCTTTAAGCGCCCTGCCCCTGGCCCTGTGCCAGCTGCGCGATGCGCTGGCCTATGCGCATTCCACGGCACTGGCGCTGCGGCAAGCCGGCGCCCAGCAGGAGGCGCGCGCCCTCTGGAACGACTGGTTGACCCAGCCGCTGCGTGGCGCGGACTTTCAGGCGGCGCTGCAGGGCACGCTGACGCGCCTGACCTGGCTGCGCCACCTGCCGCAGGATCGCCGCTGGGGGCGCGACGTGCAGCGCCTGCGCGCGGCGCATGATTTGCTGATCGGGTCTTATTGATCGGCCACCTGCCGCACCCAGGCCGTAATCACACGCTGGTCGGTCATCACGCGCACTTCGTCGAACGCCCGCTGCGCCTCGGGGTAGCACCGTCGCAGCAGGTTCAGCCATTGCTTGAGCCGGCCGGCGCGCTGGCGCGGCTCCAGGTCGGCGCAGACCAGATCCCAGAAGCGCGCGATCTGCGGCAGCAGGGCCCGCCAGGGCAGGGGCTGGTGGGCCTGCCCCTGGTCGTGCGCGCGTATGGCCAGGGCCAGACCGGGGTCGGCCACCATGCCGCGGCCCAGCATCAGCGCGTCGCAGCCCGACAGGCTGCGGCAGCGCAGCGCATCGGCCACGCTCCAGATCTCACCATTGGCCACCACGGGGATGGCGACCGCCGCACGAATGGCGGGGATCTGCTCCCAGTACGCGGGCGGGCGATAGCCATCGGCCTTGGTGCGCGCATGCACCACCAGCTCTGAGGCGCCGCCCTGCTCCATGGCCTGGGCGCATTCGCGCGCCAGGCCGGCGTCGTCATAGCCCAGGCGCATCTTGGCGGACACGGGCAGCGGGGCTGGCACGGCGCGGCGCACGGCGGCCACCACGGCCGCTATTGATTCTGGCTCGCGCAGCAGGGCCGCGCCGCCGCCGTGGCGGTTCACGGTCTTGGCCGGACAGCCAAAGTTCAGGTCTATGCCCTCGGGGCCCAGGGCGGCCAGGCGGGCGGCGTTCTCGGCCATGCAGCCCGGGTCCGAACCCAGCAGCTGCGCGCGCACGGGCACGCCGGCCAGGGTGCGGCCGCCGTTCTTCAGCTCGGGGATGTAGCTCAGAAACACCCTGTCGGTCAGCAGATTGCCCGAGACGCGGATGAACTCGGACACGCAGCGATCGACGCCGCCGACGCGAGTCAGCACGTCGCGCAGCACGAAGTCCAGCAGCCCTTCCATGGGAGCCAGCAGCAGGGGCTTGCGCGGGAATGTTTGAGTCAAAACGACCTCTAACGCTTTACCAATAAGCGCAAGCAGCTATTATTTATATAGCAATCATTACGCAACGGCCAGGCGCCACAGCGACGTGACCTCGGCCGCGCGCGCGGCGTGCAGCATGTCGCCGGCGTCCTGGGCCTTGCTGTGGCGCGGGCGTGTGTCCTGGCGGCCGAGAACGCGCAGTCCGGCTGCGGCGATCCAGCCCAGCAGCTCATCGCGCGAGCGCAGGCCCAGGTGTTCGGCCAGGTCTGACAGGATCAGCCAGCCCTCGCCGCCGGGCGACAGGTGCGCGGCCAGGCCGGCCAGAAAGCCCTTGAGCATGCGGCTGCCCTCGTCGTACACCGCCTGCTCCACGGCCGAACTGGGCCGCGCCGGCAGCCAGGGCGGGTTGCAGAGCACGAGGGGCGCGCGAGCGGGCGGGAACAGGTCGGCGGCCAGCAGTTCCACCCGACCCTGCAGGCCCAGGCGCTGCAGGTTGTCCTGGGCGCAGGCCAGGGCGCGCGGCGCCAGCTCGGTTGCGACGATGCGGCGCACGCCCCGGCGCGCCAGCACGGCAGCCAGCACGCCGGTGCCGGTGCCGATGTCGAAGGCCAGCTCGGTGGACGGCAGTGGCGCCTGCGCCACCAGGTCGATGTACTCGCCGCGCACGGGCGAGAACACGCCGTAGTGCGGGTGGATGCGGTTGCCCGGCGCGGCGCCCAGGGCGGGGATCTCCACGCCCTTCTTGCGCCATTCATGCGCGCCGACCATGCCCAGCAACTCACGCAGCGCGACCACACTGGGCGCGCCATCGGCCGGGCCCCAGGCCTCGGTGCAGGCCTCGGGCCAGTCGGGCGCGCGGCGCAGGGGGATGGAGTAGTCGCCAGCTACCGGTATCAGCAGCGCGCCCAGCGTGCGCGCGCGCTGCGCCTGCGCCTGGCGGTGCAGGTGAAAGCGCTCGGACGGGGTGGCGCCGGCCAGCTTCTGCGCGGCCTTGGCGGCTGCCTTGGGGTTCTTGCGGTCGGCGCGGCGCATCAAGGCCTGCAGCAGCTGGCGCGCATTCTGAAAGTCTCCGCGCCACAGCAGGGCCGTGCCCTCGCAGGCCAGGCGGTAGGCGCTGTCGGCGCTCAGCGTGTCGTCGGCCGGCTGCACGCGGGCGGGCGCGGCGGCGCCACTCTCGGAGTGCCAGCGGGCGCGCTGCGCCTCGCCCTGTTCGCTCCATTCGATCATCGCCGGCCCTGCAACAGTGGCTTCAGTTGACGGGGCGCTTGAGGCGCACTTCCTCGATCTTCACGCCGCCGACCAGGGCAGTCTTGGCGGTGGTCATCTCGCGCTTGAAGCCAGCCATCTCGTGAAAGCGCAGGGCGCGCTCGTTGCGCAGCGGCACCCAGGCGGTGACGGTGGTGCAGCCCTCTTCCTGCAGGCCGTCGCGGGCGGCGTCCCACAGGGCCACGCCCACGCCCTTGTCCCAATGCGTGGGAGCGGCGTAGATGGCCCAGATTTCGCCCGTGGTGTTGCGCGTCTTTTCATCGCGCGAGCGGTCAAAGCCGACAAAGCCGACGATCTTGTCGCCGTCCACCGCCACCTGCACCTGGGGCTCGCAATACTCGATGGCCTCGCGCCAGTAGGCCTGGCGCTTCTCGACCGAAGACATGGATTTCAATTGATCGTCGGGCACCAGACCGCGGTAGGCTTCCAAGGCGGCGGTGGTGTGAACCTGGGCAATGGCCTTGGCATCGCGAAGTGTGGCGGGACGAACCTGGATACTGGACATGGGAAAACGAGAACCGGTGAATTTGGGAAAACCCGGTATTTTCCCTCAAATGGTTTTTTGTCTCCAAGCACGGCAAGTTTCCTTGTGCCCAGCCCCGTTTTTGTACGCAAACGCCTCCATCTGTGGCAGGCAGGCGTGCGGCAACCCGCCAACGCGCTACGCCAGGCGCCGCAGCAGCGCCATCACCCGGTCAAAACGCGCACCATAGGGCGGGTACAGCAGGTGACCCTGGGCCCAGCGCGACTGCGCCAGCACCGACTTCTGGTGGCTAAAGCGCAGAAAGCCGGCCTCACCGTGATACGCGCCCCAGCCGCTGTCGCCCACGCCACCAAAGGGCAGGTTGTCATGCGCCACATGCAGCAGCGTGTCGTTGACGCACACGCCGCCGCTGACCGTGCGGCGCAGCACATCATCACGTGCGGCATCGCCGCGGCCAAACCAGTACAGGGCCAGCGGGCGCGGCCCGGCGTTGATGTGGGCAATGGCGTCATCGAGCCGCTCGTAGCTGAGCACGGGAAGTACCGGGCCGAAGATTTCCTCCTGCATCAGCTGCATGGCCGGCGTGGCGCCAAACACCAGCACCGGCGCCATCTGCCGGCCCACGCCGTCGCCTATGCCCTGGGGCGGTGGTGGCGGCGACCCTGGCACGCTTTGCAGCACCTGCAGTTCGGCGCCCAGGGTCTGGGCCTGCTGCAACATGGTGCGCAGCCGCGCCAGGTGGCGCGGGCTGACGATGGCAGCGTAGTCCGGGTTGCCCTCGAAGTACGGAAACAGCCGCGCCACGGCGGCGCGGTAGGCCTCGGCAAAGGCGGCCTCGCTGCCACGCGGCAGCATCAGGTAATCGGGCGCGATGCAGGTCTGGCCGGCGTTGAGCAGCTTGCCGTGGACGATCTTCAGCGCCGCCTCCCGCAGGTCGCAATCGGTATCGATGATGGCCGGCGACTTGCCGCCCAGCTCCAGCGTGGTCGGCGTCAGGTTGGCCGCTGCGGCCTGCGCCACCTTGCGCCCCACGGCGGTGGAGCCGGTAAACACCAGGTGATCAAACGGCAGCGAGGCCACCAGCGCCGCGGTGGCCGCGTCGCCCTGGACCACGCAGAACTCGTCGGGCGCAAAGAACTGCGCCACCAGGCTTGCCAGCTGCGCCGCCGTGTGCGGGGTGAGTTCGCTGGGCTTGAGCATGACGCGGTTGCCCGCTGCCAGCGCGCCTATGACCGGCGCCAGGGCCAGCTGCACCGGGTAGTTCCAGGGGGAGATCACACCCACCACGCCCAGCGGCTGGCGCTCGATCCAGCCGCGCGCGGGCAGCAGAAACAACGGGGTGCGCACCCGGGTGCGCCGGCACCAGCGCGCCAGGTGGCGCAGGGTGTGCGCAAGCTGGGCACGCAGCATGAACAGATCCGCCACCTCGGTCAGGCGCGGCGAGCGCATGCCGAAGTCGGCCTGGACTGCGGCCGCCAGGGCCGGGCCATGTTCGTCAATCAGCTTGGACAGGCGCAGCAGGCGCTCGCGGCGCAGCGTCAGGGGGGTATCGGGCTGGGCGCGGCTGGCCTGGCGCTGCAATTCAAAAACGTGGCGAATGTCGTCCGGCAAAGTGGCGCGCATGGTGGATGGCCGCGCAGGCCGGGCAGGCCACGCGTCAGGCAAATGTGAGGGGTTTTCAGCGGATTTCCCGCGGCACCACGTCGGTGACGTCGTGATCGTCCCGGCGCGGCGGCTCCGGGCGCTGGGCCGTCCAGCGCGCCGTGCTGCGGTACACGGTGCTCCAGCCGGTGCGCGGATCCATGCGCATGACCCACGGCGTGACCGGCCTGCCCGTCAGCCGCGCCCACAGCGCACGCAGGCCCCAGACCAGCGCCAGCACGGCCGCAGCCCCCAGCAGGCTCAGGAAGAAGAGCACGCCCATGGCCAACACCACCAGACGCAAAACCCACCGGATCACACCGGTCACTACATCATTCAAACCATCCCCCTTTCAGACAGGAGCGCCGGCGCGGGCCAGGCCCGCACCGCGCGCTCCATCGTAGGCTTCAAGCCAGCTGGCGGGCCTGGCCAAAGTGAAATACCCCTGGCTCCTGCACCGGATCGACATCCACGGGTATCACGCTCTTGGGCGGATACTGCCCCTGCAGCAGCAGCTTGGACAGCGGATTCTCGATGCGTTGCTGTATCGCACGCTTGAGTGGCCGCGCGCCAAACACCGGGTCGAACCCCACCTTGGCCAGCTCGCCCATCGCTGCGGGCGACACCTCCAACTGCAGATCCATCTTGGCCAGCCGCGCTTGCAGCAAATGCAGCTGTATGCGCGCAATGGCCTCGATGTGCCTGGCATCCAGCCCGTGGAACACCACCGTCTCGTCGATGCGGTTCAGGAATTCGGGGCGGAAATGGTTCTTTAGTTCCCCCCACACCGCTTCCTTGATGTCGTCCGCGTCCTGGCCCACCATGGCCTGGATCAGCGGCGAGCCGATATTGCTGGTCATGACGATGACCGTGTTCTTGAAATCCACGGTGCGGCCCTGGCCGTCGGTCAGGCGCCCGTCGTCCAGCACCTGCAGGAGCACGTTGAACACATCGGGGTGGGCCTTCTCCACCTCGTCGAGCAGCAGCACGCTGTAGGGCTTGCGCCGCACGGCCTCCGTCAGGTAGCCGCCCTCTTCATAGCCAACATAGCCGGGAGGCGCGCCAATCAAGCGCGCAACGCTATGCTTTTCCATGAACTCGCTCATGTCGATGCGCACCAGGTGTTCCTCGCTGTCGAACAGAAAGCCCGCCAGCGCCTTGCACAGCTCGGTCTTGCCCACGCCCGTGGGGCCCAGGAACAAGAAGCTGCCCAGCGGCCGGTTCGGGTCCGACAGCCCCGAGCGCGAGCGCCGGATGGCGTTGGCCACGGCTGATATGGCCTCGTCCTGGCCGACCACGCGCTCGTGCAGCTTGTCCTCCATGTGCAGGAGCTTGTCCTTCTCGCCCTGCATCATCTTGGCCACAGGAATGCCGGTGGCACGGCTGACCACCTCGGCGATCTCCTCGGCGCCCACATGGGTGCGCAGCAGGCGGTGCTTCGGGGTCTCGCCATCGGCCTCGCTGTCCTGCGCCTCCTTCAGGCGCTTTTCCAGTTCGGGCAGGCGGCCGTATTGCAGCTCGGCGACCTTGTTGAAGTCGCCCTTGCGCTTCAGGTCATCCATCTGCGTGCGGATGGCGTCTATGTCCTTCCTGATCTGCTCGCTGCCCTGGGCGCTGGCCTTTTCCATCTTCCAGATCTCTTCCAGGTCGGCGTATTCGCGCTCCACGTTGGCCAGTTCTTCCTCGATCAAGGCCAGGCGCTTTTGCGAAGCCTCGTCATGCTCCTTCTTCATGGCCTCGCGTTCGATCTTGAGCTGGATCATGCGGCGCTCCAGCCTGTCCAGAGCCTCGGGCTTGGAGTCGATCTCGATCTTGATCTTGGCCGCGGCCTCGTCGATCAGGTCAATCGCCTTGTCGGGCAGGAAGCGGTCGGTGATGTAGCGGTGCGAGAGCTCGGCCGCGGCGACGATGGCCGGGTCGGTGATGTCCACGCCGTGGTGCGCCTCATAGCGCACCTGCAGGCCGCGCAGGATGGCGATGGTGTCCTCCACGCTGGGCTCCTGCACCAGCACCTTCTGAAAGCGCCGCTCCAGGGCCGCGTCCTTCTCGATGTACTTGCGGTACTCATCCAGCGTGGTCGCGCCTATGCAGTGCAGCTCGCCGCGCGCCAGGGCCGGTTTCAGCATGTTGCCGGCGTCTATCGCTCCTTCAGCCTTGCCGGCGCCGACCATGGTGTGGATCTCGTCGATGAAGAGGATGATGCGGCCTTCCTCGTGCGCCACCTCCTTCAGCACTGATTTCAGCCGCTCCTCGAACTCGCCGCGGTACTTGGCGCCGGCGAGCAGCCCCGCCATGTCCAGCACCAGCACGCGCTTGTTCTTCAGCGACTCGGGCACCTCGCCCTCGACGATGCGCTGGGCCAGGCCCTCGACGATGGCGGTCTTGCCCACGCCGGGCTCGCCGATCAGCACCGGGTTGTTCTTGCTGCGCCGCTGCAGCACCTGGATGGCGCGGCGGATCTCGTCGTCACGGCCGATCACGGGGTCGAGCTTGCCCAGGCGGGCGCGCTCGGTCAGATCCAGGCAGTATTTCTTCAGCGCCTCGCGCTGGCCCTCGGCCTCGGCGCTGTCCACCTTCTGGCCGCCGCGCACGGCGTCTATCGCCGCCTCCAGGCTCTTGCGGGACAGGCCGTTGTCCTTGGCGATCTGCGCGGCCTCGCCCTTGCTGTCGATCAGGGCCAGCAGGAACAGCTCGCTGGCGATGAACTGGTCGCCGCGCTGTATCGCCTCCTTCTCGGTGGCCTGCAGCACGCGGCCCAGCTCGGGGCTGCCCTGCACCTGATCCTGGCCTTGCACCTGGGGCAGGCGCTTCACGGCGGCCTCGGCCGCCTTCAGCAGGCCGGGCGCGTTGGCGCCGGCGCGCTCGAGCAGCGCGCGCGGGCCCTCATCCTGGCGCAGCATGGCGACCAGCATATGCACCGGTTCGATATAGGCGTTGTCATGGCCCAGCGCGATGGACTGGGCGTCGGACAGGGCTTCCTGGAACTTGGTCGTGAATTTGTCGAGACGCATGGTTTACCTCCAACTTGCTGCTAACTAGGGCTGGAACGCCCCGATTTCAAGCCACCGCGCCATCAAAGTCAGTCAAATTGTGCTGGCGCGGCGATGCCCCAGCGCGCCAGCGCCGCGTCGTCGGCCACGCGCGCGTCCACCCAGCGCGCGCCCTGGGGCGTTTCTTCCTTCTTCCAGAACGGTGCCTGGGTTTTCAGGTAATCCATGAGGAATTCGCAGGCCTGGAAACTCTCGCCGCGGTGCGCGCTGGTGACGGCCACCAGCACGATCTGATCGAGCGGCGCCAACAGCCCCACGCGGTGGATCACGCGAACGCCGTACAGGTCGAAACGCGCCAGCGCCGCAGCTATCATGGCCTCGATGGACTTCTCGGTCATGCCGGGGTAATGCTCCAGCTCCATCGTCGCCACGGCATCACCATCGTTGCGGTCACGCACTGTGCCGACAAAGCAGCAGACGGCGCCCACGCGCGCATCCTGGGCGCGCAGCCGGGCCAGCTCGGCCGAGACATCGAAATCCTGGGTCTGGATGGAAACGCGGGTCATTGGATCAAGGCGCAAAATTGGCACTTTAACGCCCCGCTCCTGCTCCATGGCCCTGCAGACCATCAACACCGACGACTACACGCTCTACCCCTCGCCACGCAACCAGCACCGCGTGGTGTTCGAGTTCCAGACCTTCGTGCCCCACCCCTATGCGCTGATCGATCTGCCCAGCTTCGAGCTGGCGGGCCGCCACAGCCTGTTTGCCGCCCACCGGCGCGCCGACAACAAGATGGGGCAGCTGGTGACCTTTGAGCTGGCAAGCGATCAACAGCGCTTTGAACGCCTGTTCGTGCCCGACTGACGCCCGTCAGGCTTGAGCCATATCAAGGCTGACAAAGCCACCAACGACTGCGCGGTATTTCTTGACCTAAAGCAAACACGCGCCCTTCGTGTTGCGTTGCAATATAAGCACATACTCAACTACAAGGGAACCTGCCATGCAACTGCTCAAGCAACTCTTCACCACCGAGGTCGGCCTGTTCAGCGCCGTGGGCATAGGCTTCATGCTGTGCATGCTGGTGTTCTTTGTCTGGCTGTTCACGCGCAACGACGCGCCGCCAGCAGACCAGAAGCAGCCCTGATTGCGGCGGCCTCTCAGGGTCGGTGATCGTGCCTTTGTCGACAATACGGCCCATGCATGACGACAACCAGATCCTGATCCCGCCCTCCTTCATCGCCCTGCACAGCGACGCGCGTCAGCGCCTGTTGCTGCCCGTGGATGAGCTGCGGGCACGCTACGAGTTGTGCGAAGACCTGGCCCAGCACCTGGTCGAGCAGGCGCAGCAGCTCTACCACGGCGGCGCGCGCTCCGAGGAAGGCGTGCTGCTGGGCATGCATGCGGGCCTGGCCAGCCCCGATGCCGGCGTGAGCGCACCGGAGGCGCGCTGGATCACGCTGCGGCTGGCCGAGCTGTTGGGCTGGCGCAGCCCGGCCCTGCCAACGACAGGCGATTGACGGTCAACCGCCGGTGACGGGCGGAAAGAACGCCGCCTCGGCACCGTCGGCCAGCGGCGTGGCTTCCTGGGCCATGGTTTGATCCAGCGCCATGCGCACGGCTCGGCCGCGCGCCAGGCAATCGGCCCAGGGCTGGCCGCGCGCTATCAGCTCGTCGCGCAGCGCGCCCAGGGTGGGGGCAGCGGTGCGCAGGGTTTCCTGACCCTGGCCCACGGCCTCACGGATGGAGGCGAAGTAGCGCACGGTGATGGTGAGCGGCGCGGTCATGACAGCAAATCAGTAAAGGGCAGAAAGCGCACCTGGTCGCCGCGCGCTATCGCGTGGCTCGCGGGGTTGTCGACCAGGCCATCACCCCAGGCGACCGAAGTGAGCACGCCCGAGCCCTGGTTGGCAAACAGCTCCAGGCGGCCGTCCGCACCATGGCGGGCACGCAAGAATTCTCGGCGTTTATCGACTCTTGGCCAATCAAATCCAGCGCTGGCAGCTATTGTTGTTGGAGCAACATTCACCACCCCCTGCAGCCGCAGCAGGAAGGGCCGCACCAGCAGCGCAAAGGTGATGAAGCTCGATACCGGGTTGCCGGGCAGGCCGATGAAATGCGCGCCACCGATGCGGCCGTAAGCAAAGGGCTTGCCGGGCTTGATGGCGATCTGCCACAAGTCCAGGCTGCCCAGGCTTTGCACGGCGGGTTTGACATGGTCTTCCTCGCCCACCGAGACGCCGCCGCTGGTCAGGATCAGATCGTGCCCCTGGGCGGCATCGCGCAGCGCGGCCACGGTGGCGTCCAGCCGATCCGGCACCACCCCCATGTCAGTCACCACGCAGCCCAGGCGCTGCAGCATGGCGCGCAGAAAGAAGCGGTTGCTGTTGTAGATGGCGCCGGGGCGCATTTGCGCGGGAGCCACCTCGCCGGGCATGACGAGCTCGTCGCCGGTGGAGAACAAGGCCACGCGCGGGCGGAGCGCCACCTGCAGCTGCGCCAGCCCAATGCTGGCGGCCAGGCCCAGCTCGGCCGGGGTCAGGCGCGTGCCGGCGGCCAGCACCTGGGCGCCCAGGGTGATGTCCTCGCCGGCGCGGCGTATGGCCTGGCCCGGGCTGGGCAGGTGGTTGATACGCACGCGCTGGCCGTCGTCGAGCGCCTCGCAGTCCTCCTGCATCACCACGGCGTCGGCCCCGGCTGGCACGGGCGCACCGGTGAAGATGCGCGCGGCCGTGCCGGGCAGCAGGGGCTGGCCGCTGTCGCCGGCCGCAATGCGCTGCGACACGCGCAACTCCACGCCCGCCGCAGCGACGTCGGCGCAGCGCAGCGCATAGCCGTCCATGGCGCTGTTGTCCTGTTGCGGCACCTGCAGAGGCGAGATAGCCGCCTGCGCCAGCACACGGCCGTCGGCATCGAAGGTGCTGACGGCGTCGACGCCGGCCAGCGGCCTGGCCTGGGCCAGCAGCTCGGTCAGGGCGTCGTCAAGGGGTATGAGGGGTGTGCGCGCTGTCATTCGCAGGCCTCCACGGCTTGGGGCAGATAGTCAAAACGCGCGCCCTGCTCCAGCATCCACTGCGCCACCGCCTCGGGGTCGCGCAGATTCAGCACGGGCAGCGCGGTGGGCCGGGGCAGCTGTGCCGCGTCGGTGGCGACGGCCACCACATGGTCATCGCCACCGTAGTGCACGGGGCGCTCCGGCTGGCCGGGCGCGGCGGGTCGCCAGACCTCGACCTTGGGCAGGTCGCTGTGCTTGAAGCCTTCCACCAGCACCCAATCGACGCGCGGGTCGAGTTCGGCCAGCAGCTCATGCGGATCGATCGCATGGGGCTGCTCGTACTCGCGCATCAGCGCCATGCGCCGGTCGGACGCCACGACCACCTCGTAGGCGCCGGCCTCGCGGTGGCGCCAGCTGTCCTTGCCCTGGTGGTCGATATCAAACCTGTGGTGCGCGTGCTTGACCACCGACACCCGCAGGCCGCGCAGGCGCAGCAGGGCAATCAGCTGCTCCAGCAGCGTGGTCTTGCCACTGCCCGAATAACCGGCAAAGCCCAGCACCTTCATACCGCCGCTCCTTATGCAAAAATGATAGCTATCAGCAGCCTACCAGCAAGCGCTACGCCCTCATTTGACTTCAATCACAGTGCGCGGCGATATAGGCCTTCACCCGCTCGACATCGGCCGGCAGCTGCTGCACGCGCTTGGGTAGCAGCTCTATGCCCTCGAACCTGGCCGGACGCTCGGGCGCGCGGCCCAGGGCCTCTTGGATGGTCTCGGCAAACTTGATGGGCAGGGCCGTCTCCAGCACGATCATCGGCACGGCCAGGTCGCCGCGCCGCTCGCGCGCCACCTTCACGCCATCGGCGGTGTGGGTGTCGATGATCTGGCCGAAGCGCTGATACGTGTCACGGATGGTGGCCAGGCGGTCGGCGTGCGTGCTCTTGCCGCTCACGAAACCATATTTGCCGGCCGTGTCCTGGAACACGGCGTCCTGGCTCAGGTCGAAGCGCCCCGCCCGGCCCACGCCGTCGGCAAACAGGGCCTGGGTACGCGCGCCGTCGCGGCCCACCAGGTCGAACACGAAGCGCTCGAAGTTGCTGGCCTTGCTGATGTCCATCGAGGGGCTGGACGTCTCGTAGGTGTGCTCGCTGGCGCGCACCTGGTAGACGCCGGTGCGGAAGAACTCGTCGAGCACGTCGTTCTCGTTCGTGGCCACCACCAGGCGGTCGATCGGCAGACCCATCTGGCGCGCCACATGGCCGGCGCAGATGTTGCCGAAGTTGCCGCTGGGCACGGTGAAGCTGACCTTCTGCTCGTTGCCTTGCGTGGCCTGTATGTAGCCGGCAAAGTAGTACACCACCTGGGCCAGCAGGCGCGCCCAGTTGATGGAGTTGACGGTGCCGATCTTGTAGCGGGCCTTGAAGGCATGGTCATTGCTCACGGCCTTGACGATGTCCTGGCAGTCGTCGAACACGCCCTCTATCGCCAGGTTGTGGATGTTCTCGTCTTGCAGGCTGAACATCTGCGCCTGCTGGAAGGGGCTCATGCGGCCGTGCGGGCTGGTCATAAAGACGCGCACGCCCTGCTTGCCGCGCATGGCGTATTCGGCCGCGCTGCCGGTGTCGCCGCTGGTGGCGCCCAGGATGTTCAGCTCTTCGCCACGGCGCGCCAGCTCGTACTCGAACAGGTTGCCCAGCAGCTGCATGGCCATGTCCTTGAAGGCCAGCGTGGGGCCGTTGGACAGCGCTTCGATCCACAGGCCGTCTTCCAGCTGGCGCAGGGGCACGATCTCTTTCGTGCCGAAGACCTCTTGCGTATAGGTCTTGGCACACAAGGCCTTCAGGTCGGCGGCGGGAATGTCGTCGATGTACAGCGAGAGGATGCGAAACGCCAGCGCGGCGTAGCCTTCCTCGTTGTAGGCGCGGCGCAGCTGGGTCAGCGCAGCGTCGTCGATCTGCGGGTAGGTCTCGGGCAGGTACAGGCCGCCGTCGGGCGCCAGGCCTTCGAGCAGGATGTCGCAAAAACGCTTGCGTTCGGGGTGGCCGCGGGTGGAGAGGTATTGCATGGTGTTACTCAAGCCTGGGACACGTCGGCCCAGGGGTTGACGAGCCTGAGGCCCGTGTCTTCAAAGTGGCGCGTGTTGCGGGTGACGAGGGGCAGGCCGTGGTGCAGCGCCGTCGCGGCAATCACCATGTCCAGGGCATCCTGCATACGGCCCATGGCGCGCAACGAAGCCTTGAGGTCGCCAAACTGGCGCCACACGGCATCGTCGGAGGCAAGAATACGACCATCGAACTGCTGAGCCAGCTCCAGCGCCCATGCCTGTAGGCGATTGCGCTTGGCGCCATGTGGCAGGCAGGCGATGCCGTAATGGATTTCGGCAAAGGATGCCGCAGCGATGGCGCAATCATGGTGGTGCCGACGCAGCCAGTCGAGCACGCCAGCATGGGGTTGGGGATAAGTCGACTCCGATATCGTGCAGGTATCGAGCAGCCAGCGCATGGCGAGTCAATCCTCGCCAAACATGGGCGAGCGCCCCGGGTTTGTGTCGCGCGGCATCTCAGGTAGCCCGCCCTCGACCTTGGGCGCGCTGAGCAAAAACTCCAGGAACCCGTCATCGGCAGGCTCCTGCATGTCGCCCTCGGTCACCGCGACCACCCGCACCACGGGCTTGCCATGGCGCGTGACGGTCTGCGGCCCTTCGGTGAGGGCGCGATCGATCACTTCGCTGAAGTGGTTCTTGGCTTCTTGCACTTGCCAGACTGCGGACATGGCGACCTCCTGATGGCGTCAATCTGGCCAGAATTTTACGCATTCTGGCCAGATTAATCCATCAGTTCAGTTCTTCCTTGCGGATGCGCGTGATCGGTGCCAGCACCGTGGGCAAGGCCTGGATCTGGGCCAGGGCGCCGTCCATGTCGCCCTCGCGCGTGTCGTGGGTGAGGATGATGACGTCGGTTTGCGTCGAGCCCTCGCCGCCCACCTCGTCGGCCTCGCGCTGCAGCACGGCGTCGATGCTGATGCCGGCGTCGGCCAGCAGACCGGTGATCCGGGCCAGCACGCCGGCCTGGTCGGCCACGCGGATGCGCAGGTAGTAGCTGGTGACCACCTCGGCCATGGGCAGCACGGGCAGGTCCTGCCCCGCCGCGCCCAGCGTGTGGCTCTGGAAGGCCAGCGGCGGCACACGGTGCGCGGGGTCGGCCTCGATCAGGCGGGTGATGTCCACCAGGTCGGCGATCACGGCGCTGGCCGTGGGCTCCGAGCCCGCGCCCTTGCCGTAGTACAGCGTGGTGCCCACGGCGTCGCCGTGCACCACCACGGCGTTCATCGCGCCCTCGACGTTGGCGATCAGGCGCTTGGCCGGCACCAGGCTGGGGTGCACGCGCAGCTCCACGCCCTTGTCGGTGCGCTTGGTGATGCCCAGGAGCTTGATGCGGTAACCGAGCTGCTCGGCGTAGCGGATGTCGGCGGCGCTCAGCTTGGTGATGCCCTCCACATAGGCCTTGTCGAACTGCACCGGAATGCCGAAGGCAATCGCCGACATGATGGTGGCCTTGTGCGCGGCGTCCACGCCCTCGATGTCAAACGTCGGGTCCGCCTCGGCGTAGCCCAGGCGCTGCGCCTCCTTCAAGACCACGTCGAAGTCCAGGCCCTTGTCGCGCATCTCGGACAGGATGAAGTTGGTCGTGCCATTGATGATGCCGGCCACCCACTGGATCTGGTTGGCCGACAGGCCCTCGCGCAGCGCCTTGATGATGGGGATGCCGCCGGCCACGGCCGCCTCGTAGGCGACGACCACGCCCTTGTCGGCGGCGGCCTTGAAAATCTCCGTGCCATGCACGGCCAGCAAGGCCTTGTTGGCCGTGACCACATGCTTGCCGGCGGCAATCGCCTCCAGCACCAGTTGTTTGGCTATGCCGTAGCCGCCGATCAGCTCGATGACGATGTCGATCTCGGGGTTGGCAATGACCTCGCGCGCATCGCCCACCACGCGCGTGCCCTCGCCGACGATGGAGCGGGCGCGCGCGGTGTCCAGATCGGCCACACAGGCGATCTCTATGCCGCGGCCGGCCCGGCGGCGAATCTCTTCCTGGTTGCGTTGCAAGACGTTGAACACGCCGCTGCCCACGGTGCCGATGCCCAGCAGGCCTACTTGTATGGGTTTCATTTCAGTTTTACCAGTAAAAAATGGCTCTAGCGCCCTACTATCAAGCGCCACTAGCTATAAAAAAATAGTCAAGCCGCCTTGGCGTTGCGCTGTCGATAGGTTGCCAGGAAGGCCGCCAGACGCGCCACCGCCTCACGCAGGTCGTCCTCGTGCGGCAGAAAGACGATGCGGAAATGCTGGTTGTCCGGGTAATTGAAGCCCGAGCCCTGCACCAGCATCACGCGCGTGGCGCGCAGCACCTCCATGAAGAACTGGCGGTCGTCGGCGATCGGGTACATGTCTGGATCCAGGCGCGGGAACATGTACAGCGCCGCCTGCGGCTTGACGCAGCTGACGCCCGGAATCTGCGTGATCAGCTCATAGGCCAGGTCGCGCTGGCGGCGCAGGCGCCCGCCCTCTTTCACCAGGTCGTTGATGCTCTGGTAGCCGCCCAGCGCCGTCTGAATGGCCCACTGGCCCGGCACGTTGGAGCCGAGCTTGATGTTGGCCAGCATGTTCAGGCCCTCGATGTAGTCGCGCGCCGCCGCCTTGTCGCCCGAGACCACCATCCAGCCGGCACGGTAGCCGCAAGAGCGGTAGGCCTTGGAGAGCGAATTGAAGGTCAGCGTGAGCACGTCGGAGGACAGGCTGGCCATGGCCGTGTGGCCCACGCCGTCGTACAGCACCTTGTCGTAGACCTCGTCGGCAAACAGCACCAGCTCATGCTCGCGCGCGATCGCGACGATGCCGCGCAGCAGTTCGTCCGAATACAGCGCGCCGGTGGGGTTGTTCGGGTTGATGACCACGATGCCGCGCGTGCGCGGCGTGATCTTGGCGCGGATGTCGGCCAGGCTCGGCATCCAGCCATTGTCCTCGTCGCACAGGTAATGCACGGGCTTGCCGCCGGCAAGACTGGCCGAGGCAGTCCACAGCGGGTAGTCGGGGGCGGGCACGAGCAGCTCGTCGCCGTCATCCAGCAGCGCCATGGTGGCCATCACGATCAGGTCGCTGGCGCCATTGCCCAGGTAGATATCGTCCAGCGTCACGCCGGCCACGCCCTGCTGCTGGCTGTAGTGCATGACGGCCTTGCGCGCCGCGAAGATGCCCTTGCTGTCCGAGTAGCCCGCCGAGTTGGGCAGGTTGCGGATCATGTCCTGCTGGATTTCCTCGGGCGCATCAAAGCCGAACGGCGCCAGGTTGCCGATGTTGAGCTTGATGATCTTCTGGCCCTCGTCCTCCATCTGCTTGGCCGCGTCCACGATCGGGCCGCGGACGTCGTAGAGAACATTGCTGAGCTTGGCGGATTTGTGGATGGGCTTCATGCGCGGGCAGGTGGTCAGGAGCTGGCACCGATGGAGCCAGGGAGACAGTCGGTGAAACCTATAATTTAAGCACAGTTCCCACCCGCGGCCCCGTCGCCAACGGCGGCCCCAGACCTCTCACGGCGCCCATGAAATTCCAGCCCGACCAATTCGACGTGCAGACCATCACCGCCTACGGGCCGGGCTGGATCAGCGTGGACGCCGACAAGATCACCAGCAGCGTCATCATCAGCTCGCGCGGCGAGCGCATCGCCTGGAACTGCGGCAGCTTCGAAGGCCTCACGCCGGAACATTTCGCCCAGCTGGCCGAGCTGGACGCCGAGGTGGTGATCTTTGGCAGCGGCGCGCGCAACCGCTTCCCCCCGCCCGCCTGGCTGCAGCCGCTGATGGCCAGGCGCATAGGCCTGGAGACCATGGACACCCAGGCCGCCTGCCGCACCTACAACATCCTGGCCGGCGAAGGCCGCAACGTGGTCGCGGCCCTGCTGCTGGAGACCCCTTGATGCGCGTTTACAATACGCGGCTTGCCTGGAGACTTGGGTGAGTGGTTTAAACCAGCAGTCTTGAAAACTGCCGACGGGCAACCGTCCGTGAGTTCGAATCTCACAGTCTCCGCCACCCCGCCCTGTCATCAACGCCCGCCACTGTGGCCGGTGGCGGCTTGCCACGCCGCACCATGACCCGCCTGATCACCGACGAACTGGATCTCCTCGCCGAGCTGGTGCCCGCCCCCGGGCCGCAGGTGATAGAGCTGGGCTGCGGCGCCGCGCGCATGGCGCAGCAGATGCTCAAGCGCTGGCCGGGCCTGCGCTACATGGGCCTGGAGGTGGATGCCATACAGCACGCACGCAACCTGCAAGACCCGCCAGAGGGCATGCGCTTCGTGGCCGCTGGGGCGCAGGACATTCCCTGTGGCGATGGCGAATTTGACCTGGCGCTGATGCTCAAGTCCCTGCACCATGTGCCGCTGACGGCCATGGATCAGGCGCTGACCGAGGTGGCGCGGGTGCTGCGCCCTGGTGGCTACCTGTATGTCTCCGAGCCCGTGTACGCCGGGCCGCTCAACGAGATCGTGCGCCTGTACAACGACGAAGGCGTGGTGCGCGCCGCGGCGCAGGCGGCCTTGGATCGCGCGCTGTCAGCCCCCGGCAGCCCCTGGCAACAGGTGGCCGAGCGGCGCTTTGACATGCCGGTGCAATTCAGCGACTTTGCCGAGTTCGACCAACGCATGATGCGCCCCACGTTTGCCGATCACCGCATCGATGCCGCGCTGCAGGAGCGTGTGGCCGCGGCCTTTGCGCCGCATTGCACGGCCGAGGGAGCACGTTTTGTGCGCCCCATGCATGTGCGGCTGCTGCAACGCCAGGCTTGAGCCTTCAGGCCCGATCCAGCCAGTCGGCCTGCCGCCCCCAGCCATCGTCAAACACCACCGATGCGAGCGGCGCCCGGCGTGCCCAGCGTTCGCGGGCAAGCATGGGCTCCTCGTAAAAGCCATGCACCGGCCCCAGGCACAGCAGCGCCACGGCGCGCGCGCCCGGCGGCAATTGCAGCAAGTGCGCGACATCGGCCGGATCGAAGATGGACACCCAGCCCATGCCCAGCCCCTCGGCACGCGCCGCCAGCCACAGGTTCTGGATGGCGCAGGCGACCGAGGCCAGATCCATCTCGGGCAGGGTGCGACGGCCGAACACATGGGCCTCGCGCCCATCGGCCAGGGCCACGGCAAAGACCTCGGCGGCGTCGAGCAGGCCTTCGACCTTGAGCTGCAAAAAGCCATCGCGGCGCTCGCCCAGGGCGTCGGCCGTGCGCTGGCGCTCCACCTCGACACAGGCATGGAGCTGCTCGCGCAGGGCGCGGCTGCGCACGCGGATGAAGCGCCAGGGCTGCATGAAGCCGACGCTGGGCGCGTGGTGCGCGGCGGTGAGCAGGCGCGTGAGCACCTCGGGCGCCACGCTGCCGCCGGCAAAGTGGCGCATGTCGCGGCGCTCGTCGATGGCGCGGTAGATGGCGGCGCGCTCCTGCGCGCTGTAGGCCTGGGCCGTGGGCCGGGGTTCAGAAGCCATGCAAATCCTGTTGTGCGGCCCGGCCTTCGAGGGCCAGCAGCGCCTCTTTGCGCGCCAGGCCACCGCCAAAGCCGGTCAGACTGCCGTTGCTGCCGATGACGCGGTGGCAGGGAACGATGATGGACACCTTGTTGGCGCCATTGGCCGCCGCCACGGCGCGCGTGGCGCTGGGCTGGCCTATTGCGCAGGCCTGCTGAGCGTAGCTGCGCGTCTGGCCATGGGGGATGGCCAGGAGCGCCTGCCAGGCCGCCATCTGGAAGGCCGTGCCGACCAGGTCCAGCGGCACGGCAAACTGCTCGCGCTGCCCGGCAAAGTACTCGGCCAGCTCGGCCTGGGTTTGCGCCAGGATGGGGCTGTCGCCGCTCTGCGCCAGACTGCCGCGCGCGGCCTCGACCTGGGCCAGCTCGCGCTCCACACCCTTCTGGCCGACGAATTCGAGCAGGCACAGTCCGGCCGGCGAGGCCACGGCCAGCATTTCGCCCAGGGGCGTGGGGATGGTGCAGGAGCGCAGGGGCATGGGGGGATTGTCCGCAATATCCCGGCTCAATCCTCGATGCCGCGCTGCGCCGGCACGCCGGCCTGGAAGGCGTGCTTGATGAGCTTCATTTCGGTCACGGTGTCGGCCAGGGCGATGATCTCCTCGGGGCAGCGCCTGCCGGTCAGGCAGACATGCACTTCCCTGGGACGCGCGGCCAGGGTGTCCAGCACCTCCTGCAGCGGCAGCCAGCCGTAAATCAGCGGGTAGGTGATCTCGTCGAGCACCACCAGGAAGCAGTCGCCCGACAGGATGGCGGCGCTGGCTTTGGCCCAGCCATCGCGCGCCAGTTGCGCGGAATGCTCCAGATCCTTGCTCTTCCAGCTGAAACCATCGCCCAGGCCTTCGATGGGCAGGCCGATCTGTTCAAACAGGCGATGCTCGCCAAAGCGCGCCGATGGCACCTTCATGAACTGGAACACCTTCACCGCCTTGCCCCGGCCATGGGCGCGCAGCGCCAGGCCGAAGGCAGCCGTGCTCTTGCCCTTGCCGTCGCCGGTATGGACGATGACCAGGCCGCGGCGCTCGCCCTCGGCCTTGTCGTAGCGTTTTTCCGTGGGCGGGGTTTCGATTTGCATGCTTGTCACTCCAAAAAACTCAAAGACGCGGCAGCGCCAGCCACTGGCCTGCCACGGGGTGAATGGCGATACGCTGGTCGAACACCGCCTCCAGCGCCCGGTGCGTGGCGCCGTCCTCGGCCCGGCCATGGTGCAGCAGGCGCCCGCCGGCGACGATGACCACATCGTCGGCCTGCAGCGCCAGCGAGATCTCGTGCAGCACGCTGACCACCGTGCGTCCCTGCGCGACCAGGGCGCGCACGCTGTGCAGCCAGTCGGCCTGGTGCGGCGGATCGAGGTTGGCCAGCGGCTCGTCCATCAGCAGCACCTGCGCCTGCACCGCCAGGGCGCGCGCCAGCAGCACGCGCTGGCGCTCGCCGCCCGACAGCTGCGACAGCGGGCGCTCGCGCCAGTCCCAGGCCTGGGTGGTGCGCAGCGCCTGCTCCACGGCGGCGTGGTCTGCGGGGCTGGCGGGCTGCATCCAGCCCTGGTGCGGCAGACGGCCGAGCATGGCCAGGTCATAGACGCACAGGTCGTCGGCCGCGGCCTCGTTCTGGCCCAGCCAGGCCAGCCGACGGGCGCGCTCGCGCCGGCTCCAGCCATGCAGGTCGCGGCCCAGCAGCTGCACGCTGCCGCTGCGCACGGCCAGCAGCCCGGCCAGCACCTTGAGCAGGGTCGATTTGCCCGCCCCGTTGGGGCCCACGATGCTCGTCCAGCGCCCCGAGGGCAGGGTCAGATCCATCCCATGAAAAATGCAGTGTTTTCCGATTCCAGCGCTTATCTGGCGTGCGCTGATAGCTATTGATTCAGGAGTATTCACAGCGATCCCCCGGCCGCCTGGCGCCGGTGCATCAGCCACAGCAGATAGCCGCCACCGAGCACGGCGGTGAGCACGCCCACGGGCAGCTCCTGCGGCGCCAGCAGGCCACGCGCCAGCAGGTCGGCGGCCGCCAGCAGCGCGCCCCCCATCAGGCTGGCCAGCCACATCAGCCGCCCATGCGTCACGCTGACGGCGGCGCGCACCAGGTGTGGCGCGGCCAGGCCGACGAAGGCAATCAGGCCGGTCTGCGCCACCGCCGTCCCGGTGGCCAGCGCCAGCAGCGCCACCAGCGCCGCGCGCAGCCAGGCCAGCGGCAGGCCCAGGCTGTGCGCCGTGGCCTCGCCCAGCGCCAGGGCATCCAGCGCACGCGCCAGCGCGCCGGCGGCCAACAGACAAGGCAGCCACACCGCCAGCAGCAGCAGGCAGGCCGTCCAGCCGACAAAACCGGTCGAGCCAAGCAAGAAGCCCTGCATGGCCTGCAGCGAGTCGGGCGACAGCAGCAAGATCATTGACGTGCAGGCGCCCAGCACCACGCCCACCACCACCCCGGCCAGCAGCAGCCGCAGCGTGTGCTGCACGCCACGCGCCAGCGCCAGTGTGAGCAGCACGGCCACCACCGCGCCGACGAAGGCCGCGCCGGTCAGGCCCAGGCGCACCAGCCAGTGGCCGGAATACACCGACACCGCGACCGCCGCGCCCGACGCCCCGAGCATGCCTCCGGCCCCGCCCATCAGCGCCAGCGCCGCAGCCACGCCCAGCGACGCGCCCGAGGCGCTGCCCAGCAAATACGGGTCGGCCAGCGGGTTGCGAAACAGCCCCTGCGCCACCGCCCCGGCCAGGCCCAGCAGCGCGCCTGCGCCCCAGGCGCCCAGTGTGCGTGGCAGGCGAATATCCCAGACGATCTGCCGCGCCATGGCCGCCTGGGCGTCACCCTGCGACCACAGCGGGCGCAGGCTCTCCACCCCGGTGCTGCCCACGGCCAGCCCCAACAGCAGCAGGGCGCCACCGATCAGCAACAAACCCAGCGCCAGCGCACGCGCCTTCTTGCCCGTCTTAAATGGGGTCAGATTCCAATTAACGGACTGCGAGCCGGCAGCATCTTTTAATTCGAATCTGACCCCCATTTATTGACCTCCCGCAGCGAGGCAGTGGGCCATCAGGCGGGCGGCCTCGGCCATGCGCGGGCCGGGGCGTACCAGCACGTCGGATTCTTCGGCGCTGAACCGACACAGCCGACCACCACGCAGCGCGCGCATGCCGGCCCAGCCGGGGCGTGCCAGCAGGCCTGGGGCGCTGCGCACGCCCACCATGATCAGATCCGGGTCGGCGCGCACGATGTATTCGGGGTTGAGTTTGGGAAACGGCCCGAGCTTGGCCGGCAGGATGTTGCGCGCGCCCAGGCGGGTCAGGGTTTCGCCAATGAACGACCCCTCACCCGCGCCAAACGGGCCGGGGCTGACCTCGAAGTACACGCGCTGGCCACGGGCGCCGGCGGGTAGCGACTGGGCGGCGGCGGACACGGCGGCGTCAATGTCGCGCCAGACACGCTGCACGTCACCCACGCCCAGCAGTTGCCCGACTTTGGTCAGCACGCGCTGCACGTCGGCATGGGTCTTGGGCTCCAGCGCCGCCACCGGTATGCCCAGCGCCAGCAGCCGGTCGGCGGCGCGCGAGGAGGTGGCCATCAGCACCAGGTCCGGGCGCAGGGCGACGATAGCCTCGATGTTCGGGTCTATGCCGCCGCCGACCTGGGGCAGTTGCTTCACGCTGTCCGGCCAGTTGGTGTAGCGATCCACCCCCACCAGGCGCTGGCACGCACCCAGGGCGCAGACGGTTTCGGCCAGCGACGGCAACAGGGTCACGATGCGCTGCGGGGGTTGGGGCAGCGCCACGACGCGGCCCCGGTCATCGGTGATCTGCACACCCTGCGCGGGCGTCTGCGCCTGCGCCAGGCTGGACATGAGCAGCAGCAAGACCAGCAGAATGGCGATGACGAGCAGGATGCGTTTGATGGGCGTGGGTTTCATGCGGGTTTCACCGTCATGGGCAGGCCCGCCACCATCAGCGTCACGCGCGTGCAAGCCTGGGCCGCCTGCTGGTTCAGCACACCCAGCGCATCGACAAAGGCGCGCACCTCGGGCCCCAGGGGGATGACGCCCAGGCCAATCTCGTTGCCCACCAGCACCACCGGGCCTGGGGCGTTCTTGATCGCTTCAAAAAAGTGAGCTGATTGCGCTTGCCAGTCGGGCGATACAGGCATTTTTTCCTCAAATAGTCGACCATCCCTACTCTCGCCCAACCCGGCTCCCCGTGCGGCGTCGGACTTGGGGTGGCTGGGCGGCATGAGCCAATTGGTCAGCCAGAGCGTCAGGCAGTCCACCAGCACCAGCGTCTGCGGCTGGCTGTGCCGCTGCAGGGCGGCGGCCAGTTGCAGCGGCTCTTCCACCGTGACCAGGCCGGGGACACGCGCGGCGCGATCGCTCTGGTGACGCTGTATGCGCACGCGCATCTCCTCGTCCCAGGGCTGCGCCGTGGCGATCAGCACCGCGCCATGGGTGGGCGACTCGGCCAGCCACTGGCGCGCCAGCAGCTCGGCGCGGCGCGACTTGCCGCTTTTCTGCCCGCCCAGAATCAGCTCGGACGAAGAAACCACCAGCTTGCCTGTCATGCCTTGACGCCCTTGAGCGGCGCTTATTGCGGCGCCCACTTCAGGCCGACATAGACCATGCGCCCGCCGGTGGCGTAGCCACGCGCCGTCTGGTAGTCCTTGTCGGTCAGATTGTCCACGCGCGCCAGCAGCGTCACCTCACGCGCCAGGCGCTTGGAGGCATACAGATTCAGCGTGGTGTAGCCCCCCAGCACATTGGTGTTGGCGGCGTTGTCGAAGCGTTTGGCGGATGCATACAGCTCGGCGCCCACGGCCCAGCCGGCCAGCGTGGTGTCCGCACCCAGGGTGGCAAAACGCTTGGCGCGCCGCGCCAGCAGCTTGCCCGTGGCCAGGTCATGCGGGTTTTGCCAGTCCATGGAGCCGCGCAGCGACACCCCTGCAACGCGCTGGCTTGCCGACAGGGTGATGCCCTTGTACTCGGCGCGGCCAACATTTTCATAGCAGCCAAAGGTCGATGCGCAGGGGCCTGCGGCGCCAAAGTTGATCAGGTTGCTGACACGGTTGCGATAGGCCACCAGGCCGACGCTGCTGCTGCCCTGGGTCCAGCGCGTACCCAGCTCGATGTTGCGCCCTTTTTCGGGTTGCAGGCTGGGCGCGCCATATTCGCTGAAGCGCTGGTACAGCGTGGGGGCACGGAACGAGGTGCCACCGGCAGCCGTTACACGCCACTGCGGCGTGATGGCGTAGCCGTAGGACAGGCTGCCGGTGCTCTTGCCGCCAAACTCGCTGTCGTCATCGCGGCGCAGATTGGCCTGCAGGCTGTGGCCGCCATGGTTGAAGCCGTAGCCCAGGGCCAGCGCGTTCTGTGACCGGTCGCGCTTCAGGTCTGGCGCAAACAGCGTCGCCGGGTTGTGCAGTTCGTCCTCGCGGCGCTCCAGTGCGGCGGTCAGCAGATGTGCACCCAGACGCCAATCGTTCTGGAACAGATAGTTGCGCAGCTGCGTCTCGGTTCCATAGAAATTCGGTCTGCTGACATACTGGCTGTCCGACTGCGAGGCCTGCAGGCGCGTGCGGTACACATCACTCCACTGCGCCAGCCAGGCCAGGCTGGCGGTGCGCAGCTGGTGGTGGTTGCGGTCATCCGCACTGGGGCTGCTGTCGTACTGCGAGTTCAGATTGCTGGCCAGCAGCGTGCCTTCCAGGCGCTGGCCAGGGTTGATTTGCAGGCCCAGCTTGGCGTTGCCGGAACTGCGGCGGTAACCGTCCTTGTCCGGGTTGTTGCCAGCGCCGGGGCGCGAGTTGAAGCCGTCGGCACGCTCATGCGACAGGCCCAGGGCGTAGTCCAGCGCTCCAGCGCCACCGCTGATGCCGGCCTGCGCCGTGCGCGTACCCTGATTACCCAGGCCCACGCCCACATAGGGCGCGGGCGCGCCCTCGCCCTTTTTGGTGAAGAGCTGGATCACACCGCCAATCGCATCCGAACCATACACGGCCGCCGCCGGGCCGCGCACCACTTCAATGCGCTCGATCATGGACAGCGGAATCTGCTCCCAGACCACGCCGCCCACGGATTGCGAATCCAGCCGCACGCCATCCAGATAGACGGCGGTAAAGCGGCCCTCGGCACCACGCACATAGACGTTGCCACTGTTGGCCTGACCGCCATTGCGCGCAATCTGCACGCCAGGAAGGCGCGCCAGCACATCGGCCACGCCGGTGGCGCCGCTGTTTTCAATGGTCTCGCGGTCGACGATGGAAACATCGGCCACCAGATCGGCCAATGGCCGAGCCACCCGCGTGGCCGTGACAACGGTTTCACGCAACTGCGGCTCGGTGGCAGCCTGGGCCAGCTGGGTCTGCGCCGCTACAGGAAAGACGGCGCCGATGGCCAGGGGCAAGGCAGCCACGCGCGTGAACAGGGACAGTGCGGCAACGCGCACCTGGGGCTCATGGAGTTGTGTCATACGGGAACAAACAGAGATATCGCCTCGGCCGACCTTCCCGTCGGCACATGGGCATCACGGCCCCTGCGCCCTACCCAGGTAATGCGCGTGGAGCCACCTTGTTGGCCGGTATCCGGGCTGGCGAGACGCCCATCACCGCCTTCCCAGGCGCTTGTTCAAGGCACCCAGTGGCTTGCATGGTGAAGGCGGAGCCGCATCAAGCGGCTCATTCGCTGACCGTTGCGGGGGCAGCGCAGGCTGGGGGTGTGCTTCGCGGTGAAGGCCCCTCCCTGCTTCCCGTTGAACTGCGGCCGTGCGAACCACGGCAGCGAGCACCAACGGCGCGGATTTTACGGGCAAACCATGTGCGCCCCTACAATGCACGGTTCTATGGCCACACCGCACCCCCTCGATCTGATTGCAGAGCGCGTCGAGCGTCTGCTGCTGCGCCACACCGAACTCGAGCGCACCAACGCCCTGCTGGCCGAGCAGGTGGCGGCCCTGGCCCAGGAGCGAGATTCGCTCAAATCCCGCCTGAGTGCCGCACGCGCCAGGGTTGACTCCCTGCTGGAGCGCCTGCCCGAAAACAATCCGCCCAAGGATGTGCCATGAAGCAGATTGAGGTCCAGATCCTGCAGCAAAGCTATCTGCTGGCCTGCCCCGAGGGACACGAGTCCCGCCTGCTCGAAGCCGTGGAGCGTGTGGACACCGCCATGACACGCATCCGCGACGCGGGCAAGGTGCGCGCACGCGAGCGCATTGCCGTGCTGGCCGCACTCAACCTGGCCTTCGAGATTGCCGACCGCGAAGCCGCCGACCTGAGCGCCGCAGCCCAGCAACGCAACGCACCGGCGCCCGCTCCCAGCACCGACCCCGATGCCGCCATGCCGGGCGCCAGCGCGGCGCAAGAGCAGCGCCTGCAGCAGCTGCTGCTGCGGCTGGATGAAGCCTTGGGGGACGACGGACGACCGTTATAAGAACCGGCCCCAGGCCGGCGCCCGGGTGCGCAGCCGCTACAATGAAGGCGTCTGCGATGCTGCCGGGCTTTATAGTTCCTTGAACCAATGCTCACTGAGCACGGGCTTGGTACATTGCCTGGTGAGCGTGATCGTCTCGCGTCAGATGAACCCAACGCCAGGTTGCCCTCGCCCACCTGAACCCCCGGTTCAGGATGACGGCCCGGTGGCATTTGCAGACACCTTTTTTTGCAGCCCGTGCGGATCCCAGTCTTCAGCGCTTGGCAGCGCGCGAGCGGCAGGGCGTTCTTTTGGACTGGTGCTTTTGTTCCACGGCTGATGGGCCAAGAACGCGGGAGCGAAATTCCGCGGCGCTCAGGGCTGGCGCGCACAAGAAACCCTGGTAGTACTCACAGCCCATGGTGTGCAGCGCAAGGCGCTGTTCCTGCGTCTCCACGCCTTCCGCCACCACGCTGAAACCCAGGGCCCGGCCCATGCCTAGAACCGCCTTGACGATGGCGCTGTCACCCTCGTCATCAGGCAGGCCACAGATAAATGTCCGATCGATTTTCAGCCGGTGAATGGCCAGCTTCTTCAGGTAGGCCAGGCTGGAGTATCCGGTGCCAAAATCATCGATGGAGAGCCTGAGTCCCTGGCGCGTCAGGCTTGCCAGCACCTGCTCCATTTCCTGGGCATCGTGCAGCAACACGCTCTCCGTCAGTTCCAGCTCCAACTGCTGGGCCGGCAGGCCATAACGGGTCAGCAAGGCGGTGATGCGCTCGACAAAACCCGGCTGCCGAAACTCCAGTGCGGAGACATTGACCGACACCACCAGCGGCGTGCCGCAGCTCATCCAGTGTGCGGCCTCCTTGATAGCCTGCTCCATCACCCAGCCACCCAGGCTAACGATGAAACCGGACTCCTCCGCCAGCGGAATAAAGCTGCCCGGCGACACGACACCAAACTCCGGATCCGTCCACCTCGCCAGGGCCTCGGCACCCACAATGCGCCCCGTGGCCATGTCCACCTGAGGCTGGTAGTGCACAGCCATATGCCCCAAGCCCAGCGCCTGGCGCATGGCATGCTCCAGCTTCATGCGCGACAACAGATTGGCATTCATCTGCGGCCGATAGAAGCCAAAATTGCCGCGCCCACGCTCCTTGACCTGATACATGGCCGTATCGGCCTGCTTGATCAGGTCGTCCAGCGACTCGCCATCGCGCGGGAACATCGACACGCCGATGCTGCACTGGATGGAAAACCCCATGCCATCGAGCATGAACGGGCGCTGCAATTCATCCAGCATGCGACGCGCCACGCCCTCGGCAATGCCGACATCGGCGCCATGCAGGTAGATGACGAACTCATCGCCTCCCAGGCGGCACAGCATGTCTGCCTGGCGCAGGCAACCCTGCAGGCGTTCGGCCACCAGTTTCAGCACGCGGTCGCCAAAGGGATGCCCCAGTGAATCGTTGACGATCTTGAAACGATCCAGATCCAGAAACAGGATGGCAAAGCTGTCCCCGGTGGCACGCGACAGCTCAATGGCCGCAGTCACCCTTTCACTCAGCAACAGGCCGTTGGGCAACCCGGTCAACGCATCACGGTAGGCCAACTGCTCAATGCGCCGCTTGGCCGCATGCTGCTGCGTCAGATCGCGCATGAAGCCTATGCTTTGCGCGTCGCCTCCCTCAGCGTCGCGCAGCACAACCCAGGACAAATGCACACTGCAGTCACCGCCGTCGCGCTGGCGCAGATGCAGCTCGCCCTCCCAGAACCCGTTCTGCAACCACCCCTGCTGCACCTCAGACAGAAAGGCGCCCCTGCCCTTCCCCTTGGCGAACAGCGTGGTGACCGATTGACCAATCACTCCCCCGTCGGCGGATATCCTGAGAAGTTGCTCGCAAGCCGGATTGATGCGCAGGATGGCGTTACGCCGATCGGCTATGAAGACGGCATCCAGACTCGATTCAAACACCCGGGCCGCCAGGCGCAGGTCCGCCTGATTCTGGATGTCGCTGGTGATATCGCGAAACGTATACACCCGCCCTGCTGGCCGCCCCTGAACGAGTTGAGGCACGGAGCGCTGCTCCACCGTCATGCCATTGCGCAGAAGAAGGATGTCGTGGCTCTCCCGCATCGGTTCACGCACAATTTCAGCACGCCCGGCGCGATAGACCTCACTGTCGAGCACCAGGCTTTCGATGTGCGTCCATATCGCCGCATCATCGCGCTGCAACAGCATTTCGTGTGGCAACTGCCATATCTCGACCAGGCGATGGTTGAAGGCCCGCATCTGCCCGTTCAGATTGCAGGTCAGCACTCCATCCACAGCTGAATCAAGGGTTGCGCGCAGCTCCGACAGCAAGGCCTCCAGCTCAAGCCGGGAGGCCTCATGCTCCGATCGATCCTGCATGGTCAACAGCAGGCACTGTGCAGCACCTGCATTGGCGCCTGCATGAATCGCCAGCACGCGACGATCCACCGGCACCAGCGCCTGGCTGCGCATGTTGCGCACCCAGGTGTGTGAATGGATCCCGGCAGCAATGTCGGTGGTGGGCTGGCCCCAGAAAATCTGATCCTCTGGCGTCGCCGCAAGCTCAAGGATGGGCATGCCCTCCATATCTGCCACGCGCCGCCCGACCAGCAGCGACGCGGCCTCATTGGCCTGCAGGATCTGCAAAGACTTGGCATCAACCAGCCAGGCAGCCAGGGCCAGGCCATCCCAAATGGCTTGAAAGGGCTGCCGGCCCATATTCATGCCGCATCCCCTTCGCCAAGTGAATCCAGGGCGCGCTCAAAAAAGTAGCAAATACGCGGTTGTGGCAACAGATATTCAAGGGCAGCACGTGGCAACTGCGCCGGCTTGAGGCTGCGCAGAATGCCAAGCTCGGGCGTTTGCGCCAGGTTCAGCAAGGCCACCTGGCTGCGCGGCACGTCCGGTTGATGCGGCACCACCCAAGGGCGCAGGGGACGCGCCGGATCCACAACCATCACCACCGCCAAACGCCCGTCCACCAGCTGCACCAATGAGCCCGGCGGATACACACCCATCAGCCGTATGAAGGCACCCAGCACCGACGCATCGAAACTTCCCCGCAGCTGGGCAAAAAGCTTTGCCACTGCCTCATGCGGCGTCAAAGCCTGATCACCGTGCAGCGGATTGCACAGCCGGTCATAACGATTGACCAAAGCCAGAATCTGCCCCCAGCGACTGATGTCGTCCGCCACAAGATGCAGCGGGTAGCCACTGCCATCGGCCATTTCGTGATGCTGCGCAATTGCAATGAGCACATCGCTTGGCAAAGCCATGTTCTGCGCCAGCTCCACCGACAGTCCTACATGACTGTGGTAGCGCTGCATGTCGGCAGCCCTCAGGGCAGCACCCGGCTCACCAATATGGGCTGGCAGATTCACCTTGCCCAGATCATGCAGCAATGCAGACAAAGCCAAACCATGCAACTGTTGCGCCTGCAAGCCGATGGCCTGCCCAAGCAGCAAGGCCAGCACCATCACGTTGACCGCATGCGCTGCCGAGCGCTGGCTGACACCATCGGCCAGCAAATGCACGGCGCAGGGACCTCGCGTCAGGAGATCTGAAACACATGTTCGGATCAGCGCTTCTGCCTGCTCGCGCGCCTGCGCCGGTTCAGCGCGCACATGGGCTGAGACTGCGGCATAGGTGCGAGTGGCCTCTTGAAACCGAAGATTGCAGTGCTGCTGGCGCGCATTGAATTGCGCCAACAGATCGGCAGCACCCAGCTCCGCTTGGACCATGGCATCGCTCTCAGGCTCATCCCTCGCCTCTTCAGACCGCAGCCCGGCGTTTGCGGCGGTTACCGTGCTTTTGGCAGGGATGTAACGCACGGATTGAAGCCCGATCTCACGCAACACGCGGATCTGGTCGGGAGATGAGAGCCTGAAACTACTCATCGGAAAGGGATGATTGATCCAACCCAACTCGAGCTGGATGAACATCCCAACTCGCAGCGCGTCGATATCAATCAGGACAGCCTGGTTCACGTCAATTCAGTTGTAATGGGCACGACAAACACATGTCGACACGGCCCATGTGCCTGAAACATTATCACCTGTTACGCGCCAAGCACTTTGTTGCACATTGTCTTTTCAGGGCAAACACCAGGGAGCGGGTTGCCCATGCACAACATCCATCCACAATGCCGTGCCGCCCATGGCGAAGAGCACAACGCCAGCCAGCCTTGAGCCCCAGGAACTGGCGACGCGATTTACGCGGGCACGGAAACTGCGCCACAGAATTGGCCCCGCCACCAACCAAACCCCACTGCCCACACCAAAGAGCACCATGCACAGCGCACCGCGCAGCACACTGCCGCTCAGGGCCGCAGTCAGCAGAGCGGTATAGAGCAAACCACAAGGCAACAGCGCCCAGGCCATGCCCGTGACGAACAGTCCCCCTGGGCGTGCCACCAGAGCACGCACCTTCGTCCAGACCGAACGACCGGCATGCTCCAGCCACGCTGGCTGACGCGCCTGCAGCATCATCAGCAGACCCCAGGCCAGAATCAGCACATGCAGCAATGTCCAGGCCGGACGCAAGGCAGCGGTGTTTTGGCCAAGCCATGCAAGGCGGTCCATCGCCCAGGCAGCCAGGGCTCCGGCGAACCCATAGCCCATCAGCCGCCCCAGATGAAAACCCGCCGTGCGCTGCAGAGTTCCAGCCTGCGGCGCCAGCCGCACCACCCGGGTATCACCCGCCGGCGCCGCGCCCTTCCCCGTCAAAGCCGCACAGGGTGCGGCACACATGACGAGACAATGCGTCCCGCCCATCAAACCCATGAAAAAAGCCGTCGATGCCAGAGCCCATAACATGGCTCAAATGATGCGGGAAAATCGTGCGCGGTTCCTATCTGCCTGTAAATACCTGTCAAATACCATGGCCACACCGCGCACAAAGAACCACCCCATGGTTGTGACCTTGACGCCCTCGGGACTGATGCTGACCAACCCTTGCTCGGCCATTTCTTCAAGCTGCCGCAGCTCCGCTTCAAAGTAACTGCGGAAGTCGATGAGCCAGGACTGCTCCAAGGGCTCGAACAGCAACTCGCCCTGACACATCAGAGCCATGATGACGGCGCGGCGCACCAGATCATCCTTGGTCAATGCCAGCCCCCGCACGACCGGCAGGTGGCCATGGTCGATGGCGTCGTAGTATTCGTCCAGGGTCTTCACATTCTGGCTGTACGTTGCACCGACGCGGCCAATGGCGGATACGCCCAGGCCAATCAGATCACAGTCAGGCTGCGTGCTATAGCCCTGGAAATTACGGTGCAACCGCCCCTGGCGCTTGGCCACCGCCAGCGCATCCTCGGGCAGTGCAAAGTGATCCATGCCCACGTAGACATAGCCGGCGTTCATGAATGCATCAATGGAGCGAGCCAGCATCGACACCTTGGCCGACGCCATGGGCAGTTCTGCGGTGATGATGCGGCGTTGCGACTTGAAACGCTCGGGCAAATGGGCGTAGGCATAGAGCGCTATCCGATCAGGTCGCAGTTGCGCAACCTGCTCCAGGGTACGGTCAAATGACTCTGGCGTCTGCCTTGGCAGACCATAGATCAGATCCACGTTCACCGAGTCGAAACCCAGCTTGCGCGCGCTTTCAACCAGACCAAACACCTTTTCTGCTGGCTGTATGCGGTGTACGGCTTTCTGTACCTCTGGGTCGAAGTCCTGCACCCCGAAGCTGAGCCGATTGAAGCCCAGCTCAGCCAGCAACGCCAGCCGCTGTTCATCAACCGTGCGCGGATCGACCTCTATGGAGTACTCCCCTCCTGGCACCAACACAAAACTGCGCTTGAGCATGCCCATGAGCTCACGCAAGCCGTCATCGGACAAAAAAGTCGGCGTCCCACCACCAAAGTGCAGCTGACTGACATGCTGGCCGACACCGCAGTGCGCGGTGTGCAGGTCAATTTCCCGGCTCAGGTAACGCAGATATACATCGGCCCGCTCGGGGTGGCGGGTAATGATCTTGTTGCAGGCACAGTAGTAGCACAACGATTCGCAAAACGGTATGTGAATGTACAGCGACAACGGCATGGCCTTGGCCACTGATCCCACGCGGCGCTGTTGCAATGCCAGGATGTACTCCTTTTCACCAAAAGCCTCCACGAAACGATCGGCGGTAGGGTAGGAGGTATAGCGCGGCCCCGGAACGTCAAAGCGACGCAAGAGCTCGGTGGTAACGACAGTCATGAAAGGGTTCCTTGCAATTCGTGCGCACTGTGCCGTAGAGTCCACCCTGTGTCCTTGACGCCGATCAAGCCCCCATGAAGCCGAGTTGACGACAATTTGACCTTGGATCAAAGTCACTCAACGAATCGCGACATCCCAAGTCTCGGTTACATTCGGCTGTAAGTCCGTACCATGAACCGAGTATCCATGTCTTCCAACCTGCAAACCATCAAAGTAGCCTGCTCCAATTGCAACCTGCGCGAGCTGTGCATGCCTGTGGGTCTGGATGACCAGCAGCTCAAGCGCATTGATGACATCGTTGCAGTTCGCCGCAAGGTCAAGCGCGGCGGAACCTTGTTTCGCAACGGGGAGGCATTTACCTCGCTCTTTGCCATCCGCACAGGATTCTTCAAAACCTGCGTAGCAACCGAAGATGGGCGCGACCAGGTCACCGGATTCCAGATGGCTGGAGAAATCATCGGTCTGGATGGCATCGTCAACGACCGCCACACCTGCGATGCCGTGGCTCTGGAAGACGCCGAGGTTTGCGTCATGCCCTTTGAGCGTATCGAGGAACTGTCGCGCGAAGTTACGGCACTGCAAACCCATGTGCACAAGATCATGAGCCGTGAAATCGTCCGTGAGCATGGGGTGATGTTGCTGCTGGGCAGCATGCGCGCCGAGGAACGCCTGGCCGCGTTCCTGCTGAACCTGGTGCAGCGCCTGCATGCGCGCGGCTTTTCGCAGTCAGAACTGGTGCTGCGCATGACCCGCGAGGAAATTGGCAGCTACCTGGGCCTGAAACTTGAAACCGTGAGCCGCACCTTCTCCAAATTCGTTGAGGAGGGCATTGTGGAAGTCAAGCAGCGCCATGTTCGCATTGTGAATACGGAAGCCTTGAAGCGAATTGTGAACAGCCAGCAGGCTTGTCACTAAACTTGGGCAATTCAGGCCTCCCGCATTGTCAGGATCATGACACGTACTTGGGGTTATCAGCTGGCCTGTCCGTCTCCGACGACTCCCGATGGTTGAACTCGAAGGGAGAGAACGACAACAGGGTCGTCAAAGCGCCTGATATCGTAATCACCAGCCAGAACAAGAAAAACGCGACGGTATAGACGCCTTCGCGCGACAGATTCACAGGCTGGTCAAACCACTGCAACGCCTCCGGATCGACAAAGGCAAAAACCACCATCTCCATGACACCGGCCATGAGAAACGCAGGCCACGCAATCCACATCAGTCGTTGCATCCACATCGAAGCACCTCCAAGCTGTTGTGCTCGCAGACTAGCACTACATGCACGGCAACTGTCTCCTTGATTCCCCTTAGGCCCCAGAATCAGCGTGGTTGATCCTGCACCGGGGTAGCAGCGTGGTTGCGCCCCTTGGTTGCTGGCGTCATGCTCATCTGAGAGTTTTGCAATGTCTTGTTGATGTCAAGACCCCGTTGATAGTAGTCTTCCGTCAACACTGGATCTGGCCGTGCTAACGCCAGCCAAAGTGTGATGAAGCCAGCGATTACCACGATCACCGGCCCGGCAATGATCAACCAGACATGGCCATACTTCCACCAAGGCTGAGACTCAGGCGTCGAATTCGCTGATGAGTTGGGTGACATGACTGCGGACTCCCTGGGCCTTCCGAGGCCCAATACAAAAAAATCAATACAAAAACAGCGGATGCTCGTACATCAACCCTTAGCGCGGCACCAGGAACACGGATTTTTCTGCCACCTGGCCTTTGTCATCCTGGGCACGGACATCAAAATACACGGTGTGTGAGCCAGGCGCTGCCGATCCATAGGGAATTTGCAGCCGCACGACCACCCAGCGAGATTCTGCCGGGCCGATGTCAATCTCCGGTTCGGAGATCACCTCAAGCCCGTCCAGTCCACGTGCACTGATCACATAGCGCTGCGCCCCCTCGGTGGCGTTCATGATTTGCAGTCGGTAAATGTTTTCAAGCTTCCCGCCTGCCACGATGCGCGACAGAGCCGCTCGATCCCTCACGATATCTACCTTCAATGGGGTACGCACCACCAAGCTGGCCATCATCCCTATGCACAAGGCGATCAAAATACCGGAATAAAACAATACCCGTGGCCGCAGGACACGTTTGAGCATCTGCGACTGCGTCCAGTGGTTCTTCACGCCGTTCTGCGTGGAAAACCGAATCAGGCCGCGTGGATACTGCATCTTGTCCATCACGGTATTGCAGGCATCCACGCACAGGCCGCAGCCAATACAGTCGTACTGCAGCCCATCGCGGATATCGATTCCCGTGGGGCAGACCTGTACGCACAGTGAACAATCGATGCAATCACCCAGACCCTTGGCCTTGTAGTCCACCGCCTTGGTGCGCGGGCCACGGGGCTCGCCACGCTCCGGGTCATATGTGACAACCAGGGTGTCGTTATCAAACATCGCGCTTTGGAAGCGCGCGTACGGACACATGTATTTGCATACCTGCTCACGCAAGTAGCCGGCGTTGCCGTAAGTCGCCAAGCCGTAGAAAAACACCCAGAAAATCTGCCAGCTTCCGTGCAGCGACATAAGTTCGCCACCCAACTCCCGGATGGGTACAAAATATCCGACAAATGTAAAACCGGTCCAGAATGACACGGTAATCCACACCAGTTGCTTCAGCGATTTTTTCCAGGTCTTTTCAAATGTCCAGGGGCCATTATCGAGCCGGATGCGCGCACTGCGATCGCCTTCGATCTTGTGCTCTATCCACATGAAGATCTCGGTATAAACCGTCTGTGGACAGGAAAATCCGCACCACAGCCGCCCTGCCACCGCCGTGAACAAGAAAAGTGCAAGCGCCGAGATAATGAGCAGACCCGTCAGATAGATGAAATCCTGCGGGTAGAGCACCAGACCGAAGATGTAGAAGCGCCGAGCACCCAGATCAAACAATACCATCTGGCGCTCACCCCACTGCAGCCAGGGCAGACCATAAAAGATCAACTGGGTGACATACACCATGATCCAGCGCCAATTGGCGAATACGCCACTGATCGAGCGCGGATAGACCTTTTTCTGCGCCTCGTACAAAGATGCGGATTCGGTCTTCGGCTTTTCTGCCGGCGCTGCCGCAATGGGGATAACCTTGCGGGGCTTTCCGTCGGCTGGCTTCATGTTGAAAATCTCTTGGTGCAAGACGGGCTTGCAAAACAAAAAAAGCCGGCACCCCTAGGAGGGGCTGCCGGCCGATACAAATGCCTTATTTTGCAGCGCCGGGCTTGTTGGACATGCCCCAGACATAGGCGGTCAGCACATTGATCTGCTGATCTGTCAGTTTGCCAGCCTGGGCCGGCATTTGATTGGTCTTGCCATCGTTGATCATAGCCACGATCGCTGCCTCGCCCCAGCCATGCAGCCAGATGTCATCGGTCAGATTAGGGGCTCCCATGGCAGTCATGCCCTTGCCGTCCATGCCATGGCAAGCCGCACAGGCGGTGAACTTGGCCTTGCCCAGCGACGCCTTGAGAGAATCGTGCGGGCTTCCCGACAGACTTAGCACGTATTGGGCCAGGTTGCGCACGTCGTCGGGCGAACCCACCGCTGCGGCCATGGGGGGCATCACACCGACTCGACCATCATGGATGGTCTTGCGAATGTCATCGGGCGTACCACCGTGCAACCAATCCTTGTCCGACAGATTCGGGAAGCTCTTGCTACCGCGTGCGTCCGAGCCATGACACTGGGCACAGTTGTTCATGAACAAACGCTCGCCGATCGCCATGGCCGCCTGGTCGGCTGCAATGTCCTCGGTTTTCATGCTGTCGAACCGTGCATACAGTGGCTGCAACTCGGCATTGGCCTTGTCAACTTCTGCCTGGTACTCACCGACCTGCGTCCACCCCAGCTGGCCCTTGAAGGTGCCCAGGCCCGGGTAGGCCGCCAGATAGGCAAAGGCAAAGACGATGGTGATGACAAACAGCCACATCCACCACCGGGGCATGGGGTTGTTCATCTCCCTCAGATCCACATCCCAGACATGGCCCGTGGTGTTGTCAGCAGCGGATTCGATCTTCTTGCGTGATGTCAGCCACAGCAGCAAGGCACAGGCGATGATGCCGGCAAGGGTGATCCCGGCCACATAAATAGACCAGAAATTACTGGTGAAGTCGCTCATGGGTTCTCTCTTCGTATCGGTTGGAGCAATCAATCGTCATTGGCGAAGGGCAGCTGAGCTGCCTCATCGAACTGGGCCCGGTTGCGAGCCGTATAGGCCCAGTACCAAATACCCAGAAAGCACGCGAGCGAAGCCAGCGTGACCACGATGCGCATGGTGGTGATGTCCATGGCAAGCTCTCTTTACTTGAGCGCGGTGCCCAGCACCTGCAGGTAGGCAATCACGGCTTCCATCTCGGTTTTGCCCTTGACGGCCTCGGCCGAGCCGGCGATTTCCTCATCCGTGTAGGGCACGCCAACGCGGCGCAATGCGCGCATATGCGGAGCCATGCTGGCGGCATCCACCTGGTTCTTTTCGAGCCAGGGGTAGGCAGGCATGTTGGACTCGGGCACCACATCACGCGGGTTGACCAGATGAATGCGGTGCCATTCATCACTGTACTTGCCGCCAACACGATGCAAATCCGGGCCGGTGCGCTTGGAACCCCACTGGAACGGGTAGTCGTAGACAAACTCACCGGCAACCGAATAGTGACCATAGCGCAGCGTCTCGGCGCGGAACGGACGAATCATCTGCGAATGGCAGTTGTAGCAGCCCTCGCGTTGATAGATGTCGCGCCCGGCCAGCTGCAGCGCCGTGTAGGGCTTGAGGCCCTGAACCGGTTCGGTGGTGGACTTCTGGAAGAACAGCGGAACGATTTCCACCAAACCTCCCATGGCGATCACCACCAGGATCAGGACGATCATGAGGAAATTGCTGGTTTCCACCTTCTCATGGGTGAAACCGGAGCTTGTTTGCTTGTTTGTATTAGACATCTACGGATTCCTCAGACCTCAAGCGTGCGCCGGATTGACGGCCGGAATGGCCACCTTCACGGAACGACCGGAAATTGCGGTCATCCAGGTGTTCCAGGCCATGAAGCACATACCAGCCAGATACAGGACACCGCCCAGGAAACGAATGGCATAGAAGGGATAGGTGGCTTTCACGCTTTCGACAAAGGTGTAGGTCAGCGTGCCATCAGGGTTGACCGCGCGCCACATCAGGCCCTGCATCACGCCGGCAATCCACATCGCGGCGATGTACAGCACGATGCCGATGGTGGCCAGCCAGAAGTGGATTTCAATGGCCTTGATGGAATGCATCTTTTCGCGACCGAACAGGCGCGGGATCATGTAGTAGAGCGAACCCATGGTCACCAGCCCCACCCAGCCCAGCGCGCCGGAGTGCACGTGACCCACGGTCCAGTCGGTGTAATGCGACAGAGCGTTGACGGTCTTGATGGACATCATCGGGCCCTCGAACGTGGACATGCCGTAGAACGACAGCGACACGATCAGGAAGCGCAGGATGGGGTCGTCACGCAGTTTGTGCCAGGCGCCCGACAAGGTCATGATGCCGTTGATCATGCCGCCCCAGCTGGGAGCGAGCAGGATGAGCGAGAAGACCATGCCGACGGACTGCGTCCAGTCAGGCAGGGCCGTGTAGTGCAGATGGTGCGGGCCGGCCCACATGTAGGTGAAGATCAGGGCCCAGAAGTGGACGATGGACAGGCGGTAGCTGTACACCGGGCGGCCGGCCTGCTTGGGGATGTAGTAATACATCATGCCCAGGAAGCCCGTGGTCAGGAAAAAGCCCACGGCATTGTGGCCATACCACCACTGCACCATGGCATCCTGCACGCCCGCGTAGGCGGAGTAGCTCTTCATCCAGCCAGCGGGCATCTCCGCGCTGTTGACGATGTGCAGCAGGGCCACGGCCAGGATGAATGCGCCAAAGAACCAGTTGGCCACATAGATGTGCTTGACCTTGCGCTTGCCGACGGTGCCGAAGAACACGATGGCATAGGACACCCAGACCAGGGCGATCAGGATGTCGATAGGCCATTCCAGCTCGGCGTACTCCTTGCTCGTGGTGTAACCCAGCGGCAGGGAGATGGCGGCGGCCACGATGACGATTTGCCAACCCCAGAAGGTAAACGGGATCAGCGGCCCACCAAACAGCTTGGTCTGGCAGGTGCGCTGCACCACGTAGTAGCTGGTAGCGAACAGGCCGCAACCGCCAAAGGCAAAAATCACCGCATTGGTGTGCAGTGGGCGCAGGCGGCCATAGCTCAGCCATGGAATACCAAAATTAAGCTCGGGCCATGTGAGCTGGGCGGCGATGAACACGCCGACCAGCATGCCGACCACCCCCCAGACGACCGCCATGATCGAGAACTGGCGCACGACGGTATCGTCGTAGTGCGCAACTTTTGTTTGTGATGACTCCATCGGTTACCTCGTTGCTAAGCAGAAAAAAGTTTCAACCAGACTCGCACTAGGGTTATTGACTATTGTCAATCGCCCCGCAATATGCGCTCTCCCTCTTGTTCGACGTTTTCAAATTGTCCTCGGTAGACCGCCCACCACAGGCCCGCCAGCACAAACAGCACAAGCACGACGGATAGAGGAATCAACAGATACAAAATGTCCATGGTCAGACCACCCCCACAGGCCCATGCGCCGAGAACGGCGCATGGGCGTTGGCGGGAGCATCACCACCCGCGGTACGCGCCAGGCGCGCGGCATTCAAAACCACCAGCAGCGAGCTGAGCGCCATGCCCAGCCCTGCCAGCCAGGCCGGCATGTAACCGGCAATGGCCAGGGGTACACCCACGGCGTTGTAGCCAGCAGCCCACCACAGGTTCTGGCGCACGATGTGCATGGTGCGCCGCGCCAATAGCAGGGTCTGGGCTACGAGGGCGAGATTGTCGCCCAAAACAACGATGTCAGAACGGGATTGCGCCAACGCAACAGACTTGCCAAAGGCCAGCGAAGCGTGTGCGCCAGCCAACACCGGACCGTCATTGAGGCCATCACCCACCATGGCCACCAGGTGCCCCTGCGCCTGCAGAGCCTGCAGATGCTGCAGCTTGTCCTGCGGTGTGCAGGCCCCTTGCGCCGCATCGATGCCCGTGCGCTGTGCCACGCGTTGCACAGCCAGGCCATGGTCGCCAGACAACAGCTCCACGGCGATCCCCGCGTCGCGCAGCTGCTGCACCACGGCTGGAGCCTCGGGGCGCAGTTCTTCGCTCAAGTCAAAGCGCGCCAGTTCGGTAACCCGGCCTTCCCGCTCAGCCGACAGCACGACCTGCTGTGGCGCACCTTCTGCGGGCGCCACACGCGCATGCGCTACCGACCCCAGGCGCAGGATCGCCTCCCCCTGCTGTCCATTCCGGCTCCCAAGCGCCTGCAAGCCTGCGCCCGGCAACTCCTCCACCGCGCCCACAAGCCAGGAGTCGTCATGCGGCGGCAAGACCTCGGCCGCGGCCACCACTGCACGCGCCACCGGATGCAGGGAATGCTGCGCCAGCCGGGCCGCCAGGGCCAGAGCCTGCATGGCCGTAAGCCCGGCATCAGGCCCCAGCTGCGTACCGGTAACCGCCAGCCGGTCGCGCGTGAGTGTGCCTGTCTTGTCGAACACCACGGTATCGACAGCGGCCAGCGCCTCCAGTGCCTGCAGGTTGCGCACCAGCACGCCGCTGCGCGCCAGCGTGCCTGCAGCGGTGAGCATGGCCACCGGCGTGGCCAGCGACAGCGCACAGGGACAGGTGACCACCAGCACCGCGACGGCGACCATCAACGCATGGCTAGGATCGGTGGGCCACCACCAGGCGGCGGCCAGCGCCGCAGCAAGCAGCACGCCGACCAGAAACGGCCGCGCGACACGGTCGGCCAGCTGCGCCAGGCGGGGTTTTTGCAGCGAGGCGCTTTCCATCAGCGTGACGATCTGGCCAAAACGTGTCTGTGCGCCCAGTGCCTCCACCACCACCTCGACCGCCGCGCTCAGGTTATAGCTGCCGGCCGTCACCGGGCTGGCGGACTGCTTGGCCACCGGCGTGGACTCACCCGTCAACAATGCCTCGTCGGCCTGGGTGGAGCCATTCAGGATGCGCCCATCGGCCGGGAAAGCCTCGCCGGGCAGCACCCGCAGCACATCGCCCAGCTTCAGGCGCCGCGTGGCCACGCGCTCAAAGTCTCCCGCCGCCGTGCGCCGCAGCACGCTGTCGGGCAGACGGTTCATGACCGCCTCCAGCGCCCCGGCCGTGCGGTCGCGCAGGCGCAGCTCCAGCCAGCGGCCAGTGAGCAAAAAAAACACGAACATGGTCAGCGAGTCGTAATACACCTCGCGCCCGAACGGCCCCGTGGGGTCGAAGGTGCCCAGCATGCTCACCACAAAGGTGATCAGCATGCCCAGCGCCACCGGCAGATCCATGCTCACGGTGCGCTGGCGCAGATCGCGCAGCGCGCTGGAGAAGAACGGCCCGCAGGCAAACAGCACCACGGGCAGGCTGATGACCCAGGAGGCCCAGCGCAGCAGCTGCTCCATCTCGAACGTCAGGTCACCGGGCATGGCCTGGTAGGCGGGCCATGCGTACATCATGACCTGCATCATGCAAAAGCCGGCCACCAGCCAGCGCCAGAGGGCGCGGCGGTTCTCACGCCGGCGCTCCTCGCGCGCCAGCGCGTCCATGGCGGGGATGGATCGGTAACCGGCCTTGCGCACCGCCTCCATCCATTGCGATGGCAGCACCTGCGCCGGGTTCCACACCACGCGCGCGCGGCGCGTGGCGGCGCTCACGTCCACGTCGCTGACGCCGGGCACCTGGCGCAAGGCGTCCTCTATGGTAAGGGCGCAGGCCGTGCAATGCATGCCCTCCAGCACCACATGGGATTCCCAGGCGGTCTGCGTCGGTGGCATATCCGCCGCCGCACGGCCATGCGGCCGACCGAAGGCCGACCATTCCTGAGGGTCGTCCAGCAGCATGGCGGTATCGGTGGCCGCCAACTGGCCGGCGGGTTTGTTTGACATAGATCGCGAATTATCCGTATTGCGTCAAGGCTCAAATTGATATGCATCAAGACGAGCGCCGTGGGCTATCCTATGCTGGTTCGCCGTTTCAACCAAATATTAGGAGCAGCTCATGTACAAACGCATACTGATCGCCACGGACGGTTCACAGCTGTCGGACATGGCCGTGGAGAGTGGCCTGTCGCTGGCAGGCCTGACGGGCGCATCGGTGATTGCCCTGAAGGTGGTGCCGCGCTACCCGCGCAGCTACTTCGACGGCACCCTGCCGGTCGAGGCAGCGGACATCAAGCGCATCGAGAAGCAATGGAGCGATGCGGCCCAGGTTCTGGTGAACAAGGTCAAGGCGCGCGGCTCGGACGAGGGCGTGAGCGTCAAGGCCGTGGTGGTGAAGTCCGACCTGATTGCCGAGGCCGTGATCGCCGCCGCCAAGAAGCACAACTGCGACCTGATCGTCATGGCCTCGCACGGCCGCAAGGGCATCAAACGCCTGCTGCTGGGCAGCGAAACCCAGCATGTGCTGACGCATTCACACATCCCGGTGCTGGTGCTGCGCTGAAGGCAAAACAAGCCGCCAGCGCCCTGGATACGGGCGCAAGCAGCTATTATTTATATAGTATTTGAGCAAAGGCGGCCCTGGCCGCCTTTGGTTTTTCTGGGCGCGGCGCCCTCAGGCAAACAAGCCCTTGTGCTGCTCGCGCAGCAGGTTCTTCTGCACCTTGCCCATGGTGTTGCGTGGCAGTTCGGTGGCGACGAAGCAGCGCTTGGGGATCTTGAAGTTGGCCAGCTGGCCCTTGAGTGCGGTGATGATCGCCTCGCCGTCGAGCTGGGCGCCGGGCTTGGCAATGACCACGGCCACGCCCACCTCGCCGAAGTCGGGGTGCGGCACGCCCACCAGGGCGCTCTCGGCCACGCCGGGCATCTCGTTGATATAGCCCTCGATCTCGGCCGGGTAGACGTTGTAGCCGCCGCTGATGATCAGGTCCTTGCTGCGGCCGACGATGCTCACATAGCCGCGCTCGTCCACCTTGCCCACGTCGCCGGTCTTGAACCAGCCGTCGGCCGTGAACTCCTCCGCCGTCTTCTCCGGCATGCGCCAATAGCCCTTGAATATGTTCGGACCCCGAACCTGGATGGCCCCGACCTCGCCCATGGGTAGCACGTTACCCGCATCGTTGGCCACGCGCAGGCCCACACCCGGCAGCGGGAAACCCACGGTACTGCCACGGCGCTCGGTCTGGCCACCAAAGCGCATATCGGCACGGTAGGGATTAGAGGTGAGCATGGTGGTCTCGCTCATCCCGTAGCGCTCAAGAATAGTGTGGCCGGTGCGCTGCTGCCATTCCTTGAAGGTTTCTATAAGCAGCGGCGCCGAGCCAGAAATGAACAGGCGCATATGGCTGGCCGCCTCCTTGGTCAACGCGGGCTCGGCCAGCATGCGCACATAGAGCGTGGGCACGCCCATGAACACGGTGGCGCGCGCCATGGCGGCAATGGCGGCCTTGGGGTCGAACTTTCCCATCCAGATGATCTTGCTGCCGTTGAGGAACGCGCCATGGACGGCCACGAACAGGCCGTGCGCATGGAAGATGGGCAGCGCGTGAATCAACACGTCGCCCTGCTCCCAACCCCAATAGTCCTTGAGCATTCGGGCGTTCGACAGCAGGTTGCTATGCGAGAGCATGGCCCCCTTGCTGCGGCCCGTGGTGCCGCTGGTGTAGAGGATGGCAGCCAGGTCGTCGGCCTGGCGCGCTACGGGCTGCTGCTCATCACCGCAATGCGCCGCACGCTCGAGCAGGTTGCCATCGCGGTCATCGCCCAGCGTGAAGACATGCGCGGCCCCGGCGGCAGTGGCGATCCTGGAAACCCAGTCCAAGTTCTTCGGCGTACAAACCACGACGGCCGGCTCGGCATTGCCGACGAAGTATTCGACCTCCGCACTCTGGTAGGCCGTGTTCAGCGGCAGGAACACATGGCCCGCGCGCAGCGTGGCCAGGTACAGCAGCATGGCCTCGACCGACTTTTCCACCTGCGCGGCGATGCGACTGCCCTCAGGCAGCTGCAGCGATGCCAGCAGGTTGGCCATGCGCGCACTGATACGGTCTAGATCGCGCCAGGAGTAATTCAGCGGCTCACCGTGCGGCGACACCGCCTCCACGGCAGCTTCGTCCAGGTTGGCCGGAAACGCAGCGCGCAGCGCGGCAAACAGATTGCTATCGGACATGCACAAAACCTCTTTCAATGACACTTGTTGAACTGCGTGAGAGCAAGGCATCCACTCCAGAGACTCACTTTCCGCCCTCGGCCGCGCCCGAGCGCTCGGTGATGGTCTTGTATTTTTTGCCGTCGTTGATCGCCCAGGCCTTGAACTCCTCCGCCGAAGCCGATGGCCATGCCACATTGCCCTGCTTCTCCAGCCTAGACCTCACGTCCGGATCGTTAAGAACCTGATTGCTGGCCTCAAACAGCTTTTTCGTCACCTCCGGCGGCAGATTGGCGGGGCCATAGAGGCCGAACCAAAGGCTGAAGTCGAAGTCATTGATTCCCGACTCCTTCATGCTCGGCAGCTCGGGAAACAGCGGCGAACGATCGGCCGTCGTGACGGCCACGAGCCGCAGCTTGCCGCCCTGCACCATCGGCAGCACGGAGGGCGGGGTGCCAAAAGTCATGTCCACGTCACCTGCGCCTACCGCTTGAATCGAAGGGGCACCCCCCTTGAACGGCACATGCAGCATATCGATGCCCGCCGCATGCGCGAACGACGCGCCCGCCAGATGCGTGACCACGCCGGTGCCCGAAGACGAGTACGTCAGCTTGCCGGGGTTCTTGCGCGCCCGTTCTATCAAGCCCTTGACGGAACTCTCGGGGAAGTCTTTTTTCACCGCCAGCAGCATCGGGGAGTTGCTCCAGCGCGCGATGGGCGTGAAGCTTTTCACCCCGTCGTAGCGCGCGCTCTTGTACAAAAGCTGGTCGGAGCCATAGAGGTTCGCACTACCCAGCAGCAGCGTATAACCATCCGACGGAGCACGCGCCACAAGATCCGAGGCGATGGTGGTGCCCGCGCCGGGCCGGTTGTCGACGATCACGGACTGGGACAGCACGCGGCCGAGCTTTTCACTCACGATGCGCGCCACCGCATCGGCGCCCCCACCCGGCGGAAAACCGACGATCAGCGTAATCGGACGTGAGGGATAGGCATCGGCCAGCGCAGCGGCACTCGCGACGACCGCCAACGCGGCTACCAGGGCTTTCTTGAACATGTCTTGTCTCCGTTGTGGGTAAAGGTGTGGTTATTCATCGGTGCCACGACTAGCGCCCCTTGAATTTGGGTTTGCGCTTCTCGCGCCAGGCAGTCCCGCCCTCTTTCAGGTCCTCGGAATGGACCGTTTGGAAAACGTCGTGCGCAATAGCCTCGGGGTCGTGGCGACCGCGCGCAATCAGGTTCAGATGCTTTTTCATGCCGAACAGCGGCAACGGCGCCATGGCGCTCAATGTTTCGGTGAGGCCCGACACGGTGGCGCCCAGTGCATCCGGCTCCACCAAATGCGTGAGAAAGCCGCAGTCCTTCATGTCTCTGGCGTCCAGGCGCTCGCAGGTCAGGAACAAGCGCTTGGCCGTATCCACGCCAAGGCGGGTCACATAACGCTCCAGGCCCGCCTGATAGAAATGCAGGCCCAGGCGCGCGGCGGGCATAAACATTTCGGCGGCCGTCGTGCCAACACGGAAATCGCATGCCAGGGCCATATCGGTGGCGCCGCCATACACCCCCCCGTGGATCACGGCGATGGTCACGGCACGACACTGCTCGAACACATCGACCATCTCGCCAAAACTGCTGCCCTTCTCCTGGCTATTCTTAACTTCTGATATATCATATCCACTGCAGAAATACTTGCCTTCACCGCGCAGCACCAGAACACGCACATCATCCAGCGCATTGACACGCCGCGCATGAGAGATGAGAACCGGCAAATCCTCTGGCGCCAGCCGGTTGGCCACATCGGGGCGTCTGAGGGTGATGGTTGCAACATGGTCTTGCAGGTGCAGATCGGGAGTCATGAATATCAAAACAGCAAACAGATATATATCATATTGGACATGAACCAAAATTCTGTGCAAACAGGGCAAACCCTAGGCATGCAAAGCATGCAGGATCGGATCCGGCTGTCCATCGAGCAAGACCTCCAAAGTGGCGCCCTACAGCCTGGCTCGGCCATCGACGAACAGGCGCTCTGCGCACGCTTTCAGACGTCGCGCACACCGGTGCGCGAAGCGCTGCTGCTGCTGTCGGCCAAAGGCATGGTGAGCATTCTTCCGCGCGTAGGCATCTATGTCCGTCAACTGGAGACACGGGAACTCATCGCCATGATGGAAGGCCTTGCCGAACTGGAGGGCGTGCTCGCGCGGCTGGCGGCGCATCGGATCGGCGCGGATCTCAAGTCGCAGCTGCTTGCCGCGCTGGAACAGACATCCCAATGCGCCCTGGTGGCCGACCCGATGGGTTACGAACAGGCCAACGCCCGGCTACACGATTTGATATATCAATCAAGCGGGAACGCCTTCATCGTGGAGCAGACTAGAGAGGCCCGCCTGCGCGTTGCCCCTTACCGCGGAAGGATGTTCGAAAAGCCCGAACGACTACTGCGGTCACAGGCCGAGCATACGGCGATCGTGGCAGCCATCCTCAAGGGGAACGGCGAGGAAGCGGCCGAGGCCATGCGCAACCATATTTCCGCAGGCGGACGCGCCTTCGCGGACATGGTGCTCAGCGCGCCGCCGACGGCAGCCATTGCGCCTCGCCGCCGCAAACGCAGGCTGGAGGCAAGGTAGCCATCAAGGCTGACACCTGCCTTGTGCCGAGACTTCTCGCGTCTAGACAAACATGTTCTTGTGCTGCTCGCGCAGCAGGTTCTTCTGTACCTTGCCCATGGTGTTGCGCGGCAGTTCGTTGGTGATGAAGCAGCGCTTGGGGATCTTGAAGTTGGCCAGCTGGCCCTTGAGCTGGGCAATGATGGCCTCGCCGTCCAGCTTGGCGCCGGGCTTGCCGATGACCACCGCCACGCCCACCTCGCCAAAATCCGGGTGCGGCACGCCCACCAGGGCGCTTTCGGCCACGCCGGGCAGCTCGTTGATGTAGCCCTCGATCTCGGCCGGGTAGACGTTGTAGCCGCCGCTGATGATCAAGTCCTTGCTGCGGCCGACGATGCTCACGTAGCCGCGCTCGTCCACCTTGCCCACGTCGCCGGTCTTGAACCAGCCGTCCTGCGTGAACTCCTCGGCCGTCTTCTCCGGCATGCGCCAGTAGCCCTGGAAGACGTTCGGGCCGCGCACCTGGATGTTGCCGATCTCGCCCACGGGCAAGTCCTGATTCGCATCGTCCACCACGCGCAGGCCCACGCCCGGCAGGGGAAAGCCCACTGTGGCGCCGCGGCGCTCGTCCTGGTCGCCGTGGCGTGCGTCGGCCTGGTAGGGGTTGGAGGTGAGCATGATGGTCTCGCTCATGCCGTAGCGCTCCAGGATGGTGTGGCCCGTGCGTTGCTGCCATTCCTGGAAGGTCTCGATCAGCAGCGGCGCCGAGCCCGAGATGAACAGGCGCATATGCCTGGCGGCCTCTCGGGTCAGCCCCTGCTCGGCCAGCATGCGCACGTACAGCGTGGGCACGCCCATGAACACGGTGGCGCGCGCCATGGCGGCGATGGCCGCTCGGGGATCGAACTTGGCCAGCCAGATCATCTTGCTGCCATTCAGCAGCGCGGCGTGGATGGCCACGAACAGGCCATGCACATGGAAGATGGGCAGGGCGTGGATGAGCACGTCCCCAGGCACCCAGCCCCAGTAGTCCTTGAGCATCACCGCGTTGGACAGCAGATTGCCATGCGTCAGCATCGCCCCCTTGCTGCGCCCGGTGGTGCCGCTGGTGTAGAGGATGGCGGCCAGGTCGTCGGCGCCCTTCACGGCAGGGACATGGTCATCGCCGAAATGCGCGGCGCGCTCCAGCAGGCTGCCCGTGCGGTCGTCGCCCAGCGTGAACACATGCTGCGTACCGGCGGTAAACGCGATTTTTGACACCCAGCCGAAGTTGCCCGGCGTGCAGACCACCACGGCCGGCTCGGCATTGCCGACGAAGTATTCGATCTCGGCGCTCTGGTAGGCGGTGTTGAGCGGCAAGAACACATGGCCCGCGCGCAGCGTGGCCAGGTACAGCAGCATGGCCTCGACCGATTTTTCCACCTGCACGGCGATGCGGCTGCCCTCGGGCAGCTCGAGCGCGGCCAGCAGGTTGGCGATGCGGGCGCTGGCGCGATCGAGGTCGCGCCAGCTGTAGAGCAGCGGCTCGCCGCTGGCGGACATGGTCTCCACCGCGATCTGCTCCAGGTCGGCGGGAAAGGCGGCGCGCAGAGCGGCAAAGAGGTTCTGGTTGGAGGTGCTCATGGTGTGTGCAAGCCAAAATCAAAATACAGGGGAGCGCTTCTCCAGGAAGGCGGTGATGCCCTCGCGGTGCTCGACGCTGTCGGCATAGGCGTACGGATCAACTATTATTTTAATAGCTATTTGCGCTTGGTGGTCGGGCGTTGTAGGCATTTTTTGTGCTTGAAACGCGCGCAGGGTCTGTTTGTTCATGCGCGCCGCACCCGGCGCCAGCGCGGCAATGCGCAGCGCGGCGCCAACGGCCTGGGCCTCCAGCTGGTCGGCCTCGACGACGCGGCTCAGAAAGCCCCGTCGGGCCATCTCGGCGGCATCGAAAGTGGCGGCCTCCAGCAACATCTGGCGCGCGGTCACGTCGCCCACCGCGCCGGCCACCAGGGCCGCCTCGCGCGGCGCCATCGGAAAGCCGAGCTTGGCGATGGGCGCGCCAAAGCGCGCGCCGGTTTCGGCGATGCGGATGTCGCAGCAGCTGGCGATCTCCACGCCCGCGCCCATGCAGGCGCCAGCAATGCGCGCGACGATGGGCACGTCGCAGGCCAGCATGGCCGACAGGCCGCCCCAGACGTCGTTTTCGTGAAAGTCACGCAGCTGCGCGACATCGAAGCGAAAGTCCGGGTACTCGGAGATGTCACCGCCCGCGCAGAACGCCTGCCCTGCGCCCTCTATGAGCACGCAGCGCACGTCAATACTGCGCTGAACGCTCTCGAAAACAGAGCGCAAGTGGCGCCACATGGCGCGGCTCATGGCGTTCAGCCGCCCATCGTGGCGCAGCGTCACGCGCAGCACGCCGCGGCCGGCGGCCTCCCCTGCGGCCACCGCCGCGACAACTTCACCCGACATGCAATCGCTCTTTCTCTCGTTGAATGAACTCACTCCAGCCTGGCGCCCGATGCCTTGACCACCTGCGCCCAGCGCTTGACCTCGCCACTGACCATCTTCTGGAAGTCCGCCTGCGACAGCTGGCCAAACTCGGCGCCGTTGCCGGCCCAGATGGTCTTGATCTCCTCGGCGTTGCCCAGCTTGCGCATCTCTTCGACGATGCGCGCCTGCACGTCGGCCGGCGTGCCCTTGGGCGCCCACAGGCCGTACCAGGTGGAGACGGTGTAGTCCGGCAGGCCCAGCTCGGCGGCGCAGGGCACGTCGGGGAAGGCCGGGTTGCGGCTGGCGCCCGAGACCATCAGCGCCCGGATGCGCCCGCCCTTGATATGCGCTGCCGACGAGCCCAGGCCGTCGAACAGCATGTCCACGTTGCCGGCTATCAAGTCCTGCAGCGCCGGGCCCGCGCCGCGGTACGGAATGTGGGTGATGAAGGTGCCCGTCTGCAGCTTGAACAGCTCACCCGCCAGATGGTGCGAGGTGCCCGCGCCAGCGGATGCGTAGTTGAGCTTGGCCGGATTGGCCTTGACCAGCTCCATGAACTGCCTGAAATCGCTCACCGTGACGTTGCGCGGGTTCACCACCAGCACCTGCGGCACCTTGGCCAGCAGGGCCAGGGGGATGAAGTCCTTCTCGATGTCGTAGTCCAGCCGCGGGTACATGGAGGGCGCGATCACATGGTGCACGCCGCCCATGAACAGGTTGTAGCCATCGGCCGGCGCCTTGGCCGCCGCGCTGGCGCCCACCGTGCCGCCCGCGCCGCCGCGGTTGTCGATGACCAGGGTCTTGCCCGTGGACTTGGAAAACTGCGCCGCCAGCGGGCGCGCAAACGCATCCGTGCCGCCACCTGCCGGAAAGGGCACGATCAGGTTCACCGGCTTGGACGGCCAGCCGCTGGCGCCCTGCGCCCAGGCAGCGCCCGTGGCCAGGGCCAGGCCCGCCGCCCCGGCCGTGCGCAACAGGTCGCGCCGGCTCGACAGCTGCGTGAAGCGCGTGGTGTGATCCTGGTGTTGCATGAATTTGTCTCCTTGGTGTTATGAAAAGAATGCCCTGCCCGCACTGCGTCAAGGGCGGCACAGATCCTCGATGTCGCCCGACACCGGCACCTTGGCCTGAGCCAGCAGGTCGCGGTGCTTGTCGATGCGCTTCAAGTCGTACAGGTAGTTGACCATCAGTCCAAAGGACTGCTTCAGGCCCTTGGCCGAGGGGTCCGCGGCCCAGTTCAGCCGCTCCACGCGCGCGCCGTTGCCCAGGTGAAAACGCGCCACGGGATCCAGCGGCTTGCCATCCTGCAGCTCGCGCGCCAGGTAGCGCGCGGCCCATTGCTGGAGCAGCTGGCGCAGCGCCGACCGGGGCGCCAGCTCCAGCGCCTTGTCGGCTGCGGCCAGCACCTGGGCCGGCAGGTCCTTGGCGCCCTTGGGCTCAAAGCCGACGGCGCGGCCCAGCTCGGCCAGGCGCTTGGCGTCCAGCAGCTCCAGCTGCGTCGCGCAGTTCTTCTGCAGCCAGGCGCGAAAGCCCGGGATGGGCGAGAGCGTGGCGAAATGGCGCAGGCGCGGAAACTCCTGCTGCAGCGTCTCCACCACATGCTTGATCAGCGAGTCGCCAAAGCTCACGCCGCGCAGCCCGGCCTGGGTGTTGCTGATGGAGTAAAAAATCGCCGTGCTGGCGCGCTGTATGTCAGACGGCGCGGCCGATTCGTCCAGCAGCGGTGTGATGCTGTCGGAGATTTCATCCGTCAGCGCCACCTCGACGAAGATCAGCGGCTCATTGGGCAGGCGCGGGTGAAAGAAGCCATAGCAGCGCCGGTCGCTGTCCAGGCGATTCTTCAGGTCGTCCCAGCTGCGGATGTCGTGCACCGCCTCGTACTTGATGAGCTTTTCGATCAGCGACGCGGGCGAGTCCCAGGACAGGCGTCTGAGCTCCAGAAAGGCGACGTCAAACCAGGTGGAGAACAACTGCTCCAGCTCGGCCTCCAGCGGCAACAGGCATTGGTCGGCCTTCAGATGGGGCAGCAGCTCGGCGCGCAAGTCCACCAGAAAACGCATGCCCTCGGGAAAGGCGGCAAAGCGCTGCAGCAGCCGCGTGCGCGGCGAATTCAGCGCGCGGCGCAGCTGGGCCTCGGCCTGGGGCTCGTCGGCCGTGCCCAGGGCGGCCTGGTAACGCTGCTGGGCGTTCTTCATGCGCGCGGCGTCGGGCACGAACTGTTCGCCCATCAGCAGCCACAGATCGCGCCGCTGGGCCGGCTCGGCCTGGCCATACCAGGTGGCCACGGCCTGGGCGCGGCGCCCGCCCTCGATCTCGCTCACGCGCGGCGCCAGCACATCCTGCAGCTGGGCCAGCAGCTGACGCAGCGCGCGCGGCGACAAGGCCTCGCCGCCACGGCGCAGCGTGGCCGCCAGGCGCTCGTGCGTACTGCGCCCGGACTGGGGCTCGCCCGGGCCGTCCCCGGGCTTGTCCTTGGCCGCGACCGCCTTGCCCCTGGCGGGCCGCAGACGCTCCACGTTGCGCGAAATCCAGGCGGAGGTGGCGTTGTTCATGGTGCTATGCGGGAGGGGTGGTTGCGGGCCAGCTCGCGCAGCGCCTCGCGCTGGGCCAGAAGATGCTGGCGCATGGCCTGCTCGGCGGCGCCGGCGTCGCCGCTTTTGAGCGCGGCAAACACCTGCAGATGCTCGGCCAGGCTTTGCCGCAGGCGGCCCGGCAGATGCAAGGTCTGATGGCGCGCCAGGCGCAGGATCTTGCGCAGGTCGCCTATCACCTGGGCCAGCCAGCGGTTGTCGGCCAGGGTGATGAAGGCCTCGTGGATGGCGTAATTGGCCTCGTAATACTCGGTGATGCGCCCCGCCCCGGCATGCTCGCGCAGGCGCTGGTGCAGCAGCTCCAGCGCGGCGATGTCGGCCGGGCCGGCGCGCTCGGTGGCCTCGTATGCCGCGCGCCCCTCCAGCAGCGCCATCACCGGGAAGATCTGATCCACGTCGCGCGCGGTGATCTCGGCCACGAAGCAGCCGCGGCGCGGCTCGTGGCGCAGCAGCCCCTCGGCCACCAGCACCTTCAGCGCCTCGCGCAGCGGCGTGCGCGAGACGGCCAGCTGCTCGCACAGCGCCGCCTCATCGACAAAACTGCCCGGCGCCAGTTCGCCGGCAAAGATCTGCTGGCGCAGCTTCTCGGCGGCCTGGTGGTGCAAGGAGTCGGCAATGCTGCGCATGGTGGCGATTCACGGAGCCCGGTGGCCCTCCAATGACAGGCAGAACAACGCGAAAACATGTGATTTCGCATAATTTTTCATAATTATGGCGATCCAGGACTCGCACCATGATCGGTGCTATCCCCTACGGCCGGATCCATGGTGCCATCCGCCAGGACAGTGAAGCCGGCTTTTGCGCCCTTGTCTTTGCCGGGATGGCCCCTACCATCCCATCATCGCGCCGCAGTCAGGCTGGCGCCCACTTTGCGGCAGGCCGGCGCAAGCCCGTCGCCGCGGCTACACCGGAGTGTGTGATGACCCAAAACACCCACAAGACCGTGCTCTCCACCCGCAGCGCGCCAGAGCGCCACTGGGTCGGCGACGGCTTTCCCGTGCATGGCCTGTTTGGCTACAGCGGCGCGGGCGTGGCCGAGCGCAGCCCCTTCCTGCTGCTGGACTACGCGGCGCCCACCACCTTCACGCCCACCACGGCGCGCCGCGGGGTGGGCAGCCACCCGCACCGGGGCTTCGAGACCGTGACCATCGTCTACGACGGCGAGGTGGAGCACCGCGACTCCACCGGCGCCGGCGGCATCATCGGAGCGGGCGACGTGCAGTGGATGACCGCCGGCGGCGGCATCATCCACGAGGAGTTCCACTCCAGCGCCTACGCCGCCAGCGGCGGCCCGTTCGAGATGGTGCAGCTGTGGGTCAACCTGCCCGCCAGCCAGAAGATGACGCCGGCGCGCTACCAGGCCATCCTGGACGCGCAGATCCCGGCCGTGGCGCTGCCGGGTGGCGCCGGCCGGGTGCGCGTGATCGCCGGCAGCTTCGACGGCCGGCAGGGGCCGGCGCACAGCTTCACGCCCATGAATGTGCTGGACATGCGCCTGGCGGCCGGCCACCGGCTGCAGCTGGCGCAACCCGAGGGCTGGAGCACGCTGGTCGTGGTGCTGGCCGGCACTGTGCAGATCAATGACGGCACGACGCTGGGCGCCGCCGAGATGGCCAGCTTGTCCACACAGGGCACGCAGCTGACCCTGGCCGCGCAAGAAGATGCCAAGCTGTTGCTGCTGGCGGGCGAGCCCATCGCCGAGCCGGTGGTCGGCTACGGGCCGTTCGTGATGAACAGCGAGCAGCAGATCGCGCAGGCCATCGACGACTTCAACCGCGGGCATTTCACCCATTGAAAAGGAGCCGTGCCATGACCGACAGCCAACGCGAAACACCGCCGCAGCGCTACGGCGCACGCGCCACCGTGATCGGCGAGGACACGCGCATCCTGCGTGCCCTGCCGCACCGCGAACGGCGCACCGTGGGCGCCTGGTGTTTTCTGGATCACCTGGGGCCGGTGCAGTTCGCGCCGGGCAAGGGCATGCATGTCGGGGCGCACCCGCATATCGGCCTGCAGACCTTCACCTGGATGATCGAGGGCGAGGTGGTGCACCGTGACTCGCTGGGCAACGAGCAGACCATTCGCCCCGGCCAGGTGAACCTGATGACCGCCGGGCGCGGCATAGCGCATACCGAGGATTCGCTGCTGGAGGGCGCGCGCCTGCACGCCGCGCAACTGTGGATTGCCCTGCCCGACGCGCAGCGCCATTGCGCGCCGGCATTCGAGAACTACCCCGAGCTGCCCCAGGTGGACGCCGGCGGCTGGCGCGCCACCGTGCTCGCCGGCAGCGCCCTGGGCCAGACGGCGCCGGCCCAGGTCTACACACCGCTGGTGGGCCTGGACATGGCCAGCACCGGCCCGGCCCAGACCCAACTGCCTCTGCAACCCGGGTTTGAATACGCCGCCATGGTGCTGCGCGGCGCGGCCACGGTGGCCGGCGAGCCACTGGCGCCGGGCGAGTGGCTGTACTTCGCGCCCGGCCGCACGACCCTCGATGCGCGCTGCGACGCCGCGGCGCAATGGCTGCTGCTGGGTGGCGAGCCCTTGGGCGAGGACATCCTCATCTGGTGGAACCTGGTGGCGCGCAACCAGGCCGAGCTGCAAAGCGCGCTGGACGACTGGAACGCCGGCCGCTTTGCCCCGGTGCGCCCCGACAGCCCGGCCGAACCCCTGCCCGCCCCCAGCCTGAGTGGCGCACGCGTGCGCGCCAGCGGCCAGGCCTGATGCCCGCGCTGGCCTACCGCCAGGTAGGTTGTTTACTATAATATTTATAGCTGTTTGCGCTTATCCATAAAGTGCTACAGCCATTTTTTTATCTGATTATGGACAGGCCTTGGATTGGGCCTGGAAGCCGCATCGTTGGCAACCCAACCACGCCCTGCAGCGCCTGCGAGTTTCATAGGTGACAGACAGGGCCTGGACGCCCCCATAGCATCCACCCCCATGCTCCAGTGGCCCATCCGCCTGGCCACAGCCAGGGTTCATGAGCACCCTTCCGCCAGCATCTGCACCACCCATGGCTCCATCGCCCTGGGTGCTGCTGCAGCCCCAGCCTTCCAAGGAGACAAAGCGATGAGCGTGAAGCAACTTTTCGATCTGACCGGCCAGGTGGCCCTGGTCACCGGCGGCTCGCGCGGGCTGGGCCTGCAGATGGCCCAGGCGCTGGGCGAGATGGGTGCCAGGCTGGCCATCACGGCGCGCAAGGCCGACGAACTGGCCCAGGCCAGGGCGCAGCTGGAGGGCCTGGGCTACGAGGTCGAGACCATCGTCAACGACCTCTCAAAGTTCGAGCAGATACCGGCCATGGTCGATCAGGTGCTGGCACGCTTTGGCACCATCGACATCCTGGTCAACAACGCCGGCGCCACCTGGGGCGCCAAGGCCGAGGACTACCCCGACGCCGCCTGGAACAAGGTGATGGATCTGAACGTGAACGCACCCTTCTTCCTCTCGCGCGAGGTGGGCAGGCGCGTGATGATCCCCAAGGGCCGGGGCAACATCATCATCACCGCCTCGGTGGCCGCGCTCAAGGGCACGCCGCCGGGCATGAACACCATCGCCTACAACACCTCCAAGGCCGCGGCGCTGCACTTCGCGCGCACGCTGGCGTCGGAATGGGGGCCCTACGGCATCCGCGTGAACGCCATCTGCCCGGGTTTCTTTCCGAGCAAGCTGGCCAGCGGCCTGATCGACAAGCTCGGGCCAGCACTGGTCGAGCGCACGCCGTTGCGCCGCATTGGCGGCGACGAGGATTTGATGGGCGCGGTGGTGTTCCTGGCCTCGAACGCCTCGCGCCACATCACCGGCCAGGGGCTGGTCGTGGACGGCGGCGCCAGCCTGATCTGATTATTTAAAAGGGACTCTCTCATGGACTTCTCCTACTCCCCCAAGGTCGTCGATCTGCAACAGCGCCTCACGGCCTTCATGGATGAACATATCTACCCGGCCGAGGCCGTCTACCACGCCGAGGTGGAGGCCAACCGCCGCGCCGGCAACGCCTGGCAACCCACGCGGGTGATGGAGGACTTGAAGGCCAAGGCCCGCGCCGCCGGGCTGTGGAACCTGTTCCTGCCCGAATCCCAATACGGCGCCGGCCTCACAAACCTGGAATACGCGCCGCTGTGCGAAATCATGGGCCGCTCGCATGTGGCGCCCGAGGCCTTCAACTGCTCGGCGCCCGACACCGGCAACATGGAAACCCTGGTGCGCTACGCCACGCCCGAGCAGCAACAGCGCTGGCTGCTGCCGCTGCTGGACGGCAAGATCCGCTCGGCCTTCGCCATGACCGAGCCCGCCGTGGCCTCGTCGGACGCCACCAACATCGAGGCGCGCATAGAGCGCGTGGGCGACGAATACGTGATCAACGGCCGCAAGTGGTGGACATCGGGCGCGCCCGATCCGCGCTGCGAGATCCTGATCTTCATGGGCAAGACCGACCCCGGCCACGCCAGCCGCCACCGCCAGCAGTCCATGATCCTGGTGCCCATGAAAACCCCGGGGGTGACCATGGAGCGCCCCCTGTCCGTCTTTGGCTACGACCACGCGCCGCACGGCCACGGCGAGGTGAGCTTTGACAACGTGCGCGTGCCGGTCGCCAACGTGCTGCTGGGCGAGGGCCGCGGCTTCGAGATCGCCCAGGGGCGCCTGGGCCCGGGGCGCATCCACCACTGCATGCGCCTGATTGGCGTGGCCGAGCGCGCGCTGGAGCTGATGTGCCGGCGCGCCTTGGGCCGCGTGGCCTTCCACCGTCCGGTGGCCGACCAGGGCGTGACACGCGAGCGCATCGCCAACGCGCGCATCCTGATCGACCAGGCGCGCTTTCTGGTGCTCAACGCCGCCTACATGATGGACACCGTGGGCAACAAGGTCGCGCAAAAGGAAATCGCCATGATCAAGGTGGCCGCCCCCAGCATGGCCTGCCAGGTGATCGACTGGGCCATGCAGGTGCATGGCGGCGCCGGCGTGTCGGACGACTTTCCGCTGGCCGCCGCCTACGCCCATGCGCGCACGCTGCGCTTTGCCGACGGCCCCGACGAGGTGCACCGCAACCAGATCGGCAAGATGGAGCTGGCCCGCTACATGGCGCTGGACAAGCGCTGAGGCACGCCATGTCCAAGCGCCACCTGGCCCATTGGCCGCGCCTGCTGCCGCAGCACCTGACACTGCCGACCACGCACCTGTACCGCAACCTCGAGGTCTCGGCCATGCGCTACCCGGACAAGGCGGCGCTGGTGTTCTACGACGCGGCCATCAGCTATGCGCGCCTGCAGGACGAGAGCGAACGCCTGGCGGCCCACCTGCAGCAGCGCTGCGGCGTGCGCCGGGGTGACCGGGTGCTGCTGTACATGCAAAACAGCCCGCAGTTCGTCATCGGCTACTACGCCATCCTGCGCGCCGACGCGGTAGTGGTGCCGGTGAACCCGATGAACCTGAGCGAGGAGCTGCGCCACTACGTGCTGGATGCCGGCGCGCGCACCATCCTCGCGCCGCAGGACTTGTGGGCCCAGGTGCGCCCGCTGCTGCACGAAGGCCGGGCGGCCGCCGCTGCCGATGCGCAAGCGCCGGGCCTGCGCCATGCCGTGGTGGCGGCCTATGGCGACTACCTGACGGCGCCCACCGACCTGGCCGTGCCGGCCTTCGTCAGCGCGCCGCGCGAGCCGGTCGAAGAACCCGGCGCCTGCGCATGGATGGACGCCCTGGCCGCCGGTCTGCGCCCCGGGCCCATCGCCGCCGGCCCCGACGATCTGGCCGTGATGCCCTACACCTCGGGCACCACGGGCCAGCCCAAGGGCTGCATGCACACGCACCGCAGCGTCATGTACAACACGGTCTCGGGCGGCATCTGGTTGGGCACGACGCCGGACGCGGTGTCGCTGACGGTGCTGCCGCTGTTTCATGTCACGGGCATGCAGGGCGGCATGAACAGCCCTTTGTATACCGGCTCCACCATCGTGCTGCTGCCGCGCTGGGATCGCGACGCGGCGGCGCAGCTGATAGCGCGCTACCGCGTGACGAACACGCAGATGATCGTCACCATGGTGGTGAACCTGCTGTCCAACCCGCGCCTGGCCGAGTACGACCTGTCCAGCATCCGGCGCCTGAGCGGCGGCGGCGCGGCCATGCCCGAGGCCGTTGCGGCCAAGCTCCAGGAGCTGTGCCAGATCGACTACATCGAGGGCTATGGCATGTCCGAGACCATGGCCGCCACGCATATCAACCCGCCCGACAGGCCACGCAAACAATGCCTGGGCATACCCATCTTCGACGTGGATGCGCGCGTGGTCGATCCCGCCACCTTCACGGAACTACCGCCCGGCGAGGTGGGCGAGATCATCGTCCATGGCCCGCAGCTCATGCAGGGCTACTGGGGCCAGGCCGAGGCCACGGCCCAGGCCTTCGTCACTCTGGATGGCAAGCGCTTCCTGCGCACCGGCGACCTGGCGCGCACCGACGAGGATGGCTACTTCTTCATGGTGGACAGGCTCAAGCGCATGATCAATGCCTCGGGCTACAAGGTCTGGCCGGCCGAGGTCGAGGCCCTGATGTATGCCCACCCAGCCATCCAGGAGGTCTGCGTGATCGCCGCGCGCGACGAACGCCGCGGCGAGACCGTCAAGGCCGTGGTGGTGTTGCGCGACGCCTTCAAGGGCCAGGTGAGCGAGCAAGACATCGTGGACTGGGCCCATGGCCACATGGCGGCCTACAAGAGCCCGCGCCTGGTGTCCTTTGTTGACAGCCTGCCCAAGTCAGGCACCGGCAAGGTGCAGTGGCGCGCCCTGCAGGAGAGCGAGCGGCAGCCTCGCTGACAGCCTGCCTGCCCCCTATACTGGCCTGCCACGGCGGCCGGGAACGGGGGTGCTGCGCCCCCTTCTTCCTTCTTTCAGCGGGAGGTTTTCATGGACAGGTTCCAGTTTTGCGCCAGTCTCGTCTGCGGCGCGGCCCTTGCCGCCCTGCCCCGTGCGGCATTCGCCCAGGCGACGCCTGCGCAGCGGCTGGATACGCCCCGGGCCATCGACATGGCGGGGCGGCTGCGCATGCTGTCGCAGCGCTGCACCAAGGCCTATCTGCAATGGGGTCAGTCGATTGCCGGCGACAGCGCTCGCACGCTGCTGCAAGAGTCCGTCAGCCGGTATGAAGCCCACCTGGCCGCGCTCAAGACCTTCATGCCCAACCCGGCGGTACAGGCCAGCCTGCCGCAACTGCAAACCCTCTGGTCGCAATTCAGGGCACTGTTGATCGGAGAGCCCAGCCGCACGGGCGCGGCCGCGCTGTACGACGCCAACGAGACGCTGCAGAGCGCGGCCCACTACCTCACCGTGTCATACGGCAACACCAATGGCTCGCCGCTGGAATACCTGATCGGCCTGGCCGGGCGCCAGCGCATGCTGTCGCAGCGCCTGGCCAAGTTCTACTTCTACCGCACCTGGGAGCTGTACGAGGCTCCCGCCGACATGGAAATGCACCTGAGCCGCGCGCATTTCACCTCGGTGCTGACGCAGCTGGAAAACTCGGGCCATGCGGCCCCCGCCGCGCGCGCCGCCGCCACGCGCCTGCGCCGGGCCTGGGAGCGGTACCAGCAGGCGCTGTTTGCCAGCAAGGAACTGACCGCCATGCGCGCCGGCGCCGAACGCGTGGCCGAAGGCAGCGAGAGCGTGCTCGCCGCCTGCGAGGAAGTCGTGGCCCTGCTCGTGGCCCAGGCCCAGGGCAGGCCGACGTAGTGGTGCGGCTGGCCGCCGCGCGGCATCACGCGCGCTGCCGTTGCGCCAACAGCCACATGCCCACGCCCGCCAGCACCATGGGCACGCACAGCCACTGGCCCATGCTCATGCCCAGGGGCAGCAGACCCAAAAAACTGTCGGGCTCGCGGAAATATTCCGCCGTGAAGCGCAGCACGCCATAGCCCACCAGGAAGGCCGCCGCCACCTCGCCGCGCCGGCGCGGGCGGCGCGCATACAGCCACAGCAGCACGAACAGCAACAGGCCCTCCAGCAGGAACTGGTAGATCTGCGACGGGTGGCGCGGCAGCATGGAGCCGCTTTGCGGAAACACCATGGCCCAGGGCAGGTCGGGCGAGGCCATGCGCCCCCACAGCTCGCCGTTGATGAAGTTGCCTATGCGCCCGGCCGCCAGCCCGGTGGGCACGCAGGGCGCGACAAAGTCCGCCACCTGCAGCCAGGGCCTGTGGCGCGAGCGCGCAAACCACAGCATGGAGCCGATCACGCCCAAGAGCCCGCCATGAAAGCTCATGCCGCCCTGCCACACGTAGAAGATCTCCAGCGGGTGCGTCAGGTAGTAGCCGGGCTTGTAGAACAGGCAGTAGCCCAGCCGCCCGCCTATCACCACCCCCAGCACGCCCAGGAACAGAATGTCCTCCACATCCTTGCGCGACCATGCCTGATCGCCCGTGAGCGAGGCATAGGGCTCATGGTGCAGGCGGCGCAGGCCCAGCAACATGAACAGGCCAAAGGCGGCCAGATAGGTCAGGCCATACCAGTGAATGGCAACGGGCCCGATCTGCAGGGCCACGGGGTCGATCTGCGGGTACATCAGCATGGCGGCGATTGTGCCGCAGCTGTATGGCGGCCAAATTTGAATCGCCGCCCGGGCCGCGCGATACTCGGGGCCACAGCAACCCACGACAGAGCAACACCATGCAAGGCCATACCGCCGTCATCGACTGCCTCAAGGACCTGCTGCGCGGCGAACTGGCCGCGCGCGACCAGTACTTTATCCACTCGCGCCAGTACGAGGATCAGGGCTTCGTGCGCCTGTACGAGCGCCTGAACCACGAGATGCAGGAAGAGACCGAGCATGCCGACGCCATCCTGCGCCGCATCCTCATGCTGGAGGGCAAGCCCGACATGCGCCCGCACGCCTTCACGCCGGGCGAGAGCGTCCAGGAGATGCTGCGCAAGGACCTGGACACCGAATACAGCGTGCGCAAGCACCTGAAGTCGGCCATCGCCCTGTGCGAGTCACACCACGACTATGTGAGCCGCGACCTGCTGCTGACCCAGCTGCGCGACACCGAGGAAGACCACGCCTATTGGCTGGAAAAGCAGATCGGCCTGATCGACAAGGTGGGCCTGCAGAACTACCTGCAATCGCAGACCGGTTCGTAGTCAGGCGTTCGCCGGCACATTGACCATGGTGGCCTGCATCAGGGCCACCAGCTTGTACTCGGGCCCGTCGCCGGTAAACGCACGCACCTCGCCCGTGCACACGGTGAGCATGCGCCCCGCGTTCTGCACCCGGCCCACGGCCAGGAAGCGCGCCCCGATCGCCGGCCGCATGAAGTTGGTCTTGAACTCCGCCGTCACCACCTCGCAGCCAGGCGGTGACCTGGTCAGTGCCGCATAGCCGCAGGCGTTGTCCACGATGCTGGTGACGGCACCCGCATGCACGAAGCCCTGCTGCTGCGTCAGGTGCGGCGAGAACGGCAGCTCGATATGCACCTCGCCGTCCTGCACCAACACCAGGCGCGCGCCCAGCGTGGTCATCAGGCCCTGGGCGTTGAAGCTGGCGGCGATGCGCTGGTGCAGCTCGGACATGGCCGTCAATCCAGCAGCGACAGGTCGCGCACGGCGCCGGTGTCGGCGCTGGTGACCAGCTTGGCATAGGCCTTGAGCGCCGCCGAGACCTTGCGCGGACGCGGCTGGGCCGGCTTCCAGCCCAGGGCAGCCTGCTGTTGGCGCCGGCGCGCCAGTTCCTCGTCGCTAACCAGCACGTTGATCGTGCGGTTGGGGATGTCGATGCGGATGCGGTCGCCGTTTCGCACCAGGCCGATGGCGCCGCCGGCCGCGGCCTCGGGCGAGCAGTGGCCGATCGACAGGCCCGAGGTGCCGCCCGAGAAGCGCCCGTCGGTCAGCAGCGCGCAGGCCTTGCCCAGGCCCTTGCTCTTGATGTAGCTGGTGGGGTAGAGCATCTCCTGCATGCCGGGACCGCCCTTGGGGCCTTCGTAGCGCACCACGACCACGTCGCCGGCCTTGACCTTGTCGGCCAGGATGTTGGCCACGGCCTCGTCCTGCGACTCGACCACATGCGCCGGCCCCTCGAACACCAGGATGGAGTCATCCACGCCCGCGGTCTTCACCACACAGCCCTTTTGCGCGATGTTGCCGGTGAGCACGGCCAGGCCGCCTTCCTTGCTGAAGGCGTGGTCGTAGGAGCGTATGCAGCCCTCGGCGCGGTCCAGATCCAGGCTGGGCCAGCGGCTCGCCTGGCTGAACGCAACCTGGGTGGGAATGCCGCCGGGGCCGGCCTTGAAGAAGTTGTGCACGGCCTCGTCCTGCGTGAGGCAGATGTCCCATTGCGCAATCGCCTCGCCCAGGGTGGGCGCGTGGATGGTGGGCACGTCGGTATGCAGGCGGCCGGCACGTTCCAGCTCGCCCAGGATGCCGAAGATGCCGCCGGCGCGGTGCACGTCCTCGATGTGGTACTTGTCGGTGTTGGGCGCCACCTTACACAGCTGGGGCACGACGCGCGAGAGGCGGTCGATGTCGTCCATGGTGAAGGCGATCTCGGCCTCCTGCGCTATCGCCAGCAGGTGCAGGATGGTGTTGGTGGAGCCGCCCATGGCGATGTCCAGCGTCATCGCATTCTCGAAGGCCTTGAAACCCACGGCGCGCGGCAGGATGCGCTGGTTGTCCTGCTCGTAGTATTCGCGCGCCAGCTCCACGATGCGCCGGCCGGCCCGCTTGAACAGCTGTTCGCGGTCGGCATGCGTGGCCAGCACCGTGCCATTACCGGGCAGCGACAGGCCCAGCGCCTCGGTCAGGCAGTTCATCGAATTGGCGGTGAACATGCCCGAGCAGGAACCGCAAGTGGGGCAGGCCGAACGCTCCACCTCGGCCACGTCGGCGTCGCTGGCCTTGTCGTCGGCGGCCATGACCATGGCGTCGATCAGATCCAGCTTCTTGGTGAACGTCAGCTTGCCCTGCCCCGGCACGGCCAGCTGGGCCTTCCCGGCCTCCATGGGGCCGCCGGAGACGAAGATCACCGGAATGTTCAGGCGCATCGCCGCCATCAGCATGCCGGGCGTGATCTTGTCGCAGTTGCTGATGCAGACCATGGCGTCGGCGCAATGTGCGTTGACCATGTACTCCACGCTGTCGGCAATGATGTCGCGGCTGGGCAGCGAGTACAGCATGCCGTCGTGGCCCATGGCGATGCCGTCGTCCACGGCGATGGTGTTGAACTCCTTGGCCACGCCGCCGGCGGCCTCGATCTCGCGCGCCACCAGCTGACCCAGGTCCTTCAGGTGCACATGGCCGGGCACGAACTGCGTGAACGAGTTGACCACCGCGATGATGGGCTTGGAGAAGTCTGCATCCTTCATGCCGGTGGCGCGCCACAGGGCGCGGGCACCGGCCATGTTGCGGCCATGGGTGGAGGTCTTGGAACGGTATGCGGGCATGGTGATTGCGAAAAAGGAATGTCTCGGGGGGATGAATGCGACGGCCCGCGCAATTGCGGGCCGGTGTACACCATGGCGCGCGCCTCTTGAGCCGGGCCATGGGCAAAACCATTTCATTATGTCGCAGCGGCTGGACAGTCGCAGGCCAGGCGCCCACACTTGCAGGCCCCAGCCACAGCGCCAAGACCATCATGACCGACCCCCTGCCACTGAACCGCCGCTCCGCCCATATCACCCAGGGCAAGGCGCGCGCCGCCAACCGCTCCATGTACTACGGCATGGGCTACACCGAGGCCGACTTCAACAAGCCCATGGTCGGGGTGGCCAACGGGCACAGCACCATCACGCCCTGCAACAGCGGCCTACAAAGGCTGGCCGACGCGGCGGTGGACGGCATACGCGCGGCGGGCGGCAACGCCCAGACCTTTGGCACGCCGACGATTTCCGACGGCATGGCCATGGGCACCGAGGGCATGAAGTACAGCCTGGTCAGCCGCGAGGTGATTGCCGACTGCGTGGAGACCTGCGTGCAGGGCCAGTGGATGGATGGCTGCGTGGTCATTGGCGGCTGCGACAAGAACATGCCCGGCGGCATGATGGGCATGCTTCGCGCCAACGTGCCCAGCATCTATGTGTATGGCGGCACCATAGAGCCGGGCTGCCTGCACGGCTGCGACCTGAACATCGTCAGCGTCTTCGAGGCCGTGGGTGAGAACGCCGCCGGCAAGATCAGCGACCAGGAACTGAAGGACATAGAGCAGCACGCCATTCCCGGCACCGGCTCCTGCGGCGGCATGTACACCGCCAACACCATGAGCAGCTCGTTCGAGGCGCTGGGCATGAGCCTGCCCTACTCCAGCACCATGGCCAACCCGCACCAGGAAAAGGTGGACTCGGCGCGCGAGTCGGCCAGGGTACTGATCGAGGCCATACGCCGCGACCTCAAACCCCGCGACATCGTCACACGCCAATCGATCGAGAACGCGGTCGCCGTGATCATGGCCGTGGGCGGCTCAACCAATGCCGTGCTGCACTTCCTGGCCATTGCGCACGCGGCGGGGGTTGAATGGAACATCGACGACTTCGAGCGCATGCGCAAGAAGGTGCCGGTGTTCTGCGACATGAAGCCCAGCGGCAAATATCTGGCCGTGGATCTGCACAAGGCCGGCGGCATTCCGCAAGTCATGAAGATGCTTTTGAACGCCGGCCTGCTGCATGGCGACTGCATGACCATCACCGGCAAGACCATCGCCGAGACATTGAAAGACGTGCCTGACACACCGCGTGCCGACCAGGACGTGATCCGCCCCATCGGCCAGCCGCTGTACGCCCAGGGCCACCTGGCCATCCTCAAGGGCAACCTGAGTCCCGAGGGTGCGGTGGCCAAGATCACCGGCCTGAAGAACCCCGTCATCACCGGCCCGGCACGCGTCTTTGACGACGAGCAGTCGGCGCTCGCGGCCATCCTCGGTGGCCAGATCAAGGCTGGCGACGTGATGGTGCTGCGCTACCTGGGCCCCAAAGGCGGGCCGGGCATGCCCGAGATGCTGGCGCCCACGGGCGCGCTGGTGGGCGAGGGACTGGGCGAGAGCGTGGGCCTGATCACCGACGGGCGCTTCTCCGGCGGCACCTGGGGCATGGTGGTGGGCCATGTGGCGCCAGAGGCGGCAGTGGGCGGCAACATCGCCTTCGTTCACGAGGGCGACAGCATCACCATAGACGCGCACCAGTTGCTGCTGCAGCTGAACGTGAGCGACGAGGAGCTGGCGCGCCGGCGCGCCGGCTGGACGCCGCCAGCACCGCGCTACACGCGCGGCGTGCAGGCCAAGTTTGCCTTCAACGCCTCCAGCGCTAGCAAGGGCGCGGTACTCGATGATTTTGATGAAAAACGACGCTAACCCTTATGTAGCAAGCGCAAAACGCTATACACAACATAGCATTTCAAGCAACAAAAAAAAACCGCAGCCCTGGCGACTGCGGGACTGCGGCCTGCGCACCATGCCAGCGCTGTCAGCGCGGGCGGCGGGTTTTCATGCCCAGGGCTTCCTTGTGCTTGTTGATACGGTCTTGCTTGCGCTGATCCATCTTCTCCATGGCCTTGCGCTTGGTGTAGCCCGTGGCATCGGCCCAGGCCCACCAGGCAACGGCCGCGGCAAAGGGTGACAGCACCCACCACCATGACCAGTTGGCCACCGGGCCGACCTCCAGATACTTGAGCAATATCAACGTGATGCCCAACAACAACGCATACATGATCGCTTCCCCCAATGCCGTGCGAGCTTTTATTTGTAGCCCGTCAACCGTGAACACTACAATCCCATTGAAGGCTAAATGTACCCCAACCCCTAGAGGAAACCACGCGATGAAACGCTCCTTGATCACCCTTGCAATGGCACTGTCGGTTGCCGCTCCCGCCATGGCCGATGAAGCCCTGGCCAAGTCCAAGAACTGCATGGCCTGCCATGCCGTCGACAAGAAGGTGGTAGGCCCAGCCTACAAGGAAGTGGCCAAGAAGTACGCTGGCAAGGGCGCCGACGCCACCCTGGTCGAGCATGTGATGAAGGGCAGCAAGGGCGTCTGGGGCCCCGTGCCCATGCCCGCCAACGCACAAGTGAACGAGGCCGACGCCAAGAAGCTAGTGGCCTGGATTCTGTCGCTGAAGTAATTCGTTCAGCCGCTGGTGCCCCTCGGGGCACCAAGGCAAAAAGCCGCAGCGCGTCATGCACTGCGGCTTTTGTTTTTGGTGTGCCGGCGCCTTGCGGGGCGGCCTGGATCAGCTGTTCTGAGCCAACTGATCCAGGGATTTTGGTGAGCACACCACATCGCTGCGCGATATGAGTGCTCCCCCAACCCCGCAAGCGCTGCGCGCTGGCGGCTTGCGCTGCCTTCTCGATCAGTTGTTCTGCGCCAACTGATCCAGGATCGCCGGATTTTGGTGAGCACATCACATCGCTGCGCGATATGAGTGCTCACCAAACCCCGCAAGCGCTACGCGCTGGCAGCTTGCGCTGCCTTCTCGATCAGTTGTTCTGCGCCAACTGATCGAGAATTGCGGGGTTTTCCAGCGTGCTGGTGTCCTGGGTGATGGACTCGCCCTTGGCCAGGCTGCGCAGCAGGCGGCGCATGATCTTGCCGCTGCGGGTCTTGGGCAGGTTGTCGCCGAAGCGGATGTCCTTGGGTTTCGCGATGGGGCCGATTTCCTTGGCCACCCAGTCGCGCAGCTCCTTGGCGATTTGCTTGGCCTCGTCGCCGGTGGGGCGCGGGCGCTTCAGCACCACGAAGGCGCAGATGGCCTCGCCCGTCAGGTCGTCGGGGCGGCCCACCACGGCGGCCTCGGCCACCAGGTCGCTCTTGGCCACCAGGGCGGATTCGATTTCCATCGTGCCCATGCGGTGGCCCGAGACGTTGAGCACGTCATCGATGCGGCCGGTAATGCGGAAGTAGCCGGTCTTGGCGTCACGCACGGCGCCGTCGCCGGCCAGGTAGTAGCCCTTGAGCTCCTCGGGAAAGTAGCTCTTCTTGAAGCGCTCGGGGTCGCCCCAGATGGTGCGGATCATCGATGGCCAGGGGCGCTTGATGACCAGGATGCCGCCCGAGCCGTTGGGCACGTCGTTGCCCGTCTCATCGACGATGGCGGCATCGATGCCCGGCAGCGGCAGCGTGCAGCTGCCCGGCACCAGCGGCGTGGCGCCCGGCAGCGGGGTGATGAGGTGGCCGCCGTTTTCCGTCTGCCACCAGGTGTCGACGATGGGGCATCGCTCCTGGCCCACGTTCTTGTAGTACCACATCCAGGCTTCGGGGTTGATGGGCTCGCCCACGCTGCCCAGGATGCGCAGGCTCGACAGATCCGACTTGCCCGGATGCACTGCCTCGTCCGAATCGGCCGCCTTGATCAGCGAGCGAATGGCCGTGGGCGCGGTGTAGAAGATGCTGACCTTGTGGCGCTCGATCATCTGCCAGAAGCGACCGGCGTTGGGGTAGGTGGGCACGCCCTCGAACACCACCTCGGTGGCGCCGGCGGCGAGCGGCCCGTAGGTGATGTAGGTGTGGCCCGTGACCCAGCCGATGTCGGCCGTGCACCAGAACACGTCGCTGGGCTGGATGTCGAAGGTCCAGTCCATGGTCAGCTTGGCCCACAGCATGTAGCCGCCGGTGGCATGCTGCACGCCCTTGGGCTTGCCCGTGGAGCCGCTGGTGTAGAGCACGAACAGCGGGTGCTCGGCTTCCACCGGCACGGGGGCGCATTCGGTGCTCTGGCCGGCGACGGCCTCGGCAAACGAGATGTCGCGGCCGGCCACGCGGGCCCAGGCGCTGGTGGTGCGCTCGTACACGAACACGGTCTTCACGCACTCGCAGCCGCCCGAGGCAATGGCCTCATCCACGATGGCCTTCAGCGGCAGCTCCTTGCCGCCGCGCAGCTGGTAGTTGGCGGTGATCACGGCCACGGCGCCGGCGTCCTGGATGCGCTCCTGCACCGCCTTGGCCGAGAAGCCGCCGAACACCACGCTGTGCGTGGCGCCGATGCGCGCGCAGGCCTGCATGGCCACGATGCCCTCGATGGTCATGGGCATGTAGATCAGCACGCGGTCGCCCTTTTGCACGCCGCGCGCCTTCAGGGCGTTGGCAAACTGGCTCACGCGCGCCAGCAGCTCCTTGTAGGTGACCTTGGTGACCTCACCGCCGTCGGCCTCGAAGATGATGGCGGTCTTGTTCTCGACCGGCGTCCCCATGTGCTTGTCCAGGCAGTTGGCGCTGGCGTTCAGCTCGCCGTCGGCAAACCACTTGTAGAACGGTGCATTCGACTCGTCCAGGGTTTGCGTGAAAGGCTTGGTCCAGTTGATGTTCTCGCGCGCCAGACGGGCCCAGAAGCCCTCGAAATCCTTGTTCGCCTCGGCGCACAGGGCCTCGTAGCCGGCCATGCCGGAGATGCGGGCGGCCTTCACCAGCGCCTCTGGCGGGGGGAAGACACGGTTTTCAACCAAAACAGACTGGATGGCGGAAGAGGAATCGCTCATGTGGGTTGTCTCCAAGTGACTGAAAAAATCCGGGCGTACTTTCGTGCCTGCTACTTACAAGCCACTGACGCGGCAGACGGCTGCAAACCAGGCAAAAAGCAGCGCTCGCGCGAATAGCATGCTTTGAAAAACTTGTGTTTTGACTTGAAAGCCCTGCATTCATATACTTTTTACATGTTTCACCACCTGCCACGCAGGTTGCCCGCTCCTATCCCTGATGACCTGGAGTGGGTTTTTCGGCAGGTTGGCACGGCTTGCAGCAGCAATGCCATTGCCGCCTCCACGGCCGCCAGGTTGCGGCCGTGATGCCTTTCAGGCTCTTGCGCACCACCCCAGGTGCCATGCGAGCCGCTTTCAGTCACTTGCGTTGAACGTCCCGGCCGCCTGAGTGCCAGGCGCAGCCATTGGCGGCGCATGCCTGGCAGCACGTCAGGCCGCCGTCGGACGGCGTCAACCCGCTTTCTCTACACAGGAGGGTCATGATGGCCAAGCAAATCATCATCGACCAGGTTTTCAAGGTCTTCGGGGACGCGCCCGAACAGGCCATGGATCTGGTACGCCAGGGCCTGGGCAAACAGGACATACTGGCCCGCACGGGCCATTCGATCGGCGTGTTCGACGCCAGCTTCACGATCGAGCCCGGCGAGATTTTCGTCGTCATGGGCCTGTCGGGCTCGGGCAAATCTACGCTGGTGCGCATGCTCAACCGGCTCATCGAGCCCACGGCGGGCCGCATCCTGGTCGATGGCCAGGACATCCATGCGCTGACCGACAAGGCCCTGCGCCAGTGGCGACGCAAGGACATCTCGATGGTGTTCCAGTCGTTTGCGCTGATGCCGCACATGACGGTGCTGGACAACACCGCCTTCGGCCTGGAGCTGGCCGGCACGCCCAAGGCCGAACGCCAGCAAATGGCGCAGCAGGCGCTGGAGCAGGTGGGCCTGGCCGAATGGGGCGCGAGCTACCCGGACGAGCTCTCCGGCGGCATGCAGCAGCGCGTGGGCCTGGCGCGCGCGCTGGCGGCCGACCCGGCCATCCTGCTGATGGACGAGGCCTTCTCGGCACTCGACCCCATCATCCGCACCGAGATGCAGTCCGAGCTCCTGCGCCTGCAGCAGCTCAAGCGGCGCACCATCGTCTTCATCTCGCACGACCTGGACGAGGCCATGCGCATTGGCGACCGCATCGCCATCATGAAGGACGGCCAGGTGGTGCAGGTGGGCACGCCCGACGAGATCTTGCGCAAGCCGGCCAACGGCTATGTGCGCGACTTCGTGCGCGGGGTGGATGCGGCGGCGGTGTTCAAGGCCGGCGACATTGCGCGCCAGGCCTTCACCGTGACATCGGCGCGCGAGGACCGCGGCAGCCGCGCCACGCTGCGCCTGCTGGAAGATTCAGACCGCGACCACGCCTACGTGCTGACCAGCCGCAAGCAATACCTGGGGGTCGTCAGCACGCAGTCGCTGCGCGACGCCCTGCACGGCCACCACGGGCCGCTGGGGCTGCGGCACGCCTTTCTGCCGGACATCCCCCAGCTTGCCGCCGACACCCCGGTGGCGGAGCTGTACGGCCCCATGGGCAGCGCCTCCTGCCCGCTGCCCGTGGTGGCCGAGGACGGGCGCTTCCTGGGCGTGGTCAGCCGCACCACGCTGATGAAGTTTCTGGACCGCGACACGCCCCCCGTGCCGCCCCCCCAGGCCGAACGCGCGCCGGTCGCGCTGAACCCGCAGTTTCCCGATGGCACGGCCAACCCCGTCGCCCCGGCGGCCTGACAGCCGACACCCGTACCTGACGCCTGACACCTGATACCTGGCCCGCAAGAACCAGCCTATGAACGAGAACCAACACAACCCCCTAGCCACCAACACCCCGC
>Ga0209369_1000184_pt1 | contig 133165 bp, 119 predicted proteins | sample EBPBio142010_DNA_FD_185865 | JGI IMG/M metagenome (GOLD analysis project Ga0209369, IMG submission 185865) | Wastewater treatment Type I Accumulibacter community from EBPR Bioreactor in Madison, WI, USA - Reactor 1_10/4/2010_ DNA (SPAdes)... | ecosystem: Engineered > Bioreactor > EBPR >...
CGATCGCAGCGGCGTCAACGGCGTGCTCTTCTACCTGGCGGCATACGGCTTCACCACCGTCGCGGCCTTCGGCATGTCCTTCCTGGTTCGCGACGGCGGCACCGAGGCCACCTCGCTGGCGCAGTGGACCGGGCTGGGCCGCCGGCACCCCAAGTTCGCGGCGGTCTTCTTCGTGCTGCTGCTGGCGTTCGCCGGCATTCCGTTGACCAGCGGATTCACGGCTAAGGTCGCCGCCTTCGTGCCGGCCGTGGCGCACGGTGGGGCGGCCGGTGCTGTCCTGGTGGTGATCGGCGTGCTGTGCAGCCTGATCACGGCGTACGCGTACTTCCGGGTGGCGGGGCTGATGTTCCGTTCCCCGGAGCGGGGCGAGGGCTCCGCGGCCGGGGTGGTGGAGGTCGTCACGCCCTCCACCGTGACCACCTTCGCGCTGGCCATCGGCGTGGTCGTCACGCTGGTCCTGGGCGTCTTCCCCGCGCCACTGCTGAACGTCTTCGATACGACCACGCAGTTCCTGCCATGACGGGGAACCCCCCGCTGGCACTACCCGACGTCGAGCCCGGCCTCGCAGGCAGCCTGCAGGCCGGGCTCGCGGCGGTCGAGGATTACCTGCGGCGCCGGGTCGACCATGACGATCCGTTCGTCGCCGAGGCGAGTGGCCACCTGCTGGCCGCGGGAGGCAAGCGATTCCGGCCGGTGCTGACGCTGCTGGCGGCGCACCTGGGCCGCGGCGTGAGCGAGCAGGTCATCGCGGCCGCCGCGGCGGTGGAACTGACTCACCTGGCCTCGCTGTATCACGACGATGTGATGGACGAGGCGCTCGTCCGTCGTCACGTGCCCAGCGCCAATGCGGCGTACGGCAATTCCACCGCCATCCTCGTCGGCGACCTGCTCTTCGGGACCGCCAGCTCCATCGTCGCCGACCTGGGGCCGGACGCCGTGAAGATCCAGGCCGAGACGTTCGTTCGGCTGTGTGCCGGGCAGATCCGCGACGCCCGACCGGGCCCGCCGGGTCAGGACGGCGTCGACTACTACCTCGGGGTCCTGGCCGACAAGACGGGGGTGTTGATCGCGACGGCGGCGCGGTATGGGGCCATGTTCTCCGGCTGCGACGAAGCCACCGTGGAGATCATGCGGGGTTACGGCGAGCGGCTGGGCATGGCCTTCCAGCTGGCCGACGACCTGTTGGACATCGCCTCGGAGGGGCAGACCTCCGGGAAGATGCCGGGCACGGACCTGCGCGAAGGGGTGGCGACGCTGCCCGTGCTCTATGTACGGCGGGCGGCGCGGGCCACCGACGCCGAACTGCTGGAGCTGCTCGGTCGGGACCTGCGCGACGACGACGCCGGGGTGGCCCGCGCGCTGGAGCTGTTGCGCGCTCATCCGGCGTTGCAGGAGGCTCGGGCGACCACCCGCGCGGTGGCCCAGGAAGCTCGGGATCTGTTGCGGCCGTTGGGAACCGGGCCGGCGGTCCGGGCCCTCGACGGGCTCGCCGCGGGGGTCGCGGACCGCAGCGCCTGAGCCGAACGGTCGGTCTGACGGGGTGTGCGCACGAGCTGACCTGTGGCTCAGAGATATGTCAGCCGTCCGGCGCTTGAGCCGGCCGTCTTGAACGGCGACCGAGTACGATGTACCCGACCTGACGGGCTGGATCTGCCGGCTCGCGGGCCCGCTCCTGGCCGACCAAAGTTGGACGAAAGACCATGTTGCGCATCGCAATTGCGCACAGGTCCCGGACTCTCCCGCTCGGCGAGGCGCACGCTTTCATAATGTGCACTGTCGGTTAAGGTGGGGGCGGCGCGGGAAGGCCCGCGTTGTGAGTCATGGTCCTGAGGTGGTCTTATGTCGCGAGTTCCGGCCGATCAGCGTCGCGAGCAGCTCATCGAGGCGACGATCGAACTGGCCATTCGCGAAGGTCTTGCGGCAGCCTCGGTGCGCCGTATCGCGGATGAGGCGAATGTATCGCTCGGCGTCGTGCACTACTGCTTCAGCAGCAAAGAGGCACTGCTCAACGCCGTCGCCGAATCGTTCATCAAGCCGATCCTCAACGCGGTGAACGCGGTCCTCGACGACCACCGCGGCACGTTCGAGGAGAAGACCTTCGACGCGTTCAAGGCGTTCTGGGACCACACCCAGACCCAGCCGGGTCGCCAGCTGCTCTCCTACGAGTTGGCCGCCTGGTCCATCCGCGGCGACGGGGAGTCGGCACGCCTGCTCTACAAGACCTATCTCGACGCCATCGAGCAGATGATCACCGAGGAGATGGGGATTCGGGGCTCCGAGGGCCTGCCCACCCGGACGCTGGCTCGCATGGTGCTGGCGGTCTGCGACGGGGTCATGCTCAGCTGGCTCGTCGACCATGACGACGAGGCCACCTTCGACGTCCTCCAAGGCTTCATCGGCGTCCTGCTTGCCGTGGTCGAGCAGGCCCGCGGCGCCGGCTTCGTGACGGTTGCGGAGCCGCAGCCGGTCTCCTGACCGCGAAGTCCCCCCTGACCGCGACGTCCCGCTGACAGCGGCGGCGCCGACGCTGTTGTCAGTCAGCGGTCGATGACGGCGCGCGCCCGCAGGCCCTGCCGGGTGATGTCGAGCACGAGCACCGCCAGGGCGAGCCAGACGATTCCGAACCCGACCCATCGGCCGGCCGACAGACGCTCCCCGAGCGCCAGGGCGCAGAGGAACTGCAGGACCGGCGCGACGAACTGCAGCAGACCGACCGTGACGAGGGTGACCCGGCGCGCGGCGGCGGCGAAGAGCAGCAGGGGCACGGCGGTCATCAGGCCGGTCGACGCGAGCAGGACGGCGTGCAGCCCGCCGTACCCCCCGAACGTCGCGGTGCCCTGCGTGCCCACCACGGCGAGCACGACGGCCGCGGCGGGCGCGAGCACCGCGGTTTCCCCGGTCAGGCTCTGCACGGCGGTGAGCCGGCCGCCGAGGCGATTCTTCACCAGCCCGTAGGTGCCGAACGAGAACGCCAGCAGCAGCGGGATCACCGGCACGGCGTGCGCCTCGACCGCCAGCACCACGGCTGCCACGGCGCCGATGGCGACGGCCGTCGCCTGCAGGGGGCGCAGCCGCTCGCGCAGCACGATCAGGCCGAGGCCGACGCTGACGAGCGGGTTGAGGAAGTAGCCCAGCGCGGCCTCGGTGATCCGACCGGTGGTCACCGCGATCAGATAGACGATCCAGTTCACCGAGATCAGCAGGCCCGCGAGCGTGACGGCGCCGAGCGTGCGGGGCCGGCGCATGGTGACCCAGAAGTCCGTCAGCCCGCGGCCGGCCGCGAGCACCACGAGGCAGCACAGCCCGGACCACAGGATCCGCTGCCCGAGGATCTCCACTGCCCCGGCGGGCTGAAGCGCCCGGATATAGAGCGGGAACGAGCCCCAGATGAGGTAGGCGGCCAATCCGAAGACGACCCCGCGGGCTCGCTCCCGTTCCTCGGCGTCGGCGCCGCCGACCGTCACGAACCGTCGTCCTCCACGACCCATGGGTCGCGGCCGGCGAAGAGGTTGTTGAGGTCGTCGTCGGTGGGCCGCCCGCCGGCCTCGATCGCGGCGTCGATCTGCGCGCGGACCTGGTCGTCGTACGCCGGGCGAGAGATGTCGCGGAACACCCCGACGGGGACGTGCGACATGTCGCCGGGGTCCATCCAGGCCAGGGTGAAGGCCCGGCTCGGGTCCGGATCGCGCGGGTCGTGGATGAGCACCTGCTCGTCCTGGACGGAGTCTCGGGGCACCAGCTCCAGGCCCCGGGTTCCGGAGATGACCGCCCGGTCGGCGGTGACCAGCGGCTGGCCCTCCTCCATGCGCAGCAGTCGGGCCTGGGCCTGTTCCGCGTCCCGCAGCACGTCGAACGCGCCGTCGTTGAAGATCGGGCAGTTCTGATAGATCTCGACGAAGGCCGCGCCCCGGTGCGCCGCAGCGGCCCGCAGAATCCCGGCCAGGTGGTCGCGGTCGGAGGCCATCGTGCGGGCCACGAAGGTCGCCTGGGAGCCCAGCGCGAGCGCGACGGGGTTGAACGGTGCGTCCAGGGAGCCCTGGGGGGAGGACTTCGTGACGATGCCGACCGGCGAGGTGGGCGAGTATTGCCCCTTGGTCAGCCCGTAGATCCTGTTGTTGAACATCAGGATCTTCAGGTTGACGTTGCGGCGCAGCGCGTGGATCAGGTGGTTGCCGCCGATCGAGAGGGCGTCGCCATCGCCGGTGACCACCCAGACCGACAGATCCTCGCGGGCCGTGGCCAGCCCGGTGGCGATCGCCGGGGCGCGGCCGTGGATGGAGTGCATGCCGTAGGCGTCCACGTAGTACGGGAAGCGCGAGCTGCAGCCGATGCCCGAGACGACGGCGATGTTCTCGCGGCGGATCCCCAGCTCGGGCATGACGGCCTGGAAGGTGGCCAGGATGGCGTAGTCGCCGCAGCCCGGGCACCAGCGCACCTCTTGATCGGAGGTGAAGTCCTTGCGGGTCAGGGTCTGACCCTCGGGGACGGTCGGTACGCCGTGCAGGCCGGGCAGGGGCAGGTCGACGGTGGTCATCTCAGGACTCCTGGGCTCCGGTGCGGACGGAATGCGGACCGTGCAGCTTGCGCATCTCGCCCTCGATCATCTCCCGGATCTGCAGCGGGACGAAGGGCAGGCCGCGGACCTGGGTGAACGAGGCGATGTCGACGAGGAACTTCCCGCGCAGCACGAGCGCGAGCTGGCCGAGGTTCATCTCCGGCAGGACCACCCGGCGGTAGGAGCGCAGCACCTCGCCGGTGTTGTGCGGCAGCGGCGCGATGTGCCGCAGGTGCGCCTGGGCCACCTGCAGGCCGTCGCGGCGCATGTTGCGCACGGCGGCGGTGATCGGTCCGTACGTCGAGCCCCACCCGATGACCAGCAGCTCGGCGGAGCCGCTGGGGTCATCGACCTCCAGGGGCGGGATGCCGTCGGCCATCTTCTCCAGCTTGGCCGCCCGCAGCAGCGTCATGGTCTCGTGGTTGGCGGAGTCGTAGCTGATCGCCCCGTGTCCATCGGCCTTCTCGATGCCGCCGATGCGGTGCTCCAGGCCCGGGACGCCCGGCGGGGCCCACGGCCGGGCCAGCGTGATCTGGTCTCGGGCGTAGGGGTGGAACGTCGGCCGGCCGGCCGCATCGACGGCATTGGGGCCCGTCGCGAACGCCGGGTCGATCGGCGGCAGTTCCTTGATGTCGGGCAGGCGCCACGGCTCGGACCCGTTGGCGAGGTAGCCGTCGGTCAGCAGGATGACCGGGTGGCGGTAGGTAATGGCCAGGCGGCAGGCCTCGTACGCCGCATCGAAGCAGTCCGTCGGCGACTTGGCCGCAATGACCGCCACCGGGGACTCGCCGTTGCGTCCGTAGAGCGCCTGCAGCAGGTCGGCCTGCTCGGTCTTGGTGGGCAGACCGGTCGAGGGGCCGCCGCGCTGGACGTCGACGACGACGAGCGGCAGCTCGGTGGAGACGGCCAGGCCGATGGCCTCGCTCTTCAGGCACAGCCCTGGACCGCTGGTCGTTGTCACGCCGAGGGAGCCGCCGAAGCTGGCGCCCAGGGCGATCCCGGCGCCGGCGATCTCGTCCTCGGCCTGGACCGTGGTCACGCCGTACCGCTTCATCCCGGACAGGACGTGCAGGATCTCCGACGCGGGGGTGATCGGGTAGGACCCCAGCAGCAGTTTCAGGCCGGCCCGGTGGGCGGCGGCGACGAGCCCGTATGCCGTGGCGGTGTTGCCGGTGACATTGCGGTAGCGGCCCGCGCGCATCGGCGCGGGCGCGACCTCGTAGCGCACGTCGAAGGCCTCGGTGGTCTCGCCGTAGCTCCAACCCGCCTCCAGCGCCTTGAGGTTGGCGGCCAGGATGTCCGGCTTCTTGGCGAACTTGCTCTTCAGGAAGTCCTTGGTGCCATCCAGATTGCGGCTGTACATCCACTCCAGCAGGCCCAGGGCGAACATGTTCTTCGCCCGTTCCTTTTCCTTGCGGGACAGCGCGGAGTCGGCGAGCGCCTCGACGGTGACGCTGGTCAGCGGGACCGCGTGCAGCCGGTAGTCCTCCAGGCTGCCGTCGTCCAGCGGGCTGACCGCATAGCCGACCTTGGCGAGGTTGCGCTTGGTGAACTCATCGGAATCGGCCAGGATCACCCCGCCGCGCGGCAGGTCGCCGAGATTGGCCTTGAGGGCCGCCGGGTTCATCGCGACAAGCACATCGGGCGCGTCGCCGGGGGTCAGCACGTCGAAGCTGGCGAAGTGCAGCTGGAAGGAGCTCACGCCGTGCAGCGTGCCCTGCGGGGCGCGGATCTCGGCCGGATAGTTGGGCAGGGTGGCCAGGTCGTTGCCGAGTCCGGCCGTGTCCGAGGTGAACCGATCGCCGGTGAGCTGCATCCCGTCGCCGGAGTCACCCGCGAATCGGATGACGACGCGATCGACGGTGCGGACCTGGGTGGACTCGACGGTGTTCATGTTCACCGAACCTCTGCTGGCGGGCTGGCGTCGCGGATGGCGCCCGGACGGGGCTTCCCGAGACCAACCATCCTAGAGAAAGTCCCCGGGACCGAAGCGTTAGACCGAACTCTAGCCATAGTTACATGGACTCTTCTAGTAGTTGATCCGACATTTTCGCGACCCGGTGCCGTCTGCCTCCGTTGGGCCGGGTGATGGCCGCGGCGGGAACGGAATGAGGCGTCGTGGCGTTGCCCCGACTATGCATCGGCACTACAACGGCTTGAAAACCGCCGCTCTGTTCGGCGGCATTTGGGCCCTCCTGCTCGGCCTCGGGGCGCTGATCGGCGGGGGCCGGTTCGTATGGCTCTTCGCGCTGGTGGGCGTGGCGATGACGGCGTACGGCTATTGGAACAGCGACAAGATCGCCATCCGCGCGATGCGCGCCTACCCGGTGACCCCGCAGCAGCAGCCGACGATGTATCGGATCGTCGCCGAACTGTCCCAGCGGGCCGGCCAGCCCATGCCGCGGCTCTACGTCTCCCCGACCGAGGCGCCGAACGCCTTCGCGACCGGTCGCAACCCCAGCAACGCCGCGGTCTGCTGCACCGAGGGCATCCTGCGCCTGCTCGACGAGCGGGAACTGCGCGGTGTCCTCGGCCACGAGCTCATGCACGTCTACAACCGCGACATCCTCACCTCCTCCGTGGCGGCGGCGATCGCCGGGGTCATCACCTCCGTGGCGCAGATGGCGCTGTTCTTCGGCGGCGGCAGCGACGAGGACCGGCCCAACCCGATCGCGATGCTCGCGTTGGCCCTGCTCGCGCCGCTGGCGGCCTCGGTGATCCAGCTGGCCATCAGCCGCACCCGGGAGTACGACGCGGACGAGGACGGCGCGAAGCTCACCGGCGACCCGTTGGCGCTGGCCAGCGCGCTGCGCAAGCTGGAATCGGGCACCTCGCGGGCGCCCCTGCCGCCGCAGCAGGACCTCGTCAACGCCAGCCATCTGATGATCGCCAACCCCTTTCGCGCCAAGGATGTCTCGGGCCTGTTCAGCACGCACCCGCCGATGGCGCAGCGGATCGACCGGTTGGAGAAGATGGCGGGCCGGCGCTGATCCGGTCGTGCCAGAGTTGGCCCCGTGTCCGCACTGACTCATGACGAGGCCCGGCAGCGGGCCCGATTGCTCACGATCACGGCGTACACCGTCGAGCTCGACTTGACGACCGCCCTCGCCGACGGCCCGGACGGCGAGACCTTCGCCTCCAGAACCGTCGTGTCCTTCCGCTGCGCCGAGCCCGGCGCCAACACGTTCGTTGACCTCAAGGCCCAGCGCGTCGACCGGATCCGCTACAACGGCGACGACCTGGACCCGGAGAGCGTCGCGGCCGGACGGCTCCCGTTGCCGGGGTTGCGGGCCGAGAACGAGCTGGTCGTCGAGGCAGCGATGGCCTACCGCCGGGACGGGCAGGGGCTGCACCGCGCGGTGGACCCGGCGGACGGCCATCGCTACATCTTCGGGCACCTGTTCCTCGACGCCGCCCCGCGCGTGTTCGCGTGCTTCGACCAGCCGGACCTCAAGGCGCCGTACGACGTGGCGGTCCGCGTCCCCCCAGAGTGGGCGGTGATCGGCAACGGCGAAGCCACCCAGGGCCCCGACGGCTGGTGGCGGCTCGCGACGACCCCGCCCCTGTCGACGTACTTCGTCACCGTCTGTGCGGGGCCGTATGCGCGGGTGGGCGCGGAGCACCGGGGGATCCGCCTGGGCCTGTTCGCGCGGGCCTCACTGGCCGAGCAGCTCGCCGACCAGGGGCCCGAACTGCTGGCCGTGACGCGCGCCGGGCTGGACTATTACCAGGAGCTGTTCGGCATCGACTACCCGTTCGGGGGCTACGACCAGGTCTTCGTGCCCGAGTTCAACGCCGGCGCGATGGAGAACCCGGGCTGCGTGGTGCTGCGCGATCAGATGATCTTCCGCGGCACCGTCGGCGAGGCCGAGCGGATGTCCCGCGCCAACACGGTGCTGCACGAGATGGCGCACATGTGGTTCGGCGACCTGGTGACGATGCGGTGGTGGGACGACCTGTGGCTGAACGAGTCGTTCGCGGAATACCTGGCGCATCGCAGCGCCGCCGCCGTCACCGAGTTCGGCTCGCCCTGGGCGGATTTCACGATCATGCGCAAGACCTGGGGGTACGCCGCGGAGCGCAGTCCCTCGACGCACCCCGTCGCGGGTCATCCGCCGGCCGACGCGGCGGCCGCGCTGCAGAACTTCGACGGCATCTCCTACGCCAAGGGCGCGGTGGTCCTGGGCCAGCTCGTGGCCTACCTGGGGGAGGCGGGCTTCGTCGCCGGGGTCCGGGCGCACCTGGCCGCGCACGCCTACGGCAATGCCGACCTGGCCGACTTCCTGGCCGCGATGGCGGCCACGACCGGCCGCGACGTCGGCGCCTGGGCGCGGGCGTGGCTGCGGACCGCGGGCCTCGACGAGATCGCGGTCGACCTGCGCAGCGACGGGACGGGGGTCGGCGGGGCGACCGTACGCCGTGGCCAGCCGGGCGGTCGCGAACCCGCCGACCGGCCGCACGCGGTGGCGGTGGCGGGATATCAGAACGGCCGAGAACTGTGGCGCCGTTCGGTGCTGCTGGACGACGACGAGGTCGAGGTGCCCGACCTCGCCGGCGCGGCGGTGCCGGCGCTCGTCATCCCCGACCCGGGCTCGGCGACGTGGGCGACGATCCGGCTGTCCCCAGCCAGCCTCGCGGCGCTGCCGCGGGAATTGCCCCTGGTGGAGGACCCGGTCGCGCGGGCGGTGGTCTGGGCGGCCGTGCTCGACGGGGTCCGCGACGCCCGCATCGATCCGCGCGAGGTGATCGCGCTGGCCGAGGCGGCCCTGCCGGCCGAGACCGATCCCGGGCTGCTGCACGGCATCCTCACCACGGTGCTGCGGCCGATCGTGCGGGTCTATCTGACGCCGACGGACCGGGCGGTGGCGTTGCCCCGGTTGGCGGCGGTGGGCCGCGCCTTGACCGCCGGACATGCGCCGGGGGAGTCCGGCTACCTGGTCGGGGTCCGCGCCCGGGCCTGGTGGGAGACCGACATCGACTACCTGCGCGGCCTGCTGACCGGGGACACCGCGGTCGAGCCGCTCGCGGGGGACGCGGACCTGCGCTGGATGGCGGCGACGACGCTGGCCCAGCGGGGACTCCTCGACCTCGCGACGCTGGATCGGCAGCACGATCAGGACCGCACGCTCGCCGGCAGCCTGGCCTATCTCACCGCGCGGGCGGCCCTGCCCGGCCGCGACGCCAAGGCCTGGGCCTGGCAGGAGCTCACCGCGCGCCCGGACCTGTCCAACTACGAACGCAACGCCCTCGCGACCGGCTTCTGGCTCACCGACGACCCGACGCCGCTGCGCGACTACGTGGCGCGCTACTTCACGGACATCCCGGCGCTGTCGGGTCACGTGGGCGAGGACGCGTTGGCCCGGATCGCCTGGCTCGCGTTCCCCTCGGTCGTGGTCGAGGAGGCCACCGCGCAGGCCGCGCGGCGCGCGCTCGACTCGGGTCGGCTCAGCGACGCCGTACGCCGGGAGATCGTCGACGGCCTCGCCACCCTGGAACAGCCGCTGGCCTCGCGGGCGCGCTACTCCTGCTGAGGAACTCGTTTCTCGGTCGCGCCGGCTCCCGCGATGTCGGTCCGTGCTGGCATGCTGCGGCGGACAGGAGGGATACGAGGGATCCGAGGGAGACGGGGGAGCGATGGGTCAGAACAACCGGCAACGGCGCGCGGCGAAGCAGAAGGATCGGGTTCGGGCTCGAGCTGCCGCGACGGCTCGGGACCAGGCGGCGGGTCGGTCCAGAGCCGGTGCCGAGTCTTCGGATGGCGTCGGGCCGGGGCTTGCGGACGTGGTCCGGCTGAGGTCTCGCTGTGCCGCGCTCCTGGAGGAGGCGTGCGTCGCGCTCGCGGTGGGGCGCCGGGTCGACGCGGCGATGGCCGAGCTCGTGGAGCTGGGCACGACGCCGGAGAGCCTCGCGGTCGTCCGCGACGTCGTGGCCGGCCAGCTGAGCGGCCAGGTGCGGGCCGGCTGGGCGCGCGGGTGGCAGCCGCGGGACCTGCAGGAGTTCCTGGGGCGCAGCCAGGAGCGGCCCGAGCTGGAGCTGCTGGGCGACGCGATGGCGGCCGATCTGGCGACCTATCCCAGATCGAGCGTGGACGACCGCTGGTTCGACCAGCTCACGGCGTACGGCGCGACGCTCTGGTGGCCGGCGTCGAGCTCCTTCCTGGCCGCACGTGCCGCGCGCGTCGGCAGCTGGCCCGTGGTGCTCGAGCTGGCCGTCCGGGTGCTGGCGGGGCTGCGGCGGTTGGGGCGGTTGGAGGCGTTCCTGCCGCCGCCGGGCACCGCGTCGTCGGCTCGGTCTCGGCCTCGGCCGGCACAGGTCGACGACAAGATGCTCTTCCGGGTCCGGCAGATGCTGGCCAAGGCGGAGTCGACGACTTTTGAGGCCGAGGCGCAGGCCTTCACGGCGGCGGCGCAGAAGCTGATGGCGCGTCACAGCATCGATCAGGCGATGCTGACGGCCGCTGACCCGGCTCAGCGATCCGGCGGACCGACCGGGCGCCGGGTGTGGCTCGCCACGCCGTATGTCAAGGAGAAGGTGCTCCTGTTGGGTGCCGTGGCCCGCGCCAATCGGGTGCAGACGGTGTGGAGTTCGACGGACGACATGGTGACGCTGCTGGGCTACGACGTGGATCTGGAAGCGGTCGACACGCTGTTCACGTCGCTGCTGCTGCAGGCCACTCAGGCGATGCACGCCGAGGGCAAGCGGGTGACTCGGGGCGGGAGCTCGCGGACCCGGTCGTTCCGGGCGTCCTTCCTGGCGGCGTACGCGGTCCGGATCGGTGAGCGCCTCGCGGCGGCAGTGGACGCCGAGACGGAGGCCGCGGCCACGGACTATCGGACGTCCAGCGGTGCAGAGCTGGTCCCCGTGCTGTCGGCACGCACGGAGGAGGTCGAGGACTACGCCGCCCAGGTCTTTCCGCACGTCGTGCACAAGCCGGTGACCACGGGCCGCGACCGTGAGGGCTGGGCGAAGGGTCGTCAGGCCGCCGACCAGGCCCAGCTGCGGTGGGGCGAGTCCCTGTCAGGCAGGCACGTTGACGACCGATAGGCTCGTGAGTACATTGTACATACGTATCGACAGAAGGCGACGATGTCATGGCCTCACGTATCGCAGCCACACAGAAGACTGAGCGCATCAACCTGCGTGCCACGCAGCGACAAGAGGCCCTGCTCCGGCAGGCCGCTGAAGCCGCCGACACGTCGATGAGCGACTTCATCCTGAGCAGTGCCGTCGTCCAAGCCGAGCGCGTTCTTGCTGACCGGCGGTGGTTCGTGGCCACGCAAGAGCAGTACGACGAGTTCGTGCGTCTTCTGGATGCGCCGATGGAGACGCCGAAGCTAGCTGCGCTCCTCGCCGAGGAGTCGCCGTTCGGCAAGCCGTTCCCGCTCGACTGATGCCGACGAGCACGCTTAGCCGGCCACGTAAGCTGCGGAAAGACGATCGGAAATCCCTGTCGTCCTTCCGCAGTGGCGTTGCCGAGCTGGACGAGTGGTTCCAGAACTACGCCTGGGAGAGTCAGCAGGCCAATAACGCGGCCACCTACATCACGACGCTCGATGAAGGCGTCGTCGTCGGATGCTACGCGCTCTCTTCGGCCGGCATCAGTCGGAACCATGCGCCGGCGAAGTTCGCTATAGGTAGGCCACGCGATATTCCCTGCATCCTTCTGGCGCGGCTGGCCGTGGATCAGCGATATCAGGGACGACACGTGGGTCGTCATCTCGTACGCGACGCGATCAGCCGGGCCGTCACTGCGAGCACTTCCATCGGGGCGGCCTGCTTGCTCATCCATGCTCGCGACGAGGACGCGAAAGCCTTCTATCTTCGGCAGGCGGACTTCCAGCAGTCGCCCATCAACGCCTTGCACCTTGTGCTGCCGAAGAAGGTTGCTCGGCAGCGTTAGCGAGGTTGAACCGATCAACCCAATCTCCGGGCCCGCGCGTCGTAATCTCGACGCCGGCCGATCAGACCGGCGTCGCCAGGCGCTTTTTCGCCCGGCCTGCCTCACCCGAAGTGCCTCACCAGAGCCGGGTCGTCACGTCGGGCGGGGCACCCGCGGACGAGCCTCGCATCGCGGGTCTCGCGCAGGTCGCGAAGGGTCAAGGCATCGACGAGAAGCGAGCTGTCGATGACGACCGGTTCAGCGGCCGTCACGGTCCGCCCGGATCAGGGCCACGCTCGACATCAGGACAGACTCGGACCGGAGGTCGACCCGCGCCAGGACATCGGCCACATCGGGTGTCGCGGTCGCGTTGGCCAGGCGCGCCGCCTCAACGCTGTGTCGGTGCCTCAGGAGCTTCAGTGGGTGTCGAAGATCTCCTGGATCTGCGCCGAATCCGTTGTCTTAGTCAGCGCAAGCGCCAGCAGGATGCGGGCCTTCGGCGGGGTGAGGTTGTCGCCGGCGATCAGGCCCAGTGCGCTGTCGGGCACGGCCCCGTCGCGCGCCACGACGCCTTCGCCGACCCGGGAGGCCCGGACGACCGGCACCCCGGCGGCCGCGATCTGCGCCAACGCGTCCCGCAGGTCGAGCGGGATGTTGCCCCCGCCGTGCCCGACGTAGACCAGGCCACAGGCCCCGGACGCGACGTAGGCCTGCAGGATCGACGCGGGCAGCCCGGCCCGCCCATAGACCGTCTCGACCGGTGGCAGGGATTCGGGCAGCCCGGCCAGGCCCACGGCGCTCGCGAAGCCGAATCGCCGCGCCGGCTGCTGGTAGTAGGTCACGCAGTGGTCGGTGACCTCCCCGATCGGGCCGTGCGCCGAGGCGAACGCATCGACGCGCGAGGTGTGCCGTTTGGCCAGGTCCCGGGCCGAGTGGATGGCCCCGCCAAGGACGACGAGGGTGCCGCGGCCGGTCGACTCGCTGCAGGCCGCGGTGCGTACTGCAGCAAGCAGGTTCGCCGGACCGTCCGCCCCGGGCGCGTCGGCCGGGCGCATCGCACCGACCAGCACTGCGGGCTTGGCGGACGGCAACACCAGGTGAAGCAGGTACGCCGTCTCCTCGAGGGTGTCCGTGCCGTGCGTGACCACCACCGCATCGACGTCGTCGCGGGCCTGCAACTCCGCCACCCGGCGGGCCAGCGCCAGTTGCCGGTCCAGCGTCATGTCGCAGGAGTCGATCTGGGCGAATTGCTCGTAGGACAACGCCGCGATCCGGTCCAGCCCCGGCACGGCCCCGACCAGGTCGGCGATCGAGACCACGCCGGCCTGGTACGACACACCGTCGCCGACCGCCGCGGAGCCGGCGATGGTGCCGCCGGTGCCGACCAGCACGATCCGCGGAAGGGTACCGACTCCGACGACGTCGCTGCTGTTCATCGGGGTCGCGGCGGGCATAGGGCAGATCCGATCTGTCGTGCGGCGGTGTCGGCAGGAGCTGTGTCGAGTTCCCCACCGTACTCGGTGGGGAACTCGACATGACTCGGGCCGGCGAGCGCTGCGGTCAGCCCTGGCCGGCACCCCGGCGGTCCGCGGGCAGCCAGCCGAACGATTCCACCGTGGAGGTCGTGGGCTTGTATTCCAGCGCGACGTAATCCGCCCACCCCCGCGCCCGCAACTCGCCGAGAATCCCCTCGATGTCGAGCGAGCCGGTGCCGGGTTCCCCACGGCCGGGGTTGTCGGCGACCTGGACGTGCCCGAACAGCTCGAAATAGTCGTCGATCGCCGCGAACACATCGTCGCCGTTGGCGGCCAGGTGGTAGCAGTCGTAGAGCAGCGCGACGTTCGCCGAGCCCGCGGCCCGCACCGCCTCGACGACCGCGGCCACCTGGGCGGCGGTCTTCAGCGGGTACGCCGGGGCGCCGCTGATCGGCTCGATCAGCACGATCCCGCCGAAGGAGTCGACCGCCTGGCAGGCCAGCAGCAGGTTCTCCGTCGCCACCTGGTCCAGCGCCGCCTGATCCGAGCCCTGCGGGGTGTTGCCGTAGAGCGCGTTGAACGCCCGGCAGCCGGTCCGTTCGGCGATCCGCGCGGCGATCGTGACGCTCGCCCGAAACTCCTCGGTGCGCTCTGTCAGGTTGAGCACCCCGCGGTCCCCGCCGGGCATGTCGCCGGCGAAGAAGTTCAGCCCGACGAGCTGCACCCCGGCGGAGGCGATCGACGCGCAGAACTCATCGACCTCGGCGTCCGAGGGGGTGGCCGTGGCCCAGGGCCACCAGAACTCGACCGCCGTGAAGCCGGCCTCTGCCGCGGCGGCGGCGCGGTCCAGGAGCGGCAGCTCGGTGAACAGGATCGAGCAGTTGACGGCGTACGTGAAGGACATCGGGTCTCCCTGTCGAAGCTCTATGTCGTGGGCTCAGTCGAGGATCTGGATGTCGGCGCTCGGGGCGTCCCGGTGGGCCACCTCATGCTCGCGCAGATCCGGGTCGGGGTGCTCGGCGAGGTCGCCATGGTCGTCCGGGGTCGGGTTCGCCGGCTCGCCGGAGGCGTGGGCGATCGACATCGGCGCGTCGTCCAGCCCGTCGGCCAGCGGCTCGAATTCGGTCATGTTGTCCAACTCGGTGCCCATCGAGATGTTGGTGACCCGTTCCAGGATCACCTCGACCATGACCGGCACCCGGAACTCCTCCAACATCGCCCGCGCCTTGCCGAACGCCGCGCCGAGGTCCTCCGGATCCGTGACCCGAATCGCCTTGCAGCCCAGGCCCTCCACGACGGCGACGTGGTCCACACCATAAACCCCGAGCTCCGGGGCGTTGAGGTTCTCGAAGCTCAATTGAACTTGATAGTCCATGTCGAAGCCGCGCTGGCTCTGCCGGATCAGGCCGAGGTAGGCGTTGTTGACGACCACGTGGATGAACGGCAGGTTGAACTGCGCCCCGACCGCCATCTCCTCGATCATGAACTGGAAGTCATAGTCGCCGGACAGGGCCACGATGAGCCCGTCGGGGTCGGCCGCACGGACGCCGAGCGCCGCGGGCAGCGTCCAGCCGAGCGGGCCGGCCTGACCGCAGTTGATCCAGTGCCGCGGGTGGTAGACGTGCAGGAATTGCGCCGCGGCGATCTGGGACAGGCCGATGGTCGTCACATACCGCACGTCCCGCCCGAAGCTGCGGATCATCTCCTCGTAGACCCGCATCGGCTTGATCGGCGTCTGGGTGTAGTGCGTCGTGCGCAGCATCGTCGCCTTGCGGTCCTGGCAGGACCGCACCCACGCCGAATAGTCGGGCAGCCCGCCGGTGCGCTGCGCCCGCTCCCGTGCCGCCGCCAGCAGCTGCACCAGCGCGGCCTTGGCGTCGGAGACGATCGAGTAGTCCGGCGGGAAGATCCGCCCGATCTGGGTGCCCTCGATGTCGATGTGCACGAAGGTGCGGCCGCGCCGGTAGGTGTCCAGCCCGCCGGTGTGCCGGTTGGCCCACCGGTTGCCGATGCCGAGCACGAAGTCGGACTCCAGGAAGCTGGCGTTGCCGTAGCGCTGCGAGGTCTGGATCCCCACCATGCCCGCGGCGAGGGGGTGGTCGTCGGGGATGGTGCCCCAGCCCATCAGGGTCGGGATGACCGGCACCCCGAGCAGCTCCGCCAGCTCGACGAGCTCGGCGGAGGCGTCGGCGTTGATGACCCCGCCGCCGGCGATGATGACCGGGCGCTGCGAGGCCAGCAGCATGTCGAGCGCCTTGTCGGCCTGGGCTCGGGTCGCCCCGGGGCGATAGACCGGCAGCGGCTCGTAGGTGTCGATGTCGAACTCGATCACCTCGGTCTGCACGTCGAAGGGCAGGTCGATGTGCACCGGGCCGGGCCGGCCGGACCGCATCAGGTGGAACGCCTTCTGGAACGTGCCGGGCACCTGGGCGCCCTTGAGCACGGTCACCGACATCTTGGTGAGGGACTGCGTCACGGCCGGGGTGTCCAGCCCCTGGAAGTCCTCCATCGCCAGCTTGGCCACCGGGGCCTGGCCGGTGATCGCCAGGATCGGGGTGGAGTCGGCCGCTGCGGAGTACAGACCCGTGGCCATGTCGGTGCCCGCCGGACCCGACGTACCGATGCAGACCCCGATGTTGCCCGCCGTCGCCCGGGTGTACCCCTCGGCCATGTGGGAGGCGCCCTCGACGTGCCGGGCGAGGATGTGCGTGATGCTTCCGTTGTCTCGCAGGGCCTTGTAGAACGGGTTGATGGCCGCCCCCGGAACGCCGAAGGCGTGCTGGACGCCTTCCTTCTCCAGGATGGCGACGGCCGCCGCTGCCGCGGTGATGCGTGCCATGTCGGTGGTTCCTTTCGCGTGGGTGCCGGTCAGAGGTCGCGGCCGTTGAGCCGCAGGACGCCGCGGAAGAGCGCGGAGTGGTCCAAGCCGCCGTCGCCGTTCTGGCGCGCCGACTGCATGAGCTGGGCGACGAGGGCACCCACCGGGATCACAACGCCGGCCTCGCGGGCCGCGGCGGTGATGATGCCCATGTCCTTGTGGTGCAGGTCGATCCGGAAGCCCGGGGCGAAGCTGCGGGTACGCATCGCCTCGCCCTTGAGCTCCATGATCCGGGTGTGCGCCAGGCCGCCGTTGAGCACCCGGAAGGCCGCTTCGGTGTCGACACCGAAGGCCTCCAGGAAGGCCAACGACTCGGCCATCAGCTCGTAGATCCCGCCGACCATGAGCTGGTTGGCGGCCTTGACGGTCTGCCCGGCGCCGGCCGGGCCGACGTGCACGACCGTGCCGCCCATGACGTCCAGGATGGGCTGGGCCTCGGCGAACACCGCTGGGTCGCCGCCCACCATGATCGACAGCTTGGCGTTCTCGGCGCCGGCCTCGCCGCCGGACACCGGGGCGTCCAGGGCCCGGACGCCGGCGGCCGCACAGCGCTCGGCGACGGACACGGCGACGTCCGGGCGGATGGTGCTCATGTCGATGTACAGCAGGCCGGGCCGCGCCCCCTCCAGCAAGCCACCGGTCAGAACCTCTTCGACCTGGGGCGAGTCGGGGACCATCGTGATCGCCACGTCGGCCTTCGCGACGGCCTCGGCGATGCTTGCCGCCGGCAGCACGCCGCGCTGGGCGACGGCGGCGATGGCGTCGGGGTTTCGGTCGACCCCGTAGACGGTGTGGCCAGCGGCGGCGAGATGTCCCGCCATGTGCTTGCCCATGATCCCGAGTCCGATGAACGCGATGGAGGCCACGATCCGGCACCTTTCACGATATGAAAAAGAACTTCCGATATGAAGATAGGTACCCGTCCAGCCGCGGTCAAGAGTGGTAAGCGTCACGCCGCCCCCGGCGATCGGTGCCGCAGCACAGCGGGCCATCGGCGCCCGGACGGGACGGTTCGGCGCGCACTTTTCCGCCTGTCGGGAGAACGGGGTGATCGCGTGTGTTCTATCGTTATGCGGAAAGTCGGCGTGAGTCGGGGTGGCCCGCGTCTCGGTCCACGAAGGAGCGCGCATGCCGGAGCACCAGGGCGGGGTGCAGTCCGTCGCCAGGGCCTTGGCGATCCTGGAGATCATCGCCGACGCCGGGGGGGAGCTGGGGATCAGCGAAATCGCGGAGGCCACCGAGCTGCCGCTGCCGACGATCCACCGCCTGCTGCGCACCCTCATCGCCCGGGGGTATGCCCACCAGACGCCGCGGCGGCGCTACGCCCTCGGCGTACGGCTGATTCCCCTGGGCGAGCGCGCCGGAGGCTCTCTCGGGGCGCTGTGCAAGGCCGCCCTCACCGATGTCGTGGCCGAGGTGGACGAGTCGGCCAGCGTGGCGATGTTCGACCTGAATAGGGCGATGTACATCGCGCACGTCCCGTCCAGCCGCACCATGCGCATGTTCACCGAGGTGGGCCATCGCGCGGAGCTGCACGCGACCGGCGTGGGCAAGGCCCTGCTGTCGCTGATCCCCAATGACGAGATCATCTCGCGCGTCACCCGGGTGGGTCTGAACGCCAAGACCCCGCGCACGATCACCAGCGTCGAGCGGTTGCTGGAGGAGATCCAGCTCGTCCGGCAGCGCGGCTATGCCCTGGACGAGGAGGAGCAGGAGGTCGGCGTGCACTGCGTCGCGGTGCCCATCGACGGGCCGATCAAGCTCGCCATGTCGGTCTCCGGGCCGACCTCGCGCATGTCGTCCGACGTGGTCGCCGGCATCGTTCCGGTGCTTCGCGCCGGGGCGCAGAAGGTGGCCAGTCAGGTGCGCAGCGAGTTGTAGGCCGCCCGCTCCAGTGTCGGCATGCGGAAAGTCCGGTACGCCGAGCGGGGCGGGGCGACCGGCTCGCCGCGAGCAGTCCGGCCGTCGACGCCGTCCCGCATCCAGGGCGCTGAGCAGCGCCGATGAACCCTGGTGGCCACGGCGACATCGACTGGCGCGTCGTCGGGGATGGCCCGGCGCCGGTGTCGCGCCGCTCGCCCGTCGCCCAGGTCACATTCCGTTCTTTGGAAAAGTCTTTCCGAAAGAGGGCTCGGGGTGCTAGCTTCGAGGTGACCTGAGAGGCAGTCCGCGGGACGGTGGTGACGCCGACTTCCCGGCGGCGGTGAGGTGGCAGGAGGCAGTGATGGGCTCGAACGAGCACACGTACGACCTCGTGATCCGAGCGGACCGGGTGGTGACGGCCGCCGGTGAGCGGCCCGCGGCCGTGGCCGTCCGCGGGGGGACCATTGCCTACGTCGGGGACCTCGAGGCCGACCTGACGGCCCCGATCGACCTGCGCCTCGCGGCCGACGAGGTGCTCATCCCCGGCGTGGTCGACGGACACGTCCACGTCAACGAGCCGGGCCGCACCGAATGGGAGGGCTTCGCGACCGCGACCCGCGCCGCGGCGGCCGGGGGCACCACCACGATCGTGGACATGCCCCTCAACAGCATCCCGTCGACGACCACCCCGGAGGCGCTGCGCACCAAGCTGGACGCGGCCACCGGGCAGCTCACCTGCGACGTCGCGTTCGTCGGTGGGGCCGTCCCGCAGAACATCGGCGCGCTGCGCCCACTGTCCGAAGCGGGCGTGGTGGCCTTCAAGTCCTTCCTCGCCCCGTCGGGCGTGGACGAGTTCGAACACATCAGCCGCGACCAGCTCCGCGCGCACCTCGGCGAATTGGCGACCTTTGACGGCGTACTCATGGTGCACGCCGAAGACCCCGACGTGCTGGCGGCGGCGCCCGTGCCGGACGGCCGCTCCTACGACGCGTTCGTCGGGTCGCGTCCGCAGGATGCCGAGGTCACCGCGATCGAATGGGCCGTGGCCACCGCACAGCAGACCGGCGCGCGACTGCACATCGTGCACGTGGCCAGCGCCGACGCCCTACCGGTCATCGCTGCGGCCAAGCGCGACGGCGTACGGATCACGGCCGAAACCTGTCCGCACTACCTGACGTTCACGGCGGAGCAGATCCCCGACGGCGCCACGCAATACAAGTGCTGCCCGCCGATCCGAGACAAGGCGGTGCAGGAGGCCCTCTGGGACGGCCTGCGCGCGGGGACCCTCGACTGGGTCGCCTCCGACCACTCCCCGGCGACCGTCGACGTCAAGGGGCTCGACACCGGCGACTTCGAGACGGCCTGGGGCGGCATCGCGTCGGTCGAACTGCTGCTGCGCGCGGTGTGGACCGGCGCCCGCGCCCGAGGCGTCGCGCTGTCCGATGTCGTCGGCTGGGTCTGCGAGCGGCCGGCCGCGCACCTGGGGCTGGCCCGCAAGGGTCGCATCGAGCCCGGCTACGACGCGGACTTCGTCGTGTTCGCGCCCGAGCAGACCCAGCTCATCGACGTCCACCGGCTGCACCACAAGAACCCCGTCACGCCGTACGACGCCGTCGAGCTCGCCGGCGGCATCCGGGCCACCTACCTGCGCGGTCGCCTTGTCGACCTCGACCAGCCGCACGGCCGTGCCGTGCTGGCCCACAGCTGACCTACCCTGACCACGCGGGACCCGGCCACCCGTCATCTGACCGCTATTTGACCGCCATTTGAATGCCACTGTCGAGGAACGACCAGGAAGGACCACGGTTTCCATGACCAGCTCCGCCATTCGCACGATGAAGTCGATGGTCAACGAGATCGGTTTCGCCGGGCACAGCCTGGCCTCGATCAACGACCTGTCCAACGAGCAGATCTACCAGCTGTTCGAGCTGGCCAAGGTGCTGGAGCCGTACAACCGCAGCAAGATCGACCTGTTCCCCGGCTCGCTGATGGCGACGCTGTTCTTCCAGCCGTCGACCCGCACCCGGATGTCCTTCGAGACCGCGATGAACCGGCTCGGCGGCATGGTCGTCTCCGAGGCCGCGGCGATGATCTCCAGCTCGGCGGCGAAGGAGGAGTCGCTGGCTGACATGCTGGCGTGCGTCTCCCAGTACGCGAACATCATCGTGCTGCGCCACCCCAACGACGTCGAGGCCCGCGAGGCCGCGCCGAAGTCGACCTGCCCGGTCATCTCCGGCGGGTGGGGGCATTGGGAGCACCCGACGCAGGCGCTGCTCGACCTCTACGCGCTCTACCGCAAGTTCGGCAAGATCGAGGGTGTCAAGGTGTGTGTGGCCGCCGCCGACATGATCGAGGCCCGCACCGGTCACTCGATGGCCCAGGGTCTGGCCCGGCTCGGCGCCGAGGTCACGATCGCCTCGCCGAGTGACAAGAAGGTCCCGGCGCACATCATCGAGAACGTTCGCAAGAACTACCCGAACGCGAAGATCACCGAGGAGACCGACTTCGACCAGGACGGCTTCAACGAGCTGATCTCCGGCATGGACGAGATCTACCTGCCGGGGTGCTCGGCGCCCAAGGGCGAGACCGCCGAGGCGTACAAGAAGGTCATGGACAACTACATGGTCCGCGGCGACACCCTCGCCAAGGTGCGCGCGTCGGGCCGCGACATCTACGTCACGCACACCCTGCCGCGCCGCGCCGGCGAGATGGACCTGTCGATCGACGACACCCCGAGCCAGCTCGCGTTCGAGGCCATCGGCCACAGCGTCTCCATCCGCATGGCGCTGGTCGCGGCCATGCTGGGTCTCTGAGCCCGGGGCGTTCTGATGCCCAAGGAGAAGCTGGCCGTCGTCGCGGTGGGTGGCAACGCGCTGATCACCAGCTCGGAGCACAAGTCGCTGCCCGACCAGCGGCTGGCCTCCCGCGAGGCGATGCAGCACGTCGTCGCCATGATCGAGGCCGGCTGGACCGTCGTCATCACGCACGGCAACGGCCCGCAGGTCGGTTTCCTGCTGCGGCGCGCCGAGCTGGCGCACGACGAGCTGCCGGAGATCCCGTTGGACGTCTGCGGCGCCGACACCCAGGGCGCCACCGGCTATCTGTTCGCCAGCGAGCTCAACACCGAGTTCCACCATCGCGGCTTGGCCAAGCAGTGCGTCGCCCTGGTCACCCAGACCGTCGTGGACCGGGACGACCCGGCCTTCGGGGCGCCGAGCAAGCCGATCGGCTCGTTCATGAGCGAGGCGGAGGCCGCGGCGCGCCGGGACCGGGACGGGTGGGACGTCGTCGAGGACGCCGGCCGCGGGTGGCGGCGGGTGGTGGCCTCGCCGCAGCCGCAGCGCATCGTCGAACTCGAGGCGATCCGGTTCCTGACCGACCAAGGGTTCATCGTGGTCGCGGCTGGCGGCGGCGGGATCCCCGTCGCCGAGACCGAGGACGGCCAGGTCGTCGGGGTCGAGGCGGTCATCGACAAGGACCTGAGCTCGGCCGTGCTGGCCCGCGAACTGGACGCCGAGGTGCTGCTGATCTCGACCGCGGTGGAGGCGGTGGCCGTCGACTTCGGCACGCCGAACCAGCGCTGGCTGGGCGAGATCACGGTCGCCGAGGCACGGCGCTACCTGGAGCAGGGCCAGTTCGGCAAGGGCAGCATGGAGCCGAAGGTGGCCGCGGCGGTGCAGTACGTCGAGGGCGGCGGCACCCGCGCGATCATCACCGACCCGCCGAACATGGTCCGGGCCCTGGAGGGCGAGACCGGCACCACGATCATCGCGGGGTGAACCCCGCCCGGCTTTCGCGGGTCAACCCGCCCGAGATCATCGCGGGTTCCCCGCGACCACAAGCCCGTACGTCGGGTGCTCGGACCGCGCCGGCACCCGACGTACGACCTCAGTCCCACTATCGCAACAGTTGTCGCAACAGTTGAGGAAGGACCAGACATGACGATCCTGGAGATCACCGCCGGCGGTTTCGAGTTCAAGGCCCGCTGGGAGGAGGAGAGCGCCCCCAAGACGGTGGCCGCGCTGCGCGAGAAGCTGTTTCCGCTGGAGAGCAAGATCATCCACGTGCGCTGGTCCGGCCAGGCCGGGTGGATCCCGTTCGGCGAGCTTGAGCTCGGCGTGGGCCCGGAGAATGGCACCTGCTACCCGCACCCGGGTGAGATCGTGCTCTACCCGGGCGGCGTCTCCGAGACGGAGATCCTGCTGGCGTATGGGTACGTGAACTTCGCCTCCAAGGCCGGTCAGCTGGCCGGCAACCACTTCGCGACGATCTACGAGGGCAACGAGAACCTCGCCGCGCTCGGCGAGAAGTTCCTCTGGGAGGGCGCGCAGGACATCACCTTCCGCGAGGTGCAGGGCTGATTTCGCGCCGCGGTCGAGCCGTCATCCACAGGTCGCGAGACATGCGCGGCCTGTGGATGACGTCCTCGGGCGCGCCGTCCGCTCCGGCATCCTGTCTCCCGCAAGGCGTTGCCCGGTACGCCGGGTGCGCGTGAGACTAGGGACATGGAGGGGGGAAGCCCAATGAGCACAGCCGCAGCGGTGCTGCCGCATGTCGTCGACCTGGCCCGGTGGGACGCCGAGATCTGCTTTCACGAGGACAGCTACGAGCTGGTCGAGGGCGTTCCGACGATGGCACCACCGGAGAGCTACGGAAACCGCTGCGTCGGAATGCTGCTGACGTTGCTGTTGAACCCGAACCGGGACGGCTGGATCGCGGTCACCGACGCGGGGCTCACCATCCGGGAGCTGCCGCGGGCCACGGTGCGGTGCCCTGACGTCGTGGTTGGCCCACTGGCGTCGATGCGCCCGGACGGCCACAACGAGATGCGGCTAGAGGCTGGCGAGGCGCTGTTCGTCGCCGAGGTCGTCTCGCCGTCCTCGATCGAGCGAGACCTGGTCGCCAAGCGGCGCGACTACGCCCAGGCCGGAGTGCCGAGTTATCTCGTGATCGACCTGCGCGACGGGCGGCGGGAGCTGACCCTGTACGAGCAGCGGGACGCGGACGGCCTGTTCGTGGACGTCGAGCCCACGGACCGGGTCACGGTCACGATCGCGGGCACCGCGATCGAGGTCGGCGTCGACGACCTGCTGGCGTGAGTCGCCCCGTCCACCGGGGCGGGAAGGAACACGGCATGACTTCGCCATCCCTGGACGCGCGGATCGACCCGGACCGGCTGTGGCGATCGTTGGCGGCGGTGTCCGCGTTCGGTGGAACCGACGACGGCGGCCTGCACCGGCTGGCCGCGACGGCCGACGACGGCCGGGCCCGTGACCTGGTCGTGGCTGCGGCCCGGTCCGCCGGCTGCGCGGTGCGCGTCGACCGGGTGGGCAACGTCTTCTGCCGCCGCCCGGGCACCGATCCCGAGGCGGCGGCGGTGCTGATGGGGTCGCACCTGGACAGCCAGCCGCGGGCCGGGCGGTACGACGGGGTGTACGGCGTGATGGCCGGTCTCGAGGTGCTTACGGCGCTGGGGGCGGCGGGGGAGCCCACGCGTCGGCCGGTCGAGCTGGCGATCTGGACCAACGAGGAGGGCGCCCGCTTCCCCCCGGCGATGATGGGCTCGGCGGTGTTCGCGGGCCGGTTGTCGCCCGAGGAGGCGCTCGCCACCCGTGACGCCGAGGGGATCGCGCTGGGGGAGGCGTTGAGTCGGATCGGGTACGCGGGGGCACACGACGTCCTGACGCAGGAGTTCGCGGCCTATCTCGAGGCGCACATCGAGCAGGGCCCGATCCTGGAAGCGGCCGGGCTGCGGATCGGGGTGGTGACCGGCGCCCAGGCCCAGTACTGGCTGGACGTGCAGCTGCACGGGGTGCGCGGGCATGCGGGAACCTTCCCGATGGAGTCCCGCGCGGACGCGCTGGTGGCGGCGGCCGAGCTGGTCCTGGCGGTACGCCGGGTGGGGCTGGCCCGCCCGGAGGTGGGCCGCGCGACGGTCGGCCGGTTGGAGGTGCCGGACTCGGCGCCGAACGTCGTACCGAGCCTTGTCCGGCTCACCGTCGAGCTGCGGCACCCGCAGGCGGAGGAGCTGGCGGCGATGCTTGCAGAAGTTCGCAGCGAGTTGGAGAGGGTGTGCGAGACGTACGGCGTGAGCGCGACCAGCGACCTGACGTTGCAGGCCGCGCCGACCCCCTTCGACGCCGAGGTGGTGGCGGTGGTCGAGGCGGCAGCGCAGACGCTGGGGCTGTCGCGGCAGCGGATGATCTCCGGGGCCGGGCACGACGCCGTACCGCTGGCTTCCGTCATCCCCACGGGCATGATCTTCGTGCCGTGTGTGGCCGGGGTGAGCCATTCTCCGCGCGAGCGCCTCGACCCGCAGGCCGCCGCCGACGGCGCCGCGGTCCTGCTGGAGTCGGTCCGCCGCCTCGCCCACTGACCGCTCGGCATCCGCGACGGTGGCCAGCGGTGTCGCGGCGACGGCGTACGGTCCCTTCATGGACTCGGGACTGTGGCAGGAGATCGGCGCGACCATCACCCGCGGGCAGGGGAGCGACGGACGCGAGGCAGCCCGCGAGAGGTTCGACCAGCTGTGGGCGTCGTGCCCGCCGGGCGAGCACGCGTTGCGGTGCGTGATCGCCCACTACGCGGCCGACCTGCAGGACGATGCGTCGGTTGAGTTGCGCTGGGACGAGCTGGCGCTGGCCGAGCATGCGGCGTCCGATGCGGCGGACTGGCAGGTGATCGGCATCGCCGACCCCGAGGGGATGCTCGCGTCCCTGCACCTCAACCTGGGCGACGGCTATCTGCGGGCCGGCCGGACCGGTCTCGCCCAGCAGCACTTGGACGCTGCGGAGGACGGTCTGGCGGGGCTGGACGACGATGGGTACGGCGCGATGATCCGCGCCGGCGTCGAGGGCCTTCGTGAGCGTCTTGCAGTCGCAGCGGAGCGCTGAGGGCGAGATAGCTGCCCCCACTGCTGCCTGCCCTGACGGCACGGCGCCTAGGAGCTCGGCTGCCCACGCCGAGCTGAGAGTGACTACTGACGGATGGCAGGGGTGAGGACAGGTTTGGTGCTGTCCTGGGAGCAGCAACCCTGTCATCTCGGCTGCCATGCCGATCGTCGGTGGGGCATGGCGTGCTGACACGCGCCATGGCGTGCGCAGACGGGCCATGCCGTGCCGGGACGAGGCGCGGCCTTCATCCACACTCCGACCGTTCGTCGCCTGCCCTTTTGGCACCATGGTGCTATAACCGCAGGTCACCAACGGTCGCCCTGTGGACACCGGGCCCCCCGGAAGCCGAAGCCGAGGCCGAAGCCGAAGCCGAAGGGGGCACGGCGCGCGGCGTACCATCCCGCCATGGCGGTCGACGACGTGCTCCACACCCGGGTCCCGGCGTCACACGAGCCGTGGCCGACGACCCCGACGCGGGGAGCCCGCGAGGTTGGCTTCGAGGGCCGCGTCGCACAGCTCAACGGGCATGCCGCCCGGCTGGGCACCGGCAACACCGCCGTGCCAGCCTCCTTCGCGCTCGACGGGTCCATCCACGGCTGCAGCGGCCTCGTCCTGACCGACTGGGACTGGGACCGCGTCCCCGCCAGCCGTGTCGCGCCCAACGGGCGAGAGGGGTGGTATCGCCTCGTCGGCACCCACGAGGGCTCGACCTTCACGGTCACGCGACCGGTGGCGCCGATGCCGCCCCGGCCAGCCGTTGTCCCGCGGGAGGACATCGTCCCGTGCGCGGAGCCGGCTGGCGGCTGGCGGCATCCCGAGCCGGGGCGAGCGACGTCCGCGCACTTCGAGGCGGCCCGGCACGTCGCTCAGCGGCAGCCCGGATTCGTGATGGTCTGGTTCGACCAGAAGCCTGCGCGTGCGGTGGGCCGGGAGATGGCCGCCTACAACGCCGACCTGTCGATCGTCTGCGTCACGGTGCACGGCGAGACCGAGACGGTCCGTGACCGGATCCGGGAGGTCTACGGAGGCATGCTCTGCATTGCGGCCTGGCCGGTCAGCGGGGCAACCCTGCTCGGCATCGAACGCGAACTCCGCGACGCGTCCGACGTCATCGACGCGGGGGTGCGCTTGCCTGGGCGCGTCGAGGCCACCGTGGTCGACGACGCGGAGGGCAGACTGCAGACGATGTACGACGCCCGGTACGGCCCTGGCATCGTCTGGATCCATTCCCAGCTTCGGTCCGTGCCCGGTGATGCATCGACGAGATGGCAGGGGTGAGGGCAGGTTTGGTGCTGTCCTGGGAGCAGCAACCCTGTCTGCTTGGCTGCCATGCCGATCGTCGGTGGGGCATGGCGTGCTGACACGCGCCATGGCGTGCGCAGACGGGCCATGCCGTGCCGGGACGAGGCGCGGCCTTTGTCCACAGCGCGACCGTTCGCCGCCTGCCCTTTTGGCACCATGGTGCTATAGCTGCAGGTCACGAGCGGTCGCTCTGTGGACAACGGGGTGTCCTGGGACGGGCTCCGGACGCGAGGAGGGGCGCGATCCGTGGTGGATCGCGCCCCTCGCCGCTAGCCCGCACGGCGCAGGCGGGCCAGAGTCAGACCCGGTGCGAACCGGGGGTCGACGCGGCGGCCTCGTCGTCGGGCAGGACGACGACCTTCCCGTTGGCGATCGCGTAGTAGATGATCGCGGCCAGCGGCGCGCCGATGAACCAGCCGAAGTCCTTGATCGCGCTGAACGCCGGCACGTGCGCGACGCTCAGCGCCACGATCGCGGCGGGGATGAAGGACATCAGGGACAGGTTCGAGATGCCCTTGTTGTAGTAGTAGATCGACTCCGGCGTCGGCAGATACATGTGCCGGATCGAGAACTTCTGCTTGCGGACCAGGAAGTAGTCGACCACCAGGATGCCGAAGAACGGGCCGAGCAGGGCGCCGAGGGTGCCCAGGAAGTAGCCCACGATGACCGGGTTGTTGAAGTAGTTCCACGGGGTCACCAGCACGGACACGATGGCGGTGATGATGCCGCCCATCTGGAAGCTGATCCGGCGCGGGTTGATGTTGGAGATGTCGAAGCTGGCGGAGACGAAGTTCGCGACGACGTTGACCCCGATCGTGGCGAAGACGAAGGCCGTCGTCGCGACGTAGAACATCACCGAGTTGTCGACGTTCTCCAGCAGGATGCCCGGGTCCTTGATCTTGGCCATGTCCGCGTTGAGCACCTTGGCCGCCGCGGCGGTCGTGATCACCGAGGTCACCGCGAACGCGGTCCAGTTCAGCGGCAGACCCCACGCATTGCCCATGAGGATCGACCGGCGGTCGGGGGCGTAGCGGGCGAAGTCGGAGAAGTTGAGCATCAGCGTCGCCAGGGTGCCGACCGTCTGAGCCATCGCGATCAGGATGTACTTCGTCTGCTCCCCGCCCGACAGCGCACCCTTCGGGCCCTCGAAGAAGTTGATGTTCCAGCCGGCCTGGGCCAGGAAGTAGAACATCAGGCCGAGCATGACGATCCAGATGATCGGGCCGGCCAGGCCCTGGAAGTGCCGCACGGCCTCCATGCCGCGCCACACGATCGCCAGCTGCGCGATCGAGAGCAACAGGAAGCAGATCCAGCCGCCGACCGACAACCCGAGGAAGGTCGCGGCGCCGTCGGTGGACAGCGCGCGGAACGCCGGGAACGGCCGGGAAAGCAGCGAGTTCAGGGCGATCGAGGCGAGATAGGTCTGCACGCCGTACCAGGCGATCGCGACGATGCCACGCACGATGGCCGGGAAATTCGCTCCCCAGACACCCCAGGTGATACGGGAGATCACCGGGTACGGCGTGCCGGTCGCGTGCCCCATGAACCCGGACAGGTTGCAGCCGATCATGATGATGAGCGAGCCGAGCAGGATGCCCAGCGTGATGTCGAAGGCGGACATCCCGAACCCGACGAACAGGCCGGCGGCCCAGGTGTAGTTGCCGGCGTTGTGGGCGTCGTTCATCCACAGCGAGAACAGCTGATAGCCGTTCCACTTGCGTTGGCTCGGTTCGGAGGGCGCCAGGTCCTCGTTGTAGAGGCGGCCCTCGGGGTCCTGCGCGGCGAGTTGGGCGTTGGAGACGCCGTGGACGATGTCGGTCATGACGTCCTCCTCACTTGTCGGAGCCGGGGGCGGCGCCCGGCATCTGCGGGTCGGGGTTGCCGGCGCTGCCCTGGTCGAGGGCGACCTCGTCGCGCGCCGACCGGTCGATCTCGAGGTCGGTGCGGGCCTCGTAGTCCGCGGCGGCGCGGATCGCGTCGAGCACGTACGGGTCGTTCTTGGCGATTACGAAGTACACGACCGCGGCGATCCCGGCCCCGAGGAACCAGGCGAAGTCGGCGATGATCGCGAAGGCCGGCAGCTGGGTGACGAGGATGGCCGGTACGACGCCGCAGAGGGCGGCGGTCATGGCCTTGGGGTTCCAGCCCCGTCCGCCGTAGGAGTAGTGACCCTGCTCGTGGTAGAGGTCCGGCACGACCACCTGCTGCTTGCGGAGCTTGAAGTAGTCCATCATGATCACGCCGAAGAGCGGGCCGAGGAAGGCGCCGAGCATGATGATGAACTTCTGGAAGCTGGAGTCGCTGCCCGCGAACATCCACGGGAACAGGAACAGGGCGATGATCGCGCTGATCAGTCCGCCCTTCTTGAAGTCGATCTTGCCGGGGGCGACGTTGGCCAGGTCATAGGCCGGCGAGACGAAGTTCGCCACCACGTTGATGCCGAGCGTCGCGACCGCGAACGTCAAGGCGCCCAGCAGCAGCGCGAAGGTGTTGTCGATCCGGCCGACCACCTTGACGGGGTCGGAGATGTACTCGCCGTAGATCTCCTTCGTGCCGGCCGTGACCAGCACCGAGACCACCGTGAACGCGATGAAGTTGACGGGCAGGCCCCACATGTTGGCCGTGAAGACCGACTTCTTGCTCGGCGCGAAGCGGGCGAAGTCGCAGAAGTTGAGCAGCAGGGCGGCGAAGTAAGCCACGGTCGTCGCGAACGCGGCGAGCCAGGCGTGCGCCATGCCGAACTTGGCGTCGGTGCCCGGCAGCGTCAGCGAGACGTGCCAGTCGGCCTTGGCCAGGATGTAGATGGTCAGCGCGAACATGACGACCCAGACGGCCGGGCCGGCCCAGTCCTGGAAGCGGCGGATCGTCTCCATGCCGTTGCGCAGCAGAAGCAGCTGGACGGCCCACATCAGCAGGTACGCGAACCAGCCGAGCGGGTGCAGGCCCAGGATCTGCGTGGTCGTCGCGCTCTCCAGGGACGGCCAGATCTTCAGGGCCAGGATGACGACCGCCTCGGAGGCGAAGAACGTCTGCACGGCGTACCAGAAGATCGCGACCAGCGCGCGGATGATCGCCGGGACGTTGGCCCCCAAGGTGCCGAACGAGATCCGCGACAGGACCGGGTAGGGGACGCCCATCTTCTGGCCGGCGTACCCGGAGAGGTTCATCAGGAAGAACACCGCGATGATGCCGACCGTCAGGGCCGAGAACACGCCCAGCGCCGACAGGCCGAGGGCGAAGAGCCCCGCGGCGAACATGTAGCCGCCGACGCTGTGGATGTCCGACATCCACATCGCGAACAGCGAGTAGGTCCCCCAGTTCCGCGATTCCGCGGGCGCAAGGTCCTCGTTGTAGAGCCGCGGGCTGTACTCCGTCGTACGTTCGCTCATGGTTCCCGATCCTTCACTCGATCAGAAAATGAAAACTAACTTCCGCGATACGAGAACGTTAGGTTCACGTCGGGTCTTGGTCAAGGGACTTTGTGGAGTCGCTGTGAGAGAGATGGGTCACTGTGGCCAGGGGCGTACGGCCCGAGCCGTGCCCGGCTGGAATGCGTGTCATAACATCCACTTCCGAGGGTGGTAGTTATGACGGTACGGCGACGCGGCGCCGCGGGCGGTTAGGCGGGCAACGGCCAGCCGGTGAGTCGCTTGGGCCGCGCCGGGGCATAAGTGCGCACCTTGCTGGTGCTCAGCCCCAGGGCGACCAGCCCCTCGGCCAGCTTCACCGCGGCCGCGACCCCGTCGACGACGGGCGTCCCGGTGGCCTCGCGCACCTTCTCATCCAGCCCCGCCATGCCGCCGCAGCCGAGGCAGATGACCTCGACGCCGCGATCTCGCACGATTTCGGTGGCTCTGGCCACGATCGCGGCGACGGCGCGATCGGGGTCCTCCTCGAGCTCCAGGACGCCGAGCCCGCTGGCGACGACGGCCGCGCAGCGCCGGTCGAGCCCGGCGAGCAACAGGCGGTCCTCGATGAGCGGCACGGTGCGGTCGAGGGTGGTCACGATGCCGAACTTGTGCCCGAGCAGGCCGGCCATGATCGCGGCGGCCTCGGTGATGTCGACGACTGGCACGTCGAGGTATTCCTGGAGACCCTCGCGGCCGTGCTCCCCGAAGCCCGCCTGGATCACCGCATCGAACGGTTCCCGATAGCGCTGCACGACGTCGAGGACCCCGACTGCGGCCAGGTAGCTCTCCACGTTTCCTTCGCAGGAGTCGGCGCCGAACGTCGGTGTCAGGCCGACGATCTCGGTGCCGGGGGCGGCGGCACTGCGGGCCGCGGCCACGATCGAGTCGGTCATCGAAGCGGTGGTGTTGACGTTCACGACGAGGATGCGCATCGAACGGCCCTCCCGGCGGCGACGGACGTGTCGCCTTCCAGGGTATGGAAGAAAAGTTCCGAACATCAGCTTTTCGGCGCAACGAACTGGCCACGATCAGGGATCGCTGCGGACGGATGGGTGCTGACGGATCGCCGACGTGCGCAGCGGGCGGACCGGCCTCGGCGCCGGTCCGCCCGCTGTGGGTGGGGTGCGATCAGCCCTTGAGGCCGGGGAACTGGTCGTCGCGGTATTCGCCCTGCGCCCGCTGTCCCGCCCCGGCCAACTCGTCCTCGCGCTGGCGCAGCTCGACCCGGCGAATCTTGCCGGAGACCGTCTTGGGCAGCTCGCCAAACTCCAGGCGCCGCACCCGCTGGAACGGCGCGAGGTGCTCCCGGGCGTACTTCAAGATCTGGTACGCCGTGTCCTCGCTGGCCTCCCAGCCCGCGGCGAGCACGACGTACGCCTTGGGCACCGCCAGCCGCAGCTCGTCCGGAGCCGGCACGACCGCCGCCTCGGCGACCGCGGGATGCTCGATGAGGACCGACTCCAGCTCGAACGGCGACACCTTGTAGTCACTGGCCTTGAACACATCGTCGGTTCGCCCGATGAACGTCACGGTGCCGTGCTCGTCCTTCGCCGCGATGTCACCGGTGTGGTAGTAGCCGCCCTTCATCGAGGCGGCCGCCCGCTTCTCGTCGCCCTGGTAGCCGGCCATCAGGCCGACCGGGTTCGCCGACAGGTCGAGGCACAGCTCGCCCTCGGTGGCGGTCACCTCGCCGGAGACGGGGTCGATGAGGACGGACGGTACGCCGGGCAGCGGCCGGCCCATCGAGCCCGGGATGACCGGCTGTCCCGGCGAGTTGCCGACCTGCGCGCACGTCTCGGTCTGCCCGAAGCCGTCCCGGATCGTCATGCCCCAGTTGGCCCGGACCTGCTCGATGACCTCGGGGTTCAGCGGCTCACCGGCGGCGAGGACCTCGCGCAACGACCCCTGCTTGCCGGCGATGTCGGCCTGGATGAGCATCCGCCACACCGTGGGCGGGGCGCAGAACGTGGTGACCCCGGCCCGCTCCATCTGGCCGAGCAGCGCCGCGGCGTCGAAGCGCGAGTAGTTGTATTCGAAGATCGTCGCCTCGGCGATCCACGGGGCGAAGAAGCAGCTCCAGGCGTGCTTGGCCCATCCCGGCCCCGCGATCGTCAGGTGGGTGTCGCCGGGCTTGATGCCGACCCAATACATGGTCGACAGGTGCCCCACGGGGTAGCTGACCTGGGTGTGCTTGACCAGCTTGGGCTTGGAGGTGGTGCCGGAGGTGAAATACAGCAGCAGCGGGTCCTCGACCTCGGTCTGCGCTTCCCAGGCGGGCGCCTCGGCGCGGTCTTGGGCGGCGCGCATGTCCGTCCAGCCCGGGCCGCCGTCGCCGACCGACATGAGCGTGACCTGGGGGTCGGTCTCGGCGATCCGGTAGAACTTGCCGGTGTCGACCGGGTTGGCGATGACCGCCTTGGCGCCGGCCCGCGCGACGCGGTCAGCCAGGTCGGCGGCCTGCAGCGCGGTCGTGGTGGGCATGATGACGCCGCCGATCTTCATGATCGCCAGCATCGCGTCCCACAGCTCGACCTGGTTGTTGAGCATCAGGATGACCGGGTCGCCCTTGCCCAGGCCCTGCTCGGTCAGCCAGGCCGCGAGCTTGTCGGAGCGGGTGACCATCTCGGCGAAGGTGAACTTCTCCTCCGAGCCGTCCTCTTCGACGATCCACAGGGCCGTCTTGTCGTTGCCCCGGGCGTAGCCGTCGAAGTAGTCGGTGGCCCAGTTCCACCTGCCGGTGATGTCGGGCCAGCGGAACTCCGCCACGGCCTTGTCGTAGTTCTCGCGGTGCTCCAGAAGAAAGTCCCGGGCCGCACGGTAGTTCTCGGACGCCATTGCCATGGGGTCGTTCCTAGCAGCTGGCGCCGGTCCCGTCTCGGTCGCGGCTGCGGGCCGAGCCGGGCGCGCGGGGCGCGGCGGCGAACGGCGTACGGGGTGAGCCGAAGTCGGGTGCGCGGGGCGCGGCGTACGGCGTACGGGGTGCGCCACCGGACCCGTCAGGGCAACAGCGGCAGCAGGGCCACCGTCAGCGGGATCGTGACGAGGCTGCCGAGCGTGCTGATCGCCACGATCGAGGCCTGGGTCTGGGCGCCGGCGCCGTATTCGCGGGCCAGCAGGAACGCGTTGACCGCGGTCGGCATGGCGCCGGCCAGGACGAGCGCGGCCAGGGAGGTGCCGCGCAGGCCGAGCGCGAGCCCGACGCCGACCGACAGGAGGGGCCCCGCGATGAGGCGCAGCAGGACGGCGGTGACCACCGGACGGCTCAGCCGGGAGCGGGCCGTCGTCGCGAGCTGGGCGCCGAGGGCGAGCAGCGCGAGCGGGATGGCGGCCTGGGCGGCCAGGTCGATGCCGCGGGTCAGGCCGATGGGCAGGGTGAGCCCGGCCGTACGCATCAGCAGCCCCGCCGCGATGCCCCACAACACGGGCAGGGTGAGGACCGTGCGGGCCGCGCCGCGCAGGTCGGCGTGCTCGCCGAGCAGAGCGGGGCCGGCCGTGAAGATGACGAGCATCGACCAGATGAAGATGAGCAGCGACTGGTCCAGGCCGTCCCGGCCGAGGGCCAGGAGGGCGATGGGCAGGCCGAAGTTGCCGTTGTTGCCCAGCACGACGGCGGCGACGACGCCGCGGGCTTCGGGGCGCATCCGGCCGCGGGCGGCGACCCACGCCAGGCCCGCGGAGAGCGCGGTGACCAGGAGATAGGCGAGGCCGAGCAGCACTCCGGTGCGGGCCGGGACCTGTGTCGTCACGACGCTCTGGTAGGCCATGAACGGGAAGAACCCGTGCAGCGCGACCTTGCCGATGGTGTCGAGGTCGAGAGGGTAAAACCGGGCCAGCAACGCGCCGGCGCCCGCGACGAGGACCACCGGGAGCATGACGTCGACCAGGGCCCCGAGCACGCCGTCGAGCGTAGTCGCCGGGCCGGGGAGCCCGGCGATCAGGGGCGCCGGCCCGCTCGCACCCTGCCGCGGGGAACGCATCGAAACCGGACCTTTAGTAAACGGCCCTACCCTCCGATGGGGTGCTGCAGCCCAGCTGGGCCCGTCCAGCCAGCAACCGAATTCGGGATCGGACCTCGGTGTCCTCCCGCAAAGGAGCTTCCGTGTCATCACCCCGCTTCGTCGCCCGCCTCGGGGTCGCCGGCAAGGTCACCTCGGTGGGCATCGTCGGCGCCATGGCCGCCTTGATCATCGCCGTCATCGCCATCGTCAATCTCGGGCGCTCCGAAGCCGCCACGACGCAGATGCGGCAATTGGAGAAGGCGCAGACCGTGGTGCAGAACGTTCGCTTCGCCAATGGCGACGTCAGCGGCTGGCAACTGGGCGCGGCCTGGCAGGCCAACAAGGTCGGCGGTGCGATCGCCGCGGATCCGAACGAGAAATACCGCAAGAACTTCCTGGTTGGCGCCGCGGACCTGAAGAAGACCATGAGCGGCCTGCCGCAGGGCGATCTCAGCGCCGAGGAGCGCAAGAACTGGGCGGCCCTGGGCGAGCTGTGGGACCAATACCTGAGCTTCGACAAGCCCATCGCCGAGCAGTGGGCCAAGAACACCCCGGCCGGCGTGGCCGCCGGTGACGAGATCCTCAAGACGCAGGCCCTGCCGTTGTATGGCAAGATCCTCGACGCCACCGACGCCGTGGTGGCCTCCCTGGACAAGCGCTCCGCCGCCGCCGCCGAGGACGCCTCGGCCGCCGCGACGGCGGCCCGCTGGTCGGTGCTCGTCGCGACTGGTCTGGCCTTCCTGGCAGTCCTGCTCCTGGGTCAGTGGGTGGCCCGCGGGATCGTCCGGTCCGTGCGGTCGGTGCGCGAGAGCCTGGAAGCGATGGGCCGGGGTGACCTCACCACGCCGGCGGAGGTCGCTTCGGAGGACGAGATCGGGCAGATGGCCCGCGCCGCCGAAGCGACTCGCGAAAACACCCGCGGGGTCATCGAGAGCGTCAAGGCGGTCGCCACGCTGGTCAATGACGAGTCGGGGGAGCTGCACGCCCTGGCGGAGAAGATGCGCGAGTCGGCCGAGGGCGGTGTCGTGCGGGTGCAGGGTGTGACGGCTACCACCGACGAGATGGCCACCAACGTGCAGACGGTGGCCTCGGGCACCGAGGAGATGACCGCCTCGATTCGCGAGATCGCCAAGAACGCGCAGGACGCCGCGGGCGTGGCGGCGTCGGCGGTGCAGGTGGCGGACCAGACGAACGCCACGGTGGCGAAGCTGGGCGAGTCGAGTGCGCAGATCGGCGACGTCATCAAGTCGATCACCTCGATCGCGGAGCAGACCAACCTGCTCGCCTTGAACGCCACGATCGAGGCCGCTCGGGCCGGCGAGGCGGGCAAGGGCTTCGCCGTGGTGGCCAACGAGGTCAAGGACCTGGCCCAGGAGACGGCGAATGCGACCGAGGACATCTCGCATCGGGTCGAGCAGATCCAGATCGACACCGAGGCTGCCGTGTCCGCGATCAGCGAGATCTCGGCGATCATCGCCCGCATCAACGACACCCAATCCACCATCGCCTCGGCGGTGGAGGAGCAGACCGCGACCACGAACGAGATGGGTCGCAATGTCACCGATGTCTCTCGGGGCGCGTCGTCGATCGCCGATGCGATGCGCACGTCCGCCGGGGCCTACACGACCACGCTGGAGCGGTCCACCACCGCGGTCTCGGCGGCCGCGGCGCTGCAGCAGCGCGCCGGCGAGCTGCGGCAGCTCGTCACCCGGTTCACGGTTTGAGGGCTGGTCCCGGGCGGGACATCCGCCGGCACCAGCACTCGCGAGATCGCTCGCGGGATCGCTCGCGGGATCGCTCGCGGGATCGCTCGCGGGATCGCTCGCGGGATCGCGCCCCACGCCTGCGCGGGGCGCGATCCCGGCTCAGCGATAGTTGGTGAACTGCAGCGCCACGTCGAGGTCGGCACCCTTGAGGTGGGCCATGACGGCCTGCAGGTCGTCCTTGCTCTTGCTGGACACCCGTAGCTCATCGCCCTGGATCTGGGCCTTGACGTTCTTCGGGAACTCATCACGGATGAGCTTGGCGATCTTCTTCGCGTTGTCCTGGCTGATGCCGTTCTTGAGGGTGCCCTCCAGCCGGTACTCCTTGCCGGACGGCCGCGGCTTGTTCTCCCCGGTGTCCAGGGATTTCAGCGACACCCCGCGCTTGACGAGCTTGGTCTGGAAGACATCCAGCACGGCCAGGCAGCGTTCCTCGCTGTTGGCCTTCATCACGATGACGTCCTCGCCGCTGAACTCGATGCTCGCCCCGACACCCTTGAAGTCGTAGCGCTGGGCGATCTCCTTCTGACTCTGGGTGAGCGCGTTGGCGACCTCCTGGCGGTCCACCTTGCTGACGATGTCGAACGAGCTGTCGGCCATGTCGACCTTCCGTGGTTGTCGGGGGTGCGGGGCGGGTTGTCGGGGGTGCGCGGCGCACGTCGAGGGGCGCGTACGGCGGGTGCGTCAGCGGCCCATTCTGCCCGAGCGTGGGGTGGCCGGCCCACCGCGCGTACCGATTGGACCCGACCCGGGGAGGCGTTGCTATGCTGTCCGGGCGCGCTGCGGCGAGCACGGCAGGTTGCCCGAGCGGCCAATGGGAGCGGACTGTAAATCCGTCGCGAGAGCTACGAAGGTTCGAATCCTTCACCTGCCACCACCACACGAGAACGGCCCTTGATCAGCGCGCGCTGACCAAGGGCCGTTTCGCGTGGTCTTTCGCGTGGTCTGGGGCCGGCGACGTCGCGCGCGGAGTGCGGATGGCGACGCTCAGTCGAACCGTCGCTCGAGGGTGATCTCGTCGTGGATGTCGATGCCGTAGTCGCCCTGTTGGGGAACTGCCCCGGCCCCGTCGATCGCCGACTTCGCTCGTCGAGCCGTGTCGGCGGCCCCGGGGGCCACGCCGACGATGCGCAGCCCACGCCGCTGATAGAACCGCAGCGCGTCGATGTTGTCGTTCGTCGTGATCAGCCACAGCCGCGGCAAGTTCAGCTGCTCGGCGCGCGCCAGGGCCGCCGCGAGCAAGGCAGACCCCACGCCCCCGGCGCGGGTGATCGCGCTCACGGCCACCACCTCCAAGCCGCCCGGCTCGATCACATAGGCCAGAGCCCCCACCACGGCAGCTCCCGTCCCGTCGTCGCGAATCGCCACGTCGGTGGGCAAACTCCGCAGGTCATAGGTGACCCCATGCGACACGACGATGGGTCCACCCCAGGCCTGCTGCCACACGTCCTGGATCGCGGCGGCGTCAGCCTGCGTCGCCTCTCGAACGACCACGGCGTACGCGGGGGTTGAGCTCACCCGTCGACCATAAGTCGCCGCCGCCGCCCTTTCCGGAATTCACGAGTCGCGTTGCTGCACGGGAGGCTGCCGGCGCACGACGTACGTCCTCATCCGGTCAGGGGTGGCGCCACAGCGTGGTGATGGGCAGGAGGTGCAGCCAGCCGTGGAGGTGGGCAACCTGGTTGCCGCCGTGCAGGACGACTCCAGTGACGTCCATGTGGGGGTAGGCGGCCCGGAATCGTTCGAGGCCTCGCCACGAGGCAGCCGTCACCGTCTGCCCGCTCTTGACCTCGAGGGCGAGGATCCGGCCATCCCGCAGCTCGATGAGCAGGTCGACCTCGAGACCGTCCTGATCGCGGAAATGGAAGAAAACTTGGAGATTCCCTCGCCTGGGCGTGGAGGTTTCCGGCCGGGGGTCTAGGAGTTGGGGACGAGGCGGTTGGTGGCGGTCAGGACGGTCAGGGTGGGGAAGGTTGGGCTGCCCGGTGATTCTCGGACTCGCTTATTGGATTTGTCAGGCGGCCATGCTGGGCTCTTGGTAGCCGTGTAGGACTTCCCAGGGTGTTCGGTACCCGAGCCGTGAGTGGTGTCTGCGTCGATTATAGAACACTTCGATGTATGACGCGATGGCGCGTCGGGCTTCTTCTCGGGTGGCGTAATGCGTACGGTTGACCAGTTCTACTTTGAGAGCCCCATTGGTCGACTCGGCCAGAGCATTATCGTAACAAATGCCGGTCCGGCCCACGGATCGGGCCATGTGGAGCCGCTCCAGCACCCTCCGATACTCCTCGGAGGTGTAGTTGCTTCCGCGGTCGCTATGGAACACGGCGCCTGGCGGGAGTTCGACATTCTGTGCCGCCATCTCGATCGCTGCGATGATCAACGGAGTGCGGTAATGGTCGCCCATCGCCCAACCGATGATGGCCCGAGAGTAGCAGTCGATCACCAGGGCCACATAGAGCCAGCCCTCCGCTGTCGGCACATAGGTGATGTCACCGACGAGTTTGGCACCCGGGGCATCCGCGGTGAAATCACGCACCACGAGGTCGGGGATGTCAGCGACCTGCGCGGCCCTACGCGTCGTACAGCGACGCGAGGTCCGCGGCTGGCACGCGACCAGCCCCAACTCGCCCATCAGGTCTCGCACGGTCTCCGGGTGGCAGGGGTAGCCGCGCCTGGTCAGCACCGCGTGCACGCGCCGGTAGCCGTACCGGCCGTCGAATTCAGCGAAGACATGCAAGACCATCGCCGCCAGACGAGTACGTCGGGCCGCGGTCGCCGACTCCGGCCGGGAACACCAATCGTGAAATCCCGATCGGGAGACGTTCATCCAGTCGCACATCTGCCGAATCGTGTATCGGCGAGTGCCGTCGGCGTTACGGGTGGCCTTCTCCGCTGCGATGAAGCTGTACTTCTCGCTCACCGGTACTCCTTGGCGAAGAAGGCCGCCGCTTTTCCCAAGAACTCACGCTCCAGCTTCAGCTCACGGTTCTCCCGTTCGAGTTCCGCCAACCGGGAACGCTCGGACACCGACAGTGGCTCGTCCTGGACCGGATGCTCCTCTCGATACTTCTTCACCCAGACACGCAAAGTCTCAGGGCCGAGCCCGTTCTCACGAGCCACCTGGGTGACCGTTTTCCTCCCCTCAACCTCCAAATACAGACGGACCATCTGGTCACGATACTCCGGATTGAACTTGTGCCGTGCCCCACTCATGTCGTTCTCCCTTCAGATAAGGATCCTATTGGACCTCATGTCCGAGAGAAATAGGGCACCTCAGCGCAGTGTCGGCGGTGTCGGCTCGGTAGATGTCGTGTCGCTCGTTGACGGCGGCTGCGGCGACGTGCCGGGTGTGTCGGCCCTTGGCTGGCCACGCTTGGTGGCCTTCCTCGCAGTGGGCCTTCAGCCGTTGACGCATTCGTTCGGTGAAGGCGGGCAGGGCGTACCGGTGCCACTCTTCCAGAGCGTCGCTGGACAACGCGGTGGCGGCGCGGCGTCGTTGGTCGGCTAGGACGGCGATTTCGTGGACCAGGTGAGGGTGTTGCGGCCAGCAGGAGGGCATCATGGCGGCGACGTCCCAGACGTATTGGCTGTTGAGCCAGGTCACCACGGCCTCTAGCCACTGCCACAATTCGAGCCGTAGGTCGGGGTTGGTGCAGCTGCCTGGCTCCCAGGGTCTGGGAAGGGCGTTGAGGTCGCCTAGGGCTTTGAGCTGCTCTTTTGTTCCGGTCGCTGCGATCTGAAGTTCGCGGTAGGCATGGGTGATGAGCCGTCCTGGTTCAGGGAAGACCGCGACCATCGCGGGCCTTGCCGTCGAGGGCGCCTGGCTCATCACTGTGTCTCATCCTCCGTGGCAAGTCCTCGACGGCGGGCTTCCACCAGTGCTGCGGTGCTGCGGACTTCGGGAGTGATGATCATGACGCGGTCGTTGTCGAGTTGGGAGCGCAGCTCGCGTTGGTCAGCCAGCAGCTGTTTACCGGTCTTGCCGTCGATGCAGCGACGGAGTTTGGCGATCATGGGTCGCCCGTTCTCCGAGACGACCAAGGCGTGTCGTTCCTTGAGTTGACGCACCTCGGCGCCGGTCATGATGGGGATGTCTTCGGCCGTGGTGGTGCGTCCGCCCATCTGCCCGGTCTGCCAGCTGGTGCGGGTGACCCGGACCGGGCCCAGCAGGTCGGAGATCTCCTGGTTGAACGCCACGTCCTTGGAGCCCCCGAAGAGGATCAGGTTGTTCGTCAACCCCAGCAGGGTGCGGGCCTCGTGTTCACCGAAGATCGAGGTGAGCTGGGGCCTGGTCTGGGCAGCCCACATGAACGACAGCCCCAAGGCGCGTTCGTTGGCCATGCGGGTTCGCAGCGTGGGCAGTGGCGCAGTCGACGGCAACTCGTCCAGGAAGGCGTGAAAGGGCGGACACAGACGACCGTGCGGGGACGCGTTCGCCGCCGCCAAGGCGGTGTCCAGGGCGTCTTCGGCGACTGCGGTCATCAGAGGCGAGGCACTGGCGTACGGATCTTCGCGCCCCAGCAGATAGATCGTTCCGCCGCGCCTGATGACGTCGCGCAGGTTGGTGGCAGGCCGCCCAGGCCCAGGCACACAACGGCGTCGGATCGGTTCCTGGAAGAATAGCGACATCGCTTGCTGCACGGTCGTCACCGTGTTCCCGGCCGTGCGGTCATCACCGTGGAGGGCGCCGTGGAGCAGCCCGTGCCAGAACGGCGCGGCGTGTGGGTGTTCGCGCAGGATCTCGGTGGGTTCGCTGGCCGACAGCGGGTTGGCAACCCAGCGCAGCACATCCTCCAGGCTGCGCCCAGTCAGCGCGGCCGCGTGGAAGTACGCCTGGAGCACCTTGGCGGCCTCAGCGGCGTAGAAGCGTGCTGCGTCGTCCCCATGTCCGCCGGCGACTGCGCCCTTCACGGTGCCGGCGCAGAAGGCCTTTGCACGTCGCTCAGCGGTCATCGGGTCCACGCAGCCGGCGATCGGGTCCCACACCAGCTCAGGCAGACCCGCAGCGATCCCGAACGGGTCCAAGACGACGCACGGCCGGGGGCCACTGGATCGAGAGGTGAAGGACAGCAGAAGGTCGTCGGGTTTGGTCAGCGTCACCAGCGCCGCACCTGGAGCGTCCAGCAACGCGGGGATCAACAGGTCCAGGGTCTTACCGCTGCCCTGAGGCCCGATCATCCCGGCGGTGCGATCCCAGGGGACCCACAGCTGCCCGCCACGTGGTTCGTGCGCCCGTCCTAAATGCCACCCGATCTCCGTGGGGGTGATCCTTCCGATCATCGTCGTCCTCCCCCACGCGTGGCGCCGTACAGGTCCGGCCGCACGACGGGCGCGACCTTGCGCAGTCGTGCGACGCTGAGCAGCTGCTCAGCCTCTGTCTTGGACGCCATCCCCTGGATGCGTCCTGGACCCCACCGGTCCAGCCCATACTTGACGGCCAACCCCAACACGATCACCGCGAGGAGCTCCACGACCGACATCCAGGCGTGCAAGGCGAGCGGCCCAGCTGGATGCAACAGATGCGTCAGCCCTGCTGACGCATCCCCCGCCAGCAGCCCAGGAAGAGCCGTGAACAGTTCATCGGCAGGAGTGAACCGCCAACCGTTTCCCGCGACCGCGTTCGCCAACGATCTGGCCAAGTGCAGCCCCAGGTTCAACGTCATCACCACCCCAACCACGACGGCTAGGGGAATCTCCCAAGTCATTGGATAAGGGTTCGCTCGTCGAGCTCGCTGCATCGGGTGCCACTCCCCTCTGTGTCAACCTTGGGTGAGGCATCCGCCCGCTGATATTTACTGACCTGAGGGCGGGGATGGAGATCGTTCCCGAGATGACAACGACAGTGAGCCCGTTGCTTCGTGCGACCGGGGTCGAAGACCCTGGTCGGGTGGAAGACGCTGGGGCTGGACGGCCCGATCCGGAGGTACCCGAGCGGGCCAAGCGTCGCACGTTCACCGCGCGGTACAAGCTGGACATCGTGGCCGAGTATGACGCCGCGCCGGAGGGCCACAAGGGTGCGGTGCTGCGCCGTGAGGGCCTGTATTCGAGTCATATCATCGAGTGGCGTAAGGCTCGTGATGCCGGGGCGCTGGCTGGGCTGAAGGCCACGCGCGGCCCGAGGCGGCGTGACCCTCAAGCTGAGCGGATCGCCCGGCTTGAGGGCGAGAAGAAACAACCTGACGGGCGGGGCAGACGGCTCGGTCGGGCTGAGGGACGTCTTGGCGTTGGTGCCGACCGACGATCTGGCTGGCCTGTTCGGGGACCTGGTGGCGCTGCGGGCGTTGGCGGAGGGGGCCGCTGCGGCGGTGCTGGCCGAGGCCTTGTCGCGCGGCGTGGTCGCCGCGAGTGACGACTCGCCGCGGCCGATCGGGCCGAAGGTCACCGCGTGGGTGCAGGACCAGGCCGCCGCGGCCGGGACGCCGGTCACGGCCGGGGTCGCCGGGACGTATCGGACGTGCTGGGAGCAGTCCCGGCGGCCCGAGCTGGCGCCGCTGACCGAGGCGGTCCGGGCCGGGCGGATCTCCCTGGCTGTCGGCGCTCGGCTGGGTGCTGACCTGTCGACGTTGGCGGTCAAGATCCCGGCCGACTGGTGGGAGGCGGCGGCGGGTGAATTGATCGCGCACGCCGCCACGGGTGCCTCGGCGACCCAGTTGGCCAGTCTCAAGGAGGCGTTGATCGCCAACTACGGCGACGAAGGCGACTTCGAGGAGCAGCAGAAAGAGCTGCACGGCCAGCGGCGGTTCACTAACCCCGTCAAGGACAGCACCGGGATGTGGGTCGGTCGGTACGCGATGACCAACGACGACTACGCCGCCCTCAAAGCCGCGCTGGATGCTCTTGCTGCGCCGACCCCCACCGCGGACGGCGAAATCGATGCCCGCACCGCGGAACAGCGCAACCTCGACGCGATCATCGAGATGGCCCGCGTCGTGGCCACCGATCCCACGTTGAGCGGCCATGTCCGGCCGGGTTCAGCGGTCAAGGCCCAAATCATCATCACCATCGACCACGACCTGCTGGCCGAGAAGGTCCGCGCGTACTACGCCCAGCGCGCCGGCCACGAGTGCGCCCAGCGCGCCGGCCACGTTTGCACCGAGAGCGCAGGCCACGACTGCGGCCGGAAGGACACGTGCGACGTGCAGGCATCGACGGGTAGCGCCGGGTCGACGGGTAGCGCCGGGTCGACGGGGTCGGCCGGGTCGGCGGGGCGAGGGGCTGGGTGGGGGTACGGGCTGGATGGGCATGGCACCCCGCTGACCCCGGCCACGGTGCGGCGGTTGGCCTGTGATGCCCGGTTGATCCCGGCGGTGCTCGGTAGTGACGGGGCGATCCTGGATTTGGGTCGTGCGGCGCGGCTGGCCAGCCCCGACCAAGTCCGGTACCTCCGCCTGCGGGACGGGTGCTGCACTTTCCCGGGCTGTGATCGACCACCGTCCTGGTGCGAGGCCCACCATCTGCGCGAATGGACCACAGACCTCGGCGAGACCAATGTCGACAATCTTGCGCTGCTGTGCACCCGGCACCACACCGACGTCCACCGCCGCGGCCTCATCGGCCAGCTCATCGACGGCACCATCCGCTGGCGCCACCGCGAATAGCCCGAAATAGCCCGGTCACGCACCGAGGCTCTCGATGGTAGTCGGTGCCCAGCTTGCGCAGCGACTCTTCGATCGAGGCGGCGGCCGCGGCCTCGCCCGCGTTGCTGATCCACACCTTGGTCGTGAGGAACAGTTCCTCGCGCGGCACCCCCGACCCCGCGACGGCCGCGCCCACACCCTCCTCGTTGCGGTACGCCTGGGCGGTGTCGAGCGACCGGTAGCCGACCTCGATCGCCTCGCGCACACAACGCTCGCATTCGGCCGGGTCGACCTGGTAAACGCCGTACCCGAGCATGGGCATGACGACGCCGTTGTTGAGGGTGACGGTCTGCATGGTGGTCATCGGGTGGGTTCCTCTCGGGGGGATGGGGGAGTACGTCGTACGTCGTGTCTCGCAGTGCGCACTGCGCCGATGAGTCTCGGCGCCGGCGCTCGGCGTACGCTCTGCCGCGTGACCGACGATCCGGCAACCGAGGCAACCGAGGCGGCGCGCGGCCGCTTGCGATGCCGTACTGGACCATTGGGCCGCCCAGCTGCGGGCGATGGACGACGGCGACGCGGCCGCGCTGGAGGGCCTGTTCGCCGCGGAGGCGACGCTACGGCACCTGACCGGCACCGTGCAGCCGCTGCCGGAATGGCTGGCCGGCATCCGGGCGCGGATCTGAGCCGGTACGGCGAGCGCTGGCTGTGCACCGCCTCGCGGGTGACCACCTGGTAACCGGCGCGATGACGACGACGACTTCGGTCATGTTCCCCTCCCGGTTCATGGTGCGGTGCGGTGTGCTGCAGTGCGGAGCGCTGTGGTGCGCTGTGGTGCGGTGTGGTGTGCTGCGTCGTCCTTGGTGATGAAGCTGCCGCAGCTGCGCTGAGCATGCGAGGAAACCGGTAGATATCGGCTATCACGGCCAAATGCCGGCACGGCCCGCTTGTGAGTGGCCAATTCCGGTCGATAGGAGGCGCATTGGGAGCACCGCACGGCTGTGGCCGGCCGCAGATGCGCCCGGCGACCTGAAGCCGCAGCCTCCTCGGGGCGGGATCATCGCCGGGCCTGGCAGGACGACCACCGGGCGAGGGCATGGCGATCGCACAACGCCACGTCGTCGAGGTGCCGATCGGGTGCAGATGAGGGAGCCGCTTGGTGAAAGGACTACTGCCCACCAGGGGCGTTCAGCCGTCCTCGGAGCAGGACCTGGGACCTGCCGTCGAGTCGCTGAACCGACTTATCGAGCAGCTGGCCGACCTGCACACCTCACAGGACATCATCGCCACCGCACTGCGGGCCCTGGTCGAGGACTTTCCGATGGGGTACGCGTCCTGTTGGTGGGCAGACCACGAAACGGACACCCTGGCGATGCTCGCCGATGCCGGCGACCCGGACGGCGGCATGGCCCAGGCGAGCCAGGGCCTGCTGATCGGCAAGGGCATCGGGCCGCTTGGCCAGGCCTGGCGGGACGGCACCATCGCGGTATCGGATCAGATGCGCACCTTGACCCAGTCCAAGCGGGCGATGCTCGCGGTCAGCCGCGGCCTGGAGGTCGCCGTCGCCTTCCCGCTGCGGTGCGAGGGCGAGGTCGTCGGGGTCCTGGACGGGCTGGCCACGCTCGCTGCCGCGCCCACCGACCGGCACCTGACCATTCTGCTGGTCTTCGGCAGGCTGGTCTCCCAGGCGCTGGAACGGGTGCTGCAGATCGAACACCGTCACGCCACCGACCAGGACATGGCGGTGGTCAGCCGGGTGGTGGAGGAAGCCGCCGTGGCCGTCGACGAAGCCGCCGCCGTCACCGTGGTCCTGGAAGCGCTGCGCACCGGATACGGCTGGCAGCACGTGCGCTATCGCGACCTCGCCGACACCGAAGCGAGCAGTGCGGTGCTGGCCCGTGCCGCGGCCGGTGAGCTCGTCATCGAGACGGACCTCCCGGCTGCGGATCAGGCCCACTTCCCCGCCGGTACGTCGTGTGTGGTGGCCACCCCGGTCCGGCTCGACTCACGGGTCGTCGGCGTGATTGAGGTGGCCAGCAGCACCGTCGTACAGCTCACCAGCGACCGGAAGACCACGCTGCGCAACTGCGCCGCCGTGCTGGGCGCGACGATGGGCAACCTGCGCGCGGCAGCCCGCGTGCACCAAGCCGGCAAGGATCTGCTCACCTCGATGACGCAGGTCGACGGTGACGTCATGCACGCCAGCGAGGTCGCGCAAGCCGCGCAGCACACCACCGAACAGACCGGTGACCTGGTCGGCCGACTGCACACCTCCAGCACCGAGATCGGGTCCGTCATCAAGGTGATCTCGGCGATCGCGGGGCAGACGAACCTCTTGGCCCTCAACGCCACCATCGAAGCGGCTCGCGCCGGCGAGGCCGGCAAGGGCTTCGCGGTGGTGGCCAACGAGGTCAAGGAGCTGGCCCGGGAGACCGCCCAGGCCACCGAACAGGTCGGCACCCAGGTCAACGCGATCCAACGGGACGCCGAACTCGTCGCCCAAGCCTTGGGGCGCGTCGCCGACGGGGTCACCGACATCAACCGGTCGCAACAGGCGATCAGCAGCGCCTTGGCCGATCAGCAACGCACGACCGCAGGGGTGCTCGGCGGCGCGGCGCGCTGACCCACGCACGGCCCGACGTACGGACAGCGTCGTCGCACTCGGCGCTGACTGCGCCGCCGCATACGCGGCCGTGTCCCACGGCGCGGCACGCGCGCGCGGTGTCCCGCGCGGGGACACCGCGTCGGGCAGGGGGTGGCCTTGGCCTGTAACGCCCGCACCGGGATGGCTACGCTCACCGCCATGAGAGCAGCCGTCGTCACGGCCTTCACCGGACCGGACGGGGTGGCGGTCCAGGATATTCCGGAGCCCGAACCCCGCCCTGGCGAGGTGCTGATCGACGTGCACGCCGCCGGCGTCATCTTCCCCGACGTCCTGCAGACCCGCGGGCAATACCAGCTGCGGCCCGAGCTGCCGTTCGTCCTCGGCTGGGAGGTCGCGGGGGTGGTCCGGCACGCCGCCGGTGGCCACCCGGTCGGGGACCGGGTGGCCGCGATGCCCGTCATCGGCGGGTTCGCGCAGACCGTCGCCGTCCGTCCCGACTGGGTCTTCCCGCTCCCCGACGCCGTCTCGTTCGAGGCCGGGGCCGCCTGCCGGTGAACTACCTGAGCATGCACTTCGCCTACCGGCTCCGGGCTCACCTCCAAGCGGGCGAAACGGTCCTCGTGCACGGCGCGGCGGGTGGGCTCGGCTCGGCGGCGTGCCAGCTCGCCGCGGCGTACGGCGCCCGCGTGCTCGCCGTCGTCTCCAGCCCGGCCAAGGCGGACCTGGCCCGCGCCTGCGGCGCCCACGACGTCGTACCGGCCGACGGCTTCCTCGACCAGGTCCGCTCGCTCACCGACGGACGCGGCGTCGACGTCGTCGTCGACCCCGTCGGCGGGGACCGATTCACCGATTCGCTGCGCGCGCTGGCCACGCACGGGCGCCTCGTTGTGCTCGGCTTCACCGGCCGCGAGATCCCGACCGTCGCCGTCAACCGCCTGCTGCTGCGCAACATCGCGGTCCTCGGAGCGGGGTCGCGGGAGTACTACCAGGACCATCCCGGCGCCGCCGCCCGCGCCTGGGCCGAGCTCACGCCGCTGATGAACTCCGGCGCGATCGCCCCGCCGGTCACGGCGACGTACCCGCTGGCGCAGACCGCGGCCGCGCTGCGGGCCATCGACGAGCGCCGCGCGCTCGGTCGCCTCGTCATCCGCCTGCGTTGAGGCGCTGGCGAGGCGCCCGGCGAGGCGCCCTGAGCCGCCGTCAGGCGATGCTGCGCGAGCCCCCGTCGATGCCGATGGTCTGGCCCGAGATCGAGCGGGCCGCGTCGGAGGCGAGGAAGTAGGCGAGGGCGCCGATGTCGTCGGGGTCGACCATGTACTTCAGCGACTGCAACGCCAGCGCCTCCGCCTCCACCTCGTCGATCGGGCGTCCCGCCGACTCGGCGCGGCCGGCGAACACCCGGCGTACGCGGTCGCCGTCCACCAGCCCCGGCGCGATCGCGTTGACCCGGATGCCGTGCTCGCCGAGCTCCATCGCGAGCGTCTCGACCAGGGCGAGGGTGCCGCGCTTGACCACGGCGTACGGGGCCCGGCGGGGATAGCCGTGCCGCCCCCCGAGCGAGGACAGGAAGACCATCGAGCCGCCGCCGGCGCGCTTGAGGTGCGGGATCGCCGCCCGCGACACGAGGAACTGGCCGGTGAGGTTGACGTCGAGCACCCGCCGCCAGTCGGCCAGCGACATGTCCTCGACCAGGCTGGTCGGCCCGGCGATGCCGGCGTTGTTGACGACCACGTCGATGCGGCCCAGCCGCTGCGCCGCCGCGGCGACGAACTCCTGCACCGCCGCCTCGTCCGCCACATCGCAGACCTGACCGGCGACCTCGCCCGGGCCGGCCTCCGTGAGGTCGGCCGTCGTGGCGGCGAGGGCGTCGGCATCGACGTCGCACACGTACACGCGGTCGCCGGCTCGGGCGAAGGTCGCGGCGATGCAGCGGCCGATGCCGCCGGCTCCGGCGGTGACGAGCACGCCGCGGGACGGGGTGGAGGGGCTCATCGGACGTCTCCCAACGCGCGGGGGCGGGTGTGCCCCCGAGTATCCCGCGCGGGGCGGGTGCGGGTACGCCGTGCACCCGCCCCAAATGCTCCGATCGGGGCGTTGGTGGGGAGGGGACCCCACCAACGCTCCCGTCGGAGCGCCGGTCCACCGGACTCGGTGCGCGACGCCGCCGGTCAGCCCAGCGTGCCGTTGATCTCGTTGGGGACCCGCGGCAACTGCACGGTCTTGACGAGCGAGCCGGAGGCCAGGTCGACGAGGTGCAGCAGACGGTCGGCGGGCTCGGTGACGTAGGCCGTCCCGTCCTGGACGTGGATGGCCGGCCGAGGCTTCTGCCACTCCTTCGGCTCCTCCCAGGGCTTCGTCACGGGGATCTCCGTGGCGATCTTGCCGGCCGTCACGTCGATGACTCGCAGGACCCCGTCGGTGCCCAGCACGAGGCCCGCACCGTCCGGGGCGCGCCGCAGGGAGCGGAAGGAGTAACTCGCCGGCAGGTCGAGCAGTCGCAGCGTGTTCGTGCGGGTGTCGGTGAGCGAGATGCGCTGGGGCCGTTCCAATTCCGCGCCCTTGTCGACCTTGTAGTCACCAAGAACGATCGGGGACTTCGCCGAGCCGGCCTGGTTGCCGATGCGGCCGTACGGGTCAGGAGCGACCACCTTGGTGAACTGCGAGCCCTTGACGATGAGGATCCCGTTCTCGCAGCCGAACGCGAGCACGTGGTCGGCGGCCGCGGCCTCGCCGTGCAGTCCGGGGCAGTCGGAGTTCTCGGCGATCTTCGTGCGGGCCGCGTCGAGGATCACCACCCCGTCGGGCTTGGCGGGCGGCGCGGCCTTCGACGTCACCAGGGAGCCGTCGGCGCGCAGCACCGCGACGCCGTGGTGTGGCTTCGGGTCGGTCCAGATCTGCGTCGTGGGGGCCGTGCCGGACTGCATCGCGGCCGAGTCGAAGGACTCGACCTTGCCGTTGCCGTCGCCGTAGAGCACCGTCGTGCCGTCGTGGACCACGACGTGGCCCGGCTTCTTGCTGGTGAAGGCGATGTCCGTGGGGCGGGGGTCACCGGCGTAACGGTGCGCGTGGTCGCCGTGCGGTTCCGACCAGGCGCCGAGGTCGAGGACGCGGAACTCGTCCCCCTCGGTGAGGAACAGATGCCGCTCGTCGCCCGCGGCGTTGAGGCGAGTAAAGCCCTTCGCGGGCAGATCACCCAAAACCTTGGCGGTGAGGCCGTCGAGCACCAGGACCCCGCCGTCGTAGGTCACGGCGATCCGCGGCGACCTCGCCTCGACCTCAACGGCCGTCGCGGTGCCGCGCGGGGCGGTCGCCGGCGTCGTGGCCTCGGGGACCGGCTGGTACGTCGGGCCGGTGCTGGTCGTTCGGGTCTGTGACGACCCAGCGGCACTCGCGGCACCAGCGTCACCAGCGGCAGCCGTGGTGGCCGGTGATTGGCCGCACCCGGCGGCGGTCACAGCAAGGCAACACAGGGTGGCGGTGAGGGGGAGGCGATGATGAGGTCTCATAATGAGAAGGATTATCAAAGTCAGGAGACGCGTCAAGTCATGGGGAAGGCGGGGGCGCGAGCCACGAGGTCCCATGGCCCGAGCCCCCCAAGCACCACGTGGGGTCGTCAGCGGGGCGGGGACTCGACCAGTCGGCCCAGCGGGTCGTCCCAGATGTCCTCGCGGGCCTGGGGATTCGCGGCGATGGCGGCGAGCAGCTGGGCGAGTTGGCGGGGGTTGCTGTATTGCGGCCAGTGCCCGCAGTCCATCCGGATCAGCCGCAGGATGTTGTGCTCGGCGACGAGTTGCTCCTCCCGTGCGGCGTACTGCACGTCCTGGCCGCGGCTGAGCTGCACGATCCACACCGGCACCCGGAAGCCGGGGATGCGCTCGAGCGTGGGAAAGTACGGGCTGTCGCTGGGGAACCGGCCGACCATGGCCACGTCCGCCGGGTCGGGTTGGTGGATCCAGGAGCCGTCGTCCAGATAGCGCAGGCTGTATTCCCGCTCGTGCCAAAGCAGGTCGATGTCCTGCAGCAGCCAGTCCGCCGAGGACCGCGCCACCACCTGGGCGAGCAGCTGCTCGGCCGCGGCCCGGCCGGTGCCGCGAGCGCCGAATCCGAACCGGGTGCGCATCGCCTCCTGGAAGAACTCGGACGCACCGACCTCGCAGACGACGGCCATCTCCTCGCGGGTCCGCGCGATGCTGCCGCCGATTGCGACGCCGCCGCAGAACAACTCGGGCGCTACCGTCAGCGCCTCCGCCACGACCAGGCTGCCGTGGTCGTGCCCGACCAGGAGGGTGGGCCCGAGGTCGAGCGCCCGCACGACCGACAGGACGCTCTCGAAGACGTCGTACGGCGTCCGCATCCGCGCGCTCGACTGCCCATGGCCCGGCAGGTCGAGGGCGAGCACCCGACACGTGGCGGCCAGCGGTGGGGCGACGCGATCCCAGTTCACCGAGCACATCCCGAGGGCGTGCACGAGCAGGACGGCAGGGCCGTCCCCGCCATGGTCCCGAACGGCGAGTACGCCGTCGCCGTAGCTGACGTTGAGTGTGCGTGGCTGGGTCATCCGAATCGCGGCGTCCTCGACTGGCGCTCGGGGACCCCGACCCGGGCGTCCCGGCCGCGGGCGCGACCGGGCGGTGACAGTGATCCGGCGGTGATCGCGCCGGGGGCCCCGGGTGATCGCCGGCCGTGCCGACGGCGCTTGACCGGGTAGGGGGCCACGCCGTCGCGCGTGACACCATCGCACACGCGCGGACGCGGCGGAAGAGTTGCACGCGTCGAATTGTCTTGATCGTGCGCAAACCGGACGAGAACCGCCGATCCGCTGCGCCGGGTCCGCCCCAGCGACGGCCCTCAGGCGGATCCGGTGGCCGGCCGCGGGGCGGTCACGGCAGCTCGACGCGCATCATCGTGGCGACCATGGTCGCGCAGTGGGTTTCGGCGCCGTCGCGCACGGCGTACGCGTCCCCCTGGCACACCGTGATCGTCCGGCCGCCGCGCACGACCCGGCCCCGGGCCACCAGCCGCTCGCCCGCGGCCGGAGCGAACAGGTTGATCTTGAACTCGACCGTGAGCACCTCGGAACCCGCCGCCATGAGGGTCAGCGCCGAGTAGCCGCAGGAGGAGTCGACGATCGACGTCGTGACCCCGCCGTGGAAGAGGCCCTGCTGCTGGCTGAGCTTCTCGTCGTACGGGACCTCGATCTCGACGTGGCCCGGCTCGACCAGGCTCAGCCGCGCGCCGAGGGTCGCCATGAGCCCTTGCTTGGCGAAGGACTCCCGCACGACCGTCTCGAAGCGGGGGTTGCGGGCGGCGAACGCGCTCATGGGGCTCCTTCGGGGTGGCGATCGATTGCTCGATTCGGGCGATCGTAGGCGGTCGGCGCAGTGCAGGCCTCTCCCAGGGTCGAGGGGGCGGCCGCCGGAGATGCTCGCGGCCGTCTTGGGGCACGCGCAAACCATCGACACGGGTTCGCCCGTTCGGGGCCTCTCGGGCACGCTGGCCTGATGACGAACTCCGCTGTCGGCCAGAACTTTCGAGTGCGCCAGGTCGCCGTGACCGCCGCCGCGCTGTTCTGCGCCTTCGGGACGCTGGTCGGGACCGGCGTGCTCGGCGAGCGGGTGGCCGAGACCTCCGGTGGGGACCTCGCGGCCGACGCCACCCTCATCGCCCCGGCCGGGCCGGCCTTCGCGATCTGGTCGGTGATCTATCTGGGGCTGGCGGCGTACACGATCTGGCAGTGGCGCACCGCGCACGCCGACACGACCCGGCATCGGCGGACGGCCTGGCTGGCGGCGCTGTCGATGGTGCTCAACGCGCTGTGGCTGCTGGTGACGCAGGCCGGCTGGCTGTGGCTGAGCGTCGTGGTCATCGTGGTGCTGCTGTGGGCCTGCGCGACGCTGGTCACCCGGCTCACCGAGGAGCCTTCGCGGTCCTTGGTCGAGACCATCGTGGTGGACGGCACGTTCGGGCTCTACCTCGGCTGGGTCTGCGTGGCGGTGTGCGCCAACGTCGCGGCCACGCTGGTCGCCGCGGGCGTGCCCGCGACGGGGACGGTGCCCACCCTGGTCACGGTCGTCGTGCTGCTGGTCGTGATCGCGGTGGCGGCCCACCTGGCCCGGGTGCTCCGCGGCAACTGGCTCGTGGCCGCGGGCATCGCCTGGGGGCTGGCCTGGGTGGCCGTGGCCCGGCTGACCGACCGGCCCGAATCCGTGCCGATCGGTGTGGTCGCCGCCGTCGCGGCGCTCGCCGTCCTGCTGGTGACCGGGCTCACGGGTGGTCGAGGAGCGCGGCCAGGGCGTCGATCTGACGCCGTACGCCGTCCGTCGCGACCGAATAGTGCGCCCACCGGCCGCGGCGTTCCCGGGTGAGCAGCCCGGCGTCGACCAGCTTGGCCAAGTGGTGGCTCATGGTCGGCTGGCTGATGCCGAGCGCGTCGGGAAGCGTGCAGGCGCACGCCGTACCGCCCGGGGTGGCCGCGAGGTAGTGCAGCAGCCGCAGCCGCACCGGATCCGCCAGCGCCTTGAGCGTCGCCGCCTGCGCCAGCGCCTCGTCCTGTGGCAGCAGGGCGACCGAGGCGCCCGTGGCGCACTCCTCGATTGTGGCGGACGTCGTCATGGAGCCAGCCTAGATCACATTGACGAGCGTCGATATGGAGACTAGCGTCTCACATTGACATCGATCGATATCGACACTTGGCGGGGAGGGGTCATGGCGCACCGGCTCCAGGCCCACCCCGCGGGGACTGGTCGGGGCGCGTCCCCGGCCTGGTCCGGTCGCCTCGTGGCGCTGCTGCTCGCGGCGGCGGTGGCCTGGGCGGCGCTGTACGCCGCGAACGAGCGCGTCTGGACCTGGCTGTTCGCCGACCTCCTGCACCTGAACCTGGCCGAGCACGGCCCGGGCGCCGCGCATTTCCTGCTCTACGACAGCGCCAAGGTGCTGCTGCTCCTGGTCGGGATGATCTTCGTCATCGGGATGCTGCGCACCACGATCCGCCCCGAGTCGGTCCGCGGCTACCTGCACGGCAAGCCGCTGCCGCTCGCCCTGATTCTGGCCGCGGGGTTCGGCGCGATCACCCCGTTCTGCTCCTGCAGCTCGATCCCGCTGTTCATCGGCTTCGTCGCGGCCGGGGTGCCGCTGTCGGTGACGCTCACCTTCCTCATCGCGTCCCCGCTGGTCAACGAGGTCGCGGTCATCCTGCTCGGGCAGACGTTCGGGTGGGGCGTGACGACGGCGTACGTCGTGAGCGGGCTGAGCCTCGCCGTCGTCCTCGGCGCACTCTTCTCCCGGTTGGACCTCGAGGACCAGGTGGCCGACTTCGTCCGGGACATGCCCACCGCCAAGCTGCACGCGACCGGCCACCGGCCCACCCTCGCCGAGCGCGTCACCGCCGCCCGCGAGGAGACCGCGCAGATCGTCGGCCGCGTCTGGAAGTGGGTGCTCATCGGGGTCGGCGTCGGCGCGCTCATCCACGGCTGGGTGCCGGCGGAGTTCCTGGCCGCGTACGCCGGAGCGGACAACCCGCTGGCCGTGCCGATCGTCACCGCCCTCGGCGTACCGCTGTATGCCAACGCCGCCGGCGTCGTCCCCATCGCCGCGGCGCTGCAGGCCAAGGGGATGGCCACCGGCACGGTGCTCAGCTTCATGATGGCCACGGTGGCGCTCTCGCTGCCGGAGTTCATGCTGCTCAAGCAGGTGCTCAAGCCCCGATTGCTGGCCCTGTACTTCGGCTCGGTCGCCCTCGGCATCATGGCGATCGGGTTCGCCTTCAACGCCTTCGCCTGACCCCAGGTATCGCCCCCGAAAGGACGACTCGATGCACATCAAGATCCTCGGCCCCGGCTGCAAGAACTGCACCACCTTGGAGGCCGAGACCCGCGCCGCCGTGGCGGGCCTCGGACTGCAGGCCACCATCGAGAAGGTCACCGCGTATCCCGACATCGCCGCGTACGGGATCATGTCCACCCCGGGACTCGTCGTCGACGAGGAGGTCCTGGTGTCCGGGCGGGTCCCCAAGCGCGCCGAGATCGAGCAGCTGCTGTCCCGCTGACGCTGAGACCTTCGCGGGCACCCTGGTGCCGGCGGACCCCGACCCCACTGTCATCCCGAGAGCGAGGCCCCGTGCCCACCGACACCGCGCATCAGCGCGCTCACCACGACTCGGTCGCGGCGAGACTGTCGACCCTCGACCGCTACCTTCCCGTCTGGATCGGCGTCGCCATGCTCGCCGGCCTGGCGCTCGGCCGGCTGATCCCCGGACTCGGTTCGGCATTATCCGCCGTCGAGATCGACGGCGTCTCGCTGCCGATCGCGCTCGGGCTCCTGCTGATGATGTATCCGGTGCTGGCCAAGGTCCGCTATGACCGGCTCGACACCGTCACCGGCGACCGGCGCATGCTGCTGTCCAGCCTGGTGCTGAACTGGCTGATCGGGCCGGCGCTGATGTTCGCCCTGGCCTGGCTGCTGCTGGCCGATCTGCCGGAGTATCGGACCGGCCTCATCATCGTCGGCCTGGCCCGCTGCATCGCGATGGTCATCATCTGGAACGACCTGGCCTGCGGGGACCGGGAGGCCGCGGCGGTGCTGGTCGCGCTGAACTCGATCTTCCAGGTGATCGCCTTCGCGGCGCTCGGCTGGTTCTATCTGTCGGTGCTGCCGGGGTGGCTCGGCCTGAGCCAGGCCACGCTCGACGTCTCGCACTGGCAGATCGCCACATCCGTGCTGATCTTCCTCGGCATCCCCCTGCTCGGCGGATACCTGTCCCGCACCCTCGGGGAACGAGCCAAGGGCCGGGACTGGTACGAGGGCACCTTCCTGCCCCGGATCGGGCCCTGGGCGCTCTACGGGTTGCTGTTCACGATCGTCGTGCTGTTCGCGCTGCAGGGTGACAGGATCACCGCTCGGCCGCTGGATGTGGCCCGGATCGCGCTGCCCCTGTTGGTCTACTTCGCGGTGATGTGGGGCGTCAGCTATGCCCTGGGCAGGGCGATCGGACTGACCTACGAGCGCACCACGACGCTGGCATTCACCGCCGCCGGCAACAACTTCGAGCTGGCCATCGCCGTAGCCATCGCCACCTTCGGAGTGACCTCCGGACAGGCGCTCGCCGGGGTCGTCGGCCCACTCATCGAGGTGCCGGTGCTGGTCGGGCTGGTCTACGTGAGCCTGGCCCTGCGCCGCCGCTTCCCCAGCCCAGCTTGACCGTTCCGCTGGTTGTCCCAGCGAAACGACACCCTCGACCCCGAAGCCCGAGGAGGCCTTCGTGCGCACGCCCAGCGTCCTGTTCGTCTGCGTCAAGAACGGCGGGAAGTCGCAAATGGCCGCCGCCCTGATGCGCCAGATCGTCGGCGACGCGGTCGCCGTCCACTCCGCCGGCACCAAGCCCGGCAGAGCCCTCAACGCCGAATCGCGCGCTAGCGTCGAGGAGGTCGGCGCCTCGATGGCGGGGGAGCACCCCAAACCCATCGACCCCGCGTTGCTCGACAGTGTCGACCGGGTCGTCGTCATCGGCGACGAGGCGGTCATCGAGAGCCCCGGCACGGCGCCGGTCGAGGTGTGGGAGACCGACGAACCCGCCACGCGCGGCATCGAGGGCGCCGAACGGATGGCCCTGATCCGCACCGACATCACCGAGCGCGTCATCACTCTCGCCATGGAGCTGACGGGCCAACCGCCCGAGCATGCGATCCTCTACCGGCGCGTCGTCGCCGACCTCATCGACCGGTTCCGGGGCGTGGTCGACGAGGACGAGGTGCGCGCCGCCGTCCGCGAGGCCCACGCCGCTCTTGTCGGGCGCACCCGGGTGATGAACTTCCTGCCGGTGCTGGTCGAGCGGTACGCCAAGGAACAGCTCATGGCGCAGACGCAGGCCGACGGCCGGGCCAGCAAGCCGCTGCCGGAACTGTTGTTCGTGTGCGTGCACAACGCGGGACGTTCCCAGATCGCCGCGGCGCTCGCGCGGCACCTGTCCGGCGGACGCGTGAACGTCCGCTCGGCAGGGTCGGCCCCCGTTGGGGAAATCAATCCGGTGGTGGCGCAGGTGCTCGCCGAGCGCGGCGTACCGATTCCGGACGCCTACCCCAAGCCGCTGACCGATCGGGTCGTCCGCGCCGCCGACGTCATCGTGACGATGGGTTGCGGTGACGAGTGTCCCTTCGTGCCCGGCAAACGTTACGAGGACTGGGCCGTGGCCGACCCGAACGGAGCTGACCTCGCGACGGTACGCCGCATCACCGACGACATCCAGGTCCGCATCACCGGACTGCTCGCCGAGCTGCTGCACTGACCCGCCCACCACGTGCCCGGCCCCGACCCCAACCCGCCCAAGGAGCCCTTCGTGTCCAGCAAGCCCAGCGTCCTGTTCGTCTGCATCCACAACGCCGGCCGCTCCCAGATGGGCGCCGCCTACACCCACCATCTCTCCAGAGGCGCCGTTGAGGTCCGATCGGCCGGGTCGGCGCCGGCCGAGACGATCAACCCAGCGGTGCGCGAGGCCTTGCTCGAAGACGGCATCGACATCTCCGCCGAGACGCCGAAGATCCTGACTACGCAGGCTGTCCAGGACTCCGACGTCGTCATCACGATGGGGTGTGGGGACACCTGTCCGGTGTTCCCCGGCAAGCGCTACGAGGACTGGGCCCTGGCCGACCCCGCTGGTCAGGGCGTCGAAGCCGTTCGCCCGATCCGCGACGACATCAAGGCCCGGGTGAGCGCGCTGCTCCGCGAACTGGGGGTGCAGCCGGTGCGGTGACCGCGGCCGCTGACGTACGTCGTGCCGGCGCCGCCTCCTCAGGCGCTGAGCCCACCGCCTGCGCTCGTCACGGTCGGGCGAGGAACGCCTCGATCTCCCCGATCAGCTCCCGGGGCTCGATCAACAGGTCGAGGTGTCCGCCGCGATACAGATGCAGCTCGCTGCGTCGCGCCAGGAGGGACACCAGCCGGCCCTGGATCGGATGGACCACGGGATCATCGGTCCCGTTCAGGATCAGGATCCGCTGGTTGAGCAGCGGCAAGAACCACGCGCTGGTCCAGCCTAGCCCCGCGACGAACTGCTCCCACGAGCCGACCGGCCGGGCCGCTAGGGTCTGGACCTTCACCACGTGGGCTGCGACGGCGGGATTGGCGCGCGCCTTCCCGCCGTACATCGCTCCGGCGAGCGTTCCGAGCAGCCCCGTACGCCGCAGCATCCGCCGGGAGGTGAGCTGGCGCAGCGCCCCGGGAGCGAGCGGCGGCGGTGAGTACGAGGTGCCGCTGGACACCACCACCAGGCGCCGACACCGCCGCGGGGCCTGCAGGGCGATCTGCTGGGCGAGCGCGCCGCCCCAGGAGATCCCCAACACATCGACCCGGTCGTAGCCCAGATCCTTGAGCAGCCGGATCACGGCCCAGGCCAACTCCGGCAGCCGGTAGGGCCGCAGGTCGGTCGGTGAGCGGCCGACGCCCGGCGGGTCGACCCGGATCACCTCGATCGCCGGATCGAGGCGGTCGATGAAGCCCTGCATGAGCTGGGCCGGAGCGCCGATCCCGCTGCACACGAGCAGAGGGGTGCGGGCCCGGTCGCCGCGGGAGATGTGCACGAAGAGCCGCCGGGTTCCGGCCCAGCGGACCTCTGTGTGGATCCGCCGGGACCGTCGACCGCGTGGTGCGTCGCTGGTCGCCGTCTTCCGCGGCCCCCGTGATCTCACCGTCGTCACGCCCGATCTCGCCGTCGTCATGCCCGCCCGCCCGTTGCGCCGCAGTGGAACTCACCCGGTCCTCCGGGGTCGGCTCGACCCTACGCCACGGCTGAGGGAGGCCCCGCCGAGCTGTGGGATCTGCTGCGGTACGATAGGAGCGCGTCCCGGGCCTTCTGCGCCCGACGCCACCGACTTCCGGTCGACGCCTCCGCCTCGCGACAACTCCGTCGCGCCGTGCGGACCGACCACCCCACTTCTTCGGAGTTCCTCATCACCTGCACTTTCAGCACGCTCGGCGTGCCCACTGCCCTGACCGCGGTTCTGGCCCGGGCCGACATCACCACTCCCACCCCCATCCAGGCCGCGACGCTGCCCGACTCGCTCGCCGGGCGCGACGTGCTCGGCCGCGGCCGCACCGGCTCGGGCAAGACGTACGCCTTCGTGCTCCCGGTCCTCGCCCGGCTCGCTGCCGCATCGGCGCAGGCCCGGCCCGGCCGGCCGCGCGCCCTGATCCTTGTCCCCACCAGGGAACTAGCCGGCCAGATCGAGGCGGCCCTCATCCCGTTGGCCCGGCCGCTCGGGCTCCGGTCGCACTGCATCTACGGGGGGACAAACCAAAACCCCCAAGTTCGAGCGTTGCGTACCGGCGTCGACATCGTGGTGGCCTGTCCGGGCCGCCTCGAGGACCTGATCGGCCAGGGCCACGTCCGCCTCGACGACGTGGCCGTGACGGTGCTGGACGAGGCCGATCACATGGCCGACCTCGGATTCCTCCCGGCCGTCCGGCGGCTGCTCGACCAGACCCCGCGCACGGGCCAACGCCTCCTGTTCTCGGCCACGCTGGACGCGGCCGTCGACGGCCTGGTCCGCCGCTACCTGCACGATCCCGCGACCCACCACGCGGATTCCGCAACCTCGCCGGTCAGCGCGATGACGCACCGGGTGGTGCGGATCGCCGAGGGCGGCCATGTGGGCGCCCTCGTCGAGCTCACCGCCACGTCCGAGCGCACCGTGGTCTTCACCCGCACGAAGAGCCGCGCCAAGCGCTTGGCGAAGCAACTCAACAGCGCCGGCGTCAGCGCCGTCGAGATGCACGGCAACCTGTCCCAGAGCGCCCGGACGCGGTCGATGGCGGCGTTCCACGCCGGCGCGGTTCGGGCGCTGGTCGCTACGGATATCGCGGCCCGCGGCATCCACGTCGACGACGTGGGGCTCGTCGTGCACGCCGACCCCCCGACGGAACACAAGGCCTACCTGCACCGCTCGGGCCGCACCGCCCGGGCTGGCGCCGCCGGCGCGGTCGTTACGCTCGCCACCGATGCGCAGTCCGCGCAGGTCGCGGCGCTGCTGCGGCAGGCCGGGGTCCGCGCCGAGGTCGACGCACCCGTGGCGCAGCCGCGACGCTCGACGCCGGCACAGCCGCGACGCTCGACGCCGGCCCAGCCGCACACCACGCACACGCCGGTCCAGCGCGTCCGCCGGCCGAGGCGAGCGCAGCGAGCGGCCAACCGCGTTCCGGCGTAGGGTCGCGGCGTGGAGCCGCCGGGCTCCCGAGGGAGCGGTGTCATGTCCGATAAGTCGCCTCGCCAGAAGATGTCCACGAAGACCACTAAGACCATCAAGGAGAAGCGGCGCGACAAGCACGCCGCCCAACCCGCCTCGGGGGTCGAGAAGCTCACCGCACCCACGAAGGGCGGTCGGCCGCGCTGACGGGATCGCCCCACGCCGAACCGCGTGACCGAGACCCCGACGGTCGCCCACGCCAGGCCCGTCCTCGGGACGACCTGGGCCGGCCGTTGCCGTACGGCGCCGTCGGGGCCCCGCCGGTCGACGAGACGCCCAGATCCCCCGAGCAGACCATCGCGGCTGCTCAGGAGCTGCTAGCGGCGGGGCGGCCGTTCGCCGCGCACGAGACCTACGAGGTCGCGTGGAAGCATCGCCCGGACGCCGAGCGCGATCTGTGGCAGGGACTGGCTCAGGTGTGCGCTGGCCTGACCCACGCGGCGCGCGGCAACGCCACCGGTGCGGCCCGGCTGATCGAGCGGGGCGCGGAGCGGCTCACGGCGTACGCCGACGGTGGTGGCCCGACGTACGGCCTGGACCTGCCGACCGTCCTCGCGCAGGCGCGATCCCGCCTGCACTGACGGTGAGCCTGGCCAGACGCGTCAGAACGGTGGCGGTCCGGGGTCGAGGCTGGGCGGTCTGACGGGTCCAGGACTACGGCGCCCTGGGCCGGGCCGTGGCGCTGGTTTGGTGGGGGCGGTTCGGCCTCGAGGCCGATGGTCGATGGGTGGGCCCTGGGCGAGGTCGGCGGCGACCGCGGGGTCATCGTTGACCAGCTCATCGTTGACCGGCTGATCGTTGACCGGCGCGGTGGAGAGGTCGGCCAAGGGGCTGGTCGAGGGGCTGGTGTCCCCGTCCGGGTGGGGGCGGCCGGGGGCGTTCTGGTCGTATTGCCGGGGGTAGGTGGTGTATTCGCGGCCGGTGCCCATGGTCCACACGATCGTGCCGTCGGGGAGTTGGCGGCTGGCCCATTGGCCGCGGGTTTTGTGCAGGTGGGCGCGTCGGGATTTGGCGGCGAGGTTGTCGGCGGTGGTGGGTCCGGCGGGCCAGGGGGTGTTGTGGTCGAGATCGCAGCGGCTAGCCGGGATGCGGGAGCCAGGCGCTCGGCAGGTGCCGTCGCGGGCCTGGATGGCTTCGCGGAGTCGTGGCGGTGGGGTGTAGCTGGTGGTGGATAGCTCGAGGGCCTCGCCGGTGATGGGATCGGTGACCAGGCGTCGCCACGTCGATCCGGCGGCGAAGGCGAGGTCACGGACGGCGTCGGCGGGCAGGGCGGTGCCGTTGGCCAGGGTGCCGGGGTCGTCGGAGAGCTCAGCCAGTGTCGCGGCTGAGACGACCACCCAGAGCAGAGCGGGTGGCAGCCCCCCGGGGAAGTATCGGACCCATGCGGGGGTGGCCGGGCACGCTTCGCCGGTGCTGTCCTGGCCGGTGGTGTTCTCGGCGGGTGTGGCCTCGGGGTTGCTGGTGGTCCTGGGGGTGCCAACGACGGTGCTGGTGGGCAGGGGTGTGCCCAGGGCGGGGATATCGCCGAAGATGATCAGGTCCAGGGCGATGTCGCTGCGCAGTTGGGCCAGGGTGCGGCCGTCCCCGCCGCGGCGGATGGTGCGGGCCAGGGTGTCGATGCGGTCGATGGCGGCCTGAATGCGCTCGGCGGCGCCGGAGACGGTGATTTCCCCGGTGCCGTGCGGGGTCAGGGTGGCGTAGGCGTCGCGGCGGTCCAGTTCGTAGTCGCGTTGGGCGGCTCCGCCGCGATGCGCCAGGAGGCGGGCGGAGAGCCGGTCTCGGAACAGGGCGTAGGTCAAGGCGGTGCCGTCGCGGCGAGGTCGCAGGCAATAGCGGGCGATGTCGTCGGCGACGTCGGCCGGCACGTCCGCGGTGGCCTGGGTCCAGGCACGGGCCATGGCCCAGGAGCACTGTCCGCCGGTGAGCGCGGTGCGGATCTGCCCGGCGCGGGCGTGCGGAGACCGGCCGAGGTCGACCCGGGCGGTGGCGTCGGGCAGGTTCAGCCCGGTCGCGAGGCGGATCTCGTCGACGACGGCCGCCTGGGCTTCGGTCAGGAAGCGTTCTTGCACGGTCCGCGAGGCGTCGGGACCGGCTTCGGCCAGGGCCGCAGCCCGGCGTCGCTGGGCCAGGATCCCTGCCGCGGTGGCGGAGAGGCCCGCGAGTGCAGCGGTGGCTGCCTCGTAGGTGTGCATCGCCGTGAGGATCTCGTCGTCGGTGTAGGTGTCCATCGCCAGGGGATGCGGCACGGGAAGGAGTGCGTAGGCTCCGCGCCGCTCCACCCCTGTCATCATCGCTCCCGAGTTCGAGGTCCATGTTCGTTACTACGTTCGACCTTAGAGCAACCCGAACGACCCGCACAAGAGTCCGAAAAAGAAGCGGAATAATCCGTGTGTAAAGGCGGTCAAGTCCTTGCGAGAGCCCGGGCGGCGAACCGTCCGGGCTCTCGATCAGCAACGGTGGCCGGGCCTCGCCGGACTTGCGGAAACGCGCGTAGCAGCACGATTGCTCCTCGCCGCGGAGCCCGTATTCGGGGCATGCCCGCCGCGGCAGCGGGTATGAGCAGGCCATGACTGAGGACACCCCGGTAGTGGGCCGGCCATGACCGAGGACACCGGGGCGGCGCCGTTCGACGCGCGCGTCGCGGCACAAGCGGCACAACTCGACGCCGCGGACGGCGACAAGGTCGCGCCGCCCTCCTCGGCCCCGGGACCGGATCCGATGAGCCGGGTGATCGAGGAGCACGCCGAGGCGAGCGCCGCGGTCGATCCGCAGGACCTGACCGACGGTCGGGAGTGGTAGACCGACCGTGGTGAGCGCCCCCGCGCCCGGCGACCTGGTGCTGGTCACGGGTGCCACCGGCTACATCGGCGGTCGGCTCGTCCCGCGACTGCTGGATCTGGGCTACCGCGTCCGCGTCACGCACACCGACCCGAGCCAGGTCAAGCGGGCCTGGTGGTCCGACCGGGTGGACACGGTACCGATGGACGTCGGCGATCCCGACCAGGTCTTGGCGGCATGTGCGGGGGCCGCCGCGGTCTTCTACCTGATGCACGGCATGACCAGCGCGAACTTCGCCGAGCGGGAGCGGCGGGCCGCCGAGAACATGGCCGCCGCGGTGACCCGCCACGGCGTACGTCGGGTCGTCTACCTCTCCGGCATCGTGCCGCCCGGGCCGCCGGGGCAGCTCTCCCCGCATCTGCAATCCCGCTGGCAGGTGGAGCGGATCCTGACCGCTACGCCCGCCGAGGTGGTCACCTTGCGGGCGGCGGTCGTGCTGGGCAGCGGGTCGACGTCCTTCGAGATCATCCGGCAGATCAGCGAGCGCCTGCCGGTCGCGGCGGTGCCCACCTGGTTGCACGCCAGGGTGCAGCCGATCGCGGTGGTGGACGTGCTGGAGGCGCTGGTCGGCGCGCTCACCACGGGGGTCGCCGGCAGCTACGACGTCGGCGGACCGACGGTGCTGCCCTACCGGGAGCTGCTCGCCGTGTACGCCGCGCGCGCCGGCCTGTCCCGGCCCCGGGTCGCCGTACCGTTCCTGTCGACCGACCTCATCGGTGCCCTCACCGCGGCGTTGACGGATGTGCCCGGCGCGACCGTCCAGGCGCTGGTCGAGAGCCTGCGGCACGACATGGTCGCCGCGGACGATCGGTTCCTGGCGCTGCTGCCGCCCGGCTACCCCCTGCTGGAGGTGGGTGAGAGCATCGAGCGGGCGCTCGCCCCGGCGGACACGGGCGTACCGCCCGCCCGGCGCGACCCGATGAGCCGGATGCCGCAGGATCCGTTCTGGACCGGCGGCGGAGTGCCCCGGCCGTTCGCGGTACGGGTGCTCGACGCCCTCGCCGCGGTCCTGCCCGAGCGGCGTTGACGAGGCGGTACGTCGGGAGCCAAAGGGTACGTCGAGGGCCAGACGGTACGTCGAAAGCCAGACGGTACGCCGGGGCCAACGGGTACGTCGGGAGCGGCTCAGACCCGGCGTACGTCCAGGGTGAACCCCTGCGTCCGCAGGCGTCCGATGAGGTGAGCACCCAGTGCCGTCGCCGGGGTGAGTACGCCCCCGCCGGTGGGCAGGTCGTCGTAGGCCAGCGCCAACGCCGACTGGCCGAGCATCACGGCCGTGCCGCTGTAGCCGGGGTCCAGGTCGGCGGCGACCCGGGCCACATACCGGGCGCCGGTCGTCGTGGTCGTCTCGATGTCCAGCACGAACCGGCCGGCGGCCTGCGCCGCCGCGCTGGGACCCTCCCCGGGCTTGGGGGCCACCCGGTCCAGCACCGCCCGTGTCGGCGCGAACGACAGTCCCGCGGCGGCGCCGGCCAGGACCCCGGTGAGCAGGCCCGCCTTGACCGCGCCGCCGATCCCGGCGCCGCAGTCGGTGACCTCGGCGTAGCGGAAGTCGCGGCCGTAGCGGTAGCCGGACAGCGCGTTGGAGCGGCGCACGATCCGGGTGTTGTGCGAGGCCATCACGAACGGGGCGGTCCAGCGGCCGGTGTCGGTGCGCCGGATCGGGACGGCGGCGCCGACGCGGTGCAACACACCCGCCACGCCGGGGCGCACCGGGGCCCGGTTCCGCGACGGGGGTTCGGCCGCGCGGTCGGGGGACAGGGCGTAGGCGTCGCCGACGGTTTGGCGAGCCGGCGCGGAGGAGGCCATCGCCACCGCCTGGCCGCGCATCGAGGCGATGGTGCCGCCGGAGAGTCCGCCCTTGAGGGTGCGCACCCGCAGCATCGTCTCCGTCAGGGTGCCGGCACCGTCGGCAGCGGCCTGTTCGGCCAGCAGCAGCACCCCGAGGTCGGAGGGGATCGAGTCGAAACCGCAGCTGGTGACGAGCTTGGCGCCGGTGGCCTCGGCCAGCGACTGAAAGTCGTCGATGACGCGGCGGACGAACAGCACCTCGCCGGTCAGGTCGGCGTAATGGGTGCCGGCGGCGGCACAGGCAGCCACCAGCGGCAGCCCGTACTCCGCATACGGCCCGACCGTGCTGACCAGCACCTTGGTCGCCGCGGCCAAGTCGCCGAGCCGGGCTTCGTCGGCGGCGTCGGCGACCTCGATCGGCCACCCGGCCGCGGCCTCGGGCAGCGCCCGGCGGGTCGCCTCCAGCCGCTCGCGGGACCGCCCGGCCAGGGCGATGCGCGCGCCGGGCGGCTGGGTCGTGGCGAGGTGCCGGGCGGTGAGCTCCCCGACGAAGCCGGTGGCGCCGAACAGGACCAGGTCGTAGTCGCGAGCCGTAGAGGACATGGCGTGATCCTATGCAGCACCACCGACAACCCATGAAGCGCCGAGCAGCGCCCGAACCCTCGGCCCGTCAGGTCCCGCAGTAGGTGACGTAAGGCCCCGCGTCGTCGGGGGCCGGCCCGGCCAGATCGGCATCGCCGGCCCGCTCGTCGTACGGCTGCGACACCGCCGCCAGCAGCCGCTCGAAGGGCGCCAGATCGCCGGACCGGGCCGCGTCCAGGGCCTCCTCGACGCGGTGGTTGCGCGGGATGAAGAGCGGGTTGACCCGGTTCATGGCGGTCGCGACGGCAGCGCGCGCGGCCGGGTCGGTGGGCAGCAGCGCGTCGCGGCGCGCGGCCCAGGCGTCGTACGCCGCGGGCTCGGGGAACAGCTCGCGCGCCGTGCCGGCGACCAACGCCCGGAAGAAGCCGGTGTAGTCGACCCGTTGCGCCTCCAGCAGGGTGAACAGGTCCTCGGCCAGCGCCTCATCCGGCGCCGGCAGGCCGAGCTTGGCCGCCATCCCGGCGCCGACCCGGCGCTGGTAGTGCGGCCCGAACTCCCCGAGCACCTCGGTCACCGCGGCGACCGCCGCGTCGGCGTCATCGGCCGCGACCTCGCCCGCGGCCTCTCCCGCCGCCTCGCCCCCAGCGTCGGACCCGTCCTCCGCGACCAGCAGCGGGATCAGCGTCTCGGCGAACCGGGCGAGATTCCACAGCGCCACGGAGGGTTGGTTGCCGTAGGCATAGCGGCCGCCGTCGTCGATCGAGCTGAAGACCGCCGCGCGATCGAACCGGTCCAGGAAGGCGCACGGGCCGTAGTCGATCGTCTCGCCGCTGATCGTCATGTTGTCGGTGTTCATCACCCCGTGCACGAACCCGACGAGCATCCACTGCGCGACCAGGTCGGCCTGGGCGCGCACCACCTCGCCGAGCAGCGCGAGCACCGGCCGCTCGGCGTGCGCCGCCGCAGGGTAGTGCCGCTCAATCGCGTAATCGGCGAGTGCTTGCAGGAGGTTGCGGTCGCCGGTGAAGGCGGCGTACTGGAAGGTGCCGACCCGCAGATGGCTCGCCGCGACCCGACAGAGCACCGCACCGGGCTCCGGCCCGCGGCGCAGCACCGCCTCCCCGGTGGCGACGACGGACAGCCCCCGCGTCGTGGGGATGCCCAGGGCGTGCATGGCCTCCCCGATCAGGTACTCCCGCAGCATCGGCCCGATGACCGCCTTGCCATCGCCGCCGCGGGAGAACCGGGTGCGGCCCGAGCCCTTCAGGTGCAGGTCGACGCGCCGCCCACCCGGGTCGACCAGTTCACCGACGAGCAGGGCCCGCCCGTCGCCGAGTTGCGGCTGGTACCGGCCGAACTGGTGCCCGGCGTAGGCCTGCGCGAAGGTCGGTACGGCGTCGCCCAGCCGGCCCGTCAGGAGCGCCGGATCCGCCCGCAACTCCTCGGCGTCGAGGCCCAGCGCGGCGGCGAGCGGCTCGTTGAGGACGAGCAGCCGCGGGTTGGGGGCCGGCTCCGCGCGCCAGGGCACCGACAGCCGCGGGTTGGGGGCCGGCTCCGCGCGCCAGGGCACCGACAGCCGCGGCACGGCCGCCGCGTAGCTCTGCTCCAAGCGCCCCAGCCACGATCCGGACATGGTGGCCAGGCTACGGGCGCCCGCCGAGCCTGGCCACGTGGAGGGCGCGCACCCGCTGCGCCAGCTCCGGGTCGGGACCGTCGACCACGACACCGGGCACGATCGCCTGGATCGGCAGGGTCTGCACCGGCCCGGGTGGTACGCCGAGCGCGGTCAGCCACTCGCTGAGCTGGGCCGATGAGCTGGCGTAGACAATGCGCCCCAGCCCCACCCAGCCGTGCGCCGCCGAGCACATCGGGCAGTGTTCCCCGGAGGTGTAGACGGTCGCCGCGGCCCGGTCCGCCGGGCTCAGATGCTGGGCGGCCCAGCGGGCGATCGCGAATTCGGGATGCTGGGTGTGATCTCCGCCGGCGACGTGATTGTGGTCCTCGAAGAGCACCTCGCCGCCTGCGGCGACGAGAACCGACCCGAACGGCTCGTCGCCGCAGGCCAGGGCCGCCTCGGCCAGTTCGACGGCGCGGATCAGAGGGGGACGGTCGGCGGCACAGATCGGCATCCGGCTACCTTACGGGGTGCGTGTCGCGGCCGGGGCGCGTGTCAAAATGGCCGGGTGACCTCGGCAGACCCCCGTCCCAGCCCGCTCGCCACGGGGTGGGGGCCGCCGCCGGCAGCGGGGCGGGGCTACGTGCCGCACTGGGAGGCCGACATCCTGCTGGCCGACGGCCAGGCCGCCCACCTGCGCCCGCTCGGACCGCGGGACGAACCGGCCCTGGAGACCTTTTGGGCCGCGCTGTCGCCGAAGACCCAATACTTCCGTTTCTTCGCGGCGCACCCGAGCCTGAAACCCGCGGACCGGGAGCGCTTCCTGCAGGCCGACCACCAGAACCGGGTCGTGCTCGGGGTCTTCACCGGCCCCGATCTGGTGGCGATCGGCGACTTCACCCGGACCGGCGACACCGAGGCTGAGGTGGCCTTCGTCGTCATCGACACCCTGCACGGCTACGGCGTCGGGGGGCTGTTGCTGGAACACCTCGCGCAGATCGCCCGAGAGCTGGGGGTGACCCGGCTCACGGCCGAGGTGCTGCCCGACAACGACCGGATGATCCGGTCCTTCCGTGCCGCCGGCTACGCGATGCGGACCACCCTCACCGGGGACTCGCTGCACTTCGCCTTCCCGGTCAAGCCCACCGACACCTCGATGGCGGTGATGGCGGCCCGGGAACAGCGGGCCGAGGCCAGCTCCATGCGGCGGGTGTTCCAGGCCCGCACGGTGGCCGTGATCGGCGGCACGAGTCGACGCAGCTCCACCGGTCGACGGCTGCTGCGCAACGTGCTGGCGAGTGAGTTCGACGGCCGGGTCTACCTGGTCAATCCGTCGATCGAGGCCGCCTTCGGCGTACCGGCCTATCCGTCCGTGCTCGATCTGCCCGAGCCCGTCGACCTCGCCGTGATCGCGGTCCGGGCCGAGTTGGTGCCGCAGATCGTCGCGGACTGCGCAGCGAAGAAGGTGCACGCGGTGCTGGTCGTCTCGATCGGATATGCCGAGGCCGGTCCGGCGGGGGCATGGCGCCAGGCCGCGCTGCTGGCGCAGTGCCGCAGCGCGGGCATCCGGCTGATCGGCCCGTGCGCGCTGGGGATCATGAATCCGGCCGGCAACGCCCTGAACGCGTCGATGTGTGACGTCCAGCCCGAGCCCGGCCCGGTCGGATTCTTCTGTCAGTCGGGGCCGCTCAGCCTGACCGCCCTGCGGATGCTGGTCGACCGCGGGCTCGGCGTGTCGAGTTTCGTCTCGGCGGGCAACCGGGCCGACGTGTCGGGCAACGACCTGCTGCAGTACTGGGACGAGGACGAGCACACCGAGGTGATCCTTGCCTATCTGGAGTCGCTCGGGAACGCCGAGAAGTTCTCCCGGATCGCCCGTCGGGTGAGCCGCCACAAGCCGGTCGTCGTGCTCACCTCCGGGCGGGGCGGGTTCTCCCTGGGGCTGCGGCCCGAGGAACCGGCCGAGGACGCGGCCGCGGCGGGTGTGCCGTCCTCGGCGCGCGGTGACGCGGCAGTCGTCGGCAGCGCGACCGCGTCGGCGGCCGTCGTGGATGCGATGTTCCGACAGTCCGGCGTCATCCGCGTCGACCACATCGAGCACCTTTACGACGTCGCCCAGGTGTTGGTGCGCCAGCCGCTGCCGCCGGGCAATCGGCTCGCCATCGTGGGGGATTCGCCGGAGCTGACGATCATCGCCGCCGACGTGGCCACGCAGGCGGGGTTCGCGACCCGGGCCACCTGGCTGGGCCTGGGCGACCTGTCAGCGGCGGGCTATGAGGAGAAGTTGCGCGAGGCGATGGACGACCCGGAGGTCGACGCGGTGTTGGCCGTGTTCGTGCCGGCGCCCGCCGAGACCGAGGTCGCGCTGGACGACATCCGCGCCGCGATCGCCAGCCACGGCGCGCACCCTGTCAAGCCGGTCCTGGCCGTCGTCTCCGGCGGGGATTGCGACCAGAACCTGCACCTGTCCGCCGATCCGCTTGGGGCTGACCGGCCGCGCACTGACGGGGGCGCGCGCAGCGTGCGGACCCCTCGGGCGTTGCGCGGCACGGTGCCCGTCTACCCCGGTCCGGAACGGGCGATCCTCGCCCTCGCCAAGGCGTGGGATTACGCGCAGTGGCGGACCCGCGCCGAGGCCAAGCTGCCGATGCTGGCCGATGTGCTGCCGGCGGAGGCGGCGGCGCTCGTCGCGGGCGTCCTGGCCGCGACCCCCGACGGCCGCAGCCTCACCGACGAGGAGGTCATGGCCCTGCTGGGCTTCTATGGGGTGCCGGTGCTGCCCTACCGCCGGGTCTCCGATCTGGCCGAGGCGGTCGCGGCGGCCGAGGAGCTGGGCTGGGAGATCGCGGTCAAGGTCACCAACCCGGGCCAGGCGGACGCCTCGGCGCAGCGCGTCTGGGCGCAGATCGTGGACGAGAACGAGCTGGCCGTGGCGTGGCGGCAGCTGACGGAGACCTTCGGGGACGCCGCCGCGGCGCGGGTCGTCGTCCAGGCCCGCGGCGGCGCCGGCATGCACGTCTCGATCAGCGGGTGCGAGGACCGCAACCTGGGCCCCGTGCTCTCGTTCAGCATCGCGGCGCCGGCGGCGAAGATCCTGTACGACGTGAGCTACCGCCTCACCCCCTTGTCGCGGGCCGACGCCGCCGCCATGCTGCGCGAGGTCCGGTTGGCGCCGATGCTGACCGGTGCCACCGGCTTCCCGGCGCGTGACGTCGCCGCCGTCGAGGAGCTGCTGCTGCGGATCGCGGCGCTGAAGGAATCCCAGCCGGACGTGGATTGGATCGACGTCGAGGTGCTGGCGCACGAGACCGGCTGCTCCGTGGTCGGCGCTCGCGTGCGGGTGCGCCACCCCGACCCGCGGCCCGGCGTCTACGCCCGCCGGCTCAGCTCCTCACCGGACGGCATCTGACCTCGCTCGCCAAGTCTTGACGCGCAATTGCGTTGTCCATAGACAATTCTCACGCGCATCCCAGGAATCACGCGCAAACTTGCGGTCATGGACCGCGGCGGACAACGGCGACCGGGCGGGGCTCGACTCCGTTCCCTCGTGCATCAACTGGCGAACAGCGAGGACGAGTTGCGCAGGTCCACCGAGGACGACCCGCTCCGGCGCGGCCGGATCCTGCGGCACCAGCAGGAACTGATCGCGCAGCTGCGCACCGACCGGCCCAGCTGAACCCCGGTCCCGGGTCACACTGGGACGGTGCCGGCCCTCGACGACCTCCCCGTGATCGCGCCCATGCTGGCCACCGCCGCCACCGTGCCCGACCTCGGTGACCCAGAACGGTGGGCCTACGAGGTCAAGTGGGACGGTTATCGGGCAGTGGCCGCCGTCGTCGGAGACCGCCCGGGGGTGCCCGGCCGGGCCCGGCTGCGCAGCCGCTCCGGGCAGGACTTCACCGCCACCTATCCCGAGCTGGGCGAACTGCCCACCCTGCTGGCCGGCCATGACGCCGTCCTCGACGGGGAGATCGTCGCCCTGGACGCCCAGGGCCGCTCCGACTTCGGCCGACTGCAGCACCGCGGCACCCCGGCCGGGGGGATTCGGGTGCACTACCTGGCGTTCGACGCCCTGTTCGTCGACGGGGTCTCGCTGCTCGCCGAGCCCTATCCCCGGCGCCGCGAGATCCTCCAGGCGCTGCTGCCCGCCGGCGCCCACGCGCAGGTCCCGACCACCTTCGGCAGCGATCTCGAGGTAGCGCTGCAGGTGAGCCGGTCGTTGCGCCTGGAGGGGATCGTCGCCAAACGACTCGACGGTGCCTATCTGCCCGGCCGCCGGTCCCGGACCTGGCTGAAGATCAAGCACCTGCGCACCCAGGAGGTCGTCGTCGTCGGCTGGACCCCGGGCACCGGCCGACGCGCCGGCACCATGGGAGCGCTGCTACTGGCCCTGCCCGTGCGGCTGCCGGATCCAGCGGTCGGCACCGGCTGGGACTACGTCGGCAAGGTCGGGACGGGGTTCACCGACCGCGCCCTGGAGGAGATCCGCGCGGAGCTGACACCGCTGGAGCGCACCACACCCGCCGTACCGGCCGTCCCCCGCGCCGACGCCCGCGAGGCGCACTGGGTGGAGCCGGCCCGGGTGGGCGAGGTCAGCTACGCCGAGTGGACCGGCGCCGGGCGGCTGCGGCACCCCGTGTGGCGGGGCTGGCGGCCGGACAAGAGCCCGGAGGCCGTACGTCGAGAGCCGTGAGCACCCGACGTACGGCCTGGGTCGCCGTGCGCCGCAACCGCGTTCGCGGGTTTAGCTGGCGGTTCTAGGAGGAGTAGTCGTAGAAGCCGCGGCCGGTCTTCTTGCCGAGGAAGCCGGCGTCGACGAGGCGGTTGAGCAGCGGCGGCGGGGCGTACATGGGGTCCTTGAACTCGTTGAACATCCCCAGCGTGGCGCCGCGCACGGTGTCGAGACCGATGTTGTCGATGAGTTCCAGCGGGCCCATGGGGTGCCCGCAGCCGAGCCGCATGCCCTTGTCGATGTCCGCCGCGGTCGCGTGGCCGCCCTCGAGGAGCCGGATGGCGCTCATCATGTAGGGCACCAGCAGCACGTTCACGACGAAGCCGGGCCGGTCCGGGGCCTCGATGACCTCCTTGCCGAGCCCGTCGCGGACGAACACCAGGGCGCGCTCCTTGGCCTCGTCGGCGGTGGCCAGCGAGGGGATGACCTCGACCAGCTTCATCAGCGGCACGGGGGAGAAGAAGTGCAGGCCCACGGTCCACTCCGGCCGGCCGGCGGCGGTGCCGAGCCGGATGATCTGCAGCGAGCTGGTGTTGGAGGCCAAGATCGCGTCGGGCCGCTGCACGATCTCGCCGAGCTTGCGGAACAGCGCATCCTTGGCGTCCGCGTTTTCGGTGGCCGCCTCGATGACGATGTCCGCATCGGCCGCCGCGTCGATGGAGCCGGAGAAGGTCAACAGGCCCATCGCGGCGTCCGCGTCCTCCTGGGCGAGCTTGCCCTTGGCGATCGCGCGGCCCATCGACTTCTCGACGCGCCCCTTGGCGGCCGCGGCCGCCTCGTCGGAGATGTCGGTGACGACCGTGGTGATCCCGCGGCGGGCCGCGACCTCCGCGATGCCCGATCCCATCAGCCCACCGCCGACGACCGCCAGCTTGTTCTCGCCCATGCCTGCCTCCCGCAGTTCAACTCGGCTGCCTCCATCGAGCGCAAGCCTGCCGTGCCACGGCGGTCCGCGGGGCTGTGTCGACCGTGGCGTTGGCCTCAGGCGTCCCGCGCGACGATCAATACCCCCGATTTCGGGCCCAACAGGGGCCACTTTCGGCTCTCCTGACACATCTGTGGGTCAGGAGAGCCCCATTTTCGAGGTATTGATCGTTCCCGGGGACGCCGACGACCGCCGATCGGGCTGGCAGGGGCGGCTCAGACCCGCGGCGGTCGGCGATAGCCGGTGCGCAGGTCTGGCCGCGAGAGCAGCCGGAAGATCACCAGCAGGACGGCGCTGAACGCGATCTGCTCGGCGATCATCCACGCCGGGTAGAGCCCTGGGATCAGGCAGGTCGTCACCGCGATCACCGGGAACACGACGCTGAACAGCCGCAGCCGCGAATAGGCCCACCAATAGCCAAGACTGGCCCGCCAGAGGAAGTAGAACAGCGTCCCGGCGATCAGGAAGATGACGATGAGCCGCCACCACACGATGCCGGACACGGGCGCGCCCTCCACGGTCTGCAGGATGGCCTCGCCGACGGCGCCCGAACCGATGACGAAGACCACGACGAGCAGTGCCGCCACGCGGCGGAATGTCGTTCGGGTGCGGGGGTCTTCGCGGACGGACTCGGCGACGCGGTACGCCGCGTGCCGGCCGCCGCCCACTCGGTCCAACCGGCGGGCGACATCCTCGACCCACGGGCTCGTCAGCATGGTCCCCAGTGTGCCGGTGTCGTCCAGTCGGCGAGGTCCCGGGGCCGCCGACTTGAACGGCGTTCAAGTCGGCGATTAGGTTGACGCTCATGGACTGCGCCACCCTGGACCGCCTCGTCGAGACCGCCTGTGCCGGTGCGACCGTCGACCCCGCCGACGCCCTCGCGGTGCTGGCCGCCGACGACGACCTGGTGCTGAGCATCGTCGCGGCCGCGGGGCGGGTGCGCCGGCACTTCTTCGGCCGCCGGGTGCTCCTGAACCACCTCGTCAACCTCAAGTCGGGGATGTGCCCGGAGGACTGCCACTACTGCAGCCAGGCGCTGAGCTCGACGGCCGACATCCCGCGCTACTCGTGGCTGTCGCCCGAGCAGATCGAGCAGTCCGTCGCGGCCGGGGTCGCCCAGGGGGCCAGCACGGTCTGCCTCGTCGCGGCGGGTCGCGGCCCGTCGCAGCGTGAGGTGGAGCGGGTCGCCGCGGCGGTGGCCGGCATCCGGCGTACCCACCCCGACGTCAAGATCTGCACCTGCCTGGGATTCCTCGACGAGACCAAGGCCGCGACGCTGGCGGACGCGGGGGCGCACCGCTACAACCACAACCTCAACACCGCCGCCGCCAACTATCCCGAGGTCTGCGCGACGCACACCTTCGCCGACCGGGTGGCCACCGTGCGGGCGGCGACCTCGGCCGGGCTGTCGCCCTGTTCCGGGCTGATCGTGGGGCTGGGGGAGAGCGACGAGCAGTTGGTGGAGGTGGCGTATGCGCTGCGGGAGCTGGCGGTCGACTCCGTGCCGGTGAACTTCCTGCTGCCGTTCGAGGGCACGCCGCTGGCCGGCGGCCCGAGCGGGGCCGCCGCGCTCACCCCGTTGCGGGCGCTGAAGGTGCTGGCGATGGTGCGGTTCGTGCATCCGGACGTCGAGGTGCGCTGTTCGGCGGGCCGGGAACACCACCTGCGCAGCCTCCAGCCGCTCGCGCTCGAGATCTGCACCTCGATCTTCCTCGGCGACTACCTGACGTCCGAGGGGCAGCCGGGGGCGGCGGACCTGGCGACGATCGCCGACCTGGGGTTCGAGGTCGTGGGCCGAGACGCCGATGCCGGCGAGGTCTGCTGGGGTCACGACGAGCGGGTCCTGAGCCGCCGAAGCGCCCCAGCGTCGATCACCTGAGCCCCAGCGGTGCGGTTGGCCAGGGAACCCGGCCTCGCAGCTCAGAGCCGCGCCGCGAGTCGGGTGCCCTGGTCGATGGCCCGCTTGGCGTCCAGCTCGGCCGCGAGGTCGGCGCCGCCGATCAGGTGCAGCCGCGCCGGGTCGACACCGGCCTCCACCAGCTCGTCATAGAGCCCCCGCTGCGACTCCTGCCCCGTGCACAGCACGATCGTGTCCACCTCGAGCACCCGGTCCTGCTTGGCGACCGTGATGTGCAGCCCCGCGTCGTCGATGCCGTGGTAGGTGACCGCAGGCAGCAGGGTCACCCCACGATGGGCCAGCTCGGCGCGATGGATCCACCCGGTTGTCCGGCCGAGCCCCTCGCCGAGCTTGGACGCCTTGCGCTGCAGCAGCGTCACCTCCCGAGCGGCGGGCTCACGGACCGGCTTACACAGGCCACCGCGCCCGGCGTACGTCGTGTCGATCCCCCACGTCGCATAGAACCGGTCGGGGTCGACGGCCCCGGACGGCCCTGCCTGGGTGAGGAACTCGGCCACGTCGAAGCCGATGCCGCCGGCCCCCAAGATCGCGACCCGCTGCCCGACGGGGACGTGACCCAGCACCACGTCGGCGTAGGTCACGACGCTCGGATGGTCGACACCCGGCACATCGGGGATGCGGGGGACGACTCCGGTGGCAAGGACGATCTCGTCGTACGCCGCGCCGTCGGCCACCAGTTCCCCGCCGGTCACTCGGCGTCCGAGCCGCAGTTCCACCCCGGCGTCGGTGATCTCGTGCTGGAAGTAACGCAGCGTCTGCGCGAACTCCTCCTTGCCCGGGATCTGGCGGGCGATCCGGAACTGCCCACCGATCGCCGCGTCGGCCTCGAACAGGGTGACCGCATGACCGCGTCGCGCGGCGACCGTCGCGCACGCCAGCCCCGCCGGGCCCGCGCCCACGACCGCGATCCGGTTGCGCTGCGCCGCAGTCTCTACCGGCGCGATCACCAGTTCCGTCTCGTGACAGGCTCGCGGGTTGACCAGGCAGGACGTCATCTTGCCGCCGAAGATGTGGTCCAGGCAGGCCTGATTGCAGGCGATGCAGGTGTTGATCGCCGCGGGGGTGCCCGCCGCCGCCTTCGCCACGAACTCCGGATCGGCCAGGAAGGGCCGCGCCATCGACACCATGTCGGCGCAGCCCTGCGCCAGCACCTCCTCGGCGACGGCCGGGTCGTTGATCCGGTTCGTGGTGACCAGCGGAATCGTCACCTCGCCCCGGAGCCGCTTGGTCACCCAGGCGAACCCGGCCCGTGGCACCGACGTCGCGATCGTCGGGATCCGAGCCTCGTGCCAGCCGATCCCGGTGTTGATGAGCGTCGCGCCGGCCGCCTCGACGGCCTTGGCAAGCATGACGATCTCGGCCCAGTCCGAGCCCTCTTCGACGAGGTCGAGCATGGAGAGCCGGTAGATGACGATGAAGTCCGGGCCGGTCGCACGGCGTACCGCCTCGACGATCGCCACCGGGAACCGCATCCGCCCCGCGTAGTCGCCGCCCCAGGCGTCGGTGCGCCGGTTGGTCCGGGCGGCGGTGAACTGGTTGATCAGGTAGCCCTCGGAGCCCATGATCTCCACCCCGTCGTACCCGGCGTCGCGCGCCAAGGCCGCGCACCGCGCGAAGTCGGCGATGGTCTCCTCGATCTGCGCCGCGGTCAGCTCGGCGGGCGCGCAGGGCGCGATCGGAGCCTGCAGCGGGGACGGTGCCACCACCTCGTTGTGGTAGCCGTAGCGCCCCGAGTGCAGGATCTGCATCGCGATGCGACCACCGGCCGCGTGCACCGCGTCGGTGACCACGCGGTGCGGCGCTGCCTGCTCCGGCGTCTGCATCACCGCGCCGCCCTCGAAGACGGCGCCGGCGGGGTTCGGCGAGATGCCGCCGGTGACGATGAGGCCGACGCCGCCGCGGGCCCGCTCGGCGTAGAACGCGGCCATCCGCTCGTACCCGCCCGGCACTTCCTCCAGTCCCACGTGCATGGACCCCATCAGCACCCGGTTGGGCAGGGTCACAAAGCCCAGGTCGAGCGGGGCCAGCAGGTGCGGGTACGCCGTCATCGTCGCCTCGTCGCGTCGCGGGGCCGCCGTCCGGCCCGGTCACTCCGCAGGCTACTCACGGGTTGGCCTGCGCGACGAGCTACAGCGGTTCCTGAGGAGCCATGGCGGTTCCTGCGGACGACCATCGATGCCCCCGGACTCACCGGCCGGTCTCAGCCGGGCGCCCCTACCAGGGAGGATGCCGACGTCCCGGGGGAGGCCCCGCATCGATGGTCGTCGGTGGTGCCGGTTCGCGGACCTCAGCGGTCGATGCAGTGCACCTCGGCGGGCAGGGGGTGGCAGACGGTACGCCGGGCGACGCGGCTGCGGGCCTCGTGGCAGGCGCCGACGGTCGTGGGATGGGGACGGCAGGCTTCGCCGGGGTGGGCCCGGCAGATCGGGCAGGCGACACGCAGTTCGAGGATCATGCGATCCTCCTTTGCCAGGTGGGGGCGCCGGTGGGCGGCGTCGGTGGGGCGACCGCGCGGCCGTCGCCCCCTGAATCGGCTAGGCCTGGTGCGGGTTTAGCGATCCGGTGCGGCATTGTGCGCACCCGCCGAGACGCCGTGTCAGCATCGAGGTCGTGTCTTAGTCGAAGCTCGCCGACCGAGCGCGAATGATCTGAACCCCCGCCCCCGACGAACTACGGGCGGCGGGGCGGGCGCTGCGGCAGAATGGGCCGGTCCGCCGCACCGTCGCGGCGAGCACCCGGGAGGGGCGATGGCGGTCTTCGATGTCCTGCAGCGACAGCTCGTGTACTTCCCCATGCGCGGCCCCGTCCGGTCTGCCCGCCGGTACGCCGAGAGCGCCCGCGACATCACCCTCACCACCGACGACGGCCTGACGCTGGGGGCCTGGTGGTTCCCCGCCAGCGGTCCCGCCGGGCTCGACCGGGCCACGGCCGTCCTGTTCACCCCGGGCAACGGCGGCCACCGGGAGGGCCGGGCGCCGCTGTTCCTGACCCTGGCGCGGCACGGGTTCTCGGTGCTGGGGCTCGACTATCGCGGGTATGGGGAGAACGCCGGTACGCCGTCCGAGGCGGGCCTGGCCGCCGACGCTCGGGCCGCCGTGGCCTGGATCCGCGGCGCCGGCTACGGACCCGAACGCACCCTCTACCTCGGCGAATCCCTCGGCACCGGCGTCGCGGCTCGCCTGTCGACGACCCACCCACCCGCCGGGCTGCTGCTGCGCTCGCCGTTCCCCTCCCTCCTCGACGTCGGCCGCCACCTCTACCGGGGGTTGCCGCTGGAGCGCCTGATCGGGGACCGCTTCGACACCAGCACGCACCTGGCGGACTGCCCCGTGCCGGTCAGCGTGCTGCGCGGCGAGCGGGACGGCATCGTGCCGAGCGCGCTCAGTGCTCAGGTGGCGCACGGCATACCGCACCTCCTGGAGGACATCGAGGTGCCGGGCGCCGACCACAACGACGCGATCTGGTACGGCGAGTTCGTCGCCGAGGCCCTCGACCGGTTGGCGGCCGCAACCACCGCAGGGTGAACGATCGGGCACGGTGACCGGAACGATCGCCCCCAAGTGGGTGACCGGTGCTTCTCTCCGGTAGCTTTCGAGCACGACGCGTGTCGCTCCGATCCCGCACGCAAGTGCCCGGTTACCACCAGCGCGCCGCCCCGACCGAGGAGGAGATCAGCCTTGACCAGCGAAGGCGTACTCACCACCGGAGACACCACGCTCGACCTGCCGATCGTGGCGGCCACCGAGGGCAACCACGGGTACGACGTGTCGGCCCTGCTCAAGGAGACCGGGAACACGACGTACGACGTGGGCTTCGCCAATACCGCCGCCTGCCGTTCGGCGATCACCTATATCGACGGGGACGCGGGCATCCTGCGCTACCGCGGCTACCCGATCGAGCAGCTCGCGGAGCAGTCCACGTTCCTGGAGACCTGCTACCTGGTGCTCTACGGCGACCTGCCCACCAAGGAACAGTTCGAGGCCTTCGAGAACACCGTGCGCCGGCACACCCTGGTCGACGAGCGAATGCGCGACTTCTTCCGCAGCTTCCCCCGCCGCAGCCACCCGATGCCGGTGCTGTCGGCGGGCGTCACGGCGCTGTCCACATTCAGCACCGAAACGGTGAGCATCTCCGACTGGCGGGCCATCGACATGGCCACCTTCCGGCTGCTCGCGAAGCTGCCGACGCTGGCGGCCATGGGTTATAAGAACTCGATGGGCGACCCGTTCATGTATCCGGACAACTCCCTGGGGTACGTCGAGAACTTCCTGAGGATGTCGTTCGGTTATCCGACCGAGCCCTATGAGATCGACCCGATGTTTGTGCGCGCCCTCGACATCCTGCTGATCCTGCACGCCGACCACGAGCAGAACTGTTCGACCTCGACGGTGCGCCTGGTGGGCTCGGCCCACGCCAACATCTATGTCTCCGTCGCCTCCGGGATCAACGCGCTGTCCGGCCCCCTGCACGGCGGTGCGAACCAGCAGGTCATCGAGATGCTGGCGAAGATCCGTGACGACGGCGGCGATGTCGACAAGTTCGTCGCCAACGTCAAGGACAGCAAGAGTGGCGCGAAGCTGATGGGCTTCGGGCACCGGGTCTACAAGAATTACGACCCGCGGGCGGCCATCATCAAGAAGCACGCCGACGAGATCCTCAAGTCGCTCAAGACGCAGGATGCGCTGCTGGAGATCGCGCTCCAGCTGGAAGAAGTGGCGCTGAACGATCCGTATTTCAGCGAGCGCAAGCTCTATCCCAACGTCGACTTCTACACCGGGCTCATCTACGAGGCGATGGGCTTCCCGGTCAACATGTTCACCGTGCTGTTCGCGCTCGGCCGGCTGCCCGGCTGGATCGCCCAGTGGCGCGAGATGATCTCCGACCCGGAGACCAAGATCGGCCGGCCGCGGCAGGTCTACACCGGCGAGACCGAGCGCGACTACGTCGCCATCGACCAGCGCTGATCCGCCGGGGCGTGGTCGGCCAGGAACCGCACCGCGGGGGCCAGGTGCCCCTCGAACCAGGGGGCGACGTGATCGCCCTCGTCGAACAACGTCGTCGCGCCCGGCACCAGCTTCGCGAAGGCCTCATTGCCCGCCCGGAACCGGTCCTTGTTGCCGCAGGCCAGGAACAGCGGGATGCGGCTCAGGATGTCGGTGCGGGCGAACACGTCGTGGGCCTGATAGTCGGCGGAGTCGTCGAACCGCTCGGGAGCGGTGCCCGCCGCCGACGTCCGCAGCGCCGCAGCCAGCGTCGCGACCGCGAACACCTGCTCCGGCCCGAGCAGCGAGGCGATGTAGAGGCTGCCGTAGCCGCCCATCGACACCCCGAGAAGACCGATCCGCTCCGTCGGCAGCCCGCGGTCGGCCAGCAACGGCAGGAAGTCCTCGATCACCATCGCCGCCGTATCGGTCCCTGCGAAGGGGCCGCGGTTGCGCGGATGCCAGTACGCCGCGGCGCCGTCGATGGCCGCGACCGCCAGCCCGGTGCCGACCATGGCCCGCTCCAGGTGCATTCCGCCGAACCAGTCGGCGGCCCGGCCACCCATCCCGTGCAGGGCCACGACCAGGGCGCGGGGTCGGTCCGGCCGAGCCAGCATCCAGCCCACCCGGCGGCCCGGCCAATGCTCGGACGACAGCGTGCCGGACTCCCGCAGCAGGGCGGGCGCGGTGATCGTGCCGCCGGCCAATCCGGCCAGGCCCAGCGACGCCAGCCCCGCCATGGCCGCGCCCAGCACGGCCCGTCGCGTGGGGATGACCCCGCCGGACGCGGGCACCGACCCGCGGGACGCAGGCACCGACCCGCGGGACGCGGGCACCGACCCGCCGGGCTGCTGCCCGAGGGTCGTCCGGTCCGGGCGGCCCAGACTCATCGCCGATTTCACTCCCCGCTCGTGATCTGCGCTGCTGGCTCTCGTGAGCCTAACGTGGGTGCGAGGGGAGGCCGGAAGGGGAATCCGGCCTGCGCCGGGAATCGGTCCACCCGTTCTATCGGCAGCGGCGGCCCGCTTTCGCGGGTCGCCGCCCCGCACGACGCCGCATCGTGACCTGAGCGCTACCGGCCTGGTCAGGGCGTCGGCGACAACCCGAACAGGATGCGCGCCTGCGCCGTCGTCATGGCCCGCGCCTCGTCGGCGGGTGCCGCCGGCACGTGCATGGTGTAGATCGCCACGGCGTACCGGCCCTCGCCCACGAACCCCACGCTCGGCGCCAGCTCGGCATCGCCGCCGGGCACGTCGCCGCCCCAGCCCTGCTTCACCGGCGCCGTGCGGTCCACCGCCTTCAGGCCGAACACCTGGTCCGTGCCGTCCGCGGCGACGTCCTCGGTGCGGGCCATCGCCGCCAGCAGCCACGGCCCGACCGTGGGGTCCGCCTTCGCCGCGGCCAGGAAGCGGGCCATCCCCTGCGGGCTGACCTGCGTGCTGCCCCAGGTCAACGCGCCGTTCGTCGGCGGCGCCCCGAGCCCGGGGATCGCGTAGCGCTCGCTCGCCCACGCCATCAGATCGTCGCCGCCGGCCGCCAGATAGAGCTCCCCGCCCGCCGCGTCGTCGGACCGGGCGATCATCGCGTTCGCCTTGGCCTGGGTGTCCCCGGTCATGGCGCCACCGGCCAGCAGCCTGGCCGCGACGAAGACCTTGGCCGTGGACTCCGCGGGGAAGAAGCCATTGGTGTTGCCGCCGGTCACGACCTCGCCGGTCGTCGTGTCGACCACCGCGATGCCGGTCATCCAGCCGTGCTCCCCGGCGTACGCCGCAGCGGCCCGCACATTCGCCGCCAACGCCGGGCCACCCGGCAGTTGCGGCGGCGGGGCCGCGATCACGGTGGCCCGCAGCGCCTCGGCGGACTCCACGGGGAACACGTGCGGTGCGGCCATCGCGACGACGGCCAGGGCCGCCGCGCCGGCGGTGAGCCAACGAGCCGGCCCGGCGGGGACGGGCAACCCCGCGAACCGGTCCCGGCCGACCTCGGGGCCGACGGCCGCATGGATCGGACGGATCGGACGCATCGTCCAGACCATGCCCACCTCCTCCTGCGCGGTGCGCCCCGGCGGCGCTGCCGGGCCCGACACTGCGGTTGGGTGCAGTGAACCGGTTCGCACCGACAACGCTGTGGCGCCACCCCGCACGGGAACCTGTGGATCCGCTGGATCGTTGATGGGAGCGTCCGAGACGACCACGCCGGCAGGGTCGCGCCCCGGCGTGAGACTGACCACCTCTCGGCGTACGACCAGGCCGTTTCCTACGCCCCCGCGTAGGTGAACGGTGATCTACCCTTTCCCGGCCCGGTTCCGCCGACCATGCTGGGACGAACCGCCAGACGCCGCCGACTTGGGAGGATTCACCGACATGCCCCTGCGTTCGCACGCCGATGAGACGTACGACAAGGCCCCACTGGACGATCAAGCCCGCAGCGTCGCGCACCTCTTCCTGCGTCGGGTCGAGAAGTCCGCCGCCAGGACCGCGTTCCAATACTTCGTCGGCGAGGAACTGCACGGCGTCACCTGGACCGAGACCAAGGCGCAGGTGTTCGACTGGGCCGCCGGGCTCATCGCGTTGGGCATCGAGCCCGAGCAGCGCGTCGCGATCGCCGCGCAGACCCGCTACGAGTGGGTCATCGCCGACCTCGCGATCATGTGTGCCGGCGCGGCGACCACGACGGTCTATGCCAGCACCTCCGCGGCCGACGTCGCCTATCTCGTGTCGGACTCCGGCTGCCGGATCGCCTTCGCGGAGGACGCCGGTCAGGTGGAGAAACTGCGGGTACGCCGTGGTGAGCTGCCCGAACTGTCCCGAGTCATCTGCTTCGAGGAGTCCGCGGCCGACGGCGACTGGGTCATCGGCCTCACCGAGTTGCTGCGCCTCGGCCGAGAGCTGCTGGCCAAGGACCCCGAGGTCGTCGACCGCCGGGTGGAGCAGATCGGCCCCGACTCACTCGCCACGATCATCTACACCTCGGGCACGACCGGCCAGCCCAAGGGCGCGGAACTGACCCACCGCGCGTTCACCTACAAGGGCGCCGCGGTCAACAGCCTCGACTTCATCGGCGAGGACGACACCCAGTTCCTGTGGCTGCCGCTGGCGCACATCTTCGGCAAGGTGCTCCTCGCGATAGCGATGGACTGCGGCTGCACGACCGCGGTCGACGGCCGGCTGGACAAGATCGTGGACAACCTGGCCGTGGTCAAGCCCACCTGGATGGGTGCGGCGCCGCGCATCTTCGAGAAGGCCCGCGGCAAGGTGATGGGCACCTTCGAGGAGGCCACCGGCGTCAAGCGGGCCCTCATCGACTGGTCGCTCGGCGTGGGGCGCCGAGTGGCGGAGGCCGAGGTGGCCGACCGGGCGCTGTGGCCGCCGCTGAAGGCCCAGCACCTCATCGCCGACAAGCTCGTGCTGTCCAAGGTGCGCGAGCGGTTCGGTGGCCGGGTGCGCTTCTTCATCTCCGGGTCCGCGCCGCTGGACCCCGAGGTCGGCTGGTGGTTCGCGAGCCTGGGCATGCTCATCATCGAGGGCTACGGCCTGACCGAGACCTCCGCCGCCACCTGCGTGAACCGGCCGTTCCCCGGCTGCTACGACTTCGGCACCATCGGTTGGCCGGTGCCCGGCACCGACCTGCGGATCGACCCCGCCGACGGCGAACTGCTCGTGCGTGGCCCCGGCGTCATGCGCGGTTATCACCACAAGGACGAGGCGACCGCCGAGGTGATGACCGAGGACGGCTTCTTCCGCACCGGCGACGTCGCCGAGATCGACGCCCGCGGCTTCGTGCGGATCACCGACCGCAAGAAGGACGTCTTCAAGACCTCTGGCGGCAAATACATCGCGCCGTCGCGCATCGAGGCCCACTTCAAGGGTCTGTGCCCGATGGTCAGCCAGTTCCTCGTCGTCGGGGAGGGCAAGAACTACGCCTCCGCTCTGGTGACCCTCGATGAGCAGGCCCTGGAGGGCTGGGCCGCCAGCCACGGGATGGCCGGCAAGAGCTACGCGGAGGTGGTCGGCAGCGAAGCGGCCCACGACATGGTCCAGGGCTACATCGACACGCTCAACGCCGGCCTGAACCGGTGGGAGACCATCAAGCGGTTCGAGATCCTGCCGCGGGATCTGTCCGTGGACGGCGGGGAACTGACCCCCAGCCTCAAGGTGCGCCGGGCGCGGGTGCTGGAGCACTTCTCGCAGGAATACTCCGCGCTGTACGACGGCTCGGGTCCCGCCAGCTGAGCGACGCCGTGCGCTAGCTCACGGGACGCTAGCTCGCCCTGGGCTAGCTCGCCGGGCGCTTCTCGGCCTCGAGGAGCGTCCGGCGCCTGGTGGGCCGCAACCCGTGGTCGACGGCCCAGGCCACCGCCTGGGACCGCCGTTCGACGCCCATCTTTCGGTAGCTCGACCGGATGTAGGTCTTCAGGGTGTTCGCGCTGATGAAGAGCTGCTCGGAGATCTCGGCGTTCGACCGACCCAGCGCGATGAGCGCGACGACCTCCGCCTCGCGGGTGGTCAGGACGTTGCCGGGCAGCGGGTTGCTCTGCTCTTCGAAGTTCGCCTCGGGGCTGACCGGCTCGGCGGGGCTGACGACGACCGCACCGGCGTGAACCGCCTCGATCGCGGCGACCAGCTCCGGCGCGTCCAGATGCTTGGCCAGCACGCCGCGCACGCCGTACGTGAGCATCCGACGTACCTCCGGCGCGTGCATCCGCCAGGTGTACACCGCGAGCGCGCCGATGTTGGGGTTCATCAGGTGCGGCCGGAGGTGAGCCTCGGAGCTGTCCACGGCGAACGCGTCGTACAGCCCCACGTCCACCACCGCGGCGACCGAGAGCTGGCAGTCGAGCTCGACGACGCGCACCCGATCGCCGTACGGCGCGAGCATGGCGGCGATCCCGTCGACCACCAGCTGGCAGTCGTTGAGCACGGCAACGGTGATGGGACCCACGTGAATCAGCCTAACGGCGCCCCGGCGCCCGGGCGCTGGACACCCCCACGGGTGTGCTTCGGATGGGACGGCACGGGTAGTAAGGAATCCGCGAGGCTTTCGCCCGCCCGTCGCCTCTGGAGGATGGATGACCGACCCACCTGTCGCGACCGCCGGTCGCGGCCCCGGCACCGCCGTCCTGAGCCGTGCCGCCCGCCCGAGCGAGGTCGCGCCCCCGGAGCCCCGGGGACCGGTCGGCTCCGCACTGCTCGACGTCCTCACTCGGCCGGCGCCGCCGGGCCCGCCCGAGGGTTCGACAGTCGCCGCTCTGCGCCGCTGGCAGGCGACCGTGCAGGCGGCGCTCGCCGACCCTGGGCCCCTTGATGCGCCGCGGCCGGACGGCCCGGCGGGTGAGCCGATCATCGGTGACGACGTCCAGGTCGCCCTGCACCTCGCCTATACCTTGCACCTGCACGGCTCGTCCGGCGTCGACGAGGGCTGGGAATGGCAGCCGGACCTGCTCGCCGGGGTCCGGATGATCGAACGCGCCTTCGAGGCCCACCTGCGGCGCCGGGCCGCGGAGCTGTACGCCGTGCTCGGCGTCGGCGTCGGCGTCGGGTTGGGGTGCGGGCCCGACCCCAGGCCGGCACAGGACCTGCGGCAGGCGCTCATCGCGATCACCGACGCGCCGGTCGGGCCGGCCCTGTCGAGCTATGTGCGGGACGAGGCCAGCCTGGCCCAGGTGCGCGAGTTTCTCGTGCTGAAGTCGATCTACCAGCTCAAGGAGGCCGACCCGCACACCTTTTCCATACCGCGCCTGCAGGGTCGGGCCAAGGCGGCCGCCGTGGAGATCCAGGGCGACGAATACGGCAACGGCACGCTGCGGGCCATGCATTCGCAGCTGTACCGCGTCACGATGCAGCACGCGGGGCTCGATGAGCGGCTGGGCGCCTACCTCGACCTGGCGCCCGCGGCGGTGCTCGCCAGCGACAACGCCGCCGTGATGTTCGGGCTGCACCGGCGGCTGCGGGCCGCGGCGATCGGGCATCTGTGCGCCCTGGAGATGACCTCGTCGGCACCGATGCGGCGCTACGCGCGCGGGCTGCGTCGGGTCGGTCTGCCGCCGGAGGCGGCGGAGTACTTCCTGGAGCACGTCGGCGTCGACGCCGTCCACGAGCAGGTGGCCGTGCACGACATGGTGGTCCCGTTGGTCGCGGCAGACCCTGCGCTGCGCGCGGACGTGCTGCTGGGGGCCGCGACCGCGACCCTGCTCGACGGGGACCTGGCGACGGCCGCCGTGGCTGCGTGGGCGTCCGGCCGGTCCGCGCTGCGGGGACCGTTGCCGTGACCGGTCCGGAGGCTCCGGGCGAGACCGCGGTCATCATGATCTGTCCGGACGGCCCACTGATCGTTCGGGGCGCCTATACCCTCGTCGACAGCAACGGAGGGCCGATCCCCGGGGCCCGTCGGACCACCGCGCTGTGCCGCTGCGGCCGGTCCCGGGAGAAACCGTTCTGCGACGGCTCGCACAAGATGACCGGTTTCCGGGCCCCCTGAGGCGTGGCGCTGCCCGGGGCCGTTCGGGGCAATGCGCCTTGTCACGTGACATGGGACACCTCTGCGGTCCGATTGTCGCGTGCCGTGCAGGGGTAACGTCCGACCGGATCTGTTTGCGCTGTGAGGTGGAGGTTGTTGGTGGCTGAGTTCGTGCCGCTGGAGCAGGACAGCTGGGAAGCGGCGAGCTGGCCGCTGGGCCCGCACACGGAGGGCGAGGTGACCACGTTCGCCGTACATGCCACGAACGCCACCCGCGTCCTGCTGGAGTTCTACGACGAACCGGCCGGCGTGGACGCGGTCTTCGACGTGGCCTGCGCGCGGGGCGCGGACGGGGCGTGGCGGGCGAAGGTCGCCGGGGCGGGGCACGGCACGCTCTACGCCTACCGGTGTTGGGGCCCGAACTGGCCGTACGACGAGTCGTGGTCGCGGGGCGACTCGGGCGCGGGATTCGTGGCGGACATCGCGGAGGGTGGCGACCGGTTCAACCCGAACAAGGTCCTCTTCGACCCCTACGCCCGGGAGATCACGCACAACGTGCTGGCGGAGTGCGTCGAGGCCTCCGGCGGCGACGCCAGCGTGTTCGGCACGGGTTGTGCGGTGCACCGCGACCGGCCGCGCCGCGAGCTGGACACCGGCCGGTATGCGCCCAAGGGCATCATCGTCGTCAACCACGACCTGGTCGGGGAGCGACCGGCGACGGCGCCGGAGAAGGCCGCCATCTACGAGGCGCACGTCAAGAACCTGTCGATGCACCCGAGCGCGTCGCGCCTGTCTGAGCTGTTGGGCCACTACCCCGGCTTCGACGATGTGGTCGACGTGCCGGAGAGCCTGCGCGGCACCTACCAGGGTGCGGGGCTGCTCGCGCCGTACCTGCGCGCGCTGGGGATGACCACGATCGAGCTGTTGCCGGTCCACGAGACCAACACCAGCGAGAAGGCCCAACGGGAGCAGACAGCGAACCACTGGGGTTATCAGACCCTGTCGTTTTTCGCGCCGAACCGCGACTATGCCTTTGATCGATCGCCCGGCGGGCCAACGGCCGAATTCAAGGCGATGGTCAAGGCGTTCCACGATGCGGGGATCGAGGTCTATCTCGACGTCGTCTACAACCACACCGCCGAGGGCGGGCACTGGGAGGGCGACCGGGACAGCACTGGTTTTGTGAGCCTGGGCGGTTTTGCGACGAGCGACTATTACGTGCTCGACGGCGACGACATGCTCATTGACGGCGCGACCGGATGCTCCAACCAGATGAACGCGTCCAGCCGGGCGACGCAGCGGCTGGTGCTGGATTCGTTGGCGTACTACGCCGACGTCATGGGCATCGACGGCTTCCGCTTCGACTTGGCGCCGGTTCTGGGCCGTCGGCCGGCGGACGCGCCCCGCGACGACTGGGAGCTGCAGCGCCGGTTCTTCCCGGACCACGAGCTGCTGGCCGACATCGCGGACCTGGCCAACGAGCGGCACGTCGAGGTCATCGCGGAGGCGTGGGACCTGTGGGGTTATGAGGTGGGCAACTTCCCCGAGGGCTGGGGCGAGTGGAATGGGCGCTATCGCGATGAGGTGCGCGACTTCTGCAAGGGCACCGGCGACGTTGCCCAGTTCATGGACATGCTCAACGGGGATTACGCCCACTTCCACGAAGGCGGCGCCGGCAGCCCGGCCCGGTCCATCAACTTCGTCACCGCCCACGACGGTTTCACGATGCTGGACCTGGTCAGCTACAACGACAAGAACAATGACATCGACCCGCCGTTCGGGCCCAGCGACGGTGGTTGCGATGACAACAAGAGCTGGGACTCCGGCGGCGACCCGGCGCTGGTCCGGCAACGGCTGCGCAATTTCCTGGCGATCCTGTTCCTGTCGAAGGGGGTGCCGATGATCGTGGCCGGCGACGAGTTCGGCCGCACCCAGAACGGCAACAACAACCCCTGGGCGCTGAACACGATCGGGATGTGGGCCAACTACGCCCAGGCGGCGACCAACCGGCCGCTGCAGCTGCCCGTCGACCCGGACCACCCGAGCGACTGCGGCATGTATTACGACGTGTTCGGCGAGGCCACCTGCTCGACCGACATGAACCCGGTGTTCGGGTTCACGACGTACCTGGCGCACCTGCGCCAGCGCAACCGGCTGCTGCGCCCCGACGAGTGGGGCTCGCTGAGCCGGCCGCGCGGCAAGGCGCCGTTCGAGTTTCGCAACCCGGCCGACACGGACGGGCCCGCCACCGGCGATCAGGCGCTGGCGTTTCGGATCCACGCCGAGGGTGCCAGGGGCAACCACGGCGACCTGTATGTGCTGATCAACATGTCGCCTGAGCCGGTCGACTTCGTCATCCCACCGCCCGACGAGGACCGCGAGTGGCGCCGCCTCATCGACACCTACGCCGCCTTCGAGTGGTGCCACAACTCGTGGCGGCCGGAGGACTCCGAGGTGATCCACGACGCCTACGTCGCGCAGGAGTGGTCGGTCGCGGTGCTGGAGGCCACCCCGATCCTCTGAGCCCCGGCCCGCCTGCTGGCAGGCTCGGGTGCATGGCCACCTTCGTCGACATCTCCGTCCCGCTGCAGTCCGGCATCGCCTCGGACCCGCCCGGGCATTGCCCGCAGATCACCTACATCGACCATCGGCAATCGGCCAAGGACGTCGTCTCGTTCTTCCCCGGCGCGCGCGAGGAGGACCTGCCCGACGGTGAGGGCTGGGCCATCGAGAAGATCACCTTGACCACACACGGGGGGACGCACCTCGACGCGCCGTACCACTACGCCACCACCATGAACGGCGGCGAACGCGCGATCACCATCGACGAGGTACCGCTGGAATGGTGCTTCCAGCCCGGGGTGAAGCTTGACTTCCGGGGGCTACCGGACGGGTACGTCGTGACCGCCGCCGACGTCGCAGCCGAGCTGGAGCGCATCGGGCACGAGCTGGCGCCGTTGGAGATCGTCGTGGTGAACACCGCGGCGGGGGTGCGCTACGGCGAGGCGGACTACGTGTCGCGCGGTTGCGGGATGGGCGCTGAGGCGACGCTCTATCTGCTGGAGCGCGGGGTCCGGGTCACCGGCACGGACGCCTGGAGCTGGGACGCGCCGTTCTCGTACACGGCGGCGCGGTACGCGCAGTCCGGGGACGCCTCGATCATCTGGGAGGGCCATAAGGCCTCGCGCCAGGTCGGCTACTGCCATCTGGAGAAGCTGCACAACCTCGAGGCGCTGCCCGCCGACGGGTTCACGGTGGCGTGCTTCCCGATGAAGATCCACGCGGCGAGCGCCGGCTGGACCCGCGCGGTCGCCATCCTGCCCTGACAGCCGCCCAGCCGCGCCCCTGCCGACCGTTCACCGCACCCCTCTTCATACCGTGGTATGAGGAGCCGGGCGACGAACGGTCGGGCGCCTGGGTCGGCAGCGTGCGGGGGGTCAGTTCTTGAGGGTCGGTACGCAGCTGGGGAGGGCGGCCCGATCCAGGGAGCCGTCGGCCCGGCGGGGGAGCGCCTCGACGAAGGTCACCGAGCGCAGGAACTTGTACTTGGCCACCCGCGACGACACGTGCTTGAGCATCTCGATCGGCGTGGCCTTGGCGCCCGGGTGCAGCACGATCACGGCGTACGGCGCCTCGTCACCCGACCCGTCCCGCAGGTCCACCCCGAACACCCCGGCATCGGCGACCGACGGATGCGTGCGCAGCACGTCCTCCAACTCCGCCGGCGGCACCTGGAAGCCCTTGGCCTTGATCAGCTCCTTGCACCGGCCGACCGTCCAGGTGACCCCCTCGGCGGTGACCTGCACCAGGTCGCCGGTGTGCAGCCAGCCGTCGGGGTCCAGGATGCGGGCGGTCTCCTCCGGCAGGTCCAGATAGCCGCTCATCACGTTCGGGCCGCGGACCAGCATCTCCCCGGTCGCGCTGCGGCCCTGCGCCGGGATGTCCAGGTCGGCGCCGGTCAGCGGGTCCACGATCCGCATCTCGATGTTCGGGATGGGCGCGCCGATCGCCGAGTGCGGGATGTCCGGCCGGTCCAGCGGCGTGACGTGGGTGACCGGGGACAGCTCGGTCATGCCGTAGCCCTGCGCCAGCGTGCACCCCAACCGCCGCGCCACCGCGGCGCCCACCTCGTCGGTGAGCGGGGCGGCCCCACAGATCATGAACTCCAGGCTGGACAGGTCGAACTGCTCCACGTCCGGGGCGGCGGCCAGCAGTTTGGCCACCAGCGGCACGATCGTCACCATCGTCGCGCGGTAGGTCTGGATCGCCGACAGCATCCCGATGAGGTCGAACTGCGGCATCGTCACGAGTTCGTAGCGGCCGGCCAACGCGCAGTTCATCGTGACGGTCAGCGCGTAGACGTGACTGAACGGCAGGAACGTCAAAAAGACGTGCTGGGACCGGCGCTGGTTGATGACCGGGGTGATCTGGGCCAGGTTCGCGACGAGGTTGCGGTGGGTGAGGGCGACCGGCTTCATCAGGCCGCCGATGCCCGACGACAGGGGTACGCAGGCGACGTGGCTGGCCGGGTCGATCGCGACGTCCGGCGGGGCGTCGGGGCAGGCGAGCAGCTGCGCGTACGACGTGTGCCCGGCGGCCACGGCCGCATCGTGGGCCGCCCCGACCTCGCTGGGATGGCCGAGCGAACCCGCCGCGCTGCCGCCGCCGACCACGATGACCCGGTCGGGGCTCCAGCCGAGCTGGGCGGCGGCCGCGGCCACGGCGGGCAAGGCGACGGGGTGGGCGATGGCATACCGGGCCCGGGACACCGTCAGCTGATGGGCGACCTCACCGGCGGTGTACTGGACGTTCATCGGCGACGCCGCGGCACCGCAGCGCACCACGCCGTGGAAGGCGCTGACGTAGTCGGGCGAGGTGGGCAGGCCGAGGGCCACCGAGTCGCCGGGGCCCACCCCATGGGCGCCGAGCCAGGCGGCGACCGCGTCGACCTGCGCGCGGAGCTGCGCAAAGGTCAGGGCCTCGCCCGAGGCGGCAACCCGCACCGCGACGCGACCGAGATCGGACTCCGTGAGCTGGGCGAAGATCGCGTCATAGAGGCTCTGCTGCGGGATCTCGACGTCGGGCAGGGGGCCGCGGATGGCCATGACGCGTCCTTCGGTGTCGGTGAGCGCCGCGTCCTCGCGGCCGAGTCGAACCTACCGCTGCGGGCCCGCCCTGCCCCGGGTCGTCTTGCGTTCGAGTGGGTAGTTTTCCCCCATGGACCCTTCTGCCACCTCCGGTGCAGCTGTTCCCGCCACCAGCGGCGCAGCCGTTCCCGCCACCAGCGGCGCACCTGCCGTGAACCCGCGCACGGGCACCGCGACCGACGCACTGCGGCGCATCTTGGCCTCGGGCCCGGTGCGATGGCTGCTGGCAGGCGACTCGATCACCTCGGGCTGGGGCCTGCGCAATCCGGACCAGGGATACGCGGGGCTGTTCGCGACGCACCTGGCGCACGAGGCCGGGGACCTGCGGGCCGCCGACGTGGTCGACAACAGCGGCGTGCCGGGCGCCACGGTGGGCGAGACGCTGTGGGACTTCGATGAGCGGGTGCTGGGATACAACGCCCAGGTCGTCTCGATCCTGTTGGGCATGAACGACGCCGGCTGGGGTGCCGGCGGTCTGGGCCAGTTCGCCGACGGGATGGCCGAACTCGTCGACCAGGTGCAGGCGCTGGGGGCCCAGGTGGTGCTGCACACGCCGTACCCGGTCGGCCCCGGCGACGACAGTCACGACGCGCTGCCGGCGTATTGCGACGTGATCCGCGAACTCGCCGCCCGCCAGTGGCTGCCGCTGGTCGATCATGCGGCGCACTGGGCGACGCTGGCCCCCGCCGAGACCGCGCCCTGGTACCTCGACCCCTGGCACCTGCGCGAACGCGGGCACGCCGAGTTGGCCCGGGTGATGATCGACACGCTGCTTCCGCCGCGGGATGGGCTCGGCTGAGGTTTGCCTCACCGAAGTTGCGTCGGCTAGCCTCGAGGGCGAGGGGAGTACTTCCCAAGCCTGCTTCGGTCACTACGGCGCCATCGACGGCCGCCTCGGAGCAGCGCCGCCCAGCCCAGCGCGGGTGGCGAAGGAGACCTCGGACCATTGACGTCCTAGGAGTTCCCTCGTGCCCATCGGTAGCCCCACGCTCTGGCTGGTGACCATCGCCGGCGTGCTCGCCCTGTTCGTGCTCGACTTCCTCATCACCCGACGCCCGCACGCCGTCTCGATGCGCGAGGCCATCGGGTGGTCGGTGTTCTATGTGGCCATCCCGGTGGCCTTCGGTGCCTGGCTCTGGCGGGCCTAAGGTTCGGAGATCGGCCTGCAGTTCTCCGCCGGCTATCTGGTCGAGAAGTCGTTGTCGGTCGACAATCTCTTCGTCTTCATGCTGCTCCTGGGTGCCTTCGCGGTGCCCCGCGAACTCCAGCAGCGGGTGCTGCTCATCGGGGTGGCCGGGGCGCTGGTACTGCGGGCGATCTTCATCGCCGTCGGCGCCCAGCTCATCGCCAATTTCACCTGGGCCTTCCTGCTGTTCGGCGCGATTCTGCTGGCCACCGCGGTGAAAGTGCTGCGCGACGCGATGGCCCCGGCCGACCACAGCATCGACGTGGCACAGCTTCGTTCGGTGCGCATCCTGCGCCGGTTCTCACCGGTCACCGACGGCTACCACGGGCCCCGCCTCTCGGTTCAGGACGGCGGGCGCCGAGCGCTCACCCCGATGGCGCTGGTCATCGTCGCGATTCTCGGCACGGACGTGGTGTTCGCGATCGACTCGATTCCGGCGGTCTACGGCATCACCGGGGACCCTTACCTGGTCTTCGTGACGAACGCGTTCGCGCTGCTGGGGCTGCGTGCCCTGTACTTCGTGCTCGAGGGCGCCCTCAAGCACCTGGCCCACCTCGGCTATGGCCTGGCCGCGATCCTGGGCTTCATCGGCGTGAAGCTGGTGCTGCACTGGGCCAGCGGGATCTGGGCCGGCCTGCCGCACATCCCGACGCTGGCCTCGCTGGGGGTGATTGTCGGCATCCTGACCGTCACCGTGGTGACCAGCCTGCTCGCCGCCCGCCGCGAGCAGGCGTCGCGGGAGCGGGCCGCCGCCGAGGCCCGGCCGCCCGTGGGTGCCGACGAGCGCTGAGGCCCGATCACAGCGCGAGGCCGACGTACTTGGTCTCCAGGTATTCCTCGATCCCCTCGGCGCCACCCTCCCGGCCGAAACCCGAGGCCTTGACCCCGCCGAACGGCGCGGCGGCGTTGCTGAGCAGGCCCTGGTTGACGGCGACCATGCCGTAGGCCAGCGCCTCGCTGACGCGCACGGCGCGGCTGAGGTCGCGGGTGAAGAGGTACGCCGCGAGCCCGTACTCCGTGTCGTTCGCCGCCCGCACCACGGCGTCCTCGTCGGTGAACGTCTGGATGGCCGCCACCGGCCCGAAGATCTCCGACCCGACCAGCTCGGCGTCGGCCGGCACGTCGGTCAGCACCGTGGGCGCGAAGAAGTGGCCGGGTCCGGGGGTGGCCTCACCGCCGCAGGTGATTCGCGCCCCGCGGCGTACGGCGTCCGCCACCAGCCCCCCGACGTCCCGCGCCGCGGCGGCCGTCACGAGCGGGCCGACCTGGCTGCCCTCGGCGAGGCCGTGCCCGAGGACCAGCCCGCCCATCCGCTCGCCGAGTCTCGCGGCGAACTCCGCCGCCACGTCGGCGTGCACGAACAGCCGGTTGGCCGCGGTGCACGCCTCGCCCATGTTGCGCATCTTGGCGACCATCGCGCCCTCCACGGCCCGGTCGAGGTCGGCGTCGGGGAAGACGACGAACGGGGCGTTGCCGCCCAGCTCCATCGAGACCCGCAGCAGCCGCTGCGCGGACTGCTCGACCAGGGCGCGCCCCACGGCGGTGGACCCGGTGAAGGTGATCTTGCGGGTCCGCGGGTCGCGGATCAGCGGCTCCATGACGGCGCCGGTGCGGGATGTCGTGACCAGGTTGACGACGCCCGCGGGGACGCCGACCTCGCGCAGCAGGTCGACGAAGGCCAGCATCGTCAGCGGGGTGAGCCCGGCCGGCTTGACCACGGCGGTGCAGCCGGCGGCCAGCGCGGGCCCCAGCTTGCGGGTCGCCATCGCCAGCGGGAAGTTCCACGGGGTGATCATCAGCGTCGGCCCGACCGGCTGCCGCATGGTGAGCAGGCGGCTCGCCCCGTTCGGAGCCACGGTGTAGCTGCCCCGGATCCGCACGGCCTCCTCGGCGAACCAGCGCAGGAAGTCCGCGCCGTAGGCGACCTCCCCCTGGGATTCGGCCAGCGGCTTGCCCATCTCCAGCGACATCAGCCGCGCGAAGTCGTCGGCGCGCGCGGTGACCAGCTCGAATGCCGCGCGGAGCAGTTCGCTGCGCTCCCGCGGCGGGGTGGCGGCCCAGTCGGCCTGGGCGTCCGCGGCGGCGGTCAGTGCCGCCAGGCCGTCCTCGGGGGTGGCGTCCGCGACCTGCGCCAGCTCTTGCTCGGACGCCGGGTCCTCGACCGCGAAGGTCGCCCCGCCGGTCGCCTCGCGCCAGCCGCCCGCGACGTACAGGCCCTTCGGCACCCGATCGAGCAGGGCCCGGTCGGCATCGTTCAGGGGGTAGGTGAGCGGGGTCTGCGTGGTCATGGCGTCCTCCCGGGTCGGTGGGCGCCAGCGTAATCAGCCGCGGGGACCGTCGCCGCCGGGGGCGTCAGGCCTCGAGCACGCCGCGGGTGGCGGCGGTGAGCGTGGCCAGGCGCTCGACGGCGAATGCGTAGCCCTGGATGCCGCAGCCCACGATGACCCCGCTGGCGATCGCCGACAGATAGGAGCGGTGCCGGAACTCCTCGCGGGCGTGCACATTGCTCAGGTGCACCTCGATCAGCGGCGCCTCGACCGTGGCGAGCGCGTCGCGCAGGGCGATCGAGGTGTGCGTGAAGGCCCCGGCGTTGACGATGAATCCGGCTGCCGCCGTGCGCATCTCGTGGACGGCGTCGATGAGGACGCCCTCGTGGTTGCTCTGCATGCACCGTACGTCGAGGCCGTGCCGGGCCGCGGTACGCCGGCAGAGGTCCTCGACGTCGGCCAGGGTGTCCGTCCCATAGATGAGCGGCTCCCGCTGTCCGAGGAGGTTGAGATTCGGCCCGTTCAGCACGGCGATATAGCTGGTCACGTCTGCTCCTCGAGGTGGATTTGGACGGTACCTGGTGCGTCGCTGCGCTGTCGAGCGGGCTTGGGTCGAGCGGACTCTCGGACTCTGGCCGAGCGGGCTCTGGCGGTGTGCTGGCCACGCCGGGTCAGATCGCCGCTGCGGTCGCGGCGGTTCTCCACAGGCGGGCTGCGGACGTCGGCGGCGCGACCACCCGACGCCATACGCTCTGCGGCAGGCGTCAGGGGACGCCCGGGATCAGGGGGAGTTGCCGCATGGCCGAGCCGAGAGATTTCTCCGTCCAGGACCACCTCCAGGACCACCTCCAGGGCGACGTCCAGGATGGCGTCCAGGATGGTCCGAACGGGTGGCCGGACCCCTCCCGGCGGTGCCCACCGCCGCGCGCCGCGACCGGCCATGGCACGGTGCTGGAGTCGTACGCGCCGGGCTGGTTCTGGTGTGGCGGGGGCTCCCGACGGAGCACCGTCCTGATGCTCGGCACGACGTTCACGCTCTTCGTGGTGGTCGGGCTGAGCGGCGTGAGCCACTATCGCGCCGACGCGACGGGGCCGTTCGGGGAACGCGTCGGGCCGGTGGTGGCCACGACCGCGCTCCTGCTGGCCGGCTATGCGGCCCTGGCCCGGTGGCCGCGGATCGTCATCACGGATAGTCACCTGCTGGTGCGTCGATGGCGCTGGACCCGGATCCGCCGGACCGACCTCGTGCGCGGGGGCAGCCACGTGATGGGCGGCGGCACCGAGGACTCGGTCACGACCGTCCGGGCGGCGGGCCTTGCGCCCCTCACCCTGACGCAGCGCCGGTGGGGCCCGGAGGTCCTGGCCCGGGTCCGTGCGCTGACCTCGTCCGTCGTCGATGTGGACGAGTACGTGGCCACCGTGCCCGTCGCCCCCCGGGTGGCGTCCGCCGGAGAGCACCGCTCGGCGGTGCCGCTGCCGATCGTGCTGCGCAAACGCACCTGGTGGGCCTGCCTGCTGGTGCCGCTCGCGGCTGCCCTGATGGGCGGCTCGGGCGTCGCGTGTCTGGTGGCCGGGGTTCTCGCCTACCTGCTGGCCGCCGCGGTGGCCGGGTGGATCCGCGCGGGGCGTCGCGTGACGATCTCGCCGGGAGAGGTGGTGGTACGACGCCGGTTGTCCCGCAGTGTCATTCCGGTCGGGGACTGCGCCGTCGCGACGTACGCCCAGCCCGCACCGCGGAACTTCCTCGGCACGTGGTCCTGGTGGTGGCGCAAGCGCACCCGGCTCGAGGTGTACGACGCCGCCGGCCGACGGGTGCTGCGGCTGGACGCCAGGTTCGTCAACCCCGATGTCCTGGACCGGGTCGTCGCCGTCGCCGGGAGCTACCGGGATGACTTCACGACCCGCCGCTCCGGCGCGCGGGTGATCGACGACGGCCTCGACGCCGTCGACGACGCGTGGTTCGTGGTCCGGGTGCTGCGCTCGGTCGGCCGCGGGGTGGCGGGCCTGTTCGGCTGGCTGCTGTCGCGTTGACCCCCTCGGGTCGGGCGGTCAGGGCGCGAGGATCGTGAGCCGCGGAAACGCCGTACGGTAGCGCGTGGCGTCGCGCGTCAGCAGCCGGTATGCCCGAACGGCCGCGTGGGCGCCGATGAAGAAGTCCGGCAGGGTCGTTGCCCGAGTTCCGCCTCTTCGGCGGTAAGCGGCATGGGCTTTCGCCGCGAGGAAGGCCGCCTCCCACGGCAGGTTCTCCCGGACGAAGTGGGCAGCAGGCAGCGCCTCCTCCAGCTCTGCCACGTCGGTGAACCGAACGGAGATCTCGGCATAGACGACCTGATTGACCACGACAGGGCCTGCCTCGATGGCCTCGGCAAGCGCATCCTCCGCCCACGAGCCCCAGCGCGGATCCCGGGTGAACATGTCGAGCAGGACGTTGGCGTCGAGGAGGGTGGTCTCAGCCATCCCGGGTCAAGGCCATGATCTCGTCCGTGCTCATGGCGACGTCCCCGCGTCCCCGCAGGGAGGCGGCGATGGCCCGGCCGCGCCCCGTTCCCGTCTTGCGCAGGATCAACGCTCCGTCGCGCAGCTCGAAGGCGACATCGCTGCCGGGCCCGATGCCCAACTCGTCCCGGAGGTGCTTGGGGATGGTGACCTGGCCTTTCTCTCCGACCAACATGTAGGAATCCTACCATTCCTACTCTTACGGCGCTCGCCGACGCTCAGCTCCACGACCCCGACGTCATCCGGGGCGGCGCTACCACGCCCCGCACCAGGTCGGCGTCGCAGTTCCCGCCGGTCATGACGACGGCGGCGACGGCGCCGGGCGGCCGCTCCGCGTCGGCGAGCAGGCCCGCCAGCGCGATGGCGCCGGCGGGTTCGGGCATCTGGTGCGTCGTCTGCCAGAGCAACCGCATCGCCTCGTGCGCCGCAACCTCGCTGACCTGGACGATCCGGGCTGCGCCCGCGAGGATCACGTCCAGGGCGGCGGGGATCGGCACCCGGCAGGCGACGCCGTCGACGAAGGTGTCCGCGGATGGCGTGCTCACTGCTCACCCCGCTGCGAAGGACAAGGCGTACGCCGGCGCGCCCTGCGCCACGACACCGACGACCTCGGTGGCGGCACCAAGGAGGTCGCGGACCGCGATCTGGGCGCAGATCCCCGAGCCCTGGCCGACGGGGACGTAGACCACGTCCAATGGCCCGGCCTGATCGTGGAGTTCGGCTGCGGCCGTGGCGACCCCGGCGACCAGGTCGGGATGCCAGGCCGGGACGGCGCACAGGCCTCGGGCGTCCGCCATGGTCATTGCCTGCTCGAAGGCCTCTTGGAAGTCTCGCCCGTGCACGACGAGCTCGGCGCCGAAACCCGTCATCGACGCGTTCTTGTCGGGACTGTTCCCCTCCGGGACCACGATGGTCACGGGCAGGCCGTGGGCTCGCCCCGCGTACGCCACCGACTGCCCGTGGTTGCCCCGCGTCGCGGCGATCAGGCCGGAGACCGCACGCCCCGAGCGGGCCAGTCGCTCGGCGAACACGAGCCCGCCCCGGACCTTGAACGCGCCTGTGGGCGTGGCGTTCTCGTGCTTGACCCAGGTGGGTGTGCCGACGGCCTGCTCCAGCAGGGGCCACCGGTAAGCGGGCGTCACCGGGACGTGCTCGCGCACGATGCGTGTCGCCCCGGCCAGGTCCTCGCTCGTCAGCATGCGCCGAGCCTAATGGGGGTCCATCGCGCGCGATCTCGCCCGCGGTGGTGTGCGGCCAAAGCGGTGTCCGAGTCCGGCGGCGCGTGGCTAGCCTGTTCGAGGCAGCAGTCCGGGAGTCGACTCCGGAGCGGGTTGCGCCTCTGCCCACGTCAGGATCGGAGGCGCGGCGGAGGCATAGGTGTGCCCGGTCGGGGTGGTCGTCTCGATCACGTGCCGGCCGAGTTTGAGCGGGTCACGGACTGCCCGGGCCGACCAGCCCGGTGCGGTCTTGGCGTGGTTGCACCGTTCGCACAAACCCTGCCCGTTGTCGGGGCTGGTGGACCCACCGAGGGCATGGTCCTGTGCGTGGTCGAGGTGCCGGATCGGGGCGCCGCAGAACGGGGTTCGGCAGTAGCGGTCGCGCGCCAGGAGTAACCGACGCATCGTCGGCGGGAAGAACCGCGCCCGGGCGTCGATCGTGGTGACCTGTCCGCTGACGGGGTCGGTGAGAAGTCGCCGGATCCAGACCTTGCCGTGAGCGTCGATGGTGTCGCGCAGCCAGCGCCGGGCCGTCTCGGCCGGGATCGGGCCATATCCCACCAGGAACGCCGGTTCCCGGCCGGCCGCACAACGTCGCTCGGTCGCACCGGTCGTCGGGGACGCATCGGACCCACCGGGGAGCGTCGCGGCGGTGTCCGGCTCGACATCGGTCGGTCTTGCGTCGGCCGACCCAGCGTTCTCGGACTGGGACTTCTCGGACGGGGCGTTCTCGGACGGGGCGTTGTCGAATGGGGCGTTCTCAGACTGGGCCGTCTCGGACGGGGCGTTTTCAGGCGGGGCGTTCTCAGACTTGACGTTGTCAGACTTGGCGTGCTCGGTCTCGGTTTGCGCAGCGTCTGCCGGGCCGTTCTCTGCTGGGGTGGCCTCGGCTTCGTCGTCGGCGTCTCTGCGGAGGGCCTCGTCCGTCATGATCAGCTGAAGCTCCACCGGCAAAGCGCCGGCATGCTCGACGCCGGTGAGGCGTGCGGCCAGGCAATCCGCCATGATCTGGCCCCGGCTGCGCGGATCACCGGCGGCCCGGGCCGCATCGGCCGCTGCACGCAATGCCGCCAAACAGGCCACGCCCTGACGCACCGGCAGGTATGCCGACAAGATCGACATCGTGTCCGGCGCCGGACGCAGCGAGACGTATCGCTCGGACTCGGCGTGCTTGCCCCGCCGGACCGGCACGGTCGGGTCGACCTTATAGGCGGCCTGTGCCGCGGCGGCCCGCACGGCCCGGTTCGACATGGCCCCGATGTCGGTGGGCCTGCCGTGGGCCGGGTTGAGGGCCACATCGACCTCGGCTCTGCCGGCCGCGTCGAGCAGGGCCACCTCGGTGGCGATCAGGCCGGCGCGGTATTCACTGAGCTCTCCGGCGACGAATCGCATCATCGTGGCCGGCATGTCGACACACAGGATCTTCGCCTGCGCCAACAGGGACGCTCCCCGAGTGGGCGACTCCCGTCGCGCCAGGGCGATCTGTTCGGCGACGCCACGGCCCTGACGGCTCGCCGGCACCCCCGCTGCCGCCTGTGCCCGGCGTTCGGCGACATCGAAGCTGACCGCGAGCCGCGCCTGCCGCGCACCGATCGCGTTCTTCAGCGTCTCCAGCGCCGCCATCTCCTCGATGGTCGTCGCACGGGACAGGCCACCGACCGACGTATCGACCACGTCGCGCAGCCACGCCGTCACGTCCATCGCACGTTTGCCGGGATCCATCGATGCGGTCACCTGTGCGATGCTGGACATGGAACAAGCTTACTAATAAGGCCCCTCATGCGCAAGCCTTCACGTGCCCTCGAGGCGGTCCTTCGTAGCTTCCTTCGTAGCTGCGGCCGGCGGAGGCTCCAGCGATGGCACTCGCGAGAAGCTGCATTTTAACGCATCGTCTCCGAATCTAATAACTTGTGGCAACCGGCCGCATGGCCCGGGCGCGGTCCGGACGACGATCAACCGCCTGGCCGCCTGGCCGCCTGGCCGCCTGGCCGCCTGGCCGCCTGGCCGCCTGGCCGCCTGACCGCCTGACCGCCTGACCGCCTGAAGTCGTCCCGTTACCTCAAGTCAACCTGAGGTCGGACCGCCAAGACCCATGCTGGAGCCGAGGTCGGAAGCCTGCTGGTAACCTGACGCGGTGCACGAATCTCCCGCCGGTGGCCTGGGCGTCCAAGTGGCCGCCGATCTCTATGGTTGCGACCCCGCACTCGTCGATGACGTCCCGGCGTTGGAACGACTTCTCCATGCAGCGGCGGAGGCCTCGAACGCCACGGTCGTCGACGCGTTGACCCATACCTTCACCCCCGTCGGTGCCACGATCGCGCTCGTCCTCGCCGAGTCGCATCTGATCCTGCACACCTGGCCAGAGCATGAATTCGTCGCCCTGGACGCCTTCACGTGCAGCGAGGCGATGAACCCGGAGGCGGCCGTCGAGGTCGTCCGCGCGGGCCTGCGGGCGCAGCGGGTCGAATCCAGTGTCGTGCCGCGCGGCAGCGCGTTCGCGAGGACCTAAGGGCCACTTGATGGTGTGGTTCACGGAAGCGGAGCTGCCGGGTGGTAGCAGCGGGATCCGGGTCAGCATCGAGGTCACGGCGCAGCTCGTCGATGAGCGCACCGAGTTCGGCCACATTGCGATCTACGACTCGCCGTTCTTCGGCCGATTCCTGGCCTTGGATGGAATCGTGCAGGTCAGCGAGTCGGACGAGTTTATCTATCACGAGATGATGGTGACCCTGCCGGGGTTGCTGCACGGCGCCCCGCAGCGCGTCCTCATCCTCGGCGGCGGCGACGGCGGTGCCCTCAAGCACGCTCTAGGTTTCCCGTCGTGCCGTGCCGCGACACAAGTCGAGATCGACGATCGGGTGCGTGAACTGTGCGCGCAGTACCTGCCGTCGGTCTCCAGCGGGGCCTTCGAGGACCCGCGGGCGCGCCTCGTCTGCGGTGACGCCTACGAGGCGGTCACCGCCACGGACGAGACCTTCGACGTGATCACCCTCGACCTCACCGACCCCGTGCCCGACGGGCCGGCCGCCCGGCTGTTCCAGGCCGAATACCTTGCGGCGGTGCGGGATCGGTTGACCGAGACCGGCATCGCCGCCATCCACTGCGGGTCGCTGCTGTTCCAGGAGGACGAGGTGACGCAGATGACGCGGATGATGGCCGAGGTCTTCCCGCACAGCACGCTGCGCAGCGCCGTCGTGCCCACCTATCAGTTGAGCCCATTCGGCTTCCTGTATGGCAGCCGGGCCCCGCTGCCCGACCTGACCGACGCCGAGTACGACGCCCGCGCAGCGCAACTCACGCTCGCCCCGCAATTTCTCAACGCGCGAATGCTCGCGGCCACCGCGGCGCTGCCGACCTATCAGGAACGCCGCTTCCGGGGGACGGCATGACCGCACCGGCCGGATTGACCGCGCCGGCGGTGGGACAGGGTCACACCGATCACGCCGGTCACGCCGGGCCCGCCGCCGCCTACCCCCGGCTCGTGCTGCACCCCGAAAAGGCCGCGGCGCAGGTCGACGCCATCCGGGCCGGCCTGCCGGGTTTCGAGATCCTCTACGCCGTGAAGTCGCTCGCCCACCCGGCGATCCTGCGCGCCATCGCACCCGCGGTGACCGGCTTCGAGGTGGCCTCGCTGCGCGAGGTGCGCGACGTGCTCGGGCTGGGCATCGCCGCGGACCGGTTGCTGTTCGGCAACCCGGTCAAGCCGGCCCGCGATGTCCGCGAGGCGGCGGGCCTGCGCGTGGACCGCTTCGTGGTGCAGTCCGAGGGCGAGGTGGACAAGGTCGCGGCGCACGCGCCGGGTGCCCAGGTGCTGGTGCGGTTCGCTCCCGCCGACGCCGTCGGCCCCGCGGACACCGCGCAATTCGCCCGCAAGTTCGGCTGCGACGCCGCCGCGGTCATCCCGCTGCTGCGCCGGGCCGCCGACGCCGGACTGGTGGCCCGCGGGATCTGCTTCCACGTCGGCACGCAGGTCCCGACGCCCGAGCCGTGGTGCGCCGGGCTGACCGACGCGGGCTGGCTGGTGGCCGACGCCCGCCGCCTCGGGCTGCCCGTGGACCTGGTCGACATCGGCGGCGGCTTCCCGGTCGACGAGCAGACCTACCCCGGGGCAGCAGCAACGGTGTTCGCCGGCATCCGCGCCGCGGCGCAGCGATGCCTGCCCCCCGACGTACGGCTCAGCGCCCAGCCCGGCCGGTTCGTCGCCTCCCCCGCCGGGGACCTGTTCACCTCGGTGATCTCCCGCGAGGAGCGCGGCGGCCTGCCCTGGCTGTTCCTGGACTGCGGCGTCTTTCACGGGCTGCTGGAGGTGCTGGAGTTCGAGCGGCTGCCGTTCCGCGCCGAGCTGACCCGCGCGGGCACCGCCGATCCCGCGCCGTTCGTGCTCGCCGGACCCTCCTGCGACGGGTTCGACGTCGTCCCGGGGACCGTCCTGCTGCCCGCCGACACGGGCGAGGGTGACGTCATCGTGCTGCGGGCGGCGGGCGCCTACGTCGACGGCTACGCCAGCCGCTTCAACGGCATCGACCCCCCGGAGATCATGCTCGCCTGACCGCCGTCGGGCGCCGACGTCGGCGGGCCCGAACCTCCATCGAAAGGACCCGCCATGACCGTCCTGGCCCCGACCGTGCCCCTCGCCGGCGGCACCCGGATGCCGCAGCTCGGGTTGGGCACCTGGCCGATGCAGGGCGAGGACTGCGCCCGGGCCGTCGCCAGCGCCATCGAGACCGGCTACCGGATGATCGACACCGCGGAGAACTACGAGAACGAGGACGGCGTCGGCGAGGGCATCCGCCGGTCCGGGATCGCTCGCGAGAACCTCTTCGTCACCAGCAAGTTCAACAAGAAGTGGCACAGCGTCGACGGCGTCCGGCAGGCGTGTGAAGCCTCCCTGGCGCGCCTGGGGCTGGACTACCTCGACCTGTTCCTCATCCATTGGCCCAACCCGACGCAGGGCACGTACGTCGAGGCGTACGAGGGCCTGATCGCCGTGCGCGACGCCGGGCTGGTCCGCGCCATCGGCACCTCCAACTTCAAGGCGCACCACCTCGCGGAACTCTTCGCGCGTGGCTTCGGCCCCGAGGTGAACCAGATCCAGCTCGACCCGCACACCCCGCGCGCCGACCTGTTGGCCGTGCACGACGCCCAGGGGATCGTCACCGAGGCGTGGCGGCCGTTCGGGGAGCGCGGGGCGTGCGTGACGGATCCCGCCGTCGTGGCGCTGGCGCAGCGGTACGCCGTGAGTCCGCAGCAGATCGTGCTGCGCTGGTTCGTCCAGCACGGCTACGTGACCTGCCCGAAGTCGGCCGACCCCGCGCGGCAGGCGGCCAACCTCGACGTCTTCGGCTTCGAGCTGACGCCGGACGAGTTGGCCGGCATGACCGCCGACCGGCCCAACCCCAAGCAGCTCGACGCCGACCGATTCGGGCACTGACGAGCACGGACGTCGTACGACGGCACCGCCCCGCCCGCTTGAGGGGGTGGGCCTATCGGGCCTGGTGCGCCGCTCAGCGCGCGACGTACCGCGACAGCACCGAGCCCTCCCCGGCGCCGGCCCGCGTCGCCACCCAGGCCACGCGCGAGCCGCGCGCGGCATCCATCGCCTCGACACCGCGTCCCAGTTCGCCGCTGACCCGCTCGTCCTGCGCGGTCGGCCGCGGCCGCCGCCAGAGGCTGTCGCTCGTCGCCAGCAGGACGATGCTTGCCCCGACGCCGAGGGCGCCGGTGACGCGGCCCCTCGGGGCCGGGCAGGTGGTGGCGGTGTCGGTGGCCGAGTACACGGCGCAGCCGAAGGTGACGATGTCCTGGGTGCTGTCGTATTCGCGCTGCTCGCCCAGGATGAGCGTCGAGCCATCGCGCAGGACACTCCAGGCCGTGGGGGTGCTCTGGCTGCCGAGGGCCCAGCCGCCCACGGTGCTGACCAGCGAGACCACCCCGCCGCGGCCGCGCAGGTAGTTGACCTGCATGGGGGTGAGCCCGATCGCGAGGAAGCCGTCCGCGGTGGGGCGGATGCCGTAGTCGAAGCCCGTCGGGCTGTCGGACCAGTCGCTGCGGTAGATGTCGGTGCTGGCGTTGGTGAACCCCCTCCCGTTGTAGCGCCAGACCTGCTCCATCGTGTTGACCAGCGCGGTGTAGGTGCCGGGAGTGTCCCGCACTTCCCACGCGGTCGCCGCTGGGCCGCCGGGGAGGGCGACGTCCACGCGGGCCCAGGAGGCGCCCCGGTAGCGCCATAGCTCCGTCGTGGTCTGCGGCGATCTCCCCGCGGCGAGCACGGTCGTCTGGGGATCCGGCGCGGTGACGAGCCAGGCCTCCGCCTCGTCGACGGCGCTGATCTGCACGCCGTTGGGCGCCGTCGCGCGCAGCGTGGTCGGCGGGTGCAGCTGCGGCCGGGCCGACGCGGCGCGGCCCTTGGTGACCTTCTGGACCACGACGCGGTGCTGGGCGTCGATGCCGGCCAGCCAGATGGTCGTCTCGGAGGCCGCGGCGATGGAGGTGATCCGATAGGACGTCGTGCCGACCGGGCGCAGGTCGGCAGAGGTGGGTTCGATGGGGGCGGGCCGGGCGTAGATCGCCGCGGGACGCGGGGCGGGGACCTCGTCGGGGTCTGCGGCGTGGGCCGCTCCGGTGGGCTGGACCAGCGCGAGGGTGGCGGCCAGGACGACGGCGTGGGTGGCGGCGGTCCAAGGGGTGCGGGTGCGCATGATGCGGCTCCCTGGTGCGAGGAGAACGTGGGGCTCCCGAGCGGTCCCACCAGTAAGACGTTATGTCGTGTTTCTGGGCGAATCGTTGTGACGCCCAACGGTGTTAGCGAACCGATACCGAGTTATGTCGGCTCTTGCCGATCGGGCCGTCGCGATCAGGCCGTCGCGATCACGTCACCCGGCTCACGTCACCCGGCTCACGTCACCCGGATCAGGCCATCCGGATCCGGGCGACGTGATACCAGAAGCGGTCCCGGACGGCATGGCGCACCTCGTCGTCGAGGTCGTCGCCCCAGCCGCGGCCGGCCAGGTCGACCAGCAGGGCCCGGTCGAGTTCGGCCGGGATCGCGGGCTTGCGCTCGCGCAATTCGAGCAGGGCCGGCGGGGTGGCGCTGCTGCACCATGCCGCCACGACCCGCTTCGCGACGTCGTCGACGACCTCGGGGGTGAGCTCGTCGGCAGGGTGCGGCGCGGGCTGCGGTGTACCGCTGCCCATCGCCGCCCCCGTCGTGCCCGGCAACACGAGCTCGGTGGCCTTGCGCCGGGCCAGCAGCGCGGGGCTGGGCGGTCCCGGCGGCGGGGCAGGGCTCTCCGCTGCCGGCGGGCTCGGGTCGGTGTCGGGAGCCGGTGGCTGGTCGGTCGCGGTGCGTGCCGCGGCGCCGCCGTGGGTCCGGGACCTGCGCCGTACCCGCGGCGCGTCGCCGGCGGGAGCTGCGCCGGCGCCGGGCTGGACCGTCCCGGCCGCGGGCTGGTCCCCGGCCCCGGCTCCGGCCATGTCCCTGGCCCCAGCCACGTCCCCGGCCGCGGCGATGCCCTCTGCGCAGGGGCGGTCGCTGGGTGCGCCGCCGGTGGGCCGGCCGGTGGGCCCGTCGTCGGTGGGCCGGTCGTCGGTGGGCTCGTCGTCGGTGGGCTCGGTGTCGCCCGCGAGCGCCGCGCGCAGCCCCTCGGGGATCGCCATCGACTTGATCGTGCGGTCGATCGCCTGCGGGTCGATGAGCAGCACCCGGTCCGCCGCCCGGATCAGGTGCCGGGAGACCGCCAGGGGCCGGCCGTCGTGATCGGCGACGGCGAGCAGCACGACCTGGACGCCGCGGCCCTGGGCCTCCTCGACCGCCTCGGTGAGGTCGTCGTCCCCCGATACCAGATAGGCGACGTCGGCCACCCGATGCTGCGCCTGGATGGCCAGGTCGAGCCCGATCCGCACGTCGACGCCCTTCTGCTCCCCCGAATACGACAGCCGGCCGAGCCGCAGCTTGACCCGGGGGAGGGCGCCGATCTCGTCCTGGGTCGCGTCCGGCATGCCACCGGGTCGCGAGCCCGCGTCGTACCAGTTCACCCGCAGCAACGGCAGCCCGCTGTCCGCCTCGACCTGGGCGATCAGGGCGGCGATCAGCGCGTCGTACTCCGTCTGCACCCCACGTCGCAGCGAACTGCCGGTGACCCGCGTCGCGGCGGCCGCGAGCAGGTAGCCGACGTCCACATACGCGGCGCAGCACGATCTCATGCCCCCACCATGTCATTCCCACCGCCGCGGCGGGCAGGGGTGGTCGCCCTGCGGTTCCTGGGCATTCGCTCAGGTCGGCCGGGACCCTCCCGATGGAGGAGGAGCAGTCGATCCCTGCGGCCAGGAGCATCCGGCCCGATCGGAGACGAGATGAGTACCGGTGCGACGCCCCAGCCCGGTCAGCCCGGGGGGCCCGACGTGGAGGCCGTGTGCCTGGCCACGATGGAGATGCTGGACGCCCACATGCCGATGATCGCCGCCGCCGTCGCCACCACGCAGCGGCTGGTCAAGGGGGCTTCCGATGCGGCCAACGCCTCCCCGGAGCTGCGCGAGCATGTCGACGGTCTGGTGGCGTCCGGCCGAGATGTCGCCCAGCGGCTCGGTCGCGCCGCGGACATGTCCCTGCACCTGCTCTCCCAGGGCGCGGCGACCCTCGAGCCCGAGCTGGCCCTCCAGTTGCGCAGCGCGCTCCTGGACCGGGTGGGCGACCTGGGCGGGATGAGCGCCAAGCTGCGGATGGCGCAGTCGCAGCTGGCCCGGCTGGTCTGAGCGGCCCGGCTCAGAAGGTCGGCGGCGAGGCACGCCGTACGACGTACGCCGCGACCGCCACCCCCAAGCCCGACAGCGCCGTCAACCAGGCGACCAGACCCGGCCACCCGGCGCCGTGGAACACCATGCCCGAGGCGTAGCCGAGGATCGACGAGCCGAGGTAGTAGCAGCTCAGATACATGCCACTGGCCTCCGCGCGGTCCCGGACGGCCAGCGCGCCGACCCATCCCGACGCCACGGCGTGCACGGTGAAGAAGCCGGTCGTGAAGACCGCGGTGGCGGCGAGCAGGACGGGCAGCACCGGGACGGCGGCCAGCGGCAGCGCCGCCAGGGCGAGCAGCGCCCCGCCGACCAGCACAGGGCCCGGTCCGAGGCGGCCGGCGAGCCGACCGGCGTACGCCGATGAGGCGGTGCCGCACAGGTAGAGCAGGAAAACCGCACCGGCCAGCGCGGGGCTCAGACCGAAGACCCCGATCAGGCGGTAGGCGAGGTAGTTGTACAGCGACACGAACGTGCCCATCAGCACGAACGGCAGGATGAACAGAGCGGCCAGGCCTGGGTTGCGCCAGTGGCGCAGCACCGCCGCCGTCTCCGAGGCGATCGTCAGCGGTTTGGCGACGAAGCGGCGCTGCTCCGGCAGGACCGCCGCGGTGAGGCCGGCGCACGCCAACGCCACGACGGCGCTGATCGCGAGCGCCACCCGCCAGTTGGCGAACTCCAGGACGCCGGCCGGGATCAGCCGGCCCAACAGACCGCCGACCGTGGTGCCGGCGACGTAGAGACCCATCGCCGAACTCAGGTCGGCGCCGTCGACCTCCTCGGCGAGCCACGCCATGGCCGTGGCGGGAACTCCGGCAAGCAGCACGCCTTGGAGCCCGCGTCCGACGACGAGCCAGGTCAGCGACGGAGCCAGCGGGGTCAGGAGCCCGACGAGGGTGGCTGCCACGGCGGAGGTGACGATGACGCGGCCCCGGCCGAACCGCTCGGAGAGCACCGAGGCCGGCAGGATCGTCAGCGCCAACAGGCCGGTCGCGGAGCTGACTGTCAGTGCCGCCTGCGCGGGGTTGGCGTGCAGGTCCTCGGACAGGGCGGGCATCAGCGCCTGGGTGCTGTACATCGCGCTGAAGGTCGCCAGGCCCGCCGCGACCAGACCGACGACCGCGCGGCGGTAGCCGGGGTCGCCCCGGCGCAAGGGTGCGGGCACGGTCCTCCTCGGGTGGTGCGGTGCGGTTCAGGTGGTCGGTCGGCCCTCCCGGCGGCGGCTCGACCATCTGAACGTGCCCGAACCGATATCGCTTTCGATGTCGCCCGGTCGGCCCCAGGCGCCTGACGTGGGGGTTCGTCGTCGGGCCTCGAGGTGCCGACGCCATTGATGTATCGGTTCGAACGCCTTGGACCCCGGAGCCTCGGCGCCTCCGAAGCCCTGGGGCTACGCCGCCCCCGCGGCCGGCTTGGCCGGTTGCTCGTCGGGGTCGGCGTAGGTCAGCGGGTCGCTCGCGATCAACGCGTTCGCCCACCTCGCGCCCGGGTCGGCGTCGACCAGGATCGCCTTGAAGAACAATGTGGCCGGGACCGCGAGGAGCGCGCCGAGCACGCCGAGGACCCAGGACCAGAACAGCAACGAGACGAACGTCAACGTCGCGGTGATGCCCACCGCCTGGCCGGTGAACCGCGGCATGATCAGCGACTGCACGATGAAGTTCACGATCAGATAGGTCGCGATCACCGCGATCGCCCGAGCCGGCCCGAGCGCCAGCAACGCGAGCAGCGCCGGCGGGACCAGCCCGATGAAGAAGCCGACGTTGGGGATGTAGTTCACCAGGAACGCCAGGACGCCCCAGACCAGCCACAAGGGCACCCCGATGATCCGCAGCGCGATGACGTCCAGGACGGCCGAGATGAGCCCGAACACCGAAGAGACGATCCAATAACGCCGGACCCCCTGCGAGAACGAGCGCAGCGCCCCGATGAGCCGCGGGTGATAGCGCTGCGCCAGGTCCAACCGGTAGTCGATGGTCACCGAGTCCATAGTGAGGAAGAAGACCACGCCGACCATCACGGTGAGCAGCGCGGCGCCCGTGGACAGATTCGCGAAGACGGGCGTGATGACGCCCAGCGCGCTGGCGGGGCTGACGCTCTGGATCTGCTTGAGCATCGTGTCGGGGGTGATGCCGATCCTGGCCAGTTGCTCGGTGATCGAGGTCAGCAGCGCCTGGAACTGGGTGCTGTAGTCGGGCAACGTCGTCACCAATTGGGTGATGGCCCAGCCGATCGCGGCGAAGAAGAGGCTCAGCACGGCCAGCACCACCAGACCGGTGACGACCGCCGCGATCGAGCGGTTGACGCCCCGCTTCGCCAACGCCGTATGCAGCGGGTGGGCCGTGACCATGAGGTTGAGCGCCAGGAAGATCGGGGCCACTACGCTGCCCAGGTTCTGCAGGAACACCACGCAATAGGCCAGCCCGGCGCCGCCGAGCGCGATGGCCAGCAGGCGCGGCAGGGCGCCACGGCCGGCGCCGCCGGGTGTGCCAGCCCCGCTAACCCCGCTGGCCCCGCTGGCCCCGTGCGGGGGTTCCGTCGCGGCGCCCACGATCCTGGCCTCGGTCGGCGGGGGCTGGTGTTCGGTCGAGACTGCCGGATCGGGGGCGGCGGCCTCCGCCTCCGCAGAGCGGTCAGTGTTCATGGGGTCGCGCTCATGTGGTCGCCTCGCTGGTCGGGGCGGCAGACGCCGGATCACCGGTGGCCCTGGACTGGACCGGGACTGCTCGATCTCGATTCTGCACGACCGGGCGGCCCGGTCCGGGCGGCGGGCCGAGGCCAGCCGCGGGAGGTTTGCCACACTGAGCGGGTGAGCGCGGGGGAGAGCACGCAGGGGCCACGCCCGCCGGTCGTGCTCGTGCACGGCACCAATGACACCTCGGCCTCGGTGGCCGACCTTGCGGGGGCGTTGCGCCGTGACGGCCGAGCGGTGACCCTACTCGACTACGGCCGACATCGCCGTGGGCTGCGCGGGCGCACCGGTGCCGGCGGGCTCGGGCCGCTGCCGGCCTCCACCCTGGAGGTCCTGGAAGCGGTCCGAGGGCTGGTCGCGGACCTCGACGCGCCGTACATCGACCTGATCGGGCACTCCCAAGGCGGTCTGCACGTGCTGGGCTGCGCCGCCGCGATGCCCGAGCGGGTGACCCACGCCGTGCTGCTGGGCACCCCGCTTGCCGGGCTGCAGCCGCTGGGTCCGTCCAGTCGCGTCGCGCACGTCGGCGGGCTCCGGCACGCCCTGGACTGGGCGCTCGGCCCGTCGGTGCGGGACATGATCGCCGGCAGCGGCCGGCTGCCGGATCTGGCGGACCTGCCGCCGGGGCCTCGATATCTGCTCCTGGCCAGCACTGACGACCGGCTGGTGCCGCCCGGGGCTGTCGTTCCGGCGCGGCTCGACCACGCCGTCCGCGTCGTCTGGGTTCAGGACGTCCACCCCGGCCGCCGGGTCTCGCACACCGACCTGGTGGCCGACCCGCTGGTGTACGACCTGATCCGCGCGGAGCTGGACACCCCGCGCTGAGCAACTATCTGCCGACCGCGTCGGCGATCCGCTCCAGCTGGCCCGGCGTACGGCCGGTGACCCCCAGCACCGCCGACCACGCGGGCACCATCTCGCCCCCGTAGTAGCGGTGCCCGAAGCCGCCGGGCACGTTGTTCGACACCAACATGTCCGCGGTGATCTGCCAGAAGGTGACCTGGGGCGTCCAGCTCATCTGCGCCATCGGGGTGTCCCGGCGGGTCTCCTGAAGCCACGCCGGGGCGGTCCACATCAGGTCCGGGGACCACCAAGCGACCGGGTCGGAGGCGTGCTGCAGGTAGACCACCCGCGGGAACGCCCAGGTGCCGAGCGGTCGACCATATTCGTCCGCGTCGAGCTGCTCGGGTCGACCCGCGAATCGGATGTGCCGGCCGTCGTCGAGAACGGGCACCACCATGGTCGATCCGGGGGTCCGCCGGTCGGTGAGGGCGGCTCGATTGGGGGCGAACGTCGGGGTGCCCGACCACACGGCCCCGTCGACCTGGGCGAGCATCTGCTCGGGCGAGGAGAACGCGCCGTCCCCGCCGTACGCACCGAGCGACTCCCCGGTGACGTAGAGCTTGGGCCGGGCCGACGCGGGCATCGCGGCGAGCCGGGTGCGGACCGCGTCGAGCAGCATCCGGGCGGCGCGCGGCGGCTGGTCCCGGCCGGTGAGCAGGCCGAACGCCGAGGGCAGGTCCGAATAGGCGAACCCGGCCACGGCGGTGTCGCCGTCCTGGAGGTACTCGAAGGCGGCGGCCCCCCAGGTGTTGACATAGCCGGTGCTGGTCGGGGTGACCAGCAGCAGCGACCGGCGCTGCCAGGCTCCGGTGCGGTCCAGCTCCGCCAGTACGGCGTCCCGGCTGGCCTCCAGCGAATCGGCCACCCCGGCGAACACCCGGATGGGTTCGCTCGCCGGCCGCTCGGTCGCCGCCTCGATCGCCGCGGCGTCCGGGCCGCTGGAGACGAAGATCGCGCCGTCCTGGCCGAGGCTCTCCCAGCTGCGCGGTGACCCGGGGCCACCGGAGCGCAGCGGCGAGCTGGGCGCCTGGTGTCCCACCGGGGTGGTGCGATTGACCCGGTCCGCCTGGCCCTCCACACCGGCCAGGACGAGCGGCCGGGCCACCCAGGTGAGGACCCCGGCGACAGTGGCGAGGGTGAGCACGCTGGCCACGACCCGCGCCGTCGTCTCCCGGATCACCCGGGATCGGGTCCGCGCCAGCCACCAGTCGAGCAGGTCGGCCACGAGGCGCCATAACGAGATCGCCGCCACGAACGTGACGATCGCCACGAGCATGCTGCCGATCGGGTACTCCCAGCCGGGCGGGTCGTGACCGACATAGCGGTTCACGAACTGCTGCCAGCGAATGGTGAGGAAGGGGAAGGCCAGGGCGAAGAGCAGCATCGCCGCCAGCGTCAGTTCCGTCAGCAGCCGGGCCCGGCGCGGGTTCATCGACACGCGCAGCTCGGCCCAGGCGGCCACCGCGCGCCCGGCGGCGCCGATCGCATGGCCGGTGGCGTAGCCCAGGATCGCGCAGATGGCCGCGATAAGGCCCTGCAGCCACCACGGTCGCGGCAGCAGGGACGGGGTGTTCGCCGCGGCGAACCACAGCCCGGCCACCGCCAGCCCGGTCCGGGACAGGCCGCCGAGCCGGCGGCTCCAGGCCCGCAGGTGCACCGGCACCAGGGCCCGGCCACTCGTGCGCACCGCGCGCGTCAGCCGTCCGTGCTTCACCCGTCCCATTCAACCCCGGCGCCCGTTGCCCTGTCGGAGCGGCCGCCTACCCTTGGCCCATGCCCGGCCCCCTACTGCTGGCCGATCTCGTCGCGACCTCGGCTGCGGTCGCTGCGACGCGATCGCGCACCGCGAAGCGCGACCTGCTGGCCCAGCTGCTCCGGCGGGCCCCGGCCGAGGAGGTCGCGGTCGTCGCGGCGTACCTGTCCGGCACCCTCCCGCAGGGCCGCATCGGGCTGGGCTGGCGCAGCCTGCCGCGGGTGGCGGCCGCCGGCACCGCGAGCCTGGCGCTCGCCGACGTCGACGCCGCCCTCACCCGGATCGCCGCCAGCGCGGGCCCCGGATCCGCGGCCGGGCGGGCCGCGCTGGCGCAGGACCTGTACGCCGCGGCCACCGCCGACGAACAGGCCTACCTGGGCGCCCTGGTCACGGGCACGCTGCGGCAGGGGTCGCTGGAGGGTCCGCTGCTGGCCGCGATCGCGGTGGCCTACCAGGTGCCCGAGGACACGGTGCGCCGCGGCCTGATGTTTGCGGGGGCGCCGGGTCCGCTGGCGGCCGCCGCGGCGACCGGTGGTGTGGCCGCGGTCGAGGCGCTGCGCCTGGAAGTGGGCCGCCCCGTGCGGCCGATGCTCGCGGGATCGGCGAAGACGGTGCCGGCGGCGTACGGCGTGGTCGATGCCGCCGGGGCGTCCCCTGGAGCCACGGGCGCCTCGGCCGGTGCCGCCGGGGCGTCGACCGAAGCGACGGGCGCCTCGGCCGGTGCCGCCCCAGTAGTCCAGGCCAAGCTCGACGGCATCCGCATCCAGGTGCACATCGCGGCGCACCTCGGAGCGACCGGCGTGCGCGTGTTCACCCGCAGCCTCGACGACATCACCGAGCGGCTCCCCGAGGTCGTCGAGCTGGCCCGGTCGCTGCTCGTGCGGTCGGCGGTGCTGGACGGCGAGGTGCTGGCCCTCGACGGCGCCGGACGGCCGTTGCCGTTCCAGATCACCGGGGCACGCACGGCCTCGACCGCGCCGGCGGACCGGCTGCGCGAGAGCACCCCGCTCACGGCGTACCTGTTCGACCTGCTGCACCTCGACGGCCGCGACCTGATCGACGAGCCCCTGCACGAGCGGGACCGGCTGCTGCGCGCGGTGCTGCCCGCGGCGTCGGTGGTGGCTGCGCGGTGCACCGGCGACGTCGCCGCCGCGCAGGAGTTCGCGGACGGGGTGCTCGCGCAGGGGCACGAGGGGGTGGTGGTCAAGGACCCGACCAGCCGGTACGCCGCGGGCCGCCGCGGCTCCGGGTGGGTCAAGGTCAAGCCGGTGCGCACCCTGGACCTCGTGGTGTTGGCCGTGGAACGGGGCAACGGTCGCCGCACCGGCTATCTGTCGAACATCCACCTGGGCGCCCGCGACCCCGAGACGGGCGGGTTCGTCATGGTCGGCAAGACCTTCAAGGGCATGACGGACGCGATGCTCGCCTGGCAGACGCAGCGCTTCACCGAGCTCGCGACCAGCGACGACGGCTATGTCGTGCAGCTGCGTCCGGAGCAGGTGGTCGAGGTGGCGATCGACGGGGTGCAGACCTCCCGGCGCTACCCGGGCGGGGTGGCGCTGCGGTTCGCGCGGGTGCTGCGCTATCGGGACGACAAGGCACCCGAGGAGATCGACGCCCTGCCCAGCGTGCGTTCGCTGGTGTGAGGTCCGGGTCGCCGGGTGCGCCCGCGCCGCCGGTGGCCTGACTCCGGGGGCAAGTCTGCACTAAGAGAAATTTTGCCCGCAGTGCAGTCTTGTGTCACCCTGGACGAGTGACCGCCACCGCACCCCTGGGCCGCCGGGAGGCCAACAAGCGGCGCACCCGGGAGGCGGTCGTGCAGGCCGCCGAACGGCTGCTGCAGACCGAACGGCTGGAGACCCTCACCGCGGAGAAGGTGGCCGATGCCGCCGGCATCTCCCGGCGTACCTTCTTCAACTACTTCCCCAGCGTCGAGGCCGTCTACGCGTTCCAGGCCCAACAGGTGCTGGAGGACTTCCGCACCGGGCTGGCGGCCCGCCCCCCGGACGAGCCGCTGGTCGACGGCGCCAAGGCCGTGGTACGCGAGGTGTTCACGGTCGAGGCGCTGGCCCACGCCGTCCAGACGTGGCGCGTCGTCGACGGTTCCCCCGCCGCGAATCGCTACGTGCTGGAGTCGACCCACGAATCGGTCGCCGCGCTGGGCGAGGAGTGGGCCGGCGACCGGCTCCGGTCGGCATCGGCGGGCACCACGGGACTGCGCGTCGCGGTCCTCGCCGCCGCCTGCGTCGCCGCCTTCGATGTGGCCCGCCGGGACTGGCTGGCCCGACACGACGGCCCGGTGGACGCCGCCGGCCGAACCGACTTCATCCACACGGTGGGCGCCGCCTTCGAGGTGCTGCGCCCCGCCGTCGAAACCGCCTGAGCCACCGGAAGGACATCACTCGTGGCCACCTACCTCTACCGGCTCGGCCGGTTCACCGCCCGCCGGGCCTGGGCCGTCGTGCTGACCTGGATCGTCGTGCTGCTCGCCGTCGGCGGTGCCGCGGCCGGCTTCGGCAAGCCGTTCACCTCGAAGATGACCATCCCGGGGACCGAATTCCAGACCGTCCTGGACGACCTGCACCACGCCATGCCCAAGGCGGCCGGCGGGATCGGGACCGTCGTCTTCGCCACCTCGGACGGCACCCCGTTCACGGACGCCCAGAAGCGCGCCATCGCGGACGTCACCAAGCAGTGGGCGGCGATCCCCGAGGTCGACAGCGCGCTCGACCCGTTCGTCACCCAGCAGCAGCTCGACGACGGCCGCAAGCAGGTCGCCGACGGAACGGCCGCGCTGGCCGCCGGCAGCGACCAGATCGCGGCGAACGAGAAGAAGCTCGCCGACGGCAAGACGGCGCTCGCCGCCGGGCAGCGCGAACTCGACGCCAACGCCGCCAAGATCGCCTCGGGTCAACAGCAGCTCGCCGCGGGTGAGGCGCAGTGGCAGGAGGGCAAGAGGCAGTACGACGTGGGCGCGGCGAAGCTCGCCGAGGGCCAGCGTCAACTCGCCGCCGGGGAGGCCAAGCTGGCGACGGGCCAGCGCGACTACGCCGCGAACGCCGCCCGACTTGCCGATGGCCAGCGGCAGATCACCGACGGCTACGCGCAGATCGACCAATCGCTGCAGGCCGCCGGCCTGACCCGGGCCACCCTGCCCGGCGCCGTGACCGGCCTGCAGCAGCAGGTGACCGGCCTGCAGAAGACCTACGATGCGGCGCTGGCCCAATACGGCGCCACGGCCTCCGAGACCCTCGTCGCGCGGACCGCGTTGCAGAGCGCCCAGGGCCAGCTCACCAAGCTGCAGACCGCGCAGAGCACGCTGACCACCCTGGCCAAGCAGCAGACCGAGGTCACGGCCGGGCAACAGCAGCTTGCCACCGGCAAGACCCAGCTCGATGCGGCTCGCGCCCAGGTCGCCACCGCCCGCACCCAGGTCGCCACCGGCCAGCGCGAGCTCGACGCGGCCAAGGCCAAGCTCGATGCGAGCCGCCGCCAGCTCGACGCCAGCGCCGCCCAACTGGCCGACGGCCAGACCCAGCTCGCCGCGGGACGCGCCAAGCTGGAGAAGTCTCGCGCCGAACTGACCGCGGGCGAGAAGCAGCTCGCCGACGCCAAGAAGCAGCTGCCCGGCGGGCAGCAGGACCTGACCCGCGCACAGCGGCGGCTCGCCCTGATGGACGGGCTGCGTTCCGTGAACACCCGCGGCGACGTGGCCGTCACCCAGGTCGTTTTCACGCAGGACAGCTACTCGGTGGCCAAGGCCACCAAGGAAGCCATCCCGGCTAAGGCCGGTGCGCTCGCCGACGCCGGCGTACGGGTGGAGTACTCCAAGGAGATCGCCCAGGAACTGAAGTTCATCGGCCCCGGCGAGATCATCGGCATCGTCGTGGCCGGCATCGTGCTGCTCGTCATGCTGGGCTCGGTCCTAGCCGCCGGACTGCCGTTGCTCACCGCACTCATCGGCGTCGCGGTCGGCCTGCTCGGCGCCGTCGCGATGACGCACTTCATCGAGATGACCGACGTCACCCCGGCGCTGGCGCTGATGCTCGGCCTGGCGGTCGGCATCGACTATTCGCTGTTCCTGGTCAACCGGCATCGGGAGCAGCTGGCCCGCGGAGTACCGCTGGTCGAATCCATCGCCCGCGCCACCGGCACCGCGGGCAGCGCCGTGCTGTTCGCCGGCCTGACCGTCATCGTCGCGCTGTCGGCGCTGCAGCTCACCGGGATCCCGTTCCTGGGGATCATGGGCTTCGTCGCAGCGGCGACCGTCGCGGTCGCGGTGATCCTCGCGCTCACCCTGACCCCGGCGCTGCTCGCGCTGCTCGGGGGCCGGGCGCTCTCGCCGAAGGCCCGCACCGCGCTCGCCGCCAAGCTCGCCGCCGAGGAGGCCGAGGCGGACTCCGAGGACGCAGAGCTCGCCGGGTCCGGGGCCGGGTCCGGCGGCGGGGACGGCCTGCACGGCGGCACTCACCACGAGGGCCGCGGACACGGCTGGGGTGGCCTGGTCACCCGGCACCACTGGATCACGCTCGCCGCCTGCACGGTGCTGCTGTCGATCCTCGCCATTCCGGCGGCCTCGCTGAAACTGGGGCTGCCCGACGGGGCGTACGAGCCGCACAACTCCACGGCGTACCGCACCTACACCGCCATCGGCGACAACTTCGGCCCCGGCCGTAACGGCCCGATCATCGCGGTCGCCAAGGCCGACCAGGCCACCGTCGCCGGGCTGGACGACGCCAAGCAGACCGACCTGGAGCTCACCATCGGGGAGAAGCTGCGCGCGGTGAACGGGGTCGCGTACGTTGTGCCCGTCGGGCACAGCGACGACCGGCGCACCATGGTGTTCCAGGTGGTGCCGCGCACCGGGCCATCCGAGGACGCGACCGCGGCGCTGGTCCGCGACCTGCGCTCGGCGGTCCCGTCGATCCGGGAGGCCACCGGGCTGTCGTCGGTGGGCTACGCCGGCCAGACGGTGGCGAACATCGACATCTCCGCGGCGCTGCGCGACGCCCTCCCGGCGTATCTCGTGGTCGTGGTCGGGATCTCGCTGATCCTGCTGCTGCTGGTGTTCCGCTCCATCGTCGTGCCGATCCTGGCGACCGCCGGCTTCCTGCTGTCCGTGGCCGCGGCGTTCGGTGCGGTCGTGGCGGTCTACCAGTGGGGTTGGCTTTCGGGGCTGTTCGGGGTCGAGCATCCCGGTCTGGTGCTGAGCTTCCTGCCGACGCTGGTCATCGGCATCCTGTTCGGGCTGGCGATGGACTACCAGATGTTCCTGGTCTCCGGGATGCGCGAGGCGTGGGCGCACGGGCACGCGCCGCGGACGGCCGTGCGGTCCGGGTTCAGCCACGGCGCCCGGGTCGTCACGGCGGCGGCGCTGATCATGATGGCGGTGTTCGGTTCGTTCGTGCACGCCGAACTGACGATGGTCCGGCCGATCGGGTTCGCGCTGGCCATCGGCGTGCTGATCGACGCGTTCGTGGTGCGGATGACGGCCATGCCGGCGGTCATGCACATTCTGGGGGAGAAGGCCTGGTACATCCCCGCCTGGTTGGATCGCCTCCTGCCCGACCTGGACGTGGAGGGCACCAAGCTGGAGGCCGCCCGGATCGCCGCGGAGGGTGGCGACGGCGCGGGGACTGGCGACGGCCCTTCGGGTGGTGAGGGCCCTTCGGGTGGCGAGGGCACGGCGGGAGATCACCCCTGGCCGGACACCAAGCCGACGCCGACGGTCTCCGAACGCGTCTGATCCCCGCCGGACGCTGCAGCAGATGGCGCCGCAGTGCCGCACAGCCGGACCGAGGCAGCACAAACCGATATCGCTTTGGTGACGGCACTCCGAACCCCACGCCCGTGAACTGCGACAATTCCTCAGGGGAAAGTCGGCAGCGGACCAATGCGATATCGGTTTGGGCGCCCCATCGCCGCCCTCGTCCGGAATCTTCGGTCAGCGATCGACCAGATTGCGCAGTTCCTCGCCCGCGAGCAGCCGCCGCAGGTTGTCCTCGATCAGCGCCGCCGACCCGACCGGCCGACCACCGGCGCCGTGCGGCGTGATGACCACGTTCGGCGCGTCCCACAGGGGACTCTCGGCGGGTAGCGGCTCGACGCGGGTCACGTCCAGGGCCGCCCCGGCGAGACGACCCTCGTGCAGGGCCGCGACCAGCGCGTCCTCGGCCACGGTCGAGCCGCGGCCGACGTTGACGATCAGCGCGTGCGCCGGCAGCCGGGCCAATCGCGCCGCAGAGAGGGCGCCGTTGGTCTCCGGGGTACTCGGCAGCACCATGACCAGCACGTCCGTAGCCGCCAGCGCCGCGTCGAGCTCGTCCTGCGCGAGCACCGGAAAGCCGCCCCGCTCCCCGGCGCTGCGGGCCACCCCGGTCACCTGCGCGCCCAGCGCGGCGAGCAGCCGTGCCAGCGTCTGGCCGATGCTGCCGAACCCCCAGATCAGCACCCTCGCGCCGAGCAGCGTCGTGACCCGACCCTGCGGGTGCAGCGGCCGAGGTCCGCCCAGGGCCCGCGACCACTCGTGTCGCGCCTGCGCCTGCGCCGCCGCCGGCAGCTCCCGGACCAGCGCAAGGATCAGCGCCAACGCGTGCTCGCTCACCGGCTGGTCGTGTAGGCCGACGCCACCGGTGACCACGACGTCCGCGCCGAACCCGGCCCCCAGCACGAGATCGGGCCCCGCGGCGAGCGTGGCCACCCAGCGCAGCCGCGTCAGCCGCCGCGCGGTGTCGGCGAGCATGTCCGGCCCATTGGCCCAATCCACGAAGAACTCGGCGTCGGCATGCTCGTCGGGGATCGGCCGGTTGTTCCGGTACCGCACCAGCGCCACCCCCTCCGGCAGCGTCGGCTCCTCCTCGACCAGCGACGGCAACAGCAGCTTCATGGATCCTCCCGGTCCGGTGGGCTCGGGGACGAGGGTATGTCGTGAGCCGCCGCAGCGCGCCTGGGGCCGGGGCGGCGCAGCGTCGCGGCGTAACGCAGCGGCAGCCCACCGAGCGGCACCAACGAACGGCGCAGGCTCCACTGCGCGGCGCCGGGCAGCGTCCAGCCCCGCCAGCGGGCCATCAGCCCGAGCAGCCCGCAGCTGCCGATGGCCAGGCCCATCCCCAGAATCGGCTGGCCGGCCTGGGCGCACACCAGCATCTCGGCGCTGCCGACGAGGGCCACGGTGGCGTAGAGCGGGTTGCCCCCGAACACCCCCGGCACCCGGGCGACCAGGACGTCGCGGATGATCCCGCCGCCGATCGCGGTGAGCACGCCGACCAGCAGGCTCGGCAGCCACGCCAACCCCATCGACGTCGCCTTGAGGGTGCCGGTGGCCGACCAGCAACCCAGGGCCAGCAGGTCGGCGACGGTCAGCACCTGGCGCGAGCGGCGACCGCGCAGGTCCAGCAGGTACGCGGCGGTGGAGGCGGCGACGGCGGCGGGCAGGTAGGCCGGGTGGGTGAGCGCGACCGGGAACCCGGTGCCCAGCAGCACATCCCGTAGGACGCCGCCGCCCAGCCCCGAGCAGATCCCGAGCACGACGAAGCCGACGATGTCGAACCGGTGCGCCCGCGCGACGGCCCCACCGAGCAGCGCGTTGGCCACGACGCCGGTGAGGTCCACCGCGTTGAACAGCTCACTCGGGTCATAACCGGTCACCGGCCGATCGTAAGCGGCCGGCCCTGGCCCCGGCCGGAGCGCCTCAACCGGCTCGACTCAACCCGGCTCGACTCAACCCGCTCGACTCAGAAGCCCTCGGGCAGCCGCGGGGTGTACGCCGCCGTCAACCGAGCCGCTTCCTCGTCGGTGAGCACCAGATCGCAGGCCGCGATGGCGTCGGTCAGGTGCTGCAGCTTCGTGGCGCCCACGATGGGGGAGGTGATGGCGGGCTGACGGCGTACCCACGCCAGCGCCACCTGAGCCATCGACACGCCGCGCTCCGCGGCGATCTGTCCGACCGCGTCGACGATGAGCCGGTCGGCGTCCTGCTGCTGGGTGTAGGTGCCCGTGGTGAGCAGCCGGTCCGACTCCTCGCGGTTGGTCCGCTCACCCCACGGTCGGGTCAGGCGCCCGCGGGCCAACGGGCTCCACGGGATCACCCCGACGCCGGTGTCGAGGCAGTACGGGTGCATCTCCCGCTCCTCCTCGCGCTGCAGCAGGTTGTAGTGGTCCTGCATCGTCACGAAGCGGGTCCAGCCGCCGAGGTCGGCGGCGTGCTGCAGCTGCGCGAACTGCCACGTCCACATCGAGCTGGCCCCCAGGTAGCGGGCCTTGCCCGCCTTCACCACGTCGTGCAGGGCCTCCATCGTCTCCTCGATGGGGGTCTCGGTGTCGAACCGGTGGATCTGGTAGAGGTCCACGTAGTCCATCCCGAGCCGCCGCAGGCTGGCGTCGATGGCACTCATGATGTGCTTGCGGGACAGGCCCCGACCGTGCGGGCCGTCGTGCATCGGCATGTACACCTTGGTCGCCACGACGATCTCGTCGCGGTTGGCCAGCTCCCGCAACGCCCGCCCGGTGATCTCTTCGGAGGCGCCGGCGGAGTACATGTCCGCCGTGTCGAACGCCGTCACCCCCGCCTCGAGCGCGACCCGGATGATGGCGCGGCTGTCCTCCTCGCCGAGGCTCCACTTCATCAAGCCTGCACCCGGCGTGCCGAAACTCATGCAGCCCAAGGTGATCGCGGACAGATGCAGCCCACTGGCGCCGACGCGTACCTGATCCATGGCCGCAGCCTAGGCGTGCCCGACGGTTCTCCTCCTGCCGGGGGAGGCGTACGCCGAGTGGGGTCGGCGCACGACCCCCCGCGCGGCGGGGGCGGCTCCGTCCGGCGGCCGATTCGCGGCCACGGCCGGCGGCCCTAGCGTCGAAGTCATCAGCACACCGCCCAGCCCGGTATCCACCGAACCGGCCGTCCCCAGGAGTCCGCCATGCTGCGCACCGTTCGCCAGGCCCGCCAGGACCGGTCCTCCAAGTCCCCGCTGGAGAAGGCGCAGGACACCCGGCGGGCCGGCCTAGTTTTCCTTGTCTGCGCGCTGGCGCTGGGGTTGGCCACGCTGATCGGCTACGTCGCGAACGGGATGGCGGCCAGCACGATGTCGACCTTGCCCACGGCATTGACGTTCCTCGTGATCGGGGCGGCGATGTACTCCACGGGGCGTCGCGAGCTGACCCGGCTCGGCAACCGCTGACCGACCGTGGCGGCGGCCGGGTCAGGACGGGGTGGCTAGCCCGGCGAGGAACGGCCACTCGGGCAGCAGCCGCATCGACCAGGGCGCCTCGACCGGAATCGTCTCGAGACCGACGAACCCCGCCGCGGCGAGGGCGGCCGGGATGTCCCGGTCGTAGTGACAGCCCGCGGCATGCCGCACCGCCAGCGGGGTGAGCGCCGCCTGGACCAGGCGTTTGGGTCCGGAACTGCGGCTGTGTTCGGCGTAGGCCAGCACGCCGCCGGGTCGCAGCACCCGACGTACCTCCCGCAGCGTCGCGGCCACGTCCGCGACCGAGCACAACACGAGGGTGGCGACCACGGCGTCCACCGACGCGTCGGCGTGCGGCAGTCGCTCGGCGCGACCGGCCACGACGTGCACCGCCTGGCCGGCCGTGCAGGCCAGCGCCACCCGGTGGCTGAGCAGGGCCCGCATGCTGGGCAGTGGCTCGACGAGGTCGACCCGCTCGATCCCGGCGGCGGCCAGGTAATGCGGCACGTTCGCGCCCGTCCCGGCCCCGATCTCCAGCACATGCCCGCGCAGGCCGCCGATCAGGCGGCGGCGCAGCGCCCCCAGGAAGGCCCGCTCGGCGGCGGCGAACTGGTCGTCGTAGCGCGCGGCGAACCGGCGGCTGTTGTCGTCGTCGACGATCGGTTCGTACGCCGTGGCGCCGGGGCTGGTGTTGCTCACGCGCCTCAGCCTCGCGGTCGGCGCAGCCCCCAGGAATCGGGGAGCACCCTGAGCGCTCCCTGGCCGACACCGGTTGTCCGCGTCTTGTCCCGCTTCGATCCGGGCCCGATGGGCAGCGGGCGGGCCTGTGGAATAGTTGAACGCTCAACTACGTTGGACCGCCTGTACGCCGTCCGCGCTGGACCCATCCGGCCCCGCGGGACGTCGTACCAGCAGCTTCCAACCCGATGAGGTGAGCGATATGCCAGCGGTGACCGTCCCCGATGTCACGATCCTGCCGCGCCTGACCGCGCCCCGGCCCGACGCCCGGCCACGGCCGGTGCGGTCGGTGACGACCGCGCCGAGCGGCCTTGAGGGCGAGGGCTTCCCGGTCCGCCGGGCGTTTGCCGGTGTGGACCTCGCCGACCTCGACCCGTTCATCCACATGGACCAGATGGGCGAGGTGGAGTATGCGCCGGGGGAGCCGAAGGGCACCCCCTGGCACCCGCACCGCGGCTTCGAGACCGTGACCTACATCATCGACGGCACCTTCATCCACCGGGACTCCCACGGCGGCGGCGGCACGATCACCGACGGCGACACCCAGTGGATGACCGCCGGCTCGGGCCTGCTGCACATCGAGACCCCGCCGGAGTCGCTGGTGCTCAGCGGCGGGCTGTTCCACGGCGCGCAGCTGTGGGTCAACCTGCCCGCGGCGCTGAAGATGAGCCCGCCGCGTTACCAGGACATCCGCTCGGGGCAGGTGTCGCTGCTGACGTCCGCGGACGGCGCGGCGCTGGTCCGGGTGATCGCCGGTGAGCTCGACGGCCACCCCGGCCCGGGCGTCACGCACACCCCGATCGCCCTCGTGCACGCCTCGCTCCCGGCGGGCACCCGACTCGATCTGCCCTGGCGCGCCGACTTCAACGCGCTGGTCTACGTGCTGGCCGGGCGCGGCACGGTCGGCGCGCAGGGGCGCCCGGTCCGGGCCGGGCAGCTCGCGGTGTTCGGGGCGGGCGACGTCGTCACGGCGACCGCCGACGCCGGCCAGGAATCCCGCAGCCCCGAGCTGGAACTGCTGATCCTCGGCGGGGCGCCGATCCGTGAACCCGTCGCGGCGTACGGTCCGTTCGTCATGAACACCCGCGCCGAGCTGGTGCAGGCGTTCGAGGACTTCCAGGCCGGTCGGCTCGGCACGGTCCCGAGCAGCCCCGTCGTCGCCTCATGAGGCCGGCCGGTCGTCCCCGGGCTTCGAATCCGTGGACGGCGGGAACCACAGGGTGCGCTGGGGAAACGGTATGACGATGCCGGCCCGGTCCAAGGCCCTCTTCACGGCAAGCGCCACCTCGTGCCGGGCCTCCCACAGGTCGCGCTGCGTCGTCGAGTGCCAATAGCGCACCGAGAAGACGATCGCGGAATCGGCGAACTCGCTGACCCAGACCTCCGGCGGCGGAGGCGCAATAACGGCGGGAGCCTGCCGCACGGCGCGTTCCAGCACCTGCGTGGCGAGGCCGAGATCGGTGTCGTAGGCCACACCGACGGCGATGGTCGTACGCCGTAAGGGGGTCCTCGTGTGGTTGACGATCGGGTCGGCGAGCACCTTGGCGTTGGGCAACACGACGTCGAGTCCATCGAAGGTGTGCAGCCGGGTCGCTCGGAGGTCGACGTCCCGCACGGTCCCCTCAAAGCCCTGGGACTCGATCTGATCCCCGATCCGGAAGGGCCGCCGCACTTGGATCATCAGTCCGGCCAGCAGATTGGCGAGGATGTCTTGCGCGGCAAACGCGACGGCGATACCGCCGACGCCCAGCGCACCGAGAGCGGGACCGATCTGGACTCCGGCGGTCTCCAGCACCGTGAAAGCGAGCACCAGGAACACGACGAGGCTGGCCAGGCGGCCCAGCTGCCGACCGCGGTGCCGGTCGTTGTCGCCGCGGTCGATGACCCGGACCAACAAGGCCCGCACCACGGCGGCGACAGCGAGCGCCAGCGCCAAACCGCCCGCCAGGATCAGCCAGCGGGGGACGTCGATTCCAAGATCGAGGGCGGCCGGCACGGTGCCACCGTACGACCCCTGCCGACCGGCGCGCGACCGACGGTCCGGGATGGAGGTCGCGGTCCCGCCGAGTTCCGCGGACCAACCCGCCGAGTTCCGCGGACCAACCCGCCGGGTTCCGCCGACCAACCCGCCGGTCAGGCCGCGCTGGACGTGCGGGCGGCGGCGTAGGCGGGCCGGATCACGTCCTGGATCAGCCGAGCTTTCGCGGCCGGATCCCAGAAGGCGGCCGCGGCCGCGTCGACGGTGAACCGCTCCACGTCGGCCAGGCCGAAGCCGAACGCCGCGCACACGGCCGCCAGCTCATCGGTCGCGGTGGTGCGGCTCTGCAACCGGTTGTCGCAGTTGACCGTGACCACGAAGCCGAGCGCCGCCAACTGGCCGAACGGGTGCTCGGCGATCGAGCCGCAGACCCCCGTCTGCACATTCGAGGTCGGGCACACTTCGAGCGGAATCCGCTGGTCCCGGACGTACGCCGCGAGTTCGCCCAGGCCGGACGCGGTTCGCCGCCGCGACCCGTCCGACCAGCTCAGGTCGGCGATATCCGCGACGATCCGCACGCCGTGTCCGAGCCGCTCGGCCCCGCAGACCATCAGGGCCTGCCGGATCGACTCAGGGCCGGCGGCCTCGCCCGCGTGCGCCGTACAGTGCCCGCCGCCCGCCCGGACCAGGTCGAATGCCGCGGCATGGGCCACCGCGGGGTAGCCGTCCTCGGGCCCGGCGATGTCGAATCCCGCCACCCCCGCGTCGGCGTACCGCAGCACCAGCTCCGCGACCGCCGTCGTCGGCGGCGTGTGCCGCATCCCGCACAGGATCTGCCGCGCCACCACGGGCGTGCCCGCCTCGGCCGCCGCCCGCATCCCGGCCGCCAGGCCGTCGGTGACGGCCTCGACCGCCTCGGCCATCGCCATCCCGCCCGCGACGTGCAGTTCCGGGGCCCATCGGGCCTCGCCGTAGACCACGCCGTCGGCGGCCAGGTCCAGCACATACTCGCGGGCCACCCGCGCCAGCGCCTCCGGCCGCTGCAACACCGCGACGGTGTGCGCGAACGTCTCCAGGTAGCGCGGCAGCGACCCGGAGTTCGCCGCGGCGAAGAACCAGTCGGCCAGGGACTCGGGGGTCTCGGCGGGCACGGGTCGGCCGATCTCGTCGGCCAGGTCCAGGAGGGTCGCGGGTCGCAGCGCCCCGTCGAGGTGGTCGTGCAGCGACACCTTCGGCAGGGCGCGCAGGTCGTCGCGGGTCAGGGCCATCGAACGGTCCTTTGCTAGCAGAGGCGGAGCGGAGACGACGGGGTCGGAGTGGGGTCCGACCGCCGGGCCGTTCTCTTCCCATCGGCCGCCAGGGCCTCGCCGTGCAGCCGTTCGCGCGCCCCGCGTGCGCGCCGCGCCCATCCTCGCCAGGATGGGTGCGTCCGACCGGCGGTGCCGCTTCCTCAGGGGTGATGTCTGTGAACACGATCGTCGTCATCATGGCCGTATACCTCGCGGGCATGATCGGCATCGGGCTCTACGCCCGCAGCCGAATCTCCAACACCGAGGACTATCACCTCGCCGGGCGTCGCCTGGGCGTCCTGATGACGGCGGGCACCCTGGCGGCAACGGAAATCGGCGGCGGCAGCTCGGTCGGGGTGGCCTCGAAGGCGTACGGCAGTTGGGGGCTGTCCGCCGGCTGGTACGTCGTGTGCGCGGGCATCGGGATCTTGCTCGTCTCGTTCGTGGCTCCGGCGCTGCGGCGGTCGATGGCGACGACGGTGCCGGAGGTGATCGGGCGGCGGTACGGCGTGCCGAGCCAGGTCATCACCGCTCTGCTCGGCGCGGTGGCCCTGGTGGCGCTGGCCGCCGTGCAGATCACGGCCACCGCGACGATCGTCGCCACGCTCGGCGGGGTCGAGATGCGCACCGCGATCATCGCCTCGGGCGTGGCCGTGGTGTTCTACACCTGGCTGGGTGGCATGTGGTCGGTGACCCTGACGGACTTCGTGCAGTTCTTCCTCATCGTCTTCGGGTTCGCGATCGCCGCGCCCTTCGCGATCAGCGCCGCCGGCGGTTGGGGTTCCGTCGTCGACCGGTTGCCGCCGGGCCAGCTGGGCTTCACCAAGATCGGCTGGCCGACGATCATCAGCCTGATCGTGCTCTACTTCATGACGTTCTCGACTGGTCAGGAGGCCGTGCAGCGCTACTACTCGGCCAAGTCGCCGCGGGTGGCGGTGTGGGGATCCGTGCTGTGCGGCCTGCTGATGGCGGCGTACGCGTTCATCCCGGCGCTGCTGGGACTCGTGGCGCGGGCCCAGTTCCCCGGCATCCCGGAGAACAACGCGCTGGCCACCGTCGCCGTCGAGTTGCTCAACCCGGTGCTGGCCGGTCTGCTGCTGAGCGCCGTGATCTCGGCGACGCTGTCCAGCGCATCGGGCGACCTCTTGGGCGCCGCGACCATCTATGTCAAGGATCTGCACCCGCGGATGGCAAAGACCGCACTCTCCGACGCCGCCGAACTCACGCTCAGCCGCCTCCTGGTGCTCGCCGTCGGCGTCGTGGCCATCGTGATCGCGTTGGCCAGTGGGCAGATCATCCCCCTGCTGGTGTTCGCCTTCACGGTCCGTTCCGCCGGGCCGTTCGCGGCGTTCATCTTCGGTCTGTTGTGGCGGCGCACCAGCCGCCTGGCGGGGCTGGCCTCGATCATCGTCGGCACCGTCGTCGGGCTCTGGTGGAAGATTGCGGACCCGGCGGTGCCCGTGGTCAAGAGCATCGACGCCATCATTCCTGCGTCGCTGGCCGGCGTCGCGGTGTTCCTGGCCATCCATCTGATCGATCGGAGCCGCGGTCGCCTCGTCGGGGACTCCGCCGGACCCCACGCGACGACGGCGCACCAGGCGGTGCAGCAGACGCCCTGACCATCGAGGCCGCGCCTGGGCGGGCGAGCGTGCGCCGCGCCGCGGACCCGTTGCATCTCGGGTGATTAGTTGTATGTGCCATGCATCTGTATGCTGTACTTCGCTAAGCATCCGAACCGACGAGGATCGACCGACGACTGTGCTGCGACACCACGACCCCCCGGACCCGGCGCCCCCAGAGTCCGCCCGCGAGGCGGCGGCCCACGAGCTCCAGGCCCAGATCATCGCGTTCAAGCGCACCCTGCACCTGATCCGCACCGGCAGCGCCCTGCACCGCAGCACCACCGCGGCCGGCGTGCCGATCCTCGGCATCCTGCGCCGGATGGGTCCGCAGCGCACCACGGCGCTCGCCGGCGAGAGCGGCCTGGACCCCTCGACCGTGAGCCGTCAGGTGGACGGGCTCGTCCGGTCCGGGCACGTCGCCAAGGTCCCCGATCCAGCCGACGGTCGGGCCATGCTGTGCCGGCTCACCGACCACGGCGAGGCCGAACTGCAGGCCCACCTGCAGGCCATCGGCGCGACGCTGCAGGGCCTGCTCGACGGCTGGTCCTCCGCCGACATCGCCTCCCTCGCCACCCTCCTGGGTCGCCTGAACGACGACGTGTACGCCCGATTCGCCACGCCCCCGAACGGGCCTCCCCAGGCCAGCTCGCCGCAGGCCAGTTCTCCACAGACCAGCTCTCCCCAGATCAGCCAGGAGCACCGATGACCACCCTCGACACGCCGTCCCCGACCCCGACCCCGGGTGATCCTGCTGGCCGGACCCGGGCGGGTCGCGCCGTGCAGGCCGCCTCCGCGCGGCGCACGACGTACCCCGCCGGACCCCCCGAGCCCGCCGCGGGCGGACCCCCCGGTGGCCGCGCCGCCGGCCACGCCGGCGGGGAGGAGATGCACGACTACCCCGATCACGCGGTCGTGGTGCAGATCCTCATCGCGCTCATGGCCGGGATGTTCCTCGCCGCACTCGACCAGACGATCGTGTCCACCTCGATCCGCACCATCGCCGACGACCTCGGCGGGTTGGACCGGCAGGCGTGGGCGACCACGGCGTACCTGATCACCTCGACGATCGCGACGCCCCTCTACGGCAAGCTGTCCGACATTTACGGCCGGCGCCGCTTCTTCCTGTTCGCCATCGCGATCTTCGTCGTGGGGTCGGCGGCCTGTTCGGCTTCGACGTCCATGTACATGCTGGCCGGCTTCCGCGCCGTCCAGGGCATCGGCGCGGGCGGCCTGTTCTCGCTGGCGCTGGCGATCATCGGCGACATCGTGCCGCCCCGCGAGCGGGCCCGCTACCAGGGCTTCTTCCTGGCGGTCTTCGGTACGTCGAGCGTGCTCGGCCCGGTCGTCGGCGGCTGGCTCGCCGACACCGACAGCCTGCTGGGCGTCACCGGCTGGCGCTGGGTCTTCCTGATCAACGTGCCGATCGGCATCGCCGCCTTCATCGGCGTCTGGGTGCGGCTGCACACCCCGCACACCCGCGTCGACCACCGGGTCGACTACTGGGGCGCGGTCACCCTGGTGGTGGCGCTCGTCCCGCTGCTGGTCGTGGCCGAGCAGGGCCGCGAATGGGGGTGGACCTCCGCCGAGGCGCTGGCCTGTTATGCGGTCGGGGCGTTCGGGCTGCTGGCGCTGATCCTCGCCGAGCGGCGCGCCGGCTTCGAGGCGCTGATCCCGATGCGGCTGTTCAGCAACCCGGCCGCCGGGGTGCCGCTGCTCGTCGGGGTCTTCGTCGGCTTCGGCATGTTCGGCGCCATGATGACCATCCCGCTGTGGCTGCAGATCGTGCACGGCTACTCGGCGATCCAGTCCGGTGTCTCGATGCTCCCGCTGACCGCCGGGATCATGCTCGCCTCCATCGTGTCCGGGCAGCTCATCTCGCGGCTGGGCCGGTACAAGGTGTTCCCCATCATCGGCACCGCCCTGATGACCCTTGGCGCCTTCCTGCTCTCCCGGATCGATGTGACGGTGAGCATGTGGTACGTGAGTGCCGCGATGGCCGTCTTCGGCCTCGGGCTCGGCAACTGCATGCAGCCGCTGACGTTGGCGGTGCAGAACGCCGTCGACCGCCGCGACATGGGGGTGGCCACCTCGGCCGCGACCTTCTTCCGGCAGATGGGTGGCACGCTCGGCACCGCGATCTTCCTGTCCATCCTGTTCTCCACGGTGCAGGACAAGATCGCCAACGCCTACCGCGCGGCCGCCGGAACCGCCGACTTCCAGGCCGCGCTGCGCGACCCGGCGGTCCTGGCCAATCCCGCCAACGCCCCGATCCTGGCGATGTTCAAGGGCGGTACGTCGGGTGCCGGCGCGGGCGGGTCGATGCTGGCGGACACCTCGTTCCTGAGCCGGATCGACCCGAGGCTGGCCATACCGTTCCGGCAGGGCTTCTCGGACTCGATCGACCTGGTCCTGATGTGCGCGGTGGCGGTCCTGTCGATCACGGTGGTGTTCACGCTGTTCGTGCCCGAGCGCGCCCTGGCCGGTCGCGTGGAGCACGCGGAGCCGCCGGCCGGCGCGGTCCCGGCGGCCGGCCCCGTGGTGGCGCCGATCGCCACCCCGCCGGCCGCCGAGTCGGCCTCGCCCGAGCTGATATCAGCCCGCGGGTCGGCTCGTGATGCAGCCGGCGCCACGACTACCGGGCCGGCCGCTTCGGTCGCGGCCTGGGGTGACCGGTATGCCGACCTGCCCGAGATAGTCGCCGAGGATGTGGACATCGTGCCTGAACCAGTGCGGATGCTCGTCGAGTACCCGTTCCCGCTGCGACCCGGCCTCTTGGCGCACCTGGTGCTGCCCGAGGACCTCACCCCGCAGGAGGCTGAGCGCCTCAGCGCGTATCTGGGCACGCTGGCGGTGCTGCCGGACTGGACGGACACGCCACAGTCGCGGTACGAGTCCTGAGGACGGGTTCGGCCGACACCTGGCTGCGACGCAGCGCCGGAGGTCTTAGCAGCTCAACACGGCTGGCCGCTTGAAGAACCGTACGTTATCACGTACGGTTGGGTGCGGAGGTGCGTGCGATGTCTGCAGTGAGCGCAACGACCGCGCGGGCGAACTTGTACCGGCTCATCGATCAGGTCAACGAGGAATCCGAGCCGCTGACGATCACCGGTCAGCGAGGCAATGCCGTGTTGGTCGGCGAGGACGACTGGCACGCCATCCAGGAGACGCTGTTCCTGGCTTCGGTGCCAGGACTTACCGCGTCGATCCGGCTAGCACGGTCCGAGGGTATCGAGGCCGGGGCCACCGAGCTCGACTGGTGAGGCCCTGGACGCTGGTCTTCTCCCGGCAAGCGCAGAAGGACGCGCGCAGACTCGCCGCTTCGGGGTGCAAACCCAAGACCCAACGGCTACTCGACCTCATCGCCGAGGATCCCTTCGCCACGCCGCCTCGCTTCGAGAAGCTGATCGGTGACCTGGCCGGGTGCTACTCGCGGCGCATCAACATCCAGCACCGCCTGGTGTATGAGGTCCTCCCGCAGGAGCATGTCGTTCACGTGCTTCGGATGTGGACTCACTATGAGTAGTCGGGCGGTCAGAGGCCGGTGCGGACGTCGTAGCGCCAGAACGCCGGCACCCGCGCGACCGCGATCGGCATCAGGGCGATGACCAGGAGGCCGCCGGCGATCGTGACCGGGGCCGCACCGAGCTTGTCGGCGGCGCCACCGTGCAGCACGTCGGCGATCCGCGGACCGCCCGCCACGACCACGGTGAACACGCCCTGGAGCCGTCCGCGGACCTCATCGGCGGCCGCGCCCTGCAGCATCGCCTGCCGGAATGCCGCGGAGAACATGTCCGCCGCGCCGGCCGCTGCCAGGCAGGCGACGGCCGGGACCAGCCAGGGCGTGGGGCGACCGCCCGCGACGGCGACCGCGACGCCGAACGCCGCGATGCCGGCGCCCCAGGCGCAGATCAGCAGGACCACGGCCCGGCCCTGGCGGGTGACCCGGGACACCCAGCCGGACAGGGTGCCGCCGACGACGGCACCGATCGGGATGGCGGCGAACAGCAGGGCGAAGGCCGTCCCCCCTTGGGTCGGCCCCCCGAACGCAACCTGCGCGATCTCGGGGAATAGGGCCCGCGGCATGCCGAACACCATCGCGATGATGTCCACCACGAAGGACATCAACAGGATGGGTTGGCCTCGCAGGTAGACGAATCCGTCGAGGACGGAGCGAAATCCGGGGGTACGTCGTGTGGGCGCGGCCTCGGCCGCCTCAAGGGGCGCGGCCCCGGCCGGGGCGGCGGACGAGTCGCCGACCGGGTCGGCGGGTGCGCTCGCGCGGGCCAGCCGCGGCAACAGCCAGACGGCCCGGAAGGTCGCGAGCAGCGACAGCGCGTCCAACAGGTACAGCCAGGAATAGCCCAGCACCGGAATCAGGGCCCCGCCGACCAGGGGCCCGGCGATGCCGCCGGCCATCATCACCGTGAAGCTGAGCGAGTTCGCCGCCGGCAGCAGGTCGACCGGCAGGATCAGCGGCAGCACCGCGCTGCGGGTCGGCTGGTTCACCGCGAAGAACGCCTGCTGAATCGAGAACAGCCCCAACAGGATCCACACGTTACTCAGCGCCAGCGCGGCTTGCGCCCAGAAGCCGACGGCCGTCGCGATCAGGCCCACCGTCGTGATGAGCAGGAGCGTGCGCCGATCCAGGTGGTCGGCCAGCGCCCCGCCGTACAGCCCGAACACGACCAGCGGCACGAGCCCGAACAGCCCGGTCAGGCCGACGTACCCCGAGGACCCCGTGATCGCGTAGATCTGCGCCGGCACCGCCACCACCGTGAGCTGCGCCCCGATGACCGTGATGATGTTGGCCGTCCAGAGCCTCCGGAAGTGGTCGTTGCGGAGGGGTCGGATGTCCGCGAAGACGCTGCGCAAGTCCACGCCGGGGTGATCCTCCTTACGGAACCTTCAGGCAGAGTCTGGTGACAAGACGGGATACTTTGGGGAAAGATGGAACGTAGCACGCCGTACCCGGCGGCCCGTCGCAGCCAGGAGAAAACGATGACGTCCACGCTAACGTCGCAGACCAGCCAGCAGCAGGCGCTCGAGGACCAGTTCGGGCTGGCCGACCGTGTCGTCAACCCGGAGGTCCTGCGCAACAGCGTGGAGCGCTTCCGCGAACGAGGCATCACGCTGCCCGCGTTCGAGGAGCTGAGCAACCCGCCGAAGTACATCGCCAAGGACAAGGCCGGCGACGCCGACCCGCAGGGACCCGACCCGCGCAACCTGTGGCGGGTGCACTGGTACAACGACAAGGACGGCAACCAGGTCGACGTCCCCGAGCACGTCGTGCTGACCAAGGAGATCACCGGCATCGACTCACCGATCCTGGTGCTGTTCGGCAACCGGTTCCCGATGATCACCGCGCACAAGGTGCTCGCCGCCTATGCGTGCCTGGCCCCGCGCCTGGTCACCGGCCAGTTCGACCCGACCACGCACCGCGCGATCTGGCCTTCGACCGGGAACTACGCCCGTGGTGGCGTGGCGATCTCCCGGCTGATGGCCTCCCGCGGCGTCGCGATCCTGCCGCAGGGCATGAGCCAGGAGCGGTTCGACTGGCTGGACAAGTGGTGCGAGAACCCGGCCGAGGACGTCATCAAGACCGTCGGCACCGAGAGCAACGTCAAGGAGATCTACGACGAGTGCAACCGGCTGGCCCAGGACAAGGGCAACTTCATCTTCAACCAGTTCGCGGAGTTCGGGAACCACATCACGCACTACTTCGTGACCGGTCGCGCGATGGCGCACGTTTTCGAGAACTACAAGGCGACCAGCGGCAACGAAGGCGCCCGGCTGGCGCTGATGACCTCGGCGACCGGCTCGGCGGGAACCATCGCCTCCGGTGAGTACCTCAAGGATACCTACGGCACCAAGGTCGCTGCGGTGGAGGCGCTCGAGTGCCCGACGCTGCTGAAGAACGGCTACGGCGAGCACAACATCCAGGGCATCGGCGACAAGCACCTGCCGATCATCCACAACATCAAAAAGCACGACGTGGTCTGCGCGATCAGCGATGTGGCCACCGACATGCTCGAGGTCATGTTCAACGAGGCCGCCGGCATCGACTTCCTGCGCGCCAAGGGTGTGCCGGAGCAGATCCTGGCCTCGCTGCCCGACTTCGGCGTCTCCTCGATCTGCAACGTGCTGGCCGCCATCTCCAGCGCCAAGGTGCTGGGCCTCGGCGCCGACGACGTGATCGTGACCGTCGCCACCGACGGCAGTCAGATGTATCCGTCCGAGATCGCCAAGATCAAGACCCGCGACTTCGGTGGGGAGTTCACCCCGGCCGACGCCGTCGAGGTGTGGGCCCGCCACCTGGCCAACGTGCCCACCGACGCCACCCTGGAGCTGACCGAGTTCGACAAGGACCGGATCTTCAACCTCGGCTACTACACGTGGGTCGAGCAGCAGGGCACGCCGTTCGAGCTGTTCGAGGCGCGGCGCAGCCAGGAGTTCTGGACCGACCTGCACAAGTACCTGCCGATCTGGGACGCGATGATCCGCGACTTCAACGCGCAGGTGGCGGCGGGCTGAGCTGCACGCCCGGCTGGTCCGGGGGCCCCATGACACTTCCTGAGTCAACCTCAGGCCGCGATCGGCAACCTCTGCGCTCCGCCGTGCAGGTTGGCGTCGTAGGGCTGTTCGGTGTGCCAGCAGCGGTAGATGACGCGGGTCCAGGCTCGGGCCAGG
>Ga0209369_1000186_pt1 | contig 131691 bp, 129 predicted proteins | sample EBPBio142010_DNA_FD_185865 | JGI IMG/M metagenome (GOLD analysis project Ga0209369, IMG submission 185865) | Wastewater treatment Type I Accumulibacter community from EBPR Bioreactor in Madison, WI, USA - Reactor 1_10/4/2010_ DNA (SPAdes)... | ecosystem: Engineered > Bioreactor > EBPR >...
CGCAATATTTTCGTCGCGACCGACATGACCGCCCCGAAGCCGCCCAGACACGCCACCAGAGCCTCACAGCCTCGGCAAGCGCCTTATTTTATTGAGGAAAGACGGCTGGCGACGGGTAACGACACCTAGCGACGGATAGGGCAACGCACTCTCTTAAAAACCCCTATGTTTTTGTCGCGTTACAGAAAGCGCGCGCTAGTTGCATCCTACGGCCAGTCGGAGACTTCCCGCCAAAAGGGCACTGTGGCTCGAAAACGCCTTGTATCGTTGGGCTAAACGCGGTTTTCCAACAGAGCGCCCGCAGGAGCCTTCGGAAACCGTCACTGGACTGGTTCGCGCTTTTGGCCCCCTAATTTTGTCCGATGTCCCATCGTGGACATACAGGTAAGCCATAGTGCCAATCTCGCTGCGCCTATCGATAAATGCCTTATTTTATTAGCTTAAGACGGCTCGGGACACCTTACGACAGGTAACGACGCTTCAGGCCTGGCACCGCCTCTTATGGCCCCCTGTTTCTGTCGCATTACATTTCCGCGTCAATCCGCCGCCAAATGGGGGAAAGAATGGTGGAAGCTGACGACGTGAAATCGCAGATTTGTCAGCTATTTCAATGAGTTAAATGGAGGCAAGTGGCGGAGAGACAGGGATTCGAACCCTGGGTCGGCGCAAACCGACAACGGTTTTCGAGACCGCCGCATTCGACCACTCTGCCACCTCTCCGCGTCAGGGATCGTCGTGGAGCGGGGATTTAACGAAGCATTCGGGGGCTTGCAAGACCCCTTTCACAGAAAAGTTGAAAATTGCGTCAAGTTGCTGGAATGGGGTGGAAATCCCTTCGGGTGCTTGCGTCTCGCGGTGCGATCACGTGAAGATGTGGCCGGGCTGGTTGGCAAAGGCGTGGCGACGGGTTAGCTCTGGACCTGCGGCCCGCAAACGGGCCCGATGTGGCAGGAGGTAGGCCCGTGTCGAAATTCTGCGGCCCCGTGGCGATTCTGGCCGTGATGCTGGCGATGGGGCAGGCGCCGCTTGCCCATGCCGAGGCGCCGACCGGGGCGCCGGCGGCGGGGGCTTCTATTCCGGCCGGGCTGACCGAGCTGACCCGAACCATGCACATTGACGAGCTGATCGCGGTCATGCGGGCCGAGGGGCTGGACTATGGTGCCGCGCTGAAGACCGAGATGCTGCCCGACAAGGCGCCTGCCGCCTGGGAGGCTTTGGTCTCGCATATCTATGATCCCGGGCGGATGCAGACCGAGTTCGAGACCGCGCTGGCACGGGAACTGACCGGCGCACCGGAGGTCATTGCGGCTGCTGAGGCCTTCTTCGGCGATGCGCGTGGCCAGAAGATCCTGTCGCTGGAGATCGAGGCACGTCAGGCGCTGCTGGATGACAAGGTGGAGGAGGCCGCGCAGGCCGCCGTCGCCCGGATGGAGGCCGAAGGCGCCCCCCGGCTTGAGGCGCTGCACCGTTTCGCCGAGGCCAATGATCTGGTCGAGATGAATGTCATGGGCGCGATGAATGCCAATCTGGCCTTCTATCGCGGGCTCAATGCGGGCGGTGCCTTTGGCGATGCCATGTCCGAAGCCGACATGCTGGCCGAGGTCTGGGGGCAGGAGGCGCAGGTGCGCTTCGAGGCGGAGGACTGGCTCTGGCCCTATCTCTCGCTGGCCTATCAGCCGCTGTCGGATGAGGAACTGCAAGCCTATCAGCGGTTTTCCGAAAGTCCCGAGGGCAAGCGGCTGAATGCGGCGGTCTTCGCCGCATTCGATGGCATGTTTGTCCGCATCAGCACTGAACTCGGCCTTGCGGCGGGGCGTCAGATGCTGGGCGAAGACATCTGACGCGAGGCCGGTCAGCGGCCGTAGGTCGCGGTCAGACTGGCACTGCCCAACGCCTGTGCGCGGGCCATGAAGCTGACCATCGCGGGGCTGGCCAGCGCGCCTTCGGGCAGGGGCGCGGGCAGGGCGTAAAGCGTGAACGTGTAATGATGCGGCGCATCGCCTTCGGGCGGGCAGGCGCCACCAAACCCCGTGGTCCCGAAATCGGTGGCGGTTTCCACGGCGCCATCGGGCATATGTCCACTGGCGCCCGCAGGCAGGCCGGTCACATCGGCGGGCAGATTGGCCACCGACCAGTGCCACCAGCCTGATCCGGTCGGCGCGTCGGGGTCATGCATCATCAGGACGAAGGCCCCGGTGCCCTCGGGCGCGCCGTGCCATGCCAGATCGGGCGAGATATTGCTGCCGGTGCAGCCAAACCCGTTGAACACCTGATCCATGCCAAGCGTGCCTGTGCCAAGCGCATCCGAGGTCAGCACCATATCGGCTTCGGCGCCGCTGGCGATCAGGCTGGCGGCCAGAAGGGCGGGATAGAAGGAACGCATTGCAATCTCCTGTTGCTGGGGATGCGTCCTTCTAGCCGGTCGTGACCCCCGGCATGGCCCCGTTCCGCGCAGGCTCTGCCCCGTTCCGCTCATCCTCGGGCAGCGGGAGGCGGATTTCATGCGGCGCAAGGCCGAACCGCGCCCGGAAGCGCGCCGCAAACTGCTGGGGCGAGGCATAGCCCACTTCGGCGGCGATCCGCGACACCGGGAAGGCGGTGCATTGCAGCATCCCCAGTGCCTGCGTCAGCCGGGCATCGCGCAGCAGGACGGCAAAGCTGGTGCCCTCGGCGGCCAGATGACGGCGCAGGGTGGCGGGGCTGCGCGCCATCTGACTGGCGGCGCTGTTCGCCGTCCAGTCGGCAGCCGGATCGGCGGCGATCAGGGCGCGCAGCCGGTCTGACAGCCGGACGGCGCCGGGGGGCGGCAGAACCGCCCCGTCCAGCGCCAGCCACAGTGCCAGTTCCTCCAGCCGCAGCGCCAGCACGTCGGCGGGCAGGACCGCGAAAGGCGAGGGCGCAAAGAAACCGCCAAGCAGGGCCGCAGCCGGTTCAGGAAGGGCGGCCAGCGGCATCGGTCTGGCCGAAGCGGGGCGCGGTGTGGCGGGAAGCCGCGCCATCGCCGCCTCGATCGCGGTGCGTGGCAGGGGCAGGGCGCGGGCCTCGTATCCACCGCGACCGTCGGGGATATTGCAAATGGTCATCGGCAATGCCTCGGGCAGCAGGACCAGCCCGCCCTCGGGCACCGCAAGCCGCTGCCCTGCCGTGATCACCTCTTTGACACCACGCCGCACTTCGATCAGCGCGGGCATCGGCGAGACCAGGCTGTGCATCCGCGCCTGCCTGGCCTGCCGGATGATCTGTCCGGGCAGCATGGTCATTGCGGCCACCGGCGGTTGACGGCGGCGGCGGATCGGGTCAGGCAGGGATATGTGTCGGCGCGGATCATGCCTCAGCATACCCCGAAGCCCGCGACAGACAAAGCCCGCCCGCACGGGTGTTGACTTCGTATCCCTGATCCCCGATAAGCGCGCATCCCGAAGGCTCGGTCCGAGTCAGCGGGCTTATTCTCATCTTCGCCCCCCGAGGGGCGCGCTGTCCGAGGCAGGGAAACCCGGCAACACCAAACCGGCAACGGGGCGGGGCCACAGGATGCGGAAGTTCGAAAAGGAAAGACCCATGTTCGCGGTCCTCAAGACGGGCGGCAAGCAATACAAGGTGCAGGCTGGTGACATCCTGCGCGTTGAAAAGCTCGCGGCCAATGCTGGCGACAAAGTCCAGTTCAACGAAATCCTGATGGTGGGCGGTGAAACCGTCACCCTCGGCGCTCCGACCGTTGCCGGCGCTGCCGTGCAGGCCGAGGTGATTGCCCAGATCAAGGGCGAGAAAACCATCCACTACGTCAAGCGTCGCCGCAAGCACAGCTCGCAGCGCACCAAAGGCCATCGTCAGCAGCTCACCCTGCTGCGCGTGACCGACGTGCTGTCCTCGGGTGCCGATAAATCGGGCGTCATGGCTGCCACCGGCACCGCCGATGCCCGCCGCGCCGCGCATAACAACGCACCGGCGAAATAAGGAGTAACACCCCATGGCACACAAGAAAGCAGGCGGCTCCTCGCGCAACGGTCGTGATTCGGCCGGTCGTCGTCTTGGCGTGAAGCTGTATGGCGGCCAGGCTGCCATTCCGGGCAACATCATCGTCCGTCAGCGTGGCACCACCTGGTTCCCGGGTGAAGGCGTCGGCATGGGCACCGATCATACGATCTTTGCCACTGTCGAAGGTCGCGTCACCTTCAAGAAGGGCCTCAAGGGCCGCACTTTCATTTCGGTCCTCCCGGTTGCGGAGGCGGCCGAGTAAGCCGAACCGTTACAACTGGCTTGTAACAAGGGGGTCGGCCGAAAGGCCGGCCCCTTTCCTCATTTTCGCCGCCAGTGTGCGGCAGGAAGGGGAAAAAACGGCCATGGCGGCTTTGGCAGCCCTTGTGCCGGAAAGACCCCGGCCCCAAGTCGCGGGAAGGGGGAGAGTTGAAGTTATTCGTGCGATGGGCGCCGGTTTGCGCCCGGGGGCGCTTCGAAGGAGGGAAGCGATGAAGCTGGATGTGATTGCGAAGGATCAGGATTTCACCGGGATCACCGGCTTTGGCCAGGTTGTCGACGGTGTGATCGGCGCGGGCCGTTTCGTGCTGCGCCCGGTCCGAAAATCCGATGCGGGCCTGTTTGCCATGTATGCGGGCGACCGCCGCGTGGCCGAGGCGACCCGCTCGATCCCGCATCCGCTTCCGCCAGGCGCGGCCGAGAACTTCGTGAGCCGTGCCATGGCGCATGACGGGCGCGAAGAGGTCTGGGTGCTGGACGGATCTGCGCATGGTCTGGCCGAGGTCCTGGGCGTCATCAGCCTCAAGCGCATGGACGAGGCGCAGTTCAACCGCGATCAAAGCGAGATCGGTTACTGGGTGGCACCTGCCTTCTGGAACACGGGCTTTGCGTCCGAGGCGGTGCGCGCATTGGTCATGGCCAATCCGCAGAAGAACCGCACCATCTTTGCCGAGGTGTTTCAGGACAACCCGGGTTCGGCCCGTGTCCTGACCAATGCGGGGTTCCAGTATCTTGGCGATGCGGAAACCTTCTCGGTCGCCCGCAATTCCAGGGTCCCGACCTGGACCTACCTGCGCAAGCTGGACTGAGAGGATAGCATGACCCTCTCCGCCCGGCTGAACGCGGGGCGGAGACTGCTCCGCCCCCTGACGATACAGGACGAGGCCGCCGTCGTGGCGGCGCTGTCGCGGATCGAGGTTGCCGGCTGGCTGACCTCGGTGCCGCATCCCTATGGCGTGGCTGACTTCCGCGACTGGCTGGCTACCGCGCCGCAGAACGCGGTCTGGGCCATTGAGGATGCGGGGGTCTTCGTCGGCCTGATCGCCCTGAAACCCGATGGCCCCGGCTACTGGATTGTGCCCGAGGCGCAGGGGCGGGGTCATGCCTCCGCCGCACTGGCCGCCGTTCTGGCGGCGCATTTCGCGGACCCGGAGGCGGGCGACCTGCCCGCGCGGTGTTTTGCAGATAATGCGACTTCGGCGCATGTACTTGAAAAGGCAGGGTTTCGTGAACGGGGTAGGGCGATGCAATTCGCCCTTGCGCGGGGTGTCGAGGTCGAACAGCGAGTGTTCATGCTGGACCGTGACACATGGGCCGCGCGCAATCCGCTGGTGATCGACACGCCGCATCTGCGGCTGGCGCCTCTGGAGGTGCCGCGCGACGTTGCGCCGCTGGCCTGGATCGGCGGGCAGGCGGTGGTGGCGCGCAACACGGGCAGCCTCTTGTCGCCCTGGCCCGAGGATGTGGTGCGCGCCTGGGTCGAGGCGCTGCCGTGGCGCGGCTGTCCCGGCTTCAGGTTGGGTGTCTGGCGCAATGGGCGGCTGATTGGTGTCGTGCAGCTTCAGCGCAAGGCATCGGAGATCGGCCTGTTCCTGGACCCCGCCGAATGGGGCAAGGGTTATGCGCGCGAGGCGTTGCAGGCGCTGATCGCCAGTGCCTTTGCCCGTTTCGGCCTGCCGTCGCTGAGTGCCACCGTCTTCGCCGACAACGCAGCCTCGCTGCGGTTGTTGCGGGGGCTTGGCTTCGTCGAGACCGGCCGGGGCGAGGGGGAAAGCCCGGCACGCATCGGCCTGCATCCGACGGTTCTGCTGCGGCTGGACCGCACGGCCGGAAACGGGCAGGATGCGGCACCATGACCGCACCCTTTGCCATCCGTGACGCCACGCCCGACGATGCCGCCGGTATCGCCGCCATCTACAATGATGCCGTGCGCAACACGACCGCCATTCTGATGGAGGGCGAGGTCGATGCCACGAACCGCATCGCCTGGATGCAGATGCGCGGGCAACTTGGCTATCCGGTGCTGGTGGCGGCCGAAGGCGCGGCGGTGCTGGGCTATGCCAGCTTCGGCGACTGGCGCCCGTTTGACGGGTTCCGGGCCACGGTGGAAAACTCGGTCTATGTCGCGCCCGAGGCGCGCGGGCGCGGCGTGGCGCTGGCCTTGTTGCAGGTTCTGGCAGATCGTGCCCGCGCCTGTGGCAAGCACGAGATGGTTGCCGCCATCACCTCGGAAAATACCGCCTCGCTGCACCTTCATGCCCGCGCCGGTTTCGTGGAAACCGGCCGTATGCCCGAGGTCGGGCAAAAATTCGGCCGCTGGCTGGACCTCGTGTTCATGCAGCGCCGTCTTGACGACCGCGCCGCACCTCCGCCAGCGCCCTGAAACGCAAGCCCTGCTTGCGCCCGCGCGGCTTCGCGGCTATCGCCAATCATCCAATCCCGAAGGGGCTCGCCCATGAAATTCCTCGATCTCTGCAAAGTCTATATCCGCTCGGGCGGCGGCGGATCGGGCTGCGTCTCGTTCCGGCGCGAGAAGTTCATCGAATTTGGTGGCCCGGATGGCGGCGACGGCGGCAATGGCGGCTCGGTCTGGGCCGAGGCAGTCGAGGGGCTGAACACGCTGATCGACTTCCGCTACCAGCAGCATTTCTTCGCCAAGTCGGGCCAGCCCGGCATGGGCAACCAGAAAACCGGCAAGACCGGCGACGACATCGTGCTGAAAGTCCCGGTCGGAACCGAGATCATCGACGAGGACGAGGAGACCGTTCTGGCCGATCTGGTGGAGGTCGGGCAGAAGGTGTTGCTGGCCAAGGGCGGCAACGGCGGCTTCGGCAACCTGCATTTCAAGACCTCGACCAACCGCGCGCCCGCTCGCGCCAATCCGGGTCAGGAAGGGGTGGAGCGCACGATCTGGCTGCGCCTGAAACTGATCGCCGATGCCGGGCTGGTGGGCCTGCCCAACGCGGGCAAGTCGACCTTCCTTGCCGCCGTGTCCAACGCCCGGCCGAAGATCGCGGATTACCCGTTCACCACGCTGGTGCCGAACCTGGGCGTGGTGGGGATCGACGGGCATGAATTCGTCATGGCCGATATTCCGGGGCTGATCGAGGGCGCGTCAGAGGGGCGGGGTCTGGGCGACCAGTTCCTTGCCCATGTCGAACGCTGTTCGGTCCTGCTGCATCTGGTGGATGGCACGTCGTCGACCATCACCAAGGATTATCGCACCATCGTGGGCGAGCTGGAAGCCTATGCCGAAGAGCTGGCGGACAAGCCGCGCATCCTTGCGATGAACAAGATTGACGCGTTGGACAAGAAAACCATCGGCACCCGCAAACGCGCGCTGGAGAAAGCCAGCGGCGGGCCGGTGCATCTCATTTCCGGCGCCACGGGCGAGGGCATCAAGGATGCGCTGCGCGCGATCCATGCCGAGATCATGGAAGACCGCAAATCCCGCATGCCGGTGGAGGTGAAGCCGTGGCAGCCCTGATGCAGATCGCCGCGCCCGATGTGCGCGCGGCGCGGCGGCTGGTGATCAAGATTGGCTCGGCCCTGCTGGTGGACCGGCAGAAGGGGCTGCGGCAGGGCTGGCTTTCCGCGCTGGCGCTGGATGTGGCCGAAGCCAAGCTGCGCGGAACACAGGTGGTGCTGGTGTCCTCCGGCTCCATCGCGCTGGGGCGGATGATCCTTGGCCTGCCCGCCGGGGCGCTGACGCTGGAACAATCGCAGGCCGCCGCGGCGGTCGGGCAGATCCGGCTGGCGCGTGCCTATGAGGAAGTGCTGGCGCCGCATGGGATCACCACTGGGCAGGTTCTGGTCACGCTGGAAGATACCGAGGACCGCCGCCGTTATCTGAACAGCCGCGCCACGATGGAGACACTGCTGGGGCTGGGCGTCGTGCCCATCGTGAATGAAAACGACACGGTGGCGACCGACGAGATCCGCTTTGGCGACAACGACCGGCTGGCGGCGCAGATCGCCGTGACGGCGGGGGCGGATCAGCTTGTGCTGCTGTCCGATGTCGACGGCTTCTATTCGGCCAATCCGAAGGAAGACCCGACGGCGCAGCGCTTCGATCTGGTGGAGACCATCACCCCCGAGATCGAGGCCATGGCGGGCGATCCGATTTCGGGCCTGTCGAAGGGCGGGATGAAAACCAAGCTGATGGCGGCCAAGACCGCCGTGGCGGGCGGTTGCGCCATGGCGATCATGGAGGGCTCGGTCCCGCGACCGCTGAAGGCGCTGGCGGAGGGTGCGAACCGGACCTGGTTTGTGGCGCAGGCTGATCCGCAGGTCGCGCGCAAGCGCTGGATCAATGCGATGAAGGAAAAGGGCAGGGTCCGGGTCGATGCCGGGGCTGTCACCGCGCTCAGGTCGGGCAAGAGCCTGCTGCCAGCGGGGGTGACAGCGGTCGAGGGTGCGTTCGGCCGGGGCGAGCCGGTGGGGATCATTGGTCCCGACGGCGCGGCGCTGGGGCGCGGGCTGATCCGCTATACGTCGGACGAGGCGCGGGCGATTGCCGGGCATCGGTCAAGTGATATTGCCGGGATCCTCGGGTATGAGGGGCGGGCGGCGCTGGTTCACCGCGACGATATGGTGATCTAGACGCGGAGGGAGACCGCCGGGGGCTTCACGCCCCGTCGCCAATCGGGCTTGAACCGATGGCGCCGATTGGCGACCCCCGTGGAGTATTTCTGCAAGAAGCAAAAGGGGCAGAGGATGGAAGACGCAAGCAAGCTGATGCAGGAGATCGGGGCGAAGGCCCGCGAAGCTGCGGCGGAGCTTGCCTTCGCGCCAGCCGAAGCCAAACGCGCCGCGCTGCTGGCTGCTGCCGATGCGGTGGCGGCGGGCGTACCCGCGATCATCGCCGCCAATGCCGAGGATCTGGCCTATGGCGCCGAAAAAGGGCTGACGCCCGCCATGATGGACCGGCTGACGCTGGACGAGGGCCGGATCGGGGGCATCGTCGAGGGGCTGCGCGCCATTGCCGAACAGCCTGATCCTGTGGGGCGGGTTCTGGCGGAATGGGACCGGCCGACGGGCCTGCATATCCAGCGGGTGGCGACGCCTCTGGGCGTGATCGGCGTGATCTATGAAAGCCGCCCCAATGTGACGGCGGATGCGGGTGCGCTGTGCCTGAAGGCCGGGAATGCGGTGATCCTGCGCGGCGGGTCGGAAAGCTTTCATTCCTCGCGGGCGATCCATGCCTGCATGGTGGAAGGGCTGCGTTCCGCCGGTCTGCCGGAAGCGGCGATTCAGCTGGTGCCGACACGCGACCGGGCCATGGTTTCGGCCATGTTGCAGGCCGTGGCGTTCATCGACGTGATCGTTCCGCGTGGTGGCAAGGGGTTGGTGGGCCTTGTGCAGCGTGAGGCGCGGGTGCCGGTCTTCGCGCATCTGGAGGGCATCTGCCACATCTATGCGGACGGGGCCGCCGATCTGGAAAAGGCGCGGCGCGTGGTGCTGAACGCCAAGACCCGGCGCACGGGCATCTGCGGCGCTGCGGAATGTCTGCTGATCGACCGGGCGTTCTACGCCCGTCACGGCGCCGTGCTGATCGAGGATCTGGTGAAGGCCGGCGTCGAGGTCCGGACCGAGGGCGCGTTGCTGGCGGTGCCGGGTACGGTACAGGCGGCGCCCGAAGACTTCGGGCGCGAGTTTCTGGACATGATTATCGCGGCGAAGCTGGTCGATGGCGTGGACGGCGCGATTGCCCATATCCGCCGCTATGGATCGAGCCATACGGAAAGCATCCTGACCGAGGATGATGCGGTGGCGGCGCGGTTCTTCCAGCGGCTCGACAGTGCGATCCTGATGCGCAACGCCTCCACCCAGTTTGCGGATGGCGGCGAGTTTGGCATGGGGGCGGAAATCGGCATCGCCACCGGCAAGATGCATGCGCGCGGCCCGGTGGGGGCCGAGCAACTGACCAGCTTCAAATATCTGGTCACCGGGGATGGCACCTGCCGCGCCTGAGGGGCGCGGCAGAAGGTTTCAGCCGAGGATGAAATCACCGGCGCGCAGGGAAAGCGCGCTGTTGAGCAGGATCACCAGATCCGCCGCGCCGTCACCGTCGACATCGCCCTGGATCTCGGTTTTGCCGCCGGAGGTTTCGTAGCGCAACTGGCCTGCCTTTTCGATGAAATCCTTCTTGCCGATGAAGGCGAAGGACTGGTTGCCATTTGCCGCCGCATTGGCGTCGATGGCGCTGAGGTCGATCCGGTCGCCCTGCTTGCGGCTGAAATCGAGGATTGTATCGGCAAATTCCTCGGTGCTGTCGGCGACGCTGGTAAAGACGAAACGATCCGCCCCGGCATTGCCGCGCAGCATGTCGGCGCCTTCACCGCCGGTCAGCGTGTCACGCCCGCCGCCGCCGGTCAGCGCATTGTCCTCGCCATCGCCGGTCAGGCGGTCGGCGCCGCGTCCGCCGGTCACATCCTCGATGTCGCGCAGAAGGAAGGTGCCCTGCGCCGAGGTTGCGTTGCCGCTGGAAAGGTCGACCGTCAGCGATTTGGTGAAGGCCGAGAAATCGACAAGATCGCGGTCCTCGTCCTCCGGGGTGGAGATATTGCCGCCGCCTCCGACCACGACAAGGGCGGTCGGATCGGCCTGCTGTTTCACCACCAGCACATCGGCATCGCGGCCCAGAGCCACGAAAGAGGCGCCGCCGCTGCCCAGCACCACCTTGTCCATGCCGCGCCCGGTGTTGATCGCGTCGACATAATTCACCCCGGTGGTGATCTGGTCATTGCCGCGTCCGCTGTAGAGGGTTTCGATCTCTCCGGTGGCAGTGATCGTGTCGTTGCCGCTGCCCGCGCGAACCGAGCTGGCGCCGCCCGCGCCGATGCTGGCGAAATTGTCCCCCTCGCCGAGGTCGATATACATCACCCCGGCATTTCCGGTGGTCACGCGGTCATTGCCCTCGCCGGTGGCGATGAAGCCGATCCAGTTCCTGCCGGTCGTGATCGTATCGTTGCCGTTGCCGGTGGTCAGAAGCTGCACGTCGCTGCGGGCCAGCTTCACCACATTGTCGCCCGCGCCGTCCAGGCGGATGGTGGCAATGAAGCGGCCGCTGCCCTTTGCGGAATCGGTGAGCGTCACTCCCAGATCGCCGCCGGCCTGAATGAGATTGGTGCCCCAGTTGTTTCCGGTCAGCGAGATCTTGACCGTGGCAAGGCCGCTGTCATCCGGTTTCCAAAGCTCGAGCGCCTTCAGATGTCTGTCGGACCACACATATTCATCAAACCCGATGCTGAAATCGGTCGAGCCGTTCAGGGTCAGGCTCAGGTTACCATCAAGCGTTGCCATGTCTCTCTCCCTCGCGCTTACAACAGGCATTATTCATGCCCGCCCTGCGGAAGGAAGAAAAAAAGGGTTTTCAGAAGCTCAGCCGGATTTCCCCGTCCCGCGTCTCGACCCCGAGAGTGCGGCCAAGCCGGGTCAGTTCGTCCGGCACGAGGGCAAACTGCACCTGCGCGGCGGTGATCTGGTGCCGGGCGCCGGGGTTGGAAAGCACCTCCCACAGATCGGGGTCGATCCGCAGCTTCGGGCCCAGCCCGAGGATATGCCAGCCCCGGTCGTCGCGCTCGATCCGGATGCGACCACCATGCACCATGGCGGTTTCCAGGCACATGATCAGCAGGAAGGCCAGTTTGACTTCGCGGCGGGGCATGTCCTGCGGTCCCGACCAGTCAAAGCTCAGCCGGCTGCCGCGCGCCAGATCGGCCAGCAGCGCCTTCACCTCGGGCCGTCCAAGCCGCTGATCCCCGGTGCAGGCCCCGAAGGCGATGCGGAAGAAACGGATGCGCGCATTGGCATGGCCCACGCTTTCGGCAATCAGCGCGATTTCCGGCCCCGGCGTGCCGCCATCCAGCATGAGAAGCTCGACCCCGTTGCCGATCGCGCCGATCGGGCTGATAAGATCATGGCAGATTCGGGAGCCCAGAAGGGCACTGAGGTCGGGGCGGTCCGGCATGGATGTTCCTGACAGAGGACGGAGGGCAGGGAACGGAAATGCAACTGGGACTGAATGCACTGCTGGAGCCCGGCATGCTGGTACGCCACCCGCAGGAACCCGACTGGGGTCTGGGACAGGTCCAGTCGAATGTCGGAGCCCGGATCACCGTGAACTTTGAACACCGCGGCAAAGTTGTAATAGACGGGAGCCGCGTCACCCTGGAGCGTGTATTCGATTGATATAGCTTTATATCTCGAAACACCCCGGCGCAACTGGTGATTGAGCCGCAGAGGCGGGCCGCTTGCATTGCGCGGCCCCAGCGCCTAAAGCCGGTTCGGGCCGGAACGGACGAGGGAGCGCCGGATGAAGACCGACGAAAGCCTGTTCGAGGTGCGGCTTGCGGCCGATGCGCGCGACCTGCGCGCGGCGCAGCGCCTGCGCTATGAGGTGTTTGTCGGGGAAATGGGCAGCGACGGGCCGATGGTCGATCACGCGGCGCGGCTGGAATGCGACGATTACGACGATCTGTGCGATCACCTTCTGCTGATCGACCGCAGTCGTGATCCCGAACGGCTGGAAGATGTGGTGGGCGTCTATCGGCTGTTGCCGGGCGCGCGTCTGCCCGAGGGCCGGGATTTCTACTCGGAGCAGGAATTTGACCTTGGCCCCTTGCTGGGCGGGGGGCGGCGCCTGCTGGAACTGGGCCGTTCCTGCGTGCATCCCGATTATCGAGGCGGGCCTGCGATGATGCTGATGTGGAACAAGCTGGCCGAATATGTGCTGGACCGCGACATCGACCTGATGTTCGGCACGGCGAGCTTTCCGGGCACCGATCCCGCCAGTGTGGCCGAGCCGCTGGCCTACCTTTACCGCCACCACCTTGCACCCGAGGGGCTGCGCCCGGTGGCGCGTGCCCCGCACCGGCTGGAGATGGACGCTCTGCCGCCCGAGGCGGTGGACCGCCGCCGCGCCATGCAGGCGACACCGCCGCTGATCAAGGCCTATCTGCGGCTGGGGGGCTTTGTCGGGGATGGTGCCTGGATTGACCATGAATTCAATACCATCGACGTGTTGCTGGTGATGGACACTACGCAGATGTCGGCACGGCACCGCGACTATTACACCCGCCGCCGTGGAGACGAAGCATGAACTCCTGGCATGAGGCGCGGCTGGAAACGGGCCGCATCGGACCGCTGGGCTGGGGGCTCGTCGGGCTGCGGGGGCTGGCACTCGGGGCAGTGACCTATGGCTGTCTGGCGATCTTCCTGCTGGTGCGGCTGGTCGAAAAACCGCTGTTCGGCCTGCACCGCCCGATCACGCCCTGGATCACCCAGTTCGTCTGCCGCGCAGGTCTTGCCATCATGGGGTTCGGCTATAGCGTGACCGGGCGGCCGATGCAGGGGCAGGGCGCCATCGTGGCCAATCATGTCGGCTGGCTGGACATCTTCACCCTGAACGCCGCCGACCGGGTGTATTTCGTATCGAAGGACGATGTGGCGAACTGGCCCGGCATCGGCATCCTGGCACGCGCCACCGGCACCATGTTCATCAACCGCCGCCCTGCCGAGGCCAGGACCCAGCAAGAGATGATGGAGACGCGGCTGCGGGCCGGTCATCGGCTGCTGTTCTTCCCCGAGGGCACCTCGACTGATGCGATCCGGGTCTTGCCGTTCAAGACCCCGCTGTTTCAGGCGTTTTTCACTCATGGCATGGACCGGGTGCTGCATATCCAGCCAGTGACGGTGGTCTATCATGCCCCCGTGGGCCGCGACCCGCGCTATTATGGCTGGTGGGGCGACATGGATTTTGCGGGCCATCTGATCAAGGTTCTGGCCACCCCCCGGCAGGGCCGTGTCGAGGTGATCTTTCACCCGTCAGTCCCCGTCGATGCCTTCGCAGATCGCAAGCAACTGGCGGCCTATTGCGAAAGGGTGATCCGCACCGCGCATCCGCTTGCGCAGACCGCGGAAATACACGCGGAATGACGTCGGAGCGACGCGGATCGGCTATTGATCAAATCGCGGTGCTGCCCCATGTTCCGCGAGATCACGGAGGGCAGGCGATGGACGACACAGGGCAGGACCGGGGCGAGGCGCGGAAAATTCCGACGCATGAGCTCACCTATCTGCGGCTGCGCGACATGGTGCTTTATGGCGTGCTGCTGCCGGGACAGCCGGTTACCATCCAGGGTCTGATCCGCGATCTGGATGCGGGCATGACCCCGGTGCGCGAGGCGATCCGCCGACTGACCGCCGAAGGGGCGCTGGCGCTTCAGGACAACCGCCGCGTGACCGTGCCCAGGATGACGCCAGATCTGTTTGGCCAGCTGGTCCATGCCCGTCTGGCAATCGAACCGAAGCTTGCGGAACTGGCCGCCCCCCGGCTGACGCCCGAACGCATTGCCCGGCTGGAGGCGATCGACGCGCTGATCGAGCCGGCGATCCGGGCGGGCGACGTGCAGGAATACCTGCGCCAGAACCACGCCTTCCACTTCACGCTGTACGAAGCAGCCGGGGCAACCGTGCTGGAAGACATCGCCCGCTCGCTCTGGCTACGGTTCGGGCCGTCGCTGCGGGCCGTTCTGGGGCGTTATATCGAGAATGGCCTGCCGGACCGTCATGCCGATGCCCTGGCTGCAATGAAGGCGGGCGATCCGCAGGCGCTGGCCGAGGCGATCCGCCTCGACCTGACGCAGGGGGTGGAACAGGTGCGCGACGCGCTGGCGGAAACCGCCTGAGGCTCAGGCGGCCTGCGCCGCTCCGGCGCGCAGCAGCATGCCGAACAGGTCGCGCGGATCATCCGGGTCGGCGATCATATCAAGGTTCTGATACAGGCCCGAGGTGCGCAGCCGCGAATGGACGTAGCGCAGCGCGCTGAAATCCTCGATGGCGAAGCCCACGCTGTCAAACAGCGTGATCTGCCGCGTATCGGTGCGTCCCGCCGCCTGACCGGCGATGACCTGCCAAAGCTCCGTCACCGGATGATCGGCCTCAAGCTGCTGGATCTCGCCCTCGATACGGGTTTGGGGCGGGTATTCGACGAAGATGCCCGACCGCAGCAGGATGTCGCGGTGGAGTTCCGTCTTGCCGGGGCAATCGCCGCCGACCGCGTTGATATGCACGCCGCTGCCAACCATATTGTCGGTCAGGATGGTGGCATATTGCTTGTCGGCGGTGCAGGTGGTCACGATCTCCGCGCCTTCCATGGCCTGTTCGGCACTGGTGCAGGATACGACGGTCAGCCCGCGCCCCGCCAGATTGCGGGCGCATTTCACGGTCGCAGCCGGGTCGATGTCGTAAAGCCGGATCTCCTCGATGCCGCAGACTGCCTTGAAGGCCAGCGCCTGAAACTCCGCCTGCGCGCCATTGCCGATCATCGCCATCACCCGCGCGCCCTTCGGCGCCAGCCATTTCGCTGCCATGGCGCTGGTCGCCGCCGTGCGCAGCGCCGTCAGCAGGGTCATTTCACTGAGAATCAGCGGATAGCCCGTTGCCACATCCGCCAAAAGACCAAATGCTGTAACGGTTTGCAGGCCTTTCTTCATGTTCGACGGATGGCCGTTCACATATTTGAACCCATAGGTCTCACCATCCGAGGTCGGCATCAGCTCGATCACGCCCACCTCGGAATGGCTGGCCACGCGCGGGGTCTTGTCGAACAGCGGCCAGCGCAGGAAATCGGCCTCGATCTCGGCTGCAAGCTCGGCCATCATGCGTTCAACCCCGATGTGAAGAACCAGCTTCATCATGTTGTCAACGCTGACAAAAGGCACAAGAGCATTGCGGGAGGGGGCGGTCATGGCATCTCTCTCAGGTAAAGCTGCGGGTCGGACGGTCGAACACCTTGCGGCCCATCAGCGAGCCGACCAGATCGACCATCAGCTTCGCGGTGCGGCCCCGGTCGTCGAGGAAAGGGTTCAGTTCCACAAGGTCGAGCGAGGTCACCAGCCCGGATTCGTGCAGAAGTTCCATCACCAGATGCGCTTCGCGGAAAGTGGTGCCGCCCGGAACAGTGGTGCCCACTGCAGGCGCGATGGAGGGATCCAGGAAATCGACATCCAGGCTTACATGCAGCATCCCGCCCGCCTCGCGCACCTTGGCCAGGAAGCTGCGCAGCGGTGCGACGATGCCATGTTCATCCAGCACCCGCATGTCATTGATCGCGATGTCATGTTCCAGCAGCGCCGCATGTTCCGCCGGGTCGACCGAGCGGATGCCGTAAAGACAGATGCGGTCTGCCGGAATCGCGGCCGGGAAGGGCGGGAAAGCGTCGAACCCGTCGCGCCCGGCGATATAGGCGACCGGCGTGCCATGCAGATTGCCGCTGGTCGTGGTCATCGGCGTGTGGAAATCCGAATGCGCATCCAGCCACAGCAGGAACAGCGGCCGCCCGGCCCGGCGTGCATGGGCCGCCGCCCCGGATACTGACCCCAGCGCCAGCGAATGATCGCCCCCCAGAATCACCGGCATCGCGCCTTCGGACAGCGCGTGATCCACACGGTCCGCCAGAACCTCGGTCCACCCCAGCGTCTCGGGCAGCTGATCCACCGCCGGGTTGGCGCAAACGGCCTCCTGCAGATCTGGCAGGGCGACGTCGCCCCAGTCCTCGACCCCGTGACCGAGATCACGGATCGCCGCAGCGATCCCTGCCACGCGATAGGCGGCAGGGCCCATCAGACAACCGGGGCGGCGCTGGCCGGAATCGACGGGCGCGCCGATCAGAATGGTCCGTGTCATGGCAAATCTCCTGTTCCGACAAACATGTTTTCACTTTGCGGCGGCTTCCAGCGGCATTATGAGCATTATGCGCGAAGAATTCAGCGGGATGAAAAGGAAAACCGTCGAAATGGACGAAATCGACCAAAGGCTGATCGCCGAGTTGCGCCGGGATGGCCGGGCGGCCCTGTCCGAACTTGCTGATCGCCTTGGCCTCAGCCGTGCCACGGTGCGCGCCCGGATGGAGCGGCTGACCGCACGGGGCGAGATTGCTGGGTTTACCGTGCTCACCCGCGCCGATGTCACCGCTGCCCCGGTGCGCGGGCTTATGATGATCGGGATCGAGGGGCGCGGCGGCGAAAAGATCATGGCGCGCCTCGCTGGTCTGCCTGCCGTCATGGCGGTGCATTCGACCAACGGCAAATGGGATCTGATCGTGGAACTTTCGACCCAGACGCTGCTGGAACTCGATGAGGTGATCCACCGCATCCGCAATATCGAAGGCGTCACCACATCCGAGACCAACCTTCTCCTCTCCACCCGCAAGGCGGGCCGACGCTGATCATTTTCTGTCCACAAATATCCCGGGGGAATCGCGCGGCACGCGCGATGGGGGCTGGCCCCCAAATCTTTTCAACGAAAAGATTTACAAATTTCTTCAAAGAAATTTGGGCGCGCCGGTTGCGACGCTTGGGCGCAGCCCCATGGCGGCGCGCGGCGTCTTGTCCTATGATCCCGCCTGCAAGGGAGACGCGCATGATTTCAGAGCTTGGGCATTTCGCGCTGGTGCTGGCACTGGCGGTGGCCGTGGTACAGGCGGTGGTGCCGCTGATCGGGGCGCAGAAGCGCTGGTCGGGGTGGATGGCAGTGGCCGATCCGGCGGCGGTCGTGCAGTTTGTGCTGATCGCGGTGGCCTTCGGGGCACTGACCTGGGCTTTCGTGACCTCGGATTTCTCGCTGCGTCTTGTGGTGCTGAACAGCCATACCGACAAGCCGATGCTCTATAAGGTCTCGGGCGTCTGGGGCAACCATGAGGGGTCTCTGCTGCTCTGGGTGCTGATCCTTGCCGCCTATGGCAGCGCGGCGGCGCTGTTCGGCGGCAACCTTCCCGCGACGCTGAAGGCGCGGGTTCTTTCGGTGCAGGGGATGATCGGGGTGGCTTTCCTGGCGTTCCTTCTGTTCACCTCCAATCCCTTCCTGCGTCTGGCCGAACCGCCACTGAACGGTGACGACCTGAACCCGCTGCTGCAAGACCCCGGTCTCGCCTTCCATCCGCCCTTCCTTTACCTAGGCTATGTCGGGCTCAGCATGGCGTTCAGCTTTGCCGTCGCGGCGCTGATCGAGGGGCGGGTTGATGCCGCCTGGGCGCGCTGGGTCCGGCCCTGGACGCTGGCGGCCTGGATCTTCCTGACCATCGGCATCGCGCTGGGGTCGTGGTGGGCCTATTACGAGCTTGGCTGGGGCGGATTCTGGTTCTGGGACCCGGTCGAAAACGCCAGCTTCATGCCCTGGCTGTTTGCGGCGGCCCTGCTGCATTCCGCCATCGTTGTGGAAAAACGCGAAAGCCTGAAGGCATGGACGATCCTGCTGTCCATCCTCGCCTTCGGATTCTCGCTGATCGGCACTTTCATCGTGCGCTCGGGTGTCATCACCTCGGTCCATGCCTTTGCCAATGACCCAGAACGTGGCGTGTTCATCCTCATGATCCTTGGTGTCTTCATGGGGGGGGCGCTGACGCTGTTCGCCGCTCGTGCCGGCGCGATGGAGGCGAAGGGCATCTTCGCCATGGTCAGCCGCGAAAGCGCGCTGGTGGTGAACAACCTGCTGCTGGCGGTGGCGGCCTTCGTGGTCTTCGTCGGCACGATCTGGCCCTTGGTGGCCGAGATGCTGTGGGACCGCAAGCTGAGCGTCGGCGCCCCGTTCTTTGACGCCGCCTTCTCGCCCTTCATGATCGGTCTGGCGGTGCTTTTGCCCATCGGCGCGATGATGCCGTGGAAGCGGGCTGAGGTCGGGCGGGTCATCCGGCAACTGATCCCCGCGCTGATCCTTGCCGTGGCCTGTGGCTTGCTGGCTTGGGCACTGGAGACGGGGCGTTCGGCGGTGGGGCCGGTGGCGGCGGCGCTTGGCGCCTGGCTGGTGTTCGGCGCGCTGACCGACCTTTGGGCGCGCACCGGGCGCGGTGCGGTTGGCGGCCGTCTGCAACGGCTTGGCCGTCTGCCGCGCGCCGACTGGGGCCGCGTGACCGCCCATGCCGGGCTGGGCGTTACCATGATTGCGGTCGGCGCGATGAACGCCTGGGCGACCGAGATCATCAAGGTCGTGCAAGTGGGCGAGAGCTTCCCGCTGCATGGCTATGAGGTGACGCTGAACAAGGTTGAACAGGTCGAGGGTCCGAACTACCTTTCCACCATGGCCGAGATGGCGGTGCGCCGCGACGGGCGCGAAGTGGCGGTGCTTTACCCCGAAAAGCGCGTCTATCCGGTGCAGGCCATGCCCACCACAGAAGCCGCGCTGGATTACGGCTTTTTCCGTGACATCTATCTGGTGATCGGCGATCCGCAGGATAACGGCGGCTGGGCGATCCGGGGCTACTGGAAGCCACTGGCGAACTGGCTGTGGATTGGCGCCGCGCTGATGGCGCTGGGGGGGCTTCTGTCCCTTTCGGACCGCCGCTACCGCGTGGCGGCGGGGGCAGCCCGGCGTGCGGCAAACCCGGTCGCGGCGGAGTAACGCGATGCGCCTGATCCTTGCCCTGTGCCTGTCGCTTCTGGCCTTCCCCGCGCTGGCGGTCCAGCCGGACGAAGTGCTGCCCGATCCTGCGCTGGAGGCGCGCGCGCGCGCCATTTCGCAATTGCTGCGCTGCCCGGTTTGTCAGGGCGAGAATATCGACGATTCAAACGCCGACATCAGCCGCGATCTGCGCCTTCTGGTGCGGGAACGGCTGGTGGCTGGCGACAGCGACGACGCGGTGATCGACTTCGTGGTGGAACGCTATGGCGAGTTCGTGCTGTTCGAACCGCGCGCCACCGGCTCGAACCTCGTGCTCTGGCTGGCCGGTCCGGGGATGCTGCTGCTGGGCGGGATCGCCGCCTTTGCCTTCCTGCGCCGCCGCTCGAAACAGCCGACCGAAGCGCTGAGCGCCGAGGAAGAGGCCCGACTGAAAGAGATTCTGAAAGAGTGACGCGCCGTTCCGCTTTCCCCCCGGTGCCCGGCGGCTAATCTGCCGGGCAAAGGAAAGGGAGGCAGAATTGGACCCGATCATTCTGGAAGAACAGGGCGGCATCGCCACGATCACACTGAACCGGCCGCAGGTGATGAATGCCCTGTCGTCGGAGCTGCGCAAGCAGATGCTGGCCGCAATCCGGCAGGCCGAAACCCGCGCCCGCGTCATCGTTTTCACCGGCGCCGGAAGGGCTTTCTGCTCCGGTCAGGATCTGGCGGATGCACAGGGCATGGGCACCGATGTCCCGTTCGAGAAAATCCTGAACGAGGAATATGTGCCGCTCCTCAATGCGATCTATGATTGCCCGGTGCCGACCATCGCCGCTGTCAATGGCGCGGCGGCCGGGGCGGGCGCCAATCTGGCGTTGGCGGCGGATGTGGTGATCGCGGCGGAAAGCGCGAGCTTCGTGCAGGCCTTCACCCGGATCGGCCTGATCCCCGATGCGGGCGGCACCTGGTGGCTGCCGCGCCAGATCGGCGCCGCGCGCGCCATGGGCAGCTGCCTCTTCGCCGATAAGGTCACGGCGCGACAGGCAGAATCCTGGGGCATGATCTATGAATGTGTGGCGGATGACGCCTTTACCGCCCGTGTTGCCGAACGCGCGACCCATCTGGCCAACGGCCCGACCGCGGCCTATCGCGCGCTGAAACAGGCGCTGCGCGGGTCGCTGTCGAATGACCTGCAAGCGCAACTGGCGCTGGAGGCCCGGCTGCAGGAGGCGGCAGGCAAGACCACCGATTTCCGCGAAGGGGTGGCCGCCTTCCTTGAAAAGCGCCCGCCGCACTTTACCGGAGCATAAAGCAAGGGCTGCCCCGGCAAGGGGCAGCCACCAGTCGATCAGGCGCCGCGCGACAGCGCCGCAACGCCGGTCCGCGCCACTTCCCGCAGACCCAGAGGCCGCATCAGCTCGGCGAAAGCGTCGATCTTCTCCGGCGTGCCGGTCATCTCGAACACAAAGCTTTCCAGCGTCGAATCAACCACATTGGCGCGGAAGATCTCGGCCAGACGCAGCGCCTCGATCCGTGCATCGCCTTTTCCGGCAACCTTCAGCAGCGCCAGCTCGCGTTGCACCGCCGGCCCCTCGACCGTCAGATCGTTCACCGCATGCACCGGCACCAGACGGCCCAGCTGCGCCTTGATCTGCTCGATCACCTGCGGCGTGCCGCGCGTGACGATGGTGATGCGGCTGCGGTGGCCGGTATGATCCACCTCCGCCACGGTCAGACTGTCGATGTTGTATCCACGGCCCGAAAACAACCCGATAACGCGGGCCAGAACCCCGCTTTCGTTATCGACAAGCACGGCCAGCGTATGGCTTTCGATCACCTCGGCATAAGGATCGCGGAGGTCGTAGGCGGAATGGCTCGACGAGCCCTTGGTGATATTGAGCGCCGACATGGGGGCTCCCTTTCATTTTCTGTCTGAAAATATCCTCGGGGGGAAGGGGCGCGCTTGCGCGCCCCTGTCGGGGGGCAGACAGCCCCCCGTGCAAGGGTCACACCAGCACCGCGCCGCCAGCCTTGATCACGCCCTGCGTCTCGGCCTCGCCCAGCAGCATCTCGTTATGCGGCTTGCCCGAGGGGATCATCGGGAAGCAGTTCTCGTGCTTCTCGACCAGACAGTCGAAGATCACCGGCCCGTCGTAGCGGATCATTTCCATGATCGCATCGTCCAGATCCTTCGGGTCGCTGCACTTGATGCCCTTGCAGCCGAAGGCCTCGGCCAGTTTCACGAAATCGGGCAGGCTTTCCGACCAGGAATGGCTGTAACGCTCGCCATGCAGCAATTCCTGCCACTGACGCACCATGCCCAGCCGTTCGTTGTTCAGGATGAACTGTTTGACCGGCGCGCGGAACTGCATCGCAGTGCCCATTTCCTGCATGTTCATCAGCCAGGACGCCTCACCCGCCACGTTGATGACCAGCGCCTCGGGGTGGGCCACCTGCACGCCGATCGAGGCGGGCAGGCCGTAACCCATCGTCCCCAGGCCGCCCGAAGTCATCCAGCGGTTCGGTGCGTCGAAGCCCAGGAACTGTGCCGCCCACATCTGGTGCTGGCCGACCTCGGTGGTGATGTAGCGATCCATCCCCTTGGTCAGCGCCTCCAGCCGTTGCAGCGCATATTGCGGCTTGATTGTCTTTTCGCTGTTCTTGTAGTCGAGGCAGTCCACGGCTTTCCATTCCGTGATCTGTGCCCACCACTTCGCCAGACCTTCCTTGTTCACCTTGCGCCCGCGCGATTTCCAGATGCGGAGCATATCCTCCAGCACATGGCCCACGTCACCGACGATGGGCAGATCGACGCGGATCACCTTGTTGATTGACGAGGGGTCGATGTCGATATGCGCCTTCACCGAATGCGGGCTGAAATCGGCGACGCGGCCGGTGATCCGGTCATCGAAGCGGGCGCCGATGTTGATCATCAGGTCGCAGCCGTGCATCGCCAGATTGGCCTCGTAAAGCCCGTGCATCCCCAGCATGCCCAGCCAGTTCCTGCCGCTGGCCGGATAGGCCCCCAGACCCATCAGGGTCGAGGTGATGGGGAAGCCCGTCGCATCCACCAGTTCGCGCAAGAGCTGGCTCGCGGCGGTGCCCGAGTTGATGACGCCGCCGCCGGTGTAGAACACCGGGCGTTCGGCCTTCTCAAGCAGTTCGACCAGTTTCGTGATGGCCTCGATGTCGCCCTTCACGCGCGGCTGGTAATGCGAGGTCTTGATCTTCTCGCGCGCCACATATTCGGCCTGGGCGAATTGCACATCCTTCGGAATGTCCACCAGCACCGGGCCGGGACGGCCCGAGGTTGCCACATGGAAGGCGGTATGAATGGTTTCCGCCAGTTTCGCGGTATCCTTCACCAGCCAGTTCATCTTAGTGCAGGGGCGGGTGATGCCCACGGTATCGGCTTCCTGAAAGCCATCGGTGCCGATCATGAATGTCGGCACCTGACCCGACAGCACCACCAGCGGGATCGAATCCAGCAGCGCATCGGTCAGCCCGGTCACCGCATTGGTGGCGCCGGGGCCGGAGGTCACCAGCACCACCCCCGGTTTCCCGGTGGAGCGGGCATAGCCTTCGGCCATGTGCACCGCGCCCTGTTCATGACGGACGAGAATGTGCCGGATGTCGTTTTGCAGGAAGAGTTCGTCATAGATCGGAAGCACGGCGCCGCCGGGGTAGCCGAATACGACCTCGACCCCCTGATCCTTCAGCGCCTTCACGATCATCTTTGCGCCCGTCATGGCGCTCGCATTCGCCTGAGTCATGTTCTCTTCCTTCTTGCCGCTTGCACCGCGGCTGGCACGTTCTTGCCGCGATACCGCGGCGGGCACTTCTTGCCGCAATATCGCGGCGGGCACGGGTATGAAAAAGCCCCCGGAGTTTCCTCGGGGGGCGCATGGGGAACCGAGATGGTCTGCCGTTACCGGCCCATGCGCCCAATCCCTACGATGACGAGAAGCGACATCATGTCGTGTCCCCAGTGGCTTGATTCAGTGCAGCGGACCTTATGAGCGGCGGCGGGGGGCGTCAATGGCAAAAATCCAAGAAAAATGTCGCAGTGACGCAGAAAGTTGAACTTTTATTGCGTTTACTGGCAATTAATGGAAATAACTGCAAAATACATGGGTCGGGGAAGGGGCGAGTCGCCGCGTCATGCAACCTTCGCAAGGCTGTAACCCCCGTGTCACCTCCGACTGGCAGTCAGCCGGAAGGGTCCCCGAAGGTGACGGAGGGGCGCCGATCCAGCCTTTCAGGAGCCAGTGATGACCGACCGCTTTTCCTTCGACGACTTCGACGAGGCCCGCAGCCCGCGTGCCGAAACCACCGATTTCGACCGTATCGTGGCGAGTGGCCTGTCGCGTCGCGGCTTCCTGACCGGGCTCGTGGCCTTCGGCTCGGGTGCCAGCGTCATGGGCAGCCTGCTGCGCGGCACGGCGGCAGAGGCCGCGACCGCCCGTTTCGCCTTCACGCCGATCCCGGTCGCCACCGATGGCACCGTACATGTGCCGGAAGGCTATGAATGGAAGCCGGTGGCGCGCTGGGGTGATGCGCTGTTTTCCGATGCACCGGCCTATGACGCGGCAAAGGGCGTGCCCTCGCAGGGGGCCGACCGGGTGTTTGGCGAAAACACCGACGGGATGGAGCTGTTCAATATCGGCGGCCATCAGGTCATCGCGGTGAACCATGAATATGTGAACCCCGAGATCAACCTGCCGGCGGAGCAGGAGGAAAAGATCAAGTCCGAGGCCGATGTGCGCCTGCTGCAAAACCTGCAGGGCGTGACGGTGATGGAAGTCGCGGAAGGGCCGGATGGCTGGGCCATTGTGCCCGACAGCCCGTTCAACCGCCGCATCACCCATCTGACGCCGATGCGCCTGTCCGGCCCGGCGGCGGGGCACGAGCTGCTGCGCACCCCGGCTGATCCCGCTGGCACCGAGGTTCTGGGCACGCTGAACAACTGCGGCGCAGGCAAGACGCCCTGGGGCACCTATCTGACCTGCGAGGAAAACTTCAACGGGTACTTCGGTGCGACCGATGTCGGGGCAAAGCTGCCCGAAGCCTTCGCCCGGTACGGGATCGAGGCGGAATCGGTCTATGGTTACGAACAGTTCGATCCGCGTTTCGATCTGGCGAAGAACGTGAATGAACCCAATCGCTTCGGCTATGTGGTCGAGATCGACCCGGCCGATGCCACCTCGAAGCCGGTGAAGCGTACCGCGCTCGGCCGCTTCAAACATGAAAACGCCGCCTGCACCCTGGCGCGCGATGGGCGCGTGGTGGTCTATCTGGGCGATGATGAACGTGGCGAGTTTCTGTACAAATTCGTCTCGACCGGCGTTTACGCCCCCGGCGCGCCGACCGATGCGCTGCTGGATGAAGGCCAGCTTTACGTCGCCAAATTCGCCGAGGACGGCACCGGCAAGTGGCTTGCCCTGACGCCCGAGGCGACCGGCATGACGGCGGCGGAAATCTGCATTCACACCCGTCAGGCCGGGTCGAAGGTTGGCGCCACCACCATGGACCGCCCGGAATGGGTGGCGGTGAACCCCCGCGCGATCGAGGCCTATTGCGCCCTGACCAACAACAAGAACCGGGGTGTGAAGCCCAATGCCGGTGGCGACGAAACCCCGGTGGGCGGTCCGAACCCGCGTGCCGAAAACCACTATGGCCAGATCGTTCGCTGGTATCCGGCGGACGAGGATCACGCGGCCGACAGCTTCCGCTGGGATCTGTTCGTGATGGCGGGCAACCCCGGGGTGCACAAGGATGCCTATGCCGGATCGTCCAACATCAACGCGGGCAACATGTTCAATTCGCCCGATGGCATGATGTTCGATCAGACCGGGATGCTGTGGATCCAGACCGATGGCGAAGACAGCAACGAGGGCGATTTCGCCGGGCAGGGCAACAACCAGATGCTGGTCGGTGACCCGGCCTCGGGCCGGATCGAGCGGTTCCTGACCGGCCCCAAAGGCTCGGAGGTGACGGGCATGACCTTCTCGTCGGATCGCCGCACGGTCTTTGTGGGCATCCAGCATCCGGGTGGCGATTTCCCTGATATGACGGGTGGCCTGCCGCGCTCGACCCTTATCGCCATCCGCCGCACCGATGGCGCGACGCTGGCCTGAGCGTTAACGCATGATACGAGAGGGGCCGTCGCAAGCGGCCCCTTTTGCTGTGACTGGCAGAGCGTTGTGCCGGATGACCTGTGGGTAAGCGTTCCGTGTCAGCCGTGCAGGGCAGGCGGCCCGAGCGTTACCGCGCCCGGCGCGCCATGCCGAGAGAGCGGGGCGCCGTCTCCACAAAGCCGAACTTTTCGTAAAGCTTATTTGCCGGAACGTCGGCGATGAGGCTGACATAGGCTGATGCGGGAAGCCGGGTTGTGACAAACTCCATCAACTCCCCCATGATCGTCTTGCCCAGCCCCTGTCCCTGATCCGACGGGGTCACGGCAATATCCACGATCTGGAAAAAGCACCCGCCGTCCCCGATCAGCCTGCCCATGCCTGCGACGCGGTCCCCATGCTCAAGCACAACTGCAAAGACTGTACCGGCGAGGCCTTTCGTGGCGGCCTCTTCGGAAAACGGGCTCAGGCCAGCCTCTGCGCGAAGCTGCATATATTCGCCGACAGTGGGTGTCCGCCTGACAACCTTGTAGGTGTTTCCGGCCATGTTCGGCTTCCTTTCGGGATCGGTTCGCGCTTGCAGAAACAGCACCCTAGTGAGTTTGGCTGTCGACTGCAAAGGTCGCGGGCCCTCTTTTGGATGCCCGGCAGAGGTTCAATGCAACCCTGCCGGCCTGAGGTCTCAGGCCCGCCCCCGAACCTCCGGCTGCTATAGCGCCCGCGGTCAACCTTTGCTAATGCCTCTCGAAAGATCATCTGGATGCGAAAGACTTTTCCAAGGGGGATAAGCATATGACAATCAGGAACTTTTATCTCCTGATGGCGATTGTCGGGACCGGGGTGCCATGGCTGTTCTTCGGCTCTTTTTTCGCGCAGCACGGGCTCGCGCTTCCGCTCTTTATTCAGTCGCTGTTCGCAAACGGGCCCGCTGCGGGCTTCTCGGCGGATGTGCTCATTTCGATTCTGATATTCTGGGTATGGTCCTGGTCTGACGCAGCGAAGCACAAGGTCGAGCGGTGGTGGCTGGTTCTGCCCGCAAGTTTCTTCGTGGGTCTTTCGCTGGCGCTCCCGCTCTACCTGTTTCTGAGAGAGCGGGATTGACGAGGGCGACCATCAGTCCCGCGCTCCAGTTCATTATGGGGGGGCCGATCCCCCCGAGTATTCCATCCCGCGAAGCGCTGGCCTCGTGCGCTCCGTTCAGATGGCCTCAATGCCGTTGCAGCAGATCCCAGCGGTTGCCGAAAGGATCGCGCCAGACCGCGACGGTGCCATAGGGTTCGTGGCGCGGGGCTTCCTCGAAGATGGCGCCTGCGGCCAGAAGGGCGGCGTGGTCCCGGGCGAAATCGCCGGTTTCCAGAAACAGCCAGACCCGACCCGCGCCCTGCCTGCCGATGGCGGCGCGCTGTTCCTCCGTGTCGGCGCGGGCCAGCACCAATACCGGGCCACCGCCGGGCGGCGCGACGGTGATCCAGCGTTTGCGGCCCTGATCGACATCCTCGATCAGCCGGAAGCCGAGCCTCTGGACATAAAACGCCAGCCCCGCCGCGTAATCCGGCACGATCAGCGCCAGCGCGGCGATGCGCGCATCCGAAAGCGGTGCGGTCATTCGTGATGGGGGCGGGCTTCGGGCAGAGCGATACGCGCCACCTGTTCGGCGATCGGGTCGACGGACAGCGGGTGCAGTTCCGCCGTGTGATCCTCGGGGCTGCCGATGTCCTGCCACTGGCCAGCCTTGTAAAGCTCCAGCGCGGCGAAATTCGCCTTGTAGCCCATCTTGCGGCTGCCCGGCACCCAGTAGCCCAGATAGACATAGGGCAGCCCGGCCTCGCGCGCGATCTCGATGTGGTCAAGGATCAGATAGGTGCCCAGGCTCTGCGCCGTCAGGTCAGGGTCATAGAAGCTGTAGACCATGCTCAGCCCGTCATCGAACACGTCGGTCAGACAGACGGCGGCCAGCGGCCGGGCTCGGCTGCCATCCCCGGCGGGGCGGGTATATTCGATGACACGCGACCGGATCGGGGTTTCCTCGATCATCGCGGCAAATTCGAAGATGTCCATGTCGGCCATGCCGCCATCGGCGTGGCGATGATCCAGATAGCGACGGAACAGCGCGAACTGATCTTCGGTTGCCCAGGGGCTTGTGGCGTTGCGGCGCAAATGGGCGTTGCGGCGGAGGATCTTGCGCTGCGTGCGGTTCGGTTCGAAATCCGCGACGCGGATGCGGGCCGACAGACAGGCAGAGCATTCGGCACAGGAAGGCCGGTACAGCACGTTCTGGCTGCGCCGGAACCCCTGCTTGGACAGCGCATCATTCAGCCGCTGCGCATGTTCGCCCTGAAGGGCTGTGAACAGCTTGCGCTCCATCCGCCCGTCCAGATAGGGGCAGGCTTGTGGGGCCGTCACATAGAACTGCGGCGCGATGGGGACCGTGTGGCGCATCTTGGCGGGCGGGCCTGTCCGGTTGCGGGATGGGAAAGGGCTTTGTCGCGCGAAGCCTAGCAAGCCGGCGCCCGCTCGCCAAGACCGGATTGCGAGAGGATGAAAAGCCGGGCAATGGCCCGGCTTTCGTCGGGGTTCAGCGCGGACGGTTGATCGCCACCGTGCCCAGAACGTGATCGCTGAGCCCCTGACCGCGGGAGGAGGTCGCCATCAGAAAGACCGACAGCACCTGAACCAGCAGCGTACCGATGGACAGCGTGTAACCCAGCGTGTGCAGGAAGGCATGGGCGAAATCGAATTTCTCGCCATTGCGGGTCAGGAAGGTGATGTTCATCAGCCGCATGCCGGGCGTGGCCGAAGAGGAGGCCAGCGTCAGCACCCGATAGGCAAAGCTGACACAAAGATACAGCAGCGGCAGGAAGAACAGCGCCGTGAAGGCGGTGAAGGGCACGATCATCGCAGTGATGATCGCGGTCAGGATCACATCCACAACCCAGGCAAGGCCCCGCTTCATCGTCACGCCTTCATAGAATTCGGCGTGGCGTTCGGGGTCGGGCAGGAAGTGGTCTTCGCTGTTGGCATACATCGGCGGCGGTCCTTGGTTCGGGCCTCGGTTCGGGGAAGGGCGGGGGCCGAAGCCCCCGTCCTGGGGATCAATACGCGCCGGGGGCTGCCGGTTCCTCGGCTTTGGGTTCGGCGGCACGGCGGGCGCGTTCATCCATGAAGCTGTCGAATTCCTGCTTGTCCTTGGCTTCGCGCAGGCGTTGCAGGAAGCTTTCGAAAGCCTCTTGCTCGGTTTCCAGCCGCTTCAGCGTTTCGGCCTTGTAGGCGTCGAAGGCGGTATTGCCCGAGCTGCGGAAGGCGGCATGGTCATGGTGATGGCGGCGGTGACGGCAGAACATGGTGTCATCCTTTCGGTCGGAGTAGCTGGAGGATCTGAACTTGCCGGCGAAGATCATGTAGGCCAGCAGCGCGAGGCCCACGGGCCAGACGAAGATGAAGCCCAGCACCATGGCGGCGATCCAGGCGAGCTTGCCGCGCTGGTCCAGCCAGCCTTCGGCGCGGCGGAAGATGTTGGTGGGGCCGCTCGGCACGGCGGTGGAGGTGGCGTAGGACATGGCGGTCTCCCGGTTGCGTTGGATGTGAATTGCTTTCACATGATCCGAGATGCGCATGGGACGCCCCCGCTTCAAGGGCTGATGTGAAAGATTTTCACATTTTTATCTGACGCGGGGGAAGCCGGGCTGCCAAGTGCTTAATGGGGCAGGCTTTTCGACATCAGATTGATGACCGCGACCCCGGCGATGATCAGTCCGAGTCCGGTCAGGGCCCAGAAATCGAGGCTCTGGCGTAGGAAAATCACCGAAACGGCGGCGATCAGCACGATGCCCATGCCACTCCAGATCGCATAGACGATGCCAACGGGCAGAACGCGCACCGCCAGTGACAGGCAATAGAACGACACGCCATAGCACAGCGCCATGATCACGGTGGGCAGGGGGCGGGTGAATTGCTGTGTCGCATTCAGAAGCGAGGTGCCGATGACCTCCAGCGCGATGGCGAAGCCAAGGATGGCATAGGTGGCGGGCAGGGTCATGGCGCGTCCTTCCGGGTGCGGGCAAGAAGATGGGCAAACAGCGCCTCCGGCCCCGGCGGCACGGGGACCGATCCGAAGACGCGCGACATCCAGTAGCCGTCGGCCGCCAGCCGCACCGCCACCAGCGCGGTGTTGCTGTCCGTGTCGGCATGAACCGCCATCTGCGCGGCAATCCAGTCGCGCCACAGCCCGGCCAGTGCCGTATCGGCAAGGCTGCGCAGCGAGGGCGCGGCCCAGGGGCTGTGCGGGCTGGCGGGATGGAAGATGCAGTGCAGATAGGCGCGGGTCAGAACGCCGTGCCCCCCTGCATCCTTGGCCAGCGCCGCCTGAAACTCGGCGTCGATCCGGGCAAGGATTTCTGCCGCCACCGCCTCGACCAGCCCCTGACGATTGCCAAAGTGGTGAAAGAGAGCGCCTTTCGTCACGGCGGCTTCAGCCGAAACCGCAGGCAGCGCCAGCGCCGCCAGCCCCTCGGCCAGCGCCAGCCGCACGCCTGCGTCCAGCAGGGCCTGCCGGGTGGTCTCGGGCGTTTTCGGGCGGCGATGGGCGTCTGACATGGCGGAGCATCCGGGGAATTTCCCGGAAAGATACCGCAGGGTATGTTTTCGTCAAGCCGTGAAATCGGCCAGTTTGGCGCCGGTGATGCGCAGCAGTTCGCCCGGCGCGATGGGGAAGATGTGACGCGGGGTGCCCGCCGCCGCCCAGACCTGCGCGAAATCCATCAGGCGGGGGTCAAGGAATTCGGGGCTGGGTGTCAGATGCCCGACCGGGCTGACCCCGCCGATGGCAAAGCCCGTCACCGCACGCACTTCCTGCGCATCAGCGCGGCCCAAGGGCTCCCGGGCGAGGGACGAGGCTTTGACCGCGTCGATCCGGTTGCCGCCCGCCGTCAGGAACAGGTAAAGCCGCCCCGAACCTTCGCCCCGGAACAGGATGGATTTCACGATCTGGTCCAGCGCGCAGCCCGCCGCCGCGGCCGCCTGTTCGGCAGTGCGGGTTTCGGCGGGCATCTCGACCGGGCGCGCGGCGACCCCGGCGGCCTCCAGCGCAGCGGTGACACGGGCAAGGCTTTTCGACATCGGCACATCCTTCGCAGGGCACGGGGCGGAATACGGCCATTCCCGGCGCGGCGGGTCAAGGGGGCGCAGGGTCGGTTCCGCCCGTTGACGCGGGCGTGGCCCGGCGCCATGGTCGCGGCATGACACAGACGCATTTCGCCGCCCGCCTGACCCGCTCTCCCATCGCTTTCGACCCCGAGGCCGGGGCGGATGCCGCCGCGAGTTTCGCCGATCTTGCGCCCGAACTGCGCGGATTGCTGGCCGGAACGGCGGGCTGCTCGCCCTATCTGAAAGGGCTGATGGGGCGCGAGGCCGACTGGCTGCGCGCCGCGCTTGCCGGGGCGCCGGAAGCTGCCATCGAGGCAGTGCTGGAGGGGCTGGACGAGGTGCCGCTGGACGGCCTGGGCAGCGCCTTGCGGCAGGCCAAGCGGCGGGTGGCGCTGCTGACCGGGCTGGCCGATCTGGGCGGCGTCTGGCCGCTGGAGGCGGTGACCGGCGCGCTTTCGGCGCTGGCCGACCGGGCGGTGGACCTCAGCCTCAGGCGGCTGGTGGCCGATGAAATCCGTCGTGGCAAACTGCCCGGTCAGCGTCCCGAGGACGCCGAAACCGCCGCCGGGATGGTGGTGCTGGCCATGGGCAAGGGCGGTGCAGGCGAGCTGAACTATTCGTCTGACATCGACCTCGTGTGTCTGTTCGATCAGGACCGTTATGGCGAAGACTGGCAGGAGGCGCGGATGGGCTTCATCCGCGTGACCCGCAAGATGGCGGCGCTGCTGTCCGACATCACCGCCGAGGGTTATGTCTTTCGCACCGACCTGCGGCTGCGGCCCGATGCGGCGGTGACGCCGGTCTGCATTTCCATGGCGGCGGCGGAAGCCTATTACGAGGCGCAGGGCCGCACCTGGGAACGCGCGGCCTATATCAAGGCGCGGCCAGCGGGCGGCGATCTGGCGGCGGGAGAGCGGTTCCTCAAGGCGCTGGTGCCCTTCGTCTGGCGCAGGCATCTGGATTTCGTGGCGATTCAGGATGCGCATGACATGCGGCTGCGCATCCGCGATCATCGCGGGCTTCACGGCCCCATCTCGGTCGAGGGGCATAACATGAAGCTCGGCCCCGGCGGCATCCGCGAGATCGAGTTCTTCACCCAGACCCGGCAGCTGATCGCGGGGGGGCGCGACCCGTCCTTGCGCGACCGGACCACGGTGGGGGGGCTGGCCGCGCTGGCGGCGGCGGGCTGGGTGCCGGGCGAGGTGACGGACGAGCTGACCGCGCTTTACCGCGCGCATCGGGAAATCGAGCATCGCTTGCAGATGGTCGCCGATGCCCAGACCCATGACATGCCGAACAGCGCCGAGGGTGTCGCGCGCATCGCGGCCTTCTGCGGCGAGGGCGATGTGGCGGCCTTCCGGGCGGCGCTGAAGGCGCGGCTGGAACGGACCGAGGCGCTGACCGAGGGTTTCTTCGCCCCCGGCGCCGCCGAGGAAGGGCCGGAGCTTTCGGACAGCGCGCGCGAGATCGTCGATGGCTGGCGCGCCTATCCGGCGCTGCGATCGGAACGCGCTGTGCGCATCTTCAAGCGCCTGCGCCCCACGCTGCTGCGCGCGCTGCAAAAGGCCGCGAACCCGGACGAGGCGCTGCTGGCCTTTGACGGGTTCCTCAAGGGCCTGCCCGCCGGGGTGCAGCTTTTCGCGCTGTTTGACGCCAATCCGGTGCTGGTCGATCTGATCGTGGACATCGCGGGCACGACGCCCGCGCTGGCGCGTTATCTCAGCCGCAACGCCGGGGTGCTGGATGCGGTGATCGGCGGCAGCTTCTGGGCCCCCTGGCCCGGCACCGCGGAGCTGCGTGCCAACCTGACCGCGACGCTGGGGGAGGTGGCGGATTACGAGGCGAAGCTTGATACCGCGCGGCGCTGGATGAAGGAATGGCACTTCCGCATCGGCGTGCATCACCTGCGCGGGCTGATCGACGCCTTCGAAGCCGGGAAAAGCTATGCCGATCTGGCGGATGCCATCGTGGGTGCACTCTGGCCCGTGGTCAGCGCCGAATTCGCTCGCAAGCACGGGCCTGCGCCAGGGCGCGGGGCGGTGGTGCTGGGCATGGGCAGCCTTGGGGCCGGGCGGCTGAACGCCGGGTCGGATCTGGACCTGATCGTCATCTATGATGCGCAGGGCGCGGAAAACAGCGAGGGGCCGAAGCCGCTTGCGACGCGGCCCTATTTCGCGCGCCTGACGCAGGCCATGGTGACGGCGCTGACTGCCCAGATGCCGGAAGGGCGGCTTTACGAAGTCGACATGCGGCTGCGCCCCTCGGGGCGGCAGGGGCCGGTGGCCACCTCGATCACCAGCTTCCGCAGCTACCAGATGGACGAGGCCTGGACATGGGAGCATCTGGCCCTGACCCGCGCGCGGGTGCTGGCGGGTGATCCGAACCTCGCCGCCGATCTTGAGGGGGTGCGGCGCGAGGTGCTGGCGGCCAAGGCGGGCGGCGACAGCGTGCTGTCCGATGTGGCCGAGATGCGCAAGCGCCTGCAAGCGGCCAAGCCCCCGGCCGGCTCGTGGGAGGCGAAGAACGGGGCGGGCCGCCTGATGGATATTGAGTTGCTGGCGCAGACCGCCTGCCTGCGCGTGGCCGATCCGGCGCGGCGGGTGGAACAGCAACTGCGCGCGGGCGTAAAGCGCGGTTTCCTGTCGGTTTCCGACGAGCAGGTGTTGCTGGATGCCTACAGGCTTCTGTGGCGGTTGCAGGCGGGAACGCGGCTTCTGACCGACCGGACGCTGGACCTCGACACTGTGGGCGAGGGCGGACGCGCCTTTCTGGTGCGCGAGACCGGGGCGGCAGACGGCGCGGATCTGTCGGCGCGGCTTGAGGCGGCGGTTGCCGCGGCGGCGGCGGTGATCGACGCGCGGCTGGGAGAGACGACAGATGCAGCTTGAAGAAGCGGACCCCAAGGGGCTGATACGCGAAAGCTATAACATCGAGGGGATCACCGACGGCGAATGCCGGTCGATCTTCATCGACTGGGCGCTGAGCCTGCGCGCGGGCACCGAAACGCCCGAGGCGCTGAGCGTGCTGCTGGCGCGCTATGGCGCGGCGGCGGATCACCCGATGACGGCAATCCTTGAAGCCGCGCGGGCCGCGCCCGAAGCGCCGCGCCGTCGCGGTGGCCGCATCGGCCGCATGGCGGGCTGAGCCCCATCCGGCGATCTGTCGCGGACCCCCGGCGCTTCGCCCGGTTCTGCCCGGTTGAACCTGCCCGCGTTTTCCGACATTTTGCGCCACGACAATTTCGCCGCCACCCGAAACAACGACAGGGACAAACCCGATGACCGCCGACACCGCCCATCCGCCCGTGAAATACAGCCGCGTCATGCTGAAAATCTCGGGGGAGGCGTTGATGGGCGATCAGGGCTTCGGCCTGCATCCGCCGACCGTGGCCCGCATCGCAGCCGAGGTGAAATCGGTCCGCGATCTGGGCGTCGAGGTCTGCATGGTGATCGGTGGCGGCAATATCTTCCGTGGTCTGGCCGGATCTGCGCAGGGGATGGAACGCACCACCGCCGATTACATGGGGATGCTCGCCACCGTGATGAACGCGCTGGCCATGCAATCGGCGCTGGAGCAGATGGGGGTCTTTACCCGCGTCATCAGCGCCATTCCGATGGATCAGGTCTGCGAGCCCTATATCCGCCGCCGCGCCGTGCGCCATCTGGAAAAGAAGCGGGTCTGCATTTTCGCGGCCGGCACCGGCAACCCCTATTTCACCACTGATACGGCCGCGACGCTGCGCGCCAATGAAATGGCCTGTCAGGCGATCTTCAAGGGCACCAAGGTCGACGGGGTCTACGACAAGGACCCCAAGAAACATGCCGATGCCAAGCGCTACGAGCATGTCAGCTATGACGAATGCCTGGCGAAACATCTGGGCGTGATGGATGCTTCGGCCATTGCGCTGGCCCGCGACAACAACCTGCCGATCATCGTGTTTTCGCTGGATGAACCGGGCGGGTTCCGCGGCATTCTGGCCGGGCAGGGTACCTATACGACGGTGCAGGGCTGATCCGGCTTCCGGGCGGCAAGGCGTCGCCCATCGCGCCCCTGCGGCGCGCATCCCCCTATATCCAACGGCGCCGCCTGCTGTTATAGAGGCCCGAAACGGCGCCCGAGCCGAAAGATGAGGACCCCATGTCGCACGACGAAATCGAAATCGACCTCGACGACCTGAGCCGCCGCATGGACGGCGCCATGACCGCCCTGAAGATGGAATTCGCCTCGCTGCGCACCGGTCGCGCCTCGGCCCAGATCCTCGACCCGATTCAGGTGGAGGCCTATGGCCAGATGACCCCGATCAACCAGCTTGGCACCGTGAACGTGCCCGAGCCGCGCATGGTCGTGATCAATGTCTGGGACAAGGGCATGATCAACAAGGTGGAAAAGGCGATCCGCGAATCCGGTCTGGGCATCAACCCGGTGACTGACGGGCCGCTGATCCGCCTGCCGATCCCGGAACTGAACGAAGAACGCCGCCGCGAACTGACCCGCGTCGCCGCGCAATATGCCGAAAGCGCCAAGGTCGCCATTCGCAACGTGCGCCGCGACGGCATGGACCAGATCAAGAAGGCCAAAGGCTCGGGCATGTCCGAGGACGACCAGAAGATGTATGCCGACGAGGTGCAGGAGCTGACCGACAAGGCCATCGCGCAGGTGGACAAGGCGCTCGAGTCGAAGCAACAGGAAATCATGCAGGTCTGACGACCTGCATCCGCGCCAGCGAAAGGGCTGCTCTTGGCCGCCAGCGACACATCCGCAACCGGCCCGCGTCATGTGGCCATCATCATGGACGGCAATGGCCGCTGGGCCACCAATCGTGGCTGGCCGCGGCTGGTGGGGCATCGCAAGGGCGCCGAACGGGTGAAGGAAATCGTGCGCTGCGCCCCGGATCTGGGCGTGAAATGGCTCACGATCTATGCCTTTTCGACGGAGAACTGGAAGCGTTCGACCGAAGAGGTGCTGGGCCTCATGTCGATCTTTGCGCGCTACATCGAGCGCGAGGCCGACCGGCTGGCCGCTGAATCGGTGCGGATGCGGTTCATCGGGGATCGGTCGCGGCTGGATCCGAAGCTGCAAAAGCTGATGGCCGGGATCGAGGCTCGGACGGCGGTCTATGACCGGCTGAACCTGACGGTTGCCATCAACTATGGCGGCCGGGACGAAATTACCCGTGCCGCGCGCGATCTGGCGAAGGCGGTGGCGGCAGGGCTGGTCGATCCGGCGCAGATTACCGAGGCGCATCTGACGCAGCATCTGGATACCGCCGATCTGCCCGACCCCGATCTGGTGATCCGCACCAGCGGCGAGACGCGGACCTCGAATTTCCTGCCCTGGCAGGCGGCCTATGCCGAATACGAGTTCACGCAAACGCTCTGGCCCGATTTCACGCCCGAGGAACTGGGCCGCATCCTGAGCCGCTTTGGCGTGCGGGAACGCCGCTTCGGCGGGGTCTTCGGCGCATGAGCGGCGCGAACTGGGCCGATCTTCGGGCACGCAGCCTGTCGGCACTGGTGATGCTGGCGGTCGGCGCCGTCGCGATCTGGCTGGGCGGGTCGGTCTATCTGCTGCTGATCCTTGCCGCCGTTGCCGCGATGCAGTGGGAGCTGTGGCGCATGACGCTGGGGCAGGGCCGGGATACCGCGCTCTGGGCCGGTTACGGGCTGGCCATCCTGCTGGCCGGGGCGGCGCTGATCTGGCTGCGCGGTCTGCCGAACGGATTTCTGCTGATCTGCTGGTTGCTGGCCGTGGTCATTGCATCCGATGTGATGGGTTATTTCGCGGGCCGTGCGCTTGGCGGGCCGAAGTTCTGGCCGCGCATCAGCCCGAAAAAGACATGGAGCGGCACAGTCGCGGGCTGGATCGGTGCGGCGCTGGTTGGTGCGGTCTTTGCCGCGCTGGACCGGGGGACGGGTCCTGGCCTCGTGCTGCTGTCGCCGTTTGTGGCTTTCGCCGGGCAGATGGGCGACATTGCGGAAAGCGCGATCAAGCGGCGGGCAGGTGTCAAGGACAGCTCGAACCTCATCCCGGGTCATGGCGGTGTGCTGGATCGGTTTGACGCGCTGATCTTCGCGGCGATTGTTGTCGGCGCGGCGGCGCTGTTCCTTTTCGGTGCGGGGCACTGACATGCGGCGCATTTCGGTTTTCGGCGCCACCGGCTCGATCGGCGAATCCACCTTCGACCTGATGATGCGGGCGGGCGGGCCGGAGGCGTTTCACACTGTCGCGCTGACCGGCGGGCGCAATGTGACCCGGCTGGCCGAGATGGCACGCGCCCTGCGGGCCGGGGTGGCGGTTACCGCGCATGACGACTGTCTGCCCGCCTTGCGCGACGCGCTGGAAGGCAGCGGTATTACGGCGGCGGCGGGGTCCGAGGCGCTGCTGGAAGCCGCAGACCGCCCGGCGGACTGGGTGATGTCGGCCATCGTCGGTGCGGCAGGGCTGGCACCGGGGTTCCGGGCGCTGCGCCATGGCACCACGCTGGCGCTCGCGAACAAGGAAAGCCTTGTGACCGCCGGGCCGCTGCTGATGGCCGAGGCTGCGCGTCATGGTGCGCGTATCCTGCCGGTGGACAGCGAACACAGCGCCATCTTTCAGGCGCTGGTGGGCGAGGATCTGGCGGCGGTGGAACGCATCGTCCTCACCGCTTCTGGGGGCGCGCTGCGCGACTGGCCGCTGGACAAGCTGGCGAAAGCCACGGTGGCCGAGGCGCTGGCGCATCCCAACTGGTCGATGGGGCCGCGCATCACCATCGACAGCGCCTCGATGTTCAACAAGGCGCTGGAGGTGATCGAGACCCGCGAATATTTCGGTGTCGCGCCGGAGCAGATCGAGGTCATCATCCACCCCGAAAGCATCATTCATTCCATGGTGGGTTACCGCGACGGTGCCATCATGGCGCATCTGGGGGCGGCGGACATGCGCCATGCCATCGGCTATGCGCTGAACTGGCCCGAGCGTGGCGAACTGCCGGTGGCGCGGCTGGATTTCGCGGCCCTCGGTCGCCTGAGTTTCCGCGCGCCGGACGAGGCGCGCTATCCGGCGCTGCGGCTTGCGCGCGAGGTGATGGCGGTTCGCGGCCAGGCGGGTGCGGCGTTCAATGCCGCGAAAGAGATCGCTCTCGACCATTTCATTGGCGGAGGGGTGGGGTTTGCCGATATGGCGGGAATCGTGGAAGACACGCTTGCCGCGCTTTCGCGCGAGACCGGCCTTGGAAATGCCCCGATGAGCCTTCAGGAGGTTCTGGCGGCGGATCTTCGTGCCCGTGCCCTGGCGACCGGCATTGCGTCGGATCTGGCGGCGCGGCGCGCGGGCTGAGGCCCTCGCCCGACTGCCGCACGCCGGACGATTGAGGAAAGGACGAAGGTTTGGACATTCTCGCACTGATGCCCGGTTTCGGAAATCTGGCCCTGACGGTGCTGGCCTTCGTTCTGGCGCTGTCGATCATCGTGGCGGTGCATGAATACGGCCATTACATCGTCGGCCGCTGGTCGGGCATCCATGCCGAAGTGTTCAGCCTGGGATTCGGCCCGGTTCTGCTGAGCCGGGTGGACCGGCACGGCACGCGCTGGCAACTCGCGGCACTGCCCTTCGGCGGCTATGTGAAATTCCTTGGCGATGCCGATGCAGCCTCGGGCAAGGATGGTGAGGCGATTGGCAGGCTGTCCCCTGCCGAGCGGCGCCATACGATGCATGGCGCGCCGCTTTGGGCGCGGGCGGCCACTGTGGCGGCGGGGCCGGTCTTCAACTTCATCTTTTCGGCGCTGGTATTTGCAGGCTTCTTCTGGGTCAGCGGGATCGCCACCGACGAGCCGCTGGTGGGCAAGACCAAGGCCTTTCCCTATGATGGCCAGCCGCTGCTGCCCGGAGATCGCATTCTGGCGCTGGAGGGCACGCCGGTCACCACGCTGGAAGAGCTGATGGCGCGGGGCAATGCCCTGCCACCGGCGCCCAACGCGGATTACCGCGTGCTGCGCGACGGGGCAGAGCAGGAGATCATTGGCCCGCATCCCTATCCGGCGCTGGTGGATTCGGTGCAGCCGAAATCGGCGGCGGATGAAAGCGGTATCCTGCCGGGCGATCTGGTGCGGGCCATTGACGGTACTGCGGTGCAAAGCTTCGGCCAGATGCGCGAGATCGTCGGCGCCTCGGAAGGCCGCACGATGGTGCTGACCGTGCAGCGGGGCAGCGAATTGCTGGACCTGTCGCTGACGCCCCGCCGCGTTGACCTGCCGCTGCGCGAAGGCGGATTCGAGACGCGCTGGCTGATCGGGCTGACCGGCGGGCTGGCCTTCGGGCCCGAACTGCGCACCCCCGGCGTGGCCGAGGGGCTGGGTCTGGGCGTGCAGCAGGTGGGCCTTGTCGCACGCACCAGCCTGTCGGGCCTGTGGCACATGATCACCGGCGCGATTTCGTCGTGCAACCTGCAAGGTCCACTGGGAATCGCCGAGGCCACGGGCACGGCGGCTTCGCAGGGGATCGACAGTTTCATCTGGCTTGTGGCGCTGCTTTCGGCGGCAGTCGGGCTGATGAACCTGCTGCCGGTGCCGGTGCTGGATGGCGGCCATCTGGTGTTCTACGCCTGGGAAGCGGTCATGCGCCGCCCGCCCTCGGATGCGATGTTGCAGCGACTGATGTCGCTGGGGCTGATCGTGGTTCTGGCGACCATGGCCTTCGGTCTGACGAACGATCTGTTCTGCCGCTGAGCCGCGCTGAGGCGGCTCCGGGCCGCCCAAATCATGCCACAATGGCGCGATATCACATCCTCGTGTCGATATGAGGTGTGACATGCAAACCGTCATGAATGGCTATCGTGGCTTGTCCTATCTGGTCGGTCTCAACTGGGACTGGCTGTTCACGCTTGGCACCGTTCTCGTGGGCCTTCTGGCCGGGGCCTTTCTGGGCACCCAACTGCTGCCCGCGTTCTGACACCGGGTCAGGTTTCGTGCCCGCGGCTGACGGCGGGCACGACAGGGCTGGTGCCCGAGACCCACAATGCCCCTAGAGATAGCGCCGAGTCTTTTGACAAGTCCCGCCAATCCCGCTAGTCAGGTCCAGGAATTTCATTCAGGTGTGGGACCGGCCATGGATCAGGCACAGCGCGCAACGAAAGCCCGGAACCGGGGCAAGTCTGTTCTGATGCGCAGTGTCGCCGTATCGGTTTTTCTTGCGGGGGCAATCGTTTCGCAGCCCGCACTGACCCCGGCACTGGCGCAGGGGATCAACCTGACGCAGGTGACCGTGGAAGGAAACCAGCGCGTCGATAATACCACCATCCTGAAACTGGCCGGAATCGGTCGCGGGCCGATCGGGGCCGCGCAGCTGAATGACGCCTATCAGGGGCTGCAAAATTCGGGTCTGTTCGAGGAAGTCTCGGTCGAGCCGCAGGGCTCGCGGCTGGTTATCCGGGTCAAGGAATACCCGATGATCAACGCCATTTCCTTCGAGGGCAACAAGCGCCTGAAGGACGAAGTGCTGTCCGAGGCGATCCAGTCCAAGGCGCGCCGGGCCTACTCGCCCGCGCTGGCCGAAGCCGATGCCGCCTCCATCGCGGAAGGCTACGAGGTGCAGGGTCGCCTTGCTGCCACCGTGACGCCGAAGATCATCCGCCGCTCCGAAAATCGCGTCGATCTGGTGTTCGAGATCACCGAAGGCAAATCGGTCGAGATCGAACGCCTGGCCTTTGTCGGCAACCGTGCCTTCAGCGACCGCCGCCTGCGGCAGGTTCTGCAAACCAAGCAGGCGGGTCTGCTGCGCACCTTCATCCGCCGCGATTCGCTGCAACCGGAGCGGCTGGATGTCGACAAGCAGTTGCTGCGGGATTTCTACCTGTCGCGCGGCTTCGTCGATTTCGAGGTGCTGGATGCCGCCGCCGAAGTCGCGCGCGAGCGTGATGGCGTGTTCGTGACCTTCTCGGTTCGTGAGGGGCAGCAGTTCAGGTTCGGCAAGATCACCACCGTCAGCGAGATCGAGGGGCTGGATGCCGCCCCTTATGACGCGGCGCTGAAGGTGAAATCCGGCTCGGTCTATTCGCCCGGTGTGGTCGATACCAACATTGCCCGTCTGGAAAGCCTTGCGCTGAAGCAGGGGCTGAACTTCGTCACCATCGAGCCGCGCATTACCCGGAATGACCGGGATGGCACGCTGGATATCGCCTTCACGCTGGTGCGCGGACAGAAAGTGTTCGTCGAGCGTATCGACATCGAAGGCAACACGACCACGCTCGACCAGGTGGTGCGCCGCCAGTTCCGCACGGTCGAAGGCGACCCCTTCAACCCGCGCGAGATCCGTCAATCGGCCGAGCGTATCCGTGCGCTGGGGTATTTCGCGGATGCGAAGGTCAATGCCGAACCCGGCTCGGCGCCGGATCAGGTGGTGGTCAACGTCGATGTGGAAGAACAGCCCACCGGCTCGCTGTCCTTCGGCGTGTCCTATGGGGTGCAGACCGGCGTCGGCCTCAGCATGGGCCTCACCGAGAACAACTTCCTTGGTCGTGGGCAGACCCTGGGCCTGAACATCAGCTCGGGCACCGACAACGCCAACAGCTCGATCACTTTCGTCGAACCGGCCTTCCTTGGCCGTGACCTGAAGTTCAAGTTCAACGCCTATTACAACGAGACCGACAATCAGGATGCGACCTATGACACGCGCCTGATCGGTATTTCGCCGGCCATCGAATTCCCGGTCAGCGAACTGGGGCGGCTGGAGCTGCGCTATACGCTGAAGAATTCCAAGCTGCTGGACCTGCGTCAGGCGGTGGCGGATGATCCGGCGACCCCCGATGTTGATGAAACCGTGGTGGCGACCACGCCGATCATTCAGCGGGATGCGGCGCGGGGCAACATGATGTCGTCGGGGGTGGGGCTGAGCTACACCTATGACAACCGCACCAGCGGGCTCAATCCCAATGGCGGTGTGTTGCTGCGCTTCGGTCTGGATTATGCGGGGCTGGGCGGCGATGTCGAAAGCGTGACCGCGAGCGCTCTGGCCGTGGCCGAACAGAAGGTCTGGAACGAGGAAGTCACGCTGCGCGCGATCTTTGAAGGCGGCGCGGTGCATATGCTGGACGGCGACAGCCGCGTGACCGACCGCTATTTCGGCGGTGGCAAGATCCGTGGCTTTGAACGCGGCGGTCTTGGCCCGCGCGATCTGGCGACCGATGACGCCCTGGGCGGCAACCTGTTTGCCGTCGCACGGTTCGAAGCCGACTTCCCGCTGGGCCTGCCCGAGGAATACGGCATCACCGGCGGTCTGTTCGCCGATTTCGGCTCGGTCTGGAGCCTCGATGACGTGGCCGGGGCCAGCGGCACGGTGGATGACGGCTTCCACCTGCGCTCGGCCGTCGGCTTCTCGGTGTTCTGGAACACGCCGATCGGGCCGCTGCGCTTCAACTTCGCCAAAGCCATGTCGAAGCAGAGCTACGACAAGGAACAGGTCTTCGACCTGACGATCTCGACGAAGTTCTGATCATGGGGCGGGGCCTGCGACAGGCGCTTCTGGCGCTTTGGGCGGGTCTTTCGCCCGCCCTGTGGGCCATGCCCGCCCTGGCGCAGGAGGGTCAGCCCGGTCCTGTCTTCAAAAGCCAGCTTGCCGTGGTGCAGCAGGACCAGCTTTTCGCGCGCACGCTTTATGGCAAGGCGGTTCAGGCCCGGATCGAGGCGGCCCGGCAGTCGCTTCTGTCAGAAAACCAGCGCATCGAGGCCGGTCTGGAAGCGGAAGAACGCGCCCTGACACAGCGCCGCCCGACCATGACACCCGCCGAGTTCCGCAAGCTGGCCGATGCCTTCGACGCCAAGGTCGAGGGCATCCGTTCCGCGCAGGAGGCCAAGGGCCGCGCCGTGGCCCGCCAGGCCGAGGAGGACCGGCAGCGGTTCTTCCAGACCGCTTATCCCGTTCTGGCGCGGCTGATGGCGGAAATCGGTGCCGTGGCGCTGATGGACAAATCCGATATCATCATCTCGCTGGAAGCGATTGACGTGACGGACCGTGCGGTGGCGCGGATCGACAGCACGCTGGGTGACGGGTCGGCGAGCGAGGCCCCGGCCGAGGCCCCGGAACCGTCCGATGCGGCCCAGCCCGAACAATGACACGCGGGCTGCCGGTACGGCGGCCCCTGAGAGGAGTGATCGATGACCGCAACCGAGACCGCGCCGCAGACGGCCGATATTGCGCTGATCCAGCGCATCCTGCCGCACCGTTATCCGTTCCTGCTGGTCGACAAGGTGCGTGACATATATGTCAACGAAAGCTGCGTCGGCATCAAGAATGTCACGATGAACGAGCCGCAGTTCACCGGGCATTTCCCGGAGATGCCGGTGTTTCCGGGCGTGCTGATCATCGAGGCGATGGCGCAGACTTCGGGCATTCTCGTCGGTCTGTCGATGGATCTGGTCGACAAGAATGCCAAGGTGTTCTTCATGGGCGTCGACAAGGTGAAGTTTCGCCGCAAGGTTGGCCCCGGCGACGTGCTGGAACTGCATGTGAAGGCGGTGCGCGGCGGCGGCCGGGTCTGGAAATTCGAGGGCCGGGCGATGGTCGGCGACGAACTGGCCTGTGAGGCCGAGTTCATGGCCATGTTTGACGTGCCGAAGGCCTGAGCGGATGTCGGACGCGCGCATTCATCCCATGGCGGTGGTCGAACCGGGGGCGCTCATCGGCCCCGGCTGTGACATCGGCCCCTTCGCGGTGATCGGGCCGGAGGTTACGCTTGGCCCCGGCGTGGTGGTGAAGCCGCATGGCGTGGTCACTGGCTGGACCGAGGTCGGCGAGGGCACGGTGATCTTTCCGGGCGCCGTTGTGGGCGAGGTGCCGCAGGATCTGAAATACAAGGGGGAGCGCACGCGACTGATCGTCGGCAAGCGCTGCCGTATCCGCGAGGGTGCAACACTGAACACCGGCACCGAGGGTGGTGGTGGCGTAACGCGCGTGGGCGACGATGTGCTGATGATGACCGGCAGCCATGTTGGCCATGACGCGATCATCGGCGACCGCGTTGTGATGGCCAATCAGGCTGCCATCGCCGGGCATTGCCATATCGGGGATGATGTCATCATCGGCGGGCTGTCCGGCGTTCATCAATGGGTCCGCGTCGGGCGTGGTGCCATCATCGGTGCAGTGACGATGGTGACGAATGATGTGCTGCCGCATGGTCTGGTGCAGGGACCGCGCGGCGTGCTGGATGGGCTGAACCTCGTGGGGCTGAAGCGGCGCGGGGTCGAACGGTCGGAAATCACCGCGCTGCGCGCCGCCTATCAGATGCTGGCGCAGGGTGAAGGGTCTTTCCTCGACCGCGCGCGCCGTCTGGCGGATGAAACCGACAGCCAGCATGTGCGCGAAATGACCGATTTCATCCTGTCTCAGACTGACCGCAGTTTTCTGACTCCGAAATGAGCCGCACCGCCATCATTGCAGGCGCCGGGCACTTGCCCGCTGCCCTTGCCGCCGCGCTGAAGTCACCACTGGTTTGCGCGCTGGACGGTTTCACCCCCGCAGGGCTGGCCGTGGATCAGGTGTTCCGGGTGGAACGGCTGGTGCCCTTCCTGCGCGCGCTGGAGGATGCGGGCGTGACCCGTGTGGTCTTTGCAGGTGCGGTGCAGCGGCCAAGACTGGACCCGTCGCTGTTCGATCAGGGCACCGCCCAGATGGTGCCGCGCCTTCTGGCCGCGATGCAGGCGGGCGATGATGCCACCCTGCGCGAGGTGGTCGCGATTTTCGAGGAAGCCGGATTCGCCGTTGTCGGCGCGCAGGAGGTTGCGCCCGATCTGGTGCCCGGGCCGGGCATTTTGTGCGGAACGCCGGGTGCCGCCGATGAGCGCGACGCCGCGCGGGCCGCTGCCATTGTCGCCGCGCTCGGGGCCGTGGATGTGGGGCAGGGTGCGGTGGTGGCACAGGGGCTTTGCCTTGCGGTCGAGGCGTTGCCGGGCACCGATGCGATGCTGGACTGGGTGGCGCAAACCGCCCGCCGTCCTGACCCGAATGGCGCGAAAGGCGTGTTCTACAAGGCGCCGAAACCGGCGCAGGACCGGCGCATCGACCTTCCGGCGCTGGGGCTGGAGACGCTGAAACGTGCCCATGCCGCCGGGCTTGCAGGGATTGCCTTCGAGGCGGGCGGGGTGATCCTGCTCGACCGTACGGCGATGATTGCCGAGGCAGACCGGCTGGGCCTGTTCCTCTGGGCGCGCGAGCCATGAAGCTGTTCCTCGTCGCGGGCGAGCCTTCCGGCGACCGACTGGGGACCGCGTTGATGGCGGGGCTGAAGGACCTCGCGCCGGGTGTCCGTTTTGACGGGGTGGGCGGCCCACTGATGCAGGCGGAAGGGATGCAAAGCCTGTTCCCGATGGCTGAGCTTTCGGTGATGGGCATTGCCGAGGTGCTGCCGAAATATCGCCATCTGAAGCGACGTATCCGCGAAACCGCCGAGGCCGTGCTGGCCAGCGGGGCGCGGGCGTTGATCACCATCGACAGCCCCGATTTCTGCCTGCGCGTGGCGCGGCTGGTGAAGGCGGCGCGGCCCGACCTGCGGACGATCCACTATGTCGCGCCCTCGGTCTGGGCCTGGCGGCCGGGCCGGGCGGCGAAGATGGCGACGGCGGTCGATCACGTTCTGGCGCTGCTGCCCTTCGAGCCGCCCTATATGACGGCGGCGGGGATGAGCTGCGATTTCGTCGGCCATCCGGTTGTGGCTGAACAGCTGGCGACGGAGGTGGAGCGCGCGGCCTTTGCCGGTGATGGTCCGTTGCTGCTGGCCCTGCCCGGATCGCGTCAGGGCGAGGTGCGGCGGCTGGCACCGGTGTTGGGTGCGGTTCTGGGCCTGTTACGGGCGCGTCATCCGGGCCTGCGCGTGGTGCTGCCCACCTTGCCGACGGTAGAGCCCCTGGTGCGCGAAGTGACCGCCGAATGGCCGGTGGCACCCGAAATCGTGCTGGACCCGGCCCGCAAGCGCGGCGCCTTTGCCGCCGCTGATGTGGCGCTGGCGGCCTCGGGTACCGTGTCCCTGGAACTGGCGGCCAATGGCTGCCCCATGGTCATTACCTATCGCCTGCATCCGGTCAGCTTCTGGCTGATGAAGCGTGCAGCGCTGATTGATACGGTGACGCTGGTCAATCTGGTGTCCGAGACGCGGGCGGTGCCGGAATTCCTTGGCCCCGCCTGTCTGGCCGAAAACATCGCCCCCGCCGTACTGGCCCTGCTGACACAAGGCCCCGAGCGCGCGGCGCAGGAGGCGGCGATGCGCCTGACGATGGAGCGTCTGGGCAAAGGTGGCGAGCCGCCCGGCCTGCGCGCGGCGCGCTCTGTGCTTTCGGTGCTTTAACGCCCGCGCCAGATCCAGCCGCCGCCGAGGATACGGCTGCCTTCCGGCGCATAGAACACGCAGGCCTGACCTGCGCTGACGCCATCCTCGGGGTTCAGCAATTCCACCTCTGCCTCGGTGGCAGAGATGGGGCGGATCACTGCCGGGCGCGGCGGGCGGGTGGAGCGGACCTTGACGTTCACATGCCATTCCGCCCGGCTGTCAAAGGGTGTATCGCCCAGCCAGTTGACCTCGCGCACCGGCACGATGCGGGTGGACAGCGCCTCTTTCGGGCCGACGATCACACGGCGACTGTCGGGGTCCAGCCGTACGACATAGACCGGATCGCCCAGACCGCCGATGCCCAGCCCCTTGCGCTGCCCGATGGTGTAATGGATCACGCCGCGATGGGTGCCCAGCACGCGACCCTCCAGATCGACGATCTCGCCCGGTTCGGCCGCGCCAGGGCGCAGCTTTTCGATCACAGCGGCATAATTGCCGTTCGGGACAAAGCAGATGTCCTGGCTGTCGGGCTTGTCCGCCACCGGCAGCCCGTATTTCGACGCCAGCGCCCGTGTTTCCGCCTTCGAGGCCAGATGCCCCAGAGGGAAACGCAGGTAATCGAGCTGTTCCGGCGTGGTCGAGAACAGGAAATAGCTCTGGTCGCGGTTGGCATCGGCGGCGCAATGCAGTTCCGGCCCGGTCGCGCCCTGCATGCGCTGGATGTAATGGCCGGTCGCCATGCAATCGGCCTCCAGATCCTTCGCCGTGGCCAGCAGATCCTTGAACTTCACACGCTCGTTGCAGCGGATGCAGGGCACCGGCGTCGCACCGGCCAGATAGGCATCGGCAAATTCCTCGATCACCGCCTCGCGGAAGGTGTTCTCGTAATCCAGAACGTAGTGCGGAAAGCCCATCGTCTCCGCCACGCGGCGGGCATCATGGATGTCACGTCCGGCACAGCAAGCCCCCTTTTTCGCCAGCGCCGCGCCATGGTCGTAAAGTTGCAGCGTCACGCCGACAACGTCATAACCCTCCTCCTTCAGCTGCGCGGCCACCACCGAACTGTCGACGCCGCCCGACATGGCAACGACGACGCGCGTCTCGGAGGGGGGCTTTGCGAAGCCCAGGGAATTCAGCGGATGGTCCAGCATGACGGAACTCTGGCAGGATCGGGGAAAGTTATGCGCAATATAGGAAAATGCGCGACACTCTCAACCCGTCGCTTCACCAAGGCTTAAGCCTGCCGCCTGAAACTTCCCGTGATGGAAGAGGAAGGTGCCATGTATCTGAAACGTGTCGATGGGCCGCGGCAGGTTACCCTGCCGGACGGCTCAATCCTGACCCGCGCCGATCTGCCCCCGGCCGAAACGCGGCGCTGGGTTGCCTCGCGCAAGGCTGTCGTGGTCAAGGCCGTGATTTACGGGCTTTTGCCACTGGCCGAGGCGTTGGAACGCTATGCCCTGTCGGAAGAGGAATTCGCGCTGTGGCGCGAAGCGGTGGAGCGTCATGGCGAAAAAGCCCTGAAAGTCACGGCAATACAGAAATATAGACAACTTTAGATTGTTTTCTGTGCGGCCTATGTCACAGTAACCGCTAGTTAACCATTGCCCCCCAGTATCGTTAATAACCTTGGCGCTGAAGCGGAGATGACAGAGATGCGCATTTTGCTGGTGGAGGATGACCCGACGACGTCGCGCAGTATCGAACTGATGTTGACCCATGCGAATCTCAACGTCTATTGCACGGATCTCGGCGAGGATGGCATCGACCTGGCCAAGCTCTATGACTACGATCTGATCCTGCTGGACATCAACCTGCCGGACATGAGCGGGCATGAGGTCCTGCGGCAACTGCGCCTTGCACGGGTGGATACGCCGATCCTGATTCTTTCTGGCGCGGACGATACCGACAGCAAGCTGAAGGGCTTTGGCTTCGGCGCGGATGACTACATGACCAAACCTTTCCATCGTGAGGAACTGGTGGCGCGTATCCATGCCATCATCCGCCGGTCCAAGGGACATTCGCAATCGGTGATCCGTACCGGACGAATCTGCGTCAATCTGGATGCCAAAACTGTGGATGTGGATGGCAAGACCGTGCATCTGACCGGCAAGGAATATCAGATGCTGGAGCTGCTGAGCCTGCGCAAAGGCACCACGCTGACCAAGGAAATGTTCCTCAACCACCTCTATGGCGGTATGGATGAGCCGGAGCTGAAGATCATTGACGTCTTCATCTGCAAGCTGCGCAAGAAACTGGCCGAGGCGACGGGTGGGCAGAACCACATCGAAACCGTCTGGGGCCGTGGCTATGTGCTGCGCGACCCGCTGCCCGATGATCTGGGGCGGCGACTGGCGATGGGGGCGTGAGGCGCGCGCTTTACCTTGAGGGGCTGGCGTCCTAAATCTGGCGCAAAGCCGGAGGGGAACATGGCCACAGATCAGCCTGTCGATCGTATGACCGAAGCCGAAGCTCAGGCCGAACTGGCCCGGCTTGCCGAGGCGATTGCCAGGGCGAATGAAGCCTATCACCGGCAGGACGCACCCGAGATCAGTGATGCGGATTACGATGCGCTGAAACGCCGGAACCTGGAGATCGAGGCGCAGTTCCCGGCGCTGAAACGTGCCGACAGCCCCTCGGATCAGGTTGGCGCCTCGCTGGCCGAAGGCTTTGGCAAGGTCCGGCATGAAGTGCGGATGCTCAGCCTTGAGAATGCCTTCGAGGATGCGGATGTGACGGATTTCGTGACCCGCATCCGCAGTTATCTGGGCCATGAAGGGCCGCTGAGCTTCACTGCCGAGCCAAAGATCGATGGCTTGTCACTATCGCTGCGCTACGAGGGCGGTGTGCTAGTGCAGGCGGCAACGCGCGGTGATGGCGAAACGGGAGAAAATGTTACCGAAAACGCGCGTACAATCGCCGATATTCCGCACCGGCTGATCGGCGCCCCCCATGTGCTGGAGGTGCGGGGCGAGGTTTATATGCGCCACGCCGATTTCGCCGCGTTGAACGCGCGAGCGGCCGAGGCGGGTGAGAAAACCTTTGCCAACCCGCGCAATGCCGCCGCCGGTTCGCTTCGGCAACTCGATGCAACGATCACCCGCTCGCGTCCGCTCAGCTTCTTTGCCTATGCGTGGGGGGCGCTGTCGGAACCTTTGTCGGAAACCCAGTCCGGCGCCATCGAGCGGCTGGCGGCGCTTGGGTTTCGGACCAACCCTTTGACACGGCTCTGCCTGACGGTCGAGGAAATGCTGGCGCAATATCGCAGCATCGAGGCACAGCGCGCGACTCTGGGCTATGACATCGACGGTGTTGTCTACAAGGTCAACGATCTGGCACTGCAACGGCGGCTCGGGTTTCGCGCGGCAACCCCCCGCTGGGCCATCGCGCATAAATTCCCCGCCGAACTGGCCTGGACGCGGCTGGAGGCGATCGACATTCAGGTTGGTCGCACCGGCGCGCTGAGCCCTGTCGCGCGGCTGACGCCGGTGACGGTGGGCGGCGTCGTCGTCTCCAACGCCACGCTGCATAATGAGGATTATATCGCGGGTCGCGATTCCTCGGGCGCGCCGATCCGTGATGGCAAGGACATCCGCATCGGTGATTGGGTGCAGATCTATCGGGCGGGGGATGTAATTCCTAAGGTGGCTGATGTCGATCTGGCGCAGCGCCCCGAAGAGGCCGCGCCCTATTCCTTCCCCGAAACCTGCCCCGAATGTGGCAGCCCCGCGATCCGGGAGCCGGGCGATTCGGTCCGCCGTTGCACGGGCGGCCTGATCTGCCCTGCGCAGGCCATTGAAAAGCTGAAGCATTTCGTCAGTCGTGGTGCTTTCGATATCGAGGGCCTGGGGGCAAAACAGATCGAGATGTTCTTTGCCGACGATCTGCTGCCGGTGCGTGCGCCTGCCGATATCTTCACCCTTCAGGACCGGGACACCCGCAACCTTGCGAAACTGGCGAACCGCGACGGGTTCGGGAAGCGCAGTGCCGAAAAGCTGTTCGCAGCCATCGATGACCGGCGCCGCATCGCATTTGAACGCTTCCTTTTCGCGCTTGGCATTCGCCATCTGGGCGAGGTCGCGGCCAAGGATCTGGCCCGGCATTACGGCAGTTGGGCCGGGCTGGCGCAGGCCATCGACGCCGCGCATCCGGCCGCGCTCCTGCACCTGAAAGCGGATGAGGCCGAGGTGGCAGAGCGCGCGGCGGCGGCTGAAGCAGGCCGCCGGGCCGAGGTTTCGAAGGCGCGGACGCAGATCATGGCGGAAGCCAGCCCTGAGGCGCGCGCGGCATGGGAGGAAATGCTGTCGATTGAAGGGGTTGGCGCAGTTCTGGCGACCTCTCTGGTGACCACGCTTGCGGCGGGCGGGCATGAGCGTCAGGCGGTCGAGGATCTGGTGGCAGAGCTGGCCGAGATCATACCGCCCGAAGCCCGCGCAACGCAAAGCCCGGTTGCCGGGCTGACTGTCGTGTTCACCGGCACGCTGGAAAAGATGACTCGGGCCGAGGCCAAGGCGCGGGCCGAGGCGCTGGGGGCCAAGGTTGCGGGATCTGTCAGCGCCAAGACCGATTTGCTGGTGGCTGGTCCGGGTGCCGGCTCGAAGGCCACGCGGGCGGCGGAACTCGGCGTAAGGGTGATTGACGAGGAGGAATGGCTGGCCCTGGCGGGCGCCGCCGGATGAGCCGCCCGCCCGAGCTTTTCCCGCTGTTTGCCGATCTGGAGACGCTGGAAGGCGTCGGCCCCAAGACGGCGAAGGCGATGGCCGGGCTGGGGGTTGAACGGCCGAAGGACTTGCTGTTCCTTCTGCCACATTCCGGGGTGGACCGCAGCCGCCGCGCCTCGGTCCGCGATGTGGTGCCGCCTGCGGTGGTAACGGTCGAGGTGACGGTGGGCAGCCACTTTCCGCCGCGCCAGAAAGGGCGGCCCTATCGTGTGGCGGTGAAGGATTCGGCGCTGGAATTCCAGCTTGTCTATTTCCATGCGCGCGGCGATTTCCTGTCGCGGCTGTTGCCGACCGGGCAGCGCCGGATCGTTTCGGGCCGGGTGGAGCTGTTCGACGGCATCGCGCAGATGGTCCACCCCGATCATGTGTTGCGGCCTGAAGAAGCGGGCGATCTGCCAGAGTTCGAGCCGGTCTATCCGCTGGTCGCCGGCGTGACGCAGAAGGTTCTGGCCAAAGCGGCGCAGGCGGCAGTGGCGCGGGCGCCAGAGCTGGCAGAATGGATCGACGGGCCGTTGAAGCGACGCGAGGGCTGGCCGGACTGGCACGCGGCAGTTCAGGCCGTACATGCGCCGGAAAGTGCCGCCGATCTGGCGCCTGCAGCTGCGGCGCGGGCGCGGCTGGCCTATGATGAGTTGTTTGCCCATCAGGTGACTCTGGCGCTGGCGCGGATGCGGGCGCGGCGCGGTAAGGGGCGTGCCTCGGTCGGAACCGGGGTCTTGCAGCGCAAGGTATTGGATTCACTTCCTTATGCACCGACAGGGGCGCAAAGTCGGGCCGTGGGCGAGATCGCGACCGATATGGCCTCTGGCCTGCGGATGAACCGGCTGTTGCAGGGCGATGTCGGCGCGGGCAAGACGCTGGTCGCGCTGATGGCGCTGCTGGTCGCGGTGGAGGCGGGCGGCCAGGGCGTGATGATGGCGCCGACCGAGATCCTCGCCCGGCAGCATCTGGAGGGGCTGCGACCGCTTGCCGAGGCGGCCGGGGTGCGGCTCGACATCCTGACCGGACGCGACAAGGGGGCTGAACGTGCGGCGAAGCTGCGCGCACTGGCCGAGGGTGAAACCGGCATTCTGGTTGGCACCCATGCGGTGTTCCAGAAGGATGTGCAGTTTCATGACCTGCGGCTGGCGGTGATCGACGAACAGCACCGTTTCGGCGTGGCGCAGCGGATGGAGCTGGGCGCAAAGGGGGCGGCGGCGGATGTGCTGGTGATGACCGCGACGCCGATCCCGCGCAGCCTTGCACTGGCGAGCTATGGTGACATGGATGTGTCGGTGCTGGATGAAAAGCCCGCCGGGCGCAAGCCGGTCAAGACGGTGATGGTCTCGACGCAGCGCCTGGATGAGGTGGTGGCGCATCTGGCGCGCGCGGTGGCCGAAGGGCGGCAGGCTTATTGGGTCTGTCCGCTGGTGGAAGACAGCGAAACGGTCGATTACGCCAGCGCCGAGGCGCGGTTTCAACATCTGCGCGCCGCCCTTGGCGATTGTGTCGGCCTTGTGCATGGCCAGATGCCACCCGCCGAGAAGGACGCGGCGATGGCGCGATTTGTCGCCGGGGAGATCAGCGTTCTGGTGGCCACGACGGTGATCGAGGTGGGGGTGAACGTGCCCAATGCCTCGATCATGGTGATCGAGCGGGCCGAGATCTTTGGCCTCGCGCAGTTGCACCAGCTGCGCGGCAGGGTCGGGCGCGGATCGGCGGAATCCACTTGCCTGCTGATGTATCAGGCGCCGCTGAGCGAGGGCGGCGAGCGGCGGCTGACCACGTTGCGCGATACCGAGGACGGTTTTCGTATTGCCGAAGAAGATCTGGCGATGCGTGGCGCCGGCGATCTGATTGGCACGGCGCAATCGGGCCTGCCACGGTTCCGGGTCGCTGATCTGGAACGGCAATCGGCGCTGATGGAAATTGCACAAAGTGATGCGCGGCGGCTGCTGGCTGAAGATCCGCAGCTGGAAAGCCCGCGCGGCCGGGCGGTGCGCCTGCTGCTGTGGCTGCTGGATCAGGATCGGGCGATCAGGCTGATTTCTGTGGGTTGAGCTCGCCTTTTTGTGTTGGAACCCTGGCGCGCGCTCTGGCGTTCTCTCTTTATGTTCACGTATGTTCTCAAAAAGTTCTTTACAGGATGTGAATCATGTGAGAACAATAATGGAACAAACGACAGGAGGTTCCGATGCTGAAGGAAGTCAAAGCCATCATCACCCGCTCCCGCGCAACTTTGCTGGAGGATGCCGCCGGGGCGGTCTCGCTGTTCGTTCTCTTGATTGTCGGCCTGAATCTGCCGGGCCTTGCCTGAGCCGCCGACACTGCCGGTTTTTCACTGCCTGCGGTCTGTTAAGGGCGCATCGACCCCAAGCGATGCCCGCGTCACTGTCCCCGACGCACCTGCCTGCCAGACACGCCACTCACCGCCGCAGCATGACTGCGGCGGTTTTTTTATGCGGCCTCTGCCGCCGTGATGGCCTCTGCCAGCGCCTCGATCGCCAGCAGGATCGAGGCGTGGCGGTTCTTGTAATCCCGCGCGGGCAACAGCACTTCGAACCCGGCGAAAGCGCCCGAAGGCGGTGGCGCCCCGTCCTTCAGCATGGCGCGCAGCGCGTCCCGCGCAGCTTCAACCTCGGCCCGGTTGCGGCCGATGGCGGCACCGCCCACCACGGCGGCCGAGGCCTGACCCAGTGCGCAGGCCTTCACGTCCTGCGCAAACTCCGCGACGCGGCCATCCCGCATCACCACATCTGCCGTGATGGTCGAGCCGCAGACCGGCGAGCGGCGGCGCGCACTGCCCTGTGGCGCGGGCAGGCGGCCCAGATGCGGGATGTCGGCGGCCAGGGCCAGAATCCGGCCGGAATAGAGTTTCACAAGATCGCTGTCGCTCATCGCTTTTCTCCGCCGCTGTCCCCGCATAGATAGACCTGCAACTGCGGCAATGCAAAGGAGGCGCCGATGCCATTCGATCCGGCTGGCCTAAAGTATGATGCGAACGGTCTGATCCCGGCCATCGCGCAGGACCATGCCACGGGCGAGGTGCTGATGATGGCCTGGATGAATGCCGAAAGCCTGAAGCGCACGCTGGAAACCGGGCAGGTGACTTATTGGTCCCGCTCGCGTCAGGGGTTCTGGGCCAAGGGCGAGACCTCGGGCCATGTGCAGCGGCTGGTGGAGCTGCGGGTGGATTGTGACCGCGATTGCCTGTTGATGCAGGTCGATCAGATCGGACCCGCTTGCCACACCAACCGGCGGTCGTGTTTCTATACTGCGATCCGCGACGGGCAGGAGGTGGTGACCTCGGACCCTATCGCCTGAGGCAAAGAAAAAGGCCGCGCGGAACCCGCGCGGCCTTTTCCATTCTGTCGGTCGGATCACTCGTCCGAAGCGGCAGCGCCCACTTCGTCGAACAGTTCCGCGATCTCGAACTCGGCCGCGGCTTCCGCTTCGGCTGCGAGTTCCTGGATCGACTTGCCCGAGGCTTGCAGTTCGGCTTCTTCGGCCGAACGGGCGACGTTGATCGTGATGCGCACCGAAACTTCGGGGTGCAGAACGACGGTCACCGAATGCAGACCCAGATCCTTGATCGGACGATCCAGAACGACCTGACCGCGCGCGACGGTGAAGCCGCCCTCGGTCGCCGCATCGGCCACGTCACGGGTGGTGACGGAACCATAGAGCGCGCCGGAATCCGAAGCCGAACGGATGACGATGAACGCCTGACCGTCGAGCTTGGCGCCCACGGCTTCGGCTTCTTTCTTCGTTTCCAGGTTCTGCACTTCGAGTTGCGCCTTGCGGGCTTCGAAGGATTTGATGTTCGCGTCGGTGGCGCGTAGCGCCTTGCCTTGCGGCAGCAGGAAGTTCCGGCCGTAGCCGTCCTTCACCTTCACCACATCGCCCATCTGGCCCAGCTTGGCCACGCGCTCAAGAAGGATGACTTGCATCGAAGTATCTCCTTATTTCACGGCATAGGGCAGCAGGGCGAGGAAGCGGGCGCGTTTGATGGCCTGGGCCAGTTCACGCTGCTTCTTCGCCGAGACGGCGGTGATGCGCGACGGAACGATCTTGCCACGCTCGCTGATGTAGCGTTGCAGCAGACGCACGTCCTTGTAGTCGATCGCCGGGGCATTGTCGCCCGAGAAGGGGCAGACTTTCCGACGGCGGAAGAAGGGTTTGTTCGCCATGATGATGGTCCTTTCCCTGTCAGATCAACGACGACGGTCGCCGCCGAAGCTGCGCTCGCGGCGTTCGCCACGTTCGCCTTCCGGACGGTCCCCACGGTCACCGCGATCGCCACGGTCCCCACGCTCGCGCTCGTCGCGCTTCTGCATCTGGACCGACGGGCCTTCGGCGTGCTTTTCGACCTTGATGGTCAACACGCGCATCACGTCGTCATGCAGGCGCATCAGGCGTTCCATTTCCTGCACGGCAGCGGCGGGCGCGTCCGATTTCAGGAAGGCGTAGTGGCCCTTGCGGTTCTTATTGATCTTGTAGGCCATCGTTTTGACGCCCCAGTATTCGTGTTCAACGACTTTGCCGCCGTTGTCCGCGAGGACCGTGGAGAAATGTTCGATGAGACCTTCGGCCTGCGCGTTGGACAGATCCTGACGCGCGATCATGACATGCTCGTAGAGAGGCATGTAAGCTCCGTATCATAGGCGCATTTCATAGGGCGGGCCTTTTCGCCTTCCGCGGCCCGTCCACGAGAGGCTGCGCCGGTTCATGGGTCATGCGGAAGGATGGGCGTCCTTACACAGGATTGTGCTTTGGCGCAAGCAAACTTCCGGGGAGTTGCCGGAATTCCTGCCTGTCAGGGGCTGTCGGTGACATGATATGGCATATCAGCGGGGATTTTTGTCTACAGGGAACCATCTCCGGTGCAGGTGGTTGCCCTTTGGCCCACCGCAGAGAATCGAAAGAGGATAGGCATGAACCGTATTCTGAACTGCACGACGGCACTGGCCGTCGCTCTGGCTGGCATCAATCCCGCAGCCCTGAGCGCGCAGACCCGTGTCCAGGTCCAGGGGCAGACCGTGGTCTGCCTGCCCGACAAGAAGACGGCCTGCCCGGATGGCGCCAACTGCATCGTGGTGAAGAACCCCGCGAATTGCGAGAAGCGCGCCTTCGAGAAATTCGGTGGCGGCTCGCCTGAGCGCAAGAACGGCGAAGGCGCCGAGCAGCCGAAGAAGAAAAAGGCTGCTGCCGGGCAGGATGCGGCGCCTGCCAAGAAGAAGGCGGCGGATGAGCCGGTGAAGAAGCAGAAAAAGGCGGCTGAGGAACAGAAACCCGCCAAGGAGAAGAAGGCCGACAAGCCCGTAAAGGAGAAGAAGGCCGAGAAGAAAGAGAAGAAAGACGACAAGAAGGACAAGGTAGTCCCGAAGGCACCCACGCGCAGCGAAGCCGTCGCGCCGGTCGAGGAGCCGCAGGTGAAAGTGCCCAGCGGCGCGCCGCGCAGCTCGGACAACGACAATGCGCCGACGCTGGCGCCCGATACGTCGGTCAACACCGCCAATACCGCGCCTGCCGAACAGAAGCCGCGCAAGCAGCGCAAGCCGCGTGCCGAAGAGGACAAGGCGATTCTCGATGTGCTCGGCTCGGAACCCGCCGCTCAGCAGGCCGACACCACGCAGAAGGATGGCACCAAGAAGCGCCGGAATTCGAAGAAGCCCGAAAAGCCCGAGGCGGCTCTGGTGCCCTCTGGCGCGCCGCGTTCCGGGGATGATGGCCCGCAGGTCACGGAATCCCGCGTAACACGCGAGGATCGCCGCGACGCCAGCCGGGATTATGACACGCCGGTGATCGGTGACCAGCAGACCGCCAAGAAAGACAGTGGTGGCCTCTCGAAACTGGAAAAGGCCGGGCTTCTGGCGCTTGGCGCGCTGGCCGTCGGGACGCTGCTGAAGAACGGCAACAAGGTCGTGTCGAACACCGGCGACCGGGTGGTCGTTGACCGGGGCTATGGCGATTATGTCGTGCTGAAGGATGATGACGCGCTGATCCGCGAACCGGGCAGCAATGTGCGCACCGAAACCTATCGCGATGGCTCGACCCGCACCACGGTGGATCGCGCCGATGGCACGCAGATCATCACCATCCGCGATGCCTCGGGCCGGGTGCTGCGCCGGGCGCGTATTAATCTCGATGGAAGCCAGACCTTGCTGATCGACGATCTGAGCGACCGCGTGCAGGAAGTGGACGTGACGCGTCTGCCGAAGCCGCAGCCGGGTCTTGCCATCTCGACCTCGGGCGAGGATGCGGCGCTGCGTGCGCGCATGCTGAGCCTGCGCGCGGCGGAAGCGGGACGTTCGTTCAGCCTTGCGCAGATCCGCGATTATCCGGAGGTGCGGGCGCTGGCGCCGACCGTGGATGTCGACAACATCACCTTCGAAACCGGCTCTGCCGCGATCCGGCCTTCGGAGGCGGAAAAGCTGTCGCAACTGGGAGAGTTCATGTCCCAGATGATCGAGGAAAACCCCGGCGAGATGTTCCTGATCGAAGGTCATACGGATGCGGTGGGGGATGCTGCCTATAACCTCGCGCTGTCGGACCGTCGCGCCGAAAGCGTGGCGCTGGCGCTGACCGAATACTTCGACGTTCCGGCAGAGAACATGGTTGTGCAGGGCTATGGCGAGGGCGAGCTGCGCGTCGCTTCTACCGGAGACGAGCCGCGCAATCGCCGGGCTGTTGTGCGGATGATCTCGCCGCTGATGCGTCAACTTGCCTCGAACTGAGACAGGACAATTTGACCAAAATCAAGGTGGCAGGGCTTCGGCCCTGCCATTTTGCTTTTGCGCGGGTTCTCCCTGTTCTGCGCGCGGGCCTGCCCGGCAATGCTCCGAAGCCGGACACCGGGCGCCGCCGGGCCTCCCCCCTGCGGCGCCTGCTTTTTTGCTGCGGCGCGCGCGTGGCTGTGGCACCTTCGTCGCATGGCAGGCCACCCCGTGCTGGGGCTAGCTTGGGCCACAGGCGGGAGGGCAGCATGGAATTCCGGCACGATCAGATTCCCGAAATCGCGCTTGACTGGCATCGCGGCGGGCGCGGTGCGGTTCTGGCCACCGTGGTTGAAACCTGGGGCTCGGCGCCGCGCCAGCCCGGTGCGCAGCTGGCCATTGACGGGCAGGGTGCGATCATGGGGTCCGTCTCTGGCGGGTGCGTCGAAGGCGCGGTGATCGCCGAGGCGGAAGAGGCGCTGCGCGACGGCAAGCCCCGGCTTCTGACCTTCGGGGTCAGCGACGACACCGCCTTTGCCGTGGGTCTGGCCTGTGGCGGCACCATCCGTATCCTGCTGGAACCCGTGGGCGCCGCGCTGCCCGAGGCGATGCTGGCCGAAATCGTTGCCGCCCGCGCAACCCGCCGCGCCCTGGCCTATGCCGTGCATCTGGAAAGCTGGGAACGCCGTCTGGTCGACGGGCCGGGCGATGCCTTGTCGGCCGCGGTCGCCACCCGGATGCGTGCCGACCGCTCCGGTCCAGAGGAGGACGGCTGGTTCATCGCCATTCACAACCCCGGCCTGCGTCTGGCTATCGTGGGGGCGGTGCATATCGCGCAGCCACTGGCGCAGATGGCGCGGCTGTGCGGCTATGACGTCAGCATCATCGACCCGCGTGAAACCTTCGGTTCCGCCGCGCGCTTTCCCGGCGAGGTGATCCGCGACGACTGGCCGGACGAGGCGCTGGCGACGCTGGGTCTGGATGCACGCACGGCGGTTGTGACGCTGACGCATGACGCCAAGCTGGATGACCCGGCCATCCGCGCCACGCTGGGCAGCCCGGCCTTCTATCTGGGCTGTCTCGGCTCGACCCGCACCCATGCGAAACGCGTGGAACGGCTGCTGGCTGCCGGGTTTGACGCGGGCCAGATTGCGCGCATCCATGCGCCTGTCGGTCTGGCGATCGGGGCGAAAAGCCCGGCGGAAATCGCGGTTTCGGTCATGGCCGAGATCACCCAGGTTCTGAGGCAGGGCTGATGCAGTTCGGGCCGGTGTCACTGACCGAGGCTGAGGGCGCCATTCTGGCGCATCGGGTGGATACGGCGGATGGGCCTTTGCCCAAGGGCGCGCGGCTGGATGCGATGGCGCTGGCGCGTCTGGCGGCGGCGGGGCTGTCCGAGGTCATCGTGGCCCGTCCCGACACCGGCGAAATCGGCGAGGATGCGGCGGCGGCCCGGCTGGCGGAGGCGCTGCTGGCCGGGGCGGGCGGCCTGCGCGGTGGCGGGGCGGCGACGGGGCGGGTGAACCTGCATGCCACCGGGCCTGGGCTGTTGCGTGCCGATGTGGCGCGGATCGACGCGCTGAATGCGGTGCATCCGATGATCACGCTGGCCACACTGCCCGATCTGGCGCGGGCAGAGCCGCGCAGCATGGTCGCGACCGTCAAGATCATCTCTTACGCCGTGCCCGAAGCCGCGCTGGAGGCGGCCTGTGCCCATGCAGCCGGGGCCTTGCGGCTGGTCCCCCCCGTGCTGACACGGGCGGCGCTGATCGAGACGGCGCTGGCCGGCGCAGAGCCGCCAGCCCCCAAGGGGCGCGAGGCGCTGGCGCTGCGGCTTCGGCGGCTGGGTGTGGCACTGGCACCGCGTTGCATCGTCCCGCACCGGACCGCGCCTCTGGCCGGGGCATTGACCGACGCGCTGGCGGAAACGGATGCGGAGATCCTGTTCATCCTCACCGCCTCGGCCACATCTGATCCCGCCGATGTCGCCCCCGCCGCGCTGGTAGCGGCGGGCGGGCGGCTGGAGCGGTATGGCATGCCGGTCGATCCGGGGAACCTGTTGTTCATTGGCGCGCTTCATGGCCGCCCGGTGATCGGCCTGCCGGGCTGTGCCCGTTCGCCTGCGCTGAACGGGGCGGACTGGGTGCTGGAACGGGTGATCTGCGGCTTGCCGGTCGGGGCGGCTGACATTGCCCGGATGGGCGTCGGCGGTCTTCTGAAGGAAATCGCCGCTCGGGGCCGCCTGCGCGAGGCGCCGCCGGAGTAAACCGGGTGCGCTGACAGCAAAACGGGGGCCGGAAGGCCCCCGCTGTTTCTTCTGCCGGTCAGTCCCGCTTACTTGGGCGCGATCATCATGACCATCTGACGGCCTTCCAGCTTGGGCATGGATTCGACCTTGCCAGCCTCCACCACATCGGCGGCGACGCGGTTCAGCAGTTCAAGGCCAAGTTCCTGGTGGGCCATTTCGCGGCCACGGAAGCGCAGGGTGATTTTCACCTTGTCGCCTTCGCCAAGGAACTTCAGCACCGCTTTCATCTTGACGTTGTAATCATGGTCGTCCGTGCCGGGACGGAACTTGATTTCCTTGATCTCGATGATCTTCTGCTTCTTGCGGGCCTCGGCTTCACGCTTCTGCTGTTCGTATTTGAACTTGCCGAAGTCCATGATCTTGCAGACCGGGGGTTCCGCGTTGGGCGAAATCTCGACCAGATCAAGCCCGGCCTCTTCCGCCATGGCGAGGGCGCGGGCGGGCGTCACGACGCCGACGTTTTCGCCGTCTGCGCCGATGAGACGGATTTCCGGCGCGCGGATGCGGTCGTTCACACGGGGGCCCGTATCGCGTTGCGGCGGGGCGTTGTGGGGTCTGCGGGCTATGGCTTCGGTCCTTCTGCCATTGGAATTATGGGCGCAAAATAGTCTCGCGCCCCGGCCAGTTCAACCGGATTCGACGGATCGGAGGGATCGTCGCGGTCGCTGGTGCAGGATACGGCAATTTCCCCTTCAAATTGCGGCGCCAAACCCCCATCTGGGACGGGAGTGCCAGATTTCGGTGCCACAGGAAGGGACACGACTATGAACAGCAAGGTCATCATTGGCGGTGTGGTCGTCGCGGCTGCTGCTGCGGGCTACTATTTCTTCGGTCAGCAGGCCCCGGGTGAAGCCGAGAAAGCTGCGGAGACCGCGACGGAGGCGGCGCAGACCGCAGCCCAGACGGCCGCGACCGAAGCCGCGACCGCGACCGAAGCTGCCGCGGATGCGGTGGAAGGTGCGGGTGAGGATGCGGCGCGTGCGGCGGCGGAAGCTGCGAATGCGGCGGCCGAGGCCACCCAGCAGGCCGGTGACGCGGCGGCTGCTGCTGTCGGGGCGGCCTCTGACGCGGCTGCGGATGCGGCGGGCAAGGTGACCGGCGCGGCGGAAGAGGCGACGGCTGCGGCAACCGAAGCTGCGGCAGGCGCTGCCGAGGCCGCGAAACAGGCGGCGGAAGCGGCGGAAGGTGCGGCGAAGGCAGCGGCCTCCGAAGCGGCGCAGGCGACCGGGCAGGCGGTGCAGGCAGCAGGCGATGCTGCTGCAGCGGCGGGTGAGACCGCGGGCACCATGGCTGACACCGCTGCCAAGACGCTGGAGGGCGCAGCCAACAGTGCCGCCGCGACAGCCGATGCAACGGCGGGCGACACGGCTGACGCCGCGCAGGATGCGGCGGCTGCTGCCAATGATGCTGCCGCAGCGGCCAATGATGCGGCTGCAGGTGCGGTGGCCGATACCGCCAATGCTTTCGATCCCGCGACGTTTGACGCGGCCAAGCTGAACGGCCTGATTGATGCCTCGACGCTGGATGATGGCACCAAGGCTGCGCTCAAGGCGGCAGTGGATGGCGCAGCGAAAAATCCGGCGCTGGTGGATGCGGCGCTGAAACAGGTGAAAACCGCGCTGGGGATGTAAGCCCCGATCAAATGGAAAACGCCGCGCGAAACCCGCGCGGCGTTTTTGTTTCAAGGACTTGTGGCGTGACCCTTAGACGCCATCCCCCACGAAGGCTTTCTCGACCACATATTCGCGCGGTTCGGAATTGGCGCCCTCACGCAGACCAAAGCTTTCCAGCACCGCCATCACATCCTTGTTGAACGCAAGGCTGCCGCAAACCATCGCGCGATCCGTCGCCGGGTCCATTGGCGCCAGCCCCAGATCGGCAAACACCTTGCCCGAGGACAGGTTGTCAGTGATCCGGCCAGTATGGTGGAAGTCCTCGCGTGTGGTGGTGGGGTAGTATTTCAGCTTTCCCGCCACCAGTTCGCCGATCAGCGGATCATCGTGCAGGCCTTCCACCAGTCGCTGGCCGTATTCCAGCTCGGCCACGGTGCGGCAGGTGTGCATCATCACCACTTCGTCGTATTTCTCATAGGTCTCCGGGTCGCGCATCAGGCTGGCAAAGGGCGCGATGCCGGTGCCGGTGGCAAGGAACCACACCCGCTTGCCCGGCAGCAGCGCATCATGCACCAGCGTGCCCACGGGTTTGGGGCGCAGGATGATCTCGTCCCCTGGCTGGATATGTTGCAGCTTCGAGGTCAGCGGGCCATCCGGCACCTTGATCGAGTAGAACTCCAGCTCTTCGTCCCAGTTGGGCGAGGCAATGGAATAGGCGCGCAGCAGCGGTTTGCCGTTGTCGCCCATCAGGCCGATCATCACGAACTCGCCGGACCGGAAGCGCAGGCTTTGCGGACGGCTGACGCGGAAGGAAAACAGGGCATCGGTCCAGTGCTTCACCGACAGCACGGTTTGCGCATCGGGCAGGTGGACCTTGGTCGCGGCGGTATCGGACACGGGTTTTTGCTCGGTCATGGAATATCAAATCCTGAATATGTCAGGTGGAGGCCAGAGGAAAGCCCGGATTCAGGCCCGCAGCCGCGACTGATAGTCATGGGCCTGCCAGTCGGCGCGGAATTTCCACTGCGGCTCCGGCTGGCGGGCGGCCAGATCGTCGGGGATCTCGACCGAGTCGAACCCGACGCGGCGGGCCATCGCATATTGATCGGCGATGACATGGCCAAAGGCGCGCAGCTCGCCCTTGTAGCCCATCATGCGCAGGCGGCGGCCGATGGTGAAGGCGCGGCCATCGCTGAAGGCGGGGAAGGCGACGCGGATCAACGCAATCGCTTCCAGCCGGTCTGCCAGCGCTGAAGGATCATCAGTATGCGCAAGGTCCAGTGCCGTCGCGGTGGCCGCGGCATCAAGACCGGGGTTCTGGCTGTCGGCCACGGGGGTGAAGCCGGTATCGGTGACGATCACGCTCATGCCGCGTTCTCCTCGGTGGTGCCGCCGCGCACGGCGCGGCCGTTGATGAAATGGATGCCGCATTCGGTTTTGGCGCTGCCGCGCCAGCGGCCCGCACGCGGGTCTTCGCCGGGTTTCACCGGGCTGGTGCAGGGCGCGCAGCCGATGGAAGGGTAGCCCTTGGCGACCAGCGGATGCCGGGGCAGGCGGTTGTTGACGATGTAATCCTCAAGATCCTCGCGACCCCAATGTGCCAGCGGATTGACCTTGATACGGGTTTCGCCCTCGGCCTCGAAGAACTCGACCTCCTGCCGCGTCGCGCCCTGATAGCGCTTGCGCCCGGTGATCCAGCCGTCGAAATCCTTCAGTGCCCGTTCCAGCGGCTCCACCTTGCGGATGGCGCAGCAGGCATCGGTATTGAACTGGTGCAGCGTGCCGTCGGGATCGTCGAATTCCACCTTCTTCGGATGCGCCCGGATGGTGCGGATGTCGCAGAGCGCCAGCTTCTCGGCCAGCTCGCGCTGGTAATCCAGCGTCTCCTTGAACAGCATCCGCGTATCAACGAACAGTACGGGTGTCTCCGGTGCGATGACCGAGACGAGGTGCAGCAGCACGACCGATTCCGCCCCGAAAGAGGACACCAGCGCCACGCGCCCCAGATCGGGGTCACCCAGCGCATGTTCCAGAACGGCAGTCGCGCCGTGATGGCGATAGCGGGCGTTCAGCGCGGCGACCCTGTCGGCCACCGTACCGACCGGCCCGGAGGTGTCACGCGGCATCCCGGTTTCCTTCCCCCGGATAAAGCGCCGCCTTGAAGGGCGGCAGGCCGACCCGGCGATAGGCTTGCAGGAAGGTTTCTTCCGGGCCTTCGCGCAGGTCGAGATAGGCGAGAACGATCCGCTCGATCGCGGGCACGATCTCGTCATAGGCGAAGCCCGGACCGGCACGCTCACCGATCACGGCATCTTCGGTGCCGTCGCCACCCAGGGTGATCTGGTAATTCTCCACCCCCGCGCGATCCAGACCCAGAATGCCGATATGGCCGACATGGTGATGACCGCAGGCGTTGATGCAGCCCGAGATCTTGATCTTGAGCGGCCCCACGTCATGTTCCAGCTTCAACGCGTCGAAGCGGGTGGCGATTTCCTGCGCGACCGGGATGGCGCGGGCGGTGGCCAGTGCGCAGTAATCCATGCCGGGGCAGGCGATGATGTCGGAGATCAGCCCGACATTGGCGGTGCCCAGCCCCGCCTGCATCAGCGCGGCATGCACCGCCGGCAGGTCCGATTTGTGGACATGCGGCAGGATGACATTCTGTTCGTGGCTGACGCGCAGCTCGTTATGGCCGTAACGCTCGGCCAGATCGGCCATGACACGCATCTGGTCGGCAGTGGCGTCGCCCGGCGTCTGGCCATGGGCCTTCAGGCTGATCGTCACGATGGCATACTGGTCGTTGCGGTGTTTTGCCAGGTTGGTATCGGCCCAGGCGCGGAACACCGGATCGGCCTTGTAGAAGGCGTCATACGCCTCGACCGGCGCATTGCGAAAGGCGGGCGGGGCGAAGGCCTCGCGGATATCCGCCAGCAGCGCCTGATCGTTGCCGCCGAACAGCGGGCGCAGCTCGGCAAAACGCGCCTCGATCATGCGGGTGATTTCTTCCTTGCCGGTCTCGTGCAGGGTGATCTTGATGCGCGCCTTGTATTTGTTGTCGCGGCGGCCAAGCGTGTTGTAGACGCTCAGCACGGCCTCGACGTAAGGCAGCAGATCTTCCACGGGCAGGAAGTCACGCACGGTCATGGCGACCATCGGCGTCCGGCCCAGACCGCCACCCACCAGCACCTGAAAGCCGGCTTCGCCCGCATCGTTCTTCACGATGCGCAGCCCGATGTCATGCGCCGCCGTCACCGCACGATCCTGCGCGGCGCCGGTAATGGCGATCTTGAACTTGCGCGGCAGGAACTGGAACTCCGGGTGGTCGGTCGACCACTGGCGCAGCAGTTCGGCATAGGGGCGGGGGTCTTCGATCTCATCCGCCGCGGCGGCGGCGAAATGGTCGGCCGTCACGTTGCGCACGCAATTGCCGCTGGTCTGGATGGCATGCATCCCCACATCGGCCAGCGCCGACAGCATCTTCGGCACGTCCGACAGTTTCGGCCAGTTGAACTGGATGTTTTGCCGCGTGGTGAAATGGCCATAGCCCTTGTCCCAGGTCTGGGCGATATGGGCCAGTTGCCGCATCTGGCGCGGGTTCAGCGTGCCATAGGGGATGGCGACGCGCAGCATGTAGGCGTGCAGTTGCAGATACAGCCCGTTCATCAGGCGCAGCGGGCGGAACTCCTCTTCCGTCAGGCTGCCGTCGATGCGGCGTTCGACCTGATGGGTGAATTGCGCCACGCGGGTGCGAACGAAGGCTTCGTCGAATTCGGAATAGCTGTACATGATGCGGTCCGGGGCTGGCTGGCTGCGGTCAGACGAGTTCGGCCTGCTTGCCGAGGAAGTAGTTGGACGGGCCACGGGTGCGGAACACCTCGCGGAAATGGGTGGGTTCCGGGCCATTCGGGCCTGCCTTGGCATCGGCCAGATAAGCCCCTACAGCAACGGATTTCTGCGCCATGGCATGCAGCAGGCGCAGCTGCGCATGGGCCTCGTCCTCGATCAGTTCCGCCTCGTGATGCAGGCGGGTCCAGCGGTCGTCGGCGGTGAGATAGATCACGTCGCCCTCGATCAGCGCATTGGCGGTCACGACTTTCGGGGTGAAGCGGGCCATTCGATCCTCCGGCACTTGCGGTTTCTGCATTGCAATATAGGATATTTTCCTAGTTTCGCGCCATATGGGCGGATAGATAAGGAAATCCGTTCCGTATGGGCGGCGATGTGGGACGGGGTTCCACGAAACAGGAGGAACAGGGAATGTCGGCCCGGCTGGACGAGATGGACAGGAAAATTCTTGCGGAACTGCAGGAAGATGCCGAGCAATCGCTGGATGAAATCGCCCGAAAGGTGGGGTCTTCCAAGACCCCGGTGTGGAATCGCATCCGCAAGATGAAAGAGACCGGGGTGATCACCCGGCAGGCCGCGCTGCTGGACCCCGAGGCGCTGGGGCTGGAGGCCTGTTTCTTCGTGCTGATCCGCACCTCGGAGCACGAGGCCGACTGGCAGCGCCGCTTCCTGCAAACCCTGCGCGAACGCCCCGAAGTGCTGGAGGCGCACCGGCTGGCTGGCGACATCGACTATATCCTGAAGGTCCGGGTAAAGAACGCGCGGGCCTATGACACCTTCTATCAGGCGCTGATTTCGCAGGTGAAAATCCACAACGTCACGGCGCTGCTGTCGATGGAGGAAATCAAGGCAACCACGGCGCTGCCGCTGGGCTGAAATGCAAACGGCGGCCCTGCATGGGGCCGCCGTTCCGCGATTTCAAGCCGGGATCAGAGCAGGGCCTTGGCCTGTGCCACGGCATTGTCGGCGGTGATGCCGAATTCCTGATACAACCGCTCTGCCGGGGCCGAGGCGCCGAAGGAGGACATGCCGACGAAAGCCGCCTTGGCCTCTTTACCGCGCTCGCCCAGAAGCCAGCGGTCCCAGCCCTGACGCACGCCTGCCTCGACGGCGACACGCACCGGACCGGCGGGCAGCACCTTCTTGCGATAGGCCTCGTCCTGCGCGGCGAACAGTTCCATGCAGGGCATGGAGACGACGCGGGTGCCGATGCCTTCCGCCTCCAGCGTCGCACGGGCCTGCAAGGCGATTTCGACCTCGGACCCGGTGGCGATCAGGATGACTTGACGCTTGCCCGTCGCCTCTGCCAGCACATAGGCGCCGCGCGCCGACAGGTTCTGGTTGGTGTGCGTGGTGCGCACCGGGGCCAGACCCTGACGGCTGAGCGCCATCACGCTCGGCGTGGTTTTCGACGACAGCGCGAGTTCCCAGGCTTCGGCCACCTCGACCAGATCGGCGGGGCGGAACACCCAGGTGTTCGGCGTCGCGCGCGAAATCGCCAGATGCTCGACCGGCTGGTGGGTCGGGCCATCCTCACCCAGACCAATGGAGTCATGCGTCATCACATAGACCACCGGAATGCCCATCAGCGCCGACAGACGCATCGAGGGGCGGGCGTAATCGGTGAAGGCCATGAAGGTGCCCGAATAGGGCCGCACGCCGCCATGCAGCGCCATGCCATTCATCGCCGCGGCCATACCGTGTTCGCGGATGCCCCAGTAGACGTAACGACCCTTGCGGTTCGTCGGATCGAACACGCCCAGATCGGCGGTCTTGGTGTTGTTCGACCCGGTCAGGTCTGCCGAACCGCCGATGGTTTCCTGCGCGATCGGGTTCACCGCCGCCAGCACCACTTCCGAGGCGGAGCGGGTCGCCATCTTCTTCGGCGTCTCGACAGCGGCTTTCTTCACGCCACGGATGGCCGACACCAGCTTCGGCGCCGGATCGCCTGCGAAGATGCGGGCGAATTCGGCCTGCTTGCCCTGCGGCAGCGCGGCCAGCCGCTCAGCCCAGGCGGCGCGTGTCGCGGCGCCACGGGCACCGATGGCTTCCCATGCCGATTTCACATCCGCCGGGATCTCGAACGGGCCATGCTCCCATCCATAGGCGGCGCGGGTATCGGCGATCAGCTGCTTGTCGGTCAGCGCGCCATGGCCTTTCGACGTGTCCTGCGCCGACGACCCCAGCGCGATATGCGTCTTGCAGGCGATCATCGCCGGGCGGGGCGAGCGCTTGGCCTTGTCCAGTGCCGCGTCGATCTCCACCGGATCATGGCCGTCACATTCGAACACATCCCAGCCCGAGGCGGCAAAGCGTGCCTTCTGGTCGGTCACATCCGACAGCTCGACCTTGCCGTCGATGGTGATGCCATTGTCATCCCACAGCACGATCAGGCGCGACAGCTGATGTTTGCCCGCGATGCCGATGGCTTCCTGGCTCACACCTTCCATCAGGCAGCCGTCGCCCGCGATGACATAGGTGTAGTGATCCATCACCTTGGCGCCCCAGCGGGCGCGCAGGCTTTCCTCGGCCATCGCGAAGCCCACGGCATTCGAGATGCCCTGACCCAGCGGGCCGGTGGTGGTTTCCACCCCTTCCATATGGCCGAATTCAGGGTGGCCCGCCGTGCGGGCGCCCCATTGGCGGAAGTTCTTGAGTTCTTCAAGGCTGGCCTGCTTGTAGCCCGTCAGGTGCAGCAGGCTGTAGATCAGCATGGAGCCATGGCCCGCCGACAGGATGAAACGGTCACGGTTGGGCCATTTCGGATCGGTCGGGTCGAAGTTCAGGTGTTTTTCGAACAGCACCGTCGCCACATCGGCCATGCCCATCGGCATGCCGGAATGGCCGGAATTGGCGGCCGCCACCGCATCGAGCGTCAGCACCCGGATGGCGCAGGCTTTCTTCCAGTGGTCGGGGTGCTGGGCGCGCAGGCTCGCAATATCCACGGCGAGGATCCTCGTTGTTGCGTCGGTTCGCTTCGGTCCATATCAGCCCGGCGGGCAAGATCAAGCTTCGCAAGGCGCATGGGCGGGCTTTTGTCCGCAAGTGCTTGGCGGATAAGGATCTGCCGTTTTGGGGGCACATTCCCGGCGATGTTTGCGCTAAGATCGAATGAAACGACGCGCCGGGGCGATTCGTGCAAATGCACCCGTCTCGGCACAGACGGCAAGCAAGGGCAGAATGACATGAACGATTTGGCAGAGCTGGAGCGGCGCATTTCCGCGGCGCTGACACGGATCGGGGCGGGGATCGACAGGCTGGGTGCCACGCCCGCCGAACCCACCGCCGCCACCGGGGCCGGGCCGGATACGGAAGAGCTTGCCCGCCTGCGCGAACAGCTTGAGGCCGAACGCACCACCAATGCACAACTCACTGCCCGCCTGCGGGCCGTGAAGGCGCGCGACAACAAGGCCGGTGCGGCGCTGGAGCAAAGGGTCGCGGAACTGACCCGGCAACTGGATGCGCAGGGGCTGGAAGCGCAGCGCATGAAGAAGAACATGATCCAGCTGCGCGAGGCGCTGCGGATGCTGCGGGAAGAGGCGCAGGAGCGTGTCGAGGCGCATCTGATCAACAAGGCCATGCTGGCCGAGCTGGAATCGCTGCGGTCGGAACGTGCGGCAGAGGCGGCTGAGCTGGCCGAAATCCTGTCGGAGATCGGGCCTATCGTGCGCGCCGCCGCCGGGGACGAGGCGGCCAGCGCCGAAGACACGAAGGAGGCCACGGATGCCTGAGATTGATATTACCATCGCAGGCCGCAGCTTCGCCGTGGCCTGTCAGGCGGGCGAAGAACATTTCCTGCGTTCGGCCGCCGCTATGCTGGATGCCGAGGCGCAGCCGCTGGTGGCGCAGATGGGGCGTCTGCCGGAAGGGCGGATGCTGCTGATGGCCGGGCTGATGCTGGCCGACAAGACTGCCGCGCTGGAAGACGAGATGCGCGCCCTGAAGTCTCGTCTGGCCGAGCTTGAGGCCCGCCCCGCGCCCGAGCCGCAGCGGATCGAGGTGCCGGTGATCCCGCCGCAGGTCGAGGAAACGCTGGCCGAGATTGCTGCGCGGGCCGAGGCGCTGGCGCAGAAGCTGGACGAAAACGCCCCGGCTGCGGGCTGAGGGTCAGCCCGCCCGCCGCAGCCGCCGCCAGTGCGGCACCGCCAGAACGGCCTGAACCAGCGCCAGCGCCGCGCCTGCCGCTGCAAGCGCGACGAAGGCGCGCGCGAGAACCTGCATTTGCGGCAGGGCCTGCGCCCTGAATTCGGCGGCGGTTCCCGCCTCGACAAGCCTGGGTCCGATGGCAGAGGCCACCGTGGCGCCGTTGCTGATGGCGCGACCCGGCTGTTCATACCAGATCGTCGCCAGCATACCGCCCCTGAGCCCGCAGCCGCCGAACCCGTCTTCCAGCGGTGGCAGGTCGCCGTAATCGCGGGATTTCGCGGGCAGGTGCAGCAGCGCGCTTGGACCATCAGTCAGTTCAAGGTGCACAAGGCCGGGCAGCCGGGATTTAACGTTGCTGTTCCCGGGGGGCACGGCACCCGCACGGGCATTGCAGGGCAGGCGGATAACCTCCGCCGCAGCCATTCCGGGCGCGGGCAGGGGCGCCACACGCCCCTCCAGCAGAAAGCCGTTCACATAGGCGCCGCGCGGGCCTTCCAGCAGAGCCAGGATATCCGCGGTGCTGCGCGCAACCGGGGCATCGGTCAGGCCCAGCCACCAGTCAGCCGTGCGCCACAGACTTCCCGCCGCGATCAGCGCGACCCCCAGCACCAGAGCCGAGAGGACCGGCACCGCCAGCGCGCGGTCACGCCCCTTCAGTTTCGGATAGACCAGCCGCAGCAGCAGGTGCCCCAGCCCCAGCGGCAGGGCCAGCGCAGCGGCGGCGGCAAGGTTCGGCTCGAACACATCGGTCCGGTTTCCGGTCATCACCAGGGCCACCACCAGCCACAGTGCGGCGCCCGCCGCCGCCACCGTCCATTTCCAGCTGAGCCGGGCGAAGGCCAGAAACAGCAGCGCCGAGCCTGCGGCAATGGCCGCCAGAATCGCTTCGATCCCCATGAAATGAAAAACCCTGTCTGCAATCACTGCGGACAGGGTTCAGGGCTTTGACCTGAAGGTCAACGCAAAATGCGCCTCAGGCATTCGCCTCGCGGATCTTGTCGGCGGCTTCCTTGTTGAAGCCGATGCCATTCGATTCCAGCAGCGTGTCGAGTTCGCCCGAAATGGTCATTTCGGTCACGATGTCGCAGCCGCCGACGAATTCGCCCTTCACATAAAGCTGCGGAATGGTCGGCCAGTCGGAGAAATCCTTGATGCCCTGACGGATCTCGGCATCGGCCAGCACATTCACATCGGCGAAATCCACGCCCATGTAATTCAGGATACCCGCCACACGGGACGAGAACCCGCATTGCGGCATCATCTTGGTGCCCTTCATGAACAGCACCACGTCGTTTTTGGTGATCGTCTCGCGGATCTGGTCCTGCGCGCTCATCTTGCGGTTCCTTTGCATCGCTGGGGCCTTGCCCCGGTCTCAAGCGTTAATCTGTCTGTCTGATCCGGCGAAGCATCCTGCGCTGGATGTGGTTCGCTCTCCGGGTGAGTGCGTCGTTCCGGGCCATGGCTGCCGCGAAACTTGCGTGGTCTATCGCCTCTGTCCCAAGCTCTGGCTTGTGGTCTGGAACTTTCGGTTCCTCGCGGGGAGCGAGGGGCCGGTATCTGCCCCGCCGCCGCATCTGGGACAGCCAGACCAGCGCCACGATCCCGAGCAGAACCGCCAGAAACCAGAGTTTCGGCGTCACGCCTGTTACTCCGGCGCCTTGGTGGTCAGGGCGAGGGCATGCAATTCGCCATGCGCCCCATCCATCTTGCCCTTCAGGCTGGCATAGACGGCGCGCTGCTGTTGCACGCGGTTCATGCCCTTGAAGCTGGCGTCCACCACCTCGGCCGCCCAGTGATTGCCGTCTCCGGCGAGGTCGGTAATGGTGATCTGCGCATCGGGAAAAGATTCCCGGATCAGCGCCTCGATGTCCTTGCCTTCCATGGGCATGTGGGTGTCTCCTGTCCTTCCCGTCCAATCTAGGACGAGCGGACGGGGGCTGCAAGCGGTGGCCATGGGCCGCGTGTCTGCCATTCGCGTTCCAGCATGGACATAAAGACACAATCCACCCAGTCCCCGCCGGGGCGCTGCCAGCATTCGCGCCAGACGCCCTCGTGCTGAAACCCTGCGCTTTCGAAGAATCTCAGGGCGCGGCTGTTGTCGGCGGTGCAGTCAAGGCCCAGCCGATGCGCCCGGCGTGTGGTGAAGACCTCTGTCATCAGCGCCTCCAGGAAGGGGCGGCCAAGGCCCGGGCGGCTCACGGCAAATTCGCGCAGTCCCAGCACACGGGGCAGCCATTCGACAATCAGTGCAAAGCCCACGGGTTCGGTCGCATCGAGCCAGAGCAGCAGGTCGCCACCGGCAATCGCCTCCTCGATCTGGCCCTCGGCGGGGGGATCGAGGAAGACGCGATTGTCAGCGCGCAGCCAGAGGGCGCGGATGAATTCCGCGTCCAAAGGCTGCGCGACACGGATCATCCTTCGATTGCCGCGGCGAAGGCACCGCGATACAGCGCCGACAGATCGGCCAGAGCGGCGCTGTCTGCGCCAAAGTGGACGGTATCGCCGCCAAAACGACCGACGCGCAGGACCGGGACGCCGGTGGTCAGCGCGGCGGCTTCCAGCGCGGCGGCGCCTTCTTCGGATGCGGCCACCAGATAGCGGGCCTGATCCTCACCGAACAGCGTCGGGATATCGCCTGCGTCCAGGGCCACGCCAAGGCCCGCACCTTCGGCCATTTCAAAGGCCGCGAGTGCAAGGCCGCCGTCGCCAAGGTCGGTCGCGGCGCGCAGCGCCTTGCGGTTGGCGCGCAGGAAATCGCCGTGGCGCTTTTCGGCTTCCAGATCGACATGCGGCGCGTCGCCCGTCTCGATCCCGAAGGCCTCGGCCAGCAGGGCGGACTGGCCCAGATGGCCGAAGGTTTCCCCGATCACCAGCGCAACATCGCCAACGACGGGGCGACCCGCGATCAGGTCGTCCAGCGAGGCGAGCAGACCCACGGCGCCGATCGTCGGCGTCGGCAGGATCGGCTGGCCATCGGTTTCATTGTAAAGCGAGACGTTGCCCGAAACGATGGGCATTTCCAGCGCCGCCACAGCCGCGCCGATACCTTTGATGGCGCCGACGAACTGGCCCATGATCTCGGGCTTTTCGGGGTTGCCGAAATTCAGGTTGTCGGTGGTGGCCAGCGGCAGGGCGCCGACGGCGGTCAGGTTGCGGTAGGCCTCGGCCACCGCCTGCTTGCCACCCTCGAACGGGTTCGCCTTCACATAGCGCGGCGTCACGTCGCTGGTGAAAGCCAGCGCCTTGGCCGTGCCATGCACCCGCACCACGCCCGCTGCCATGCCGGGGCGGACAACGGTATCGGCGCCGACCTGGCTGTCATATTGTTCCCACACCCAGCCCTTATGGGCATAGGTCGGGCTGCCGATCAGCGCGCGCAGCGCGTCAATGGCACCGATGGCGGGCACATCGCCAAGCGCGGCGGCGGTCGGGGTTTCCACCCACGGACGGTCATATTCCGGCGCGCTGGACGACAGTTTCGACAGCGGCAGATCGGCCTTGACCTCGTTGCCGTGCAGGATGAGGAAGCGGTCTTCCGGGATCGTCTCGCCCACGATGGCGAAATCCAGATCCCATTTTTCGAAGATCGCGCGGGCCACCGCCTCTTTTTCCGGCTTCAAGACCATGAGCATCCGCTCCTGGCTTTCCGACAGCATCATTTCATAGGCGGTCATCGCCGCTTCGCGCTGCGGCACATGGTCGAGGTTCAGCCGGATGCCCAGACCGCCCTTGTCGCCCATCTCCACCGCCGAACAGGTCAGACCCGCCGCGCCCATATCCTGAATGGAAATCACGGCGCCGGTTTGCATCAGCTCAAGGCAGGCTTCCAGCAGGCGCTTTTCGGTGAAGGGGTCGCCGACCTGCACGGTGGGGCGTTTTTCCTCGATGGTCTCGTCGAATTCGGCCGAGGCCATGGTGGCACCGCCCACGCCGTCGCGGCCGGTCTTGGCACCAAGATAGACCACCGGCATGCCGACGCCCGAGGCCGCCGAATAGAAGATCGCATCCGCATCGGCGAGGCCGGCGGCGAAGGCGTTCACAAGGCAGTTGCCGTTGTAGGCGCGGTGGAACCGCACCTCGCCGCCGACGGTGGGCACGCCGAAGGCATTGCCGTAACCACCGATCCCTTCAACCACACCCTTCACCAGATGCGCGGTTTTCGGATGCGAGGGCAGGCCGAAGCTCAGCGCGTTCATCGCGGCGATGGGGCGGGCACCCATGGTGAACACATCGCGCAGGATGCCGCCGACGCCGGTGGCCGCGCCCTGATGCGGCTCGATGTAGGACGGGTGGTTATGGCTTTCCATCTTGAAGATGACGGCCTGACCGTCGCCGATATCCACCACGCCCGCATTTTCACCGGGACCGCAGATGACCTGCGGGCCGGTCGTCGGCAGGGTGCGCAGCCATTTCTTCGACGATTTGTAAGAGCAATGCTCGTTCCACATGGCCGAGAAGATACCCAGCTCTGTGAAGGTCGGCTCGCGGCCGATGATTTCGAGGATGCGCTGGTATTCGTCGGGCTTGATCCCGTGCGAGGCGATCAGCTCGGGAGAGATGGCTGGTTCTTGCATGGCGGCGCCCTGTCGTGATGCGTGATGCGGGCTTCTTTAGGGGAAGGCGCGGCCCGAGGAAAGGCCCGTTACCGGCCTGAGGGCGGCCTTGCGGCATTGCGCTGGTCCCGGGTGAGGATTTCAGGCCGCACTGCGGGCGTGCGGCTGTCGCGAAAGAACGGGTTCTGTCGCCAGCTTCCGGTGATCTTCGCGGGAAGCGCGCGGGCCAGCAGGCCGAGGATGGCGCCGAATGTGCCGTTCGGTTTCACCGGGCTGTGTGCGGCAGCCGTATTGGCATGGCAGGTCACCGGGCCGAACCCCGCCTGACCGGGTTTCAGGATCGCCGCGAAGAACGGCAGGCCCATATGCGGCAGCGAATTGCCGATGGGCGCACCGCAGCAGCCCGCATACCAGCGCATCAGCCCCTTCGGCCCCAGACGCAGGGCCGCCAGCCGGTCATATCCGGCGGTGAAACGGATGTGCTGCGGCAGGGTCTGGAAAATCTCGGTGCCGCCCCGGGCATCCAGCCAGATCGCATCGGCCTTCAGGTGGCGCACAAAGCTCTGGCAATCGGCGCAGTAGCATTCGACATGCGTGCCGGGGGCGGTTGGTGCGATTTCCCACTGCATCGTGCCGCAGGTGCAAAGGAATTGTCGGGGATTGGTCATGTGTGCCTCCGTCATGCGGGAGAGCCTGCCATATTCCGCAGGCAACCGCCCGAATAATCGGCAGAGCAAAAAAAAGGCCGAGCAGAAGCTCGGCCCAAGTCCAACAGGGAGGTATGAAGCCGACAAGAGAGAAACTCGATTGCCGTCTTCAAGACGCCATTTATGTGGGCAGATCGCACGGATCAAGGGCAATCATGCCGCAGGTGCAGCATGGCCGTCATGCGCTCGCTGCATGGCTGGCCAAACATGCCTCGCAAGTGCTTAATTTTGGTGCGTTTTACGAAAAAGCTGGATCTCTTCGGTCACGAAATCCCGGAAGGCGGAAACCCGCTTCGAATGCCGCAGCTCCTCGGGGTAGGCGAGGAATACCGGAACCTCGTTTGAATCGACATCCGGCAGCACCCGTACCAGATGCGGAAAATCTTCGGTGATGTAGTCAGGCAGGACGCCGATGCCGATATGGCTGAGCACCCCTTGCAGCACGCCGAAGTAGTTGTTCACCGTGAAGGTCGACGGGATGTCATAGCTCATCAGTTGCGCGACCAGCGCGGCGCCAGCTGCCACCTGCGACGTGCCCGCGTGCTGACAGATCAGGCGATGGGCGCTGAAATCTGCCATGGTCGAGGGCGTGCCATGTTCGGCCAGATATTCAGGCGAAGCGTAGAGCCGCATGCGAATGTTCATCAGCCGGCGGCGGATCAGATCGGCCTGGCTCGGCTCTTTCATGCGGATCGCCACATCGGCCTCCCGCATCGGCAGGTCCAGCACACGCTCTTCCAGCATGAGGTCGATCTTCAGCGCCGGATATTTGCGGTAAAGCTTCACCAGACGCGGCGCCAGCCACAGCGTGCCGAAGCCCGTGGTAGTGGTGACGCGCAATTCGCCAAAGACCTCATCCTCGCTGTCGCGGATGCGGGCGGCGGTGGCTTCCAGCCGTTTGACCATCGCGGTGGTGGCGTCGAACAGCAATTCCCCCTGTTCAGTGAGAATCAGCCCCCGCGCGTGGCGGTGGAACAGGGTGACATTGAGGCTTTCCTCCAGCGCCCTGATCTGCCGCGAGACGGCAGACTGGCTCAGATGCAGGGTATCCCCCGCATGGGTCAGGCTGCCCGCATCGGCAACCGCGTGAAAGATTCTGAGCTTGTCCCAGTCCATCGTGAAACTCTTCTTGTTTTTTGCACCGCTAACATTTCCGCAGGTAAATAGTCACGCTTTTGTGCCTGTAAACGGCAAACCGGCGGAAATTCCCGCTTTGTAGGTCAGCATTTTTGACCTATCATGGCAGATATGACCGTTTTGCAAGGGAGGTGCACAATGGGCGTGCAGAATGTGATCCGCAAGGATGTGTCGCTGGCCGACAGGTATGACCTGACGAAATCTCCGGTCCTGCTGAACGGGACGCAGGCCCTTGTGCGTGTGATGCTGATGCAGGCGGCGCGGGACCGGGCGGCGGGGCTGAATACCGCCGGCTATTGCACCGGCTATCGCGGCTCGCCGCTTGGGGCGGTCGACCTGACCATGAGCAAGGCAAAGCGCGAGTTGGAGGCGGCGCAGATCCTGTTCCAGCCGGGGCTGAACGAGGATCTCGCCGCAACCGCGATCTGGGGCAGCCAGCAGGCCGAACTGCGGGGTGAGGGCAAGCATGATGGCGTCTTTGCCCTGTGGTATGGCAAGGGACCGGGGGTGGATCGCACCGGCGACGTAATGCGCCACGCCAATATGGCCGGGACCAGCCGCTTAGGCGGGGTGCTGATGGCGATGGGGGACGATCACACCGGCGAAAGCTCTACCGTGCTGCACCAGTCCGACTGGGCGATGGTCGATGCCTATATGCCCGTCGTCAGCCCCGCAGGCGTGCAGGAAGTGCTGGACTACGGGCTTTACGGCTGGGCGCTGAGCCGGTTTTCCGGGCTCTGGGTCGGCCTGAAAACCATGAAGGACACGGTGGAGGCGACGGCGGTGGTCGATGGTGACCCGTTCCGCCTGAGCTTTGTCACCCCCGATTTCCGCATGCCGCAGGGCGGGCTGAACATTCGTCTGGGCGATACGCCTGTCGCGCAGGAAGCGCGGATGATCGACTTCAAGCGTTTCGCCGCCGAGGCGTTTTCGCATGCCAACGGCATGGACAAGCGCATGTGGGGCAAGCCCGGCGCCCGGATCGGTTTCGTCGCGGCGGGCAAGAACTGGCTCGACCTGACCCATGCCATGAGCCTTCTGGGCCTCGACGCGACTGAGGCCGAGCGTCTGGGCGTCACCACCTACAAGGTTGGGCAGACATTCCCGCTGGACATGAAGGGCTTCCACGACTGGGCCGAGGGGCTGGAAGTCATTGTCGTCGTCGAGGAGAAGCGCAAGCTGATCGAGGTGCAGGTGAAAGAGGCGATCTTCGACGATCGTCGCGGTCGCCGGGTGCTGGGCTGGAAACATGACCGCACACATGAGGAACTGTTCCCGACCCGCTTTGCGCTGGACCCGCTGCATATCGCCGAAAAGATTGGTGGCATTCTGATTGAAGAAGGGCGCGGGACTGAGGCCGTTAAGGCCGGGCTGGCCCGGATTTCCGAGGCGCGACGTGCGGACAATGCCCGCGATCTTGCGGCGCGTCTGCCCTACTTCTGCTCGGGCTGCCCGCATAATTCCTCGACCAAGGTGCCCGAAGGCAGCCGCGCCTATGCCGGGATCGGCTGTCACTACATGGTGCAATGGATGGACCGCTCTACCCAGGGCTTTACCCATATGGGCGGCGAGGGGGCCAACTGGATCGGCGAGGCGCCGTTCTCCAAACGTGAACATGTGTTCCAGAATCTTGGCGACGGCACCTATAACCATTCAGGTGTTCAGGCGATCCGGGCTGCTTTGGCTTCGGGAACGAACATCACCTACAAGATCCTGTTCAACGATGCTGTCGCCATGACCGGCGGGCAGTTCAACGAGGGCGGCCTGACCCCCGACCGCATCGCCCGCGAGGTGCTGGCGATGGGCGTCAAGCATCTGTCGCTGGTCTATGACCCCAAGGAAGACCTTGATCTGTCGAAGTTTCCGGCGGGCATCTCGCGCCATACCCGCGACGAGATGGAGGTGGTGCAGAAGCACCTTGCCACGGTGCCGGGTGTTTCGGTGCTGCTGTATGTGCAGACCTGTGCGGCCGAAAAACGGCGGCGGCGCAAGAAGGGCAGTTTCCCCGAGATTGATAAACGGGTGTTCATAAACACCGATGTCTGTGAGGGCTGTGGTGATTGCGGGGTGCAGTCGAACTGTGTTTCCGTTGTGCCGGTGGAAACCGAACTGGGCCGCAAGCGCGCGATTGACCAGTCGTCCTGCAACAAGGATTTTTCCTGTCTCAACGGCTTCTGCCCGTCCTTCGTGACGCTGGCGGGTGCAAAGCCGCGCAAGGCGGCTGCGAAGGCGCTGGATCTGCCGGACATGCCCGAACCTGTGCTGCCGGTGATCAATGGCACGCATAACATCGTCATCACCGGCGTCGGCGGAACCGGGGTGGTGACCATTGGCGCCATCCTTGCCATGGCCGCACATATCGACGGCAAGGGCGCGGGCATGATGGAGATGGCAGGTCTCGCGCAGAAGGGCGGCGCCGTGCATATCCATTGCCGTATCGCGGAAAAGCCTGCTGACATTTCGGCGATCCGCGTGGCGGTGGGCGAGGCCGATGCGGTGATCGGTGGTGATCTGGTGGTGACGGCGGGGGCCAAGACGCTGGGCCTGATGACCACGGGGCGCACGAAGGCCGTGGTCAACGACCATGAGATCGTGACCGGCGAGTTCACCCGCAACACCGAATTCCGTATTCCGCAAGAGGATTTGCGCGTCGCTCTTCAGGCGCGGCTGCAACAGGCGGTGCGGTTCATCGACACGACCGAACTGGCGCGCGTGGCGCTGGGGGATTCGATCTTTTCCAACATGGTGCTCTTGGGCATGGCCTGGCAGGCGGGGCTTGTGCCGCTGACGCTGGCGGCGCTGCGCGAGGCGGTGCGACTGAACGGCGCGGGGGTGGAGGCCAATCTGCGCGCCTTTGACCTTGGACGCTGGGCAGCCGAGAAACCGCAGGAGGCCGCCGCGCTGCTGGTGCCCGAGGCCAAACCACAGGTCGATCCGGTGGCCTTCCGTGCCGATCATCTGCGCGCCTGGCAGGATGACAAGCTGGCACAGCGCTATCTGGCGGCGGTGGCGGCCGCCCCCGAAATCCTGCGCGACGCTGTGGCAAAAGGCTATCATAAGCTATTGGCATATAAGGACGAATACGAAGTCGCGCGGCTGCATCTGAAAACGATGGCGAAGGCGCGGGAGCAGCTTGAGGGCACCTTGCGCCCGACCTTCCACCTCGCGCCGCCGATTCTTGGCGGAACCGGGGCGGATGGCCGACCGAAGAAACGCGCCTTCGGCCCCTGGGTTCTGCCGCTGTTCCGCTTGCTCGCCCGGATGAAGGGTCTGCGCGGCACCGCCCTCGATCCGTTCGGCCGCCACCCCGAACGCCGTATGGAACGCGCGCTGATCGCGGAATACGAGGGCGACATGGCGGCGCTTCTGCCCCTGTGCACCCCCGCGACGGAACCTCTGCTGCGTGAGTTGCTGGAGCTGCCGCTGACGATTCGCGGCTATGGTCCGGTGAAGACGGCCAACGCCGAAAAGGCGTCCAGACGGCGGGCCGATCTGATCGCGCAAATTCGTGCGGGTGGTGACAGCGCGCCGCGTCTGGCGGCCTGAGCGTCATAGCGTTGTAACCTTTCTGTCGTTTGCCTGTGGAGACGACAGAAAGGGAACGCGCATGAGTCTGGTCGAAGCACAGCGGAATGTCAGCCGCGATATCTCCTATGCCTCGGCCGCGCGGTCGCGGGGCGGGCGGGCGCTGATCCGGCTTCTGGAAAACGCGACCGGCCGGCCGCGCGTGATCGCCCGCGCGGCCGGATATGAGGCGGCGATGGCCGCCGGGCAAAGCTTCTGGCAGGTGATGCCCGAAAAATTCGGTCTGCGGCTTGAGGTTACATCCGGTTCTTTAACTTCTGTCCCGGGCTCCGGCCCGCTGGTGATGATTGCCAATCACCCTTATGGCATCCTTGACGGGCTGATGATGGGCAATCTGCTGGATGCGTTGCGCGGAGATTTCCGCATCCTCGCCAATTCGGTTTTCGTCAAAGCGCCCGATCTGCGGCGGGTGATCCTGCCGATTTCCTTTGACGAAACCTCCGAAGCGGTGGCGCTGAACCTGCAAACCCGGCGCACGGCGCTGGATTATCTGTCGGGCGGCGGGGCCATCGGCATCTTTCCGGGTGGCACCGTCTCGACCGCCGCGACTCCGTTCCGCGCCCGACCGATGGACCCCGGCTGGCGCAACTTTACCGCAAAGCTGATCCAGCGCAGCGGCGCGACAGTGGTGCCGCTGTTCTTTGAGGGCGAGAACAGTCGCCTGTTTCAGATCGCCAGCCACCTGCATTACACGCTGCGGCTGGGGCTGCTGATCAAGGAGTTCCGCGCCCGGATGGACCAGCCGGTGCGTGTGGCTATCGGCCAGCCGATCCCTCCGGATCGCCTTGCCACCTTTGGCCCGGACGCACGCGGGATGATGGATTTCCTGCGCCGTTCCACCTATGAGCTTTCCCCGAGGCCGGTCGACTCGTATGCTTATGGCTACGAGTTCGAGGCGAAATACAAATCCCGGCAAGGGGAGGGCAGCGATGGCGGTAGGCGTGTTCGATTCGGGGCTGGGGGGGCTGACCGTTCTTGATGCGGTGGCCCGGCGTCTGCCCGAGGTTCCCTTTGTCTATTTCGGCGACAATGCCCATGCGCCTTACGGGGTGCGGACGCATGACGACATCTTCAACCTGACCTGTGCCGCGGTCGAGAGGCTATGGGCCGAGGGATGTGATCTGGTGATCCTTGCCTGCAACACCGCCTCTGCCGCTGCGCTGAAGCGGATGCAGGAAACATGGCTGCCCGCCGACAAGCGGGTGCTCGGGGTGTTTGTTCCGCTGATCGAGGCGCTGACCGAACGGCAATGGGGCGATAACAGCCCGCCGCGCGAGGTCGCGGTGAAACATGTGGCGCTGTTCGCCACCCCGGCCACCGTGGCCAGCCGCGCATTTCAGCGCGAACTTGCCTTCCGCGCCATCGGTGTCGATGTCGAAGCGCAGCCCTGTGGCGGCGTGGTCGATGCCATTGAGCAGGGCGATGAGATTCTGGCCGAAGCACTGGTGCGCAGTCATGTCGAGGCGCTGAAGCGCCGGATGCCGCATCCCGAGGCGGCGATCCTGGGTTGCACCCATTACCCCTTGATGCAGAACGCCTTTCAGGAGGCTCTGGGGGCGGATGTGAAGGTGTTCAGCCAGGCCAATCTGGTGGCGGAAAGCCTTGCTGATTACCTGATCCGGCATCCCGAGTTTCTTGGCTCTGGCACCGAGTCGAAGTTCCTGACCACCGGCGACCCGGCCAATGTGTCCTCCAAGGCGACACAATTCCTGCGCCGCCGTATCGCTTTCGAGGCGGCATGACGCCGTTTGACGACTGGCAGGCGGCGCGGCAGGCGGCGCTTGTGGCCGAGGATGGCTGGCTGAACCTGACCGACCGGCTGGAATTGCAACCCGGCCGCTGGACAGTGGGCAGCGGCGCCGGCAATGACCTGCGCCTGTCGGTCGGGCCGGAGCGGCTGGGCCTGCTGGATCTGGCGCCCGATCTGGTGGCGCGGTTCGAAACGGCGGCGGGCGTGCAGGATTTCCTGCCCGGCGCCGGGGGCTTCCCGCTGCTGCGGGTGCCGCCGCTCTTGCTGGAACTGCATATCGTGGAGGGCGCCCCGGCACTGCGCGTGCGGCAGATCGACCATCCGGCGCGCGCGGGCTTCGCTGGCATCGAGCGATTTCCCTTCGATCCGGCCTGGGTGATCGCCGCCGACTGGCTGGCGCTGGAGGTGCCGATCACCCGGCAGGTCGAGATGGTGGCAGGCCGCAGCGATGCGGTGACGCAGACCCATGTCGCGCGGTTCGGCCATGAGGGGCAGAAGGTCAGCCTTGTTCCGACCCATGTGAAGGGCGGCAAGCCGATGTTCGTGATCCGCGATGCCACCTCGGGGCGTGAAACCTATGGCGCCTCGCGGTTTTTGATCGGCGAGGTCGAGAGGAACCGCGTCTGGCTTGACTTCAACCGCGCCTTCAACCCGCCCTGCGCCTATACCGAATTCGCAATCTGCCCGCTGCCGCCACCTGAGAACCGGCTGTCCTTCGCCATTCGTGCCGGGGAACGTGCCCCCAAGGGCCACTGAGCGCTTGCATTGCGCCGCGACCGGCCGCAAAGAAGGGGCGATTTCCAGTCAGGGAGACCGCCATGAAAAAGCGCATCGCCATCCTCGGGGCATCCGGTTACACCGGGGCCGAGCTGGTGCGACTGATCGCCACCCATCCGCAGATGCAGATCGTCGCGCTGTCGGGCGACCGCAAAGCGGGCATGGCCATGGCCGAGGTCTTTCCCTTCCTGCGTCATATCGACCTGCCAAAGCTGTGCAAGATCGACGAGATCGACTTTTCCAAGGTCGATCTGGCCTTCTGCGCGCTGCCGCATGCGACCTCGCAGGCCGTTATCAAGGACTTGCCGCGCGATCTGAAAATCGTCGATCTGTCGGCCGATTTCCGGCTGCGCGATGTGGCGGAATACGAGAAATGGTATGGGCAGCCCCATGCCGCGCCAGAGTTGCAGGCCGAGGCGGTCTATGGCCTGACAGAGTTCTATCGCGAGGACATCCGGTCCGCCCGGCTGGTCGCGGGCACCGGCTGCAATGCGGCGACCGGACAGTTCGCGTTGCGCCCGCTGATTGAGGCAGGCTGCATTGATCTGGATGACATCCTGCTGGATCTGAAATGCGGTGTTTCGGGGGCCGGGCGGTCACTGAAGGAAAATCTGCTTCATGCCGAGCTGTCGGAAGGCACCCATGCCTATTCGGCAGGGGGCAAGCACCGGCATCTGGGCGAATTCGATCAGGAATTCAGCAAGATCGCTGGCCGGCCGGTTCTGGTGCAGTTCACCCCGCATCTGGCGCCGATGAACCGCGGCATCCTCGCCAGCGTTTATGTGAAGGGCGATGCGAAGACCGTCTGGTCCGCACTGGAGGCGCGTTATGCGCTGGAACCCTTCATCGAGGTGCTACCTTTCGGCGCACTCCCCTCGACACGGGATATCCGCGGCTCCAATTTCTGTCATATCGGGGTGGTGGGCGACCGGGTGCCGGGGCGCACGCTGGTGGTGGCGACGCTGGACAACCTGTGCAAGGGTTCGTCCGGTCAGGCGATCCAGAATGCCAACCTGATGCTGGGGCTGGAGGAGACTGCGGGGCTGATGCTGGCTCCCGTCTTCCCGTAAGGAGACGACCATGAAGGGGCTGAAGAAAACCCGCCGCATCCAGATCATCGCGCTGGCTTTCGTCGCGCTGGCCGGATCGACCGCGCTGATCGGCTATGCGATGCGTGACGGCATCAATTTCTTCCGAGCCCCGGCGCAGGTGGTGGCCGATCCGCCGCAGATGGACGAGGTGTTCCGCCTGGGCGGGCTGGTCGAGGATGGCTCGTTGGTGCGCGGGCAGGGCGAGACCATCACCTTCCGCGTCACCGACGGCGCCGAAAGCATCCCCGTCGCCTATACCGGCGTGCTGCCTGACCTGTTCAAGGAGGGCCAGGGCATGATCGGCACCGGCAAGATGGTGGATGGCGTGTTCGAGGCGACCGAGATTCTGGCGAAGCATGACGAGACCTACATGCCGAAAGAGGTGATTGACGCGCTGAAGGAACAGGGCGTCTACGAAGACCCGAACAAGCAAAGCGGATCGTAACGCGCGCCTCCTTTCCGGCCGGTTAATCAGTCTGGCCCAGCCTGTCCCCATGTTTCACAGGGGCAGGCCATGCAGACCGTCAAACAGATCGCAGAAGAAATTGTTGCCCGCGAGGGCGGCTATGTGAATGACCCCGCCGATCCGGGCGGGGCGACCAATCACGGTGTCACCATCCATACCCTGCGGCGTCTGGGGCTGGACCTTGATCGCGACGGGCAGGTGACAGCGGCGGATGTGCGTCGCCTGACCCGCGCGCAGGCGGTGGAGATTTACCTCAGGCATTATTTTGAACGGCCGCGTCTGGCGGAATTGCCCGTGGCTTTGCAGGCCAGCGTCTTTGATATGTATGTCAATGCCGGTTCCAATGCGGTGAAGATCCTGCAACGGCTGTTGACCACGCTGGGCTGGCCACTGGTGGATGACGGCGTGATCGGGCCGAAGACGCTGGCGGCCGCACGGCTGGCGGCTGAGGCTATGCCGAACACGCTGGCCGACGCCTATGGTGTGGCACGGCGGAATTATTACTATGCGCTTGGCGATGCGCGGCCTGTCAGCCGCAAATATTGTCGCAGGCGGGATGGCGGCAAGGGCGGCTGGATCGTGCGGGCCGAGGCGTTCATCCGTCCCGAGCTTCATATGACCGAGGCCCAGCATCGCGCTCGGGTGGCATCATGGGGCTGAGCCTTCTGTCCGACACCGCCCGTCTGCGCCGCATTGCCGAACTGGTGGCGCAGGGCGACGGCCCGGAACTCAGCGCCCGGATTGATCTGATGAACCGCGCAATCCGGCCGCTTTCGGTGCTGTCGGTCTTTGCATTGGTCGCTTCGGCCTTTCTGGACCCGGAGCGTTACAGCGCCGGAATGGTTGCGCTGGCGGGCACGCCCTGGCCTGTCTGGGGCATCGCCGCGCTGATTGTGGCCCTGCATTTCCTGACGCGCGGCCCCGGAACACCTGCCCGAACTTGACCCGCCTTCCGGCCTCTGGCATGTGCCGGAGGGATAGGAAGGACGTGCAAGATGAACCTGTTCACCGAACTGCGGAACCTCGTCGTGGCCGAGCTTGGAGCGATGGCCGCTTCCGGCGCGCTGCCCGAGGGGCTGGACCTTGGAGCCGTCACGGTCGAGCCGCCGCGTGATGCGGCTCATGGCGACATGGCGACCAATGCCGCCATGGTGCTGGCCAAGCCCGCCGGGATGAAGCCGCGCGACATCGCGGATGCGCTGGCCACCCGTCTGGCGACCGATCCGCGCGTCGCGGCGGCTGAGGTGGCGGGGCCGGGTTTCCTGAACCTGCGGCTGCAACCGGGCGTCTGGCAGGGGCTGGTGAAGGCCATTCTGGACGCCGGCGCCGATTACGGCCGGTCCGATCTGGGCGCCGGGCAGAAGGTGAACGTTGAATTCGTCTCGGCCAACCCGACCGGCCCGATGCACGTGGGCCACGTGCGGGGCGCGGTGGTGGGCGATGCGCTGTCGAACCTGCTGGCCTTTGCGGGCTGGAACGTGACGCGCGAATATTACATCAATGACGGCGGTGCACAGGTGAACGTGCTGGCACGGTCGGCCTATGAGCGCTACCGCGAGGCCAATGGGCTGGAGCCGGAAATCCGCGAGGGGCTTTACCCCGGCGATTACCTGATCCCGGTGGGCGAGGCGCTGAAGGCGAAATATGGCACCAGCCTGCTGGACCAGCCTGAATCCGTCTGGCTTGACGATGTGCGAGAATTTGCCACCGAACAGATGATGCAGATGATCCGCGAGGATCTGGCGGCGCTTGGCGTGCGCATGGATGTCTATTCCAGCGAGAAGGCGCTTTACGGCACCGGCGAGATCGAGGCTGCGATCGAAACCCTGCGCGGCATGGGCCTGATCTATGAAGGCGTGCTGGAACCGCCGAAAGGCAAGACCCCCGAAGACTGGGAGCCGCGCGAACAGACGCTGTTCCGCTCGACCGCGCATGGCGACGACGTGGACCGTCCCGTGATGAAATCGGACGGGTCGTGGACCTACTTCGCCCCCGACATCGCCTATCACTACAACAAGGTGCGGCGCGGCTTCGATCAGCTGATCGACATTTTCGGCGCCGATCATGGCGGCTATGTGAAGCGGATGAAGGCTGCCGTTTCGGCGCTGTCCGACGGGCGGGTGCCGCTGGACATCAAGCTGATCCAGTTGGTGAAGCTTTACAAGAACGGCGAGCCCTTCAAGATGTCGAAACGTGCAGGCACCTTCGTGACCCTGCGCGATGTGGTCGAGGAGGTGGGCGCCGATGTGACCCGCTTCGTCATGCTGACCCGCAAGAACGACATGGCGCTGGATTTCGACTTCGACAAGGTTCTGGAACAGTCGAAGGACAATCCGGTTTTCTACGTTCAGTATGCCAATGCCCGGATCAACTCGGTCCTGCGGAAGGCACGCGAAGCGGGTGTTGCGGTGGATGACGCGACGCTGGCGGGGGCGAAGCACGACCTGCTGTCGCATCCGGCGGAACTGGCGCTGGTGGGCAAGCTGGCGGAATGGCCGCGTCTGGTGGAAATCGCCGCGCGCGGCAATGAACCGCATCGCGTGGCCTTCTACCTTTATGAACTGGCATCGGACCTGCATGGCCTGTGGAACCGGGGCAATGACGAGCCTTCGCTGCGCTTCGTGCAAGAGGATGTGACCGTTTCGCAGGCGAAAATCGCCCTGGCGCGGGCCGTGGGCGTTGTGATTTCTGCCGGTCTTGCTATTTTGGGGGTCACGCCGGTCGAGGAAATGCGCTGATAAAACGCGCCCCGCCGGTCACACAGGCAAAGACGCGACGGGCTTCGTGCCCGTGCGCCGGGGCAGAGAATGGCAGACGTGGATTACGACGGCTATGATTCCCGCTATGATGCGGGGCAGGGAACTGAGGCCCGCCGGGGCCGCCGCTGGGTCAATCTGACCGGCGGGCTTGTCTCGGTGGCCTTGTTGCTGGGGGCGGGCTGGTGGGGCTATCGCATCGCCATGCGCGATGTGATGGGCATTCCGGTACTGAAGGCCGCCGAAGGCCCGGCGCGGGTGGCCCCAGACAATCCGGGCGGTGAGATTACCGCCTATCAGGGTCTTTCGGTCAATGATGTTGCAGCCGTGGGGGTTGCAGCCCCGCTGCCCGACGAGATCGTTCTGGCCCCGCGCCCGGTGGAATTGTCACAACAGGATACGCCCGGCCTTGCCGCCGAGCCGCCGCCCGAGCTGGTGGCCGCAGCACCCGAGCCGCCGGTGCAGCCGCTGTTGCCGTTGCCGGAGGCCGAGGCGCCGACATCAGCCAATCCCATGCCCGAAGCACTGGCCGCCATGTCGGATGCGGATCTGCCGCTGGACCCGCTGACCTCGGTCGGGCCGCTGGGCGATCCTGCCACTGACGCGGCTTCCGATGCCCCGGCGGATGTGCTGGCGCTGGCCGATCAGCTTGCCGCCGGTGCCGCGCCTCTGACCCCGGCCAACCCGGACGCCATCCCTTCCGAGCCCGAAGCTTTCGTTCCGGCGCCGGTGGTGCCCGGTGGTATCGGCAAGTCGCTACTGCCTCTGGCCCGTCCGGCCGGGCTGGTCCCGGCCAGTGCGGCGCCTGTTGCCAATGCGGTGACGGCGGCGCTCACCGCCGCCACGGCCGAGCTTGACCCCGCGACGCTTGCACCCGGCACCCGCCTTGTGCAGTTTGGCGCATTCGACAGCGCCGACGAGGCGCGCGCGCAATGGGACAAGCTGGCCGGTCGCTTTGGTGATCTGATGCAGGGCAAATCACGGGTGATCCAGTCTGCGGAAAGCGGTGGTCGCACCTTCTACCGCCTGCGTGCCGAGGGCTTCGCCGACGAGGATGATGCCCGCCGCTTCTGCGCTGCCATCACCGCTGAAGGCCCGGATTGCATTCCGGTGGCCGTGCGATGACCCACGGTGCCACGGTCTTCGGTTGTGCGGGGCCGGTGCTGCTGCCCGAGGAAAAGGCTTTCTACCGCGCGGCTGATCCGCTGGGGTTCATCCTCTTCGCCCGCAATGTCGAAACGCCTGAACAGGTGGCCCGGCTGACCGCTGATCTGCGGGATGCTGTGGGGCGTGATGCGCCGGTTTTTGTTGATCAGGAAGGCGGGCGCGTGCAGCGCCTGCGCGCGCCGCACTGGTCGGAATGGCTGCCGCCGCTGGATGCGGTGGCCCGCGCCGGGGCAGGGGCTGCGCGCATGATGTGGTTGCGCGCCCGTCTGATTGCAGCGGAACTCCGCGCCGTCGGCATTGACGGCAATTGCGCGCCCTGCCTCGATATTGCGACCGATGTGACCCATCCTTTTCTGCGCAACCGCTGCTATGGCACCGATCCGGCGACGGTGATCGCCATGGGACGCGCCACGGCTGACGGGCATCTGGCGGGCGGCGTTCTGCCGGTGATGAAGCATATGCCCGGCCATGGCCGCGCCAGTGCCGACACGCATCACGATCTCCCGACAGTTGCCACCGATGCCGATACCCTGCGCCAGACGGATTTCGCGGCGTTCCGCGCACTGAACGATCTGCCTGCCGCCATGACGGCGCATATCGTCTTTTCGGCTTTTGACAGCGAACCGGCGACCTGTTCCGCCGCCATGATGCGGGTGGTGCGTGAGGAGATCGGCTTTGGTGGCCTGATCCTCTCGGACGATCTGAACATGCAGGCGCTGCCCGGCACCCTGGGCGAACGCGCCGCCCGCGCCATCGCGGCGGGTTGCGACATCGCCCTGCACTGCAAGGGCGATATGGCAGAGATGCAGGCTGTAGCGGCCGCTGCGGGGCAGCTGACCCGTGAGGGGCAAGCCAGGGCCGAAGCCATGCTGGCCGCCCGCAAGGCGCCTGAACCTGCCGATCTGCCGGCCCTGCGGGCCGAACATGATGCGCTGATCGGGGGGACGGATGGCTGACGGCTGGGAGGACACCGGGCCAGAGCGGCTCAGTGTCAGCGACCGGCTGGCGGCAGAGGCGCTGATCGTCGATGTCGACGGGTTCGAAGGCCCGCTTGACCTGCTGTTGACGCTGTCGCGCACTCAGAAGGTCGATCTGCGGCGCATTTCGGTGCTGCAACTGGCCGAGCAATATCTTGGCTTCGTGGATCGCGCCAAGGCGCTGCGGATCGAACTGGCGGCGGATTATCTGGTGATGGCGGCCTGGCTCGCCTATCTGAAATCGCGTCTGCTGCTGCCTCCCGACCCGACCGAGGAAGGCCCCAGCGCCGAGGAACTCGCGGCTCATCTGGCGTACCAGCTGGAGCGGCTGCAGGCGATGCGCGAGGCGGCAGCCCGGCTGATGGCCCGTGACCAGCGGGGGCGTGACTTCTTTGTGCGCGGTCTGCCGGAGGAGGTGATCCGCGCCCGCAAGGTGACTTATACCGCTTCGCTGATCGACCTGATGCGCGCTTATGCCCGCATCCGCACCAAGGATGAATTCCGCCCCTTCGTGATGGACCGCGACGACGTGTTCACCATGGAACAGGCGCTGGAGCGGTTGCGCGGCCTGATCGGCTATGCCGCAAGCTGGTCCGACCTTGAAAGCTGGCTGCCCGAAGGCTGGGACCGCAATCCGATGCGCCGGCGTTCCTCAATTGCAGCACATTTCGCGGCTATCCTGGAAATGGCGAAACGGGGCCAGGTCGATATCCGGCAGGGGGAAACCTTTGCTCCGATCCAGATTCGCCGGAAGGACGGCGCATGAGCGAACCGCAGGAAAAAAGCCTTTTCGATGCTCCGCCCATTGCGGAACAGGAGCGTATGGTCGAGGCGATCCTGTTCGCCGCCACGGAACCCGTCTCGGTCGCGGAACTGGAAAAGCGCATGCCGCATGGCTGCGACCCGGCCGAGGCGCTGGCCTATCTGCGCCGCCGCTATGAGGGGCGTGGCGTGCGTCTGGTACGGGTGGGCGATGCCTGGGCCTTCCGCACCGCGCCTGACCTTGGCCATCTGATGCAGAAAGAGGTGGTTGAGCAACGCAAGCTCAGCCGCGCCGCGATCGAGACGCTGGCCATTATTGCCTATCACCAGCCCGCCACCCGTGCCGAGATCGAGGAAATCCGCGGCGTCGCCGTCAGCCGCGGCACCATCGACCAGTTGCTTGAGATGGAATGGATTCGCCTGGGCCGCCGCCGCATGACACCGGGGCGCCCGGTGACTTTCGTTGTCACGGAAACCTTCCTTGATCACTTCGGGCTGGAATCGGCCCGCGACCTGCCGGGGCTGAAGGATCTGCGCGCGGCTGGCCTGCTGGACAACCGCCCGCTGCCCGGCTCGATGCAGCGACCCGATGAAGACGATGAAGACAGCCCCACCGGCCAGACCGAACTATTCGAGGATTGACGCCATGGATGCAGGACGGATCTTTCAGCAGATCTTCAACATGATTTTCCGCCGCGCGATGAATACCGCGATCAACAAGGGCATCGACCATGTGGCGCGCAAGGGCAAGCCGCCGGGGCAGATGACGGCGGACGAACGCAAACAGGCCAACGCAGCGCGCGACATGACGAAAAAGGCCCGCCAGGCGGCCCGCATCGCCCGCCGTCTGGGCCGCTGAGCCGCATTTTCTGTCGATAAGTATCCTCGGGGGAGGTGCCGTGGGGGCAGGCAGCCCCCGTGGCACATTCAAGCCCGCTCAGGCGCGGAAATGCTTGGCAAGCTTCAGACCCTGCCCCTGATAGTTCGAGGCGATCCCGGCGCCATACAGTGTCTCGGGCCGCTCTGACATCCGCTCATAGACCAGCCGCCCCACGATCTGCCCATGCTCCAGCACGAAGGGCGCCTCGTGGCAGCGTACCTCCAGCACACCGCGCGAGCCTGTGCCGCCTGCCGCCGAATGGCCGAAGCCGGGGTCGAAGAAGCCTGCGTAATGTACGCGGAACTCGCCCACCATCGCCAGATAGGGCGCCATTTCGGCGGCGTAATCCGGCGGGATCGTCACTGCCTCGCGGCTGACCAGAATGTAGAAGGCACCGGGATCGAGGATGATCCGGCCGTCGCGGCTGCGGATTTCCTCCCAGAACTCGGCGGCCGGGTAATGGCCGATCCGGTCAAGGTCGATGACGCCGGTATGGGGCTTGGCGCGATAGCCCACCAGATCATCCGGCCCCGGCCGCAGATCGACCGAAAAGCCCAGCCCTTCCGAGATCACCGCAGGCCCGTTTACCAGCGGTTCGCGCCCGTGCAATGCGGTGAGGTCATCGTCCGACAGCACGGCCTGACCGTGGCGGAAGCGGATCTGGTTCAGCCGCTGCCCGGCCCGTGCCAGGACAGAGAAACTGCGCGGGCAGACCTCGGCATAAAGCGGGCCGCTGTAGCCCCCGGCGATGCGGTCGAACTCCACCCCGCCATCGGTGATGGTACGGGTGAGCAGGTCGAGCCGCCCGGTCGAGCTTTTGGCATTGGCGACGGCGGTGATGCCCTCGGGCAGCGCCAGCCGCTCCATCAGGGGAATCACATAGACGCAGCCCTTTTCCAGCACCGCACCGGCGCTGAGGTCCATGCGATGCATCTCGAATTCGGCGATCCGTTCGGCCACGCTGCGGCCCTGACCGGCGAGGAAGGAGGCGCGAACGCGATAGGCGACATCACCCAGACGCAGGTCGAGACTGGCGGGCTGGATCTGTTCGGGAAGGATGGGCCGGTCGGCGCCGATCACGCCATCTTCGATCAGGCGGCGCAGGGTTTGCGCGGGCAGAACTCCGGTTTCAGTCACGCCATCCCCCGTGCATGGATCAGATACGAAAAAACCCGCGCCTTGTTTCCAAGGGCGGGCTTTTCTCGATGGTCGGGCCGGCGAGATTCGAACTCGCGACCTTCCGCCCCCCAGACGGACGCGCTAACCAGGCTGCGCCACGGCCCGACTGCGCGGATACATAACGATAATTCCGGCGGGGGCAAGCGCCAAATCGCATCGTGGCAATTTATCCGCGCCGCGTCCGGCGGATCGCCTCCAGCCGCGCCTGAAGTGCTTGCAGACGCGGTTGTGCAGTGGTCAGTGCGGCCGCGCTGGCCATGCGGGCTTCTGGCGTCAGGCTCCGCAGAATCGCCGGAAGCCAGACCGGGTCCGATTCGGGCGGCGGGGCAGGTGGCGCCGCCCCGGCATCGGGGCTGGCCCCGGACGATTCGGCCCTGGTAGAATCGTCGGGCTCCGCCACGGCTGTGTCTTCGGTCGGGCCGGGGTCCGTCTCTGCCGCTTCGGCCATCAGGTTTTCAGCCGGTGCGGCAGTTTCGTCCCCCTCGTCGGGCACCTCCCCGAAATCGAAAAGCGAGGGCTGGTCATCTGGCTGTCTGGGCATGTCCACCGCCGTCGTCATCTCGGGATCATCGGGTGCCGCGGCCGCGGCGGGCGGTGGCGCTTTCGGCGCGGCGCGGGCGGCGGCGGCCATTTCGGTGGAGATGGCCGCGATTTCCTGCCAGTCGTGCAAAGACACGACCTCGGCGACAGGCGGGGCATCATCGGTCGCATCCAGGGCTGCGTCAAAAGCCTCCAGATCGTCGGAAACATCGGTGCCCGACAGGCTGGCAACATGGCGAACGCCTTGTTCGCGCAGAATTTTCTGCACGCCGCGAATCGTCATGCCTTCGTCGTGCAGAAGTTTGCGGATGCCTTGCAGCAGCGCGACATCGGTGGGGCGGTAATACCGCCGCCCCCCGGCACGCTTCACCGGCTTGATCTGCGGAAAGCGGCTTTCCCAGAACCGCAGCACATGGGCCGGGGTTTCCAGCTGATCGGCCACTTCGCTGATGGTGCGGAAGGCATCGGGCGATTTCTCCATGCCCCAGGCCCCTGTCAGCCTTTCGTGCCGCTGGCGACACGCTCTTTCATCAGATGCGACGGACGGAAGGTCAGCACGCGGCGCGGGCTGATCGGCACTTCATCGCCGGTCTTGGGATTGCGGCCCATGCGGGCCGACTTGTCGCGCACCGAGAAGGTGCCGAAGGACGAAATCTTGACCGTCTCGCCGCGTACCAGCGCATCCGAGACATGCTGGATCACGGTTTCCACCAGTTCGGCGGATTCATTGCGCGACAGCCCCACCTCGCGGAAGACGGCTTCGCTCAGATCCATGCGCGTCAGAGTCTTTTCACTCATTCCCAAATCCCCCCCGGGTTTTTCAGGAAGATTGAGGGCATTGGGTTTTCGAGTCAATATCAACCACTTGTGCGGGCAAGTTCAGATGGCGTTCCCGGGGCCAATCCGGGGCAATATGGCGGTATCCTGCGCAGGTTGTGAACAATCACCAGCGCAGGACGACCGAACCCCAGGCCAGACCGCCGCCGATCGCCTCGGTCACAACCAGATCGCCGGGTTTGATCTGCCCGCGCGTCACGCCGACCGACAGCGCGAGCGGGATCGAAGCGGCCGAGGTATTGCCGTGGTCCTGCACGGTCACGACGACACGGTCCATCGGCACCTGCATCCGCTTGGCCGTGGCCTCGATGATGCGGATATTGGCCTGATGCGGCACGATCCAGTCCACATCCTCACCGCTGAGGCCGATCTTCTCCAGCGCGGTATGGGCGGTTTCGGCCAGCTTTTCGACCGCGTGGCGGAACACTTCCTTGCCCTGCATGCGCAGATGGCCGGTGGTGCCGGTCGAGACCCCGCCATCGACATAAAGTATATCGCGATGCCGCCCGTCGGAATTGAGGTCGACCGACAGGATGCCCCTGTCGGCAGGGGTGCCGGACCCGTCATGCGCCTCAAGCACCAGCGCGCCCGCGCCGTCACCGAACAGCACGCAGGTGCCCCGGTCGGTCCAGTCCATCAGGCGGGAAAAGGTCTCGGCCCCGATCACCAGCGCCCGGCGCACCTGGCCCGAGACGATCAGCGCATTGGCATTGGCCAGCGCATAAACGAAACCGGCACAGACCGCCTGGACGTCATAGGCGAAACCGCGCGTCATCCCCAGGCGTGCCTGCACCATGGTGGCGGCGGAGGGGAAGGTCAGATCGGCGGTCGAGGTGGCGACAACAATCGCGTCAATATCGTCGACCGTCAGCCCGGCATTGGCCAAAGCCGCCTCGGCCGCGCGGGCGGCAAGGTCCGAGGTCGTCTGACCCTCGGCCGCGAAATGCCGCCGCTCGATTCCGGAACGGGAGCGAATCCATTCGTCTGACGTGTCGATGGTTTTCTCGAATTCGGCATTCGGAACCACCCGCTCGGGCAGATAATGCCCGACGCCCTTGACCACGGCCCTGATTGTCATTCCTGCCCGCCTCCTTCGACGGCGGCATCCTGCCCCGCGCGTCCGGCGGATGCAACCCGGGCCGCCAGCCGGTCGACAAAGCCCGAACGTGCCAGCTGCGCCGCCAGACGGATCGCGGCGGAAACGCCGGTCGCATCGGCGCCGCCGTGGCTTTTCACCACAGTGCCGTTCAGGCCAAGAAATACCCCGCCGTTCACCCGGCGCGGGTCGATCCGCTTTTGCAGGCGCTTCAGCGCCCCCAGCGCCAGCAGCGCCCCCAGCTTCGACAGAATACCCGAGGCAAAAGCCTCGCGCATGAAATCGGAGGACAGCTTCGCGGTGCCTTCGCCGGTTTTAAGGGCGATATTGCCGGTGAACCCGTCGGTCACGATGACATCGACACGGTTTGACGGAATGTCGCCGCCTTCGACGAATCCCACGAAATCGAACTCCGCAGCATCCTGCGCGGCGAGCATCCGGTCATGTGCCAGCTTCAGTTCTGCCCGGCCCTTGTGTTCCTCGGTGCCGACGTTCAGCAGACCGACACGCGGGCGCCGCAGATGCAGCCCGTTGCGCGCGTAGGCCGCGCCCATGGTGGCATATTGCAGAAGATCTTCGGCCTCGGCCTTGATGTCGGCACCAACGTCCAGCATCACATTGAACCCGCCGGGGTTGCGCGAGGGCCAGAGACAGGCAATGGCCGGGCGGTTCACCCCCGGCAGCTTGCGCAGCCGGATCATGCTGACCGCCATCAGCGCGCCGGTATTGCCGCAACTGACCGCAACAGCGGCCTCGCCATCCTTCACGCTGTCGATGGTGGACCACATCGAGGTGCCCGCGCCATGGCGCATCACCTGGCTGGGCTTGTCTTCCATTGTCACCACACGCGGGGCATGGCGAATCTCGCAGCGATCCGCGATCTCGGCATGTTGCGAGACCAGCGGACGCAGCACCGCCTCGTCACCGTGCAGCAGAAAGGCCAGGTCGGCATCGGCACGCGCAGAATCAACAAGACCGGCAACAACCGCTGCCGGTCCGCGATCCCCGCCCATGGCGTCTACCGAAATGATCGTGCGCTGCTGAGCCTGCGCCGGACGTTCGCTTCCGTTCGTCGTCATGGTCGGCCGGGGAGGGGAAGCGGCTTACGCCGCGTCCTCGTCCACGTCGACTTCGGTGGTCACAGCCACGACTTCACGCGAGTCGTAGTGGCCGCAGGCGCCGCAAACGTGGTGCGGACGCTTCAGTTCGCCGCAGTTCGGGCATTCCGACGGGTTGCCGGCGACGAGAGCGTCATGCGAGCGACGCATGTTGCGGCGCGAACGGGTGACTCGGTTCTGAGGGACAGCCATGTCTCAACCTCGGGTTAGTGAGGGGACAAGCCCCTGATTCTGTTCTGGGAAAAGCCAAATTCCGACCCTCTGGCACGGCGGCTTTTCACGGTGTTTGCGAGGCGCGGAACATAGTCGAATTCTGGCCGGGTGCAAGTCTTTTCTGCATCCGTTCCGGGTTCGCGTCACTCGGGTGTCGTATCGCCTTTTCCGAGCTTTTCCGCAAGCCCTGCCAGACCGGCAAAGGGGCGCAAATCCTCGTCGCGCAGCGGTTTTACTCCGGGTGCCGCGAAAACTGCCTCGCCCAGCTCGACATCGGGCGCGCGCGGATACATCGGCAACGCCAGCGCCAGCGCCTCCAGTGCCACCACGCCGGGGTCGACGATCTCTGGCAGCGGTTCCTGCGTGTCATCCTCGGGCATTTCCACCTCGTCCCCTTCGGGCACGGGCATCTCGGCCAGATAGCGGCGCCGGACCTCCTCGCGGATTTCGGTGATGACGGGAACAAGCGTGACGCAGCAGGGCTGTTCCACCACGGCAGCAAGCTCTGCCACCAGTTCCCAGTCGCGACGCCCCAGCGGCCGCAGCTCGCCCCGGAAGGTCAGTTCCGGGACGGCGGTGATTTCCAGCGCCTGCGCCACGGCGGCGCGGGTGTCGGCGTCGGGTTCCAGCCTGAACCGCGTGGGTTTGCGCGCCGCGAGGGCGGCGATGCGCAGCGGGTGGCTCAGGGCAGGGGTGGTCGGTTCGGTCATTGGTGTCTCCGCAAGGCGGGGCGCGCGTTCCATTCTTGAACAGCGGCCCGACCTTCTGTAAGCCGGAAGGCAAGCCGGCCGGGCGTCATGCCGGAAGCGCGGCATCTGATGCGATCCGGGATAAGTCCCATGCCGGTCAAAGGCAAGGGGCGCCCGGAAGGGACGGGAGAGAACATGGCTTCGGCAGGCAGCAGCATGCGGCGGATCGGGCTCTGGCTCGCGGGGGCACTGGTCGCGGGGGCCATGGCGGCCTGTGCGCCGGTCTATCGCAACCACGGGTATGTGCCGACGGACGACGAACTGGCCGAGGTGCAGGTGGGCGCCGACAACCGTGACAGCGTGGCGGAAAAACTTGGCCGTCCTTCGGCTGAGGGTCTGCTGAACGACGAGGGCTGGTTCTATGTCCAGAGCCGCTGGCGCCACTATGGCGCGCAGGAGCCGCAGGAAATCGACCGTCAGGTCGTGTCGATCACCTTCGATCAGGGCGGCGTCGTGCGCAATGTCGAGCGGTTCGGTCTGGATCGCGGCGAGGTCGTGGTGCTGTCGCGGCGTGTGACCGAAAGCAATATCAAGGGAATCGGCTTCCTGCGGCAGATCATGGGCAATCTGGGTCGCTTCCGCGCCGATCAGTTCCTGCAACAATAGCGCGGGCCGTCATCGGCCCGTCGCAGGCTTGTGGCAAACCGGGCGCGCAAGGCCCGGCAGACGGGCGGGAGGTCGGGGTGCAGCCGTTGCGCAAAGGTCGTCTGGTGGCGCGGGTGGCGCAGGAGGCGGGGGATGTGCAGCGCGCGCAGGCCCTGCGGCAGATGTGCTTTCGCGGCCCCGCTGCGACCGGGCTGGACGCCGACCGTCACGATCCCGACTGCCTGCATGTTCTGGTCGAGGATACGGACAGCGGCGCGCTGGTCTGTTGTTACCGGCTGCTGCCGCTGTCCGGCGGCGCCGAGATCGGGCGCAGTTATTCCGCACAGTTCTACGACCTGCGCCCGCTGCGCAGCTTTCCTGGCCCGATGGTGGAAATGGGGCGGTTCTGCATCGCCCCTGACCAGCGCGACCCCGACATCCTGCGCCTTGCCTGGGGGGCGATGACGCGGATTGTCGATGGGATGGGGGCGGAACTGCTGTTCGGCTGTGCCTCGTTCATCGGCACCGATGCCGACCGCCATGCCGAGGCTTTCACCCTGTTGCGCGCGGGCCATCTGGCGCCGCGCCGCTGGCTGCCGCGGGTTAAGGCGCCGCGGGTGTTCCGCTTTGCCAAGGCGCTGGCGGGGCGCGAGCCTGACCGCAAGCAGGGCCTGCTGACCATGCCGCCCCTGTTGCGTGCCTATCTGTCGATGGGGGGCTGGGTGTCGGATCATGCCGTGGTGGATGATCAGCTTGGCACGCTGCACGTCTTTACCGGCGTGGAAATCCGCGCCATCCCCGAAGCGCGTGCCCGCGCTTTGCGCATGGTCGCGAGCCCGGAACCCGGAGCGGCTTGACCTGCGGCCCCGGCGCCTTTACCTGCCGCCTATCATGGCACGCGCACCCCTTCTTCAGCTTTCCGGCATCTCGCTCACCTTTGGTGGCAATCCCTTATTTGACGGGCTCGACCTGACTGTGCAACCGGGCGACCGGGTGGCACTGGTCGGGCGCAACGGCTCGGGCAAATCCACGCTCATGAAAATCATGGCGGGGCTGGTCGATCCCGATCAGGGGCTGCGTACCGTGCCCCCCGGCGTCAGCGTCGGCTACATGGAACAGGACCCCGATCTTTCGGCCTATGCCACGCTGGGCGATTATGCCGCGAGCGGCCTGCCTGCGGATGAAAGCTACAAGGTCGATGTGGTGGCCGAGGGGCTGAAATTCCGCCCCGATACGCCGGTTTCCAGTGCCTCGGGCGGGGAACGTCGCCGTGCGGCTTTGGCCAAGCTCATGGCCGAGGCGCCGGAACTCATGCTGCTGGACGAGCCGACCAACCATCTGGACATTCAGGCGATCCAGTGGCTTGAGCGCGAGCTTTCCGAAACCCGCACTGCCTTCGTGCTGATCAGCCACGACCGTGCCTTCCTGCGCGCGCTGACCCGCGCGACGCTTTGGGTCGACCGGGGCGAGGTGCGGCGGCGCGAACAGGGATTCGAGGGATTCGAGGAATGGCGCGAGCAGATCTGGGCCGAGGAGGATGACGCCCGGCACAAGCTGGAGCGCAAGATCAAGCACGAGGCCAAATGGGCGGTGGAGGGCATAAGCGCCCGCCGCAAGCGCAACATGGGCCGGGTGCGTGCGCTGCAAGACCTGCGGGCGCAGCGCGCCGCGATGATCCGCCGTCAGGGCACCGCCGCACTGGATCTGGACAGCGGCCCGACCTCGGGCAAGAAGGTGATCGAGGCCAGGGGGCTGAGCAAGGCCTATGGCGACAAGCAGATCATCCGCGATTTCGACCTGCGCGTGCTGCGCGGTGACCGGGTGGCTTTTGTCGGGCCGAACGGCATCGGCAAGACCACGCTGCTGAAAATGCTGATCGGGCAGGAAACGCCGGATGCGGGTACGGTGACGCTGGGCACCAACCTGCAAATTGCCGTGTTCGACCAGACCCGCGCGCGGCTGGACCCGGAGGCGAGCCTTTGGGAAAACCTGACCGGCGATCCGCTGATGGCGGTTTCCGGCGCGTCGGATCAGGTGATGGTGCGCGGCACGCCCAAGCATGTTGTGGGCTATCTCAAGGATTTCCTGTTCAGCGAATTGCAGGCCCGCGCGGCGGTCAAGTCGCTGTCGGGTGGCGAAAAAGCGCGGCTTCTGCTGGCCAAGCTCATGGCGCAGGAATCGAATCTGCTGATCCTTGACGAGCCGACCAACGATCTGGATGTCGAAACGCTTGATCTGTTGCAGGACATCCTCGGCGAATATGACGGCACCGTGCTGCTGGTCAGCCATGACCGTGATTTCATCGACCGGGTGGCGACGACGACCATCGCGATGGAAGGCGAGGGCAGGGCAACCGTCTATGCCGGCGGCTGGAGCGATTATCAGAGCCAGCGCCCGGTTGACGCGCCTGCGCCAAAGGCTGCCGCGCCGAAGCCCGCCATTGCCGCAAGGCCCGACCCCGCGCCGAAGAAGGCCGATGGGCTCAGCTTCACCGAACGCAAGCGGCTGGATGAACTGCCCAATGTCATCGAGCGGCTGGAACATGAAATCGGCAAGCTGGGTGAATTGCTGGCAACGCCGGACCTCTTCACAAAAGAGCCGGTGAAGTTCCGCAAGGCCTCGGACATGCTGGCTGAACGGCAGCAGGCGCTGGCGGCGGCCGAGGAGGAATGGCTGGAACTGGAAGAAAAGGCCGGGTGATCGCAGGCAATCGCGGCGCTTCAAGGTGCCGTGATGAACTATTGAGTTCAGTTTCGTCAGGCGCCATCTCTGGCCCGACGCGGCGACAAAGACCGCCGTGATGGTAAGGAGAAAGACCGATGAAACGCTTTGCCCTGGCTGTTCTGGCCCCGCTGACGCTTGCCGCGCCTGCCTTTGCGGGTGGGCTTGCAACCCCCGCCCCGGAACCCGTGGTAACCGCTCCCGTGCCGGTCGCGCCGGTGCGCGCCGATGGCAATTGGGGTGGCGCCTACGCCGGTGCGCACCTTGGCTATGCCGATGTGAATGACCCCAATGCCGATGGCGCTTTCGGGGGCGCGCAACTGGGCTATCGCTGGGATCTGGGCACCACCGTTCTGGGCGTCGAGGCCGATGTGTCTGGCACCAATATCAAACCCTCCGCCGGGGGCGGCAAGGTTGATACGCTGGCCCATCTGAAGCTTCAGGCGGGTTATGATTTTGGTCGCACGCTGGTTTATGCGACGGCGGGCGCAGCCTATGCCAAGGGCGATATCGGCGGCACCAATACCTCTGACACCGGCTATTTCGGCGGGATCGGCGTGGATTATCAGGTCAACGACCAATGGACCGTCGGCGGCGAGGTTCTGGCCCATCGCTTCGACAATTTTGACGGAACCGGGCTTGACCCCGATGCGACGACCGCGGCGCTGCGGGTCAATTATCGCTTCTGATTGCCCGTCCGGGCAAGGCAGGGGGCGGCGGGGCGATCCGCCGCCCTTTCGCATGCGGATCAAGGTTTCCAAGCCGCCGCGAAAGCGGTAAGTCGGCGCCATCCCAAAGGGAGAGCGACATGACCACGACGATCCGCCTGCACAACACCCGCACCCGCCAGACCGAAGATCTGGTGCCGCTGATCCGCGACAAGGTGCGCATGTATGTCTGTGGGCCGACCGTCTATGACCGCGCCCATATCGGCAATGCCCGGCCTGTGGTAGTGTTCGACACGCTGTTCCGCCTGCTGCGCCATGTCTATGGCGCGGAGCACGTCACATATGTGCGCAACTTCACCGACGTCGATGACAAGATCAACGCCAAGGCCGCCCAGACCGGCCGCCCGATCCGCGACATCACGGATGAAACGATCGGCTGGTATCACGCCGATATGGATGCGCTTGGCGCCCTGCGCCCGACGCATGAGCCGCGCGCGACCGAATATATCGGCGCGATGATCGCCATGATTTCCGATCTGATCGACCGGGGGCACGCCTATGCCGCCGAGGGCCATGTGCTGTTCGATGTGCGCAGCTATGCCGATTACGGCAAGCTCTCGGGCCGGTCAGTCGATGACATGATCGCCGGCGCGCGGGTCGAGGTGGCGCCCTACAAGCGCGACCCGATGGATTTCGTGCTATGGAAGCCCTCGGACGACACGTTGCCCGGCTGGGACAGCCCCTGGGGGCGCGGGCGTCCGGGCTGGCATATCGAATGCTCGGCCATGAGCCGCGAATTGCTGGGCGAGACCTTTGACATCCACGGCGGCGGCATCGACCTGCAATTCCCGCATCACGAGAATGAAATCGCGCAAAGCTGCTGCGCCAATCATTCTGGCCAGTTCGCGAATATCTGGATGCATAATGAGATGCTTCAGGTCGAGGGCAAGAAGATGTCGAAATCGCTCGGCAATTTCTTCACCGTTCGCGACCTGCTGGATCAGGGATATCCGGGCGAGGTGATCCGGTTTGTTCATCTCGGCACGCATTACGCGCGGCCGATGGACTGGACGCATGAAAAGGCGATGCAGGCGGAAGGCACGCTGCGCAAATGGCGGGGGCTGACGAAAGGCGTTCAGCCGGGGCAGGTGGCCGATGCGGTGGTGGCGGCGCTGGCGGGCGATCTGAACACCGCTGGGGCATTGGCGGAACTGCACCGGCTGGCGGGCGACGGCGATGCGGCGGGGTTGCTCGCCTCGGCGCAACTGCTGGGCTTGCTGCTGCCGGAACTCGGCGGCTGGGACGAGGCCGGGGTGGACCTTGCGCCCTGGGTGAACCGTCTGGCCGGGTTGCGCGCCGAAGCGATGGAGACGAAGGATTTCGCCCCCGTCGATGCGTTGAAATTGGCACTGATGACGGCAGGGCTGGAGGTGCGGATGTCGAAAGCGGGGGTGGAGCTGCTGCCCGGCCCCGGTTTCGATGCGGCCAAGCTTCCGGTGCTGGAATGAAACCGCGCGCCTATCTCGACTGGAACGCGACCACGCCGCTGCGCCCTGAGGCGCGGGCGGCGATGATCGCGGCGATGGATCTGGTGGGCAACCCCTCCTCCGTCCATGCCGAGGGGCGGGCGGCGAAATCGCTGCTGGAACGCGCGCGCGGCCAGATCGCCACCGCACTGGGGGCAGATGGTGCCGACATCGTGTTCACCTCGGGCGCGACCGAGGCGGCCGCGCTGGCCTGTGCCGGGCGCGACCTGCATTGCGGCTACATTGAACACGAAGCCATCAGCGCCTGGTGCACCCCCGATCTGGCGGTCGATGCGGCGGGGCAGGTGACAGTGACCGACCCGACGAAAACCGCACTGCAATATGCCAATTCCGAAACCGGCATCGTGCAGGCGCTGCCAGAGGGGCTGGCGGTTTCCGATCTGACCCAGGCTTTTGGAAAGCTGCCCTTCGCCTTCAACTGGCTGGGCTGCGCCATGGGAATCGTCTCGGCCCATAAACATGGCGGGCCAAAGGGAATCGGCGCGCTGATCCTGCGGCGGGGGCTGGACGTTCCGGCGCAGCTGAAGGGCGGCGGGCAGGAGATGGGTCGCCGCGCCGGAACCGAGAACCTGATCGGCATTGCAGGATTCGCCGCCGCCGCCGAAGCCGCGGCGCGGGATCTTGCGGACGGGGTCTGGGAGCGGGTGGCTGAATTTAGAAATATTCTAGAGTCAGCATTGTCAGCCGCAGAGAATGAGACTATTTCTGTCGGGAAAGGAAGTGTTCGACTTCCGAACACCCTGTGCCTCGTCACCCCCGGTTGGAAGGGCGAGACGCAGGTGATGCAGATGGATCTGGCTGGTTTCGCCGTTTCGGCGGGCTCGGCCTGTTCCTCGGGCAAGGTTCGGGCCAGCCGGGTGCTGCGCGCCATGGGGTTCGACGAGACCGCCGCCGCCTCGGCGCTGCGCGTGTCGATTGGCCCCGAGACGACGGAAGAAGATGTGTTGCGCTTTGCCGATGCCTGGACAGCGCAATACCGCAAGGCCCGCAAGCGGGCGCAAGAGGGATAAGGCCATGACGGCACTGGAAACCGAAGACCAGATCGAAGTGCGCGACGGCGTCGACCGCGAGACGATCGAAACCGTGCAGGCCATGGCCGGCAAATACAAGTACGGCTGGGAAACCAGCATCGAGACTGAATATGCGCCGAAGGGGCTGAACGAGGATATCGTGCGCCTCATCAGCGAAAAGAACGGCGAACCGGAATGGATGCTGGAATGGCGTCTGGCCGCTTATCGCCGCTGGCTCCAGATGGAAGAACCTCGCTGGGCCATGCTGAACTACCCGGAAATCGACTATCAGGATCAGTATTACTACGCCAAGCCGAAGAGCATGGCGGTGAAGCCGAAGTCCCTGGATGAGGTCGATCCGAAGCTGCTGGCAACCTATGAGAAGCTGGGGATTCCACTGAAGGAACAGATGCTTCTGGCCGGTGTTGAAGGTGCCGACGAGCCGCGCAAGGTCGCGGTGGACGCGGTGTTTGACAGCGTTTCCGTGGGCACGACCTTCAAGGAAGAGCTGAAGAAGGCGGGCGTCATCTTCTGCTCGATCTCTGAAGCGATCCGCGAATACCCGGAACTGGTGAAGAAATACCTCGGCACAGTGGTGCCGCAGTCGGATAACTTCTTTGCCACGCTGAACTGCGCCGTCTTCTCGGACGGGTCGTTTGTCTACATTCCCGAGGGCGTGCGCTGCCCGATGGAACTGTCGACCTATTTCCGCATCAACGCGGAAAACACAGGGCAATTCGAACGCACGCTGATCATCGCCGACAAGGGCGCCTATGTCAGCTATCTGGAAGGCTGCACCGCCCCGAAGCGCGATACCCACCAGCTTCATGCTGCGGTGGTGGAGATTGTGGTGCTGGACGATGCCGAGGTGAAATATTCCACCGTCCAGAACTGGTATCCGGGCGATGAGGAAGGCCGGGGTGGCATCTACAACTTCGTGACCAAACGCGCCGATTGCCGGGGTGCACGCTCCAAGGTGATGTGGACGCAGGTGGAAACCGGCAGCGCGATCACCTGGAAATACCCGTCCTGCATCCTGCGCGGCGATGACAGCCAGGGCGAGTTCTACTCCATCGCCATCGCCAACAATGCCCAGCAGGCCGATACCGGCACCAAGATGGTGCATCTGGGCAAGAACACCAAATCCCGCATCGTGTCGAAGGGGATTTCGGCGGGACGCGCGCAGAACACTTATCGCGGGTTGGTAAGTATGCACCCGAAGGCATTGAATTCGCGGAACTATACGCAATGCGACAGCCTGCTGATCGGGGATAAATGTGGTGCGCATACCGTGCCCTATATCGAGGTGAAGAATAATTCCTCGCGGGTGGAGCATGAGGCGACCACCTCGAAGGTCGATGACGACCAGCTCTTCTACTGCCGCTCGCGCGGGATGGACGAAGAGGAGGCCGTGGCGCTGGTGGTGAACGGCTTCTGCAAGGAAGTGCTGCAAGCGCTGCCGATGGAATTCGCCATGGAGGCGCAAAGCCTCGTGGCGATCTCACTGGAAGGCTCGGTCGGATGATCGTCACGACGACCCCCACCATCGAAGGCCATCGCATCACCGCCTATCACGGGCTGGTGGTCGGCGAGGTCATCATGGGCGCCAATATCGTGCGTGATCTCTTTGCCTCGATCACCGATGTGATTGGCGGACGCTCGGGCGCCTATGAAAGCAAGCTGGCCGATGCCCGCGAAGAGGCCACGAAAGAATTGAAAGACCGCGCCCGTGCATTGGGCGCCAATGCCGTTGTCGGCGTGGATCTGGACTACGAAGTGGTCGGGAATTCCATGCTCATGGTGTCGATCTCGGGCACCGCCGTGACTGTCGACTGAGGAAAATCATGCTGGAAATCAAAAATCTGCACGTCAAACTTGAAGAGGATGACAAGGTTATCCTCAAGGGCGTGAACCTCAGGGTCGAGGCGGGCAAGGTCCACGCGATCATGGGGCCGAACGGCTCGGGCAAATCGACGCTGAGCTATGTGCTCTCGGGCCGCGACGGCTATGAGGTCACCGACGGCTCCGCCACGCTGGACGGGGTGGAACTGCTGGAGATGGAGCCCGAAGAACGCGCCGCCGCCGGCCTGTTCCTTGCCTTCCAGTATCCGGTGGAAATTCCGGGCGTTGGCAACATGACCTTCCTGCGCACCGCTGTGAACGCGCAGCGCAAGGCGCGCGGGCAAGAGGAAATGAGCGCGGGCGAGTTTCTGAAAGTCGTGCGCGAAAAGGCCAAGGCACTGAAGATCGACGCCGAGATGATGAAGCGCCCGGTCAACGTGGGCTTCTCTGGCGGTGAGAAGAAGCGGAACGAGATCCTCCAGATGGCCATGCTGGAGCCCAAGATGTGCATTCTGGACGAGACTGACTCCGGTCTCGACGTCGATGCGATGAAACTGGTGGCCGACGGTGTGAACGCGCTGCGCAGCGAAGGCCGTGCATTCCTTGTTATCACGCATTATCAACGGCTTCTTGACCATATCAAACCTGACGTCGTGCACATCATGGCGGATGGCCGCATCGTGAAGACAGGCGGGCCGGAACTGGCCCTGGAAGTCGAGAACAACGGTTACGCCGACATTCTGGCCGAGGTGCTGTGATGGCGGTCGCAGAGGCGAAACGCGACGCGGCGGAGGCGCGGCTTTCCGCGCTGGCGCTGCCGCAGGGCGGATGGGCCGGGGCCGCGCGGGCCGAAGCGCTGGCGCGGCTGCGCGCCATGGGCCTGCCCGGTCGGCGGGATGAATACTGGCGCTATACCGATCCGTCGTCGCTGGTGCAGGCAGACGCGCCCAAGGCTTCGTTGTTCGACCCGAAGGACGAGCCGATGGCCTTTACCGGCTTCGACCGGGTGAAGGTGGTCTTTGTTGACGGTGTCTTCGATCCGGCGCAATCCGACGATCTGGAAGCGGCTGGGGTTGAACTGCTCAGCCGCCAGACGGCGGATATCCACTGGGCGCAGTCGCTGTATGGTGTGCTGGAGGCACGGGGTCAGACCCCGGTGCGACGCCCGCTGGCAGCGCTGAATTCCGCTGCGGCTACAGAAGGCGTTCTGATCCGCGTTACCGGCAGAGCCGCCAAGCCTGTTTCCCTGATTTATCTGCACAAATCAGAAACTTCCGATGCGGTCCTTCATCACTGTGTGAAGCTGGAGGAAGGCGCCGAACTGACGCTGCTGGAAAACGGCCCGGCCGCCGCGCGCTTTAACAAAGTGCTGGAAGTCGAGGTCGCCGATGGCGCCCGTTTCCACCATATCCGCACCCAGGGCCGTGATCACGAACGGCGCGCCGTGACGCATATCTTTGCCCGTCTGGGTCGGGAATCGCTGTTCAAGAGCTTCACGCTGACCGCCAATGGCGTGCTGACGCGCAACGAGGCGGTGATCGAACTGACCGGCGATGATGCGGTGGCGCATGTGGCGGGGGCCGCGGTCGGCGATGGCGACTTCCACCATGACGACACGGTGTTCGTGACTCATGCGGCAGAACGCTGTGAAAGCCGTCAGGTGTTCAAGAAGGTGCTGAAGAATGGCGCCGTCGGCGTGTTCCAGGGCAAGATCCTTGTGAAGCCCGGCGCGCAAAAGACGGACGGATATCAGATTTCCCAAAGTCTGCTGCTGGATGACCATTCGCAGTTCCTTGCCAAGCCCGAGCTGGAAATCTACGCCGATGACGTAAAATGCTCGCACGGGTCCACCTCGGGCGCGATTGACGAGACGGCGCTTTACTACCTGCGCTCGCGCGGGGTGCCGCTGCGTCAGGCACAATCGCTTCTGGTGCTGGCCTTCCTCGCGGAAGCCATTCAGGAGATCGAGGACGAAGGACTGGCCGAAGATATTCGTGCCCGTCTGGAAAGCTGGCTGGCGCGGCACGGGCAGTAAGATGGCGGTCACCTCGGATATCGTCGAAAGCTGGCGGCGCCCCCGCACGGTGCTGCGCCGTCATCTGGAACGCGGCGTGTCCGAGCCTTTCGCCTTCAGCCTGCTGTTCGTCTTTCTGCTGATCGCCTTCATCGCGCAATATCCGGTTGCGGCGCGCGAAACCGCAATGAACCCGGACAAGCCGCTGTCGGCGCAATTGCTGGCTGTGGGGCTGGGGCTGCTGGCGACGATCCCGGTGTTTTACCTGCTGGCGGCGGCGAGCCGTCTGGTGGGGCGCCTGAGCGGCGGGCGCGGCAGCTGGTATGGCGCACGGCTGGCGCTGTTCTGGGCGCTGGTCACTGTCACGCCGCTGGTGCTGCTGGTGGGGCTGGTCGCCGGGATGATCGGGCCGGGTCCGCAACTGACCGCCACCGGGCTGGTGGCTTTCGCCGGTTTCCTGTTCCAGTGGATCATGGGACTGAGCGTGGTGGAACAAGGGGCATGAGCATGTTCGATGTGGCGAAGGTGCGCGCGGATTTCCCGATTCTCGGGCGCGAGGTGAACGGCAAGCCGCTGGTCTATCTGGACAACGGCGCTTCCGCGCAGAAGCCGCAATGCGTGATCGACGCGGTGACGCGGGCCTATTCCATGGAATATGCCAATGTTCACCGTGGCTTGCATTACCTTTCGAACCTTGCGACTGAAAAGTACGAAGCCGTGCGCGGTACCATCGCCCGCTTTCTGAACGCGGGAGACGAAGAGGAAATCGTCTTCGCCTCCGGCACGACCGAGGCGATCAATCTCGTTTCCTACGCCTGGGCTGCGCCACGGCTCCAGCCCGGGGACGAGATCGTGCTGTCCATCATGGAGCATCACGCCAATATCGTGCCCTGGCATTTCCTGCGGGAACGGCAGGGCGTGGTGCTCAAATGGGTGGAATGTGACGCCAACGGCGATCTGGACCCGCAGGCGGTGATCGACGCCATCGGCCCTCGCACCCGTCTGGTGGCGGTGACGCAGATGTCTAATGTGCTGGGCACTGTGGTTGATGTGGCCGCGATCTGCCGGGGCGCGCGCGAGAAGGGCGTGCCGGTGCTGGTCGATGGAAGCCAGGGCGCGGTGCATATGCCGGTCGATGTGCAGGCGATGGGCTGTGATTTCTATGCCATCACCGGGCACAAGCTCTATGGCCCGTCCGGCTCCGGCGCGATCTATATCCGGCGCGAGCGTCTGGCTGAGATGCGCCCCTTCCTCGGCGGCGGTGACATGATCCGCGAAGTGACACGCGATGCGGTAACCTATGCCGACCCGCCGATGAAATTCGAGGCAGGCACGCCCGGCATCGTGCAGCAGATCGGGCTGGGCGTGGCGCTGGATTACCTGATGACGCTGGGGATGGAGAATGTCGCCGCGCACGAACGCCGGTTGCGCGATTATGCGCGGTCGCGGCTCGCCGGTCTCAACTGGCTGAACGTGCAGGGGAATTCGGCGGGGAAGGGCGCGATATTCTCCTTCACGCTGCAAGGCCCGGCCCATGCGCATGACATCTCGACCGTGCTGGACAAGAAGGGTGTTGCCGTGCGTGCCGGTACCCATTGCGCCATGCCGCTCCTGGAGCATATGGGCGTGGGCGCCACCTGCCGCGCCTCATTCGCGCTTTACAACACCGAGGCAGAGGTCGACCGGCTGGTCGAGGCGCTGGAACTCTGCCACGAACTTTTCGCCTGATTCCGTGTTGCGCGCCCCTGCGGCTTGGTCTATTCAGGCCGCAACGCACCCATAGCTCAGCTGGATAGAGCGTTGCCCTCCGAAGGCTGATGTCAAGGGGATGCCGTGATGAAGAGGACTAAGAAAGAGACGTGATACCAAGCTCTTGCCGAGCAGATCGTTTTTCGATTTAAAGGCTGGAGAAGTCGCGTAAGCACTGCGTAAGCAGTCAGGGCCTGACGGTTCTACTGCGCACCCATAGCTCAGCTGGATAGAGCGTCGCCCTCCGAAGGCGAAGGCCTCAGGTTCGAATCCTGATGGGTGCGCCATTAACCTCGAAATTCCAAGCTGTTGGGTTGGTCTGATCGCCTAGAAGGGCGAGGACGCGCCTTCTGGCGCGATGCAGGGCTGCAATTCAACCACGCCACTGCATTTGGGTTGCGAGGCTCAGTGGTGCCGTTCGGAAGGTTTGCCAGATTGGCGAGCAATGCCAGACGAAACGGAGGAGAAGGCCTGCTCCCACATCGGATCAAGGTCCGAAGCAAGAGCTTACTGTGCTCGTCGCTGAAACTCCCCGAGGTTCTCCCTGAAAACCGGACAGTGACGGAAGCCGCGATCTGATCTCTGCTAGTCGCCATGAGGGATTAGATCAGTACATGCCGAAACGCCGGAAGAATGAAGCGGTCTCAGCCACTATCATCTGTTGATATCCTGAGAATCGTGCGATCCTTACCGTGTCCTTCACGCAGATTTTCTGGCTGCCGCAGCAGATTTCGCGCCGCATTCCGTCACGCCCTTAACGTGGCGAGGAACGGTCGGACGGCAGTCAACAGGCCCAGCGGCCGGACGTAGAGCCAAGGGTTCGTCGCATGTCAGCCGGACAGCGTCCTGAGCGAAAAAGCTGGCTTATCGGATAGGCGAAAAAAGCCATCATGTTTCGTCGTTTGTTCTTGATTAAGGTGACTCATATAGACATTGTGTCAGAAAAATTCCCAGAGGCGCTTCGACACATGCAGGCTGACTTTTCCACACTTCTGGCACAAGCCGGATACTCTGTGCCCGAGGCCGCGCGCGTGCTTGGCTATTCAGAAGGCCACATCTATCGCTGGAAACGCGGTGAGGAGATCCCCCGCGACAGCGTGATCCGTCTTCTGAACATGGAGATCGAGCGGCGGCGCGATGCAGGCGATGCGGAAAAGACCTTTACGTTCATCGACCTGTTCGCGGGGATCGGCGGCCTGCGGCGGGCAATGGAGAGCGCGGGTGGGCGCTGTATCTTCACCTCTGAATGGGACAAGTACGCCCAGCAGACCTATATGGCGAACTTTCCTGACAACCGGCTTCCGGTGGGCGACATCCGGGAGGTAGACGCCGAAGACATCCCCGCGCATGACGTGCTGGTTGCGGGCTTTCCCTGCCAGCCTTTCTCGATCGCCGGGGTGTCCAAGAAGAACGCACTCGGCCGCGCGCATGGCTTTGACGATGAGACCCAGGGAACGCTGTTCTTCGATGTGCTACGCATCCTCATGCACCACCGTCCTGCGGCCTTCATGCTGGAGAATGTCAAGAATCTGAAAAGCCACGATAAGGGCCGCACCTTCGAGGTGATCCGCCGCAAGCTGACCGAGGAACTCGGTTACACGCTGGAGACCCGGATCATTGATGCCGGGCATTTCGTGCCGCAACATCGCGAACGGATTGTGATGGTCGGCTTCCGTGAAGCGACCGGGTTCAGCTTCGATGACGTTCATCTTCCGACTTACGGGACCAGGCGGATGCGCCATGTTCTGCACCCTGAAAATGGCACGGAACAGCCCGAGGGGCATTTCACCGTTGGGCCGGATGCTGTGGTCAGCGATAAATACACCCTGACCGACAAACTTTGGGCCTATCTGCAAGGCTATGCTGCAAAGCATAAGGCCAAGGGGAATGGGTTCGGCTTTGGCATGGTCGATGGTGACAGTATCTCGCGCACGTTGTCGGCCCGCTATTACAAAGACGGTTCCGAGATTCTGATCAGTCGGGGCGAAGGCAACAATCCGCGACGCCTCACGCCTCGTGAATGTGCGCGGCTGATGGGCTACCCCGATGACTTCCGGATTCCGGTGTCTGACACTCAGGCCTACAAGCAATTCGGCAACTCGGTGGCCGTGCCTGTATTTGCCGAGGTGGCAAAAGTCATGGCACCACATATCCTCGCACTGACGAGAGCTGAACCGCTTAAGAAAGTTGGCTGACGTTCACGACAGCAGAACCCGCAGCCGAAACATGGCGGCAATCAAGGGGGCTGATACCAAACCGGAAATGCTGATCCGGCGCGGGCTTCATGCACTTGGTTACCGCTACCGTCTCCACGACCGGAAACTGCCGGGTAGACCAGACATCGTGCTGGCAAAGCATGATGCGGTGATCTTTGTGAACGGCTGCTTCTGGCATGGGCACGCTTGCCCACTTTTTCGATGGCCTGCAACACGGCAGGATTTTTGGCGCGCCAAGATCACCGGCAACATCGAGCGGGACGCCCGGAATATCGACATGCTGATTGTTGCCGGCTGGCGTGTTGCGACGGTCTGGGAATGTGCGCTGAAGGGGCGCGGCAGGTTGCCGTCGGAGGCGGTGATTGACTCCCTCGCCATATGGATATGTTCTGGCGACCAACGGCTCGATCTCGAAGGTCAGCATACAGAAACAGGCGGCCAGATTTGAGCGAGCAGGGTATTTTCGATTTTGACGAGGACGGCGGCGGTCAGGCCGGACTTCTGACGGACCTGCTGAGCCGGGCTGAGCGGGTATTGGTCAAGAAGCTCTCGAACAATGACCGTGACTGGGCGCGTTATGCCAATAAGCACCAGGCCGGGGTTTATATTCCGGCGGAACAGCGCGAGGGCGGGTTTTTTCCACCGCTGGAGGTCAAACCGCGCAAAGACCCGGATGCGGCCCCGATCCGGGAGGCCTGGTTCGATACGCTCTGGCCACAGGCTTCAGGCGATGAGCGCAATAAACATACCCGGATCGTACACTACACGAGTAAGGGCCCTGAGACGCATATGACACGCCTGCCGAAAGAGTGCTTTGAGCATCTCTCGCCGGCTTCTTTCCTGATGATGGGGCGGTATCGGCAGGGCGAAGATACTGTCTACGAATGCCTGACCATTGATTCCGCCAGCGAGGAAGCGGATCTGCTTCTCCTGCAGCTCGACATCACACCGGATTTCCTGATTGGTGAGTTTGAACCCGCTGAGGTCAGGGCAAAGGAACAGGACCGGGTTCTTGATTTCGCGGAAGAACTGATCGTGGCCTGGAAGGCTGGTACGATCGTCGGGTTCGGCCTTGCCCGTGCTGCCATGCCGAAAACCGCAGAACTGGCCGGGCTGGCGCGCGACCGTTACCTCGAGATCTACGGACTGAACAGCCTCGATCCCTTCGCCATCGAACGCCCGGGTGATGCGCTCCGCGAGATCAGCCGCAGTATCGAATGGGATATGTTCCGAGACTTCCAACGCCGCGAGCGGGCCGTCGAGCTGGTACGCATCGTCCTTGGCGACGCACCGCGCGACATGACCATCGCAGAGATCATCCGGCAGCTGATCAATGAACTGCCCCGGATCGACGCGCTGATGCTGTCGGCCAGCCAGCAGAGGAAATCCAGGGCGGGCTATTCCTACGAACACCATATTGAAGCGATGCTGAGTGGGGGAAAAATCCCGTTCGAAAAACAGGTCGTAATCGAGTCGAAGAAGCGCCCCGACTTCATTCTTCCCTCACTGGCCTTCATCAGCAGCGGCGAAGTCATCGCCGCAACCGGTCTGATCCTGAGTGCGAAGACCACCCTGCGCGAACGCTGGAAGCAGGTTGAGCGGGAGAAAGGCGAGCGCAGGCTCTACCTGACCACGGTCGATGAAAACATCGCGGGCAATGCCATTCAGGATATGGCAGGCATCGGCGTGCAACTGGTGATCCCGGAAAGCCTGATGGACGCCAAAGAGACCGAATACGCCGGACACGCGAACGTGCTGACCTTCCGGCGGTTTTGCGATGAAGTCATTCTGCCGAACCTCAAAGTATGGGTTTAGCAACGAGATCGGTTTTCTGGGATAGGGTCTGCAAGTGGCCGCCCTTTGCGCAGCGGAGAAATCGCTGCGCCGCGTCGTATGTATGCCTCAGTCGCGAACGGCTTGATCTGTGATGCCGTGTCTGCTTTCAGGGTGGCAGCTGCTGAATGTGGGTACGGCGTAGCCCTGGTTAGTTAAGCACTGTTACATCCCCACCTGATGGCAAGGTATGTCCGGAGGCGCTATCACTCTGACGATGCCGGCAGGAGGAGGGTCATCCAGGCCCGCGGCACCGCCTTGAGGGCCGAGCCCTCTGCGCTCACCGACCAGAAGGCTTTGTCCTGGGCTGATGCAGGCGTCGGCTGGTGTTCTTGCGGAAGGTGTTGCGGAGATCCTTGTTGATCAGCTCGATGTCGAACCAGTCCGGATCGAAATGCCCGCCGGCCCAGCGAAGGTTGGAGCTGTGGTCCTCGTGGTTCGGATCGCGGATGGTCTCGAGGAAATCGGCATAGGACCAGGGGCCGCCGACATCTTCGGGTGGCCGGGCTCGGGCCCCTTCGGTGCATTCTGCATGGCGCGGCAGGGGATCGAGGGATAGCCACTCCTCGATCCGGATCACATGGGTCCAGTCATCGCCAAAATCGTAGAGGTAAGTGAAGGTCAGATCCTGGCCGGAGAAATCCGCCAGCCTGCCCCCGGTGTAGTCGAAGGTCTGCGGACCCCCGAAACCATCCTCAAGCTGATCGGGGTCGCCATATCGCAGCCCGCCGATCCGGAACTCATGCAGATGGCTGTCGGTCCAGCTGAACGCGGCCTGCAGCACCAGATGCAGCCTGTCGAGCGTCCAGTCCGACGGCACGACAAGTCGCCGCCAGATCGGCGGGTCAATCTCCGCCAGAGAGACATGCAGGCGGACGGCATTCGCGGGCTGGTGCAAGACAGGCCCGCCGTTCAGATCGCAAAATCCTCGAGCGATTTTCCCGTAGCCAGCGCCTCGGCGATCCATGCCGGCTTGCGTCCGCGGCCCGACCAAGTGATTTCGGCGTTTTCTGGATGGCGGTACTTGGGCGCAGACGCCGCGCGTTTCCGGGTGGGAGCGGCTTCCGCAAGCTCGTCGAAGCTGAAACCGAGTTCGCGGGCCAATTCGTCAACCTTGGCTCGGGCCTCGGCCTTGCGACGGTCCTCGAAACTGGCGATGGCCTTTGCGACATTCTTTTGCAACTGCTTCAGTTCGGGGAGCGACAAGGCGTTAAGATCGATATCCCTCATCTGGTCCTCTTTTATTGCCCGGTGGATTTGAGCCCGAGCGCTCTGGAAGGAAGGCGTCTGGCGCTGGAAAGCAGGCACCGCGATTGCGTGTCAGATAAGCGCAGATATCCTGGGGATTACAACACGTCGGGGATTGGGGCTCGCGAGTGTTGGCTTTTGCCTTTTTACGCCTGGCTCGGCTGAATGCGGGGATTGTCTGGGGGAAAGTCTTCCCCCTGGTCGGCACTGGCGTTGCCGACGCACCCCCATCAGCGGGGAGACCCCGCAACGCCCCCCGAGAGTGAAAGTGCGGGCGGGTTTTCCGTGACGGGTTGAGGGCTGGAGGAGAGGCCTCCGGCGCCCGTCGCGGAGATCATCCCGATGGCCAGAGAGCATCGCGCGGCCCGCAAGAGCGGCCTGCGCACCAACCTTTATGACGACATCACCGACAAGATCATCGCCGAGCTGGAGGACGGCCGGCTGCCCTGGGTCCAGCCCTGGGGGACGGCGGCGGCGCAAGCGCCGCTCGCCATGCCGCGCAACGCCAGCACGGGTCGGCAGTATTCCGGGATCAATGTCCTGATCCTCTGGGGAGCCGTGATCCAGCAGGGCTATCCAACCCAGCATTGGTTGACCTTCCGCCAGGCGCTGTCGCTCGGCGGTAATGTCCGCAAGGGCGAGCGCGGCACAACCGTCGTTTATGCCGACCGGTTCACGCCTGACGACGAGAAGCGCCGCGCGCGGGAGACCGGAGAAGATGCAAACAGCATCCCGTTCCTGAAGCGCTTTACCGTGTTCAACGCGGCGCAATGCGAGGGTCTGCCCGACGACATCGCCGTCGAGGCACCGCCACCGCCGCCCGGGCTGATCGAGCCGCGGGTCGAGGCACTGATCGCCGCGACTGGTATCGACTTCCGGATCGGTGGCAACCGCGCCTTCTATGTTCCCGCGCTCGATTACGTGCATCGCACGCTGGCGCTCCGCAATGCCGTGGCGGCGAACTCGCATGTGGCGATGACGGCGCTGCTGCATCGGCTGGTCACCGATTGCTTCCTGCCGCACTCCACCAGGGGGTGCCTCGAGGCCCATGTCCGGGAGGTTCATTTCCCGGCACAGGCTGATGACCTGGGTGAGAGCACCTCGGCGCGCGCCATCGCCGACCGGCACGAACGCTGGGGCGATCTTATTCCGGCTGACGATGCTGCGCTCTGGGACTGGCTGGTCGATCAGGACGACGACACCCGGATGGAGTTGCTCGCCCATTGCATCAGCTTCGGCGTCAACGCCCTGCACGAGAAGCCCAACCCCTATGGCGGCATGGGCTTCGCCAGCACGGGCTCGACGTGCGCCTGTCCCAGGCCGACCGGCTGGCGCGGGCAGCCGGGCTGTGCCATCAAGGCCCTCGCCAGAGGCTCGGACTGCCAGACCGGAGCGCCCGTGGGCTTGTCGTCGCCATGAAGGCCGCGACGGTCGCGGTCCAGCCGAAGGACACATCCCATGTATGCCCATGACGAATTCGAACCCGATCACAGCACGTCTCCCACCGGCCATGCCATCGAAGCGCTCGAACTCTATGGCTTCCGTCCCGCCGTGGGCGAGGCCGATCCCCGGATCACGCCCAAGGACACCGCCATCCAGGGTGCGGTTGCCGACATCTTCGATGCCCTGATTTCCACCATGGCCGATACCAGCCTCGATTTCGACCTCGACGAGATCATGTGGTCCACCGTCAATACCTTCCACCGCGCCGTCGAGCGGATCGAACGCAAACTCGATGACAACGAGCAGGCCCAGAAGCGCCTTCAGCGCGAACAGGACGGCAGCGAGGTCATATCCGTCCAGCTCGAAACCCTGATTGGTATCGGCCAGAGCCTGATCGAGCGCCGCGACAGCATGGAGACTTTCCGCGATACCGCCGCCGACCTCTACCTGCGCAGCACAGGCACGCCTTGGTCACCGCGCTCCGGATCACGGGTCAACCATCGCCAGATGACCTCGGCCATGATCGACAGTCGCGACTTCATCGCCGCAAAGCGCAGGGCCGACAACGAGGTGCTGCTGCCCGCCGGACCAAAGATCGCCTTCTCGGGCGGGACACCACCGATCACCGCACGATCTGGGCCAGGCTCGATCAGGTGCATGCCAAGCACCCCGACATGGTGCTCCTGCACGGAGGCAGTCCGAAAGGCGCCGAGCGCATCGCGGCCACTTGGGCCGACAACCGCAAGGTGCCGCAGGTCGCCTTTAAGCCCGACTGGGCGAAACACGCCAAGGCCGCGCCCTTCAAGCGCAACGACCGGATGCTCGATACCATGCCGATCGGGGTCATCATCTTCCCCGGAACGGGTATCCAGGAAAACCTCGCCGACAAGGCCCGCAAGATGGGTATCCCGGTCTACCGCCTCGCGGAGGGCAGCGCGTGAGCGCTGCACCTATTCGAAAGGGGCTCTCCCCGTGGGAGTATCACCAACGGTCAGTAGAAGGCCAAAGCCTGAACAGAGCGAACTAAAGAACGCGGACACCACGGGGAGAAGGTCAGTACGCTAGGGATATATACAAGCGTTCACATCAACGCCACATCAATACCGCCACCGAATTTTGACATTCGGCAGCACTCGACGACAATGATCATCATCCGCCGACACAGATGCCCCCCTCGTGGGGGCTTTCGGCATTTGTAACGCAGGCTCACTCATCGGCGATGAGCGCCAGAAGGATGCTGCATGGATGTACGGTACGAGCAAGGTGATGTCCGGCAGCAATACCCTGCAGGAAGTCGGTCGCTTCAGAGAAATTCAGCCGAGCCATTGACAGCGATCTTTCCAAAGCTGCGACCTGACCCTGCCAGAGCTCGACCGGACCCGATTCCGGTGGAGCCTGTCTGCGCCGTTCGAGGATGAGCTCGCGATTTCGTATCTCCGCAAGAAAATATGCGTTCACCTGATCTGTCAGGGCTTCGAGCTCATGTCGAATATGGTCCAGAACCGAGTCCCTGTATTCCTCCACCTCAGCGTTGATTTTTGCCACGTGTCGAGACCGTAGGGCATTCACCACCTCATGTTTCTCGAGAGCCGACAGAGGGGTTCTGCCTCTGGCCAGGGCATTGTTGGTCGACGCCGTTATTGGTTGCAGACAAAGATCGACCTCTTCTTCGGTCAACTCCTGCCAGCCCTCCTTGGCCTTCGAGTAACCCTTGCGCATGAAAACCGCCGGGGCTGCGATCCTGACGCTGCGCTGGAAAGTACGAAGGAGGGTGTGAAGCATGCGTCGGTCAGCGGAAAGCGCGTTCTTCTGCACGTCTGTCGGCGCGCTGTTGAGAAGTTCCCTAGCCTCGGCTGTCCAGGCCGGGGGGAGCAGCTCATCCGGAAACGGGTCGAACTGAGCGACCGTAACGACCACCAATGGGCCAAGTCCTCGCGCGGGGTGACCTTCTGGTAGCCTGACGCTCGTCTGGACTACCGGCTTTGCCGTCCCGAAGGCACTGAGGACTGACCCAGTGTAGCCGGAAACCAGTGCTTCATGCAGTTCCGAACCGTGATCGAGGAAACGGAGAGGGCGGCCGGATCGCGCGCTATCTGCCCCAAGCTCTCCATCGTCAGTGAAGACTATCTTCCGGGGCGGTGCAGAAATGTTGGATCGCCGATAGATGAACGGGATGTGACCAGACATCCAGCTTTCGCGGGACGCGCCAGGCAAGGAGAACGGGGCTTCGCCGGCTCGCCCGCGTTCGCCAACTCCATGATACCAGATCGTCTGGAAGCCGTAGCCATCCTCCTTGTCCACGCGCCCACCGGTATCAAAATCCCTCGATGCCTTGATCGTTTTCAGCCAAGCGCCGAGAGCTCGCTCTTCCCGCCGAATGGGGGTCTCGTTGGGGCGAGCGATTTCGGACATCATAGCTGGCGCAGGACAAGGCTTCTCTCGCCAAAGTTCGAAGTCGGCTGTTGACTGTTGCTGTGTGAAGGGTTCCGCATCCTGGAATAGTGACGGGAGACCGATGCCCTTTCCAGCGAGAGGAGTGACCAGAAGAGCTGCCTTCCGCCTTACGGCAGCGTGCCCCAGAGTTGTCTGCAGTTCCGCCAAGTCAGTGGGAGAGAGGGGCGGAAGCGGCGAGTCGAACACGCCCAGTTCTGCGACAGTGTCGGCAATCGCGGTTTCCTGAGAGCCTTCGATCAGGATCCGCCAGATGTCGATGACACGCCTACCGCCCTTGCGTTCGCCTGTTGCGCCAAGACGATCCACGCGGCCAATCAGCTGATCGATGCTGTCGATTTCCCAAGGCAGGGAGAAGAAGATGATCCCGTCAGCAACATGGTGCAGGTTGAGCCCGGCTTGCACCCAGTCGCCAACCAGCAGGAGGCGGTTGTCGCCAGACAGTAACGGTGCGAGCGTTTCCTGGATTTCCCGCAGATTGGTGACACCTTCGACGTCGGTTGCTACCGGGCGCCGAAGCACAGAGATCCCGTCAACGAGAGATGGAAAGTATCTGGGGAGCGCCACCCGCAACATGTCGATCGTCGGATTGTCCCCACAGACGATGATGAAGGCGCGCTCCTCATCCTCGCACCATTGCCCGGACAGGATATCCAGCAAGGCCTCCAGCCTGCTGTCGCCAGGGTCCTCAAGCGACTTGACTCGTGCGGCTTCCGCAAGCTGAGCGAGCGCGCCTTCGCGGGCGGCAAGTTCCGTCAGGACTGTTCTTGCCGCGCGAGCGCTGCGCTGAAGGGCTCGTGCGGCTGTCCATACAGTTCCCTGCATCCCCCGGGCCGGGTCCGATCCCTCGAGTATCATGGCGGCAACTTCGTGCCGCATTCGCTCGGAAGTCAGCGGTTGCAGCCGAACCTCGTGATTGCGGCGTTGCGGAAGATATGCACCCCATTCAGCGCGACCGTTCCGGATGATCCGACGCGTGGCTCCTGACTTCAGGAAACCCCTCCTCCAGCGGTCCGGGCAGTCCGTCTGACTCAGATCCGCAAGGGCTACTTCCTCGCGGTTCCGAAGGACATCAGCTACGCTCCGACCCTCAATCCGCGCAAGAGCAGCTGCTTCCGGCTCGATCATCCGCAAGATCGGCTCCCGCCATGAAGGGTCGCCCAGCCTCGGTGTCGCGGACAGGACAAGAACCTGCCGGAAGTCATCCGATGCAGACGCGATCGCCTGGATTACCTCCCGTGGCATCGTCTGAGGCTCGTCGACGATCAGGAGATCGAAGATATCGGGATCGGCGGTGATGGTTCGCGTCCCTTGCCCTGGGCGCGTCATCAGGTCGCGCGGTCTCGCCAGCGTTATCGGCAACAGATCGTCATGCGTGCCATGCCCAAGCACACCTGCGATGGCAGGCATGACATGACCACGAATCCAGCACTCTTCCTGCCATTGCGACAACAGGTTGTCCGGGGCAATTACGAGCGTTCTGTGCTTGGGGTCTTGCCAGCGCAGAGCATTCACGATCATCAACGCCTGTACGGTCTTGCCGAGACCGACCTCGTCCGAGATGAGGTGCCGAATGTGCGAATCCCCGAGGATCCTGCGCACAGTTGCAATCTGGTGCGGCAATGGATCAGCGGCAACTCCGAGAGCGCCAACCAAGCCGATATCGAGCGCAGAGACACGTCGACGCAGTGCCTGAACGCCATTCACGAACCGGAGGTACTGGTCCATCAATTGCCTCCCCCGTCCGGAAGATCTCTGAGCGCAAGCTTGCGTCGAAGGGCGACATAGCGAACGGCTCGGCACGTCTGGACATCCGAAAGTGCCTTGGCGAGCAGGTCTCGCCAGCTTTCCGTTTCCACCATCAGCTTGGGCGAAAGCCACAACTGGAGCATAGTTCGGAGTTCGGCGCGCCCGAGCCATCGGAGGCCGGGTCGCCGGAAGGCATCCACGTGGCAGGAGTCCAGCAGGTCGACGAGGTCGTCTTCGCCCAGTTCGCTGTACCAAGGACTGACCAGTGATGACCACCGCGCATCAGGCAGGATGAGCGGGCGGAACATCGGAAGAAGGGGCATTTCCCGTGATCGTTCCAGTGCCTTGCGCCATGTTGCAGCTGGACGGGACATGTCCACCTCATCGAAGGCGTCGATGCCACTGGTCTCCAGTTGGTACCGCAAGTCTTCGTATGCGTCGATCACAGCGAGATCGAGATCCCCCGCCAGGTCTTCGTTCCACTGCAGCAGCGCTTCCGGGACATCTGGCACAGTCTCACGGAACCGAGTGATCAAACGATCCTGTAGGTACTCCCGGTCAGAAGCTGTCTCAATCCTCGGCAGGTCTTTTCCCGAAACGAGGCCCAGGGCATCAGCACACCGCAGGAACGCGCCATGCGGTGTCAGTATCGATAAATCGATACCCGATTCCAGTTTTCGCCAGCTCGCCCCGCAGAGTTGCTCGATCAGTGCGCCTTCAAGCTCTTCTACGATTGTCCATCGCTGCCAGTTTGTCAAAACGTCGTTCGCTTCCGCAAGTTGCCACCCAGTGCTGGCTCGAGCCAGTTCGATAAGCCCGACGCCGTCACTCCTCGAGGACGGCTCCCGAAGCAGAGCAGGTAGCTTTACCGAACAGCGTTCTCCGAGACCCATTCGGGCCGATGTCGTGCCTCGAACGATCAGGCCCGCAGAGAGCGCCTCGTGATCCGCGGCATCCGGAAGGACGAGACGGGTCCCTTCCCAGGTATCGGCTCCGGCACCGAGAAGAGGCTCAGCGGACGTGGCGAGGATTGAAGGCAGTTCCTTCTCGTAGCTATCGGTTCGTGTCCACTTGCATGTTTCCCAGTCATAACGAAGTTCCCGGCGAGCTGGTGGAAGCGAAATGACCTTCTCGAGAAGGCCTTCCACTTCGACATGTAGGCGCAACCCGGAATCACTCGCACGACGACCGGCAAGACCTGTCTGGATATGATTTAGCAGTGGAGAGCGCCCAGTTATCGTGGCTGGCAATCGCTCAATCATTCCTTCGGAGACCAGTGCCGGTTCATTCGGAGAGACAATACGAATTCGGATCGGGACGCCCTCGAGCGCCAGTGGCGCACTGATCCTGATCTCCAGACGTCCTGCCTCCAGATCCGAGATGTTCGCGTTGCCTGGCAATACCTTCACCGATGCCGGTTCAAGATCAGGCGGCTCGACGATTTCGAACTCCAGTCTGTCAAGGTCTCCGCCGTCTGCTGGTTCGATCACGTGCAGCCCGACGTCGGGTCGGAGGGCTCTCCAGTCAATACCACGGATTCGAAGCAACTCACCTGGTGCAGCCGAGCCATCAAGGAGCAGCTCGGAGCAGGCTCCGCTGCGCTGAGTGGCCAGTACGGGGAAGCAGGCAAGAAATCTGTCTGACGATCCTGGTCCGGGAAGTCCGATCAATCGGAGGGTGGGGCCGCGTTCCGCAATCACGAATCCGCGGCGTCGCAACACTTCGGAATCCGCTGAATCGGATGTATTTAGAATTCGCGTTTTGAGGTTTTCGTCGTCATCGACGTGAATGCACTGGATGATCACCGAGTCCGGTTGGAGCGTTTCGCCCGGAAAGATTGCGAACGCCGTCATTCCGCCGGCCTCGACAAGGAAAAATTCTGGCTGCAGTGGCTGCAGGCGTTCCAGCGTTACTTTTGCCGGTCCTTCATTGACATCGAGCGCATCGTCTCTGCGCAGGGGCGATGAGGGAAACGGGAAGACCTTGCCTAAGGTGATTTCACCACCGGCAAGGTATGACGCGAGAGGCACTGCCTGAACGCCGCCAGAAGCACGTATGCGGTCGCCATGTATGCGCAGAGCGGCAATCACTTCATCGCGCGACTGCGCGGGCAGCGTCGGCCCCCTGATGATCAGATGCTGCGGCGTCTCGTCTTCCAAAACGAGAACATATCTTGATGGCGCGATCTGGGCGAGACGCGCCGATCGCTGTGCGACCGTCTTCCGAGCTTCCGTGATCGCGCGATATGCTCCGCGATCCTTTCGGATGTCTCGGTCTATTCTCTGCAAGATGGTTTCGGAAAGCCATCCCGGAGACTCGGGCGCAAGCAATCTGCGCATGACCTCCAGTGCGACGTCTCTCTGCAGCAGCCAGTGCTCGAACCGGCGACTTGAGTGACCTGCCGCAAGTCCACGCAAGTACTCGAGCAGACTGTCCGTGTCGTCGGCTGAAATTCCAGCCCTGACAGCACGCCTGAGAGCATCGGTGAGCTGAGGTTGAATCTCCAGCGGCACCAAGGAGTTGCCAATAGGCCACGAAATATGTGGGAAATGACGCTCCCACGGGCTGTTCCCCGGACGGGCCAAGCGTGCGCTTCGGTGCCCGAGCTCGAAAAGTCGGGACAAGCCCGTTCGGAACGTGTGTCCTGCGTCTATCCCGAGCTCCTGTGCCAATACTGGCCAGAAGTCTGTCCCTGTTCCTCGGTATCGATAGCCTACCTCAGTAGCGACAATGACCAAAGGCAGATAGCGCCACGACCACGCCGCGCCCGCGAGTTGTGGGTCCTCTTCCAACTGGCGGGAGACCGACCTTCTCAGTTCCTCCAGCGCCAAGTTGTCGAGACCATGCTCGATGGCGAAGACAGGCAGTTCGCCACGCTCTCGCGAAAGATTCACGAAGTGCTCCGCAAGTGCGAGATGCTGACCCGAGAGCGCATCTGCAATCTGCATGTTTCCTTCCAAGCCCGCCATACTGTCGCCCAACAAGAACATCACAAAGCCGGTATGGCGTGATCGCTGCAAGGTTGACTGCCAACTATCTGAACGTCAATCATCTTTGGGATGTCTTTCGAGAGGTGTAACGTGAGTTCTGAGTCTGCGCATTACCCCGATTTGTCCGTCCGGGATCTGTCAGGGGGACGCAGTGCAAGAGCTATCGCTGATCTCGTCCGACGCTTTGTTCATGCGCGTCGTGGCGTCAGCCGTGCCGCGGTTGTGGAGTGGGTGTTGCAGTTCGTCGATGAGGCGGACAGCGCGGAGGGTGTGGCCCGGATCAGCGCCGTCATCGATCTGCTGTGCGAACTGAAGGACATCGGCTACGGCACAGTGCGCGGTGAACCCGTCCTAGTGGCGTTGCCTGAGCGCCGTGTCGCGCTGCCGGACGGGAGGGTGATCGGCCTCGGAGATCATGGGCACCATAGCGCAGCCGTTTCCGGATTCCTCTTCCCCGAAGTTGAAGGACGGGCGTCTGAAAGGCTGATCGAAATTCTGGGGACATCTCAAGAGCCTGTCTCGCTGTGCGGTCTTCGGTCCTTGGCAGCCAACGGACGCTGGGGCGGTGACGACCCGATGCCGCCTTCGTTGCGCAAGGCTCTCGTGCTCGGTGGAGCTTTTGATCCCTTCGAGCGAACGTGGTCGCTGACCGAGGAGACCGCCTCGTTCCTGAACGAATGGTACAACCTCACGCCTTCTGAATCCTCGTGGACGCCAACAGAGCTGCCTGATCAAAGTCAGCTTCGCGTGGCGCATGCCCCTGCTGGCACAAGAATGCTTGTCGAGGCTGGCCCCGGGAGCGGAAAAACCCATGTGGGTTGCGAGCGTGTCATATCCCTTATCCAGGATGAGGGCATTGCCCCTTCGCGCATCCTGCTGCTCAGCTTCACCCGCGTTGCAGTTGCAGAACTCCGGGATCGGATCGGTCGGCGCCTGAACGAAGTTCCCAATGTGGCGGCATTGCAGATCAGGACGTTTGACTCGTTCGCAGCGCGCCTACTTTCGAGTGCCGGTGTTGGTTCGTCGGGCGGGCATGACGCTTCAATTCGGGCAGCGACAAGGCTGCTCCGCTCTGATGACCCACTCGTTGCAGATGCGATAGGTCAGCTGGAACATGTACTCATTGACGAGGCGCAGGATCTTGTCGGTGACCGGAAGGAGATGTGCGAAGCCCTTCTTGCCTTGCTGGATCCCGCCTGCGGCGTCACGGTTTTCGGAGATTTCGCACAAGCGATCTACGGCTATCAACACAAGAGCAATCCGCGAGCCACATTCCTTTCCGAAGTCGCGAAGCGTCCCGATTTTACTTGCGATCAGCTCGAGCGGGACCACCGTACACGGACACCAGTGCTGAAGGAGATGTTCAGAACGGTTCGCCAGACACTGAGAGGTGATCCGGCAGGTTCAAGAGATAGCTATTTTAATGTTCGGGAAGAGATCAGGACGGCCGCGGTTGAGAACGACATTGCAGATTTCGCGTTTCATCCGTCGACAACAGCCGGGCTGATTGTCACCCGAAATCGTCGAGGACTATTCACCGCAGCTGAAGACATGCGGGCGGCGGGCCGACGTTTCAGGCTCCGACTGCCAGACCGTCCGCCGAGGATCGAAGCCTGGATTGGCGCGCTGATTGGTGGTCTGCCAGCATCGACCCGCATGTCGCGCGCTGACTTCCTGTCTATCCATGAACAACTTAGACCGGCGCCATGGCGTAGTTTCGAGGAATGTTGGGAGATCCTGCTCGATCTCGATGCCTCCGGTCGGGATGTCATCTCGGTTGGCAACGTCGCCGAGGGTCTTGCCGATCCGCCACCCGAGCTGATCAGTGAACATGAGGGGAACTCGGGGCCTTTGCTCTCGACGATTCATGCGATCAAGGGGAGAGAGGCCGAACGCGTGCTGATGCTGCTCACGCGGGCGCCGTATGGGGATCAGGTGGATTGGGCTGAGGAAGCTCGCACTCTCTACGTCGGGGCAACCCGAGCAAGCACCGAACTGCGCACCGGGTGGATCACCTCGAAAAAATTCTATCCTACTGGATACCCGGAACGGTTCTGGGCCGCGCGTCGAGATCATCGCCTGATCGAGATTGGCCTCGAGGGTGATCTCGTGGATTGGGCCGAATTCGTGCGATTGGGCCATGGCGCCAGTGAGGCGGACACGATCTCGAACATATGGCATGCCTCGCATGACGAGCCGAGAGTGACAGCGTATCCTGCCTCCGATGGACGTTTCATCCTGAGAATCGGAGGCTCTGACGGACCGGCAATCGGCTGCCTGTCGGGTGGTTTCGTCGAGTTGATGCAGTCGTTGAGCAAGATCGAGCCGGGAGCGGCACTTTCGGAAGTCGTTTCGGAGATTTCTATCGTGGGCGCGACCACGACAGTGGTGCCAGGTCGGCCCGGTGACGCACCGAGCCTTGCGCTCATGCCGCTGCTTGGCGGCTTTGCCAGTATTCCTCGCTGAGCGAGAACCATGGTTTCTGGAGAATGTGAATGATAGATGCTCGCGACACGCTGCTGGAACGGATGAAGGTTGATCTCATTGGACCGGAGGCGCCAGACGAGCTAATTTCGGATCGCCCCACCGATCGATATCTCACTGGGATTCTGTTCCCCCCTCGCACGACGATTTCGCCGGAAGATGACGACGAAGCGAGCGATGCTGACGATGCGGATGCGGTCGGTACTGCGCTGGATGGGGTGAAAGCAGCCTCGGCCTTTCGACCCAGCTCTGCTGGCCTATCCTTCGCTGTCGAGCCGATCGGCCAAGCTCCAAGGCTGCGGATTCGGGTCGACGGGGCACGTTACAGGCCCGAAGGTGCGACGGAGGAAAGTAGCGGTTCAGGGCGGAAGCGCGCGCGGAATTGGCGTCGGGCTCCTCAGTTCGCCGAGGTGTCTCTCGATCTTGTGGCGCTGCGCAAGGAGGCAGCCCCGATCATTGACCTTGGCAGCAGCGGGCTTGCGGCGGCCTCTATGCACTGCCGGATTGCTTCTTGGGGAGACATCCTTCTCGTCACGCTGGCGGTAACCAACGACGCGAAGCCGACTGAGGCAAGAAGTCGCGTGGCAAATGAGGAGGCCGCGCTTTTCCAGTTCTCGATGGTTGTGGAGTGCGAAGATGAATGCCGGCTCGTTCCCAAGCCTGAAAGGATTGGCGCGGCCAGTGACGAAGAAGATGCGCGTTCATCTGCCCTGCTGTATCGCAACGTCCAGCAATTTGCAGTGGGCCACACCTGCTCCGCGATGTGGGAAGAGCCCGTGGAAGGCGAAGTGCATCAGGTTCGGACAAGCTGGTTCCCGGAATCCACCGTCCATGTCGTAAGCGCGGAAGGGGATATAGAGTTCAAGAAAGCGGATGCCAAGTTGCCTCTGGGGGCTTCCTGGCTGGCCTCCGAAGACGACGCTGATCTCTTCGCTGGCCTGAAGTCGTTCGTTGACGCCTACGCCCGCTGGATTTCGAGGATGGAAGCTGACGCGCTCACTCTGTCCGAGGCGCATTCAGGGCAGGCACAACGGCACATGCAGCGCTGCCGAGAGGCTGCACAGCGGATGCGTGCGGGTATCGCTCTTCTAGAGACCTCATCCGATGTGCTGACTGCTTTCCGGCTCGCGAATGCTGCGCTCGCGTTGCAATACTCTTGGCGTATCAGTCCAAATCCACCTGAACTGGTCTGGCGACCGTTTCAGCTCGGTTTCGTACTCCTGTGCCTTGAGTCGATCGCGAAGCCCGAGTCCTCTGATCGCGAGACGATGGACTTACTGTGGTTCCCGACAGGTGGCGGAAAGACCGAAGCGTATCTTCTGTTGACAGCTTTTACGATCTTTCTTCGTCGTCTCCGCGCCCAGGGAAACCCGAGCGGCGCAGGCGTGACGACGTTCATGCGATACACGCTTCGACTTCTTACAATCCAGCAGTTCGAGCGCGCAGCGGCCCTGATTTGTGCCTGCGAGATGGTCAGGCGCGGCAAGGTCATGCTCAAGGGTGTCAATCTGCCGGCACACTTCGCATCGGATATCCCGATCTCCCTTGGGCTCTGGGTAGGTGAAGGTGCGACGCCGAACACTGTCGCAGACGCGGAGAAGGTGCTGGGGACGGATGCGGAAAGCTCTCCGTCTCAGTTGCGTAGCTGCCCGTGCTGTCATGAAGTCCTCGATTGGAGAATCTCGGCGGACAGGAGCCGTGTGGAGGTGCGCTGCCTGACAAAGACATGTGAGGTCGGGCAGGAAGTGGCTTTGCTCCCGATCTGGACGGTCGACGAGGACGTCTACCGAGAACGACCGACGTTGTTGATCGGCACCGTCGACAAATACGCGCAGGTCACTCGGAACCAGAAGACTGGCTGCTTGTTCGGTATCGGTACGCCGGCAGATGCCCCTGAACTGGTGATCCAGGACGAGCTTCACCTGATCTCGGGCCCGTTGGGTAGCCTTGCGGGGCTCTACGAGACTGCAATCGACGAGCTATGTCGCTCTGGAGCAGGCTCGAGGGCAAAGGTAATTGGATCAACTGCAACGATCCGCAGGGCCGAAGACCAGATCAAAGCCCTGTTTGACCGCGGTTCATTCCAGTTCCCCCCGCCTGGGATCGATCACACCAATTCCGGATTTGCCATCGAGGATCGTGGCGCACCCGGGCGCCACTATGTGGGTGTCTCAACCGTTGGCCGCTCGGCCAAATTCACGCAGCAGGCAGTGGCGGCGTCCCTGCTTCAAGCCGCCACAGACAAGTCACTGGCGGCAAACAGGCGAGACGGATACTGGACCCTGGTTAACTATTTCAACTCGCTGAGGGAGCTGGGCGGGGCACTGGTTCTCATGCGTGACGACGTCGCCCGCAGCATCCGGGATTACGCGGAGCGCAGACCAGGGGAGACCGAGAGGGACGCCGGGGTGCAGATCGAGCTCACCAGCCGTGTCCGTTCCAGCGACATCCCGAGATACCTCAAGGATCTTGAGCGGGAATGGGACGATCCGGATCACGTCGATGTCGTGCTGGCAAGCAACATGATCTCGGTTGGTATGGATGTGTCCCGGTTGGGCCTGATGGTGGTCAACGGGCAACCGAAGACGATTGCCGAGTACATTCAGGCTAGCAGCCGTGTCGGTAGAAGCCAGAAGGCGCCTGGGCTCGTGATTACATTGTTCAACGCGGCCAAGTCTCGCGACCGCAGCAGGTACGAGACATTCGCCGGTTGGCATCGCAGCCTTTACCGGGATGTGGAGGCCACGAGCGTGACACCCTTCGCTCCGCGCGCTCGTGATCGTGCGCTTCATGCTCCGTATGTCGCAATGGTGCGCCATCTCGTGGCTGGCATGGAGAGCCCGGGCGCAATCGAACAGCATCAAGAGGAGGCTGAAGCACTCCTCGACAAGGTGATTGCCCGGATCGCGCGGATTGATCCGGTTGAGGCAGATGCAGCACGCGCGCAGCTCAACTCTTTTCTGGACGACTGGTTCGATCGACAGGGCCTGACGGACTATTGGCAAGACTACAGCGAAGCTCTTCTGACTTCGGCGGAAGCTGCCGCCGAGCGTGGGAACAGGGCACGATTTTCCGGGCAGAGGCCGACCCCGAATTCGTTGCGTTCAGTCGAGGCATCTGCATCATATGTTCTGCTCGAAGGCGGATCGGACAGGGGGACGAGACCATGAAACCGATCGGCAAGATTCGCCGAAGTCAGGTTCTGACAGGCAATGGCCCTGGCGCGATCATCGACTTCAGAGGCGAGAACGGCGCGCCTGTCTCTGTTGTGGCGGCGGGCCTTGAGGCGTGGGACCAGCTGGCCATCAAGAAGGGGCTTCTGAACGATCAACGCATTCATCACGAGCCACTTCAGGCGAGGCTGCAGGTGAATGGGTTCAGGCTTCCTCCCGTCGGAGACGAGAAAGTCGGCAAGGATAAGCGACCACGCCTCTTGCCGGCCTATCGGTTTCCAGACTGGCATGTCTGCCCGAAGTGCAGCCTCCTGCAACGAAGCCGGTTCTGGAGTTCCGAGATCGGCAAACCCGAACTGTGGTGCCCCTCCTGCAGTTCCGGGCGCGGCAGGCGTGTCAGGAAGGTCCATGCGATACCGGTCCGCTTCATCGTGACATGCCCTGCGGGGCATCTTCAGGACTTTCCTTGGATGTCGTGGCCGAAGCACGCCGAGTCCTGCTCCCGAAAGAAGCCGCTCAAGCTCATCGGGGAAGGGGCGGGACTGAAGGGGCTCAAGGTCCACTGCACCGAATGCAAGGCGGAGCGTGACCTAGACGGGGCGCTGTCACCTGGCGCGCTGGGCAAGATTTCTTGCGACGGACGGTCACCATGGCTGAAGACGGCGCCAGAAACCTGCAGCCATCAGCCCGTTGCCATTCAGCGTGGTGCGTCGAACGCTTATTTCCCTGTGATTGAATCGGCGCTCGACGTGCCGCCGTTTGGTGGTTCCTTCCGGGACATGCTGGAGGATTTCTGGCCCGACATCATTGCTCTCGACGACAGGTCGCAGCTTCCTGCCTTCGTCCGGAAGAGGATCCATCCGTTGTGGCCAGAACCGGACACCAGGCCAGAAGACCTGACCGCACGGATCCTGACCCTGCTGACGATCCTTGACAACAAGACTGGCGACTTGCGTCCCAACGAGCACCTGATGCTCTACTCGGGTGGCCCGGATGGAGAGGAGTTCCCCGAGTTCCAGATCTCGCCTCAGCAGATCCCCCGTGACCTGCAAGGTGTACTGGACCGTGTTGTATCGGTCGAGAGACTGCGCGAAGTCCGAGCTCTGAGGGCATTCACGCGGCTCAGCCCGGTGGAGGCAGCCGACAGCAGCGCCTTCGTGGCGCCGCTGTCTGAGAGGAGGCTGAACTGGCTCCCGGCAATCGAGGTCCGGGGAGAAGGCATCTTCATCAACTTCGACGAAAGTGCCGTGTCGTCATGGGAGAACGATCCCGATGTCGCCGAAAGAGCGGCAAAGGCCCATCAGGCTGCCGAGCGTGCATGGCAGGACCATAACGGCAGTGATCGTCCGTTCCCGATGCTGATTTCGGCGAGGTTTCTACTGGTTCACACAACAGCCCACGCTCTTTCGGAGCGGCTGTCGCTCGACAGCGGGTATTCCACCGCTTCCATCCGTGAGAGGCTCTATGTTTCGCCTGGCCTGGGCGGCATGTGTGGATTTCTCCTGTACACCTCCGCGCCGGATTCCGATGGAACGCTCGGCGGATTGTCACGAAAGGGGCGCACAAGCGAGATTGGTCCGATCCTGCTCGCCGCACTGCGGGATCTGGAGTGGTGCTCTTCTGATCCACTTTGCAGCAGCGGCATCCTCTCACTCTCCGAGGGGGCCGGATCGGCGGCCTGTCACAGCTGCACGTTCCTTCCGGAAACATCTTGCGAGCATTTCAACCGGCATCTCGATCGCGGCCTGCTTGTGGGCACACCCGAAAAGCCAGGGCTAGGGTTCTTCCGCAAGCTGCTTGATGGAGGGTCCTGAGCATGGCACGCATGTACCCGCGGGAATTGCCGCGACATATTCTGGAAAATCCGAAACTGTCGTCGGAGGTCCGCGTCTACGAGCGGATACGAGACAAGTTGCCCGGAGACTTCAACTGCTACTATTCACGCTCCTGGCATGAAGCGGATCCCGATGGCGCCGAGTTCGACGGAGAAGCGGACTTCATCGTCGCGCACGCCGAACACGGCCTCCTGTTCCTCGAGGTCAAGGGCGGGAGGGTGAGCTGCCGCGAGAACGATGGCCAGTGGCTCAGCGAAGATCGAGATGGGTTCAGATTCAGGATCAAGAACCCGCTTTCTCAGGCGCGCAGCAGCAAGCACCATTTCCTGAAGCGCCTGAACGCCGGCAAGATGCTCCGAGGTCGTTTCATCCGGGCTCGCCATGGTGCGATCCTTCCTGGGAGCGTCAGACCGGCACGCGCCCTCGCGCCGGATGCGCCGCTCGACATAATCGCATTCGGCGACGACATGGACGCCCTTGATCGCTGGATTATCCGGCGGATGACCGACGGTGGCGACTTGCGCGAAAGCCCACTCGGTCGGGATGGTCTCAGGGCGCTTGAAGAGCTTCTGGCAAGCCATTTCGAGCTAAGGGCACATATCGGCATCAGCCTTGCCGACGACGCCAGAGCCATAGAGCGGTTGACGGCTGAACAGGCATGGATCCTCGACTCGCTTGAAGACAACAGGGAAATGGCGATCTCGGGAGGGGCCGGCAGTGGAAAGACAGTGCTGGCTGTCGAAAAGGCGATCAGATCGGCCGCCGAGGGCCGCCGAACGCTTCTGACCTGCTTCAACGCTCCTTTGGCATCTCATCTGCGCGGCGTCTGCCAGGGTCACGAAAACCTTGTGGTGGCCAGTTTCCATGCGTTGTGCCGGACCTTGGCGCACAAGGCCGGAGTCGACGTCCCCACAGAGGGCGAGCAGTCCCTTTTCGACCGCCTGCTGCCAGAAGCACTTGTCGAAGCAGTCGGCAACAATCCCGATCTGGCCTTCGATACCGTCATCGTCGATGAGGGGCAGGACTTTCGAGACTCATGGCTGAACGCCCTGCGCCTTGCGATCAGAGACCCCGAAACCGGGAGCTTCTATGTCTTCTATGACGACAACCAGCGCCTGTTCTCGCCCGAAAGGGGGTTCATAGATGCTCTTCCTGCATCGTCGATTGCACTGACGCGCAATCTTCGGAACACGCGACGAATTCATGCCCTGATGACGAAGTGGTATGAGGGACGCCGTAACACACCCGCAGGACCGGAAGGGGAGCCGGTAGGCACCCATGTCTGTCGCAAGGGGGAAATGGCTCTTTCCCGCGTGAGCGATCGTGTCGCGCAACTTCTTGGCTCCGGTCAGCTCCTGCCGGGGCAGATAGCGATACTCGTGGGAGGTGGCCGTACATCAATGTCACTACCGGACAAGATTGCCGGAAAGCCGACCTGCCTTTCCGATGACGTTCGGTCGGATCATATCGTCCTTGACACAGTCCGGCGGTTCAAGGGGCTATCACGCCCATGCGTGTTTCTTGTCGGCATCGATGGGCTGACTGATCCCGAACTGATCTACGTTGCGACAAGCCGGGCGAACGTCCTGCTGGAAATCGTTGGTACAGCCGAGGACATCGCACGCATCAAGCAGGAGGTTGAGGCCGCTGGTCGGTGAGGCCATGCGGTTTCGGGCCACTCGTTTCTCAGACGAGTAGATCCTTACGAAACCGATTCGGGTCGGTGGACGCCACGCGCAACTCTTGCTGGTCGGTCCCCGATTCTTTGGGGCGACGCAGGTGATGGCGTTCAAAACGATGTTCGCGATCTGCCTTGCGAGGAACCGTGGCATGGCGTTGCTGACCTGGACGTATTTGCTCCGTTCGGCTCTCGAGGAAGTAAAGGTCGTCCGGGAAGGTCTGAAGGCGCACCGCCTCGCGCAAGGTGATGCTGCGGCACTGCAATGGATGGGGTGGAAGAAGTAACGTCAGCTTCGTCCGCAAAGTAAACTGCGATCCGATTGGCGGCGCTGCACCACGAAAGGCCTCTTTTTTGCAAGCTGCAGCGTAGATAGACCCATGCTGGCGAAGGTCCGGTTTGGGCCTTCAGCCGAGGAGTTCGGCGCGGATAACGCACCGCCGCTTGTAGCACTTCCGTAAGCGCTGTTCCGCCCCCACCTTCCTGCTGAATCGGTAAGCTGCGATGCGCCCTCGTATGGAGATTTGCACGGGAGGTGTCGGTGGGAGTCCATCGGGAGCGCAGTATGGAGGCCGTTGGGTTT